>Ga0255334_1000064_pt1 | contig 128756 bp, 109 predicted proteins | sample EtOH5_35cm_T3_12_FD_202080 | JGI IMG/M metagenome (GOLD analysis project Ga0255334, IMG submission 202080) | Sandy soil microbial communities from University of British Columbia, Vancouver, Canada - EtOH5_35cm_T3_129 | ecosystem: Engineered > Artificial ecosystem > Sand microcosm >...
CTTCTCAAGGGCTGCAAATCAGCCAGTCAGTCTTGGGCCCGTCGTCCGCACCGCAAACCATTTGCAGCACTTCCCGCTGGGCAGAAACTTCACGCTTTAAACGCGAAGCCCTCGATTATTGCAAAGGACTTTCGGGAAGTCAAGCGCCTGTTCACCAGGAATGCGCAAATACTGTTGCGCCAACGCCAGAAAGGCCTCGAGCTGGGGGTCGGTGCCCAGTTCATCCTCCAGCAAAGCCGCAATGCGCGGAGCCAGGGCGATGGCTTTGCGGGCATCCAGAAACAGCAGCCGCGACCGGCGGGCCAGCATGTCCTCCACCGTTCTCGCGTACTCATACCTGGCCGCAAAAAGCACCATGGCTTCTGTCAGCCCTTCGTTCAGGCACTTGCCACCCCCCGGCAAACCGCCAACGAAGAGGGCCTCGCTCCCGTAGGAATGCATTCCCTGCATCTCGCTGATGCGACGGTGAACCGGCTGCGTCGGGGAGCCAACCAGCGGCAGGTGATTGGTGATTCCGGCGGGCCTGTGCGGCAGCAATCCCAGCGTGAAGCATTTTTGCAACACGTCCTCCGCCATGGCGCGATAGGTGGTCCATTTGCCGCCCGTCACGGTCACCAGACCGCTGCGGCTGGACAGCACCGTATGCTCCCGACTGATGCTTTTCGTGCTCTCTCCATCGTCATCCTGGGGCTTGACCAACGGACGCAGCCCCACCCAGATACTGCGGATGTCGGCCGCTTTCGGGGCCCTGGTGAGATACCGTGCGGACTCCTTCAGGATGAAGTCCACCTCCTCCCGAAATGGCTCGGGTTCGCGCACCACATCCTGCCGCGGACTGTCCGTCGTGCCCAGGATGAGCTTGCCCAACCATGGCACCGCGAACAAGACCCGTCCATCGGCGGTTTTGGGCACCATCAAGGCGTGGTCCGCGGGAAGAAATTCTCGATCCACCACGATGTGCACCCCCTGGCTGGGGGCCACGATGGGGTTCACAGGGCGCCCGATGGCTTCTCCGTCCATCTGGCGCAAGGCATCCACCCAGACCCCGGTCGCATTCACCACCGTGCGGGCACGCAGCCTGAACTGGCGGCCGCTTTCGACGTCCTCGCACACCAGCCCGGCCACGCGGCCATCCTCATGCACAAGCTCCCGCGCAGGACAGTAATTCACCAGCAGTGCGCCGCAACGGGCCGCTGTGCGCGCCAGCGCCAATGCCAGCCGGGCGTCGTCAAACTGCCCATCCCAGTATTTGACGCCCCCCTTCAGCCCCTGCGTGCGGATGGTGGGCAGGCACTGCAGCGTGCGTTCCCGTCCGAGGAACTGGGTGGCACCCAACCCGGCCTTGCCTGCCAGCACGTCATACATCAGCAAGCCCGCGCCATAAAACGGGGTTTCCCACCAGTGGTAGGAAGGCATCACAAAAGGAAGCGGCTGCGCCAGGTGCGGCGCATTGTTCAAGAGGGTGGTTCGCTCGTGCAGCGCCTCCCGCACCAGTGCAATGTTGCCCTGGGCCAGGTACCTGACACCACCGTGCACCAGCTTGGTCGCGCGCGAGGAGGTTCCCTTGGCAAAGTCGTGCGATTCGACCAGCACCACACTGAACCCACGGGCCGCAGCGTCCAGCGCGACCCCCAGCCCGGTTGCACCACCGCCAATGACGGCGAGATCGAAACAGCGGGGTTCCGCCAGGCGGGCCAGCAACTCTTCGCGCCTTGTGGGCAAGGGGGCAGAAACAGTGGTCATGGGGTTCGATTGTCCATGGGCGGCGGCAGGATGCGGGCACTCCTTGGTTTTTCACTCCCGGCGCCACGCACGGATATCCTTGACCGCCATGACCTACCTGCTCGCACTCGACCAAGGCACCTCCAGTTCCCGCAGCATCGTCTTTGACGAACAAGGCCACATCGTGGCGCAGGCCCAGCTCGAGCTGCCCCAGATCTTCCCCCGACCCGGCTGGGTGGAGCACGACCCGCTGGAGATCTGGCGCACCCAGCTGGCCACGGCCCGCGATGCCCTCGCCAAGGCGGGCATTGCCGCCAGCGCGGTGCGCGCCGTGGGCATCACCAACCAGCGCGAGACCACCGTGCTGTGGAACCGCAAGACGGGCCAGCCCGTGCACCACGCCATCGTCTGGCAGGACCGCCGCGCCGAGCCCGCCTGCGCCCAGCTGCGCGAACAAGGCCACGCCGCCGCCATCCAGGCCAAGACGGGGCTGCTGGTGGACGCCTACTTCTCGGGCACCAAGCTGCAGTGGCTGCTGGACCATGTGCCGGGCGCGCGCGGGGCGGCCGAGCGCGGCGAGCTGGCCTTTGGCACAGTGGACAGCTGGCTGATCTGGCAACTCACCCACGGCCAGGTGCATGCGACGGACGTGAGCAATGCCTCGCGCACCATGCTGTTCAATGTGCGCAGCAACCAGTGGGACGAGGAGTTGCTGGCCCTGCTGCGCATTCCCAAGGCGTTGCTGCCCGAGGTGCTGCCATCGAGCGCCCACTTTGGCGACATTGCCGCCGACCTGCTGGGCCACGGCATCCGCATCGGCGGCGTGGCGGGCGACCAGCAAAGCGCGCTGTTCGGCCAGGCCTGCTTCACGGCGGGCATGGCCAAGAACACCTATGGCACCGGCTGCTTCATGCTCATGCACACGGGCGGCACGTTCCAGACATCCCACAACGGTCTGCTCACCACCAGCGCGGCCCAGACGGGAAAGCAACCCGAATTCGCCCTGGAAGGCAGCGTGTTCGTCGGCGGCGCCGTGGTGCAGTGGCTGCGCGACGGGCTGCACGCCATTGATGCGAGCAGCGCGGTGCAGTCACTGGCCGAAAGCGTGCCCGATGCGGGCGGCGTGATGATGGTGCCTGCCTTCACCGGCCTGGGCGCGCCCTACTGGAAGCCCGATGCCCGGGGCACCATCACGGGCCTGACGCGCGGCACCACGCTGGCCCACATTGCACGCGCCGCGCTGGAAAGCATTGCCTACCAGAGCGCCGCGCTGCTGCAGGCCATGGGCCGGGACGCCGTGGAGGCTGGCGCAGCCCCCGTGTCGGAACTGCGCGTCGATGGCGGCGCCTGCGTGAACGATCTGCTCATGCAGTTCCAGGCCGACCTGCTGGGCATTCCCGTGGTGCGCCCTGCGGTGATCGAGACCACCGCGCTGGGCGCTGCCTACCTGGCGGGCCTGTCGAGTGGCGTGTACGCCAGCACCGATGAACTGTCCCACCTGTGGCGCGCCGACCGCCGCTTTGTGCCCACGCTGGGCGCGGGCCGCGCCCAGGAGCTGATGGCGCGCTGGGAACACGCGGTGCGCCAGGCCACGCTGGACTGACGGCGCTGGCCCGAGCCGGTGCCGGTGCCGGTGCCGCAGCGCGATACCATCGCAAGCCTGATCGCTGAACCGCCCACTACACCATGAGCCAGACCCCCGACACATCCTCGCAACTTCCCGTCATCGCCTTCATCGGCGGCGGCAACATGGCCAGCGCCATCATTGGCGGGCTGATCCACCGGGGCCACCCGGCCGGCCAGATCGAGGTGGTCGAGCCCTGGGCCGAGGCCCGCGAGGCGCTGCGCAAGAACTACGGGATTGACGCGCAGTCCGAGGCTGGCCCCGCACTGCAGCGCGCCCGCATCGTGGTCTGGGCCGTCAAGCCCCAGACCTTCAAGGACGCGGCCGCGCAGGCCAAGGCCCACACGGCAGGCGCCCTGCACCTGAGCGTGGCCGCCGGCATCCGTTCGGACAGCATTGCCCAGTGGCTGGGCAGCGAACGCATCGTGCGCACCATGCCCAACACGCCCGCCCTGGTGGGCAAGGGCATGAGCGCGCTGTATGCCCGCCCCGCCGTCAGCGCGCCAGAGCGCCAGGGCATCGAGGCCATCATGGCCACGACGGGCGAGTTTCTGTGGGTGGATGACGAGCCGCTGCTGGACGCCGTCACGGCGCTGTCGGGCTCGGGCCCGGCCTACGTTTTCTATTTTCTGGAAGCCATGACCCGCGCCGGCACCGACATGGGCCTGACCGCCGCGCAGGCCCACCAGCTGGCAGTTGGCACGTTTGTGGGCGCTTCGGAGCTGGCCCGCCGCTCCGATGAAACGCCCGCGGTGCTGCGCCAGCGCGTCACCTCCAAGGGCGGCACCACCCATGCGGCCATCCAGTCGATGGAGCACGACGCGGTGGGCGACAAATTTGTGCAGGCCATGCAGGCCGCACGCCAGCGCGCGCACGAACTGGGCGACGAGTTTGGCAAATAAGCATCAAAACAGCCTGTAGCGCTTTATAGATAAGCGCTATTAGCTATTTATTCAATAGCAAATCAACCCAGCAGATAGCTGCCCACAATGCCGGAAAACAGCGTGAACCCCACCCAGTGGTTCATGCGAAACGCCCGAAAACACCCCTCGCGCGTGCGGGTGCGGATCAGCCACCAGTGCCACGCCACCTGGGCCAGCGCCCCCACAATTGCTATGTAAAAAATAGCACCCCGCGCAAGCGGTGCAAGCGCTACCAACCAAAAACCCAAGAACAACAGGTAGAACACCACAATGGCCGCCACGTCGAAGCGCCCCAGCGTGATGGCCGAGGTCTTCATGCCGATCTTCAGGTCGTCGTCGCGGTCCACCATGGCGTATTCGGTGTCGTAGGCCAGCACCCAGAACAGGTTGCCCAGCCACAGCAGCCACGCCATGGCCGGCACCTCGCCCCGCACGGCGGCGAACGCAATCACGATGCCGAAGTTGAAGGCAATGCCCAGCACCGCCTGCGGCATGGCAAAAAAGCGTTTGGTGAACGGGTAAAGAATGGTCACCAGCAGCGCGGGAACCGACCAGGCCACCGCCACCCAATTGGTGGTGAGCACCAGCCCCAGTGAAATGAGCGACAGCACCGCGCCCACGGCCAGCGCCTCCTTGACCGAGACCTGGCCCGAGGTGATGGGCCGCTGCGCCGTGCGCTTGACGTGGCGGTCGAAGTCGCGGTCGGCCACGTCGTTGATGCAGCAGCCTGCGCTGCGCATCAGGATGGTGCCCAGCACGAACACCGCCAGCAGATGCCAGCCCGGAAAACCGCCCGCCGCCACCCACAGCGCGCTGAGCGTGGGCCACACCAGCACCAGCCAGCCGGCAGGCCGGTTCCAGCGGATCAGGTCAAGGTACAGGGAAAAACGGCTGCGCGGGGAAGGGGTCATGCTGAAACCAACGAAAAACGGACAGGAACGGGCGAAGGAAAAACGCAGAGGAAAAGCGGCGAGCGGCGCCACCCGCGCGCGATGGCGGGCCAGCCCGGAAAAGGCGCTTTATACGCCACCCGGCCCCGGCGGGGCCGGTGGCACGCCGGCCTGCCCGGCGGCAAAGCCGCGCAGAAACTCCACAATGCCCCGGTCCACCGCCAGCCGCTGGGCCAGCACCCCGGCCTGCAGCACATCGCGCGATGCGCCAATCCCCGCCTGCAGCTGGCTTGCCTGCTGCAGCCAGCGCTGTGCGCGCACGGGCAAGAGCGGGTGCAAGGCCTCGATGTTGTAGCGCAGGCGCTTGGCCAGAATGCGCGCGCGGTGCTGGCTTTCGGCATGGCTGCTGTCGCGCAGCGCCTTTTTCCATTGCGCATGCAGCCGCTGGATGCGCTGGCGCACCCAGTGGCGCACGGTTTTTCCCGGAAGGTCCGGCGATTCGCCCCAGGCCTGCGGGCGGGCCAGGTCGTCCAGCCACAGGGTGATGGACAGCAAGGCCGTGCCCACCGCTGGCTCCTGCAATGCGCGGCGCACCAGTTGGCGCTGCAGCAGCGCGGCCTGCTGGAATGCCTGCTCCATCGCCTGCCAGCGCTCTGCCCGCCCGGCGTCACCGGCGACAAAGGCGTCTTGCAGCGCGGGCAGCGTCTGCGTGCACGCCACATCCAGGTCGCGCAACTCGCCCAGCAAAACCAGCATGGGCTGCATCTGCGGCCACGCGGGAACCGCCATCACCGGCGCGGCCGGCTTGAACAGGCGCATGGCGCCGCGAAAGCGCCGCCAGCCTACGCGCGCCTGGTGTACCAGTTCCGGATCGTCGCTGTGGACCAGCGCGTTCAGGTTGGCGGTGAACTGGGCAAACATCTCGCCCAGCACGGGCTGCACCATGGCGCGCAACGAGACCTCGGTGCCCAGCTGGGGTGGGCGGGCGCGCAGCGGGGTGTCCAGCTTGCCATCGCGCAATTCGTAGCCGCGCTGCGCCTTGCTGGCCGCCAGCGGCAGCACGGCGATGTGCTGCGCAATCTGCCGGGCCAGATCGAACAGCGCGGCGGGCGCCCCGGCCAGCAACTCCAGTTCCAGCTCGCAAATCGGCACGCTGCGCTGCCCGCAGGTGATCCGTCCCAGGTCAAGCGCCACCTCGATGGCACTGCCATCGCGCCGGCGCACGGTCCAGGCCGTCCGCTCGAATGCCGTGGCAAAGCAGGGCGCGAGCGCTGCGAACACCGCGCCGTCCGGGTCCACTTTTTGCCAGGGCGGCGCGGCCTGCAAGGCGGCCTGCACCAGCGCGGGCCCTGGCACGGGCACCTCCCATTCACCGCGCAGGCTCAGTGCCGAATCGCCGCTGTCGCTGGTCTTGAGGGTCTGCAGCCACTGCGGCGCGTCGTCCCCGCCCACACGCCGCAGGCGCAGGGCCATGCGCTGGGCGCGCAAGGCCTGAGCGGGCGTGTCGTGGTAGATGTTGTCCACCTGCTTGTGCACGGGCTTGCGCCGCGCCAGGGCCGGCAGGCGCGCCAGCTGCCGTGCCAGGCCGGCGGGGTCGGCTGTGGGCAAGGCCAGCTTGATTTCAAGCTCCGCACCCGGGCCAGGGTGGCTGGTGGATGGCATGGTGTTTGTCTCTCCAGTTCACGGCGCCCCGTGAAAAAAGCCCGCTGCCGGAAAAGAGCGCCGGCAGCAGAAGCGCCCCGTGATCCAGCGAGGGGGATCAGTCTTCCAGCAACGAGCGCAGCATCCACGCCGCCTGCTCGTGCACCGTCAGGCGCTGGGTCAGCAGGTCGGCCGTGGGCTCGTCGCTGGCCTTGTCGGCCAGGGGGAACAGGCTGCGCGCGGTGCGGGCCACGGCTTCGTGGCCCTCGACCAGCACGCGCACCATGTCCAGGGCCTTCGGGGGCTTGCTGGGTGCATCGGGCACGCTGGCGAGCTTGCCGAAGTCGGCATACGAACCCGGCGCCACATGGCCCAGCGAGCGGATGCGCTCGGCAATCGGGTCCACCGCATTCCACAGCTCGGTGTACTGCGCCATGAACATGGTGTGCAGCGTGTTGAACATCGGGCCCGTCACGTTCCAGTGGAAGTTGTGGGTGGTGAGGTACAGCGTGTAGGTATCGGCCAGCAGGCGCGACAGGCCCTGGGCAATGGCGGCGCGGTCTTTCTCGCTGATGCCGATGTTGATGCTGGGTGCCGGGGTTTTGCTGGAAGCTTTGGCCATGTCATTTCTCCTGGAATGCAAGCGTGGAACAAGCGCTGCGGGCGCCGGAAAACCGGCCTGCCGCGCAATCGCCCACTGTAGCGCACGCCACCGCGCCAGCACGGCACGGCACAACCGCCACTCAACGCCGCCTGCACGGTCGCATCAGGTCATGACAGCCGCGTGACGCCTGGCAGTTCGCAGGCATAAATGGCGTTGCGCAGCGCGGCAATGGCTTCATAGCGCGTGAAGCTGCGCCGCCAGGCCAGCACCACGCGGCGCGTGGGCGGTGGGCTGCCGTCTTCCTCGCGGACGGGCAGGTAGCGGATGTAGTTTTCGTCGCTCTTGCGCCGCCGCGACACGGTCAGCAGCGCATCGCGCGGCACCGCCAGGCGCGGCACCAGCGTCACGCCCATGCCGGCGGCCACCATGTGCTTGATGGTCTCCAGCGACGAGCCCTCGAACGACTTGCGGATGCCCTCGGCATTGCTGGCAAAGCGCGCGAACTCGGGGCACACCTCCAGCACATGGTCGCGAAAGCAGTGGCCCGCGCCCAGCAGCAGCATGGTCTCGCTCTTGAGCTCGGCCGCCGTGATGGATTTTTGCGCGGCCAGCGGGTGCTTGCTGGGCACCGCGGCCATGAACGGCTCGTCATACAGCGGCGCCATGGCCAGGCCCGTGTCGGGAAAAGGCTCGGCCAGGATGGCGCAATCGATCTCGCCGGTGCGCAGCATCTCCAGCAGCTTGACGGTGAAGTTCTCCTGCAGCATCAGCGGCATCTGCGGGGTGCGCGTGATCGAGTGGCGCACCAGGTCGGGCAGCAGGTAGGGGCCGATGGTGTAGATCACACCCAGGATCAAAGGCCCGGCCAGCGGGTCCTTGCCACGCTTGGCGATCTCCTTGATGGCCGCCGCCTGCTCCAGCACGCTTTGCGCCTGGCGCACGATGTCCTCGCCCAGCGGCGTCACCGTCACCTCGCCCGCGCTGCGCTCGAAGAGCTTGACGTCCAGCTCTTCCTCTAGCTTCTTGATGGCCACCGACAGCGTGGGTTGCGACACATAGCAGGCATCGGCCGCATGACCGAAGTGCTTCTCCCGCGCCACGGCAACGATGTACTTGAGTTCGGTGAGAGTCATGGTGTCATGCCTTGAGATAGTCCGATTTTCCACCCAACCAGCGCGCCACGTGCCTGGCGGCCAATTCGGGGTGTCGGTCCAGCATCACCGGGGCCAGTTCGCGCGCCCATTCCAGCAAATGCGTGTCGGTGGCCAGGTCGGCAAAACGCAGCAGCGCATCCCCCGACTGGCGCGCGCCCAGGAACTCGCCGGGGCCGCGAATCTCCAGGTCGCGCCGGGCGATCTCGAAGCCGTCGCCGGTCTCGGCCATGGCCTTCAGGCGCTCCTTGGCGGTTTCGCCCACGCGGCCGCTGTCGTTGGTGGCATACAGCAGCACGCAGGCCGATGCCGCCGCGCCGCGCCCCACGCGCCCGCGCAACTGGTGCAATTGCGAGAGCCCAAAGCGTTCGGCATGCTCGATGACCATGAGCGAGGCATTGGGCACGTCCACGCCCACTTCAATCACGGTGGTGCTGACCAGCACGCCCATCTGGCCGCTGGTGAAAAGCGCCATCACCGCCTTCTTCTCGGCCGTGGGCATGCGCGAATGCAGCAGGCCCACCATCACGCCGGGCAAGGCCTCGCTCAGGTCCGCATGCGTGGCCGTGGCGTTACTCAGGTCCAGCGCCTCGCTCTCTTCGATCAGCGGGCACACCCAGTACACCTGCCGGCCCGCCTCCACCTGCGCGCCGATGCGCGCGATGACTTCGTCCTTGCGGCTGTCGGCAATCAGCTTGGTGACGATGGGGGTACGGCCCGGCGGCAGCTCGTCGATCACCGACACATCGAGGTCGGCGTAGTAGCTCATGGCCAGCGTGCGCGGGATGGGCGTGGCGCTCATCATCAACATGTGCGGCTCCATGGGAACCAATGGCCCCCCCGCTCCGCCGCTGCGCGGGTCGCTGCCCCCCGAGGGGGCCACATCGCCTTGGTGCGGCCCGGCGGCGACGCCTGCCGCCAGCTTCTGCCGAAGCGCCAGCCGCTGCGCCACGCCAAAGCGGTGCTGCTCGTCGATGATGGCCAGCGCCAGGTTCTTGAACTGCACCTGTTCCTGGATGACGGCGTGCGTGCCCACCACCAGGGCCGCTTCGCCGCTGGCCACCAGCGCCAGCATGGCGGTGCGTTGTTTCTTCTTTTGCCCGCCCACCAGCCAGGCCACGCGGCGGCCACGCGCGGCCAGCAGGGGTTCGAGCCAGCCGATCATCTTGGCGAAATGCTGTTCGGCCAGGATTTCGGTGGGGGCCATCAGCGCACACTGCCAGCCGGCGTCCATGGCCAGACACGCCGCCAGGGCCGAGACCACGGTTTTGCCCGACCCCACATCGCCCTGCAGCAGGCGGTGCATGGGCACGGGGCGGGCCAGGTCGGCGGCGATTTCCTCGCCCACGCGGCGCTGGGCAGCGGTCAGGTCGAACGGCAGCCCGGCCAGGAGCTGCTCGTGCAGGGGCAGCGCGCCATCGTCCGCCCCGGCGGGGCGCAACACCGGCGCCCTCAGCATGCCGCGCGCGCGCCGCGACTGCTGCTGCGACAGTTGCTGCGCCAGCAGTTCTTCGGCCTTCAGGCGCTGCCAGGCGGGGTGGCTGTGGTCTTCCAGCGTGGACAGCGCCACATCGGGCGTGGGGTGATGCAAAAATGTGAGCGCCTCGCGCAAGCTGAATAAGCGCTGGAGGCCATTTTGACCATAAAAACGGGCCAAGGGCGGCTCGGTACCGGGGGGCAGCGTGTCGGACAGATCAACCCGGCCCAGCGCCCCCACCACCGCGCGGCGCAGATACGGCTGGGGCAGCCCCGCCGTGGTGGGATACACCGGCGTGAGGGCTGCCGGCAAATCGCCCCCGGCCAGCCGGAACGCCGGGTGCAGCATCTGCCGCCCCCAGAAACCGCCCTTGACCTCGCCCCGGATGCGCAGGCGCGCGCCCACGGCCAGGGTTTTCTGGTGCGAGGGGTAGAAGCTGAAGAACCGCAGCTCGCAGGTGCCCGTGCCGTCTTCCACCCGCACCAGCAACTGGCGGCGCGGACGCAGTTGCACTTCGCTCGCGGTCACGGTGGCTTCGATCTGCACCACCTGCCCCTCGCGGGCGTTGGCCAGCGGGATGATGCGGGTTTCATCCTCGTAGCGCAGCGGCAGGTGCAAGGCCAGGTCGATGTCGCGCTGGAGGCCCAGCTTTTGCAGCGCCTTCTGCGCCACGGAGGCCCCGCCCTTGGCGGCCGCCGGGGACGCAGTCCGGGCGGCGACGGGGGGAGCGACTTTGGCAGCAGTGGGCATGGACGAGCGATGGGAAGGCAGGCACGGGTAAAAGACAGGTCAAAAAGGCTACCATGGTTGTCTTCGTTCACGCCTTATTACGGCAATCTTTCGGGTTCGGTGTCTCCGGCATGCCCAAGCGCATTCAGCTCCAACATCTCGCCTTGGGCATGTATGTACCTGCAGGAATTCCGTGGTTCGTGGATGGAGCATCCGTTCTGGCGCGCCAGGTTCCCGCTGAAAGACCCCCAAGGACCTGGCCCGCATCCAGGCCACCCCCATCCACGAATGCTGGATCGACACCGACTTCAGCCGCCTGGAAGGCCTGCATGGAGCAGGCCCCTGCGGCGCTCGCCGCCCCGCTCGTCAAGGTGTTCTTCTCGACCCAATCCGACCTGCGCATTCCGCCCGAACTGGTGAGCCTCGCGGCACCGGGCGCCACCGAGAAAATCGTGGCGCGGGAAGATCCCGACCGGTGGAATTTCCCCGACCTGAACACGCTGTGGTCTGGCCTTTCGGATGCAGTCTGGTAAAAACACACTGCCCTTGGAACGTATTCACGATCTTGCCTACCCCCGTCGCCGTGCCTGCACTGATCACCCTCACCCTCAACCCCGCCCTCGACCTGGCCACCACCACCGACCGCGTGGCGCCCACGCACAAGCTGCGCTGCGGCCCCGTGCAGCGGTTTGCGGGCGGGGGCGGCATCAACGTGGCGCGGGTGCTGCACCGGCTGGGCAGCGAGGTGCAGGCCTGGGCCCTGGCGGGCGGTGCAGCGGGCACGCAAGTGCGCCAGTTGCTGGCCGATGAGGGCGTGGCCACCGCCATCCAGCCCATTGCCGGCGACACGCGGGAAAATTTCTCGGTCGTCGAAACCGCCACCGGCCAGGAGTTTCGCTTCGTGCTGCCCGGCCCCACCCTGCAGGTCCCGGAATGGCAGGCCTGCCTGGACACCCTGGCAACACCCACGACCGCACCACGCTGGCTGATTGCCAGTGGCAGCCTGCCGCCCGGCGTGCCTTCAGATTTTTATGCCCGGCTCGCACCTGGCGCCCGCGCACGCGGCACGCGCCTGGTGGTGGACACCTCCGGCCTGCCGCTGGCGGCAGCGCTGCAGGCCGGGGTGACGCTGGTCAAGCCCAGCCTGCGCGAATTGCGCGAGCTGCTGCGGCAGCCCCTGGCGAGTGCCGCAGAGTGGTGCGCGGCCGCGCAGGCGCTGGTGCACACGGGCCAGGCGGAGATCGTGGCACTGTCCCTGGGCGAGCAAGGTGCGTTGCTGGCCACGCGCGAAGGGGCTTGGCAGGCCCCGGCCCTCAACGTGCCCGCCGCCACCGGCACCACGGGCGCGGGCGACTGCTTTCTGGCCGCACTGGTCTGGGCGCTGGACCGGGGCGACGCGCCGCCGCAGGCCCTGCGCTGGGGCGTTGCCGCCGGCGCGGCCGCGCTGCTGTCCCCCGGCACGGCGCTGGCCCAGGCCGCCGATGTGCACCGGCTGCAACCCGATGTCATCGTGCGGGCGTGTCAGGCATGACGGGCATGGATGGCGGACTCCTTCGTCTTCGGGCCCGCCCGCACCGCCTGCCGCCCGGTCAGGCCAATCAGGCCGATGCCGCCATGACCCAGCGATTGCGCCCCTGCGCCTTGGCGCGGTAAAGCGCCGCATCGGCCTGCGCCATCAGGGGCATGCCCGCATCCCGCTGCGCCGGGACGCAGCTGACCACCCCCACGCTGACGGAAACATGGGCTGCGGCGTCCGACGTCTGGTGCGGCAACCCCAGCGCCGCCACCGCAGCCACCACACGCGCCGCCACGGCGGCGGTGCCGGCACTGTCGGTGTCCGGCAGGATCGCGGCCAGCTCTTCGCCGCCATAACGGGCCAACAGATCCGTGGGCCGCAACATGGCGCCCTGCACCGCAGTGGCCACCGCCTGCAGGCACGCATCGCCGGCCTGGTGGCCATGGCTGTCGTTGTAGCGCTTGAAATAGTCCACATCGATCATCAGCAGCCCCAGCGGTTGCTCGCGCCGGAACGCACTGGCACAGGCCTCGGCCAGCCGGCTGTCGAAATACGGGCGGTTGGCCACCTGCAGCAGCCCATCGGTGCGCGAGAAGGCTTGCAGGCGCACATTGGCCCGCTTCAGGTCTTCATTGGCCTGGGCCAGCTCCCAGGTGCGCTGGGCCACGCGGTCTTCCAGGCGCAGGTTGGCCTGCGCCAGATCGGCGTTCTGCAGGGACAGCACGTGGTACAGGTTGCCAATCATCTTGATCAGGGCCTGCGTGCCGTGGTCCTGTGCCGCCCCCTCGCGCTCGAAGGCCTCGGCCGCCGCAACCCCCTGGCGTATCAGGTTGATCTGGCGCGCCAGCGACTGGTCGATGCCCAGAATGTGCAATCCGAGCCACGCCGTCAGAAACCCGACAAAGGTTTCCGCGGGATCGGCCATGTCCGCGCGCCGGCCCCACATCGCGTTGACCTGCGCCACAAACTGCTCATGCAGGGCGTGGTGCGCCGCGATGTGCCGCGGGTCCACGCCTTCGGCATGCATGAGGGCCTCCTCGTCGCCAAAGTGTTCGCGGGTGTAGGCCTCCAGCCGCCGGAAGGTGTCGGCCAGCACCGCCTCGCGGTCGGCCTCCACCAGAATGAACGAGTTGCTGAGTTCGTTGAAAAGATCGACCAGCGCGTGGTGCTGCTGGTCCACCAGGGGCAGGCCGGTGACCAGGTTCTGATCCCAGACAAAAGTTTCCATGGAGGCGAAGGGGTTGTGTTCGAGGGGCCGGGCCGTCGGCAGGTGCGCGCCCGCGCGGGGACACCATCGCGCTGACCGCATAGGACGCAAGCCGGCATTGTCAGCCCGCGCAGCGCACAGCGCAACGACAGAGCGCCGCGCCACGGGTGGCGGCCCCCACCCGTGCATGACTTGTGCGCCCTGCAAATCGGCGTGGGAAAATCGCCGGCTTCCTTTTCCTCCCTTTTCTTGGCACGGACCTGTCCGGTCCTCAAGCTCCATGACCGATCACCCCGGCGGCACCGCCCGCACCTTCACCCTCAGCGACTTCGATTTTTCGCTGCCCCCCGAACGCATCGCCCAGCACCCCGCCCCCGAGCGCAGCGCCTCGCGCCTGCTCGACGGCCGCGCCATGCAGCCGGTGGACCGCATCTTCCGCGAGCTGCCCGGCCTGCTGCGCGAGGGCGACCTGCTGGTGTTCAACGACACCCGCGTGGTCAAGGCGCGCATCTTTGGCGAGAAGGCCAGCGGCGGCAAGCTGGAGCTGCTGATCGAGCGCGTGCTGCCCGCCGAGGCAGGCAGCCTGGGCAACGAAGTCGTGGCCCACATGAAGGTCAGCAAGAAGCCCCTGCCCGGCAGCACCGTGCACATGGCCGGCGGCCGCAGGGCCGGTGGTTTTGACGCCACGCTGCTGAGCCGCTGGCCCACTGAGGACGGCCCGCTGTTCCGCTTTGCACTGCATGGCCCCGCAGGCGAATCGCCCTGGGAGCTGATGGACCGCCACGGCCACCTGCCGCTGCCGCCCTACATCGAACGCCAGCAAAACGCCGACCACGACCCCGACGAGGCCGATGACAGCCAGCGCTACCAGACCGTGTTTGCCCGCGCCCCCGGCGCCGTGGCCGCCCCCACCGCCGCGCTGCATTTTGACGAGGGCGTGCTGGCCGACCTGGCTGCGCGCGGCATTGAGCGCGCCAGCGTCACGCTGCATGTGGGCGCGGGCACCTTCCAGCCCGTCAAGACCGAAAACCTGGCCGAGCACCAGATGCACAGCGAGTGGTACGAAGTGCCCCTGGCCACGCTGGCCGCGCTGGAGCGCTGCCGCCAGCGCGGCGGGCGCGTGGTGGCCGTGGGCACGACCACGGTGCGCACGCTCGAATCCTGGGCCCGCTCGGGCCAGGCCACGGGCGACACCAACATCTTCATCACGCCGGGCTTTGCGTTCCAGGTGGTGGATGTGCTGATCACCAACTTCCACCTGCCCAAGAGCACGCTGATGATGCTGGTGAGCGCGTTTGCGGGCTATGCCCATGTGATGGGACTGTACCGGCATGCGATTGCGCAGGAGTACCGGTTTTTCAGCTATGGGGATGCGATGCTGCTGGAGCGGTCTTGGGGGTGATTTTTGGCTATGGCGCTTTCTGGGATTGCGCTGATAGCTATTGTTTTGATAGTTTTCGGTGTGCCTGTTTGGAGGGCGGAGGCCGGGTCTCGCCCCGGCGGGCGAGGTACTTTTCTTTGCTTCGCCAAAGAAACGTACCCAAAAGAAAGGCGACCCTGCACGCTGCGTCCCTGCGCTTCGCTGCGGGCAACCTGCGGTGCTCGCGTCCAGCGGGGTCTCGCTCGAACTCGCTTCGCTCAGACAATCGCGATCCCTGATCCGCTGGGCGCTGCGCTCCTCGGCGCATCCTGAAGGGAACTCGCAACCGGACATCCCTTCGGGCCATCGCTGCGCTCGGCCCCGTGTTCGCGGGCGCAAGCGCCACGCGCTGCGCAAACTGGGCCGAGCGAAGCAAAGGCCCGTGGGGCTGTTCGGATGTTTGGGCTGTCCACCCCCATCTGGCTGCGCCTGCGGCGGGGCGGTTGCGGGGTGAGCATGCGCGTCGGAGCGCGCATGCTTGCGTCAACTGACTCGCCGTGGTTGTCCGAGCGGCGCGCGCAGCGCAAAGCGAGTTCCACGGCGCACCCCGCAAGCGCCCCGACACAGGTTTGCCCCGCAGGGGTCGCAGACTGTGGGTCGCCTTTTCTTTGCTTACTTTCCTTTGGCGAAGCAAAAGAAAGTGAGTCGGCCGCCGGGCCGAGACCCGGCCTCCGCCCTCAACAATCACCAAGAACTATCAAATCAGTAGCAAATACCAAAGACCTACCAAGCACGAAGCCAAAATTCAGCCCTTGGCCACCCACCCCCGAAACACCCCCGCCTGCCCAAAATGCCCACACCCGATGAACGGCACCGGCGGCCGCAACGCCGACAGCGGCGAGGGATGGTTGGCACACAACACCCGGTGCCCGCGATCACCAGGAATGACCGCCCGCTTGGCTTGCGCATGCGCGCCCCACAGCATGAACACCACCGGGTGCGGCCCCTCGGCCACCTGGCGGATGACGGCGTCGGTCAGCACCTCCCAGCCCTTGCCCGCATGGCTGGCGGGCTGGCCTTCTTCCACGGTGAGGGTGGTGTTGAGCAGCAGCACGCCGTTGCGCGCCCACTGCACTAGGCTGCCGCCGGGCTGCGGAAAGGCGGGCGGCGGCGTGCCTAGGTCGCGCTGCAACTCCTTGAAGATGTTGCGCAGCGAAGGCGGCAGCGGCACGCCCGGCGCCACCGAGAACGCCAACCCCTCGGCCTGGCCGCGGCCGTGGTACGGGTCCTGACCCAGGATGACCACGCGCACCGCGTCGGGCGGCGTGAGTTCCAGCGCGCGCAGCGGGCGGGGCGGAAAAATGACGGCCCCGGCATCCAGCCGCGCCTGCAGGAAGGCCCGCAGCTTGCGGCCCGCAGCGCCATCGAAGAAATCCTGCACCAGCGGCTGCCAGCCCGGCGCCACGGGCCAGTCGGCGGGGTCGGCGCTCCGCAACTGCGTAGGGACGGCCGCAGAGTCCGCAAACAGGTCATTCATGGTCAAAATGGCCTCCAGCGCTTATCCATAAAGCGCAAGCAGCTATCAATTTTGATATTCAGGCAAACAGCTTGGCCAGTTCCAGGCCCGGCTCGGGCGCACGCATGAACGCCTCGCCCACCAGGAAGGCATGCACGCCCGCATCGCGCAGGGTCTTCACGTCCTGCGGTGCGAGGATGCCCGACTCCGTGACCAGCAGGCGGCCGGCCGGCACGTCCTGAATCATGCCCAGCGTGGTCTGCAGCGTCACCTCGAAAGTGCGCAGGTTGCGGTTGTTGATGCCAACCAGCGGGGTCTTGAGCTTCAAGGCACGCTCCAGCTCGGGGCGGTCGTGTACTTCCACCAGCACGGCCATATCGAGGCTGCGGGCGATGGCTTCAAAGTCGGCCATCTGCGCATCATCGAGGCAGGCGGCGATCAGCAAAATGGCGTCGGCGCCCATGGCGCGCGCTTCGTACACCTGGTACGGGTCCACCAGGAAATCCTTGCGCAGCACCGGCAGCTGGCAGCTGGCGCGGGCCTGCTTGAGGTAGTCCACGCTGCCCTGGAAGAACTGCTTGTCGGTCAGCACCGACAGGCAGGCCGCGCTGACGGTGCCATCACCATCGGCGTAGCTTTGGGCAATGTCGGCGGGAATGAAGTCGGCGCGGATCACGCCCTTGCTCGGGCTGGCCTTCTTGATCTCGGCAATCACCGCCGCCTGGCCCTTGGCTATTTTTGCGCGCAGCGCGCCCTCGAAGTCGCGGGTGAGCACGCGGCTCTCGGCGTCGGCGCGCATGGCAGCCAGGGGCATGCGCTTTTGTGCGGCGGCGACTTCTTCGCGCTTGACGGCCACGATCTTGTTCAGGATGTCACTCATGGTTTGCAGCCTTGTCGTCGGGCTCGGGAGAGCCCTGTTTCAATATTTTGGTGAACACGCGGTGCATCACCCGCCCCGCGATCACAAAGAGCGCCGAGACGCCCAATGCGATCCAGGTGCCAGGGTCGCGCCGCATGGGGTCAAGCAGCGAGAGCGTGGGTGCGGGTGACCAGCTCGCCCAGCTTGGCCTTGGCGGCGCCGCTGTCGATGGCCTGCTGCGCACGCGAGAGGCCGGCAGCGATGCTGTCCACCACATTGGCCGCATAGAGCGCGGCGCCAGCGTTCAGGCAGACCACGTCGCGGGCCGCGCCGGGCTTGCCGTCCAGCACGTCGAGCATGATGGCGCGCGACTGCTCGGGGTTTTCCACGCGCAGCTGGCGGGTGCTGGTCATGGCCAGGCCGAAGTCCTCGGGGTGCACTTCGTATTCGCGGATGGCACCGTCCTTGAGCTCGCCCACCAGGGTGGAGGCGCCCAGGCTGATCTCGTCCAGGCCGTCGCGCCCATAGATGACCAGCGCATGCTGCGCGCCCAGGCGCTGCAGGGCGCGCACCTGGATGCCCACCAGGTCTTCATGGAACACGCCCATGAGGATGTTGGGCGCGCCCGCCGGGTTGGTCAGCGGCCCCAGGATGTTGAAGATGGTGCGCACGCCCAGTTCCTTGCGCACCGGCGCCACGTTCTTCATGGCCGGGTGGTGGTTGGGCGCGAACATGAAGCCGATGCCCACCTCGGCAATGCACCGGGCAATGGCTTCGGGCGTCAGGTTGATGTGGATGCCCAGGGCCTCCATGGCATCGGCGCTGCCGCTCTTGCTGGAGACGCTGCGCCCGCCATGCTTGCTGACCTTGCCGCCCGCCGCCGCGATGACGAAGGTGGCGCAGGTGGAGATGTTGAAGGTGTTGGCGCCATCGCCGCCCGTGCCCACGATATCCACCATGTGCGTGGCATCCTGCACATGCACCTTGGTGGAAAACTCGCGCATCACCTGCGCGGCGGCGGTGATCTCGCCAATGGTTTCCTTCTTCACGCGCAGGCCGGTCACGATGGCCGCCGTCATGACGGGCGAGAGTTCGCCGCGCATGATCATGCGCATCAGATGCAGCATCTCGTCGTGGAAGATTTCGCGGTGCTCGATGGTGCGCTGCAGCGCTTCCTGGGGGGTGATGGACATGGTGGTCTCCGTCTCGTAATTTTTAGGGAGCAGGCCGGTCCGAGAAGGCCAGCTTGAGGCCGAAGCCGATGAACATCGCACCCGCCACGCGGTCGAGCCAGTGCATGCCGCGCTGAACAACGCCCGCACGGCGCGCCATCCACGCTGCGGCCAGCGCCCAGCCCGCGTTGACGGGCATGGCATTCACATTGAACAGCACGCCCAGCAGTACAAAGGCCAGCGCCTTGTTCTCGGTGCCCGGTGCGATGAACTGCGGCACAAAGGCCAGAAAGAAGATGGCAACCTTGGGGTTGAGCACATTGGTCCAGAAGCCACCCACGAACACGCTGCGCAATGGCACCGCCACTTTCACCACTTCCGTCGCCACGACGGGCGCGGCCTGCGGCGCTGCCATGGCAGCAGCACTGCCCGCATCTGCCGGCGCTTTCGGGAACAGCATGCGCACGCCCATCCACAGCAGGTAGGCGGCGCCCAGCCACTTGAGCACGGTGAACGCCATGGCCGACGTGGCCAGCAGCGCCCCCACGCCCACCGCAGCGGCAAAGATGTGAACAAAGCAGCCTGCCGTGATGCCCAGGCCCGCCACCATGCCCGCCCGCGTACCCGACCTGAGCGCGTTGGAGACGATGTACAGCACATCGGGCCCCGGCGTCAGGTTGAGCAACCAGCCGGCCGCCACAAACAGCACGAGCTGGTGCGGGTCGATCACTGCCGCTGCTCCAGGAAGTTGCGCAGCATGGCGTGGCCATGCTCGGTGAGGATGCTTTCGGGGTGGAACTGCACGCCCTCGATGGGCAGCGTCTTGTGGCGCACGCCCATGATCTCGCCGTCCTCCGTCCAGGCGGTGATTTCCAGCACCTCGGGGCAGGTGGAGCGCTCGATGGCCAGCGAGTGGTAGCGGTTCACCGTGAACTGCGCGGGCAGCCCGGCGAACACGCCTTTTTGCGTGGTGGTGATGACGCTGGTCTTGCCGTGCATGAGCTCTTTGGCACGCACGATGGTGCCGCCAAACGCCGCGCCGATGGCCTGGTGGCCCAGGCACACGCCCAAAATTGGCAGCTTGCCGGCAAAGTGCTGGATCGCCGCCACCGAAATGCCGGCCTCGGCGGGCGAGCAGGGGCCGGGCGAGATCACGAGGCGATCGAGCTGACCCGCGTTGAGCCGCGCTTCGATCTCGGCCACGGTGATTTCATCGTTGCGGAACACTTCCACCTGCGCGCCGAGTTCGCCGAAATACTGGACGATGTTGTAGGTGAAGCTGTCGTAGTTGTCGACCATCAGGAGTTTCATGGCCTCACCCTTCCTGCGTGGCGGTTGGGCGCAGGCGCGCGAACTCGCGGTGTTCATGGGCGATGAAGGCTTCCATCATGCTGCGGTAGATGGCCTCCAGCACGTCGGGCTCGCCGCCCTCGATCTCGGTGCGCGCACGCACGCGGTCCACGATGGCCTGGATGCGTGCCTCGTCGCGCACCTGCGAAACGTCCTGCTTGATGCGCGCGGCCTGGGTCATGTAGCCGCCGCGCGTCACCAGCAGGGGCACCAGCACGTCGTCCAGTGCATCGATGTGGCGGCGCACATCGTCCATGGTTGTGCAATGCTGCACGTTGTTGATGGCCTGGGTCATTCCAGCCCCTCCTCGACAAGTTCGGCGGCGCGCAGCAGTGCGCGGGCCTTGTGTTCGGTTTCGTTCCACTCCAGCTCGGGCACCGAATCGGCCACCACGCCCGCGGCGGCCTGCACATACAGGGTGCCGTCCTTGATGATGCCGGTGCGGATCGCAATGGCCACGTCCATGTCGCCCGCGTAACTGAGATACCCACAGGCACCGCCGTAAACCCCACGCTTGACGGGTTCGAGCTGGTCAATCAGCTCCATGGCATGCACCTTGGGCGCGCCCGTGAGGGTGCCCGCCGGGAAGGTGGCCTTGAGCACGTCCATGCTGGTCATGCCCTCGTTCAGCAGGCCTTCGACGTTGCTCACGATGTGCATCACATGGCTGTAGCGCTCGACCACGAAGGCTTCGGTCACCTTGACGGTGCCCGTCTGGGCGATGCGCCCGATGTCGTTGCGCGCCAGATCGATCAGCATCACATGTTCGGCCCGCTCCTTGGGGTCGTTGATGAGCTCCACCTCGGCCGCCTTGTCCTTCTCGGGCGTGGCACCGCGCGGGCGCGTACCTGCCAGGGGCCGGATGGTGACCTTGGTGCCGGCGTCGGTCTGCTCCTGGCGCACCAGGATCTCGGGGCTGGCCCCCACCACGTGGAAATCGCCGAAGTTGTAGAAATACATGTACGGCGAAGGGTTCAGCGAACGCAGTGCCCGGTACAGGCTCAAGGGGCTTTCCGTGTAGCGCTTGTGGATGCGCTGGCCCACCTGCACCTGCATGAAATCACCGGCTGCGATCAGTTCCTTGGCGCGGCCCACGGCCGCCAGGTAGTCGGCCTTGGCGAAGCTGCGCTGCGCGGGGTGGCTTTCCGTGGCCTTGACCACGGGGGCGCTCACCGAGTATTTGAGCTGGTCCTTGAGCTCGCGCAGGCGTTTTTTGGCCTGGGTATAGGCCTCGGGCTGGGCCGGATCGGCATAGACGATGAGGTAGAGCTTGCCCGACAGGTTGTCGATGACCGCCAGCTCCTCGCACTGCAGCAAAAGGATGTCGGGCGTTTCCAGCGCATCGGGCGGGCAGGTGGTTTCGAGCTTCTTCTCGATGTAGCGCACCGTGTCATAACCAAAGTAGCCAGCCAGGCCGCCGCAAAAGCGCGGCAGGCCCGGGCGCAAGGCCACCTTGAAGCGTTTTTGGTAGGCCTCGATGAAATCCAGCGGGTTGCCCCGCACGGTTTCCACCACCTGGCCGTCGGTGACGACCTCGGTTTTGGCGTCTGCCCCAAAACCGCTGGCGCGCAGCAAGGTGCGTGCGGGCAGGCCGATGAAGCTGTAGCGGCCAAAACGCTCGCCGCCCACCACCGATTCCAGCAGGAAGCTGTGTTTGCCGCCATCCTTGCTGTGCGCGAGTTTCAGGTACAGCGAGAGCGGGGTTTCCAGGTCCGCAAAGGCTTGCACCATGAGCGGAATGCGGTTGTAGCCTTCGCCGGCCAGGCTTTTGAATTCAAGTTCCGTGATCACGGGGGAGAGCTCCCAACTGAGGCAGCGCGTTGTGCAAAGCGCCGCTGTTCATTCGACAGGCCCCGGCGGGGCCACGGGTGCACGCAGGGGAGGTTTCCCCGGTGCCATCAGGCGTTCAAAAAGACAGGCTTGCGCCAGGGCCAGGCTCCCCGGTCGCTGCAACCTGTGATGAACACGTGGTGTATGAACATGGCCAAAGTGTAGCAAAGGTCTGTGGCCCGTTTCGAGGCGCCACGCCCCTGCGCATGGCAAAACCGCGCGAAAACCCTGTGGTGGCGGCAAGCGGCTCTTGCAACAATTAGAAACGAACGATCGTTCTGTTTCAGGAGTCCCGCATGAAATTCTTCCATCGATGCGCCCTGTTTGCCGGGGCTCTCGTGCTGGCGACCAGCGCAGCGGCCGAGCCCATCACCGTGGCCGACGTGAAATACGAAGAGACCCGCACCGTGAGCGGCAGCACCCTGCAGCTGAATGGGGCGGGCGTGCGCTACAAGGCCGTCTTCAAGGTCTACACAGCCGGGCTGTATCTCGAAAAAAAGGCATCGACCCCGCAGGAAGTCGCGTCCGTGCGCGGCCCCAAGCGCCTGAGCATCACCATGCTGCGCGAGATTGATTCCGCCGAACTGGGCAAGCTGTTTTCGCGCGGAATGGAAGACAACATGGACCGGTCCGCGTTCTCCAAGCTGATCCCCGGCGTGCTGCGCATGAGCCAGATCTTTTCAGAGCACAAGAAGCTGCAGGCCGGCGACCAGTTCATGATCGACTGGATTCCCGGCACGGGCACGGTCATCACCGTCAAGGGCAAGCCCCAGGGCGAGCCCTTCAGGGAACCCGAGTTCTTCAATGCGCTGATGGGTATCTGGCTGGGCAATGCGCCCGCCGACTGGAAACTCAAGGACGCCTTGCTGGGCAAGACCTCCTGAGGGCACAGGAGCACCGTCCAGCCCCCTGCCATGAATCCGGCACGGTTTATTGCGGAGACCGAATCCCGTTCACCCCGAGCCCTTCGGCGGGCTCAGGACAGGCTTGTCGAAGGGCTTCGACAAGCTCAGTTCGAACGGGGTTTACGCATAAATCCTGCCGGATCAATCACAACCCTGTCCTCAATCGAACTGCGCAGTGATGGCGGACAGTGCCCCATCACAACCGGTGTGTGACGAGCCGAAGGCTCAGGCCAGCAGCGACTCCAGCGATTCCACATAGCCGTCCGCATCCACCGCCTGCACCGGCAAGCCGTGGTTATAGCCGTAGGTGACCAGCACCACGGGGCAGCCGGCGGCGCGAGCGGCCTGCGCGTCGTTGGAAGAATCGCCCACCATCAGCGTGCGGGCGGGGTCGGTCTGCAATGCCTCGCAGGTTTTCAGCAGCGGCAAGGGGTCGGGCTTCTTTCGGTCGAAACTGTCGCCCCCGAAAACTTGCTCAAAGTAGCCGTCCAGGCCCTTGGCGCGCAGCAGTGGCAAAGCAAACGAGGTCGGCTTGTTGGTCAGGCACGCCAACCTCAGGCCAGCCTGGCGCAGTGCCTGCAGGCCTTCCACCACGCCGGGATAGACATGCGCGTAATCGCCGTTGATGGACAGGTAGTGCTGCTGGTAGCTGGGCCAGGCACGGGCGTAGATTGCTTCTATTTCGATAGCTGTTGGAGCTTTATCCACCTTGGCCAGCACGTGATTTAGCACTGAACGCAGCAAATGCTCGGAGCCTTTGCCCACCATCTGCTCGATGGCCGGCGCGGCAATCGCCGGCAGCGCCAGGTCGCTCAACATGCGGTTCAGGGCTTCGGCGAAGTCGCCCAGGGTGTCCACCATCGTGCCATCAAGGTCGATGATGGCGGCAGCCAGGGGGGCGTGGTTCGATCCAAAAGACTTCAAGTTCAGCATGGGCCGGCAGGGTTCAAGACAATGCGCCGCATGTTACTGCGCTGCACCACGGCGGCTTGGCATGGACATGCTGCATGGGCACACCGGGCCCGCATCTACCGGTGCCGCGCCATCAGCTCCAGCACATAGCGGCTCGGAATCGCGTACGAAATGCCCGAGGGCTGGCTCATGGCCGATTCGCGCGTGCCCTTGACCAGCACCATGTTGATGACGCCGAGCACCGCGCCGCTGCGCAGGTCGAACAGGGGGCCGCCACTGTTGCCGGGGTAGGCCGTGGCGTCGAGCTGGAATACCTGCAGAGGCCCGGCGCGCAAGCTGCGGATGGCCCGTTCGCTCAGCTGCTGCCCTGTCGGGCTGGGCAAGGCCATGGTGGTGATGGACGAGACGGTGGCGCGGTGGGTGACGCTGGAAAAACCCAGCACCCCGCCGATGGGAAACCCCATGAAGGCCAGCTCGTCCCCCTCGCGTACCGGCTCCGACGCCACCACGTTCAGCGCCGCAGCAGCCGGTCCGTCGATCTGCAGCAGGACAAGATCGTGCTCAGGGACGGTCTCCAGCACCCGCGCCTGGCGCATGGTCCACACGCCCGCCCCTGCGCGCAGTTGCACGACCAGCGCCGGCCCATCGCCCCCCCCGGCGCCGATGGCGGCTGTCACGTGGGCGTTGGTCACCACGCGCAAGCCGTCGCCCACTACAAAGCCTGTGCCCACATAGCGAAACCGCGGCGTGTCCGTTGCACGGTAGGTGCCCACCAGCACCACGGCGGGTTTGATCCGCTCGATGGTGTCGGGCAGTTGTGCCAGCGCGCCGCCGCCCCATGCCGCATGAAACAGAAATACAAGTGCCCAGCGCACCCACCAGCGTTTGTGGTTCATGGTTTCTCCTTGGGAAGCAGCCCGCGCAGCGCCTTGCGCAACAGGTGCGGCAGCAGCAGGTGCAGTGGCATGCGCAGGTGGTGGCCGTACACGTAGAGCAAGCCGCGCGCCAGTGGTGTCCATGCATCCGCGGTGGAGGCGTGGTCGGGCCGCAGCGTGCGCAAATACAGGGCGTCGCGCAAGCGGTGCAGCCAGGCCTGCTGGCCCACGCTGGGCGCCAGCGCTGCCACGGCGCCGGGCGGGACGGGGGTGTTCATGATGGCCTGCGCATAGCGCAGCGCGTGGTGCAGCGGCCACTGCAGGCCCAGCACCGCCGCGCGCTCCAGCAGGTCCGGCCAGAAGCCGGGCACCGCGGCAAACTCGCGCAGCAATGCGTCGATGTCCACCACGCCCCGGAATCCGTGCGCGAAGTCGCTTTCGTGGAACAGGTGGGCAGCGCTGTGCAGCACCATGTCGTGCGGGGCGAGCACGCGCACGCCCGATTGACCGGGCAGCGCCAGTGCCGCCTGCAACAGACGCTGTGTGCTGGGCCGGGCCCTGGCAGTGGCGGGCACCAGGGCATGGTGCACGTCCAGCACCGTGCCGCGCTGCAGGTGCCGCATCGGCGGCAGCTCGTGCATCCAGGTGCGGTAGTAGCGCTGGTCATAGTCGTCATGGTTCGTGTGCACCCAGCCGGCCATCATCAGGGCGGTTTCCACGTCGGCCAGGCGCTCGCGCGGCACCAGAATGTCCACGTCGGACACCATGCGCCCCAGCGATGCCTGCAGGCCCGCCAGGGCATAGGCGCCGCCTTTGAGCAACACCACTGGCAGGCCCGTTGGCTGCAGGGCGCGCGCTATCTGCGCCACCTCGAAGCACAGTTCACGCTGCTGGCGCGTCGCCAGGGCCAGCGCCGACGCGAGGTGCCGGCGCGGCGCAGGGGCCACGGCATCCCATGCGCCATGGGCCTGCGCCAGGGCGGCGATACGGGCCAGCACATTGGCGCGGCGCGCCTGCCGCACCACCAGATCCCATTCGGCCAGGCTGAGCCGCTGCGGCTGCGGTGCCGGGCCCAGCAGGTTCAACAGGGACTGCATGGCGTTGTCCTGGAGCCGGAAAACCTCGTTGGTCATGGTGGCTCCAGCGCATCAAACCAGGCCAGCGCCTGGTCGAGCTGGCTGTAGCGCAGATCGAAGCTGTCGCAGGCATCGACCACACGCACCAGGGCCTCGAAGCCTGCGCGGCCATGCACATGCTGGTTGAAGCTGTTGCGCGCGAGTTCCACCACGGTGGTGGCCTTGGCGCGCGCCTGCACCTGCAGCGCGGTGCCGCGCTCGTAGCGGGGAAAGACCACCCAGGCCGGCAGGGCGCGTTCGCCAGCACGCGCCAGGCTCTCTGGCCGCACCTTGAGATGGGCGACCGTGCCTTTTTGCGTATCGCGCGCCACCGGTCCCAGAACGCAGCCCGGATCGCGCTCACGGATCACATCGATGGAGGCATTCTTGAGGCTGATCGGCCGCGGCGAAGGCACGACCCAGCCACTGCCGGGCTCCAGCAGCGTCAATTCATCCGACAGCAGGCGCCAGCCACGGAGCATGAGGGCTGCGCACAGCGTGCTCTTGCCCGCACCCGGCGGCGCCGGCAGGACCACGGCGCGCCCGCCCCGTTCCAGCACGGCTGCGTGCAGGCTGATCCACTGGTGGCAGTGGCTGGTCACGCACCAGTTCAGCCCCCACTCGAACAGTGCGAACGCTTCGCCCTGCGCCAGCGGCGTGAAGGGCTGGCGTCCGTCCAGCGCGAAAACACACAGCGGCCGAAACCAGGGGCGGCGTGCCTGCACCGCCACATGGAAGTCACAGAACCCCGCGCCCTCCTGCGGGGCCAATGGGTGGTCTGCATACAGGCGCTCGATGCCATCGGCCACGACGGAGATCGGGCTGCGCACCCGCACCACCAACGGTGGAATCACGATGCCCAGGCCATCGCCGCACAGCAGCCTGTCCAGTTGGGGCCTGGACAGCGAAGACAGCAGACCTTGCGTGCTCACGCGCCGCAGGGTTCGATAAAACCCAGGGATTCAAAGTCTTGCAGCAACTTGTCCACCCTGCGAACATCTTGCGCAGTGGGCTGCTCGCCCAGCAGCGCCTGGGCCAGGCTTTCAGCGCAAGACTGCTGCACCGTCAACACCTGCTGCAGCAGCTCGCCCGCAATGGGGCTGAGCGCATGGATATCGCCACTGGCTTCGTCGTACACCACGGCGCCATCGGGCCACAGCTGCAGCAGATAGTCCACGCGCCGTGGGCAATGCCAACGCACAGCATGCACACGCTGCACTGGGGCGGCATCAGCCGTAACGGCGCGCACTGTAGATGGTTTCGAAGTAGGCGATGGTTTGTGCATAGTCCCACTGGGCGCCGGCAAACGGACTCCAGTTGCCGCGCCCGCTCCAGATGGCATTGCATTGCGAGGTGGTGAGCGCCAGAACGTCACGATCATCGTGGAACTCGAGCGCTGTCAGATACGCCGCCACCACATAGCGTGCCAACACCGTGTCGCGGTCATGGCCCTCGTACCCCAGCACATCCTCCAGCGTCACGCGGCGCCCAAATCTGCCTTCGGGGTTGGCAACAAAGCCGCACTCCTGGAACTTCTTTTTCTTGAACTCGCTTTGCATGAGTTGCCACTCTGCAGGCGTGCGAACGACGCAATCGGTCTTGTAGCGGGCATTGCTGACCCGTCCCTGGTTGGCCTGCAGCGACGCAAAGGCCGATGTGGTCACCCCATTGCCCTGGCCGCCACCTACTGCACCGGCCAGAACGGTGTTGCTCTTGAGCGCGGCCACCACGGGCGCGGCACTCAGGCCCGCACGCACGATCTGCCGGCGGCTGACACCGTGTGCATTTCCATCCGGCGTCGGGCCAGACGGTGTCGGCGTTGTTTCGGATTTTTTCATCGCGTTCTCCAAAGCAGGTCAATTTGTCTCGCCGGCGATATCGCTTTCACGAAGCCGTCCGGCGGCTTGCACCCCCGGCGCAAGCAAAGTCCGTCTCCGGGAGAACTGCGCAAGGTGCCCAGCAAGGCGCATGACCGCATAAACCGATGCGCCCTTGGCGCGGACCGCATATTCATTGCATGAACTCAAAGCGTTTTCTTGAGCCGGTCCACCTCGGCCTGGGCAGAAAACCGGTCTCCTGCCGCGCTGAGCTCGTCCAGCAACGCACGGGCAGCATCCTTGTTGCCTGCCTTGATCTGAATCTTGGCCAGATTCAGCTTGAATTCCAAAACCTGCGGCTGCAGCTGAACCACCTTTTTCTGCATTTCCACGGCCCGCTCATGCTGGTTGGCGCCCGACAAAAGCATGGCCCAGGTGTCCATGAACGCGGGTTGATTGGGCGCCAAGGCATTGGCGCGTTCGGCATCGGCCAGCGCGCCGTCGCGTCCGAGCTGGCCTTTGAGCCAGGCCAGATTGTTCAGGGCAGCAGCGTTGTTGGGCTGAATCGCCACCACCCGCTCGAACTGGCGCAGACTTTCTGGCAACTCATTGAGGGTCAGCGCCCGGTTTCCCAGATAGAAGGGAAAGGCCGCATCCTTGGGCTGGGTCCGCAGCCATTCAGCGGCCCATCGATCGGCTTCGGGCTTCTTTCCGGCCGACAGCAGCACGTCATGCAGCCGCACCGCCAGTTCCGGGCTGGCCACCTGCTTGAGCCCCGCGCGGAAAGCGTCGGCGGCTTTGTCCCAGGCCTTGCCTGCCGCGTGAATCTCGCCTTCAAGCACATAGCCCACCTGCTCCTTGGGCCTTTGCTTTTGCACTGCGCGGCTGATGGCCAAGGCATCGCCGGGCTTCTGCGCCGCCATGGCCAGACTGACTTGTCCTTGCTGGGCTTCCAACGAATTGGGCTCGATCTCCAGCGCCTTGCGCAGATTCTGACCGGCAGCGTCACGGTCCCCGGCGATCAGGTTGGCGCTGGCCATGCGCAAGTAGGGCAGGGAAGACTGCGGTTGCAGTGCGGCCATGCGGTTGAAGCTGGCCTGCGCCTGGTTATGTTCGCCGTTGGCGGACTGCGCGCGCCCCAGGACATCGAGCAATTGCACGTTGTCAGGCAGTGCGGACACCGCCTGCTGCGCCACGACCAGCGCATCCTTGGGCTCGCTCTGGCGCAAATGATGCTCGGCAAGAACCAGGCGCGGGACGGGGCTGCTGGGTGCCGCCTCCACCGCCTTGCGCAAGAGAGTCGCCAGTTCAGTCTTGTCCGCGCCATTGGCCTGCCGCAATTCCACCAGGGCCAGATGCGCCTGAACGTTGCCGGGCTGGCGCTTGATGGCCGCCTCAAGGCGCGCACGCGCATCGTCCGGCCGCTTGTCGGCGTTGTCGAGCACCGCCAGCACGCCCACGGCAGGAAAATAGTTGGGGTCGATCTCGAGAACCCGCTCCATGGCCTTGCGTGCGCCGGCTGCATCGCGCTTGAGCAACAAGGCACGGCCGCGCAAGAACACGGGCAACACGTCTGCGGGACGCTTTTTCTCCAGCGCATCGATGGCTTTCAGGGCCTGGTCTACCTTGCGCTCCTGCAGCAATGCATTGATCAGGGCCATGTCTGCCACCACCCCATCGTCCGAGGCCGCAATGCTCTGCAACTCACCCAGCGCGGCATCGCCCTGCCCCGATGCCAGGCGACTGACCGCCAGCGACGTGCGCTTGGCGGGGTCTTTAGGATCCAGGCTGGACGCTCGTGCGAAGTAGCGTTGGGCACGGTCAACATCGCCATGGAGCATGTACACCTGCCCGGCCAGTGCCATCATTCCGGGGTCGCGGTCGTTGCGCTCGACATCCACAGGCAGTGCGGACATGGCCTTGTCGAGCCGGCCCTGGCGCACATAGGCAGTCACCAAACCACGCCGCGCCATGGGCAGCCCCGCCTCCAGCTGCAAGGCCTTGGCCAGCAACGCCTCGGCCTGCACATTGGCCCCCAGCCGCAGTTCCGTCATGCCAGCCAGTTCAAGCACGCGAAAATTGTCGGGCGTGAGACTCACCAGCTTCTGCGCATGTTCCTGTGCCACCTTGAGATCATTTTTGGCGTATGCCAGCATCGCCTGCAAATACAAGGTCTGCGGCTTTCCAGGCGCCGCCTTGGCCAGCCCCTGCAGGGCTTCGGCGGCGGCATCGGTCTTGCCCTGGAGCAGCAGCAGCTGAACGACGGCCGCCTGCGCCTCCAGGTAAGAGGGATTGACCTGGAGCGCCTCGCGGTACGCCACCATCGCCGCATCCATGTCGCGCTGGCCATACAGCAGCAAGTCACCGCGCAGTTTGAGCGCCTCATCGGCGCCTGCAGACTGCCGGGGGATCTTGTCCAGGCCCGCCAAGGCGCCCTCGATATCGCCGCGCTGGGCACTAGCGCGGGCCAGCTCGATGAGCGCAGGCGCGTGGTCGGCCTTGGCCTTGAGCGCCTCGTCGATGCTGGCCCGGAACTTGTCTTCCTGGCCCTGGCGCAGCCAGGCAGTGGCCACGATGGTTTTGAGACTGGCCTGCGCTGGGGCACTGGCAAGCTGCTGGCCGTCATAGTCGGTCGTGATCTTGCTGTACTGCTTGCCCAGCAACAAGGCTTGTGCCAGTTGCGGAATCACTTCGTCAGGGGCAGCACCCAGATCCTGCGCCTTCCTGAACTCGGTTTCAGCACCCGCCATATCGCCGGTGACCTGCAAGGCCTGGCCCAGCAGAAGGCGTGCCTTGGCGGAATCCGGGCGGTCCTTCAAGACATTTTTAAGCTGGATGATGGCCGCCGGCGCATCATTGCGACTCAGGTAGTCCTGCGCCGACGCCAAAAGCGCATCGGGATTGTCGCTACCGCATGCCGACACCAGCAAGGCCACGGCAAGAGTGGCTGCTGGAATGAGGGAACGGGAAATGGGAGCCTTCATGGTCGTCCTCCAGGAAAATGATTCAGGGCTTGAGGCCCAGGCGATGCATCAGGTCGTACAAAGTGGGGCGGCTGACACCGAGCAGGTCGGCCGCCTTGGCAATCGTGCCGTCCGCCCGGGCAAGCGCCGCAAGCACTGCCCGCTGCTCGGCGGCCTCGCGCGTCACGCGCAGGTCCAGTGATCGGTCGCCCTCGGCGCTGGCAGCGCCCGCAAGCCCGACATCTTCGGCAGTGATCTGATTGCCATCGGCCATGATGGTGGCCCGCTTGATGCAGTTTTCAAGTTCGCGGATGTTGCCCGGCCAGGGATGTGCCTCCATCGCGCGCAGCGCATCATCGGCCAGCGTCAGGTTGCGGCGGTGCTCCTGGCCGAACCGGCGCACAAAGGCGTGGGCAAGCAGTGCCGCGTCTCCCACCCGCGCACGCAAGGGCGGTATCTCCACCACGATTTCAGCCAAGCGGTAATAGAGATCTTCTCGAAACCGCCCCTCCTTGACGCATTGCGTAAGGTTCTGGTGGGTTGCGCACACAACGCGCACATCCACGGCTATTTCCTGGCGACCGCCCACACGCTCGACAACGCGCTCTTGCAGGAATCGCAGCAGCTTGGCTTGCAGGGACATGGGCATGTCCCCGATCTCATCGAGCATGAGCGTGCCTGCGTGCGCGGTCTCAATCTTGCCCGGCGTGGTCTTTGCGGCTCCTGTGAAGGCCCCTTTTTCGTAGCCAAAAAGCTCACTCTCCAACAGATTCTCAGGAATGGCCGCGCAGTTGATGGCAACGAATTTGCCATCCTTGCGATTGGACAGCTGGTGCAGGCCGCGCGCCAGAACCTCCTTGCCCGTGCCGCTCTCGCCCAGCAGCATGACGGAGGCGTTGGTGTTGGCGACTTTTTCAATGGTGCGGCAGATGCGCAGCATCTGCGGATCACGCGTCAGCAAGCCGGCCAGCGTGTCGGGCATCTGCATCGCCCGCAGCCGCTTGTTTTCGGCCTGCAAATGGTGCAGCCGGAATGCACGCTCCACGGTCAGGTTGAGCACTTCAGGCTCAAACGGCTTGGCCAGAAAATCGTAAGCACCCATGGCCACGGCCTTGAGCGCGTTGGACTGGTCGTTCTGCCCGGTCAGCACGATCACCTTGGTGTCGGGATCCGCACCCAAAATTTGCTCGAGCAGCTTGAACCCCTCGGAGACCGAGTCGGCATCAGGGGGCAGACCCAGGTCCATGGTCACCACCGCGGGCGCATGCCGACGCAACTGCGTCATGGCACTTTCGCGATCATGGGCGGTGACGGATTCAAAACGATCAAGCGACCACTTGATCTGCTTTTGCAGCGCCAAGTCGTCCTCGACAACAAGCAGAGGCTGCAACTTGTCCGGGGTCATGCCTCCTCCTGTGGATGTAATCCGAAATCCCGACCGATTTCAAGCAAGGGAAGCAGGAGACGCACCACGGTTCCCTTGCCAACCTGGCTGTCCACGGAAACCTTGCCGCCGAGCTCCTGCACGTATTGAAAACTCTCGTAAGTGCCAATTCCCATGCCAGCCTCTTTGGTGGTCTGAAACGGCTTGAACAAGCGCGTCTGGACAAACTCTTCGGTCATTCCCTGGCCTTCATCACCCACTTCGATGCGGGCATGGCTACCGAAACGATCCACTTTCATCCATACCCGGCCATCGGTGTCCGTCGCGTCGAAGGCGTTGTGTACCAGGTGCCCGATGATGCGCTCCAATCGGTCGGCCTGTCCACGGGTAAAAACCTGTGGCGAGGCCTCCAGCTGCACGGTGCGCCCGCGGCACAAGGCATTGGCTGCCAGCCGTTCCGCAATCTTGCACAGATCCACGCCCACGGACGTATCACCGGACGCTGTGCCTCCGCGCAATTGCAGCATCAACTGGCGCATGCGATCGAGCGAGTTCTCTACCGTCATCAGCATGTCGGCCTGGAACTCGGGGTTGTCCTGCAGTCGCTTGGCGTTTTTGACCATGAGCGAAAGTTGGGCGACGATATTTTTCAGATCGTGCACCACAAAAGCCGACATGCGGTTGAAGGCTTCAAACTTGCGCGACTCCAGCAATGCTTCGGTGGCCTGTATTTGCGCCAGGAAGCTCGCGGCCTGGCGTCCGGCGGTCTTGAGCAGATCGGTGACCTCCCAATTGACGTCCACCAGTGTGCGCGGACTGGCCAGCAACACAAATCCCAGCAAATCCTTGCCTTGCCACAGCGGGACCAGCAGCCAGGCCTGCGGGTACTCTGCCAGCCACTCGGGCAAGCGCAAATCGCGGTAACGCCCGGGCGAAGCTCGGAACTCTTCCAGATTCACCACCCATCCGGTGGATCGCATGAACGTCGGAAGTTCGGCCTGCCGGTCTACGGTCTGGGTGGTCAAGGCCAGATTCCACCGGGCCACCTGCCGGTACTGATCGTCGTCAGGATGCAGCAGCCACAACGCACCTGCGGGGCTCTCCAACATGTCGGCAAGGCCCTTTACCACGTTCTGGCCCGCTTCCTGGGGGTGGGCCTGGCTCGACAGCGTGGCGGTGAACTTCAACCATTCTTCACGGTAATCAAAGCGGTAGCGAAAGAAATGCTTGCCCAGAAACACCCGCAACTTGGCTCGCAATGAGCCCGAAAGCGCCAGCGCCAGCGCCAGCACCAATCCCACGAAAACCAATCCCAATTGCAGGGCGCCACCCCATTCACCGCCAAAATAGCGAACGTAATAGCCAACGCCCGCGATGAACAGCAGATAAAGCCCCACCAGCACCAGCGTCGCGGAGTGGAATACGACCTTGCGTGAGACCCGGATCTTGTCGATCCAGTTGCGATGCCGCGTTGTGGCCAGCAGCAGCAGTGGCACCATCAGCGCGTGCACGAAAGGCCTCGCACTCAGTGCGTCGGGATCTATGCCCTGAAACAGCACGCCTTGAGAAAACAGGTACAGATCGAACAGAAAGGTGCCCGCCAGCCCGAGGCACACCGGCTTCGCGCTCCATAGCGAATCCTCTGGCAGATTGCGGAACAATTGCTCCACCAGCACCAGTCCGCCCAGCGCCAGCAGCACCATGAGAAACATGTGGCCCGTCGCGCCTGCCAGAACGTTCACGATCACAATCAGTGCGGGCACGCCCAGCAAACCCGCCGATGCCAGCCCAGGCAACCAGCGATACCACGGGCCATGCACCGCACCGGCGTTGGGCTTGAAGAACAGGGCTACAAAGACACCCCAGCAAAGGTAGCGCAGCATGTCGGCCGACTGCGCACCCAGCCACCAGGCAGCGCTGACTGCCAGCGCCAGCAAGCTGAAACCACTCCAGACCACGGTAAGCAGCGCTGCAGCAAGCATCGCCACGCCAATGCGATTGACTGGCGCACGCAGATATTCCTGGCGGACCAAGCGCAGGGACAACAAGGAGTATGCGCCCGCCGCCAAAGCCAACCCCCAGTAACCCAGCGCGTTTTCACTGTTGTTCATGGCAATGGGCGGGTGGACCCCGTCTTACTGCGCACCTTTGCCGGTCAGGACTACGCCCACCGTTTCAAACAGGATGACCAAGTCAAGAAACCACGAATGGTTTTTGACGTAGTAAAGGTCATATTGCAACTTGTGCTCTGTGTCTTTGATGGACGCACCATAGTGGTAACGCACCTGGGCCCATCCGGTCAATCCCGGCTTGATGCCGTGGCGCAAGGCATAGTAGGGGATATCGAGCGTGAGGCGGTCCACGAAATAAGGCCGCTCTGGCCGAGGCCCCACCAGACTCATATCCCCCTTGAGCACGCAAAACAGCTGGGGAAGTTCGTCGATGCGCATTTTGCGAATGATTTTTCCAATGCGCGTAACCCGTGCATCCCCGGCACTGGCCCAGCGGGGCGTACCGTCTTTTTCCGCATCCTTGCGCATGCTGCGGAACTTGATCACATTGAAAATCCGACCATTGCGACCGACGCGCTCTTGGCGATAGAGAACGGGGCCTCCCCCTTCAAGAAAAATCAAAAGCGCGGTGACAAGCATCACGGGAGATGCAATGAGCAACAATAAACTTGCTCCGATCATGTCAAATAGCCATTTGACGATGGAACGTACAAGCCCCTGTTTGAATCCATCTCCAAAAATCAGCCAACCAGCTGACACTGCTTCCAGATGAATCTGCCCCAGAAACTGCTCGAAATGCGTGGCAATGTCGATGACCTGAATGCCATTGACCTTGCAATCGAGCAATTCACGCATCGGCATGCTGCCGCCCCGGCGCTCACTCAGTGCCACTACGATTTTATCGACGCGGTGCTTATTCACCGCATCCGTCAGCGTTTGCTCAGAGGATATGATTCTCAATGCGGAAACAGCGGATTCCTTTTCATTGGAACTGGAAAAATATCCCACCAACTCGATGCTTGGATCATTTTCCTGCAATGACTGGCCCACTACGCCTGCACGTGCCCCGGTACCAAAAACCAGAACACGCTGGCGCGTGTAGGAAGCGGGAAATATATTCCCGCCGAACAGCCGAATAATCAACATGCCGCTGACGATAATCAGCAATGCGACCAGCGCCTGCTCATTCTGGTATGGGGACTGCAGGGGCAAGAGAAACAAGATTCCACCGGCGATGGCCATGGAAAACAGAAACGACAACACGGCCCGCGCCCGGACCTGACCAACCGTCAGTGTGCTGGGATGCTCGTATAAACCAAGGGCGAAATTCACCGTGAGAATTCCGATGGCCATCAAGGCGCCCCGAATGACACCCGAGATGATCGCCGAGGCATTGAACACGCCCGTACCCGCCTGCATTGTCAATGAAACAATCAACGTGCCAACAATCAGGACGGCATAAACCATGATTTGCAAAATGGTTCGCCGATGAAAATAATGACTGGAAATCTTGATCATTGTTTTTTCCTGCCGTGCCCGATCTTCGGACGCAAAAAATACGGATCAAAAATCACCCACATCTGGCAATTCATGAAACAAAACGTTCACATGATCACCATCCCTTGACGTGGCAAAAAGTTGCTTGACAGTTCGCCTCTTGAGAGGCAAAGCCCCGCACATCGAAAATAGTTTGCATGCATTCAACTAAACCTTGCGGACCAATGGCGATACGACAAGCAACAGCCAAAGCATAGTGGATACACGTGGAATTTCAATAACACTTATTACCACGCCGATCAAAAGGACGGCGGCGATAGAGATCCCCACGATCAGGGCCAGGGTTTTTTGGTGCGCAGCACCACGGGCGGCCATCACCAGCGCGCATACCGCCAGGGCTGCCAGAGCCGCCAGGCCCAACAATCCGCGTTCGATCAACAACTCCAGATACAGGTTGTCCATGTGCCAGGGCAGGAAGTTCGCATGGGCAATGCGGCTCCAGTAGCGCGGCCCTTGTGCAAAAGTCGGATTCTTGAGTATCTGCCGGCCCTGTGGATCGATCAGTTCCACCGCATCCAGGCGCACAGGCGCCCTCGCTTGCAGCACCGCGATCGACAACACACCCTCTCTCCAGGCAGAGCGGATACCGGTCGACGCAAAGGCGGGGCCGTCCAATCGCAGTTCCATCCAGCCGCCAGCGGCATCGCTTGACGCGAGCACAAGGGGCGTTTGCGCCTGGCACTCGAAGGCATACAGCAGATGCTGCTCGCACAACTGAACCAACAGCCGCGCAGGTGCCTGCACCTGCGCCCGCAAGCGGACCCGGTAGGCACCACCGGGGGCCAAAGCCACGCGCTGGGTCAGTGCCAGTGCGCCCTTGACGCCAGGCCGAGCCGGCCCCGAAACCCACGCCTGGGTGCGGCCTTCGGCACTGCGCACCCAGCGCACCTGGCCCGGCAGTCCGCCCTCAGGGGTCTGCGTGCTGTAGTGCGCAGGCAACCTTCCCACACCCAGCCCAAGGACCCACTGGCTTGGCGTCTTCAGCAAGTCAACACCGCGCTGCCAATGGTCCAGACGGTGGTAGAGATCCGCATTCGATCGGCCCAGGCGATCCGGCATAAAGGTGCCGCCCACCAAAACGCCCAGCGTTTCAGCCACCAACGCAACCACCAGGCACGCCATCGCGCGCCGGTGCCATACAGAACTGTCGGGCGCAACGAGGCGGTATTTGCGCGCCAATGCGGCCAGCGCAATCAACGCGAGCGCCACCGTCAAATAGACACCGCGGGAGTACGTCGTGAGCACCGCGTAGATGGCCAGCAACACCAGCCCCCCCGCCGCGCACCAGCGCCAGCCATGCGGCGCAGTCCATGCAGCCCACCATGCGAACGGCAACACCAACGCCAGGTAAACGTCGATGGCGCCGCCGCCGACATGCATTTCCCAGAACCAGGCGGTGATTCGAGTGTGGTCGCTGAAATCCAGGGCGCCCACATAAATGCCGCGCTCCCACGCCACCGCAGCGCAGACCCAAAAAAGCCCGAAAACCATGCCGCGCGCCAGCCGCAGGGGAGCACGTTGACCATACCGGTACAGCACGGGCATCAGCAGCAGCCCCCACACCATGCTCTTGGCCACACGCAGCGTATTGCCTGGCAAATCGTAGTCCCCGTAGACCCCTTGGGCCCACAGGTCCGCCAGCATCGTGGCCCACGGTACGGCGCCACGCGCATCGTCCAAGCCGCGCCACACGCCTATCAGCAGCACCGGTGGCAGCACCATGTACACCCACTGCATGCTGCGCGGCGTCCGGCGGAACGCCGCTCCCGGCTTATCCCAGGCATCAAGACCCCAGCGCAAGTACGCGCCGCCCATGGCAGCGAGTATCAAAAGGTCGGACTCGTCCACCAACCACCAGCCCGTCCAGGGTGTGAAATTGGCAACGGGCAGCAAGGCCGGCAGCATGAACCACAGATCGGCGGGCCGCCGCGTGGCCCACACCACCACGCCCCCCAGCATCAACACGGCCAGCGCCGGAGCCACCGGGTGCTGCTGGGCGCCAGCCAGGGCAGTTGCAGCGAACAAAACGCCCCACAAGCCCGGCACGCCCGCCCGGACTGCGGCAGACGCTTTACTGCCTGCGTTTACACCAGCACTTCGGGACAAGGCGGGTGCCCCAGAAAGGCCTGCGGACTGGCCGTCGCGCCATAGGCCCCGGACTGGAACACCACCACCAGGTCGCCGGGCTGCGCCACGGCCAGTTCCATCCGGTCAGCTAGCACATCCAGCGGGGTACACAGCGGCCCCACGATGCAGGCGGTTTCGCGTTCGGATAATTGCAGCCGGTTTCCAATCACCACCGGGTAGTTGCGCCGGATGACCTGGCCAAAATTTCCCGAGGCGGCCAGATGCTGGTGCATTCCACCATCGGTCACCAGGAACACCTGCCCACGCGACACCTTGCGGTCGATCACACGCGCCACATAAATGCCCGCCTCACCCACCAGATAGCGCCCCAGTTCCAAGACCAGCCGCGCCGCGGGCAACGCACGCTCCAGATCCGCCTGCACCTGTGCCAGGGCGTCGGCCACGGGAGCCAGATCCAGCGCGCGTTCACCCGGAAAATACGGTATGCCCCAGCCGCCCCCCAGGTTGACGTGGCGCACCGGTGCGGGGGCATCGTGCGCCAGGCGCAGCACCAGATCGAGCGATCGGCGCAGGCTCTCTGCAATGACTTCGCCACGCAGATTCTGCGAGCCCGGGTAAACATGAAAGCCTTCGAACGCCAGGCCATCCTGCGCCATGCTGCGCAACAGGTCGGGCACCTGTTCGGCGTCGATCCCGAAGGGCTTGGGCCCGCCCCCCATGTGCATGCCGGCGCCGCGCAACTCGAAATCCGGATTGATGCGCAATGCCACGCGCGCCGGCCGCCCCAGTGCCTGCGCGGCATCGGCCAATGCCCGCAGCTCGCGCGCCGACTCCACATGCAGCAACACCCCCGAGGCAACGGCCCGGCGCAACTCGGCCTCGCGTTTGCCCGGCCCGGCAAAACCGATGGACTGCACATCAACGCCGGCGTCGAGCGCCAGCTTGAGTTCGCCAGCCGATGCCACGTCCATGCCATCGACCAGCGGGCGCACGAAGCCCACCAGCGCCGGCATGGGATTGGCCTTGATGGCGTAGTGCAGGTGCACCCCTTGCGGCAGCACCTGGCGCACCGCATGGATGCGCGCGGCGATCAGGGCACGGTCGTAAGCGTAAAAAGGCGTCTGGCCGACCCGCTCGGCCAGCAAGGACAGCGGCAGGCCGCCGACCTGCAGTTCATCGCGGGATGTGTCGAATCGATCCATATTCCAGTATCCAGCGTTGACGGTCCAGCTTGCCATTGGGGCTGCGCGGCAGCGGCTGGCTCACCCAGTTCAGTATTTTGGGCAGCATGAACGCTGGCAGGTGTTCGCGGCAATGCGCCAGAAGGGCCGCGCTGTCTTCATCGGCCTGGCCGCTGGCCGTGGGCGAAGCCAGCAGCGCCGCGCAGATGGCGCTGCCCAGCGCCTCATGGGGCACCGCATGCACCAGCGCTTCGGCGACCAGGCCGCTGGCGTACAGCACCTCTTCCACCTCGGTCGGACTGACGCGGTAGCCCGAGGTCTTGATCATTTCATCGCGCCGGCCCACGAAATACAGAAACCCATCGGCATCGCGGCGCACCGTGTCGCCCGAGTACACCGCCCGCTCGGGCGCCCGCCAGTCGCCACCCGCTGGCAGCAAGGCCGGCGGCCAGGGCTTGAAGCGGTGCGCGGTTTCTTCGGGCCGCCGCCAATACCCCAAAGCCACCAGCGGGCCGCGGTGCACCAGCTCGCCGGGCTCGTCCACCGCACATTCACTGCCGTCTTCGCGCAGCACGCGCACCTCGGCGTTCGGTATCGCGCGCCCGATCGAATCGGGTCGCCGGTCCACTTCCTCGGGCGGCAGGTAGGTGGAGCGAAACGCCTCGGTCAGTCCATACATCAGATAGGGCAAGGCCGCTGGCGCCAGATCGCGCAAGCGCTGCAGCATGGCCCGGGGCATGCGCCCGCCGGTGTTGGCCCAATAGCGCAGATGCTGCGCAGCACCGGCAGGCCAGTCCAGCGCCGCCAGCTGCATGTACAGCGGCGGCACCGCAGTCAGACCCGTGACCCGCTCGCGCAGCATGGCCTGCAGCACATCGCGCGGCAGCAGGTAGTTGAGCAACACCACGCGCGCACCCACCAGAAAGGCCGTGGTGAGCTGGCTGAATCCGGCGTCAAAGGACAGCGGCAGCACGGCCAGCAAGGTGTCGTCGGCACGGTTGTGCAGGTAGCCCGCCACGCTGGTGGCCCCGGCCACCAGATTGCGGTGCGACAGCACCACCCCCTTGGGCTGGCCCGTGCTGCCCGAGGTGTAAAAAATCACCGCCACATCGGTGTCCAGCAAGGCGGGCAAACCGGTCGGTTGACTGGCCAGCACCTCACGCCAGTCGTGCAGGGCCAGACGGGCAGGCAGGGCGTCAGCAACAGCCTGTGCGCTCCCGTCACACAACACCACATGCCGCAGTCCGGGGCAGTCCGCCAGCACCGGGGCCAATGCCGCCAGCCGCGCAGCAGATGTCACCAGCACCTGTGCTTGTGCATCTTGCAGAATGTGCGCCACCTGCGCCGCCTTGAGCAGTGGATTCACGGGCACCAGCACGCCCCCCGCAGCGGGCGCAGCAAAGCTGGCCGCCACGGTTTCCACCCGCTTTTCCAGGAACACCGCCACGCGCGCACCGCGCTCCAGCCCCAGGGCCAGAAGGCCCGCCGCACAGCGCTCAATCTGCGACTGCAGATCGGCATACGACCAATGCCGCCCCTCCACCGTCAAGGCCTGGTGGCCCGGCCAGCAGGCGGCGGCCCGGGCCGGCAGCTCGTGCAGCAAAACGGGGGGAACTCCCCTGTTGAAATCCGGCGCGTGGGGCATGGGGCGGATGTTAAGCCATTGCCACGCAACGCAGTACGTTACGGCGGCGACCCGCGACAGTCCCTAGAATCCATCCACTGCACCGCCACACACCGGTACCCGCCATGAACCTGACAGAACAAGTCCTGAGCGTGCTCGACGGCGCACTCCACCTGCAAGGCCGCGCCGCTGGTTTCACGCGTGACACCCCCTTGCTCGGCGCCCTGCCCGAGCTCGATTCGATGGCGGTGCTGGCTCTCATCACCGGGCTGGAAAACCACTTCGGCATCACGTTCAACGACGACGACGTCAATGGCTCGGTCTTCGCCACCGTGGGAAGCCTGAGCGACCTGGTGGAGCAGGCGCTGGCCCGGCACGACACATGAGCCTTCTCGGGCGCGCCGCCTTGCCGCAGGCATTTTTCCTGCCGACCGGCTCCGGGCAGCGCTTTTGCCTGTTCCACCCTCCGCGAGGAGATGCCCTGCGTGGTTGCGTGCTTTATTTGCATCCGTTCGCCGAAGAACTCAACTGCACGCGGCGCGTGGTCGCACAACAGGCGCGGGCGCTCGCGGGCGCAGGCTACGGCGTGCTGCAGATGGACCTTTCAGGCTGCGGTGACAGCGAAGGCCACTTTGCCGACGCCACCTGGGAGGCCTGGCTGCAGGACGCGCAGCGTGCGCACCGCTGGTTGCGAGAACACGCCAGTGGACCGCTGTGGCTGTGGGGCATGCGCGCAGGCGCCCTGCTTGCCACAGCCCTGGCGAACGACCTGAGCGAGCCGTGTCATTTGCTGCTGTGGCAGCCCGCAATCAATGGACAGCAGCAACTGCAACAATTTCTGCGCCTGCACACGGCAAGCCAGTGGCTGGGCGTCGGCAAGGCCAGCGGGCAGACGCCAGCGCAGATGCTGGACAACGGCCAGCCCGTGGACATTGCCGGCTACACCCTGAGCCCAGCGCTGGCGCGGGGCCTGGCCGCCGCGCGGCTCCAGCCACCACCGCGGCCCCCTGGTCAACTGGTCTGGCTGGAGTTGGCAGCCCAGGCAGATCCTGTGCTGAGCCCGGCCTCGGAAAAGCAGATCGCCGTTTGGCGCGCAGCCGGCTGGGCGGTGTCTGCGCAGGCGCTCACGGGCCCGCTCTTTTGGCAGACCGTGGCCACCGACGATGCCCCCGCCCTCGTGCAGGCCACGCTCGACGCGTTCACCAAAACCGCCCCGCAAGCAGCGCCGCCATGAACAACCACGAGCACCCCCTGGTCATCCCCGGGCCGAATGCGCAGGACATGCTGGGCATCGTCAGCCTGCCCGCGCCGGAAACACCGCAGCAAACCACAGGCGTGGTGATCGTGGTGGGCGGCGCGCAATACCGGGTGGGCAGCCACAGGCAGTTTGTACAGCTCGCCCGCTTTCTCGCTGCAGCGGGCTACCCCGTGTTGCGCTTTGACTTCCCCGGCATGGGCGACAGCCCGGGAGACCCCGTGCCATTCGAAGACTCAGCCCCCTACATCGCCGCCGCCATCGACGCCCTGCATCGCCAGTGCACAGGGGTGGACAAGGTTGTCCTCTGGGGCTTGTGCGACGGTGCATCGGCCAGCCTGCTCTATATGCAAGCACAGCAAGACCCGCGCGTGGCGGGCATGGTTCTGCTCAACCCCTGGGTACGCTCCGACGCCGGGCTGGCCCGCGCGCAGGTCAAGCACTATTACCGACAGCGCCTCATGGAACCCGGCTTCTGGCGCAAGCTGGCAGCCGGTGGCGTGGGCTGGCAGGCACTGCGCGGCCTGGGGAGCAACCTGCGCACCATGCGGCAAAGAATGCCAAAAACACTCACATTTCAGGAGCTAATGGCGCATGGCTGGCAAGCGCTTGAAGGCAAAATGATGCTTATTCTGAGCGAGCGTGATCTGACGGCACAGGAGTTCGTGGAACAGGCAAAAACGCACCCCGCCTGGCGCGGCCTGCTGTCACGCCCCGGCGTCACCCAACACGCGGTCCGCGGCGCAGACCACACTTTTTCCAGCCCCTCGGCGCAGCGCGAAGTGGAAGCCGTGGTGCTTGCCTGGCTGAACGATATTCATCGCTGAGCCGCCACGGCACGCCGGGTTGCGCATGCAATAGACAAAAAAGGAAAGGGGGCTGCGCCGAAGCGAGCCCCCTCTTGATTTCAAGGCACCACCACCGCTGGGCGATGCCTATGTCAAGCCCTCAGGCGGCAGACCGCCGGCGGCTTACAAAACCCAGGCCCGCCAGTGCCAGGCCAATCAGAGCCAGCGATCCGGGTTCTGGAACCGCCAGGCGCTCCGACGAGATGGTGAGGCCGAAAGCCAGGCGGGTATTTTGCCCTTCCACCGTGGTGAAGCCAAAGCAGCCATTTGCGGCACCGGCGGCAGCGCAAGCGCTATTGGACAGCGTGCTCAGGTTACCGCCCGAGGTCGGGAAGGCATTCACAAAGTACGTCTGGCCGTCATAGAAGAAGGACTCATTGAGAAATCCATCAACCAGCACAAAGATGTCGTTGCAGGGGTTTCCGGGAGGGCTGGTCGCTGCGCAAGGAGTGGAGTTCGGCGTTTCAGTGAATCTGATGGCGTAGTTGATATTGGGCAGTGGCAAATTGGGGCCAACGGGGTTCGTTGGCTTCAGCGTCACAACAGCCGTCAGCACTGCGCTCGTCAAAGTTCTTCCGGTGATGGGGTTGTTCGAATGTGTCAACGCAATGCTCGGGGCGATATAACCGGCGGGAGGAGTGCCACCCCCATACCATGTCGGAATATTTGTCGTTGCCGGAACGGGATTGTTGATCACCAACGAGCTTTGACCGCTCCCGGTGGAAGTGCCCCATATCAATGTCAAAGGATTTGGATTGCTAACAGGCGCACCCGCACCGGCGCTGGATGTAAAGGCAGTCCAGGTGCCAGAGGCTGTGACATCCCAATCGATCACAGGGGCAGCATGGGAAAGTGCGCTGATTGCCAACGCTCCTGCCGCAAGCAGGGTTTTGGTGAGGTGTTTCATGGTGACTCCTATTAAGGGTTGGCGTAAGAGGCTGTCTGGTCGCCGGGAAGATCCCAGTTGTTGACGCTTCAAACCGCCTCGCCATTCATGTATGCACATGCCATGCCAGGAATCAAAAACACTCCAAGCTATTGAAATACAAGGATATTTTCGGATTTTTTTGATCCACCATGTGGGTCACGTAAAAAAATTCGACAGTCAACTGGTCGCTGCAGCGACGTAAGCAAACTTTCGCTCGAAGTCCAACAGGGGCCGCCATGGAAAGTCTTGGGGTTCGACCAGTTCCACTTCAAGTTCCGCAAACCCATGCCGGGCGCAGAGATCCATCAACTGGGCGCGCAGCGCGGGGGTGACTGCAGCGGCGTTATTGGCCTGCAGGGTGAGCTGAATGCCGCCATGGTCGTTTTTGGCGAGTCGGAAAGCGCCGCTCAGCTGGTCGGCGATGGCATGGTCCAGGTAGAGCAGCTCTTTGATGCTTTCTACCGAAGGCAAGCCCACAGGCCGGTCCTTGATGCGCCCCTGGATGGCCACCAGCGGCAGCCACGGGGCGGTGGTGCCCGCCATGGCTGCGGCCTGGGCTGTTTCCTGTGGGCTGATGAGCCTGCCCAGATCGCCCGTGGCGTAGCGCGGCAGCGCAATGACGGCGTGGCTGTCGAGCATGGTGACGCAGAGTTCGCCGAAGCCGCTTGCATCGGGATTCAGAATTTCGATGTGGGTGCGCAGCGGGTTGTAGCAAAAAACGGAGGGCATGGCATACAACACCGCCGCCGAACCGCAGAGCAACTGCGCCAGCGCCGGCTGGGTGCGCATGGCGCGGCGCATGCGAATGGTCTCGCGCGTTTCAAACAAGAGGTTCAGGCCCAGTTCTCCCACCCCGAATGAGCTGCCCACGATGCGGCGTGGATCATGATCGATGTCAATGCCCATGCGGGCGGCAATGTAGTCGCGCTGCGCTTCCACCAGCACCTCTTCGCCCACGATCACGCTGGTGTTGAGCGCGCGCCAGTCCACACCAACCCTTTGGGCTTCGTCCAGCACCCGGCGAATGAACAAGGGATCGGTGCACAGCAAGGTTTGCTCAAAACCCGGCCCCACATCACGCAGGATGGAACAAGCCATGTCCTCGCGCACGCTGACATTGGCCACCGTCACCGCCCTGGAATGGAACACCACCCCCATAGGCAGGCAGCTGACAAGCAGCGTGGGCTTTTCGTCCACGCCAAAGACGTCCTGAAGGCCCAGATCGATAGAAAACCAGGCCTCTTCGTGCTGTTTGCGCGCCGTCAGCCGAAAACCGTAACTGTGGCCACCTCGGCCGGAACTGGTGAGTACATCGGCCAGCGCGTTGGCCGGCAGCGGCCGTGAGAGCTGGGCCAGCGGGAAGCGCTCGAAGGTATTGGCCTTGGTCAGGACGGGCAGGCGATTCCAGTCGATCTGCGGGCCGATTTGGGCCGGATCGACACCCTGCTCCTGCAGCAAGGTTCTGTAAGCCGTGCTGAGCCTGGCGGCGTCCCTGATGGCGCTGATCGCACGGCTTTTTGAGGTGGCCAGCATGCGATGGCTGCCCATGCGCCGGCCCTGACTCAACATGAACTTGCGCAGCGCGCGCACTGCCCCCGAAGGCAAAAGCGTGAGCAGCCCCATGGGCGCTCAGGTCAGGGCAACGGCGCTACGCATCCAGGCCAGCAGCGCCGGGTTTCGCTGGTCCAGCTGGCGCTCAAGAACCCGCAAGTCCGCGACGTAGGGAGCCACGGGGCCGTAGTAGTCGGTGGCGGGCCCGATTTGCTGGAAACCAAAATTCATCCGGGTCAGTATCCGTGCCAGGGACCGCTCCATGGCGGCATACCAATATCGAATCTCGTTTTGCAGACTGTAGGCATACATTTCGCGATATAGGCTCAGCAAGATCTGCGGCGAAGGGTTGCGCATCTCGGGGGCATGTGCCGGATCGGGCTGGTCGGTCGAAGCACCGCTCGGTGGTTGCTCGCCATGGCGGCGTCGATAATCTTTACGCACCATCAGCCGGCTGATCTCGGCCGAGAGCGAAGCAGGAGGCAAGACCACGTCATCGAGCAACGTCACACAGTGGGTCTGAAACGGAAAAGTCTGGATCGCGTCTGGAAGCACCAAGCGCACATACCCGGCCACCTCCTGCCTGAAATTCAGCGCCGCGAAATGCGCCGAGTTGCTGTCATGCTCGTCGCTTTCTCGCCCGCTGGGGCAGTCTTCAGGCTTCAAAAATCCGCATTCCTCGCAATAAACCTGGTAACGCAGCTCCTCCACGGAACGAAACAGGGGACCATCGTGATGGGGTAAGACCTCGCGGCCGGAGAATTGGACAGAGAGCTGTTGCTGTGGCTGTGGCTGTAAAACGGCATTCATGCGGGGCGATCCTGCGTGTATTGCGAGGGCTAGGGCGTGCCTCGTTGGCGACGGAAGATGGCCCGTTCAGTGGGTCACACAAGCCGATGGAGGATGAAAAAACCGCTCCTCATTCCGTTTCCAAATCATTCGTGTCCAGGTGCGAAGCCGCAGGCAGTGCAGCAGCACGACAAGGCGAAGCAACAACGACACGGATGATTTAGAAATGGAATCTGACGGTTCTTGGCTCATGATCGCCCAAGATAACGCTTGATCCGTAACACTTAGTGAACAAAGTCGGTGGAAGAACGGCACCCCCAATCAGGAGAGAACGCCCCTGCCGCGCATCGCCTTCGCCTCGTTAACGCACACTTACCAAAGTTTCCAAATAGCAACGCATGCATATCCTTCGGGGACAGCCGTGAAAAGCGCGGACAAACGCACCCCAACAATGCAAAAACTGATGGGAATTTTGCGAGCCCTTCGAGCGGGCTCACCACGCGGAACGTCCGAACCTGCGCCAACGCCCCAAAAGATGCCGCCCCCCTGCCAGCCAGCCACGCCAATGCCACTGGTCGAAGGCCACCAACCCTACACGCTCACGGCGCTGGGCCATCCAGTCGCGCTTGTAGGCGTCGTCGCCGCTCAGATAGTCCACTTCTCGCACACCGTCCACGTCCATGGCGTGCTCCATCAGCGCCGCCGTGAGAATGGAACCCGGCGACAAGCGGTCTTGCCCCTTCACATAAGCCAGTTTGTAGATATTGGCCTTGTCGCCATGCACCAGCCAAACCTGCGCGGCCAGCGGCTGCTCGCCCAGCCACAACACACCCAGGCGTAGCCAGCCTTCGCGCGCGGCGGTGTACACGAGCCCCGGCATGAAGCCGGGACAGGGCTCAGGCTGCTTCCAGCTTTGGGAGTAAACCGTCTGGAATGCGGCCAATGCGATATCCAGGTTGGCTGCGTCGCCCGTGTGGATATCGATGCGCCAGGCCCCAGCATGGTCCAGTCGGCGCCGCCCACGCTCCACGCTGTGCCGAAGGGCCGACGGACGCTGTTGCCAGTAGGCGCCAAACCCGCCGTCAGGCACCGGCTGGTACCAGTTGCCAAAGCAGAAAAAACGATCGGTCCAGTAGCCGGCGGCGCGCAGACCGTTTTGCAGCCCCGCCAGCCACGCGCTCTCGGCGTCCAGCGGCTGCAGACGCAGCACGAAGCCACCCGGCAACCGTCGCAGAGCCTGAGCCGCCGCTTGCCACTGCGGGGCCGAGAGTTCATGGATGGCTTCAGCCGAGCCCACGGGACCATAGAGGCAACTGTAGTAATTGCCCAACGCTGCCAGCGGCTCGCCGGGCGATTGCTGCATCAAGCGCAAATGGGCAGCCTGGCCGTGCTGCGGGGCTGGCAGCTGCCACGTCCAATTCTTGTGGGGAAGCCGCTCGAAACCATGGGCCAGCAGGTTAGCAAACCAGGCCTCGGTCTCGAACACGTCGCCGGGCATGCCGCCGCCCTGCCTTGGTTGCTCAGCGGCCGATGGCCAGGTAGTCAAACCCCTGACCACGCACCAGCACAGGGTCGTACAGGTTGCGGCCGTCCACGATGAGTGGCTGCTTGAGCCGCACCTTGATGAGGTCAAAGTCCGGGCTACGGAACTCCTTCCATTCGGTCACGATGACCAGCGCGTCAGCCCCTTCCAGGGCCTCGTTGGGGGTCTGCGCGTAGCGGATGCGCGGCTCGTTACCCAGCACGCGTTGCGCTTCGTGCATGGCCGCCGGATCGTAGGCGGTGACCGTGGCTCCGGCGGCCAGCAGGTCGGCCAACAGCTCAAGGCTGGGCGCTTCGCGCATGTCATCGGTGTTGGGCTTGAACGCCAGGCCCCACACAGCAAAATGCCGCCCCGTGAGATCGTCGCCCAGGCGTTGCTTGATCTTGCGGCCGAGCACGTGTTTTTGCGCGTCATTGGCCGCCTCCACTGCCGCGAGCACTTTCAGGTCCACGTCGCCCTCGCCGGAAGCGGTTTTGATGAGGGCTTTCACGTCCTTGGGAAAACACGAGCCGCCGTAGCCACAGCCCGGGTACAGGAAGTGATAGCCGATGCGCGGATCTGAGCCCATGCCCTGGCGCACCATTTCAATGTCGGCACCGAGCCTTTCCGCTAGATTGGCCAGCTCGTTCATGAAGCTGATGCGCGTGGCCAGCATGGCGTTGGCGGCGTATTTGGTCAGCTCGGCGCTGCGCGCGTCGGTCACGATCAGGCGCTCGCGGTTGCGCTGAAACGGCGCGTAAAGCGCGCGCATGAGCAAAATGGCCTGCTCGTCGGACGCGCCGACGATGATGCGGTCGGGGCGCATGAAATCCTCGACCGCCGCGCCTTCCTTGAGGAACTCGGGGTTGGACACCACCGCAAAAGGCGTCTGTACGCCGCGCTGACGCAGTTCATCGGCGATGGCGGCATGCACCTTGTCGGCCGTGCCCACAGGCACCGTGCTCTTGTCCACCACCACCTTGTAGTCGGTCATGAGGCGGCCAATGTTGCGCGCCGCCGCCAGCACATATTGCATGTCGGCCGAGCCGTCTTCATCGGGCGGCGTGCCCACCGCGATGAACTGGATGGTGCCGTGCTGGACGGCACGCGCCACATCGGTGGTGAAATGCAAGCGCCCGGCAGCCACATTGCGCTGCACCATTTCCTGCAGGCCGGGTTCAAAAATAGGGATGCCGCCTGCCTCCAGGACACGAATCTTCTCCAGGTCGAGGTCCAGGCACAGAACATCGTTGCCGACTTCGGCCAGGCAAGCCCCGCTGACCAGCCCCACATACCCTGTCCCGATTACTGTAATTTTCATGATGCCTGATTAAAAAAAGCCATATCACTTGGGGATGTAACGAATGCATCATAGCCACGGCGCATGGATGATCGCTCTCTTGCAAACAGTGCACCAGCCTGCCGGACTCCCCGCCAAGCTGCATGTACAACGTGGGAAAAAAACAAAGCAAAATTGGCATGGAAGATCGATCTGACATGCCGCACCCATTGAGCGTGGGCGCCTATTTTCAGGACCGTGCGACCAAAAAAACCCCGGCGCAGATCAATGCCACGCCACCCGCCCGCAGCGGCGAAACCTGCTCGCCCAGCATGAGGCCGACCATCACCGTCAATGCGAACCCCAATCCGACGAGCGGGTAGGCCTTGCTGACGTCCCATTTCGACAGAACGCCCAGCCAGATGACGGCCCCCAGTCCATAGAGCAGAAAGCCCCCCAAGACATACTTGTTGGCAATCACCGACGCCATATTGCCCAGCGAATACGGCTGGGCCATGGCATTCCGCACCCCCTGGTCCGACATGCCTGCTTTCAGCGAGAACTGCGCAGCCACCGACAACGCGACGCTCAGCAGGGCAATCGCAAAGGTGTTCATGGCTGAAGCTCCAACGTAAGAAAATAGGCTGCCAAGGCTGCGCCGATCATGGCGAGCACCGTCAGGCGGCTCCCCCGGTCTTTGACGGCATAGACGACCGGGTCGTCGTGCATCTCACCGCGTGAAGTCTTGACCCACAGGCGGGCCATCCAATACACCAGCCCAATCGCCACGAGCCACAACATTTGCGGGGTGGCGTAGCGTGCCTGGGTCTCGGGGGCGCTGATGAACAGGCCAAACACCACCACGGCACACAATGCCGCGCCAACACCCAGCGGCCACAGCACCACCAGGTCGCTCACCCGGTAGTCGCGTCCACGGGTGGCGCCCGCACCGGCCTCTTTCAACGACACCAGCTCGGCACAGCGCTTGACCAATGCCAGGCTCAGGAACATGAAGGCCGAAAACGCCAGCAGCCAGGAACTGGTGGCCACACCGATCGCCACGGAGCCGGCCAATATGCGAATGGTGTAGAGAAGCGACAGCATGAGCACATCCATCAACACGTATTCCTTGATCACCCAGCTGTAAAAACTGGTCAACACCAGGTACGTCACCAGCATCCAGAAAAATCCTTGCGACACGGTGCTGGCCACTACAAGAGACAACCCCAGGGCAATGCCCGCCACAAGGAGTCCGTGCAGAATCGGCAGCGCGCCACAGGCGAAGGGACGCAGGCGTTTGCGGGGGTGGGAACGGTCGCTTTCGAGGTCCCACAGGTCGTTGACGATATAGGTCGCAGACGCAGCGAAGGAGAACGCCAGGAAGGCCAGCACCATGCTGCCCAGCTTGTAGATGTCCGTGAACTCGAACGTGGTGAGCAGCGGGACGAACAACAACAGGTTCTTGATCCATTGGTGCACCCGCAGCGCCCGCAGCCACACGGCCATGCCGCTGTTCTGCTTCGGGTATTCGCGTTCAATAGGGACCTCGCGCCGCACCAGCGCTGCCGTGCGTTGCCCCACACCGACCAGGATCGCCGCCTTGCCCTGCTTCCAGATAGGAAGGTCGGCCTTGCAATCGCCGGCATACACAAAAGCCTCGCCCACGTTTTCCTGGATCGCCTTGAGTTTCGCCAGGCCCTTCAGATTGTTCCCGGCTTGGGTGGCAAGCACTTTGTCAAAAATGCCCAGGTGCCGGGACACCTCCTGGGCAGTCGTGTGGTGGGCCGCTGTGGCAAGGACGATCTGGCGTCCCCTGGATTTTTCCTCGCGGAGATACTCCAGCAACGGTGCGCAATAGGGGATTTTTCCGGCGTCAATGGTGACGCGCGTCGAGATGGCGTCCTTGAACCCTGCCCGGCCCCGCATCAGCCACAAAGGCAGTCGCAGGAGGCTCACCGGAGAATGCTTGAGCAGTTGGACCAATGACTCCAGCAAGGTGTCGGTGGGCGTAAGGGTGCCGTCCAAGTCCACGACCAACGGCATGTTTGATGTATCCCCCATCCGCCCTCCTCCATGATGTGAGGCAAGTTGTAGCAGATATCCCCAAAAATCCCGCGTCCTTTCTGCGCGCTACCGCCTCATGGACCGTAAAGAATATGACCGAAATCGCTTGCCAGCAAAGCGGTAACAGCTATTTAATTTATAGCATTCAAAGCGGATTGCAGTGCGAAAACCACCCGCCGGCACGGCAGGGTGCCATTGGCGGCGGTTCGAAATTGAGCCGCAGCGCGCCTGCACAAGCCTGACTCAACGCATATATGTTTGAAGATGTTGCAAGCGAACAGAGCGATTCATACCTGCCGTTCGAGGCATATGAAGTCCCTTGATGCAGCAGTGGCATTGGTGGAGTGGATGGCTTTTTTACGACGACTTAACCCGACCAACCACATACCCAACCTGGGGTTTGTGCTACACGTTTTTCGCCTGCGGCACCGTCGATCCAGAGCTTTGCCAAGTGCTCCGAACGGAGTCTATCAATAAGCTAGAACAGTGCCCGACTGGAACTTCGGCTGTGACAACCAGTTTCGTCTGGGGTCACACCCTCTCGGACAATCGCTCGTCTGCTGTAGGTCGAAGCGGAATTTTTCCGTAGTCAATGCTCGCAAACCCCCGCTTGTTGCGTGGCCCTGTTGCTCCTGGCGCACCACCATTCCGGCCTGATTCCATGGCGTCACCCTGCATCGGCATAAACCTTATGCCCCCACACCTTTGAACACCCTCCAATCGAATGGCCCGATTCACATGATCACTGCACCCACCCACCATCACACAATCAGAAACGATTGTCGCAATGGGATTACGAGCCTGCTTCTTTTAGTCACCCTGTCAGCGTGCGGGGGCGGTAGCGATAGCGCTGCACTCGGAGTGGAGTCCGCTCAAGCGTCCGATTCCGCTCTGGAACTCCAGCGACTGCGCCAAAGTCAATCCTCTACGCCCTCGACCCAAACCGTTGCGACGCCAGGCATTATTACGACACCAGGCATCGTTGCCACACCAGGCATCGTTGCGACGCCAGGCATCGTTGCAACGCCGGGCATCGTTGGGACTCCGGGCATAGTCCCCACCCCAGCTCCAGCTCCAGCTCCAGCTTTGCCACCAGCCCCGACCCCGATTGCCAAGGCCCCATTTAGCTGCGCTTCCGGAGCCATCACCTGTGTCGAGGTGGCATCCACCAGTGCGCAGGCGCAGGCCAGCCTGCCGGTCACCTTTGGCCAGCCCTTCAAAGCGGGCGACTGGTTGCACGCAACGCAAGGGCTCGTGGCTCAGGTGGGCGGAGCGACCATTCCCCTGCAGACCGACGAGATATCGTCGCACCGCGACGGCTCTGCCCGATTCGCCGTCCTCAGCGCCCAGTTGAGCAACGTCCAACCGGGCGAAGCACGCATCATCAACATCTTCCCTGGCGCGAAGACCAACAGCACCCCCAGCGTAACCGCGACCCCTGACTGGAACCTGGAACTCGAAGCCCAGGTGTACGACGCCAACGGCAACGTCACTGCCACGCTGGTGGCACAACCCCAAAGCCAACTCGTCACGCAAATCGCCAACAACACTGGCCGCCGTCTGGCTGGCGCCGTGGCCACCGAGTACACCGTCGCACTGCCCTTCAAGAACAAGGCGACCGGCACCCCGCACCCGCACCTGAGCGCACGACTGCACACCCGTTTGATGGATGGCGGCCAGCGCATCCGTACCGACGTGGTCATGGAGAACACCCGCACCTGGACGGCCAGCCCCGGCAACATCACCTACTCGTTCGCCGTCAAGCGCAACGGCAGCACGATCTACACCCAGCCCAAGTTCACCCACAACCACCACGCGCGGTGGCACAAGGTGTTGTGGACAGGCACCGGCGCCGAACCTCAAGCCCGCGTGCGCCACAACATGCCTTATTTCATGGCGAGTAAGGCGGTTTGGAACTATGACTTGGCGCTCACCGTTCCTGAAGCCACCGTCAGTTCTCAATACACACTTCTGAATCAGCGTCGGTCGGAGCAATCTGCACTAGGCCCCATGGCCAATTTAATGCTCACCACCTACTTCCCGACGACGGGTGGACGCGCAGAAATTGGCCCCTATCCTCGTTGGACCACGATGTACCTGGTTAGCCAAGATCAGCGCATGCGCGAAACTATGCTGGCCATTGCTGATTCGTCTGCTGCAGTTCCAGTGCATTACAGAGACGACGCTACACAACTGCCATTGGATATCGAACGCAATCCAAAGGTGACTGTTTGGCTCGGCCCATCCGATCCCGTACTGCCGACCGTCGTCAATGGAACGACTATTTGGACGCCAGATGTTTCCCATCAAGCCTCCTTTTCATATGTCCCCTACCTGGTCACCGGTGATGCCTTCTACCTGGATGAACTTCAATTCTGGGCCAGCTGGAACCTTGCATCCCCGAACCCCGGTTACCGTGGTTATGGTAAAGGCTTAATGAGTCCGGAGCAGATTCGCGGACGCGCCTGGGGCATTCGGGCCATCGGTGAAGCCGCCCGAGCCACCCCTGATAGCCATCCTCACAAGAGCTATTTCGTGTCGCGCCTGCAAAACAACCTCGACTGGTTCGCGCAAACCTATGTGGCGGGTTCAACGGCACCCGGGGTAACGCCGATGGGCATGTTGCCGCAACCCGATTGGCCAGACCGCACCAGCCCATGGCAAAACGACTTTGTCACTATCGTGTTCGCGCAACTCGCGGAAAACAACGATCCAGGTGCAGCAACTTTCTTGAACTACATCACCCGATTTACCGTCGAACGTTTCAACAAGCAGTCTCAGGGCTATTGCATGGCCTATGCCCCCGCTTATGACGTGTTCTTTCTGGATGCAAATGGTCAGAGCATCAACGACTGGAACCAATTGTTCCAAAAAAACTGGCCAGGTACGACCTGTTCCCCAAATCTGGAGATCATGGGATATCCCTTTGCTGCAGATGGCTATGCTGCGTATTCCCGAGGCATGCTGGGCGCGACTGCCAATGCAGGCATCACAAATGCCAAGACCATTTATCAGACTTGGAAGCAAATGACTAGTGCAATGGATTCTGCCTTGGCTGATGACCCCACTTGGGCAATCGTTCCTCGCTAAGGATCAATGCCAAAACGCTTGCATCCAACGAAAAAATCCACGAATAGATGGATTTAACAAATAGCTCTCTTGAACAAGGCGCCGCATGGCGCCTTTGTTTTTTGATGCCCCCATAATTTCAGCCAGTTCCAGCAGCTTCCAGCTTCGGTTGGCACGGGCTGCCGATATAAGCCATTTATCAATTACCACGGCCTCAACATGGCTCAATGCCATAATACCAAACAAGAGCCGATCAACAGCATCAATGGAACGCGCAACACTAACGTGAGGACTGACATTCAGCGCAGCCACAGAACAATCTCTGTAAATTGACTTGGTCGACCTATCTGCCAAGCGGAAGCAAAAATCATGATCCTCCGCAAATTTCAACGGCTCCCAATAGGGGCCAGCCGAGTCAATCATCCTTTTTTTGACTATTAGTGAATCGCAATGGATTATGCGATGTCTCAAAAATCGGCCCATCGAACGGCGATCAACAACAAAAGTATCCTGAAGGCCATGAATCGGCTGCTGCATTAGCGGCGAAAAATCACTGTACATACTGAGATTCAGTACTTCATCACCTTTTCTGGTCTGCATGTCTGCCCAAAACAAGTCGGCACCAACCATATCCATGGCCTGACAGCCAAATGCCAAATGATCGCCCCGAATCCAGCGATCGTCATCGTCACAAAATGCAATCAATTCACCTTGGGCGATCCGGATTCCACGATTCCGTGATGCACCAGGGCCTCGTGCAGTTTCGCCCCTAGACTTCTCGATAAAAAAAAACCGTCCACCATACGCCACGACCAACTCTCGATATTTATGAATGTGATCATCATCCGACCCATCGTCAATGATCAATACTTCAAAACTTGATTCGGTTTGATTCGAAATATCGTTCAGCAGATGCTCAATGTCGCGCGAACGATTAAACGTTGGAATAACCACTGAAACTCGTACACTCATTAGGCAACTCCCCCATCGCAGAGCAGATGACTAACTCCAACCCTTTCCGCACAGGATTTCAACTCGAAGTTACTGTTTAAATCACGTGACAAATCGCGAAATTCATTATTTGGAGATATCCTTTTATACCCATCGAACTTGATCTGGGAAAAATGCCCAGCAATAAAATCTTTCTCGCGCAGCGAGAGCACACGGCCACCGCTCTGTCGCTTCCAATAATAGATACCGGTGCCATGATCCCAGTAGTAGCGGGACAACTTCGGATCACCTGAATTGATAGCCCTGTTCCGATGCGACTGGAAATTTAGCCACCAGCCACACCCTTTCTCATATTGATCGCGGCTAGCCGCGCGTGTGGTGCAGCCAATCAATTCCCAATAACGTCGGCGACCCAGAGAGAAAAGGTCACGCCAGCCAGTGGTGCTGACGGCTGCCGTCGCGCCGTCTGGCAACTCGGCGAACAACTTGGCCATCTCACGCATCTTGGGTTCGGGTAAGAGCAAGTCCGAATGCCAAAAAGCGATGCGGTCGACAAAAAGAAAGGCGAATTCCAAGGGGAAGTGCGGATACAGCACCGGCAGTTGGAGGTCGGCGTTGAAATCTACAACCACAGCACCCGGCACCACATGCTCGGGCACCCCAACCCGTGGATCAAAACCCACCACCGGCGTCCAGCCAGCATTCGTCACTAACCGCTGCTGCAAAAGACACCAGTCCGAATCGACGTTCCAGCAGAGCCACGGGCGTTGCACCCCCGACAATGCCGTCGCCCATTTTTCGGCGGCACGAAAGATGGGGGCAACGTCGTCGCCCCAAGCCTCCCAGTTGCCCATTCCTCGTCGGTATTCAGTAGACCGTTTGTCCATCTTCTTGCCTAGCGTTGAGTCGGCGCATCCCGCTCGCAAACAAGGTGGCGCAGGCCACTGCGTGTGATGCACTAGATAACTGGGTCACAACCTTGACGGAGTCAGCCTTGCACGAGTCTCTTGAGGCAGCCTCAACAGGGATTGTCTTGAGCACGGGAGCCACTTTAACTAGTAAGCAAGCGGAGTGCGCGATTTTTTTCACGATAAAACAGATCGGCTCAGGAAAAGATGTGTGCGCTAAGACTAACCCTGTAGCATTCGCTGTCTGAGCACCGCTCAGGTGGCCCATCTGGTCTTTGGAAACTGCCAACGTGTCCTCGGTTCGCCAAAAAGTCGCCCTGCAATTCATCGTCAGCAACCTGGCCCTGGTGACCAACTTTGTACTGACCATCGTGCTGGCACGCCTGCTCAGCCCACAAGACATCGGCATTTTTTCCATGAGCGCGGTGCTCATGACGGTGGCCCATGTGTTTCGCGACTTCGGTGTCACTGCGTTCATCCGGAGCGAGAAGGAACTAACCCCGGATAGCCTGCGCAACGCGCTCGGCGTGCTGCTGGTCACCTCCTGGAGCGTGGCGGTAGCCATGTACCTGAGTGCACCGTACTGGGCGTACTTCTTCCACGAGGCGCGGGTTATGCCCGTAGTGCAGGTACTGGCCCTGGGCTTTTTGTTCATCCCGTTTGGTGCCATTCCCATGGCCATCATTTCGCGCGAGATGGCCGTGGAGAAGTCGGCCCGCATCACCGCAGTGACCACCGTGGTGTATTTTGGAGCCTCGGTGGGACTGGCCCTGGATGGGTTTGGCCCCATGACCATGGCCTGGGCCAACCTGATCAACATCCTAGTCACCGGGGCCATGGCCCGCTGGGCGGTAGCCCGCCCCCTGCCCTGGTTGCCGGCTTTCCACCAACTCAAGGGCATCGTGCACTTCGGCCTGGGCAATCTGCTGACAGCCCTGCTGAAGGCCGCCGACAGCGCCCTGCCCGACATATTGCTCGGACGGTGGATGACCCCCACCGCCGTTGGCTTGTTCAGTCGTGCCAACTCCACTGTGAACATGGTCAGCACAGCCCTGCTGCCCACCGTCAACTACTTCGCCTTGCCCTACATGGCCAAGGTGCATCACGCCAACGGGCCCGTGGCCGGGGAATACCTTCGAGCCACATCGCTGATCAACGCACTGATACTGCCCGCGCTCGCCACCATTGCGGTGCTGGCGCACGACATCGTGAGCCTGCTGTATGGCAGTGCCTGGCGGCAGGCTGTGCCAGCCATTCCCTGGCTGTGCCTGGCCTATGCGGTCAACAGTTTGTTCACGCTCAGCGCCCCAGTATTGACCGGCGTTGGCAAGCCTTACGCCGCCATCGGGCCCAACGTCTTGTTGGTGGTGGCCAAAGTGGTGTGCGCTGCGTGGCTGATGGATGGCACCCTGGGCACCTTCGCGCTGGCAATCGCACTCGGGCAATTGCTGAGCGTGCCATACAACTTGTGGATTCATGAGCGTTACCTGAACCTGGGATGGGCGACATGGAGCCGGAGCACCTTGCCTGTGCTGGGGCACGCCCTGCTGGTGGGAGGCGTTTGCCTGGGCATCCGTGGAGCGCTGCCCGTCGGCCTTGCCCCGTGGGCGGCTATATTGATAACGGGTGTTGGTGCAGTGGCGGCGTTCCTGGCTGGTTGCTTCCTGCTTTCGCTGCCCATGGCCGACGAGTTAAAGCGGATGCAGAAAACCCTGTTGCAGCCGAGGCAGAAGACATGATGCCATGCTGCTCTATATGAAACAGAGTGCACTCAAACGCTTTACAACATTAGACCGCCCCAATCACAGGGAGTAAAAGGTTTACAGCAATGATGTCGCCCATACCCTCAAGGCAGCCATGAGCAACCCACGAGTCTCCGTCGTTATCCCGGTGCGCAATGGCAAGGACTACCTGCAGGAAGCCCTCGACAGCGTGCTACAGCAATCGTTCACGGACCTGGAGTTGGTGCTGATCGACGACGGTTCCACCGACGACGACTACGACAGATACGCCCTCCAGGACGAGCGCATCCGGGTGATTCACCTGACGGGCACTGGCGTTTCGCGGGCGCGCAATATCGGCATGGCGAAGTCACGCGGCGAGTTGATCGCCTTTCTCGATGCCGATGACGTCTGGTTTCCCGGCAAGCTGAAGGCCCAGGTGCGGTACTTTGATGAGCACCCGGATGTGGGCGTCGTCTTCGGCAAGTTCATTCGATGGCCTGCCCTTCCTGATGGAGGGTTTGCAGCGGCCAGCTCGTTGATACAAGATGCGAGCCGCCTCACCACGGCAGAGCCAGAACGGTCGGGGTGGCTGTACACGAAGCTGCTGGATGGCTTGTTGGTAGGCATGAACACTGCCGTGGTACGGCGCTCGGTGTATGACGCGATTGGTGGTTTCAATGAGGCCATGAGGCAGGGCGAAGACTACGACTTCTGGCTGAAAGCATCCCGCATCGCCCCCATGCATTCATTGGACGGATATGTCGCGCTTTACAGAATTCATTCCGCCAGTGCCATGCACAAGCTGACCACGGAAAATCAGCTGTCCATTCTCTTGGGGATGGCGACCATGAGGTGGGGCTTGAGCGATCAATATGGCAACCAAGCTCCAACAGAGATTTTCAAGAAACGGGTGGCTGCCACCCATTTCGATCACGCCTATTCTCATTTCTGGCACGGCGATTTAAAGATAGCAAGACGGCATTTCAAAAAATCGCTATCAGGCGACCATCGAAGAATTCGAGCAATTCTCTATATGACAATCTCGCACCCAGTAATCAAAAAAATTATCAATCTCGCACTAAGCCGTGCGACTTGAAGCACAAAACAAGAAATGACTGAAAATTCGCAAAATGGGCGCTACATACTGTACGGCGCCGTTGCCAATAGACCTGAGAAACCATCATCAGACACCAAGGTGTGGCTGAAAAAGATCCTCGACCGTATTGCATTTCGACTGGGGCAAAAATCCAAAATAAATTACAAAAATTACCAGAGGCATTACACGTATAACCGAGGCGATCACTCGATCATCGTCGCAACGGCTCAGCAGCTTAGAAAAGTCTACCCAAACAGCGAAATCATTACAATCGACTGGGAGAAGCTAATCGTCACAAATATCAGAAAAAAAGACAAAATTCTGATTTGTGGAAGCGGATACTTTTTCCCAAATTCTGAAGGAATTTTCCCTCAACGTCTCCACCGGGATCTGGAAGCCATCGAAGCTTCAGGAGCTGAACTTCATTTTTTAGGCGTGGGCTACAACTATCTCTTAGATTGGAAGCCCGCAACCGGCTCGAGCCTACCCACCGAATCAAGCGAGTTGGTGCAAAAGCTTCTTGCTCAGGCCACTACCCTCACGGTGCGAGACGAAAACACCAAGCGATTTCTATCAGGCTTTACAAATAGAGAAATCGACGTGATTGGCGACCCTGCTCTATTTATTGAAACGACGTCGCATTTCCAGTTTATAAACGACAAAACCCGCCCCCCTCAAATTGGAATCAACATTCCGTTTCATGGACACGAACCTACGGAATGGATAAAAAAGCACCTCGCACAGTTCGCAAAAATTCTGAAGAGCCTCAAGCGATCGACTGGCTGCGATTTCACCTACTTCGTTCACTACGACTCCGAGGTGCTGATCGCTGCATTGATTGAGGACCAAGGGATCCCCATTACAGTGATAGACACAGATGCTGTCGACCTGCCCCACGAATACTCCAAAATGGACATTCATATAGGGGGAATGCTTCATTCGTGCATCATTGCAACGGCGGTAGGCACGCCCTGCATTGGCTTGGCGTACGACGAGAAGCATTTTGGGTTCTTCGAATTGATGGAGAGATCCGACTACTGCCTGAAGGCGAACCCATTCAACGCCAATGAATTACTCCAAAAATCCATCAATCTCTTAAAAAAATCCACAAGCGAACGGACTAAAATTAAAGCAAGGCGTCAGGATCTTATGTTGAAGTTCAAGCGGACACTTAAAGGAATCGTCACCTAAGTCTCTCGCACGAAGGACAAATGCAGAAATACTTATTTCTTGCTCAACCTTCTTTGCAATGCATCTACAAGCCGACCAAGGGACGAGTTAAAAAACAGCCTCCAAAATGGAGCGAGACGAACCTCAAAAAATAAATTGATCAAATAAGCAACAGCAACCACAAGAAATATCACAAAGGGATAAATGACATGCATATTCTCCTCTGTTGCAAATCGATCAATTAACATATATCCAAAATGCGCATGAACCAGATAGATTGGATATGTTAATGAACCAAGCACTTGCGAGTACGGTAGCTTTAGGTACTGCACCGCCTTGATATTTTGAAGCAGGAAGACCAGAAAGAACATCGATACAATTAATCCAATGATAACTTCACTGTATTGACTGCCTTTTGCAAGCGTGAGTTCTGTTGCTTTACCTGAAGAATAAGTTACGCAAAAAACGAAGGTGATTAGCAAACTCAATACGGCGCGCCAGTCGTATTTATCCTTTAGGATGCCAAACAGCGCTCCAGCACAAAAATAATAATAGTAACTTCCAAAATAAGTTCTATACTGCTGATCGAAAAAAAAGGCAATACAAAAAATCGCAGGCCACAATGTAAAAATGCTGCGCAGATGCCTTTACCCCCCTATTAGCAACAGAAAAAAAACAGCAGCATAAAATTTAACCTCATACCCCAATGTCCAGTACACCCCGTCAACATCACTTATATTCAGGAAAGATTGAAGCATCGTCAAATTGATCACAACCATTGTCGGGGTGACCGCCATTAGCTCACCACCCCAATAGTAGGAAAAAAGGGACGTAAACAGAACTGCGAACCAGTATGCGGGATAGAGTCGAATCGCCCTACTGACTGCAAATTTCGATGAGCTTCCGGATTGCGCCGAGAAAAATATCACATATCCGCTAATCAAGAAGAAAAGCTCAACACCCAAATATCCATATTTTGTAACATCCACCAACCAATCCACTTGCCTGATGGAGTTGATCTTGCCGTTAACGATCCCATTGAAAGTGTAATGGAAGGCCATCACCATTAAGACAGCAAAAAAACGCACACAATCAAGCAGCTCTAGTCTTCTGGGGTTTTGCATTTTATTTCCAACTTACGCCAACAAGCCAATAATCTTCTTTGATTGAGAAATGTGCATTATTGTAATTATGCGCCCTGCCTCAATCAGCAGCGAATCAGGCATATAAGACTGACCAACCACCAATACAGCAACAAGCACCTAGCCAGCATCAGAAAATATGCATTGGGTTAATAACCCAACCCACTTCACGGAGAATTTACTGCGCAACAAGCAGTTTAATTACGTCGTTTCATTCGCCAGGCCCATCGAAGTGGCAATATCGACAAAGCACCTCGGACTCCCTGGGCAATGGATGCTTTGGCCAAGTCATGTGTCTCGGTGGCTGCGGCCTCTTTGTAGTCTGCCTGTCCCTCACCGAGGTCGATCACATCAATGCCCAGAAAAATGCAGTGCTTCATGACCTCGGAAAGTAGAACCTTCCCAGGCGAATACTTCGCGTATGTCGCCTCGTAGACGGGAAACCAGTAATGCAATCGTCCAGAACCGAGAAGCCCAAGGTGAGCCGCGATAAGCTGATCACCACAATAAAGGACGTTCAACGGTGCGGAAAAACCAGCCGTCTTTTTTGAGGCCAGGGTTCTCAGGAACTCCTTAATGCCTTCGCGAAACAGAGCAGACCCTTGCATACCCGTCCGCGCATATTGGTCTAGCTTCAGAGCGATCAGGGTTTCCAGATCTCGCTCAGGGTTCGGGCTTTGCCAATGAAACTCATATCCGCCAGGTAGCTCATTCAAGCGACGAGCACACCGCTCCGTGTCACTCCAGAACTTTCGGCTACGCTCCTTAAGTTCATCCCACATGTCCCGGTTGCCGCCCTGGCGTCGCACGAGATAGGTTTTCGTCGCGGCGCCAACCTGCAAATCTGGAATGCGCTTCCCCATCGCAAAATGAGTGAAAAATCCAGACCATACGCCCACCTTTACCAATGCATACGGCACCCTGTCGAGATATCCATCGTGGACAGGAAAACAGAAGCCGTCAGAAATGTCTTGGGCGACCTGCGTGTAGCCTCGCAGCCAGCCGCGTATTCCATGGGCTCGGTTAAGCGGCACAACCCCGACAACACTCCCGTGATCTTCGATCACCACGACTTCAACCAGACCCAAGACCCGGTGAGCGGCTTCGCAGAATTCAGGATGCATGAACAGGCTCGCTGACAAGGCATCCGCAGGAAGCAAATCTTTCCACGCCTCCAGTTCACGCACTCCCAATTGGTCAAACCGCTTTCGGGATACTACTAAACTCATGCTAAACCACAGACCTGGGAAATAGATAGAAGGCCAGTCGGGCAGGATCAATTCGACCATTTTTCGTGGTCCATGCATTTTCTGGCAGATGGATTCGAGGCAAATCGAATCGCATGCGCTGAAGACTTAAGGCATTTACCAAGCAAGGGTTGCTGTCGAAAACAAGTTCGAACCCAGCGTCTTTCAATAGGGCTCGCGATGCATCACTCTTGACGCCGTGCGGGTATGACAAAGACAGAACATCCAGACCCAAGGACCGTATGCGGTCTCGGCATTCCGTCACCTCAGTGCGTGGATCAATGGCGTAGGCAATCGGAGAATGGGTATGACCATGACCACCCAATTGAAATCCATTCTCCGTCCATCGACTGAGATCTTCGGCATCCATCATTTGCCGGCCGTCAATCTTTTCCAGAACCAGCGGATCCACCTGATGAATTACTCGGCGTCTTTCGACCTCAGGCATGCCCGCCAATTTCGCTGCAACGTGCTGGCTGAACCCTGGTTGGGTTAATGCATCCACTGGCATCCCAAGGGCCATGAGCAGTTGCGGGGCTGCCACCGAGTCTGCCAGAACCGCCACCGCTGCATCCTGCCACCATCGGGGCTGATCGAGATCAATCACCTCAGTCACCAGAAACAACAGCGCCGGCAACCCTCGCTTTTGCAATTCCGGCATGGCGTATTCGATGGTATCTCGCCATCCGTCATCAAATGTGATCAACAGAGGGCAATCTGGCAGACGCCCCTGGCCGTCGATGGCCGCCTTCACCCGGGCGAGGTCGACCACGTTGTAGTGGCGGGCCACAAAATCCAACGTCGTTTGGAAGCCTTCCACACTGAAGGCGAACTCCCGCTCGGACTGGGCCAGTGCTTCCGAGCCAGCAGGCAGCACCCGGTGAAACATCAGCGCCGTCAGCGCCCGCCTGTTCCGGCGCCGATGCCAAGCCCCCAGAACACCAGACCTGTACAGCGTGGTCCGGATCACGTCCTTGATTGCGTTCGAAATACTCATACAGCCACCTCCGGCACCTGCATTGGCTTTGTCATCAGGTTGCGCACCAGTTGAAAGGTCACGTGCCAATCGCGCTCGGCCCAGGGAGTAAAGCGCGGGATCTGATAAGGCGATGTCGAAGCGTCGGCCACACCCCAATGAGTTGTGACGGCATAGCGATAGCCCGCCCGCTTCACGGCGTCCACATGGAGGCGCGAAAAATCGGCGTAGGGGCGACCATTGGGGTAGGCGAAGCCATTCACCGACCCACGCACGATGGCTTGTAAGCGCTCGCGGGCGCCGCCAATTTCACGCTCGACCTCGTCGGCGTTGCAGTAATCAAGGATGGGGTGCAACGCGGTGTGGGCGCCGATGCCAAAGCCCTGGCTGTGCAGGTCGCGCAGTTGCGCCTCGCTCATCACCGGAACGTCGGCCGCCTGGACCTCAGCTTCGGCTTCGAGTTGCTGCAGTATCTGCTCGCGGCGATAAAGGGTGAGGTACTTCAACTCCTGCTCCAGGCGCTGAATCTGATGGCGCCGGTCTTCAGTGGAGGCCATCGACTGCGCTGGCAGGAAGGGAATGTCCAAATCTAGCGACGGCCCGGGCAGCCGTCGCACTGCTGCCAGGATGCGCTCATGCCACAGGGGCACCCCGTCGAACTGGCCCGAGGTGATGAAAAAAGTGGCGTGCAGGTTGCGCCGGCGCAGGGCCGGCGCAACACCCGCAAGCCAGTCGGGATAGCCATCATCAAAGGTGATGCAGGCGGCACGGCGTGGCAGGGTACCGGCCTGCAGACGGCCAATGGCCTCTTCCAGCGGCAGCACATGCAGCTTGGAAAACGTGTTGTCCAACAACTGCTCGAATCGCGCCATGTTCACGTCGGCCGGTACCAGCGGGTCGCATTGCTGCGGCACCTTGTGAAAGAGGAACACCGACAGCTTGTCTTTGGACAAGGATTGCAGGACGAGCCTGGAGATCACGCTTTCCCCCTTGGGCCCCGTGCTGCGGCCTCGCGTTCGGCCGCTGCGAAGGCGCCTGCCACGTGCAGGCGCAGCAACTCCATGAGCATGACGACCATGTAGATCACCTCCAGGTAGCCCAGGCTGACCGAGGCTCCGCCCACCATATAGGCCAGCACAGCCAACATGAGCATGTCGGCCATGTCTCGCGCCCATTGGTACGGCACTCCGAGTTGGGTTGTCATGCGCTTGATGGTCAGCCGGCTCCAGAGCGCCCGCAACAGGATGAACAGAAAGAGCCCCAAGCCCACAAGACCCAGGTCGCCCATCACCTCGAAGTAGATGCTGTGTGCCGCCTTGGCGGAAAACTCCGGAACGGGCAGGTTCAGAAAGCCGAGCAAGCCCGGGGACATTTTGAATCTGTCCCAGATCGTCTGGACTTGGACGGCATGAAACCCGCCACCAAAGACCGGGTTTTCCAAGGCGATGGCCGAACTGATCTTCCAGGCGATCACCCTGCCCATGAAGGAGCTGTCTTCGCCTGCCTCTTTGATGGTGGTCAGGCGGCTGGTGATGTCTTCGGGCGCAAACGCCAGGAAGGCCAGAACGGCCCCCCCCACCAGCACCAGCGCCATGCCTTTGCGTCGCGAGGTGACGATGAGCCACAGCCCCACTACCGAAACCGCAACGAAGCCGGCCCGCGATCCACCGCCCAAAATGGCGAGCACCACCACGCAGAATGCACCCAGGTAACCCATCCGAATAAGACGGTTAACTGTATAAGTCTGGAGGTAAAAGAGCACCGGCAGCAACAGAGCCAGCGCGGTGGACAGGTGGTTGCGGTCGGCCAGCATGGTCCCCTCTGGTCCCATCATGTTGTGACCACCGCCCGAGGCCAAAGTCTTCAGACCATTGAGCACGCCGTGAACCCCCAGGCCCAGAGCAATGATGATGAACATGGCATGAAAATGCACGCGCTCGCGCACGAAGAAGGGCATGACCAGACAGAACAGCAAGCCCTTGATCAGGAACTCAAAGTATTGGTCGTTATAGGGGTTGCCAGGGTAGGCCAGTAAAAAGGCCAGCGTGGCGTGGGCCGCCAGCAACAAATAGAGCCACGTCACCTTGTTGAGCTGGTAGTCGCGCCAGGGCACCCTCCCAAGCGCCAGCAACACCAGGGTAAGCACGGCGCACACAAAATTGACCCGGTTGCCCACCATCCAGCCATAGAAGTATGTGGTTGGCGCGAGCAAGGCCGTCCATCCCCACAGCAGATAGGCATTGAAAGGGCGCGCCAACGCCAGCGGCAATGCGGCCAGCAGCATCAGGGCAAAAGCCAAATCACGCATGGGATTTTTCGTCAATAAGACAGACCGATGGCTCAGCGCTGACGATCGATATCGTCATAGCGCAGAAAGCCCAGGTCGGCGTTTTTCTCGCGTTGGCCACGAAACAGGCGCCAGCACAGATACAGCATGACGCCCATGTCGATCACCAGAATAAATGCTTCCACGGAGGGTCTCCCTATATTTCGCTCAGTCGGCGGAGATGCGCCGGTTGATGATCTTCAGTTCGATGTCGGTACCTTGCCGGCGGGGCGCCACCGCCCCCTTGTTCCGGTAGATCACCAGTTCGGTCTCATGCGCCTTGTGGTTGGCCGGGGTGGCGATGCGCGCCACCTCTTCAAACTGGTCGCTGGCCATCACCCGCTCGAAGCGCTGCATGGCCTCCAGGTCGGTCCAGAAGCCGGGCTGCATCACCACGTAGTGCACACCGTTGGCGTTGATGGCCTCAGCAATTTCGGCCTCGGTCAGGTTCTTTTGCTCGACGCCCAGTTCCCGCCGCACGGCCACGCCCAGCAGCAGTTTGTCAGCCCGCATCACTTGCAGGTCGCGGCGGTCTTCCCTTGCGCGCATGTTGAACACAAATGAGCCGTCGCGATAACCCGAGAACATGACCGTGCTGTCACGCGGTGCAAGCCGGGCCACCTCGGCTGCTGCCTCGGCGTAGCCCTGCACATAAAACACCGGGCGCGTCCACACGGTCAAGCCCGCGGTGGCAAGCACCAGCATGGCCAGCGCGGCATGCGCCCAGTGGCCCAGGCGGGGTGGCACCAGTGTGTGCACCAAGAGCACGGCAAAAAAGACCACCGAGGGCAGCAAGAAGACGCTGTGGCGGGCTTCCTTCAGATCGATGGACGAGAAGAACAGGTACCCCACCCCGAAACCCAACCACCAGAAGCCGAGGCTGGGCATACGCTGCCATGCGGCCATGATGGCACCGGCCAGGCCCAGCAGAGTCAGTGGCCACCCTACCTGCGCGGGGATCTGCTGCAGATACCACACCCAACCTTGCCAGCTTGCGCGCGAGGCCACGGCGTCGGTCACGCCGGTGACCGACTGCAGGTTGGCCTGGCCGAACTTGAGTGTGAGTATGGCCAGGGGCAGCAAGCCCACCACAGCCAAGGCCGCCACCCACCAGTGATGGTGGTTGCGCAAGCCCGCCCAGCCATCGCGCTGCGCGATCAAGGCCACATAGACAACCCCCACGTAGGCCGCGCTGATTTTGGTGTACATGCCCAGTACCAGCAGCGCAACGCTCAAATACAGCCACCTGGGTGGCCCGCCACGCAGATAGGCCATGACAGCCACTGCGCTCCACACCAGAAAGGCAAAGGCGGGCACCTCGAGCATCACCTGTCGCCCCCAGAAGGCCACTTCTGGCAACCAGAGCACAAGCGCGGAAAACGCGAGCGACGGTGCGGCCGGCAGCCAATACCGTGCCAGACGCCAGCAGCCCAGGCCCAGCGCCAGGTAGTGAATTGCCACAACCAGCAGCGCCGTTTCGTGCGACACCCCAAGCACCGCGTAGAACGGCGCACTGATGGCGTAGAACAGCGGGGGGTAGAACAGGATCGTGAGCGCCGGATATTGGGCGTAATACCGATAGGCATAGCCAGTCGGGTCGTCGATGGGCATCGCCTTGATCAGGTCCATGACGAACACACCATTGAGGGCATGGCGCGGCGAGTCGCTCCAGTAAAAGGCCCCACCATGTGGTGCCTGCGCAAACAGCAAAGCCACACACACCAGTACCAGCGCCCATGCCAGCAGGCGCTCAGGAGCGCGGATGGAAAGCGTGTCAGGCCGTGGCATCGACAACCCTCTGGAATATCTGCAGTTGCCCCTGAGTCGTCGCCTCCCAAGAGAAGGTCTGCGCGTGGGCGCGCGTCTCCTCTCGCGTAGGCAACTGGGTGTGCAGTTGAACCCAGGCCTTAGCCAGTGCCGACGCATCGCGGCGCACCATCAGCACGCCGGCCGCCGGGTTGCTCACCACCTCGGGTGTGCCCCCGATATCGGTGGCTATCACCGGCGTGCCGCAGGCCATGGCCTCCAGCAACACATTGGCCCAGCCCTCGCGGCTGCTGCACAAGGCCAGCACGTCGGCCGCGCTGTACCACCACTTCAGTTCGGTCTGGGGCATCACGCCGACCCAGCGCAAGCGATCGGCCACGCCCAGGCGCCTGGCCAGATCTTTCAGGGCTGCCTCCTCTGGGCCGGCACCCGCGATAAGCAGGATGACCTCAGGCAAATACTGCAGGGCTTCGATCGCAATGTGATGTCCCTTGCGCTCGATCAGATGCCCTACCGACAACAGGTAGCGCCCCTCGACCGGCAGGCCCAGGCGCCGGCGGGCGTCGGTGCGGTCTTCAGGGACGAAGCGCTCCAGGTCCACGCCGTTGCGCAAGGTATTGAGTTTGGAACGATCGGCGCCCAGCTCACCCAACTTGTCCATAAGCGCCTGGCACACCCCAATGGATGCGCTCGCCTGTGCGGCAGTTTCCAGAATCAGTTTGCGCGGAAAGGGGTACTGCGAAATGAGGGTCAGGTCCGTACCGCGCGCCGTCACCACAAAGGGCTTGCCGAGCCACTTGGCCAGCAGCGCGGCCGCCACACCGTCGGGATAGTAGTAGTGGGCGTCGATGAGATCAAAGTCGAAGCCCTGGCGCTGCAGGCGGCGGATGGCGGGCAAGGCCCCCAGCGCCATGGCATACGGGGCGAGATTCATGCCCACCTTGGGCAGCAACAGATACCTCGGGTGGTGCACCTCCACGCCGTTGCGCTGCTCCACGCACGGAGTGGCAGCGAATTGCGCATACTCGCCAAAGCGCTGGGCCCTGAAGGGGAACCACGGCACCGGCGCAACCACCCGGACCTGCACCTGCCCGGTCTTGAGCAACTCGCGCAAGCGTGTCTCCACAAAGATGCCGTGGATGGGGCGCACCGAGCTGGGGTGTAACGTAGAGAACAGCAAGATTTTCATGCGCCAGACTCCACCAGTGCGATCACTCGCCGCGCGTTGCCGATCCAGGTCAGCTCCAGCCGGTCGATGGTGTCCGCAGCACCTTGCGCCAGACGCTGCCGCAGCGATGCGTCGGAGCACAGGCGTGTGAGTGCGCCCTCCAGTGCGCCCGGCTGGGCTTGATCGAACATCAGGGCGTTGACGTTGTCGGTCAACACTTCCTGCAGATTAGGCGTTGCCGGGGCCACTACCGCCTTGCCCAGCACCAAGTATTCCATCAGTTTCAATGGGGAGGCATAGGGCGTGACTGCGGGCTGCAGCGCCACATCGAAAGCGGCTACATGGGCAGGCACGTGTTCGCGGTGGATCACGCCGGTGAAGGTCACGCGCTCGGCCAGGCCCATTCGCTTCGCCTGCGCTTCCAGCGCGGCGCGCACCGGGCCGTCGCCCACCACCAGCAGGTGCGTAGTTTGCGGCGCCTGGGATGAGGCCATCCAGTCGATGATGCGGTCCACGCCATGCCAGTCGCGTACAAAACCGGTGAAGCCCAGCACCACCCTTCCCTGCAGGCCCAGCCGCATCTTGGCCGCATCGGGCATGGGCGCATGGGCGAAATGCGCGCGATTGATGCCGTTGGGTATGACATGGATGCGTTCGCTCGGCACGCCATACGCACGCACGTGATCGGCCAACACCTCAGTGACAGGCAACACGGTATCCGCGCCACGCCATGCGGCGCCCTCTGCCCAGCGCGCGAGTCGCTGCAGAGCCAGCCCACCGCTGTGCTGTGATCGTTCCAGCACCAGGGGCGAGTTCACCTCCAGCAACAGGGGAATACCCAAGCGCTTCTTGACCATGAGGCCGGCCAGCAGGAACAGGTTGTACCGCTCGTAAATCACATGCGGCCGAAATTCGCGCGCTGCAGCTATCAGCTTGCGATAGGCCACCAGGTTGTAGCCCAGTTCCATAAACTCGTAGGCGGCCTTTGGCAGCAATGCCTTGAGGCGATGCACCCACCCCATGTCGCTACCCATGCGACCACCCCCTTGAGCCGCCGCATCCGCATTGGCCTCAGACGCCCCCGGTGACACCACGCGCACTTCGTGCCCCTCGCTGCGCAGGGCTTCGATCATTTCTTCGATGTGGACAGCCTGACCATCTTTCGAAGCGGTGCGGTGGTGGTAGAGGATTCTCATGGCTGTCCGGAATAACCTGGAGCGCTGCGTACCGAGTCATCCAGTTGCTGACCGGCAAACAGGCTTTCGTACGAATGCACCATCGCATCAATGTCAAACCTCTTCACCGCCTGCCGACGCGCTGATTGGGCAAAAAGCCGGGCTCTGGCCGAGTCTATGTACAAACTCCACAAGGCTTGTGCCATCGCATTGGCGTCGTCAGAAGGAACGAGCAACCCTGTGATGCCTTCTTCCACCACATCGGGCGTGCCACCCACCGCAGTGGCCACCACCGGCAAGCCGCTGGCCATGGCTTCCTGCAAGGTGCAGGAGGTGCCTTCTGCCTGGGACGGCAACACGAAACAACTCAGCATGCGCAAAATGTCGGCCACGTCATCTCGTGCGCCTGCCAGCCACGCCAGATGCCGGACATGGGCCTCAGTGAGCGTGGCTTCTATCGCTGCCCCCAATGGACCCGCGCCCACAACGATCAGGCGCATGTGTGATTGGGCTTCTGGGTGGAGCTCCAGCAATCTCACGAAAGCGCGGGCCAGCAACGGCTGGTTCTTGACGGTTTGCAGTCGGCCCACGGTGCCGATCATCCAGTGCTGGCCTACAGCAAAGGGGCAACCGGGAACAGCATGTGCAACTCCACGGTGCGATGGGGAAAAGGTTTGGGTGTCCACCCCATTGGCAATGAGCGAACGGTGGCGGGCGGGCACGCCGATGGCTTGTGCGAGATATTCATCCAGATCTTTCGACACGGCCACGTAGTGACTGACGAATGGCTTGTACAGCTTGCGCAGGCGCTGGTAGCGCGGATTCTGGCCCGTCGGATCGTGGGCGTCCCAGCCGTGTTCTGCATGGATGCGCAGTGGCACGCGGGCCAGCCATGACAAGGGGGCGATTTCCAGCCCGGCCAAGTTGCAGCTGTGTACCACATCGGGTTTGAGTTCGCGCAGCAGTTTGTAGATGCGCGGATAAAGCGCCACAGCGTGACCCGTTGGTTTGTGCAGTTCAATGAAGCGCACGTCGGGCTGGGTGATGCGGTGCTTGAAATCACTGATGGTGGTGAGCGAGAGCACTACATGTTCAAACCGTTCAGCAGGAAGGCGATTGATCAGCTGGACGATGACGTTTTCCAGACCACCGACAGCGAAGCTGTAGACGACATGAACGATGCGCCGGCGGCGCTGTGGGCCGATCATGTGTCGACCACCTCGGTTGTGGCTGTGGAGACAACAGCCCGGACGGGCTCCTGCGCTTGCCGCAGGAACGCATCGAACATGATGAGCATCCACAAGGCCGTCGAATGGTCGTGATGCCCGCCAAGGTGTTGGCTGATGAGGGTTTGCAGCGTGCCCGCGTTGAAGTAGCCCGATGCCAACATGCGCGGGCTCAGCACGGACTCCTTCATGCGTTGCGCCAGCGGTCCGCGCAGCCAGCTGGCCAATGGCACAGAAAACCCCATCTTGGGTCGGTACAGGACGTCGCGCGGCAGCAAGGGCTCGAATGCTTTCTTGAGCACATATTTGCCCTCGCCACCCCGGATCTTGAGGTCGCTGCGCAGCGTTGCCAACCATTCAACGAGTTGGTGGTCCATCAGCGGCTCGCGCACTTCGAGCGAGTGCGCCATGCTGGCGCGATCCACCTTGGTGTTGATGTCGCCGACCAGCCAGGTCTTGTAGTCCAGGTACTGGATCAGGGCCAGCGGGTCGTCGGTCCGGGCCTGCCGGGCATATTGGCGGAACACGTCGAGAGCGCTGTAACCGCCCAGGCTACGCTGGAATGCGGCCGAAAACAGCGCCTGACGCTGATCGTCCCGCAGGTGCGACATGCTGTGGTGGTAGGCCTGCACGCTGTCCATGGCCAAGGCCTGCAAGGTGGTCTTGGCACGCAAGGGGCGCGGTGCCCAGTCTGCCTTGGGGTACATCTGCCCTAGCGCACCAAACAGCGGACGGCGCAGGCCATGCGGCAGGCAATTGCGCACGGACTCCTCGCCCTGGTGCATGCGGTAGCGCCGGTAACCGCCCAAGCTTTCGTCGCCGCCGTCGCCAGACAACGCCACGGTGACGTGCTTGCGCGCCATCTGGCAGACGCGGTAGGTGGGTATGGCCGAACTGTCGGCGAAGGGTTCGTCGTACAGCCTTGCCAACGTGTCGATGAGGTCGAAGTCGTTGCTACTGACGATTTCGAGCTTGTGGTCGGTGTGATAGCGGTCCGCCACCTGCTGGGCAAAGGCGGATTCGTTGAAACGCGGATCGTCAAAGCCGATGGCGCAGGTGTGAACGGGCGTGTCTGACAGACCGGCCATGGTGGCCACCACGGCGCTGGAGTCCACCCCACCGGAGAGGAAGGCTCCCAGGGGCACATCGGCGATCATGCGCAGCCGCACCGATTCTTTCACTCGCTCGCGCAACTCGGCTTGTGCATCGGCCAGGCCGATGGGGTTGTCATTGCTGAAATGCACATCCCAATACGGCACCGGCTGGGCTTGGGCCAAGTCGCCTCGGCGCAGGGTGAGGCAGTGGGCCGCTGGCAGCTTGTGGGCGTGGCGGTAGATGCAGCGCGGATCGGGAACGTAGCCGAACGAAAAATAGTCTTCCACCGCGAGCGGGTCGATATCGCGCACAAAGCCGGGGTGCGCGGTGAGCACTTTGAGCTCGGAGCCAAAGATGAAGCTGCCGTCTGGCAACCAGGCGTAGTGCATGGGCTTGACGCCCATGCGGTCGCGCGCAAGAAACAGGGTTTGCCGTTTGCGGTCCCACAGGGCGAAAGCGAACATGCCTCGCAGCCGGTGCAGGCAGGCCTCGCCCCAGGCTTGCCAGGCGTGCACGATCACTTCGGTGTCGCTGCGCGTTCTGAAGTGATAGCCCAATGCCTTGAGTTCGGGCATCAGTTCAAGGTAGTTGTAGATTTCACCATTGAAGACGATGCCTACAGTGCCGCTCTCATTGAACAAGGGCTGCTTGCCGGTAGCCAGATCGATGACGGACAGGCGCCGATGGCCCAGCGCCAGGCCGGGCTCCACGTGCACATCGTCCTCGTCGGGTCCGCGGTGGGACTGGACATCGTTGATGCGTGAAATCAGGTCGCGCGTGAAGGCGCGCGTACCCTGTGCATCGAAAAGACCGGATATGCCACACATGGTCAGTCGCGCCCTCGCGTCTTCCGAAGCGCCGCCACCAGCGCGTCGCCCTGGCTGTCCAGATAGGACTGCAGGCGCGCCGAAGCGTCGATCTCGGACTCCTTGGCGTCCGACAAGGGCGTGTAGATCACGATGTGGGCCCCGTCATCGCCCCAGCCGCCGATACGCCCCAGGGCACCCTGAATCTTGCCCGCATAGTCGCTGGCTGTGAAGGCACCGTTGACCCAGTAGAAGCGCCAGGCCAGCAGACGCTGGCCCGCGTCGGCCATGCCAGGTGCGTGCTGGCGCAGCACGGCGCTGTCTACACGCAGAGGCCGGCCCTGAATCCGCGCATCGACGGAACCGGTGGCCAACCGTGCCCAAGTCGGGTCTTGGCTCTTTACCAGCACATTCTCTGAACTGACCAGCTTGCGCTGGTAGTTTTGGTGGCGGTAATAGCTGACATGCAGTCCCAGCGGCTGGCGCTGACCGTCGATCAGACCGGCGTCCAGCGTGTCAGAGGCATATTCAAATGCTGGCAGCCAGTTGCTGGGTGGCTTCGCCGTGGCACGCCAGGGGGTAGCAACCATTGGCTCGACCAGTTGAACAGGCCGTGTCTGCGTGCCCAAGTCCATTACGGCCAGCGCACCGTGCGGCGCCAACACCACGGAAAAAGCGAGCGCCAACCCAAGCCATGGCGTTCGATGCGGACCGTTTCCTTCAAGCCGAGCACCGGTAACCGCCACCTGGGACATTTGCGGCGAAGGATCAACCCAGCGCGCACCGATGAGGAACATCACGCCGATCACGATCCCAAAAAACAACCATCCGTACACGAGGTGGTCCACCCCCGTAGCGATGGTGTTTCCTGAAAGATGCCCCAGCAAAACGATCAGATACGCGCGCACCCAGTTGGCTACCAGCGGGACCAGGATGGCCACAGCCATGAACACCATGCGCTTGCGTGTACTCTGGTAGCTGAGATACGCAAACAGGCAGCCCACCGTCACGGAAGCAATCAGGTAACGAATTCCGCTGCATGCCTCCACGACCGACCATGCCCCCGAAGGGATGATGAATTGCAGGCCTTCACGGTACACCGGGATACCACTCGCACGCAGGGCCATCACGGTGAAGTCAGCGGTCCACTCCATCAAACGGGGCAGTAGAAAGTCACCGATCGGTACCGCAAAGAATAGAAACGCCAAAGGAAAAGCCAGTGCCCTGGCTACGCGCCAACCGAACACGGCAGGCACGGACAATACGATCAGCGTTGTCAGCGCGAGCTGCGTGGCTGCGTTCACGGCCACCAAATCACCAGCCAGCCAGAGCGCCGCGGCGCCCGCCATGAGCAGCCAGGCCAAGCGCCCTGGACGGGGAACCATAGGCGCCAGAACCGCGCGCTGGCGCCACACCAGCCAAATTGAAATGATGGGCACAACAAAGCCATGCGCGTAGGTGTCGGAGCGCGCCCAGATCATCGCCATGCCCCAGGCCGAATGCCAGTACGCAACCAAAATAACTGCGAGCAGCAATACAAATGCAACCAAAGGCCGACGCCAATGAACGGGTAGGGGTTGGAGGTGGCTTGTCATGTTGACACTCTCATGCACCGGCATCATGGGGGTTGCTGACACGCGCTTTGCTCAGGCAACTGTCGATGCCGCTCAGATGCGCCTGCCAGCTGCACTCCTGCTCAACGTAGCGACGGGCCTGCTGGCCCAGCGCGGCCGCGTTGTAGGGCGACTCCAGCAGCGGCTGCAGGGCCTGAACAAATTCTTCAGGCGTGTCGGCACGCAGCAGCCCCTGCCCCGCCGTGGCGCCGATCGCGTCGGCGCAACTGCTGACCGTCACTACGGGTCGCTGCATGGCCATGGCCTCCAGAATCTTGTTTTGAATGCCGCGCGCCACCCGCAACGGCGCCACCACCGCGCTGGCGTACTGCAAATAGGGCCGCACGTCGGGCACGGTACCAGTAACCACCACATGCCCATTGGCCAGCGCCTGCACCTGAGCCGAAGGACTGCGCCCCACGATGTAGAACCGCACCAGCGGCCAGCGTGTGCGCAAGAGCGGCAGCACGTCGGCGACGAACCAACTTACGCCATCGATGTTGGGCCAGTAGTCCATGGCGCCAGTGAACACAACGGCCTGCTCACCGGCCTCGAAAGGGTTGAGCCGCCGGGAGTCTGGCATGAAAAAATCGGCATCCACCCCGTTGCCCATGGACTGCACGCGCCCCTCACATTCCGGCGCCTGCGACAGAAACAAGGCGGTTTCGTTGGGCGTCACGAAATACGAGCGACGCGCCAGCAAGGCCATTGCACGCTCATACGCGAGCAGGCGACTTCCCTCGCGGCGATACAGCATGGACATGGGCCAGCGGTGCGCGGGGGCGTACTGGGTCCATTTGGCAGAGTCCACATCGACAAAGTCCACCAACATCGGCACCTGCGGCAAGAGCGGCTGCGCGTACTGCGCCATGGCCGAGGAAAAAACCACGCATGCCTGCAGGCTGTGCTCCGCTTTCGTCTGCTCCACCCAGCGCCGCATGCCCGCGTTGCGGTAGTAGGACAGTGTGAGCGCTTCCCTCGTCAATAGACCGCTGAGGCTCTTGACCTTGGCACGGCGCGAATGGATGCGCTCCACGTGCAAGTCGGGACACATGGCCTGGAGTGCTGGCAGGTGTTGCGCGTCCTCGGCGTCGTCGATGAATGTGCCCAGGAATACGCGATGGCGCTGCTGCAAGTGCCGCAGAAGGTGGTACGAGCGCACTTTGTCACCTTTGTTGGGTGGGTACGGGAGTCTGTGCACTAAATAGAGAATGTTGCTCATGGCGGTCATGCGTTGGTGGCACTCAGCCAAGGTTGCGCACAATTCTTGGTCCGAGCCAATTGGCCAGACCAATGGGCATGCGCCGCCACGCGGCAATCAACAGGCGGTACTTGGCATTCGCGGGGTTGTTCTGCGGCACGCTGTCGCTCTTGTACAGCCGGTATTCGTAGTGCAGTGGCGTGGGCTCAAAGCCCCAGTTCTTCTTGAATGCATACGAGCCTGTGTCCTGCTTGCTGCGTCCATAGTCGAACACCTTCAGGCCACGTCCGCAGGCCAGGCGCATGAGCTCCCAGTACTTGAAGTCGTTGGCAGCCAGCTCCCGTGCTGCCTCGTCGTCACCGGCATAGTAGGGCAGCACCTCATCGCGGAAATAGAAACTCAGCACGCTGCTGATGGGACGGCCATCGGGCGCGCAAATGGTGAGCACTTCGCAGTCCGGCCCGAAGACGCGGCACAGCCCGTTAAAGTAGGCCTTGGGCAGAGCCGGTGTGCCATGGCGGTGCACGTTGTCGGCGTACAGCGCGAAGAAGCGGTCGACCGTGGCGTCAATATGGGATGTGAGCCCGTTCTTGATGCCTTTACGCACCATGGCGCGCTGCTTGCGCGGGATGGCGAGCATGTTGTCCTCTTCTTTCGGCGCAATCGGTTTGCGAAACGTCACATAGAGGTCTTGCAACGGCCAGTCGGTGTGGCGGCGCTGCACATTGCGCAACTCCAGGTGATCGACATCCAGACGCTGCGCCAGATGCTCGGCCTCCCGCTCTAAGGCTGCGGCAGCTTCCTCGTCCAACGCGACGGCCCCTCCGTACACGGAAAATGGCAGGCTGGTGAGCGCATTGCCAAACAAGCGGCTCTTGACATGCCCCAGCGGCAACACACCCCGGATGCTCCCACCGCTCTCGGCATAGAAAAAGTAGGTGTCGTGGCGGAACACCTCGCGGATCAGCCCCTGCCAGCCAGCACGGTGAAAAAAAGTGGCTTGCGGACATTCCAGCACAAAAGCGTCCCAGCGTGCAGCGTCGGCGGCGCTGTGCGCATCCAGCCGGTGAATGGTGAGCGGGGTGGCAACTTCAGACACGGACCACCTCTTCATGCTGGGAAAGAAAAATATGGTCCATACGACCCCAGTGAAAATCCCGGAGCAGGTGCCCAAGCCGCTGCTCCATGCGACCGATGTTCACGTAATGCCTGAAGCGGGTCTTGAAACTGATGCCTTGCACGCGCGGTTGCCCCACATCCATTTCCCAGGGATGGAAGTAAAAAACCGCAGGCGAGCCGTCCTGGCGATTGACCTCGCGCAGCATCCAACGCGACAGCGCGTAGGGGAGAAGGCGAAAGTAGCCGCCGCCGCTCGACGGCAAGTTGCGGTTGAACACGCGCAGGGTGGTCGGAGGCACCTCGATCAATCCGTCACGTATCTGGTGGGCAAACCGTGGGGCATCCGGCATTCCGTAGTGGTCGTGCCGGATGGGGTAAATGCTGGAGCTGTAGCGGTATCCGGCACGCTGCAGCGTGTCCAGCGCCCACAAATTGCCGGAGCCGATGGAGAAGCTGGGGGCACGGTAGCCCTGGACCCGGGCACCGGCGATATCCTCCAGCAGGGCTTTGGAGCGGTGGATATCGTTGAAGAACGCCGCCTCCGACAAGTCACTCACACGTTCATGGCCGTAGCCGTGGCTGGCAAGCTCATGGCCACTATCGACGATGCGGCGCACCAACGCCGGATACCTCTCGGCGATCCAGCCCAACGTGAAGAAAGTGGCTTGGGTGTCGTTCTCTTGCAGCAAGGCCAGGATGCGATCCACATTGCGTTCGACACGGCATTCGCGCAAGTCCCACTCACTGCGTTCAATGTAGGGCGCAAATGCCGACACCTGAAAATAGTCCTCGACATCGATGGTCAGCGCGTTGGTGATGAAGGGCGTGCTGCACATGGTGATGGACTCCGGGCTCTAGCCGGCGGCGCTGTCAGTACGCGGGCGACGACTTGCGACCACCAGCTTTTGCAGGTTCATCAAGATTTCCAGGGTCACGCGCTCCTGGCGCAGAACGCTGCGTTCGATACGCAGCAAACGTGCACTCAGTTGCTCGGCCGTCACGTGCGCAAGTTGCTGGGACATGCTGTCGGCCACAGCACTGTCCAGATTCAAATCCAGATCCAACGCCACCGATTCCAACTCGCTATCAACCAGTTCCTCCTGCGCGAGCCCTCGCACCGCCGCTCTCAGTGGCATCTCCCAGGGATATGTGGCCTTGGGCGACACAAGCATTTCAGCTTGAACTTCTTGAATGATCTCATTGACCAGTTCTAGGTCAATGTGTGTCCGGTCAGTCAAGAAACCTTGCAACAGAACGCGGTCAAACAAGGTGTTAACGCGCCGGGGAATTCCGCCTGTGTAGTGGTAGATGCAGTCGAATATTTCTGGATCGAAGGTAGGCTTTTCACTTGCGCCAGCACATTTCAAGCGATGCAGGATGTACTCGCGGGTTTCATCAGCCTCCAGGGGACCGAGGTGGCAAGTGGCTGTAACACGCTGGCGCAATTGCACCATGCCAGGGCTTTGCAAGATTTCACGGAACTCGGGTTGACCAACCAGAAAAGTCTGCAGCAGTGCGTACCGGCCATTCTGGAAGTTGGACAGCATGCGCAGCTCTTCCACCGCCTGTGGCTGAAGGTTCTGCGCTTCATCGACGATCAGCAGGCAACGCTTTCCTTGCAACGTCTGGGTGACGAAGAAAGCTTCCAGTGCCAGCAACAGGTCACCTTTGGACACGCCCCGCACATGGATACCGAAGGCCGCGCCCACCAATCGCAGCGTATCTTCGGCACTCAATTGCGTACTAACCAGATGGGCCGCGACAACAGTACCTGGGTCCAGACTGTCGATCAGGCCGCGCACAATCGTTGTCTTGCCCGCTCCCACCTCGCCCGTAATCACGATAAAGCCCTCGCAACGCATCACGCCGTATTCCAGGTACGCGCGTGCACGCTGATGCTGCTTGCTGCTGAAATAGAAGCCGGGATCGGGATTGAGTTGGAAGGGTTTGCTGTTCAACCCATAGAACGCTTCGTACATGGATCAAAACCGGTGTGTGATAGTGCCGACTATCGCCGACTCACTGTATGGACTGGCGAAGCCATCAGACAGGACGCGGCGTATCTGAATGCCTGCGCTGGTACGACGGGCCAACAGAGTATTCCAACCTAATACGAGTGAGCGCACCCGGGTTTCCAGCCCCGGCAAAGTGCCTGCGCTGCGCTGATCGCCCCAATTCGCATGGATCGAAGAATTCGGTGTGAGACGATGGGCAAGCCACAGGTTCCAACCACGCTGGCGAATCCGGGAATTGGTATCAAAATCATCGCCCAACTGGAGCGCACCGCCGATGGAACGGTTGTCAGAACGCGAAATAGCCAGCGTCACCGTACTGCGCTGGCCTAACAATGCCAGCGACAGCTGCTGCACTCGCTGCAACGTGCTTGATGATCGGAGGAAATCCTGAAACACCTGGACGTTGGCGGGCAGCCCCAATCGTTCAATTTCTGCCAGAACCAGCTGTGTGCGGCGGATGGGGTCAGGCTCAAGCTGAGTGTAGAAGCCGTCGAGCAGGTCGAACAGCGACCCCAGCGATGCCGACTGTGCGCCCAACCCATTGGAAATGGCCTTGATATCGGTGTATCGCCAGACGGTGCGCCCAGTGCGGTGCTCCAGTGATGCATTGTGGGCTTTCCCGAAATAGCGGCTCTCACGTTCGAAGGAAAGTCGGGACCGCTCCGATGGCTGCCACGTAGCACCGAAACCTGAAATGCGGTGAGACTCGCGTGTGGGCGAGAGCTGGTTGGTGGATTCGGTTCCGCCAATCCCCGTGAAAACCAAATGCGGCGTCACCGCAAAACTCACCCGACCACGCAGCGCAGTGGTTTCGATACTCCGACCGAGTGAATAATCGGCGACCTGGTTGCTGGCATCTACGGCCCAGCCCAGGATCTGCCCGCTTTCTCGGTTGCCCAAATGCAAGAGCCAGTCTTGCGTAGTGATATCAGAACGATTGTCTGCCTTGGTACGGGTATCTTGCACGCTGTAACGCGCCTCGTAATCCACCACGGCTCCAATGCGGCCTCGCAGGTAAGGCGAAAGACGAAAGCTCGACGTCTGCGAAGTGTTGGGATTGGCGGGAGAACCATCCACCGGTGCACCGAAAGCCGATATAGGCTGCGAAGCGACGACGGCGGCCATATCGACAAAGGCCCACTGCTCGATGGCTTCGACGACAGCGTTGGCATTCAGGTTGTGCCGAATCTGGTTAAACCTTGACTCCCGTGCGTAATAAGTGTCGTGCAACGAATAATCGACAAACCCTTTTATTCGGGCCGTATTGCTGATCAGCTGAAACCCTGGAATCACCTCCGTCACCTGGTCACTGACACTGGTGGCATCGAGCCGCGCATTGCTGGTGATGGTGTGCTGCACAGATACACGCGGCTCGAATACCAGGCTGGGTTGACGCGGTGCTTCCTGCACATCTTCTTGTTGCGCAGTGACGGTGCCGGGAAGAAACGCTGGTGCGATTGCCAGAGCGAGCGAGACCCAGCGAACCAAGGAAGGACTTGCGGTGTAGCGATACGGTCGGTTCACACGAACGCTCCTTTTTCCGTCACACCGCGGCAGTAGCCATGCTGGGCTCGCCGACCAACCGATCGTAGCCATAGCCGTGGCCATACCCATAGCCATAAGCACCCAAGCCACGGCTGCGCGCCTGGTTGAGCACCATGAGTCTGATAGGGCAAGCCTCGATGGTGGACAGGGCATGCTGAACTTGTGACTGGAGCGTTCTTTCAGCCTGCACGACGATGACAACCTGGCCCATGTGACTGGCCAGAACCCGCGCTTCCGTGGTCAGCAGCAATGGGGGTGAATCAAAAATGATGATGCGGTCCCTGTAGCGCTTGCCCATGTCATTGAGCAGGGCGACCATGGCATCGCTGGCCAGCAATTCCGTCGCACGAGGGTTCGGCAGACCCGTGGGCAACAGCGTGAAATTGTCAATATTGGTGCGCAACAGCACATCGGGCAATCCGATCTTGTCATCCAACAACAAGTCCAGCAAGCCGGGTGCTGGGGGCAGGCCCATTGTCTTCATGATGGACTGGCGTGCGACATCGGCATCTACAAGCATCACCGTGTGGTTCAGCTCCATGGCCAGACTCATGGCCAGGTTGATGGCCGTGAAGGTCTTGCCCTCCCCGGGCAACGAACTGGTGACCATGATGAGGTTGCCATTGGCCACCAACGAGGCGCCTTTGCCCGTTGCATTTTCCAGGAGTGGCCGTTTGATGACACGAAACTGGTCCGTCATGGCGGAGCGCGGCGCATTGGGAGTGACAAAGCCTGCCGCAGCCAGTGCCGTCAAATCGATATGCACGCACTTGGAAACCGGCTTGGATGTTGGCACGCCCCGCCGCACCTCAAGGACGGCATCTTCTGCTGGCGAAACTGTTTGTGCCGGCTGCTGCACGGTGCTGGGTCCGACGGACTCGGCAGGCTGCACCACGTTACCAGGCACAGGCGCACCCGCCTTTCGCAATTGTTCTAGCCGTTGGGCCGCTTTTTCGATGGAACTTGTCATGATTGCATGTCACCCAAGAAGGCCCGATAGGTAGGACAGCGCAAGCATTCCACCCGCATAGAGCAAAACAAGTGCAAGCAAGGCTGCGATAAAACGCTTGAAGCTTCTCGATTCACGTTGACGGAAAGCATCACTGGGCATCAGCTCCACCACTCCCAACAACGGCAGTTGGGTCAACTGGCGCAAGGCAGCACCATCGAAGAAAACCGGCCTGATCTGACTCATGAGAAACGCCATTCCAAGCCCTGCGCCCAAGGCCGCCAGCAAGGTCATTGGCATCAACAGCACCCGGTTGGGAGCAACGGGCTTGGGCGACACGCGTGGCGGGTCGATGACTCGAAATTCGGCCACACTGGACGTGTTTTCCAATTGCCCCGACATCATGGCCGATTCACGGCGAGACACCAGATCGGCATAGTTTTTCTGGTTGATCTGATAGTCCCGGTTGAGCTGCGCCAACTCAGCCTCAAGCTGCGGCGCCACCTTGAGTTGCTCTTGGATACGCTTGGAACGCGACTCGTATTCAACGACGCGTGCCCGCAGTGACGCCACTTGAACTTCGGCAGCAGAATAGATGCGGCTCAGTTCCACTACCGCCGGATTGGCTTCCACGGCGGGTCCACCAGGCGCTGCCTTGGCTTTGCGCCGCAGTTCGTCTATTTCGCGGCGCTTCTGAGCTTCAAGTTCCGCAATCAATCTGCGCGTGTTGACCACATCGGGGTGCTCATCGGTGTAGCGGTGCAGCAGCGTATCAAGATTGCGCTTCTGCTCATAAAGACGCGCATCCAGCTCAGGCGTCTGTATGCCGGCTGCAGACCCGATGAGAGACTGTTCAGTTTGCGCGCGCAGCATCTCCAACTGACGGCTCGCCGCCGCTCGCGCACTTTCAGCCTCGCGCAGCTCAAGCCTGGCCTGACTGAGAACGTTGCCGATTTCTGCGGCCCGCCCTGCCGAGTCCAGGCCGCTTTGGGATTGCAGCTCAATGTTTCGCAACTTGAAGGCCTTGAGGCGGCCTTCGGCGTCTGTGAGCTTGGCCTCGTAGCTCTTGATCTGTTCATCGAGGAAGCGACGCGCACTGTCCGAATCCTGGCGCGAAGCCCCTAGACTGGATTCGACGAAGATGGTCAGCAGAGCCTGCACGACACGCTGCGCTTTCTCGGGGTTCTGATCGCGATAGGACAACGTATAGAGATTGTCGCGCCCGGTGGTCTGGATGCTGATGGACTTGGTCACGGCATCGACCACCGCATCTTTTGCAGCCTTGGAATGCGCGCCGAGATCCAGATCGACGGTGCGAACCAGACGCTCCACGGTAGGCCGGCTGAGCAGCGTGCGGCTGAGCATGGCCACCTGCTGCTCGATGTTCGGCTGTACGGCAATGCCGGTCATGAGCGGACGCAGGATGGACTGCGTGTCTACAAATACACGCGCTGATGCCTGGTAATGATCCGGCATCATGAGCACCACACCCACGCCCACTGCAGCAACCAACCAAGTGATCAGCATAGCCAGACGGCGATAGATCCACATGCCGCGAACGGTTGTGGTGATCTGGCCTAGAAACTCATCCATTCATTCCCCCTTAACAAGTCCCGCTGGGCGCCTATCAGCCGCCAATCCTTGCTCAGGCAAGTCAGAACCACCCCTGGGGGATGATGAGAATATCGCCGGGAAGCACTTCCACATTGGCGTCAATATCACCGCGCTTGACCAGATCATTCAGGCGCACGGTGTAACGCTTGTTGCCCTCGGCCGTACGTACGAGCGTAGCGCTGTTGCCATCGGCAAAATCAGTCAACCCACCCACAGCGATCATCACATCCAGTACCGTCATTTTTTGCTTGTAGGGAAGGAACTGCGGTTTGGCCGCTTCACCCACCACGCGGATCTGTTCACTGTAGGGGCCGACGAAGCCGGTCACGATCACGGTGACGACCGGGTCCCGCACGTATTTACCCAACTCCTTTTCCACGTCCCGAGCGATCTGCGCCGAGGTTTTACCTTGCGCAACGAGCCCGTCAACCAGGGGTGTGGACACCTGACCATCAGGACGCACCGGCACGACCTGTGACAGCTCGGGATTTCGCCACACGATGATGTTGAGCGTATCGCCAGGCCCCACGATGTAGTTGTAATCAGGGGCGGACGCTTTGGCCGGCGCCGCCGGATGGTCTCCTCCCCGCATACCCGCGCAGCCAACTACCGTGGTAGCCAAAGTGGCGGTTGCAACAACGCGAACCATTGAACCCAGGAGCCTCGAAACGTATTTCTGCATGGCGCAACTCCTTGCATCGTTTGTACGGCTATAGGCAAAATAACCTAGCCTCGTTGCAGCATACCCCGAACGAATGTCACGCGTAAATGCATTTTTGGTTGCACAAAATTGGGCGCTGCGCGCCTTCCCTACAGGCAACAACCCGCATCCACCCCACAGGGGAAAACGCCTGAACGCACCAAATCGCTTCCGCGGTCAGGCAGACTCAACCGCAGTGGTAGTACTCCCGATACCAACGGACGAAACTCCCGATGCCGTCAGCCAGCGGCGTGGACGGTGCAAACCCCACCCAGTCCCGCAGTGCCTGGGTGCTGGCATAGGTTGCCGGCACATCCCCCGGCTGCATCGGAAGCAGCTTCTTGATGGCCGTTTTGCCCAACGCGCTTTCGATGCATCCAATGAAATCGAGCAACTGCACGGGCTCGCTGTTACCGATGTTGAACACCCGGTAAGGGGCGGCGCCCACGCGTTCAGGCGTGGCTGGCCGATCCAGTACGCGCAGCACGCCCTCGGTGATGTCATCGATGTAGGTGAAGTCGCGCCGCATGTCACCGTGGTTGAAGACCGAGATCGGCTCGCCAGCCAGGATGGCACGGGTGAAGAGGTGGTAAGCCATGTCGGGCCGCCCCCAGGGGCCATAGACCGTGAAAAAGCGCAACCCGGTGGTGGGAAATCCGTAAAGATGACTGTAGGTGTGGGCCATGAGCTCGTTGGCCTTCTTGGTGGCGGCATACAGGCTCACGGGGTGGTCGACTGCGTCCGTCTCAGCAAACGGCATCTTGGTGTTGCCGCCGTAGACACTGGAGCTGGAGGCATACACCAGGTGCACGACACCCTGGGCACGGCAGCCTTCCAGGACATGGCCAAATCCTGTCAGGTTCGAGTCCAGATAGGCATGGGGATGGGTAATGCTGTAGCGCACGCCGGCCTGGGCGGCAAGATGGATGACGCTGTCAAAACGTTCGTCTGCAAAGAGTTCGGCCATGCCCGTGCGGTCGGCCAGGTCGAGCCGCACAAAACGAAAGCCCGGCACCCCTTCGAGCCGCTGTAGCCTAGCCCGCTTGAGCGCGGGGTCATAGTAATCGTTGAGGTTGTCCAGGCCCAGAACCCGGTCGCCGCGCTGCAGCAGGCGCTCGGCCACGTGACTGCCAATGAAACCGGCGGCGCCGGTCAGAAGAATGTGTTGGGGCTTTCGCTCTGTTGTCATGAAAGGTGGCTCCTGCCAGGTGGGCCAACGCGGAAATCAGCGCCCATACAAATCTTCGAACCGCACGATGTCGTCCTCACCCAGGTAGGTGCCAGACTGGACCTCGATCATCTCCAAGTCGACATGGCCTGGATTTTCCAGCCGATGCGTCACTCCCAGAGGGATGTAGGTGGACTGGTTCTCGGACAGAAGAAACACCTCATCGCCCTTGGTCACGCGGGCGGTGCCGCGCACGACGATCCAGTGTTCGGCACGGTGGTGGTGCATCTGCAGCGACAACTTGCCGCCAGGCTTGACCATGATGCGCTTGACCTGAAAGCGCTCACCCCCGTCAACGCCGTCGTACCAGCCCCAGGGGCGGTACACCTTGCGGTGCAGCAATCCCTCGGTGCGACCATCGCGCTTGAGACGGTCGACGATTTTTTTCACATCCTGGGTATGGCGCTGATCGGCAACGAGCACCGCGTCGGGCGTTTCCACCACGACTAACCCCTGCACACCCACGCAAGCCAGCAGGCGCCCGGATGACAGTGCCAACGTATTGCGGCTGTCCTGCATCAGCGCCCGCCCCTGCACGGCATTGCCGTTGTCATCCTTGGGAAGGATTTGCCAGAGCGCGTCCCAGGCCCCCACATCGGACCAGCCCGCCGACAACGGCACCACCACGCCCGATGGCAGGCCTGCTACCGCCTGCGCACCGGCCAAACGCTCCATTACGGCATAGTCGATGGAATCACCCGGACAGGCAGCGAATGCCGCAGCATCCACACGCAAGAACGACAGATCGGACGCACCGTTTTTCCACGCCACCTCGCAGGCTGCCAGGATATCGGGGCGGCACAGTTCCAGCGCTTTCAACCAGACCGAGGCCCGCAGCACAAACAGCCCGCTGTTCCAGAGGTAATCGCCCGCTTGCAGATAGCCTTCGGCCGTGGCGAGATCGGGCTTTTCGACAAAACGGCTGATGGCGCGCGCACCGTCTTTGTTCAGCGCGGTGCCGGCCTGGATGTAGCCGTAGCCCGTTTCGGGTCGATCCGGGGTGATACCGAAAGTGACGATGGCGCCATCCTGCGCCAGCCGCGCAGCATGGTGCACGCCTTCCTGGAATGCTGCAGGCTGGGTTACTACATGATCGGCGGGCATGACCAGCAGCACAGGATCGCCGCCGCCGGACTGCGCAGCCAGCGCTGCGAGCGTTAACGCCGGGGCGGTATTGCGGCCCACTGGCTCCAGCACGATGCGGCCTTGCATGCCAATCAGGCGCAATTGTTCCGCCACCACGAAGCGGTATTCCTCGTTGCACACCACCAGCGGGGGTGCGCTGTCCGCGCCGGGAACCCCTTCAAACCGACGCAGCGTCGCTTGCAACAACGAGTCCTCGCCCATCAGCGCGAGCAATTGCTTGGGGTATTTTTCCCGCGACAGCGGCCACAAGCGTGTGCCCGAACCGCCCGACAACACCACCGGCTGGATCAACATGGTTTGCTTGTCTCCCGTTTATCTGCAGACATGGGTATCACCTTGGATCAACCCGGCGCCGCCGGATAACCAGCGCTTCACACTGGAAGTCATACTGTTCAACAATCTTATTCCAAATGTCTTTGACTCAGGCTGCGGCGTTGCCATGGGGAAAGCGAGCACAGCACACCCGCCCCGCTTTGCAGACCCAGCCATACAATCGCACCCTCACCGACTGACGTGGCGGCATTCCGGAAAATGAGCCAGTTTTCTGTTCTCTTCGTCTGCATGGGCAACATCTGTCGCAGCCCCACGGCACATGGCGTGTTCCGCCAGCGCGTGGCACGCGCCGGGCTGGCCGACAGTGTGCGCATCGATTCAGCCGGCACCCATGGCTCCCACAGGGGCGAGCCGCCCGACGCGCGCGCCCAGGCCCATGCCAGGCAGCGCGGCTATGTTCTGGCCGATCTGCGGTCACGCCAGATCACCGATGGCGATTTCCACACCTTCGATCTGCTGCTGGCCATGGACTACGACAACCTGGCGGAACTGCGCCGCCGCTGCGCCCCGGAGCAGCAACATCGTTTGCGGCGCGTGACAGAGTTCTGTCTGCACACCAGCAGCCCCGTGGTGCCAGACCCCTACTACGGCAATGCGCAGGGATTCGAGCATGTACTGGACCTGCTGGAGGATGCCTGCGACGGGCTGCTGGCCCATGTGCAGCGGCAACTGAACCCGGCTCCCTGATCACTGCAGCGACGGCCCGCAGCGAAATCAGGCCAGTTGCGCGCGCATGGTATCGATCACACCCTTGTAGTCAGCCTTGCCAAAAATGGCGCTGCCGGCCACGAAGGTGTCTGCCCCCGCATCGGCCACGCGGCGGATGTTGTCGGCCTTGATGCCGCCATCCACCTCCAGGCGAATGTCGCGGCCGCAGGCGTCGATGCGCTTGCGCACGGCCTCGATCTTGCGCAGCGCCGAGTCGATGAAGCTCTGGCCTCCAAAGCCGGGATTGACGCTCATGATCAGGACGAGGTCGATGTCGTCGATCACCCAGTCCAGCACATCCAGCGGCTCGGCGGGGTTGAACACCAGGCCGGGCTTCACGCCCTTGCTGCGGATGGCCTGGATGCTGCGGTGCACATGGCCCGAGGCGTCGGGGTGAAAGCTGATGTAGTCGGCACCCGCGTCGGCGAACGCTGCGGCCAGTGCATCCACGGGCTCGATCATCAGGTGCACGTCCACCGGTACTGCCACACCGGCGGCCGTCCTAGCATGCGGCTTGAGCGCCTGGCAGACCATGGGGCCAAAGGTGAGATTGGGTACGTAATGGTTGTCCATCACGTCGAAGTGGATCCAGTCTGCGCCCGCGGCAATGACGTTGCGCACTTCTTCGCCCAGGCGGGCGAAATCGGCAGAGAGGATCGAAGGGGCAATGCGAAAAGGTCGGCTCATGGCGCAATTGTCGCAGTTACCATTCGCCCATGCCCAAGTACCAGTTTGATGTGCAAGTACAGCCAGAGTACCTGCCGGAGCAGTCCTCCCCGGACTCCGGCGTCTTCCACTTTGCCTACACCATCACCGTCACCAATGCGGGCGAAGCGCCCGCGCAACTGATCTCGCGCCACTGGATCATCAGTGATGCCAGGGGCCACACCGAAGAGGTCAAGGGCCTGGGCGTGGTGGGCCAGCAGCCTTTGCTCAAGCCGGGTCAATCGTTTCAATACACCAGCGGATGCAGCCTGCGCGCCGCCAGCGGAACCATGCATGGCACGTTCCATTGCGTAGCTGTTGACGGGGAGCCGTTCAGCTGCCCGATACCCTTGTTTGTGCTGGAGGCGACCCACCCCGGCCCTTCAAGCCAGCCGGTGAGCGCAAGGGTGCTGCATTGAACCTGCCGGCCGCCGGCCTGGCCGGCCTGCTCGCGGCGCTGGACCCGCAGGCCGGGTTGGCGCAGCGCCATGTGTGGCTGATTGATCTGCTCGACTGGGTGCGCGGCGCGCGCGATTCCGTGCCGGCCGCCACGGCGCGCGTCCAGCTGTTTCTGGAAGCAGTCGAGGCACGCCCCGATGTGCAGCGCCAGCTACAAGCCTGGTGGGCCGCCCTGGCGGACTCGGTGGATATCACCACGCTGCTGGCCGATTTCGGCTTTGCCAAGGACACGGCACTGCTCAGCGAAGCGGCGGAGCGGATACGCAACAAACTGCTGCCGCACAGTCCGGAAACCATCGACGCCTCGGAACTGTTCGTGCTGGCCCTGCCCAGTGCCTTCGATGCACTGTGGCTTGGCGCACAGGACGAAACCACCATGAATCGGCTTGCGGCCCTGTTGATGCCACAAAGCCCTCAGGGTGCCTCCCGCTGGCAGCATGCCCTGCTCGACGCCATCACCTACTGCGCGGGGCAGATCCTCTCGACCGGCTTTGCACCCGGGTTGCGCCTGCGCATGAGCGAATCGGCCCGCGAGGCGCAGCCCTTTCATGCACTCATCCGCGACGTGGAGAGCCTGCGGGTGGAAGTGCTGCACGCGCTGCGCACGCCCGACCGCCTGCAGGAAGCGGCCCAGCGCTTGCGCGAGCGCCTCGAAGCCTGCCGGGCGGCCGCGGCCACCGTATACACCCACTTCGAGGACAACGGCATTTCCGTGGACCTGGTGTTTCGGCTTCGGCAACTGCGTGCCCGCATCCTGCGGGTGCGGGAGCTGCTCGACTGCCTGCTGTCCCCCCAGCCCGCCGCCACCGCGGCGCGCCTTCTGGCGCACCTGGTGGAGGTGGGGCAGGAGCGGCGCAGCCTGCGGGCGCTGCTGGCCTCCAACTCGTCGCTGCTGGCCGCCAAGGTGGCCGAGCGCAGCGCCGAGACGGGCGAACACTACATCACGCGCACGGCGGGCGAATACCGCTCCATGGTGAAAAAGGCCGCTGGTGGCGGCGCCGTGATGGCCTTCACCACGCTGGCCAAGTTTGCCCTGTATGCCTTGGCGCTCTCGGCGTTCTGGGGCGGCTTCTGGGCGGGCGTGAACTATGCGGTGAGCTTTGTGCTGGTGCAGTTGCTGCATTTCACCGTGGCCACCAAGCAGCCGGCCATGACGGCGCCCGCCATGGCGGCCAAGCTCAAGGAGCTGGGCTCGGGCGAGGCCATCGAATCCTTTGTGGATGAGGTCACCCACCTGGTGCGCTCACAGGTCGCGGCCGTGCTGGGCAACGTGCTGGTTGTGTATCCCCTGGTTCTGGGCCTGGCGCTGCAGATCGCCTGGGCCAAGGGCTCGCCCGCCATCAGCGCCAGCGAGGCGTCCCATGTGCTCGAATCGCTGCACCTGCTGGGTCCGTCGCTGCTGTTTGCCGCCTTCACGGGCGTGCTGCTGTTCGCCTCCAGCATCATCGCGGGCTGGACCGAAAACTGGTTTGTGCTGCACCGGCTCGACTCGGCCGTGCAGTACAACCCGCGCATCACCGTGCGGCTGGGCAAGGAGCGCGCGGCGCGCTGGGCGCGCTTCCTGCGCACGAACCTGTCGGGCTTTGCCGCCAACATCTCGCTGGGCTTCATGCTCGGCCTCGTTCCGGCGTTTGCAGGGTTTTTCGGACTGGGCCTGGATGTACGCCATGTCACACTGTCCTCGGGCCAGCTGGGTGCGGCCACTGCCGCATTGGGCTGGGACATCCTTCACCAAAGTACGTTCTGGTGGGCCGTGGCCACTATTCCCCTGATCAGTGCCCTCAATGTCGGTGTGAGCTTTTACCTGGCGTTCCGCCTTGCCTTGAGGGCCCACAACGTGAGCGGCGTGGACCGTTCACGCATCTATGCAGCGATGCGGCACCGCCTGCGCAAGGCGCCGCTGAGCTTTTTCGTGCCTGAACGCCAGGGCGCCTGATTCGGGCGCGCCTGGCCGGCGCAAACGCGGACGTTCCTGTCCTACAGGAGCCGCGCGTTTGCGCAGGTAAATTCAGGCAACTGCCGGGAAGGACCGCGGCGCCACCATGCGCCTTGCCTGTCCTTCCCTCCCACCGGGCGCTGCCCGTCTGATGGAGAGGACCCATTACATGAACGAAATCCTGAGCTTCTGGGCGCAGTGGCTGCGCCCTTCGGCCGGGTTGCCCACGGTGCAATGGTCGCTGCTGCTGGCGGTGGCCGCCATGGCGGGCTATCTGTGCCAGCGCCACACGGGCCTGCCCAAGGTGGTGGGCTATTCGCTGGTTGGCACCGCAGCCGGTCTGGCCGGCTTCAGCGGGGCGGTGTGGCCGCTGCAGGGCATCGGGCTGTTTCTGCTCGAACTGGGTATCTCCATCGTGCTGTTCGAATGCGGCGGGCGCATTCCGCTGCGCTGGTTCCGCCACAACCCCATGGTGCTGGTGCAGAGCGTTGCCGAATCGGCGCTGACCTACTTTGCCGTCTATTGGGTGCTGGTGTGGCTCGACATGCCCACGCATGTGGCCGGCCCGTTGGCCCTGGTGGCGTTGGCGGCTTCGCCCGCCGTGCTGACCCGTGTGGTGGCAGACACCCGCGCGGCGGGCCCGGTGACCGAGCGCGCCATCGTGCTGGCCACCCTGTCCACCCTGTATGCGCTGACCCTGGGCAGCGCCCGCGCGGAGCAGATCAACCGCCAGAGCATCACGCTGCTAGACACCGTGTATCCCGTGGTCGTGGTGCTGGGCGTGTCGATCATCGTGGCGGCCGTGCTGTCGCTGGTGTTGCGCATGGCCTTGCGCTTCATGAGCCCCACCAGCGAAAACACGTCCATGCTGCTGCTGGCCCTGATCGCCGCCGCCACCGCCGTGGCCGCGCACATGGGCGGCTCCGCGCCCCTGGCGGCGCTGCTGGGCGGCATGCTGCTCAAGCAGCTCAACCCGCGCCCGTGGGCCTGGCCGCGCCAGCTGGGCAACGCTTCGTCGCTGCTCACCATGCTGATGTTCGTGCTGGTGTCCACCGTGGCGGCGCAGGCCGACTGGAGCGGCCCGGTGGCCGGCGTGGTGCTGGCGCTGATCGCCGTGCGCCTGGTGGCCAAGGCGGTGGGCGTGGGCCTGGGCAACGTGGGCAGCGGCGCAAGCTGGCGCCAGGCCCTGTGGGTGGGATGCGCCATGACGCCCATGTCGTCCATCGCGCTGCTGATTGCATCGCAGTTCGTGGTGGCATCGCCCTCCACGGGCCACCTGATCGCCCGCGTGGCACTGCCCACCATCTTGCTCATGGAGTTGCTGGGTGCCGTGATCGCCACCGTGGCCATCTACCGCGCGGGCGAGAGTTCCAAACCCTGGGCCCCGCTGTCGCGCGGCGGCAATGGAGACAGCAGTGAGCCTTGAAGACTTCCACCATTCCGAGCCGCTGACGCTGGGCGTCGAGCTGGAGCTGCAGCTGGTCAACACCCACGACTACGACCTGGCGCCCTACGCCGAAGACATGCTGCGCCTGATGCACAAGGTGCCGCTGCCCGGCAGCGTGGTGCCCGAGATGACGAACAGCATGATCGAGATCTCCACCGGCATCTGCCATTCGGCCAGCGAGGTGCTGGGGCAGCTCAGCCCCATCCGGGATGCGCTGGTCAAGAGCGCCGACAAGCTCAACATTGCCGTCGTGGGCGGCGGCACGCACCCGTTTCAGCAGTGGCATGAGCGCCGCATCTACGACAAGCCGCGCTTTCAGGAGCTGTCGCAGCTGTATGGCTACCTCTCCAAGCAGTTCACCATCTTTGGCCAGCATGTGCACATCGGCTGCCCCGATGCCGATGCCGCGCTGCTCATGCTGCACCGCATGTCGCGCTACATCCCGCATTTCATTGCGCTGTCGGCATCGAGCCCCTACGTGCAGGGGCAGGACACGGCGTTCGACTCGGCGCGGCTCAATTCCGTGTTCGCGTTTCCGCTCTCGGGCCGTGCACCGTTTGCGCTGACCTGGGCCGACTTCACGGCCTATTTCAACAAGATGGCGCACACCGGCGTGGTCAAGAGCATGAAGGATTTTTACTGGGACATCCGCCCCAAGCCCGAGTTCGGCACCATCGAGATCCGCGTCTTCGACACGCCGCTGACCATCGAGCGGGCCGCCGCGCTGGCCGGCTTCGTGCAATCGCTGGGCGCGTGGTTCCTGGCCGAGCAGCCCTTCATGCCGCAGGAAGACGACTACCTCGTCTATACCTACAACCGCTTTCAGGCCTGCCGCTTTGGCATGGACGCCGTGTATGTGGACCCGGCCACCGGCAGCCACATGCCCCTGCGCGACCATATCCGCATGACCATGGACCAGATCGCCGGGCATGCGGCCGTGCAAGGCGCATCCAACGCCATGCACATGCTGCGCAACGAGGCCGAAGCCGGCCAGAACGACGCCCGCTGGCTGCGCGAGCGCCAGCGCGAAGAGCAACTGCTGGCCGAAGTCAGCCGCCAGGCCGCGCTGCGCTTTCGGGGCACGAACTATTGATCCTGCACGGTTTATTGCGGAGACCGAATCCCGTTCACCCCGAGCCCGCCGAAGGGCTCAGCCCGAACAGGGGTCACGAACAAATCCTGCCGGATCAATAGTCCCCCCGAAGCGCCTTCATAGCCTTTCCCCAGGGAGACGCCGCCAGCGCGGCAGTACGGCCCTTGCGCGGTGGCCGCTGGCCTGGCGCGCGCCAGCCTCAAACCATGTGCACGATCTGGCGGCGCTGCGCGCGATACACCGCACAATCCCTACCCATGGGTGAATTCGACCTGATTGCACGCTATTTCACGCGGCCCGTGCACCGCGCTGCGCTGGGCGTGGGCGACGACTGCGCGCTGCTGGCGCCTGCGCCGGGCATGCAGCTGGCCGTGTCCAGCGACATGCTAGTGGAGGGCCGCCACTTCTTTGCCGACGTGTCACCCGAGCGCCTGGGCCACAAGGCGCTGGCCGTGAACCTGTCGGACCTGGCCGCCTGCGGTGCCCGCCCACTCGCGTTCACGCTGGCACTGGCGTTGCCGCGCATCGACGAAGTCTGGCTGGAGGGGTTTTCGCGTGGACTGCTGGCGCTGGCCGACGCCCACGGCTGCGAGCTGGTGGGCGGCGACACCACGCAAGGGCCGCTCAATATCTGCATCACGGTGTTGGGCGAAGTGCCCTCAGGCAAGGCCCTGCTGCGCAGTGGCGCGCAACCCGGTGACGACATCTACGTGAGCGGCACGCTGGGCGATGCCCGCCTGGCGCTGGAGGCACTGCAGGGGCACATCGCCCTGCCGCCCGAGGCGCTCGCCGCCGCCCGCCTGCGCCTGGAACAGCCCACGCCCCGCGTGGCGCTGGGCCAGGCCCTGCGCGGCGTGGCCAGCAGCGCCCTGGATGTGAGCGACGGGCTGCTGGGCGACCTGGGCCACATCCTGCGCACCTCGGACACAGGCGCCTGCATCGACACCTCGATTACTATCAATTTAATAGCTGTTGGCGCTTTATCCATAAGCACCAGAGGCCAAATTGATGCTGAACTGCTTCACCAGTGCACCCTGGCCGGGGGCGATGACTACGAATTGGCCTTCACCGCCCCCGTGGCCCGGCGGGCCGCGGTGGCCGCCGCGGCACAGGCCAGCAGCACGCCCGTCACGCGCATCGGCCGCGTGGAGGCCGAGCCCGGCCTGAGGCTGGTGGACGCGCAAGGCCAGCCCGTGGCACGGCGCTACGCGTCGTTCGATCACTTCGCCGGAGGTTGAGGCACCGGCTGCGGCAGGATTCGGGAAGCCGGGTCCAGCAATTCGCACAGCAGCGCGACGTGGGCCTGGCGGCAGTGCTCGAGTTCCTGGGGGTCCGCGCCGCCAAACGCCACCTGCGACAGCAGGGCATGCACCACCGGCGACACCACCAGCCAGGGTTCCTGCGTGATCACGCTGGGAACCACTCCTTCCTGCACGCCATGGGCCCGGAAGATGTCGCCCAGCAGGGTCAGATGGGGCTGCACCACGTTGCGCTTCCACAGGGCGATCAGGTGCGGCACGCGCGCGCTTTCAGCCACCAGCAGGCGCAGCGTGGCAACCACCCCGGGCCAGCCAAGCGATTCATAAAGCTTGTCCACCACCCACTGCGCCAGCGGCCGTACGCCGGCGCCCGTCTCCAGCACCGGCATTTCCCCCAAGTCGGGCGGCGCGAGAGAACGGGTCAGCAACGCTTCGAACATCTCTTCCTTGCCCGCGAAATGGGCGTAGAGGCCTCCTTTGGAGAGCCCGCAGCGGCGTGCGATGTCGTCCATCCGGGTGGCGGCAAAGCCCCGTTCGGAGAATTCCACCAGCGCAGCGTCCAGAATCTGCCCCACACGCACCTGCGGGGGCAGGCGCTGTCGCACGGGTGCGACGGCCGGGGCAGCGCGTGAAAGGTGCAATTGCGGGGTCATCGTTTTGTCTCGGCTATTGGCTATGCTATGCATTATTATCTACCGACCGGTCGGTAATAAGGCGGGTATTGACGCATATCAATTCTGGGGGTGCCATGCCTTCGTAAAGTACCCTTGCACCACCCGGCCCACTCATCATCTGGGAGTCCATTCATGCCAACCCCTGCGAACGCACCCCTGTCCATGGCCGAACGGCTCGACCCCACCGTCCACGCGGCCTTGGCACGCAGCGTTGCATCGCTGTCGCACGCCTCCGCCTTCATGGCGGCCAGCGACTGGGCCCTGCATCTGGCCGCCTCGCCGGGCCGCTGCATGGACCTGGCGCACCTAGCCCTGCGCCAGGGGCAGGACATGGTGGCCTACGCCCAGGCGCGAATGGCGGCCGGCACCGACAAGGAGGCGCGCCATGCCGTGCCCGCCCCCACCCAGGACCGGCGCTTTGCCGACCCCGCCTGGCAGCAGTGGCCGTTCAACGTCATGCAACAGTCGTTTGTGCTCACCGAGCAATGGTGGGCCGCCGCAACGCACGGCGTCTGGGGCGTGGACAAGCATCATGAAGACATGGTGTCCTTCGCTGCGCGGCAGTTCCTGGACATCTTCTCGCCCGGCAATCAGGTGGCCACCAATCCCGTGGTGCTCAACCGCACGCTCACGCAAGGCGGCGCCAACCTGCTGCGCGGCTCGCTCCATCTGCTGGAGGACGCCCGGCGCCACGCCGCGGGCGCACCACCGGCGGGCGCCGAGAATTTTGTCGTGGGCCGCGACGTGGGCATCACGCCCGGCAAGGTGGTGCTCAAGAACCGCTTGATGGAACTGATCCAGTACACGCCCACCACCCGTGCCGTGCACCCCGAGCCGATCCTGATCGTGCCGGCGTGGATCATGAAGTACTACATCCTCGACCTGTCGCCCCACAACTCGCTCATCAAGTACCTGGTGGACCAGGGGCACACGGTGTTCTGCATCTCGTGGATAAACCCCGGCGCCGAGGACCGCGATCTGGGCATGGACGATTACCTGGAGCTGGGCTTTCACGCCGCACTCGATGCCGTCAACACCATCGTGCCCCACGCCAAGGTGCACAGCACCGGCTACTGCCTGGGCGGCACGCTGCTGGCCATTGCGGTCGCAGCCATGGCGCGCGACGGCGACGAACGCCTGGCCTCCATGACGCTGTTCGCGGCGCAGACCGACTTCACCGAGCCAGGCGAACTGGCACTGTTCATCGACAACAGCCAGATCAGCCTGCTGGAGGCGCAAATGGCCAGGACGGGCTACCTCACCGCCGACCAGATGGCCGGCGCCTTCCAGATGCTGCGCTCCTACGACCTGCTGTGGTCGCGCCTGGTCAACGAATACCTGCTGGGCGATCGGGCGCCCATGAACGACCTGATGGCCTGGAACGCCGACGCCACGCGCATGCCCGCCAAAATGCACTCGCAGTACCTGCGCCGGCTGTTCCTCAACGATGACCTCAGCGAAGGCCGCTACCCGGTAGGCGGCAAGCCCGTGACGCTCAGCGACATCACACTGCCCACCTTCATGGTCGGCACCGTCACAGACCATGTGGCTCCCTGGCGCTCGGTGTTCAAGCTGCAACAGCTGAGCCCCGCCGAGAATACCTTCGTGCTCACCAGCGGCGGCCACAACGCCGGCGTCGTCAACCCGCCCGTGCCCGATTCGCGCCGTCGTTACCAACTCCTCAAGCGCGAGGCCGGTGGCAACTATCTCGCGCCAGAAGACTGGCTGAGCGCGGCGCCGACCACGCAGGGCTCCTGGTGGCCGGCCTGGCAGGCATGGCTGGCCGAGCGCTCCGGGGCGCCCGTGAAGCCACCACACATGGCTGGCACCGCATTCAAACCTGTTGGCGATGCCCCCGGCACCTACGTTCTGAAGAAGTAACGTGGACCTGACGCTGCAAGGCCAAAATGGCCCGATCGCCGGCAAGGCGGCCACGGCCTCCACCGGTCGCACTGCGTACGCCGATGTTGGCTTTCACATTCTTGGTTGAATCACTTAATGAAGCGTTCCGTACCCCTTCCCTCGCCGCGCCATGTTCAATGCAGCGTTGGCGCGGCCATGGCCAACGCGGCCACCGTGCTGCTGCTGGCAGGCTGCGCCTCGATGGCCCCTTCCTACGAGCCGCCAGCGCTGCCCGTCGCACCCAGCTACCCGCATGAGGCGCCAGCCGACGCCGACGGCGTGCACGCCGCGAATGTGGACTGGCAGGACTATTTTTCCGACCCACCGCTTCGGCGATTGATCGCACAGGCGCTGGAGAACAACCGCGACCTGCGCATCGCCACGCTGCGCGTGCAGGAGGCCGAGGCAGCCTACGGCATCCAGCGCGCCGAGCGTTTCCCGACCATCCGCCTGGGCGCCGACGGCAGCCGCGCCCGAGTGCCGGGCGACCTGAACGTCAGCGGCCAGCCGGTCATCGCAAGCCAATACCAGATCAGTCTGGGTGCCAGCGCCTGGGAGCTGGACTTCTGGGGTCGCGTGCGCAGCCTGCAGGATGCGGCGCTGCAGTCCTACCTGGCCTCCGACGAGGCCCGCAGGGCCGTCACGCTGACGCTGGTGGCGCAGGTGGCCGATGGGTATCTGGTCCTGCGCGAACTGAACGAGCGCGTGGCCCTGGCCCGCAGCAGCATCGCGAGCCGCGAGGAGTCGCTGCGCATCTTCACGCGGCGGTTTGAAGTCGGTTCGACATCGCGGCTGGACCTCACGCAGGTGCAGATGTTGCTGGCGCAGGCCCGGACGCTGGGGTCGCAGCTAGAGCAGGCGCGAGCGGCCCAGGCCCATGCGTTGACGCGATTGGTCGGTTCGCCGATTGACCAGGCCCTGTTGCCGGAGCGTTTCGACGATGCAGTGGTCACGCGGGAACTGCAGGCCGGGCTGCCCTCGGACCTGCTGGTAAATCGGCCCGACATCATGGCCGCCGAGCACCGCCTGCGTGCGGCCAATGCCAACATCGGCGCGGCGCGTGCCGCGTTCTTCCCGCGCGTCGCGCTGACGGGCAGCCTTGGCACAGCCAGTGCCGAACTGGACGGCCTGTTCGAATCCGGCAGCCGCGCCTGGGCCTTCGCGCCCAGCATCTCGCTGCCGATCTTCGATGCGGGTCGCAACCGCGCCGGCCTCGAACTGGCCCAGGTGCGCCGAAACGTGGCCGTGGCCGAGTACGAAAAAGCGGTGCAGGACGCCTTTCGGGACGTCTCCGACGCGCTGTCCTCGCAGCAGTGGCTCGCCGAGCAGGTGCGCATCCAGCAGGACAATCTGACTGCGCAGTCCGAACGGGCGCGCCTGGCCAAGCTTCGCTACGACAACGGCGCCGCAGCGTTCCTTGAAGTGCTGGATGCGCAGCGCGATCTGCTGACGGCCGAGCAGCAGTTGGTGCAGACGCGCCGCGCGCTGCTCTCCGCCCGTGTGAGCCTCTACGCCGCTCTGGGCGGCGGCTCACGGCAGATTGCCGCCTCCACGCCCCGCGCCAAAACCGATTGACCCGCCAATTGATACCAATTGATGAATCTGATGCCCATGAATCCCGAACTCAAAAAGAAACTGATTCCCGCACTCATCGCAGTAGCCGTCGCGGCCGCTGGCTGGTATGGCTGGACACGTCTGCAACCCAGCGGCCCCGGCGAGGCTTTCGTCCGCGGCAACGGCCGCATCGAAGCGACCGAAGTCGATGTCGCCACCAAGTTCGCGGGCCGGGTGGACAGCATCCTGGTCAGCGAAGGTGACTTCGTGTCGGCCGGCCAACCACTCGCGACCATGCAGATCCAGTCGCTTGAAGCGCAACGCGACGAGGCGCGCGCGAACCACCAGCAGGCCGTGACCGCCGTTTCCACAGCCAAGGCCCAGGTCGCTGTGCGCGAGAGCGACCGGGTGGCAGGCCTGGCGGTGGTGGCCCAGCGCGAAAGCGAGCTGGACGCCGCGCAGCGCCGGCTCAAGCGTTCCGAGACGCTATCGAGCGATGGCGCGGCCTCGCTGCAGGAACTCGACGACGACCGCGCCCGCGTGCGCAGCGCGCAGGCCGCCGTAGCCGCAACCAAGGCGCAGACTGCCGCGGCGCAGGCCGCCATCGACGCGGCCCGCGCACAGGTGGTGGGCGCGCAGTCGGCCGTGGTGGCCAACGAGGCAACCATCGCGCGCATCCAGGCCGACATCGCCGACAGCCAGCTCAAAGCCCCCCGCGACGGCCGCGTGCAGTACCGCATCGCGCAGCCTGGCGAAGTGCTGGGCGGCGGCGGCAAGGTGCTCAATCTCATTGACCTGTCGGACGTCTTCATGACCTTCTTCCTGCCTGAAACCGTGGCCGGCCGCGTGGCGCTGGGCACCGAGGTGCGGGTGGTGCTCGACGCCGCGCCGGATTTCGTGATTCCAGCCAAGGTCAGCTTCGTGGCCGCCAGCGCGCAATTCACGCCCAAGACGGTTGAGACAGCCAGCGAGCGCCAAAAGCTGATGTTCCGCGTCAAGGCACAGATCGACCGCGAACTGCTGCAAAAGCACTTGAAACAGGTCAAAACGGGCCTGCCTGGCGTGGCCTGGGTCAAGCTCGAGGCAGATGCACCATGGCCAGCTGAGCTGGCGCTCAAGGTACCCGGACAATGACGGCAGGCGCTTTGGCCACGCCCGATGGCGCCGGGCAGGTCGCCCGGGTCGCCGGCGTGCGCCTGCGCTATGGCAAGGCCGTTGCGCTCGATGGCATTGACCTGGAAATTCCGGCCGGCCGCATGGTCGGGCTGATCGGTCCCGACGGCGTCGGCAAGTCCAGCCTGTTGTCGCTGCTGGCCGGCGCGCGCGCGGTGCAGCAGGGCCGGGTGGAGGCGCTGGGCGGCGACATGGCCGACAAGCGCCACCGCGACGAGGTCTGCCCGCGCATTGCCTACATGCCCCAGGGGCTGGGCAAGAACCTCTACCCGACTCTGTCGGTGGAGGAAAACCTGCAGTTCTTCGCCCGCCTGTTCGGCCACGACGCGGCCGAGCGGCGCCGCCGCATCGACGATCTGACCCGCAGCACCGGCCTGTATCCGTTCCTGTCGCGTCCGGCGGGCAAGCTGTCCGGCGGCATGAAGCAGAAGCTGGGCCTGTGCTGCGCGCTGATCCACGACCCTGACCTGCTGATCCTGGACGAACCGACCACCGGCGTCGATCCGCTGGCGCGCGCGCAGTTCTGGGACCTGATCAACCGCATCCGCCGCCAGCGCTCCGGCATGAGCGTGCTGGTCGCCACCGCCTACATGGACGAGGCGCAGCGCTTCGACTGGCTGGTGGCGATGGACGACGGCAAGGTGCTGGCCACCGGCACCCCGGCGGAACTGCTGGCGCGCACCGCGACCGACTCGCTGGAAGCGGCCTTCATCCAACTGCTGCCCGACGAGAAGAAACAGGGCTATCAGCCGGTCGAGATACCGCCGCTGCCGGCGGACGTCGACAACGAAATCGCCATCGAGGCCGAGGGCCTGACCATGCGCTTCGGCGATTTCGTCGCCGTCGACCACGTCAGCTTCCGCATCCGGCGCGGCGAGATCTTCGGCTTCCTCGGCTCCAATGGCTGCGGCAAGTCGACCACGATGAAGATGCTCACCGGCCTGCTGCCGGCCAGCGAGGGCCAGGCCAGCCTGTTTGGCAAGCCGGTCGACCCGCGCGACATCGGCGTGCGCCGCCGGGTCGGCTACATGTCGCAGGCGTTCTCGCTGTATAGCGAGCAGACCGTGCGGCAGAACCTGGTGCTGCACGCGCGCCTGTTCCATGTGCCCGAGGCCCAGGTGCAGGGGCGCGTGCAGGCCATGGTCGAACGCTTTGGCCTGCAGGACGAAATTGACAGCCTGCCCGACGCCCTGCCTCTGGGGCTGCGCCAGCGTCTGTCGCTGGCGGTGGCCATGGTGCACCAGCCCGAACTGCTGATCCTGGACGAACCCACCTCGGGCGTGGACCCGATCGCGCGCGACAACTTCTGGCGCCTGCTGATCGAGCTGTCGCGGCGCGACCAGGTGACCATCTTCATCTCCACCCATTTCATGAACGAGGCCGAGCGTTGCGACCGCATCTCGCTGATGCACGCCGGCAAGGTGCTGGTCAGTGCCAGGCCGACAGACATCGCCACCCAGCGCGGCGCCGGCTCGCTGGAGCAGGCCTTCATTGCCTACCTCGAGGACGCCTCGGGCACCCGGCGTGCCGTGCCCGCCGAAGGCACGCCAGTGCCTGCAGCGCCTGCGCCCACACCGCACAGCGAGCCCGCCTCCGCGCCAGCAGGTCGCCACCGAGGTTTCTTCAGCCTGGGCCGCGCCCTGAGCTACATGTGGCGTGAAACGCTGGAGCTACGGCGCGACCCGGTGCGCGCCACGCTGGCGCTGCTGGGCACCGCCCTGCTGATGTTCATCATTGGCTACGGCATCAGCATGGACGTCGAAGACCTCAGCTATGCCGTGCTGGACCAGGACCAGACCACGCTGAGCCAAAACTACACGCTCAACCTCGCAGGCTCGCGCTACTTCATCGAAAAGCCGCCCCTTCGCAGCCACGCAGAGCTGGACCGGCGCATGCGCAGTGGCGAGCTGGCCCTGGCCATCGAGATTCCGCCCGGCTTTGCGCGCGACCTGCAGCATGGCCGATCGGTGCAGGTGGCCGCCTGGGTCGATGGCGCCATGCCCATGCGCGCTGAAACCGTGCGCGGCTACGTTGGCGCCATGCACCAGATGTGGCTGGCCGACCAGGCCAAACACCGGCTGGGCGTGCGGCTGGCGGCGGCCAGCTCGGTCGAGACCCGCTTTCGCTACAACCCCGATGTGAAAAGCCTTCCCGCCATGGTGCCGGCCGTGATTCCGCTGCTGCTGATGCTGATACCCGCCATGCTCACGGCGCTGTCGGTGGTGCGCGAAAAGGAGCTGGGCTCGATCATCAACCTCTATGTCACGCCCGTCACGCGGGCCGAGTTCCTGCTGGGCAAGCAGTTGCCCTACATCGTGCTGGCCATGTTCAACTTCCTGCTCATGACTGCGATGGCCGTCACGGTGTTCGACGTGCCGCTCAAGGGCAGCTTTGCCACCCTGGCGCTGGCGGCGCTGGTGTTCGTGGTGTCGTCCACGGGCATTGGCCTGCTGGCCTCTACCTTTACGCGCAGCCAGATTTCGGCGATGTTTGTCACCATGATCGGCACCCTGATCCCGTCCATCCAGTATGCGGGGCTGATCAACCCGGTGTCCTCACTCGAAGGCGTGGGCGCCTTGGTTGGCCGCATTTTTCCGGCCACGCATTTCCTGACCATCAGCCGGGGCGTTTTCAGCAAGGCGCTGGACCTGGGCAGCCTGCTGCCTTCGTTCTGGCCCTTGCTGATCGCAGCGCCGGTGATCGTCGGCACAGCAATCGTGCTGCTGCGAAAGCAGGAGGCCTGAGCATGCGCGCCGCTTCCCTTGCCAACGTCTGGCGACTGGGCATCAAGGAACTGTGGAGCCTGGTGCGCGACCCCATGATGCTGGTGCTGATCGTCTACACCTTCACCGTGTCGATCTACGTGGCCGCCACGGCCATGCCCGAGAGCCTGCACAAGGCCGCCATCGCCATCGTGGACGAGGACGACTCGCCCCTTTCGGCGCGCATCGTGGGCAGCTTCTATCCGCCGCAATTCATCACCCCGCGCCTGATCACGCTGGCCGAGATGGATGCCGGCATGGACAACGGCGCCTACACCTTTGTGCTCGACATCCCGCCCAACTTCCAGCGCGAGGTGCTGGCCGGGCTGGCCCCCGCAGTGCAGCTCAACGTGGACGCCACGCGCATGAGCCAGGCGTTCACCGGCAGCGGCTTTATCCAGCAGATCGTGGCGGGCGAGGTCAACGAGTTCGTGCAACGCCATCGCGGCGAAGCGCGGCTGCCGGCCGATCTGAACGTGCGCATGCGCTTCAACCCGAACCTGGAGCAAGCCTGGTTCGGCTCGCTGATGGAGATCATCAACAACGTCACCATGCTGTCCATCATCCTGACGGGCGCGGCGCTGATACGCGAGCGCGAACACGGCACCATCGAGCATTTGCTGGTCATGCCCGTGACGCCCGGCGAGATCATGCTGGCCAAGGTGTGGTCCATGGGGCTGGTGGTGCTGATCGCAGCGCTGGTGGCGCTGGTGTTCGTGGTGCAGGGCGTCCTCAGGGTGCCGGTGCAGGGCTCGGTGCTGCTGTTCATGGTGCTGTCGGCGCTGCACCTGTTTGCCACCACCTCCATGGGCATCTTCCTGGCCACCGTGGCCCGCAGCATGCCGCAGTTCGGCATGCTGCTGGTGCTGACCCTGTTGCCGCTGCAAATGCTGTCGGGCGGCGTCACGCCGCGCGAGAGCATGCCTGAATTCGTGCAACAGGTGATGCTGGCCGCGCCCACCACGCACTTTGTGGCGGGCGCGCAGGCCATCCTGTACCGCGGTGCCGGCCTCGACATGGTCTGGCCACAAATGCTGGCCATACTGGCCATTGGCGGTGTGCTCTTCACCGTCTCGCTGGGCCGTTTTCGCAAAACCATCAGCCAGATGGCCTGACCATTTACAAGATCCTCCGGAGTCCCATGCCAGAAACCCTGCCCGCTCTTCCCCCCGCGATCGCTGCCGGCAACGACCTGGGCACCGTACGCAACCGCACGTTCGACGAGATCGCGGTGGGCGACACCGCCTCGTTCGAGCGCACGCTCAGCACCGAAGACATCCAGCTGTTTGCCGTGCTCTCGGGCGACGTGAACCCGCAGCACCTGGATGCGGAATACGCCGCCTCCACGCGCTTTCAGGGCGTCATTGCCCACGGCATGCTCGGCGGCGCGCTGATCTCGGCGGTGCTGGGCACGCGCCTGCCCGGCCCCGGCACCATTTATCTGGGGCAGACGCTCAAGTTCCTCGCACCCGTGCGCGTGGGGGATACCCTGCGCGTGAGCGTGACCGTGACCGTACGCGACGAGGCCAAAAAACGCCTCAAGCTCGCCTGCAGCTGCACCAACCAGGACGGCGTGGCCGTGATCAGCGGCGAGGCCGATGTGATTGCCCCCACCGAGCGCATCGAGCGCGCCCGCACCACGCTGCCCGAGGTGCGCCTGACCGTCAACGGCGACGGCCTGCACCGGCTGCTCGACCATGTGCGCCCGCTGGGCGCAACCCCGATCGCGGTGGTGCACCCCTGCGATGCGCTGAGCCTTTCGGGCACGCTGGAGGCGCGCGCGGCCGGGCTCATCGTCCCGGTGCTCATTGGCCCGCGCGCGCGCATTCTGGCGGTGGCGCAGGCCAACGGCCTCGACATCTCGGGCATCGACATCGAAGACGTGCCCCACAGCCATGCCGCCGCCGCGCGCGCGGTGGAGCTGGTGGCCCAGGGCCGGGTGGATGCCCTCATGAAAGGCAGCCTGCACACCGACGAGCTCATGGCCGCCGTGGTGGCCAGCGGCACCGGCCTGCGCACCAAGCGGCGCATCAGCCACTGCTACCTGATGCAAACCCCGGCCTATCCGCGCCCCTTCATCATCACCGACGCCGCCATCAACATCGCACCCACGCTGGACGACAAGGCCGACATCGTGCGCAACGCCATCGACCTGGCCCATGCCATCGGCGTGGCCGAGCCGCGCGTGGCCATCCTGGCGGCGGTGGAAACCATCAACCCGCACATGCCGGCCACGCTGGACGCGGCCGCGCTGTGCAAGATGGCCGACCGCGGCCAGATCACCGGCGCCCTGCTCGACGGGCCGCTGGCCTTCGACAACGCCGTGTCGATGGCGGCCGCGCACACCAAGGGCATCGTTTCCGAGGTAGCGGGCCGCGCCGACATTCTGGTGGTGCCCGACCTGGAAAGCGGCAACATGCTGGCCAAGCAGCTCGAATTCATGGGCAACGCGGCGAGCGCCGGCATTGTGCTGGGCGCGCGCGTACCCATCGTGCTCACCAGCCGCGCCGATTCGCGCGAGACCCGCATCGCCTCGTGCGCCGTGGCCGTGCTGCTGGCGCACCGCTACAAGGTGCTGCCGCCATGAGCGACCTGGTCCTCGTGCTCAACTGCGGCTCGTCGAGCATCAAGTTCGCGCTGTTCGACGCCAGCGTGCAGCCGCTGCCGCGCCAGCCCCTGTGGAACGGCAAGATCGATGGCATCACCGGCCCCGCCCCCACCTTTGGTGAAACCGGCATCGCGCCCGGCCCGGTGGCGCTGGACAGCGCCCAGCCCTACCACGCCGCGCTGGAACACATCCGCGCGCGCGTAACGGCCCGTGTGGCCCGCCTGGGCAGCCACCGCATCGCCGCCGTGGCGCACCGCGTGGTGCACGGCGGTGCCAAATACTTCGACCCGGTGCGCGTGGATGCCGCCGTGCTGGCCGACCTCAAGACCTACATCCCGCTGGCGCCGCTGCACCAGCCGTTCGCGCTGGAAGCCATCGAGACGCTGCTGGCCACTGCGCCCGGCCTGCCCCAGGTGGCCTGCTTTGACACGGCCTTCCACCACACGCTGCCCGATGTCGAGAAAATGCTGCCCCTGCCCTACGACGCGTGGGAGCGCGGCCTGCGCCGCTATGGCTTTCACGGCCTGTCGTACGAATTCATGTCGGTCGCGCTGGCCGAGCGCCATGGCGACGCCGCGCGCGGGCGCACCATCGTGGCCCACCTGGGCAGCGGCGCCAGCCTGTGCGCCATGCAGGGCCTGCGCAGCGTGGCCACCACCATGGGGTTTTCGGCGCTCGACGGGCTGATGATGGGCACGCGCTGCGGCGCGCTCGACCCCGGCGCCGTGCTGTACCTGATGGAGATCGAAAAGCTCACGCTCGAACAGGTGGGCCATGTGCTGTACCACGAGTCGGGGCTGCTGGGCCTGTCGGGCGTGTCGTCCGACCCGCGCGTGCTGCTGCAGCAGGAAGCCGGCAACGAGCGCGTGCAGGCCGCGCTGGCGCTGTATGTGCGGCGCATCGTGCGCGAGATCGGCTCCATGACCGCCGTGCTGGGCGGGCTCGACATGCTGGTCTTCACCGCCGGCATTGGCGAGCACAATGCCGTCCTGCGCGAGCGCATCTGCCGCGATCTGGCCTTCCTGGGCGTTGCGCTGGATGCCGACGCCAACGCGCTGAACGCGACCGTCGTTTCGCCAGCCGCCAGCCGCGTGCAGGTGGCGGTAGAGCCCACCAATGAAGAATGGATCGCCGCCTGGCGCACCCTCGCGCTGGTCGGCTTGCCCAGCCACTGAGTTCAACATTTCACTTTCGCCAAGAGTTCCCCATGTACGAAAAGATCCTGGTTCCCTTCGACGGCAGCCCGACCTCTGAACAAGCCCTGAAAGAAGCCGCCGGCCTGGCGCTCAAAATGAGTGCGCAGGTGCGCCTGCTGCACATCATCGACCCGCTGACGCACGCGGTCGGCTTTGTGCGCCCCGAGGTCTATCGGAGCGACTTCCTTCCCGCAGCCATGAAGGGGGCAGAGACCATGCTGCGCAAGGCCTGCGATCAGCTCACCGTGCAAGGCATCCAGGCCGAAATCCGCCTGCTGGAGAACATGGACGCCCAGGTGGCGCAGCTTGTGATCGACGAAGCCCGGCAATGGGGTGCCCGTCTGATCGTGCTGGGCACCCAGGGACGGCGGGGCATGGCGCGCATGTTCCTGGGCAGCGATGCCGAGCAGATTGCGCGCACCTCTCCCGTGCCGGTGCTGCTGGTGCGCCTGCCTGCCCACGCACAGCCTGCCGCGTCCGCCTGAGCGCGCAGCGGGGGCCGGCGCGAACGATGCGGCTGCTAGCATTCCCCCTCCTGATTCCACTTCTCAATCATCCGTGCCGTTGTTGCTTCGCCTTGTCGTGCTACCGCACCGCCTGCGGCTTCGCGCCCCGGAGGCTGTCGGACTTGGAAACGGAATGATGCACCGCCCCGGAGTTCCCGCGTGATCCCCACCCCTTCTGGCGCCCCCCGCGACCCGGTCGATGTGACCGATGCCACGCCGCGCGCCCCCGGCACGCCGCCGCCGCGGCGCCCCACGGCCGCTTTCATGCTGCAGCACCCGGCGCACTGCATTGCGCTGGGCTTTGGCGCGGGCCTGAGCCCCAAGGCGCCGGGCACCGTGGGCACCCTGTGGGCCTGGCTGGCCTTTCTGGTGCTGCAGCACTGGCTGGGCACGCAGCAGCTCGGCCTGCTGATCGGCGCAGGCACGCTGGTGGGCTGGTGGGCCTGCACCGTCACGGCGCGGCACATGGGCGTGTCCGACCCCGGCAGCATCGTCTGGGACGAGGTCGTGGCCTTCTGGCTGGTGCTGTGGCTGGCCATGCCGATGGGGCTCTGGGGCCAGGCCGCGGCATTTGCCCTGTTCCGCTACTTTGATGCCGCCAAACCCGGTCCGGTGGGCTGGGCCGACCAACTGTTCAAGGGCTTCGGCTGGCGCGGCGGCTGGGGCATCCTGTTCGACGACTTCGTGGCGGCGTTCTGCACGCTGCTGGTCATGGCGGTGTGGAGGTTCTACCGGTGAGCACTCCATCACTATCAAAAAATGAGCTATCAGCGCTTGATGCACAAGCACTACAGGCCATTTTGACCGATATTTCAGGCCAGCTGCTGGCGCGTGGCTGGATGCTGTCCACCGCCGAAAGCTGCACCGGCGGCCTGATCGCCGCCGCCTGCACCGACCTGGCGGGCTCCAGCCAGTGGTTCGAGCGCGGCTTCGTCACCTATTCCAACGCCGCCAAGACCGAGCTGCTGGGCGTGCCCGCCGCGCTGATTGAGCAGCATGGCGCCGTCAGCGAGCCCGTGGCACGCGCCATGGCCGAAGGCGCCGTGGCGCATGCGCACGCCCAGGTGGCGGTGGCCGTGACCGGCGTGGCCGGCCCCACGGGCGGCAGCGCCGGCAAGCCCGTGGGCATGGTGTGGCTGGGCTGGCATGTGGCGGGGCAGACGCACAGCGAGCTGCAGCACTTTGCCGGCGACCGTGCCGCCGTGCGGGCTGCCACCGTGCGGCATGCGCTGGCAGGGCTGCAGGCGCTGCTGCGCGCCTGATCGCCGGGCCGTCACGCCTTTGGCACGCGCTGTGTCAGGCCCCGTGGCATTTCTTGAATTTCTTGCCGCTGCCGCACCAGCAGGGCTCGTTGCGACCGGGTTCGGGCAGCTTGCGCACGGTTTCGATGCGCGGGCCCATGCTTTTCCACAGCTGGCGCAGGTCGTACACGGCCCAGATGGCTTCGCCGAAGGTTTCCACGCGGGCCTGGCTGGTGCTGGGCGGGCCGTCCTCGCTGAACATGCAGACCTCGGGCTTGCCTGTGTCGTCCTCGGTCAGGGCAACGATGCTGTCGAGCGCATCGTCGAGCCACTTGGCGGCTTCCTTGTCGCGCGGGGCGGCCCAGTCCTCGGGCCAGTTTTCCACGGCGAACATGAAGCCCAGCGCCCACACCTGGCCAAACGAGGGAATCTCCTGGCCGGCCATTTCGGCGCGCTGATCTTCCGGCAGGCTGGCCACGGCGCCGCGCATGTCCATGGCCTCGGGCTGAAAGGTGCGGTCGTCGTCCAGCGTTTCGACCGGGGCGTCGAGCTGCGTTTCGACTTCGTTCCAGCGGCGCATCCACAGCTCCAGGAACCGCGCCTGCTGGGCCGCATCGGCAAACGCCGGCAGCAGGGGCAATGGCTCGCCTTCGGCCAGATCGATCGCCGCGCCATCGCCCAGCAGCATGGGCAGGTATTCCGACGGCGGGATGGGGCGGCGGCTGCAGATCAGCGCCGTGAGGAAGCCGTCGCAGAACTCCCACTGCGGAATCTCTTCGCCCCGCGTGCGCAGGTCGTCCAGCAGCGTGTCGATCTCGTCCAGTTCATCGGGGCCCAGGGCCGGTGCGGCAGATGCGGCGGCGTCCGGGGGGGCTTGGTGGGGGGTGTTCATAGCGGGGGGCTCCAGTCGGCGGGGCCACAGGGCTTGGATGCTTGCCCATGGCCCCTGGCAAAGGCGGCCAGTGTAGCCGCCCGCAGGGGCGACAAGTCAAGCCATCAGCACGGCAGAAGGCGTGGCGAGCGTGGCCGCAGATGAAACCGCGGCCCACCCGCTTGCTTCAAAAACAATAGCTGCTGCCGCTTGCGCACCCAGCGCCAGCAGCCTTTTTTGCATACAAAGGACCGCCTTGTCCTTGCTGAGCAGGATGGCGCGGTGGGCCACGGCCAGGTCGATGAAATGCTGGTCGTCGGCGTCCTTGCACACGGCCGACACGCGCGGCGCCACGTCTACCCAGCGCACCTGGGCCTCGTAGGACCGCAGCAGCTCGCCGGCGGTCAGCCCATGAAACGCCAGGCGCGGCGCGATCTGGGGATAGGCCAGCACCCGCGCGAGTTCGTCGCGCATGGGCGGCGTGGCCACCCAGCACAGCCGCTGCGCGTCCAGCAGCGTGCGCACGGGGGCCACGGCCGCGTCGGCAAACACCAGCAGGTCGAGCACGATGTTGGTATCGAGCACCAGCGCGCGCGCATCGGCACCGGCTTGCCCGCGTTCGGGCAGCGGCAGCACGCAGCGCGGGGGCTTAGCCGCCATGGGCCTTGGGCGCCGGTACGGCTGCGTCGCGCGGCGCACGCACCGAGCCCTTGACCATGTCGAAGCGGAACAGGCGGCATTCGATGGGGCCGTTCCACATGGGCACGCGGCGCGACTCTTTGAGGCGCATCTTGCCGGGCAGTTTCATGTCGGGCGTGAGCATCCAGGCCTGCCAGCCGGCGTAGTTCTTCTTCCAGTGCGCCGCCAGCTGGCTGAAGAACTCGCCGCCATCGTCGGTGTGCGCGGCTTCGCGGCCCACGCTGGCGCCCAGGGCGCGCTCGGCGGCGCGCTCGTTGGCGTTCTGACCGGCCGTGCCGGCGGCGGCAATGCGCTCGCCATAGGGCGGGTTCAGCAGCATCACGCCGGGCTGCTCGCAGGGTGGCATGCGCTGCAGGGCATCGCCGCCGCGCAGTTGCACCGCATCGGCCACGCCGGCACGCTCGGCATTGCGCTGGGCAAAATCGACCATGCGGTGGGCCACATCACTGCCAAATATGGGCGCAGCGCTTGTCTGTATTGCGCCTTCAGCTTCGTTTTTAATAGCAGTCCAGACATGCGCCTGGAACGGCAGCAGTTTCTCGAACGCAAAACGGCGCAGCATGCCCGCCGGGATGCGGCAGGCGATCTGTGCGGCCTCGATGGCGATGGTGCCGCTGCCGCAGCAGGGGTCGTACAGCGGCACGGGGTTGTCGGAGAGCGGGTCCCAGCCGCTGGCGGCGATCATGGCGGCGGCCAGGGTTTCTTTCAGCGGCGCGTCGCCCTTGTCCTCGCGCCAGCCGCGCTTGAACAGCGGCTCGCCCGAGGTGTCGATGTAGATCGTGGCCTCTTCGGTGGTCAGGTGCAGGTGGATGCGCACGTCAGGCCACTGCGTATTCACATCGGGGCGCACACCACTCTTGGCGCGAAAGCGGTCGGCCACCGCATCCTTGACCTTGAGCCCCGCGAAATTGAGGCTCTGCAGCGGGCTGTGCTGCGCCGTCACCTCGACCTTGAAGGTCTGGCGCGTGGTGAACCAGATCTCCCAGGCCACGTCGCTGGCGGCGGCGTACAGGTCATTTTCGGAGCGATACGGCCGGTGGGCGAGCTGCACCAGCACGCGCTGCGCCAGGCGGCTGTGCAGGTTGAGCAGCAGCGCATCGCGCCACGAGGCGCGCAGCAACACGCCGCCACGGCCCGTGAGCAGATCTTGTCCCGTGAGGCCGGTGATGGCGTGCACCTCGTCGGCCAGATAACTCTCGACGCCGGCGGCGCAGGGGAGAAAAAGTTGAAGTTGGTTCATTGCGGGGTAGAGGATAAGCCCTGCGGGGCGCTTCCGATCCCGGACCACCTGCAGGGTTCTGTCGCGCACCCGAAGGGGGCCGCCGACGCGGCGTTGGCAGATTACCGGTCAGCCGTTCAGCAATTTGCGCAAATATTCAAACCAAATCACGCGGCCCGCGTTTTCCGCCAATTAGCCCAATGGCCACATAAATATAAAAATCAACAAAAACACAATACAAAACAACAACTTAGATAAAAAACAAAATACGAATATGCATTGGATTTTTTCTTCGTACCAAGCAAACCAGCGCTGAAATCCAATCCATCCAAGCCTACCAACACCGGGGCCCATGGGCTCCCCGGAACAGATTCCCCGGGCCGGTGGCAGCGTTGGCCGCCAACGGATCAAAGACAGATGAAAGGGATTCAGCATGACCAAAAGACTCAGGGTGGTTGCCGTATCGGGCGGCATTCAAAAACCCTCTCGCACCCTGGCGCTGGTGGAAGAGCTTCTGGCCGCCCTGGGGGAAGTTGTACCGCTGGAGGCGCATGTGATCGAAATCGGCGCCCTGGCACCGGATTTTGGCGCTGTGCTGACCCGCGGCGATCTGCCCGCTTCGGTGGAGGCGCAGTTGCAGCGGATCGAGTCGGCAGATCTCGTCATTGCCGCAAGCCCCGTCTACCGAGCGTCGTACACCGGCCTGTTCAAGCACCTGTTTGACTTCGTGCACCACGAGGCGCTGATCGATACGCCCGTGCTGCTGGCCGCCACGGGGGGCAGTGACCGCCACGCACTGGTCATCGACCACCAGTTGCGCCCGCTGTTCAGCTTCTTCCAGGCGCGCACCCTGCCCATCGGGGTGTACGCGTCGGAACAGGACTTCCAGGGTTACGAGATCGGCAGCGCGGCGCTGCACGAGCGCATCGCGCTGGCGGTCGCGCGTGCCGTGCCGCTGGTGGGCATCGCCCCGCCAGCGGCAGCGGTCCGTCTGGCCCAGGCGGCCTGACACCGGGCGTCACGCGTGCACCAGATGGCAGACAACACGCCGCTGCTCGACATCCGGGGCCTGGATATCCGCTTTGGCGCGCATGCCGCCGTGCGCGGGCTCGATCTGCAGGTGCGCAGAGGAGAAACCGTCGCACTGGTGGGCGAATCGGGCTGCGGCAAATCGAGCACCGCCTTGGCCCTGATGCGGCTGCTGCCGCCGCATGCGCGGCTGGCCGGGCAGGTGCGCTTCGGTGGCCGCGACCTGATCACGCTCGGCGAGCGCGAGATGGCGGGACTGCGCGGCCGCGCGCTGTCGATGGTCTTCCAGGAGCCCATGACCTCGCTCAACCCCGTGCTGACCGTGGGCGCGCAGGTGGCCGAGGCGATCACGCTGCACGAGCCGGTATCTGCCGCCCAGGCGCGCGAGCGCGCCATCGCGCTGCTCGAACGCGTGCGCCTGCCCGAGCCTGCGCGCCGCTTCGGCGACTACCCGCACCAGCTCTCCGGCGGCCAGCGCCAACGCGTGATGATCGCCATGGCCGTGGCCTGCCGGCCCCAGTTGCTGATCGCCGACGAGCCGACCACCGCGCTGGACGTGACCATACAGGCGCAGATCCTCGATCTCATCGACGAACTGCGCAGCGAGCTTGGCATGGCCGTGCTGCTGATCACCCACGATCTGGGCGTTGTGGCGCAGTGGGCCGACCGCGTGGCCGTCATGCACGGCGGCCTCAAGCGCGAAGAGGGCCCAGCCACCGCCGTCTTCGCGCACCCGAGGGACACCTACACGCAGGGCCTCATCGGCGCATCGCTGCATCTGGAGCAGAACCTGCACTATCGCAGTGCGCGGCTCGCCGAGATTCGTCACGGCGAACAGGGCGGCTTCACGCTGCTGCGCCCTCCCGTGCCGCCGGCCAGCGCCGCGCCACCGCCAGGCGCCGCGCCGCTGCTGACCGTGGACAACCTGCAGGTGCGCTACGGGAGCGCGACTGCCAACGCGGTCGATGGCGTCTCGTTCGCCGTCGGCGCGGGCGAGACCGTGGGGCTGGTGGGCGAATCGGGCTGCGGCAAGTCGAGCCTGTCGCGCGCCGTCGTGCGACTGGTGCCGGCGCAGGGCGGGCGCGTGTTGTTCGACGGGCACGACCTACTGCCGCTGTCGGCCCGCGCGCTGCTGCCGTGGCGGCGGCGCGTGCAGATGATCTTCCAGGACCCGTACAGCTCACTCAACCCGCGCCATCGTGTGGAAGACATCCTGGGCCACGCGCTGGCCATCCACGGTGTGCGCGAGCGCGCCGAGCGCGGGCGCCGCATCGACGCCATCCTGGACGACGTGGGCCTGGGCCGCGCCGCGCGCCAGCGCTACCCGCACGAGTTCTCGGGCGGGCAGCGCCAGCGCATCGGCATCGCGCGGGCACTGGTGCTGCGGCCCGAGCTGGTGATCTGCGACGAACCGGTGTCAGCGCTGGACGTGTCGATCCAGGCGCAGATATTGAACCTGCTGGCCGACCTGCAGGCGGCCTACGGGCTGTCGTACCTGTTCATCTCGCACGACCTGGCGGTGGTGCGCTACATCGCCGACCGGGTGCTGGTCATGCAGGCCGGGCGCATCGTCGAGACCGGCGACCACGAAAGCATCTGGGCCTGCCCGCGGCACCCCTACACGCGGGCGCTGATTGACGCCGTGCCGGGCCCGCGGCACGGCACGGCGCCGGCAGCGGAGCCCCTGCCGTTCCCTCCGTTTCGCGCGGTGGCCTGACCGGCCTGCCGCACCTCTCACCTTCACATCTCACTCAAGGAAGAACAGCCATGACCACCTTTTCCCCCACCGACCTGCCGCAAGACGACGAAACGGTCCGCCAGATCCAGCGCCGCGAGCTGTTCGGCCTCTCGGGCGCGCTGCTGGCCGGCGGCCTGTTCGGCGGCCTCTGGCCCACCGGCGCGCAGGCGCAGGCCCTGCCCAACACCGCGCAGGGCGCGCAGCGCGGCGGCACGCTGGAGGCGCTGGTGCACCCCGAGCCGCCCACGCTGGCCTTCTTCATCAACACCTCCACGCCGGGCCGCGCGGTGGTGAGCAAGATCTTCGACGGCCTGTTCGACTACGGCCCGGACCTCAAGCCCCGCCCGCAGCTCGCCGAGAGCCTGGAATTCTCCAAGGACGGCCTGCAGGTGCACCTGAAGATCCGCAAGAACGTGTTCTGGCACGACGGCAAGCCGCTGACCGCCGCCGACGTGAAGTTCTCCGCCGAAGAAATCTGGCGCAAGTACGCGCCCACCGCGCGGCGCGTGTTCCAGTACCTGACCAAGGTCGAAACGCCCGACAGCCACACCGTGGTGCTGACGCTCTCCAAGCCCACCCCGGTCATCCTGAACGCGCTGGACGTGGTGGCCGCGCCAGTGCTTCCGCGCCACCTGTACGAAGGCACGGACATCCCGAACAACCCGAACAACAACAAGCCCGTGGGCTCGGGTCCGTTTGTGTTCAAGGAATGGCAGCGCGGCAGCCACATCGCGCTGGAACGCTTCGACAAATACTGGGAGGCGGGCCGCCCGCACCTGGACAAGCTGACCTGGAAGTTCATCCCCGACGTGGCGGGCCGCGCCAACGCGCTGGAGACCGGCGCGGCGCAGTACGGTGAACGCAACCCCGTCACCTTCGCCGACGCCAACCGGCTGGCCAAGCTGCCCAATCTGGTGGTGAGCACCGACGGCTACAACGGCTTCGCGAGCTGGCTCTGGCTGATCCCCAACCTGCGCGACCCGATCATCGGCAACCTCAAGGTGCGCCAGGCCATCCTGCATGCCATCGACCGCAATGCGCTGGTCAAGACCGTGTGGGGCGGCTACGCGGTGCCGGCCACGGGGCCGGTGTCGTCGCTGCTGAGTACCTTCTACACCAAGGACACGCCGCAGTACCCATTCGACCGCAAGAAGGCCGAAGCCCTGCTCGACGAGGCCGGCTACCCCAAAAAGGCCGACGGTTGGCGCTTCACGCTCAACCACGACTTCATCCCGTTCGGCGACGACTACCGCCGCACCGGCGAGTTCGTGCGCCAGGCGCTGCGCGCCGTGGGCATCGACGTGACGCTGCGCGCGCTCGACCTCGCCACCTGGACCAAGAACGTCTTCACCGACTACAACTTTCAGCTCGTCAGCTCGTTCGGCATGAACTGGCAGGACCCGCAGATCGGCGTAGAGCAGCACTATTGGTCCAAGGCCGAGGCCAAGGGCACGCCGTGGTTCAACGCCTCGGGCTACGCCAATGCCGACGCCGACCGCCTGCTGGAGGCCGCGCAGATCGAGCGCGACCCGGCCAAGCGGGTCGACCTGTACAAGGAATTCCAGAAAGTGGCGCAGCGCGACCTGGCGCTGCTCAACCTGTTCGAATACCGCTGGTTCGGCGTGTGGGACAAACGCCTGCGCAACGTGACCGACACTTTCGACCACAGCCAGAACAACTTCGCCCACGTGTGGTTCGACAAACCCCAGGCTTGACGGCGCCATGAGCCAACGCATCCTGAAGCGGCTGCTGCAACTGCTGGGCGTGGTGGCGTCCACCGCCATCCTGAACTTCGCCCTGCTCAAGGCGCTGCCGGGCGACCTGGTGGACGTGATCGCCAGCGAAAGCGGCGCCGCCACGCCCGAGTACGTGGCGCAGTTGCGCCAGATGTACGGGCTGGACCGCAACGCCTTCGAGCAGTTGCTGAGCTACCTGGGCCGCATCGCGCAGGGCGACCTGGGCTACTCGTTCCGCTACGGCGAGCCGGTGCTGGGCCTGGTGCTCGACCGCCTGGGGCCCACGCTGGCGCTGGTGGGCGCGGCGCTGGCGATCTCGGTGGTGGCGGGCGTGCTGCTGGGCATCGCCAGCGCGCGCCGGCCCCACGGGGTGACCGACACGGTGCTCTCAGCCCTGGCCACGCTGGGCTATTCGGCGCCGATGTTCTGGACCGCGCTGATGCTGATCGTGCTGCTGGGCGTGAAGCTCGCATGGCTGCCCATCGGCGGGCTGACCGACATCAGCGCCGGCTACCGCGGCCCGCGCCTGTGGCTGGACTACGCCTGGCACCTGGTGCTGCCGGTGCTGACGCTTTCTATCTACTACGTGGCGGTGTACGCGCGGCTCTCGCGCGCATCGATGGTTGAGACGCTGGCCGAGGACTACATCCGCACCGCCCGCGCCAAGGGCGCGCGTGAGGGCCGGGTGATCTTCCGCCACGCGCTGCGCAACGCCGTGCTGCCGGTGCTGACCATGCTGGGCTTGCAGAGCAGCGCGCTGCTGGGCGGCTCGATCGTGGTGGAAACCGTGTTTGCGTGGCCCGGCCTGGGCCAGCTCTCGTTCGAAGCCATCAAGAGCCGCGACCTGCCAGTGCTGCTGGCCGTGCTGCTGTTCAGCGGCGTGCTGGTGGTGCTGGGCAACCTGCTGGTGGACGTGGCGCAGGCGCGGCTGGACCCACGCGTGCGAGTGCAGCCACAACCAGCCACGGCGGGGAGCGCGGCATGAGGCGCTGGTACCTGCAGCCCTCCATCCTGGTCGGCAGCATCATTTTGCTCACCGTGCTGGCTGCCGCGCTGCTGGCCGGCTGGCTGTACCCCGGCGACCCGCTGGACATGGTGGGGGCGCCCTACGTCTGGCCCGGCGACGACCGCGAACTGCCGCTGGGCACCGACCTCATGGGCCGTGACCTTACCGCCGGCCTGCTGCACGGCGCGCGCGTGTCGCTGCTGGTGGGGGTGTCGTCGGCCGTGCTGTCGCTCGCCATCGGCATCGCCGTGGGCGCGGCGGCGGGCTTCTACCGGGGTCGCGTCGATGCGGTGCTCACGCGCATCACCGAGTTCTTCCAGACCATCCCGGCATTCTTGCTGGCCATTATCCTGGTGGCAGTGCTCAGGCCCACGCTCGGCACCATCGTGTTCGCGCTCGGCGTCACGTCCTGGACCAGCATCGCGCGGCTGGTGCGCTCCGAGTTCATCACGCTGCGCGAGCGCGAGTTCGTGCGCGCCAGCATCGCCCTGGGCGCGAGCGACGCGCATTTGATCTTCCGCGAGATCCTGCCCAACGCCTGGACGCCGGTCATCGTCTCCACCGCGCTGCTGGTGGCCAATGCCATCCTGTCCGAGGCCGGGCTGTCGTTCCTGGGCCTGGGCGACCCCAACCTAGTGAGCTGGGGCTCGATGATCGGCCTGGGCCGCGACGCGCTGCGCACGGGCTGGTACATGACAGCCATCCCCGGCCTGGCCATCGTGCTCACCGTGCTGGCGCTGAACCTGCTGAGCGACGCGTTGCACGCCGCCCTCAACCCGCGCCTGCGCCGCGCCGAGCGCCTAAACCTGCCTTCCTCCACCGCCACCCCATGAGCACCCGCCTCCCTCAAGAAGACCCCCGCCGCCTGCCGCGCCTGCCCGACCCGGCGCGCGTGCAGCGTATCGCCAGCGATGCCGAAGCCATTGCTAGCGCGAACCTGCTGGCCGCCGAATTCGCGCCTGGCGCCAGCGAGCGCGACCGCCAGCGCATCTTGCCCTGGGACGAACTGGATCGCTGGTCGGAAAGCGGCCTGGGCGCCATCACCGTGCCGCGCCAATACGGCGGCGCCGACGTGTCCTACGCTACGCTGGCCGAGGTGTTCGTGATCCTCTGCGCCGCCGACCCGGCGCTGGGCCAGTTTCCGCAGAACGACTTCGGCGTGCTGCGCGAGATCGGCAGCGAGGAATGCGCGAGCGCGAGGACATCCAGCACTTCTATTTCGGTCAGGGCATGGAAGAAACCGCGTCGGCCTGACCATCCCTTCACGCCCTCCGATCAGGAAATCGCCATGACCCTCACGCTTCAGCACGCCTTGAACGACCCGCCGTGGGAGGACCAGCCCCGGCCAGCCACGCCCGGGGGCTGGCTGGCCCGCGCATGGCTGGCGGTCGCGCGCGGTGCACCTACCGGCCGCGGAGCACGCCAGGACCGTCCCATCAGAGGCCGCAACCATCCGCATCGCGGCAGGAAGTCCAACCCGGCAACCCCGAAGCAGCGCTGAGGTTTTTGTCACCTAGAGGAAAGGATTCTTGTGAGCAAGTTTTTTTATTTCAACGCCTTTGACATGAATTGCGTCGGCCACCAATCGCCAGGCCTGTGGGCTCATCCGCGTGATCGCTCATGGCAATACAAGGATCTGGACTACTGGACCGATCTGGCCAAGACATTGGAGAAAGGCTTCTTCACGGCCATCTTCATCGCGGATGTGGTGGGGTACTACGACGTCTATCAGGGCAGCGCCCGCGCGGCCATCCAGAACGGCGTGCAGATTCCGGTGAACGACCCTCTGCAAATCGCCGGTCCGGTGGCGCAAGCCACCCAGCACATCGGCATCGGCGTGACCGCATCCACGTCTTTCGAGCACCCCTATACCTTTGCCCGCCGCATCGCGACGGCCGACCATTACACCAAGGGGCGCGTGGCCTGGAACATCGTGACGTCCTATCTGGAAAGCGGGGCGAAGAACGTGGGCGACAACGGCCTGAACCAGCACGACAACCGCTACGAGGTCGCCGAGGAATACCTGGAGGTGGTCTACAAGCTGCTGGAGGGCAGTTGGGAAGATGGGGCCGTGGTGCGAGACCGCGAAAAGCACGTCTTTGCCGACCCGGCCAAGGTGCACGAAATCGGACACAAGGGGAAGTACTTCGATGTGCCGGGCTATGGGCTGACCGAGCCCTCGCCACAGCGCACGCCGCTGCTCTTCCAGGCGGGGTCGTCCAAGGCGGGAAAACAGTTCGCCGCCGAGCACGCCGAGTGCGTATTCGTCTCCACGCCGAGCAAGAAAGTAGTCAAGGAGTATGTCGCCGATGTGCGGCGGCTAGCCCAGGCCTCCGGTCGGAGGCCTGATCAGGTCAAGGTGTTCGCGCTCGTGACCATCATCGTGGACGAAACCGATGAAAAGGCCCAGGCCAAGTTCGAGGAATACAAGAAGTACGTTTCCTACGACGGCGCGCTCGCCCTGGCCGGCGGCTGGAGCGGCGTGGACTTCAGCAAGTACAAGCCCGACGAGCCCATCAGGCACGAGAAGACCAACGCCATCATTTCCATGCTCGACCACCTGACCAACGGCGAGAAGGAATGGACGCCCAACGATCTGGCGCAATGGGTCGGTGTGGGCGGCATGGGGCCGATCTTCGTGGGTGGAACCCAGACCGTGGCCGACGCCCTCGAAGCCTGGGCGGACGAAACGGACGTGGATGGCTTCAACCTCGCCTATGCCGTGGCGCATGAAACCTGGGAAGACGCCATCAAATACCTGGTGCCTGAATTGCAGCGGCGCGGGGTGTATCCCACTTCCTACAAGGAAGGCACCTTGCGCGAGAAGTTGTTCGGCACTCGCCATCTGCCCGACAACCATCCGGGCGCACGCTACCGCGACATCGAGAAGGTCAAGCGTGAAGGCGTGCAGAAGTGATCGAAATCCGGCATCTTTTCAAGAGCTATCCGCAGCGCGATGGGGTCGTCGTCCCTGTGCTGAGGGACATCAACCTGACGGTGGCGGACAAATCCATCACAGCCATCGTCGGCCCTTCGGGGGCGGGGAAGTCCACGTTGTCCAAGTGCATCAGCTTGCTGGAGCATCCGACCGAAGGGTCGATTCTGGTGAACGGACAGGACTTGTCCCGGCTTTCCGGCGAGGCGCTGCGGCGGCAACGGCGGGCGATCGGCACGATCTTTCAATCCTCGGCGCTGCTGCACCGACGCACGGCGGCGCAGAACATCGCCTTGCCGCTGGAGTTTCTGGGCGTGGTGGAGTCCGACATCCGCCGCCGCGTGCAAGAGCTGCTGGCGGCGGTGGAGTTGAGCGACAAGGCCGACTGCTATCCGGCGCAACTTTCGGGCGGCCAGCAGCAGCGGGTGGGCATTGCGCGCGCGCTGGCGCTGCATCCCAAGGTGCTGCTGTCCGATGAAGCGACTTCCGGCCTCGACCCGCAGGTGACGGAGTCCATCCTGCGGCTGTTGCGGCGGCTGCGCGACGAATTCGATCTTTCCATCATTCTGATCACGCACGAAATGGATGTAGTCAGAAGCGTTGCCGACAGTGTGGCCGCGATCAGCGGCGGACGCATCGTCGAGCAGGGACGGATTCAGGATCTAGTCGCCAACCCGCTTTCTCCGATCGGTCGGCAACTGGTTCCTCTGCGCGTCATTGAAGGCGGCAACGCGCAGACGGTGGTGGAAGTCACCTACGGCGCGGATGGCGTCGTTCCCGGCGATTGGCTCAGCGGGGTGGGTGAACAGTTGAATGCCCGCGTGCATTTGCTCGGGGCCAATGTGGAGGCCATAGGCGACCATCTGCATGGCCGCGCCCGCATCAGCCTCGAATTCAGGGATGGTTCTGTCGATGATGCCGCGTTGCTGGCAGTCTTCCGCGCCTTCGGGCTGGCGGCGGCGGTGCATCGGCCCGACGCGTCGGCCAACGATGATCACCAGACGTGCATCGAACCCGATGGGACACGGAGGCGCGCATGAGCCAGGCTGTCAATCAACCCGTCAGCAACGACACGCCCTGGTCGGAAGTGCATACGCTGTTGCTGCCCGCCTATGGGGAAACCGTGCTCATGGTGAGCATCGTCATGGTGTTGGTGGTTCTGCTGGGAACGGTCACGGGCGTTCTGCTTTTCAATACCTCGAATCGCGGCTTGTTTCCACACGGGCGTTTCAACCAGACCTTGAGCTGGTTCGTCAATATGGGACGCTCGCTGCCGTTTCTGGTGTTGATGGCGGCCATCATTCCTTTCACCAAATACATCACGGGAACAACGATAGGCATCAAGGCCGCCGTCGTCCCGATGGTGATCGCGGGCGTTCCTTTCTTCGCCCGGCTGGTGGAAAACGCGCTGCGGGATCTGCCGCGCGAGACCGGCGCTGTGGGGCTGGTTTCCTGCGGCTCGATTCCGCAAATCATCTGGCATGTGCAGCTTGGCGAGGCGCTGCCCAGCCTGATCTCGGGCATCACGCTCAACACGATTTCCATGATCGAGTACTCGGCCATTGCCGGAACCATCGGAGCGGGCGGCATCGGCTACCTCGCCGTGGTCTATGGCTATCAACGCTTCGACCACAACATCATGATTTCCACCATCGTCGCCCTGGTGCTCACCATTCAGTTGGTGCAGTGGATCGGCGACAGACTGGTGAGGGTCACGAGTCATTGATTGACTCATTCAACCATCAACTTTTTCTTTCAACCCAAGGAGTTCTCATGTCGCAGGAATTTCAACTCAAAAAAAAAGGCAAGTCCCGATTGATATGGGCCCTGGTCGCGCTGCTCGTCATCGTCGTGATCGGCATTTATTTCTACACCCAGAAGCAGCAGCAAGGCGTCACTTTCGGAACCACGCTGAAAGTCCATTTTGAACCGGCGATGGCCGGTGAGGAACGCATCATCCAGTTCGTCAACGAAAAGATCGCCCCGGACTACGGCTTGAAGCTGGAAGCCGTGGGGCTGCAAGACCCCGTGCAGGCCGACCGCGCCGTGGCCGACGGGCAATACGCGGGCACGATCTACCAGCATCAATGGTGGTTGAAGCAGGTGATCGATGCCAACGGCTTCGCGCTCACGCCCACGGTGGAGGTTTTCCAATGGGGCTTCGGTGTTTATTCCGACAAGCACAAGAAGATTTCCGATCTGCCGAAGAAGGCGGTCGTCGTCGTGCCCATCGACGGCGCGAATCAGGGGCAGGCGCTGTGGCTCTTGCAGCGCGAAGGTCTCATCACGCTCAAGGAGGGGGTCGAGCCGCGCACGGCCAAGCTGCGCGACATCAAGGACAACCCGAACAACTGGGAATTCCGCGAGCTTGATTTACTCACGCTGCCGCGCACTCTGGATTCGGTGGATGCGGCCATCGGCTACGTTCTCCAGTTCGATGCAGGCAAGATTTCGCGCGACAAGGGCATTCTCTTTCCGCCGCCGCCGCGCACTTTCGCCTCGCGCCTGGTGATCGGCACGCCTTATCTCAACGATCCGAACATCAAGAAATTGATTCAGGCGTTTTCCGATCCCCGTTTGAAGGAATACCTCCAGACCACGAAAGACCCGCTTGTTGCCGGCGTCCTGACGCCGGTCTCCGAAGAGTGAAAGGGGATAAGAGATGACACAAAAGAGAAAAATCGCCGTCATCGGCGCAGGGCTGGCAGGCTCCAGTGCCGCCCTTGGTTTTCTGAATGCGGGATTTTCGGTCACGCTCTACAGCGACAAGCCGCGCAAGGCACTGCGCGACGAGTCTCCGGCAACAGGGACGGCCATCTACTTCGGCCAGCCGTCGCAGGACGCCGACGCGGAAATCATCGAAGACCTCTACGGCGACGAATCCTACGCGGACGGCTTTTCCATGCGCGCCTACAACGAGGACAAGACCCCGCTGCTGGCCTTCGACACGGACTACCGCTATTACCGGGCGCAGGCGGTCGATGTACGTCTGCGCTCCGATGACAGGCTCGGGCGCTTCATCGAGAGGGGCGGCGATTTCCGCGTCGAGACCGTGACGCCAGAAGCGCTGGACGCCATTGCCGCCAGCCACGACCTGACGCTGGTGGCCACGGGCAAGCAAGGTCTGTCGGACCTGTTCGCGGTGGATGAAGACCGCACGGTCTACAAGACGCCGCAAAGGCATCTGCTGACCGTCAATGTGGCGGGCCTGGGTTACGACGGAGAGACATTCGATTACCGCAGCAAGGTGGGATGGAAGCACAACCTGTTCACGGCCCATGCCACGGAGGGTGAGATATTCACCGGACCGCTACTGCACAAGGAGGGGGGGCAAAGCTGGGTTCTGCTGGGATTCGCAAAACCGGGGGGCGACTGGCAAAAGCGCTTTGCCGAGGCCAGCGATCCGGCCTCAGCGTTGTCCATCTTCAAGAAGATCTTCCATGACTACTTTCCGGAAGACGCCGCCGAAATCGACAAGCTCCAAGTGATCGAGAGCGATCCGCACACCTGGCTCAAGGGTGCGGTGACACCGACCGTGCGCAAGCCCGTCGGGTACACCAAGGGCGGCCACGTCGTCGCCGCGCTGGGCGACACGGCGATCAGTTTCGACCCGATCGCCGGACAAGGGGCACAAAACGTGTCAATCCAGGTGGCCGCGCTGGTTAAAGCCGCCAAGACGCGCCAGGGGCCGTTCGATGCGGCATGGATTACCGATCAGTTCGATGCCCATTGGGAAAAGCACGGCTATGGCGCGACCGAAGCGACCCGGCTGTTCCTGGGCGATCCGAAATACGCGGAGCATGCGGGTCTGCTGTTTCCATCGGCTGCGGTCAATCAAAAGAAGGGCGGTGCTGCGTTCTTCCGTTTTCTGGGAGAGCCTTCGCTCATTGCGAGTCTGCAAACGAAAGGCGCCTTCACGAAGTACATCGAAGCCGAGACCGGCGAAACCATCGAGAACTTGCTGTCACGCTTTGTGCCGGCCGAGAGCTTCGCTGCCAGGGATTCCGCATGAGCACCGCCAACGACAAGGAACTGCAAGCGCGGTTCGCGCCGCTTTTCGCGCAGGTTGCAGCCGGTGCGGTCGAGCGGGAAGCGAAGCGCCAGTTGGCCTTCGATGAAATCAAGGCATTGCAGCAAGCGGGCTTTGGTGCCTTGCGCGTCCCGGTGGAGCAAGGCGGCTCGGGCGTCACCATCCGCCAGCAGTTCGATCTGCTGATCGGTCTGGGCGCTGCGGACTCCAACCTGTCGCAAGCCTTCCGTCCGCACCTGGTTTTTGTGGAGGATCAGCGCCTGAAGGCCCTGCAGGGCAATGCGCAGGCGCGAGGCTGGCTTGCCAAGGCCGTCGAAGGCAGGTTCTTCGGCAACGGCGTGACGGAACTGGGCCATGGGTCTGCGCAGCGGTACAAGACCACCGTTTCCCGCACGCTCGACGGGTGGCGGCTCAACGGGGAGAAGTTCTACAGCACGGGCTCGCTGTATGCCGACTACATTGCCGTCGCCGCCGACCGGGACGGCCAGCGGGTCAGCGTGGTGGTGCCTGCCGACGCACCGGGCCTGACCCAGCGCGACGACTGGGACGGCTTCGGGCAACGCCTGACCGCCAGCGGCCACTCGTCCTACGCCAATGTTGCCGTGCGGGAAGAAGACATTGCGGAAGGTGGATATGGATCGCCGGGCCGCACCTGGGCCACGGCCTACCTGCAACTCGTCTTGCTGGCATCGCTGGCGGGCATCGCCAGGCGGGTGGAGCAGGATGCAATCGCTTGGGTGCGTCCACGCACCCGTACGTTCAGCCATGCCCCCGCGGACCTGCCCAAGGATGACCCGCTGGTGCAGGAAACCATTGGCAAGCTCTCCGCGGCCGCCTTCGGCACGCGTGCCGCCGTGCTTGCCGTGGCAGAGGCACTGGATGAAGCCATCGACGCCGGAGGGGCGGACCCCGCGTTGCTGGACCACGTGGAGCGCACGGCGGCGCAGGCGCAGGAGATCGTGATCTCGCTCACGCTGGACGCCGGCACCCGCTTTTTTGAAGTGGGCGGCGCATCGCTGGCGGGCAGCGCCCACGCGCATGACCGCCACTGGCGCAATGCCCGCACGCTGGCGACGCACAACCCCCTGGCGTACAAGCTGCGCGCACTGGGCGCCAACCTCCTGAATGGCGATCCGTTGCCGTACCAATGGATCGTGGGCGTACGTCCATCCTGAGCGGCACAGGCAGGCTTATGACGAAGGCTCCAGGCACCACCACCAAGCAAAGCAGCGGCAGCGATTTCGCTGAAGGCGTGGCTTTTCCAGGGGATACCTTGTCCTCTGCCGAACGCTGGGCGCAGCAGCGGCCGCATGCACCCGCATTGCTGCACAAGCAGCACGGGCGCTGGGGTATCCACCGCTGGAGTGATGTCGCGCAGACGCTTGCACATCTGCGCGATGCGCTCATACGCCAGGGGGTGATGCCGCAGGCCAGGCTGGCCGTCAGTGGCGCCTTGGAGCCAAAGCTTGCTCTGCTGGCACTGGCTGCGCATGGCACCGGAGCCACGGTGCTCACCATTGATCGCCATGCCCAGGGCCTGGATCGAAAGTGGCCATGCCAATGCCACTCTGGTGCCCCTTTATTCACCGCAATCGGTCGTGCACGACAGCGGCTCCTGGCATATCGTTCCGCTGGCAAAACTGGCGAGCGCCGAACCGGCATCCACTACGTGCTGGAAACGGGGCGAATCGTGCTGCAGGGTGGTGCGCCAGAGCTGCTGTCTGACAGTGCGTTGCCAAATGCCTATCTGGGCAAGAACGTCGGGGAAGCGACGCATGTCTGATCCTTATCCCATCACTTTTCCGTGCCGCCACCAAACAGCCTGCTCCAGGCTTGAAGCCCGTACTGGCTCTATCTCAACGGCGTTCATCCGCCGCTGCATTCCTGAATTTGAAGCGAATCATCATGCCTGATCCCATCTCCCATCAAATAGTCCGCGATCTGGCTCAACAGTTCGCACACACCGCCGTCGAGCGCGACGCCAGGGGCGACACGCCCAAGGCCGAGCGCGATGCGCTGCGCAGCAGCGGGCTGCTGTCGCTGTCGATCCCCACGGCCTTCGGCGGCCAGGGCGCCGACTGGGCCGCCACGCTGGACACCGTGCGCCTGTTCGCCCAGGTGGACAGTTCCATCGCCCACGTCTATGGCTTTCACCACCTGCTGCTGGCCACGGTGCGCCTGTTCGCGCGGCCCGATCAATATGAGCCCTGGTACGAGCAGACGGCGCGCAAAAACTGGTTCTGGGGCAATGCCCTGAACCCGTTGGACGATAGAACCACGGTGCGCCGCTTCGACCACTGGGTCGAGTTCTCTGGCAAGAAGAGCTTCTGTTCGGGCGGGCTCGACTCCGAGATGCTCGTCGCCTCGGGCATCGACGAGCAGACGCGCAAGCTGCTGATCGCCGCCATACCCACCGCGCGCGCGGGCATCACGCTCAACGACGACTGGAACAGCTTCGGCCAGCGCCAGACCGACAGCGGCAGCGCGCTGTTCGAGAAGGTGCGCGTGGAAGAAAGCGAACTGCTGCTCGACCCCGGCCCGCTGTCCACGCCGTTCTCGTCGCTGCGCCCACTGCTGGCCCAGCTCGTCTTCGTCCACCTGTTCCTGGGCCTGGCCGAGGGAGCCTTCGCGGAAGCACGCCGCTACACCGTGCACGAGGCCAGGCCGTGGTTCCGCTCGGGTGCCGAGAGCGCCAGCCGCGACCCGTACACGCTGGCTCACTACGGCGAGTTTCATGTCGGACTGGAGAGCGTGCGCCTGCTGGCACGCCAGGCCGTCGCCTTGTTCGATGGCGCCTGGCAACGGGCCGAGGCCCTGGATGCCGACACGCGCGGCCAGGTGGCGGTGGCGGTGGCCACGGCCAAGGTGGCCTCGACCCGCGTCGGGCTCGATGTGTCGAGCCGGCTGTTCGAGACCACCGGTGCACGCGCCACGCATGGCGCGCTGCGGCTGGACCGCTTCTGGCGCAACCTGCGCGTACAGACCCTGCATGACCCCGTGGACTACAAGCTGCGGGAAATTGGCGACTGGGCGCTCAACGGCGAAGCGCCGACACCGTCCTTCTATTCCTGAGCTGCAATGGCAACCCTTCCCGTATGGCCACTCCCGCCGGGGAGCGAAAAAACCGGCCGTCACGGCATCGAATGGATCTTCGAGGACCCTCGCTCCAAAGCGCTGCTGACCGAAGTCGAGCAGGTCGCCACCAGCGATGCCAGCGTGCTGATTTCCGGAGAAACCGGTACCGGAAAGGAGCTGATTGCACGCCACATTCACGCCCGCAGCCCCCGGCGCGACGGCCCCTTCGTGGTCGTCAGCTGCGGAGCCTTCTCGGAGGCCCTGGTCGATGCCGAACTGTTCGGCCACGAAAACGGCGCCTTCGCAGGCGCGTTTGGCACGCAGATCGGCTGGTTCGAGAAGGCCCATGGGGGCACCATTTTTCTGGATGAAGTCAACGACCTGCCACTGCCCGTCCAAAACAAGCTGCTGCGCGTGCTGCAGGAGCGGGAGGTCGTGCGCCTGGGAGGGCGACAAGCGATCCCCATCGACCTGCGCATCCTGGCGGCCACCACCGTGGACCTGGAGCAAAGGGTGCAGGAGAAACTGTTCCGCAAGGACCTGTACTACCGCCTGAATGTGGTAACCCTGAATGTCCTCACGCTGCACGAGCGCCCCGGGGACATCGGGCCGCTGGCACGATACTTTCTGGACAGATACAGCCGCAAGCTGGGCTACCCGCGACTACGGCTGACACCGGATGCCGAGGAGCTGTTGGTCTCCTTGCCCTGGAACGGCAATGTGCGCGAGCTGGAAAACGTCATCCACCGCACGCTGCTGCTATGCGATGGGCTGCAGATCGATGCAGACAGCCTGCGCAGGTCCATCCGCACATCAACCACCCCGGCCGCTGCACGCACGAGCTCCGAAAGAGCGCCCGAAGCGTCCGCACCAGCCACCTCACCCGCCCCCGGGCAGGCCGATGCGCCACTGTTGCAACAGGCTGTCCGGCAGCTTTGTGAAGCAGACACCCCCAACCTTTACCAAGTGGTGGAAGACGCCCTGTTTCGGGAGGTGTTCCGCTACTGCCATTACAGCCAGAGCGAAGCGGCCCGCATTCTGGGCATCAGCCGCAATATCGTGCGCACCCGCCTCATCCGCCTGGGCGAGGTGGGCGCGCCCCGCAAGCCATCGGGCGATGGCACCGATACATCCAAGGATCTTTCATGAGTCTCGACATTTTCTGGTTTCTGCCCACCTCGGGCGACACCCGCTACCTGGGCAAGTCCGACTTCGGCCGCGCTCCCACCAACACCTACATGCGCCAGATCGCCGTCGCCGCCGAGGCTCTGGGCTATGACGGCCTGCTCATCCCCACGGGCAGCTCCTGCCTGGACCCATGGGTGACAGCCGCCAGCCTGGTGCCCGTCACGCAGCGCATCAAGCTGCTGGTGGCGCTGCGCACCTCGCTGGGCGGCCCCACTGCGTCCGCACGCCAGGCAGCCTCTCTCGACCAGGCGCTCGGAGAGGGTCGGCTGCTGCTGAACGTGGTGCCTGGTGGAGATGCCACCGAACTGGCGGCAGACGGTGTCTTCTACGACCACGACGCGCGCTACGCAGCGAGTGACGAATTTCTCACCATCTGGCGCCGCCTGCTGCAGGGCGAGAAGGTGGATTTCGATGGCCAATACCTGAAGGTGCGGAACGCACAGAACTTTTTTGCGCCGGTGACACAGCCGTACCCGCCGCTGTACTTCGGCGGATCGTCGCCTGCCGCGCACGAACTGGCGGCCAAGCATGTCGATGCCTACCTGACCTGGGGAGAGCCCCCGGCCGCAGTGGCACGCAAGATCGCTGATGTGCGCGAGCGTGCGGCGCGCCACGGCCGCACAGTGCGATTTGGTGTGCGGCTGCATGCCATCGTGCGCGAGACCAGCGAGGAGGCTTGGGCTGCTGCGGATCGCCTGATCAGTCACCTCACCGATGAAGACATCCGCGCGGCACAGCGCAACTACGCCAGCATGGACTCGGTCGGTCAGGCCCGCATGGCCGCACTGCATGGCGGGCAGCGCGACCAGTTGGTGGTAGGCCCCAACCTCTGGGCCGGCGTGGGCCTGGTGCGGGGTGGAGCCGGAACTGCGCTGGTGGGCAACCCCCGGGAAGTGGCGGATCGCCTGCAGGAATACGCGGATCTGGGCGTGAGCAGTTTTGTCCTCTCCGGGTATCCCCACCTGGAAGAAGCCATCCGGTTTGCTGAACTGGTGTTCCCACTGCTTCCCGGTAAAGAGGCCGTCACGCTGCGCGACCAAACCCTGACCGGTGGCGCCTTCGACATCCGCGCCACCGCGCCCACAGAGCTTCGACGGAGCCCCCGATGAACACGGCCATCACCCACGCCGGACCGCGCGTGATCGACATGCGCTGCCGCCCAGCCTATCTGCACGATTTTTTCGGCAAGACACCCGGCTCCCCGGGCGAAGCCACGGCGCGCTGGCTCAATCGCCGCGTTGGCACCCGTGGCGACGATGCGCACTTCATCCGGTCCCGCACCCCTGAAGGATTCCTGGCCGAAGTGCGCGACGCGGGCCGCACGCACGGGCTCACACATGCCGTGGTGGTGGGGCGCCACACGCCCGGCCAGCATCTGCCCAACGACACCGTCCACCAGATCGTGCAGGGGCAGCCCGAGCTGATCGGCATTGGCGCCGTCGACCCCGTGGTGCAAGGCGAAAAGGACGCACTGCAGGAAGCCGAGCGCGCGGTGCGCACGCTGGGCCTGGCAGGCATCGACATCGAGCCCGGTTTTGGCGAGCCCGCCCGCCACCCCGATGACCCGGCGTATTTCCCGGTCTACGACCTGGCCCAGCAATTGGGGGTGCCCGTGTTTCTGATGAGCGGGCCCACGACGCCGGATCTGCGCTACAACGACCCCGCCCCTCTTGCACGTGTGGCCCAGTCCTTCCCGCGCCTGCCCATCGTGGCGTACCACGGCTATTGGCCCAACGTGCTGCAGGCCGTAGGCGTGGCCTTTCGCTACGACAACATCTTCCTGGTGCCGGACATGTACCTTTTCCAGCCGGGCAGCCAGGCCTATGTGGATGCAGCCAACGGCTTTCTGGGCGACCAACTGCTGTTTGGCTCGTCGTACCCGTTTCGCCCCATCGGCCAGAGCATTGATGATTTTCTGGCCCTGGGTTTCCGCGAAAGCGTGATCGACAAGCTGCTTTCCGGCAATGCGGCCGGTCTATTGAAGATACCCACCGCGTGAGAAACCGGGGCTGTGGCCCAGGGCACCGGCCTACAGCGCCTTGCGCAGATTGGCCGGCGCGATCTTGAGCGCCTCGCGGTATTTGGCCACGGTGCGGCGCGCGCACTCGATGCCCTGCTCCTTGAGCATGTCGGCGATCTGGCTGTCGGACAGCGGCTTGGCGGGGTTTTCGGCGGCGACGAACTGCTTGATCAGCGCGCGCACGGCGGTGCTTGATGCGTTGCCACCGGTTTCGGTGCCCAGGCCCGAACCAAAGAAGTACTTGAGCTCGTAGGTGCCGATCGGCGTGGCCATGTATTTGGCGGTGGTCACGCGGCTGATGGTGGACTCGTGCAGGCCCAGCTCGTCGGCGATGTCGCGCAGCACGAGCGGGCGCATGGCCAGCTCGCCGTGGGTGAAGAAGTTCTTTTGCCGCTCGACGATGGCGCGCGAGACGCGCAGGATGGTGTCAAAGCGCTG
>Ga0255334_1000065_pt1 | contig 126992 bp, 116 predicted proteins | sample EtOH5_35cm_T3_12_FD_202080 | JGI IMG/M metagenome (GOLD analysis project Ga0255334, IMG submission 202080) | Sandy soil microbial communities from University of British Columbia, Vancouver, Canada - EtOH5_35cm_T3_129 | ecosystem: Engineered > Artificial ecosystem > Sand microcosm >...
AGGGTGATGCTGCTGCGCAATGAACCCAGATTGAGTTGATAGTGGTCGGCCACGGTGTTGTCCTCGCATTGGCTTGGACGGGAACGTTGCGACAGATGAGGGTCAAGGGCAGCCAAAAAGCTGAATGCGGTCTGTTCGGTTTGAGAGGGTTAATTCGGAGACGTTCGTGAGTGATGCCGGTGGCATCAGTTCCAGGGATGGCGATGGCTGTATCGGTCGGATTGCGCAGATTCGGCCCTTTGCGATCCCACAGTAGACCTCAGTAGATTTGATGCCACTGGCATCAAATCTACTGACGTCCAGGGCGTTTGCCGCGCAGTTGGCGCAGCTCATTCAGACACGCTTGGGCGAGGGCGGAGGCGGGTTCGCCCTGTTGTCGGGACGGACGTGACGGTGCTGTGAAGGGCGTTTCTGCAACGGGTGAGGGCGCTGTCTGACCTGCCCAAGGACGAAAATCGCCGTTCAGTGCGCGCTGGATCAGACCCATCAGATACGCCGCTGGCTTGCGGATACCTCCAGCCGTACAGCGTGCACCCGCTTCGTTGAGCACCGCCTGACGATCTGCGGGTTTGAGCTTGCTCAGCGCCACGGAGACGGCCTGACGCTCGCTTGGACTCAGGTGCAGCGGATCGGGCCAGTGTAGGTTATCCACCGCCGGGGTCGCGCGCGGTACAGTACAAGTACTTTCTTTTAATACAGTACAGGCGGCGTTCGGATTCCGAACTGCGCCGGAAACATTGGTGTTCAGGCCCGGTTCGGAATCCGAACGAGAGCCTGCACGATTCCGAACGAGGTGATCTTCCCCCAGTTCGGAATCGTTTAGAGCGTCATCGGTTGCCTGATCCAATCCTTGCTGCGTCCAGTGTTCGCCCCAACTCTCGAGTCGCGTCGGTAGTCGGCCTTGATCGATATCCAGGTCCTGGCGAATTTCTTCCAGAACATGCTGAGCGACAATGCGTACAGCCTTGGTCGCATGACCGAGGGCATGTCCGACCAGCTCGAGGTAATCCTGATCCAGTTCCATGGCTTCGGCGGGGGTTAACGGCTCATCGTGCAGGACGTACAGAGAACCTTGCAGGCGTCCGCTGAGCTGATCGCGCCCGCGACTCACCAAGCTAAGCCAGCGCGTCAGCCTGAGCATCGTCAAGACGCGAGCGATGGTTTCACGTGAGGCTGACGCGCCGTAGGGCACGCTCGAGAGGTAAGGCTGCAAATCCTCATAGCGCGGTGTGACCACGCCCTGGCCTTGGAGCATGAGTCGAAACACCTGCCAGGCATTACGTTCCAATGGTGTCAGCCGATGATCCAACAGCAGGCGACGCGGCACGACTTCGTGTGATTGGCCACTGAACAGAAAGCCAGCCTGCAGAGCCTGGTTGGACGGTTGTTCATTGGTAGGGCGTGCGGGCCAGCGGTCACTCAGCTGCTGAGTGCATTGCTGCAGGACACGCTGCCAGCGACTGGAAAGGGCAGTGTTCATGTTCCGTTGCTGTACTGGTTGATCTGCTGCCAAACGATGGTCAAGCTGATTTGTTGCTCCTCCGCCAGCATCATCATGGCGTCGAGCTGATCCCCGGTACCGTCTTGAGCGCGTAGCTGGCACCAACGCTGCCAGAGCGCATGTTCCTGCGCTTCGCTCAAATGCTGAGGGCGGCCCTTACGGGTTTCTATCTTGAGTAGACGTCGGCGCAGGGCGGTTTCCGAATGCGCCAAGCCGAAGCACTGATACATGATGGTGCTGCTGGCGCCGAGCTTGAGCGCTCGGTTGATCAATCGTTCGTTCTGCTCGTCGCGTTCGGCTTGCTCGATCAACCGATGCAGTACCGGCGAGTCAATCTTGACTTCAACCCAGGGTACGGTGGCATGGGCCAGGCGTGACAGCGTAGTGGGCGGTAAGGATTGCAACAGATAGATGTCGTCCTCACCCAGTCCGAGTGCCTTGCAGCGTTGCAGATTACCCTGGCGCAGCTCATGCAGTACCTGAGTCAGCATGGCCTGGTTGAGCACATTGAAGGACAGGTTCATGGCAGCTCCTTCGGTGAGTCATCTTCAGGGGTAAGCGTTAAGTCGATCAGGCGACGGGCCAGTCGGATGAGGCGATACAGCTTGATTAACAGACTGTCGGGCAGTCGCTCCAGTCCCACATCCATGGCGGGACGATCTGTGAGCGGAAGTTGGTAAACCCCCAGCAACAGCTGGCCGAACAGGGCTGAGGGCAGTTGCTTGCGATCCTCCCAGTTCACTTCATCTTGAGCGCGCAGCAGGGCCATGAGCAGTAGGTGAACGCCGGTTGCGCGAGGTGGTGCAAGATCAACTCGCTCGAGGTTGAGGACAAAGCCCAAGCCAAGCGGCTGATCGATGATGCTCTCGGGATGTCCGGCATAGGCCGCCATTTCCCGTGCCAGTCCGGCGATGGCTAAACGCAGGTGTTCGGGGCAATCCAGTGCTGGTGCAATGGTCCAGATGTCGTTGGTCGTGCAGCCCTCGACGCTCGGTGCTGTTTCAGTGGCGGTCTCGCGATTGATCTGCTCGCGAATCTGTTGAACGCGTGACAGAGGGCTGACCGCCGATGCGACATTCGTTTCTGGCGGTGTGAGCGGTTCCTCTCGCGTTGGTTCGGTCTGGGGCCTAGTCTCGGTTGATTTGGAACGGGACTCGGAGGCGGGAGGTCCGGCCGCGGCTTCGTCAACGCTCGGCAGATGGCTGTTCTCCGACGGCGTGGTGACGACAACGCCAGGCGTCGAGATGACCCGTTGGGTATCGCTCAATTCCAGGGCCAACATACGGTAGGACTGTCCGAGTAAGCGGCTCATGCGTTCGAGCAGTTCATCTTGGATTTGTTCAAGATCGAAGGACTCGGGTTCGGCATCGAAATAGCCCAGGGTATCGAGCCAAAATTCGGTGAACGCAATGGTGGCGGTTGGATAACGGTTCCAGGTTCGTTCGGCCTGGCTACGCAGTGCGATCAGCCGTTCGATTTGGGGCTTACCCAATCCGGCATATAGGGTTTGCGGGATGGCGGGCAGTAGGTGTTCAAGAGTGTCGAGCATCCGGCTGATGTGCGACTGCGAAATCGGATAGCCTCCAGCGGCAAGACGTCGTGCCAGCTCACGTTGCGAGAGTACTGCTCCATCTGCTTCGAGCATGGTTTTGAGTTTGGCTACCGCCAAAGCCCGTTCGATGAAAGTGAGTTGACCGTGCAGATCGCTTTCGGCCAGATGGCCGAGGAGGGCGGTGAGTTCATTGCTCCAGGGGCGGAATAGGCAATGAATACGGAAGAAGCGCTCGTCGCGGGTTTCCTGCCACAAGTCGCCGAGAATCGCTAAGCGAGTATTACCGCCGTTGCGGATGATGAAATAGGTTTCTCCCGGGCGGCGGGTAATCGGCGGTGGTTGATCCAGCCCACGTTCACGGATAGACGCCTTGATATCGTCATATAGCGGATTACGGATGAAGCGCGGGTTGTGTTCGTAGGGCCGCAACTGCTCCAGAGTGACCAGCATAGGTGTGTCAGTGAGTGGATCGGACAGCCGCTCCAGCTCTGGGCCGCGAGGGAAGTGGTCCTGGTGCAGCTTGTCGGTGATCTGCTCGTGACTGAGCTTCTTCATCAGAACAACCTCACTTAACGCCGGTTGCTCAAATGGTCACCGACCTCGAACTTGACGATCTCGGCAGTACCCGAACCTTCGAAGTGTCGGGAAAGTTCTGCGAGGAACCAGCCCATTGCCGAGCGGCCACCCTGCAGGCGAAAGACCACGGTGCAGTATTCCTCGCAAGGTGGGTGGTGTATTCGAATGGATGGCTGAACGATGATGGGAAGCTGATCCAACATCACAAGACTCCTGGCCAAACGCTGTTGGCCTCAAGGTCGATCAAACAAAATGACTTGGCGAGAAATGCCCGCATGGTGTTTCGTCTCATTGAGCCTCCGTGTATCTGTTCACCGTAGAGATCGCTTCGCGCCATTCCGGAAACAACTCGATGGCCAGCGCTTGCATGGTTTCCAGCGCTGATGGCGAGCGTCGTTCCCGTGACCGGCGTGTCCCGATTCGGTGGACCGGTAGGCCGAGTGAAGCGGCATTGAGATACGCCACTCGGTCTGGAACGACGGTGTCTAGAACCGAGATGTTGGTAGCCCCAGCGAAGGTCTCGCGCAGGCCACGGACGATCATTCGCGTGTCCATCCGGATGCTATTTACCTGGTTCAGTAGCAATCGCAGGGGGGGCGGTGTAATGCCCAAGTGGCGGAATGGTTCGAGGTCACTCAGCAGCTTCAAGGTACCGCGGCGCAGTTCGCGGGCGGCGAGCATTTCAGGGGCGATGGGAGATAGGGCGAGATCAGAGGCGAGGATGGCCATCTCCAGCAGCACGCTGCGTGCACCCTGGGTATCGATCAAAAGCAGGCCGTAACTGGGGCGGAAGGTATCCAGCAGATTGCGCAGACGCAGTCGTCCATCAGGGGCATGCAGCAACAAGGTGCTCAGTCGGCCTTGATCGTCGTTTGAGATGATCAGGTCGAGCCCTGCAATCACTGTTCTGGAAATAATCTGGGCAGGCGCTGTTAAATTGAGTGCAATGAACTCGTACGCCCCAGCAACAGCTTTCTGGCTCAAGGCATAATAGCTGGAGAGGGTAGGTTGGCTATCGAGATCGAGCAGCAGGACGCGCAGGCCCGCATCCGCCAGCAGACCGCCGAGATTGGCGGCTACTGTGGTTTTGCCCACCCCCCCTTTAGTGGAAACCACCGATATCACACGCATTGCATCAGACCTGCTGACCTAAACGTTCAACGACCCACTGCTCGATTTCCAGCGAGTCCCAGCCGACGGCGCGCAATCCAATGCGTCTGGCTTGAGGGAATTTACCTTCCTTCATCAAGTTGTAGATGTGTGCACGCTTGAAACCGGTTTTCCGCTCCACCTCGTCGCGGCGCATGATGTGACGTTCGACCTGTGGCTGGAGGGCTTCAGCGATGGGTGAGAATTGGTTGGGCATGATGGTCACTCCTGGCGTCGATTGGCGCGTAGTGGGAAGTGACCTGAATTGAATAACAGAAAGGAGTGAGAGTCATTGCACTGCAACGGGGAGAACTGCAGTGCAATTTTACGGCCTATTTGCTTTCTTTGAGGCTGCGATTAGCTGCTGCGAACTTTTCGTCCAGTGTTCGTTTACTGAGACCGGGTACATCTCTGTAGCGTGCGATAATCGCATCGACAATTGCCGCTTGGGTTTTGAATACGGAAAGAGGGTTACCAGCAGGTGATTGGTCCAGGAAAAGATTGAGTAAAACACCGATGATATTCTTATATGTGAGTTCGCTACGTTCGCTCAGTTGCCCTTGCGTTTTGACCATTGCTTTGAGATCGTCCCGTTCAATTCCAATGCTTTGAAGATCTACTAAAATATCTTGATGGTGATGCTGTAGCGTGTTTAGCTCTCGAAGGAGAGCATCCCGATCTGCTTGTAATGCAAGGAAGGTTCCTAAACTGATTTTTCCACGTGCGTCTCTGCCGGATTCAAACAGAAAGGTCGGCTTCTGATCCGGATAATAAATCTGCATCCAGCGGCGCAAATCGGAATGGCGTATCGTCAACTGATAAGACTCCACGTAAGTTCCCATAGGAACAGAGATACCGAGGCAACCATAAGGCAGTTCTCCATTACGTACTGCGTCGTAGATTTTTTCTGTAGTGGCGTGAAGACCCGGCCATTGGGGGAACAGAGAGGCGAGTTCTTCCGTGCGAGACCACGCAGCTTGCATTATCTGTGATTCATACCGAGTAAGATTGCACCAGCGTAATGCTGCGTCGATGGGCCGATAGAAAATTTTGGTCTGTGGATTGAAAACATAGACGGACATGTACGGGCGGACCTCCATTCCTTATGGATAGGCCTCCCGCGGAATATCACTACATCGCCCACCTACTGACACTTGATGACAGAGGCAGATTCACTTGGATTTTTCACTCGGTGAGGTCATTTCATTTACATATCATTCAATTCGTCTTCATTCAAGATCCAGCATTTCTCTGTCTACAAAATGGATAGTTTTAGCTGGCTATATGGATATTTCGATGTTGGCGAAGGATTTTAATAAAGGCGAACCGTCATTCATTAAGGTCCACTACTTGACTCAAGACTAAGCGCGCGAGGCGTCAGCCAATGATCATCACGCGCGATGGTTAAGGTCAGCTGGTAAAAATTCGAGAATGCCTGAATTTTATGACTTTTGAGTTTTGTTAGGTTTTAATTTTTTGATGCCTGCCGCCAGGCTGCGATTAGCCGCACACCAGTCCGCAGAAAGGTGCTTCGGGACTTTTCGCAACCTGCGGTAGCGCCTACCAGCGTGGGGATCAGACACCCAGGTAGCGTTGGGACAATTCTGGTGTTTCAGCCAGCTGCGCTGGAGTGCCGTGCCAGACCTGGCGGCCCTTTTCGATGATGTGGTGGTAGTCGACCACGCGCGCCATTTCCTTGAGGTTTTTGTCGATGACGAGGATGGTTTCTCCCTTGTCTTTTAGACTCGCCAGACAACTCCAGATGGTTGCTCGGATGATCGGGGCCAGGCCTTCGGTGGCTTCGTCGAGAATCAACAGTTGCGGTTGGTGAGCAGGGCTCGGGCAACCACCATCATTTGCTGTTCACCGCCAGAAAGGGTTTTGGACAACTGGTCCTGACGTTCCTGCAAACGCGGAAACAGTTGGTAGATTCGCGACAGGTCCCATTTTCCAGGGGTGGAAGTGGCCAGCAGGTTTTCCCGAACACTAAGGCTGCCAAAGCCGCGCCGGCCTTCGGGCACCAGCCCCAACCCGGCTTGGGCAATCCGGTAGGGCGGCGCGCCGCGCATTTCTTTCCCGTGGATTAATACGCTGCCGGCAGTGGGTTTCAGCAGGCCCATGATCGATTTAACCGTGGTGGTCTTGCCCATGCCATTGCGCCCGATCAGTGACACCACCTGACCCTGTTCGATCTTCAGGTGCATGTCGAACAGCACCTGGCTCAGGCCGTAGCCTGCCTGCAATCCACTGACTTCAAGCATGTTCTTTTCCCAGGTAGGCAGCGCGCACTTGCGGGTCGTTGCGAATCTGCTCAACACTGCCGGTCAGGATGCTCTTGCCGTAGACCAACACTGTAATCCGATCAGCCAGGGCGAAGACCGCATCCATGTCGTGTTCCACCAACAGGATGGCGTAGCGACCCTTGAGTTCGAGCAACAGTTGAGTCATGCGCGCCCATTCCTCGGCCCCCATTTCAGCCATCGGTTCGTCGAGCAGCAGCACCGAGGCTTCCTGCGCTAGCGCAAGAGCAATCTCCAGTTGCCGCCGTTCACCGTGCGACAACTCGCTGACCAGGGCTTGGCCACGGGCGCCGAGGCCGACGCGTTCCAGGTAATCCCCGGCCGGCTCCAGTAAGCGGCGGTCGTTTGACAGGGGTTTCCAAAAGCCGAAGGTCTGGCCATCGCGGGCGGCTATGGCGACGGCGACGTTTTGCAGCAGGCTGAAATCCGGGGACAGCTGGCTGATTTGAAAGGCCCTGGCCAAGCCGAGGCGCGGGCGTTTATGGGCAGGCACGTCGGTGATGTCTTACCCATTGAGAAAAATCCGCCCTTTATCCGGCTGTATCTCGCCAGCGATCTGGGCAATCAACGTGGACTTGCCAGCGCCGTTGGGGCCGATGATAGCGTGCAGTTCCCCCCGTGCGATTTCGAAGCTCGCACCGTTGGTGGCCTTGACCGCGCCAAAGGTTTTTTCCAGCCCCTGAATCGAGAGTTGCGGACTCATGAATGTACCTCACTGATTTCGTCGCTAGCGATGGCGGATGGGCTCTGCGTTGGCCTGGGAGGTGTGGAAGCCGATGATTCCCACGACGGCCTGATCACCACCTACACCTGGAAATTCTGGTAGGTCGATCAAGCACCGAATCACGGGTAGTTCGGTGGCAATCGCGACGTCTGATCGGGGATTTGCGACTGCGGAGTATTCAACACCGCTTGGGTAACACCAACCTGCCAATCTGGGCATGTAATACCCAATTATGCTTGTCTGGAGGCGCCACACTCGTGTTTACGGCGCGGCAAGTGCGTCCAATTGCATGGAAGGTTCTTGTGCCCGGTTGGCGTTTCCGCTTACACGGTAAATGTTATCCGCATTTTTTGCCAATCCCCTCAAGGCAGGTTCGCGGCATGAAAGATTGCTCTTTTGAGTGAAAGGCGTGCCGCTAGAGCGCGTTCATAAAATAGCCGTGGGTGCCCCGTGATGAGTACAACTCCTGATGTGCATGTTCGAGACATTCGAATCGAGCGTTATGACCTCAATGGTGCTCGCCAATGGATGGCCGGAATGTGCGGGCCGCATCTTCTCAAGACCAGTAACCCCAACCGGATTTAGTTTCATCACAGCGGAAATGTGCTCAAGTCGATGTCCACCACCCTGGGAATCATTGAGTATGGCACTGATGTTACGGTGGGCATCGAAGACGCCGAACACCTGAACAGTTACAGTCTCAGCCTGCCTCTCACAGGCGAGCAGCATTTGAGCAAGAACGGCTGCCAGGTTACCTCTAATGCCGATTACGGGATCATCGTGTCTCCCCACGAAAGCCAGGAACTGTCTATTGCCGGCGACTGCCGCAAGATCCAGGTGGTTATCACCCGAGTGGCCATGCGCAAATCCCTTGAGGACATGCTGCAACGGAGCCTGGAAAAGCCATTGTGCTTCGAACCAGTGATGGACGCTATCAACGGTTCGTCAGCATCTTGGTGGCGGATGGCGCGATACTTTATCGGCGAACTGGAGCGCAGTCGCGAACTGTATGACCAGACCTTCTTCACCCGGGATATCGAGAGCTCGCTGATCAAGGGGCTGATCCTCGCCCAACCGAACAACTACTCCTTAGAGTTGCGCGATGTGCTCGGTGTGAAGCTGCCGCATTACCTGATCCGGGCCAAGCAGTACCTCCACGAAAACGCCCGGGAGGCGTTGCATCTGGAAGATATCGAGACGGTGTCGGGGGGGGGCGCGCTTAAAGCTGTTCGAGGGCTTCAAGAAGTACTTCGGCGTGTCGCCTATGGCTTATCTGAAGAAGTACCGCCTGGGGGCGGTTCGCCAGGAAATCCTCGATGACAACTCTGCTCGTAATATCTCCGTGATTGCCATAAGCTGGGGGGTTATCCACCTAGGGCGTTTCTCCAGCGAGTACCGCAAGCTCTTCAATTAAACACCGAGTATGACATTACAGCGTAACGAAGCCCGCCGTAACCGGTCGCTTTGAATCATGGCTTTGCTATTTGCCAATCCGGCTTTTTTCGACTGGGCCGGACTCAGTTTTCGCGGATGTGCCAGATCCCATATTCAACAGACTGTTGTGGTAAGAGAGCCATCGGCTGCTCACTCGTGAACTCATCGAGTATGACCTGAGCTGGCGCGACGGTAGTTTTTGATACCTTTTTCGCGCCGAAGTAGGACGCTGCTAATTGTTCGTGTTGCGCTATGGTACGGAGAACGGATATCGCCGCTATCCGAACTCCATACGTTGGTTCCAGCGAGTAATCTACACCGAGGCAGGGTTGCCATTATTCAAGAAGTTTGCTGATTTGCGCTTGCCATTTAGTATCCCCAGAAAAGCGACAATTGGTATTAACCAAGGTAAATCGCTTGCGAGTCCAGACTTTGCCCCGCTTAGCTCCTGGAAGTTTACGACAGCTAACATGACCACGACAAAAAGACCTCCACCGCCGAGCAGTGGCGCAACGAAACCCTGCCAGAAAAATCCTTGTCGAGTTTTTTTGAAATAAGCTATTACAGCTACTGCGCCCATAGTCTGGAGAACTAGGATTGCGAGGGTGCCGAGTGCAACCATCCACATGTATAGATTATTGATTGGGTCGGCGCCGGCGATCATAAAGAGTGAAACTATGATCAAGGTGCTTATGCTGAGCGCTGCACTTGCAAAGTGGGGGCTGCTATGCTTTGGGTGAACCCGGCTGAGTGATTTAAACAGAAAGCGGGAGCGTGAAAGAGAGAAGAAGTACCTGCACAGGGCATTATGGAAAGACAAAAGCACGGCGAAAATGCTAGTTACCGCAAGTAGTTGCATCAAGTTTGTTGACCATGACCCTACAAATTTTGTATTTGCATTAAACACAAAGTTAACCAAGTCTGCATCCGCCGCCGCTTGTATGTCGGATCCCGAGTACGCGATACCCAGGCACCATGTTGTCAATGTGTAAAATACCCCAATGAGTGTGATTGCGATGTAGGTCGCGTTTGGGATCGTTTTGTGAGGGTTTTTTGCTTCTTCGCCATATATAGTGGTTGATTCAAATCCGACGAAGCACGCGAAGGCGAACATTAATGCTACGCCGAGCCCGGGACTATTTAAGCTTGTTGGTAATAGGGTTGTAAAAGTGATGCTGGTAGAATCGGATTTAATCAATACGGCGGCGTCAAAAAGCACGAGGATTAATACCTCGAGAATCATCAAGACTCCCAGTATTTTGGCAGAGATTTTTACATCTAAATATCCAAATATCCCAACGAGCAGTATCGCAATGATCGCGCTTGCTTGCCAGCCAAGATCTATGCCGATAAAGTTTTTTACAAGCTCTGAGTTAAACGCAGCAAAGGCTCCATAAATTCCCGCGAGCATGCACACGTACGCTAGGATGGCGACGCCTGAGGCAGCATGGCCCACGGCTTTTCCAATACCTACCTTAATCAGCTCCGCGAAGCCCCCTGCGCTCACTACATAGCGACTCATCGCTGCGAATCCAAGAGCGAAAAACATCAGTATTACTGAGGCACATAGATACATCCCTGGAGCATTGGGCCCTCCGATGGAAAATACTGCCGGAGCGGCACCTAATGTAGCGCCCAGGGGGGCCGCTGCGGCAACTACAAAAAATACGATATCTGAGACGCCTAGTGAATTACGCCTCAATTGACTTTTCTGATCGTCGTGTTGCATAGGATCCTCCGCACGAAATATGGTAAACATTCAATCTAATCGCCAACACTGCCTTCGTGTGGTAATACGACTGGTTACGTCTGTGACCATGCCCGAGATTAGTTTTTTATTTTTGTGGGTTGGTTCTATGAAGATAGGCCTGAAGCGTTCACGGGCGCTTCAGGCCTAAGCATGCATCAAACGGTACCGTCAGGTCTTACACGTGCCAAAACACTGCATACTGCTTCGACAGCCTTATCGGCTTCCTCTCTGGTCATCGTCAATGGAGGAGACATGCAGAGGTTGTTTGAGTTGCTGATCCGTACAATCACTCCAGTTTCGTCTCTGATGATGTCCGGAATCAGCATTGCCACATCGGGAAGGGGTTGGCGGGATTCTTTATCAGTAACCAACTCGATCCCTATACCCATCCCTGCTTGTCGCACCTCACCGACACAGGGATTGTCACGCAGCACGGTGAGCTGCTCTGCTAGATATGCCCCCATTTCGTTTGAGCGGCATACCAAGTTTTCATCTTCCAAGATCCGAAGATTCTCCAAGGCCACCGCACATGCAACCGGATGTCCGCTGTAGGTGTAGCCGAGGGGATACCCGTGTCCTTCACGTACGGTATCGGCTACGTCTCGGGTCATCAACACCGCACCCAGAGGAATATAACCGCTCGAGATGCCTTTGGCGGTGACCATGATATCTGGTGTAACGCCAAATCTTTCAGCTGCAAACCAGTTGCCGGAGCGTCCGAAGGCCGTAACCACCTCGTCAAAAATCAGGAGAATTCCATGTTTTTTTAGCACGGCTGACATTCGAGTCCAATAATCTGCAGGGGGAATTACCATACCGCCTACGCCCATGATTGGCTCAGCAATCATTGCCGCAATGTTTCCTGCCCCAATGGATGCGATCATCTTTTCGAGTTCCGCAACACAGAAATCTGTTGGATCTTGGCCATTAAAGTAATAGCTACGGTACGCATTTGGTTGCGTCAGGTAGGCCACATGTGGCAACCCAGGCCCAGTTCCTTCTCGCATTTCTGCGAAGCCGGTAGCTGTACCCCCACCATATGCCATGCCATGGTACGCGTTAGTCCGTGAAAGGATCCAGGTGCGGTTGGGTTCACCTTTTTGATAGTGGTAGTAACGTGCGGTTTTGATCGCCGCGTCGTCACCTTCGGAACCGCCGCTAGTGAAAAAACTCATCTCCAGGTCGCCAGGAGCGAGCGTTGCGAGCTTCTCAGCGAGCTCGATCGCACGTTCGTTCGAAAAGTCCCAGAAGCAGGTAAAGTATTCCAGCTGCTTCATCTGACGCGCAGCCGCTTCCGCAATTTCTTCGCGTCCGTGGCCGATTTGAGCCAGCCATAGCCCGCCAGTCGCATCAAGGTACTCTCGCCCCTGAACATCCCAAAGCTTGCAGCCCTTGCCACGTGTAAAAATCGTACGATTAAGTTCATTTTTCGGTAAGTGAGGATGAACTAAGTGACAATGATCTGATTGGATCAGCTTTTCTAGGTAATTCATATGTGTCTCATTCGGTGTGGATTATTAATAGGCTGAGATTCGAGTTAGGCTGTTAGCAAGTAGTTTAGAACGAGGTGCTGTGAGTGATTTGTAAGGACACGCGCGCATTCAAGTTTCAGCACTAAGGCTCACAGGGTAAATACAGTATGCCTCTCAGGTATCGACGAACCGATCATGTGACTATATGTGCGTTGGTTCAACGTTGCAGAACTGATCGATCAATCACGTTTTGAGATCAGTAATGGATGTTGAGCGAATGGCTCTTTCTATAGGTGCGACTCCGAAAGGCCGATTAGTGGGTTAGGACTGTAATTCTTTGTGGTGCATCATTTTTGCGCATAACTTGAGAGCGTGCGTTTTTGTTGGGCGACGGCGGGGCGGGTATGTTTATGCAGGAACTAAAATTTTATTGGGGGGCGAATGAGCCCTTTAGACTATGGGAGTTAAAAGGGCGTGAAGAGCAATTTACACACCTTGCTGCTCTCGGGCGGGAATTATGGGGATGTAAAATTCAACTGCTGAGACGAAGTGTTTGAGAAGCGCAACTCCTCAGTGCCCTTATTCCAGGGCTTCGATTGCCCTCTAAGGTCGCAAGTGACATAGCGCTTAGCGATGCGTCATCTATCGGTATGTATCGTATTCCGGGGTGGTGGTATGCTTTTCTTAAAGAAGATGGGAAAGTATCAAATGCTCCGCCATAAGCTACTGCGGTTATAACCTCCGGGATGGATCTGACAGAGGCCGCGATTTTACTCGGTTCATTACGAACATCAGCAAGGCTCCAATAAGAGATTAGGTCGGGTGGAGCTCCCTCTGCGGGGATGGCGAATGGTTTGTCCAAGAGGTCAGAAACCGAAAGGGAACTCAACTGTGCAAGCTCGTGTGTAGCAGGAACGACCGCTACTCGGGGCTCTTTGAAAAGCTCGACATATTCTAACCTTTCGTCAAAGGTTGGAAGCCGCATGAGGACGACGTCTACATTCCCACTTATCAAAGACTGAACCTGATTGGTCATCTGAAGCTCAACAAAAACCAACCGAATATCCGGATTCAGTTTTTGAAATAGAACAAACATAGGGTGAGTATATTCTGAGGCTAAGTCTCCAAAAAAACCTATTTTTACTATCGCACGTTTGTTGTCTGCTAATGCCCTGCACTCAACTATAGAGTTGTGCATATCGTCGATTATCAAACGTGCCTTTGCAATAAATTTTTCACCTGCTTCGGTTAGCGCGACTCTGCGATTAGCTCTGACGAATAACCTAAAGCCCAACTCACTTTCAAGTTTGGCAATCTGTGCGCTAAGTCCCGATTGCGCCATATTCTCAATTTCGGCAGCCTTACCAAAATGGAGGGTTTCACCCAGCCTTACGGCGAGCAGCAATTTTTTGGTGTCCATAATTTTTCAGACCGCGCTTTATTGGCTTGGAGGCATCTCCAGCAAAAAACGTGCAAAAAGCGTTCAATGATCAACTATTTTTCAGTCGTGATGAAGGTTGCCGTTAACCTTTCTCTACGCAAGACCCGCTCTAGAGCCAGCGGCAAGAGGATGAGCGCGTTTTAAACCGGCCCAGTAACGCTCCTGATTATCGGGTGAAGTAAAAAACTTGCCTGCCGTTAACGCCTTCATCAGTGATTGCTTTCGCGCATTTTCTTTATCGGGGCCTGCCAGTGCGATGCCCTCAAAGGCTTTCAGAGGTTGAAGGTCGGGGGATATGGCCATACGCTTCTCCGCATATTGGCGGCTGTAGGCGAGCTGCCGGTCATGCTCGATATCGATAGGGGTATTCGGGAAAAATACTGTTACCTCAAGGGGGCACGCGGGGATTTCGGTAACAAATTTGAGAATGGCTGAGTTTTGAATTGCACAAATTTGGTGCTTTTCGATCCTTCTTGAACAATATCTGCGCCTAACGTTGGATATGAATGGGTAGATCTATCCGATTTTTTTTGTTTTCATATACTCAAATTTTGTACATCCAAATCCTGGATTCATCGGCATAATGCTTGCATAGATCCCCTCATGAGGAGCGCCAACTAGAGCGCGTACCAATTGCCGTGGGTGCCTTGTGATGATAGCGAATAGCCATGTCGTCAATAATAATATTCGTATAGATCAGTGCGATTTCGCAGGTGCGAAAGCGTGGATGGAGAGAGTCTGCGGTCCGCATTCTTTGTGGACTCCTAAACCCCAAAGTATAAAGTTTCGTCATAGCGCCAAGGTTTTTAATAGCTTTTCAACGACACTTGGTATTATGGAATATGGTGCAGATGTTTCTATAAAAATTGAAGACTCGAACTATCTGAATAGTTATAGCTTAAGCCTCCCTATTTTGGGAGAGCAAGAATTGTCAAAAGATGGCCATTTATTTAGTTCGGATTGTCGCAGAGGTCTTGTAGTTTCCCCGCATGAAACTCAAGAGCTTCATATGGCAGGAAACTGTAAAAAATTATCGGTTGTCATCCCTCGCATATCAATGCGTCAAACGTTAGAAGAGATGCTTCAACGTACACTGGACGTTCCTTTGAGATTTGATCCGACAATAGATGCCGTTAATGGATCTACTGCGTCATGGTGGCGGTTAGTACGTAATTTTGCTGAAGAGTTGGAGCTTGGAGGAGGCGTTTTTGAGCATGCTCTATTTTCGAGAGATATTGAGACGGCGTTGATCAAGGGCTTGATTTTATCTCACCACAATAATTATAGCGATTTAATCAATGAGCATCTTCAAGGTAAGCTTCCATATTATTTGATTAAGGCAAGAAATTACATCCATGATAACGCACGCGAAGATGTCAAATTAGAAGACATTGAACGGGCGTCAGGAGTATCAAGATTTAAGGTTTTCGATGGATTCAAAAAGTACTTTGGTATGCCGCCAATGGCATACCTGAAAAAATATAGATTGACTGCTGTTCGTAGAGAAATATTGGAGGGAACTCCTGTAAGAAGTTTGTCGCTGCTAGCTACAGGGTGGGGGTTTAATCATCTCGGCCGTTTTGCTATTGAGTATCGTAAGCTTTTCAATGAAACACCGAGTTCTACTTTGCATCGCGGCGAACTAAATCGGGAAAGGTTTTTCTGATATGAACAATATCAGTTCTCCTGTTGTTGAGGTTTCCGGATTAAATTTGTCCTCAATGTTCAAAAGTCCGGTTTTTACCAGTCAATCTCCATTTGAGTCGCAACGCCGGCTTTCGATGGAGCTAGTAGATCATGAAATGGAGTGGCGACGTGGTCCTGTTGACACTGCTCTCTACCGAGGAAAAATCGGCCGCTGCGAGATTCTGGCGCTTCGCTACGGTGCGGAGGTTGAGATTCGTCCAAAACCATTTCAAGACTTCGTACTTATTCAAATGCCTATTCAGGGGAGCGCAGTACTGCAATCTTCTGGTGTGACTCATCAGGTAAATCCAGGGCAGGCTGCAATTTTCTCTCCTGGAGAGCATTCATCGCTATTGTGGCGCCAAGACTGTGAGCAGCTAATGCTCAAGTTACCGAAATCTCTTATAGATTGGGCAAAGCTAGAATTGCAGGAAGAAGGGCGTGATCAAATCATTCTTCCTGAGATAAGTTGTTTAGGTAGGGCTATGGCTAAGCGTTGGTTCCGCCTGGTGGCTGAGCTTTTAGATTGTATGCCTGGAAATGATTGTGCAAATCCAAGATGGCTACGTCAAGTTGAGGAGAGTCTGGCTCTATTTATCATCAGCAATCAACTTCAGAAAGTTAATACGGATCAGCATGAATGTCCGCAGTCTTCGACCAGGCAGACCAAGCGCCTGGAAGAATTTTTTCGGGAAAGGCTAGGCCAGGATACAACTCTTTCGGAACTCGCAACAACTGTAGGCGTAAGTATTCGGAGTCTGCACTCCATATGTCAGCGTGAGTACGGGAAAAGTCCGATGGAGCTTCTGCGCAGTTTTAGGTTAGAAGCTGCGAGAGCTCGCTTGCTCCAATCCAAAGAAATTAGCGTTACGGAAGTCGCGTTGGAGTATGGCTTCAGTCACGTCGGTCGGTTTGCGAATTATTATAGGCAGCGTTTTGGCGAACTGCCGCGCATTACTGCGAGAGGTGGCTAGACGTCTTTGGAGTTGCAAACCAATAGAAACTGAATATCGGGAAGGCGAAATCAAGTCAAAGCCTCTTTACTCTGAAAGGCTTTGGCGCAATCACAAAATATTAAGCTCTGACTCCGATTTTCGGGACGAAATTCGCGGACAAAACGGATAGACGAGATTCCGGCTTTCATATTTAATTGATCTGTAAGTGAGTTTCTGATCGTGCTAATTGCGAGAAAGAAGGATGTCGAACCTGTACCTTACCTAACGCTTATTATCTCAAAAGAAATTCGCTTCTCTAGTAGTTCTCTTAGGGGATGGCGTAACTGTAGGCTGATTAAAATAATTAAATATTGGCGAGGTTAAAATGTCCGAGAAAGATAATGACTTTTTGAAAGCGAAATACAACCGCCGTCAAACGCTCAAGGGAATTGCTGCTGGAGCGACTACCGTAATCGCCGCTTCATTGATGAATTCCGCAATGGCGGGTACGTCTAAGCAGACATCGGACTCACTCGAAAAAACCCCGAATGATAATACCTACGACACTATTATTATTGGTGGTGGTATGGCTGGCGCAACAGCCGCACGGGAGTTGGGGACAAGGGGAAAGCGTTGTTTGGTATTGGAAGCTAGAAACCGGACTGGAGGGCGTACCTTCACAACGGAGGTTTTTGGGGAGCGAGCTGATGTAGGCGGTCAATGGATCCATTGGATACAGCCGCACGTGTGGGCTGAAATGCAACGGTATGGATTGGAGCTGTTAGAAACTCCAGGTGCAAACCCGACAGCCTATGGGGTTGTGGTTAATGGCAAACTGGAGCCATTCGACCCTGCGAAAGCTTTTGAGCTGCTCAACTCAGGTATGCAAGTTTTTAGCAAAGAGGTAATTGATCTTTTCCCAAGACCTTACGATCCTTACTTTAGCGATGCTTTCCTGAAAACGGACAATCTTTCAATTGCTGAGCGTCTAAAACAAATAAAAGTGTCAGATGAGACAAGAGCTATTCTTGAATCTTATTTTACTACAGCAGTAAATGGTCCGATTGAACAAGCAGGCTATTTGGATCAGATTCACTGGTATGCCCGAGCCGGTAATGACATGGATCGATTACTGAGGGCGTGTACACAATATAAGATAAAAACAGGGACATCGTCGCTCATCGATTTACTGCTGCGTGACAGTCGTGCTGAAGTCAAGCTGAATACCCCGGTTCAGAGAGTTGAGCAATCATCCCGTGGCGTAAAAGTTACGGCTGAAAATGGGACTTCATATTTTGCCAAGGCATGTATCGTGGCCTTGCCGATGAACTGCTGGAATGATATCGAGTGGTTGCCTGCCTTAGCGCCGGGTAAAATTGCCGCTAGTAAAGAACGGCATGTGGGGTCAGGGTTTGAGTTGAAAGTTAAGGTCAAAGGGAATAAGGGGAGCTACCAAGGTATGGCGCCCTCTGGATACCCAATAAATCTTGTTTATACTGACTACATATCTGATCACCATACCAAGTTTGTCGGAATGGGTTATTCCGTTCCCGGATTCGACGTGAACGATGATGATAACGTTCGTGAGGCATTCACGCGCCTGTTACCTGGAGCCGAAATAATGGAGAGTTTCGCTTATGACTGGAACTCCGACCCGTACTCAAAAGGTACTTGGTGTGACTACAAACCTGGCATGTGGAGTAAATACGGATTAGATATGCGCAAGGATGAAGGTCGTTTGGTCTTTGCAGGCTCTGATGTTGCTAACGGATGGAGGGGGTTTATTGATGGAGCAATTGAAACAGGGCTGCGGGCGTCTAGAGTGGTATTAAAGCAGTTGGGTTAGAGAGGTTGAGATGAGAACCGCAACACTGTTTCTTTGTTTTATGTTGGTTTCAAGTTTTACAGCAGCAGATGAGGGTGAGTGTTCACCAGAGGTTGCCGACAAAGCGTGGGGTAAGTGTGCAGCGTGCCACTCTTTAGAGGAGGGGAATAGCTCGATGCTTGGACCCAACTTGCATGGTGTTATTGGTCGTAAAAGTGGGTCGCTTCCAGGCTATGTATACTCACCCGCGATGAAGGCCTCTGATATTACTTTTAGCGCGGAGCAACTGGACGCCTTCATTGCCTCGCCTCAGGACGTTGTACCCAAGACTCGGATGCCATTTAGTGGGTTGAAAAACCCGAAAGATAGAGCAGCGGTTATCTGCAAAATAAAAGCCTCTTAAAGCGCTGAGGCTCAGGTTGACATTATTTGGAGGGGTTTGTTTTGGCTAATATAGATCGAGTTGTAATGTTGTCCAGGAATCGAATAGTTTCTGTGGTGAGCTGGCTGGCTATTTGTTTTTGCATGTCGACAACATATTTAGCGATAAAGGCTGGTAGCTTTGAGTATGAGGCGGCAGGTGATGTAGCTGCTCAACTGAAAGTTGGCTTGGAAGGGGCGGCTAATCTCAAGTGGATGATGCTTAGCGATATGTTTGGCTTCTATTTGTTTAGCGTTCCCGCAGCTATATATCTTTGGATGAACTTCAAGCAGGAGAATCCATTTCTGGTGTCCTTGGCTACGGTTGCAGGGTTGTTTTTTGCTCTTGTAGGAGCTATAGGTGCCGCTATCCTCTCCGTGGCATGGCCCGTATTAACCATCGCAACTGCAAATGCTACAGATCCCGTCTCTATGCAGATTTATACGGAGCTGTTCCGCACCATAACAATGTTTGTTCAAGATGGGATGTGGGGACGCCTAGAGTTTTTCTTGTCGGGGATTTGGTATGTCGGTCTCGCCGTCGTAATTTGGCCTCACCGGAAGTGGTTCGCTACAATTACATTCCTGAACGGTGTTTTTGCTCTGTTGTCCAGCGCCGCTAAGATACTCGATGCTGGAGAAATTGCCGGTTTGGGTCTTCAAGGGGTGCTTTACGCGACGCCGATTTGGTTTTTTTGGCTCGGTGTGCTGGCTTGGCAAGGAAAGGTTAAAAAACCTCAAGTTAGCTACAGTAGCTAACTGATGTTTAGGGCACTGCGCATCAGTGCCCGCTCTCGCTGTAACAATGTTGTTGGTTCATTGGCTGATCTGTTCAATACTTAATTTTATTACAGTTTCAGATTGCGGTGTTCTGCTGCTTGTTGCTGGCTCTTCATTTTTTTCGGAGTGTGGAGGGCCTTCTTGGAGAAGCTTAGAATAATAAAATATGGTTAAGTCGAACTTAAGCGTTGTTCGCTTTTTACTCAATGCCTATAAAAAATATAGCTTCAATAAGTCGAGGATAATATGATTAATGTACATAAAGGTCTTCCGTTCGGCTTTTTTTGTGTGTTTGTTGCCCAGTATTCAGGATTGGCTAGTGCGTTGGAGCTATATTCTACTGACGCTGCGAATTTGAAGGCCGATATAGACGGTGGTATTGGCGTATACCATAGCCAACAAAACTACGCGCAGTCTGGAACCTTAAAAAAAGGTGGGACTGATTGGCAGGAAGCATACTTAAAGTATGGACTGTCAGGATGGCTCTTGGCTGGTGATCACAAAGAGCAAGCATATGGCGCACTGAACTGGGTGAGCAGTGCTACGTTCGGCCAAGGTGATGCCGCAGGCTGGACAAACGGAACTGAGCGTACGACCAAGATTGAAGATGCATATCTAGGTTGGAAATCAGGTGAGTCGTTCCCAGGATTGGGAGACAACGGCATAGACGTTTCTTTCGGCCGGCAGAATATCGTTATTGGAGATGGATTCCTGATCGGCGGTGATGCGCTGAATATCGGGAAAGGAGTACTAGACGGGGGGCTTAATCGAGGGGGGGCCTATTACATTACGCCACGCAAGGCATTTGACCAGACCGCAGTACTCAAAATTGGCGGGACTGAGGGGTTGCGAGGTGATTTGATGTGGCTAAAGTCAGATAACCCTGCGCAAGCTAAAGCGGAATCTATTGTTGGCACGTTAGAGCATGTAAGCGAAAAAGGCACAGTTGGTTTTACGTATATGGATATCGTCGATACAGATGACGAGTTCGATTTTATTAAGCGAGATGGCACGAAAACGTATAGCGTTCGCGCACAGGGGAATGCGGGGCATCCAAACTTGTTCTTGTCGGGAGAGTACGCTTGGCAGGATCGACCTGAGGGAGATGAAAGTGCCTGGTATCTTGAGGCGGGTTGGAAATTTTCCGAAACCTACGGCAGCCCTTCTGTAAATTATCGGTACAGCCGTTACTCTGAGGGCTATGACGCGCTGTTCTTCGGTAATATCCGGGCGCTTGGAACCTGGTTCCAAGGAGAGGTAGCCTCAAATTATGCGGGGCCATTTAATACGAATACACGAGTTCATCAAGTCGCTCTTTCATTTACTCCTGTTGAGTCTCTTTCCTTCGGTGTATTGCTTTATAATTTTGACACTTTAAGTAAGAGTGCAGGGGCCTTTTCCAACCTGGACGGAAATGAGGTGGATCTGTATGCAACGTGGCAGGCAAATGAACACCTCAGTGTGGTTCCTGTGCTGGGTATTTATAAGCCTGACGCTTCTGATGTAGATGGAGGATCTCAAATCGGAACAGATCGCCGGAATATTTATAGCCAAATCCTGTTCCTTACAAAGTTTTGACTTGGATGCACTTCTAAAGTTGCGGACTCTATAACGATTCAAACTTAAATTCCACGCGTTGGAATTATACTTAGCGTTTACTCCGGCTCTGGTAAATGCCTCTACCCGCCGTAACCTTTCAGATGAGCTCGAACTCGGCCGGCTCGGGCTGCTTTCACTCCGGGTGTATCTCGAAATCAACGAGACCACCCGCTCTTAACCTGGAAATTTATCGTCCAGTGAGAAATTTCCAGAACCGCCGCGGTATCTAGAATCGTTCTCATCTAGGATTGGAAAGCTTTGGATTATTGAGAGCATCCGTAATTTTTATATTTCTGGTGCTACTCCATGCAAATTTTCTGGATTAGTTTCTAAAACTAATAGGATAGACCTGGCCTTCCATCTCGAATCTAATAGATGTAGACATTTTCCAATAATTAGAGGAGTTGGATATGAATAGTAAAAATAATATCGATGATTGGAAAACCTATATCAATGGCTGTTTAGATTTTCGACCTGTAGAAGGCATCTATCGAGTAGCACGAGATATATTTACTGAACCTGAGCTGTTCGATCTCGAAATGGAACTCATCTTCGAAAAGAACTGGATCTACGCCTGCCACGAAAGTGAGATCGCAAAAAACCACGATTTCATGACCATGCGTGCCGGGCGCCAGCCGCTGATCATCACCCGCGACGGTGAAGGCCGTCTTAATGCACTGATCAACGCCTGCCAGCATCGCGGCACTACCCTGACCCGAGTCGGCAAGGGCAACCAGTCGACGTTCACCTGCCCCTTCCACGCCTGGTGCTACAAGAGTGATGGCCGCTTGGTGAAGGTCAAGGCTCCTGGCGAGTACCCCGAAGACTTCGACAAGGCCACGCGAGGCCTGAAAAAGGCCCGCATCGAAAGTTACAAGGGCTTTGTGTTCGTCAGCCTGGACGTTGAAGGCATCAATTCGCTGGAGGATTTCCTCGGTGATGCCAAGGTGTTCTTCGACATGATGGTCGCCCAGTCCCCGACCGGCCAGCTCGAGGTGTTGCCAGGTAAGTCGCAATATACTTACGACGGCAATTGGAAATTGCAGAACGAAAACGGCTTGGACGGTTATCACGTCAGTACCGTGCACTACAACTACGTAGCCACCGTGCAGCATCGTCAGCAGGTCAACGCTGAGAAAGGGGTGATCGGCAGCGACACACTGGACTACAGCAAGCTGGGGGCCGGTGACAAGGAAACCGATGACGGCTGGTTCGCCTTTAACAATGGCCACAGCGTCTTGTTCAGTGATATGCCCAACCCGGCCGTACGTCCCGGTTACGCGACGATCATGCCACGCTTGGTCGAAGAATATGGTCAAGGCAAAGCAGAGTGGATGATGCATCGCCTGCGCAACCTGAACATTTACCCGAGCATGTTCTTTCTCGACCAGATCAGCTCGCAACTGCGGATCATTCGTCCGGTGGCCTGGAATAAGACCGAGATCAACAGCTTCTGTTTGGGTGTGGTCGGTGAATCTGATGCCGATCGCGAAAACCGCATCCGCCAGTTCGAAGACTTCTTCAACGTCTCGGGCCTCGGCACACCCGATGACCTGGTGGAATTTCGTGAAGCCCAGCGTGGCTTTCAGGCGCGCTTGGAGCGCTGGAGTGACATCTCCCGTGGTAGCGACAAATGGGTTGAAGGCGCCACACCCAATAGTGAAACCATTGGTATTGCTCCTGCCTTGACCGGCACCGAGTTCACGCATGAAGGCTTGTATGTCAATCAGCACGCCAACTGGCAGCGTTTCCTGCTCGAAGGCTTGGAGCGAAAAGCTGCTGAACAACAACCTTTGAAACTGCGTGAGGTGTGAACATGAATTCGCAATTGCAATACCGTGTGGAACAGTTTTTGTATCGTAATGCAGAGGCCTGCGACGCCCAGGACTGGGACTCCTACCTGGCGATGTTCAGCGACGATAGCGAATTCCATTTGCCGCAATGGGACTCTGAACACGTTTACACCACCGATCCCAAAAAAGGCATGTCGCTGATTTACTACCCCAACCGCGGCGGCCTGGAAGACCGGGTATTTCGCATTCGCACTGGCAAGGCCGCCTCAACGATCCCGATGCCGCGCACACTGCATCTGATAAGCAATGTGCGTATTGCCCCGATTGAGAACGATGAGCTGGAAGTGCAGGTGAACTGGCACACGCTGTACAACCGGCTGCAGACCGCCGAGCAGTTTTTCGGTCGCGCCACCTACCGTCTGCGACCTGACGGCGACAGCTGGAAGATCGCCCGTAAGCATGTGGTTCTGCTTAACGACACGATCAATTCGGTGCTCGATTTCTACCATCTTTGATACAGCGGATTAACGATCATGACGTACAAGGTCGCCTTCAGTTTCGCCGACGGCAAAACACTGTTCTTCCCAGTGCAGAGCAACGAGATTCTGCTCGACTCAGCTCTGCGCAACGGCATCAACATACCGATGGATTGTCGCGAAGGCGTTTGCGGGACATGCATGGGCCGCTGCGAGTCTGGCCGCTATGAAATGGACTACGTGGATGAGGAAGCCTTGTCAGCCAAGGATCTTGAGCAGCGCAAGATCCTTACCTGCCAGACACGCGTGCAATCGGATGCATCGTTTTATTTCGACTTCGACTCAACGATATGCAATGCAGCGCGTCCAGCGGAGGAGCGCGGCGTGGTCACCCACGTCGAGCAGATTTCGCAAACCACCGCGATCCTTCACCTGGATGTGGACGTCGACGGTCAGCAATTGAACTTCCTTCCCGGGCAGTATGCACGCCTGCAAGTGCCGGGCACCGAGTCCAAGCGCTCTTACTCCTTTGCTAATCGGCCGAATGCGGAGAACAAGTTGCAGTTCCTCATCCGCCTGCTGCCAGACGGAGTCATGAGTAACTACATCCGCGACCGCTGCAAGGTGGGTGACGAAATTCGCTTTGAGGCTCCGTTGGGAGCCTTTTACATGCGTCATATCGAAAAGCCTTTGATGCTCGTGGCCGGTGGTACTGGCTTATCAGCGTTCCTTGGCATGCTGGACGAAATAGCCGAACGTGGCGGATGCGGGCAGTTGGTGCATCTGTTCTACGGCGTACGTCAAGTGACGGACTTATGCGAATTGAAGCGCATCCAGAGCTATGCCGATCGCATCCCAGGTTTCACCTTCACCCCAGTGATCAGCGAGAAAGGCCAGGACTGGACAGGTAAGCAGGGCTTCGTACCCGAGCATTTCGACGCCGCCTCGATGCGCGAGACATCATTCGACATGTATCTATGTGGGCCGCCACCCATGGTCGAGTCGGTAAAGACTTGGCTCACGGAGAACAATGTTGCCAGCGGACATCTGTACTTCGAGAAATTCGCCGATAGCAATACCTGAGGGCTCACCCCAACCCTGGCCCCTTCGTAGAATGCTGAGCTGCGTACCACGAGCTTCGCGATGACCATCAACTCCCGTTGATGGTCATCGCGAAGCTCAACCCTTCCTGCGGAGGCCAGCGCCGCGCCATTCCGGCGCTAGCCTCAAAGAGGCGAAAGATACTTAATGATCCTCAACTCAATACAGAAAAAAATATCAATCTTGGCAGGGGCCATTCTGATAGCCACTGTATCTCTTCTAACCGCAGCATCTCTTCATCGCATAAGTATTAATGCAGAGCAAGAAAAAATAAAAAGCTCTGAAATGCTTAGATCCTTAGCTAAAAAAACGCTAGAGAACGAAAGCGAAGTCCAGGTTAATACCATTCAGCAACACTTTATGACCGCCTACCGGGATGGTACGAATTTCTCTCGACAAGTGCTTCTTCAGTTACGGCAAGCCAAGGCTCTTAAAATTGATGGGCAGATTTTAAGAGAACAGCTTAACCTGCAGGTCAAGGAGGCATTGCAAGCGAATACCAAGATACTTAGCCTCTATCTGGTTTTTGAACCAAACGTACTTGAGCATGATGATGCTAAATACTCCAGTCGAGCCGAAACTGGAAATAACGAGCAGGGTAGGTTCGCGAGTTATTGGGCGCGGAAAGATGAAAAGCTGATAAGCAGTATCGCAACAGAAGAGATGCTTGCTGATAAAAGCCCGATGTTAGATGGATCTCCTTTCAATAGCTGGTTTGAGTGTCCAAAGAAAACTCAGATACCTTGTCTGCTTGGTCCATACCTAGATGATGCCTCAGGGCAGAAAACACTGATTACATCTCTAACCTTTCCGGTAATCCAGGATGGCAAATTTATCGCCATTGTAGGTATGGATATCAGCTTGAGCAGCCTTCAGCAATTGGCTGTAAATGGAAGCAAAGAACTATATGAGGGAAAAGGCACTATCAGTATCCTTAGCCCTGCCGGCCTTTTGACCGCCCACAGTAAAGACGGTGAAAAACTCGGACTGGACGTGAGTAAGGCCTATCCACAAAACGCTCAAACCCTGCTTACACTCCAGCGCAAATATGAGGCGTCCGAGTTGGAAAGCGACGGGCACTTCCAAATGTTAGCCCCTCTGAAACCTATTCCTGAGTCACAGCCTTGGGCCGTCCTGCTTGATATATCGGCAGGTGTCGTTCTGGCACCGGTGGTCGAATTAGAGAAGAGCCTCGACAGCCGTAACGCACAAGGTACGATGATTGAAGTAGCGATAGGGTTAACTGCTATTATTGTAGGTCTACTACTGCTTTGGTTCACTGCTCGTGGTGTGGCCCGACCGATCCTTGATGTCGCCAGAATGCTCAAAGACATCGCCAGTGGGGAAGGAGATCTTACTCGCCGCCTTAAGTACGCGCGGCAAGACGAATTGGGAGAGCTGGCTGGAAGCTTCGATCTATTTCTAAACAAACTGCAGCCCATTATCGTGGACGTAAAACGCTCGGTGGGTGAAATTCTCAGTACCGCTCACCAATCTGCATCGATCGCTAGCCAGACAAGTGCCGGCATGCAGCAACAGTATTTAGAAGTAGACCAGGTCGCGACTGCATCCAATGAAATGAGCGCCACCGCGCAGGACGTGGCCCGCAGCGCCGCTCAAGCAGCAGAGGCTGCCCATGATGCTGACCAGGCTACTCACGCAGGGCTTCAAGTGATCGCCTCAACGACTTACGCAATTGAGCAGCTGGCGATCAATATGAAAAAATCGATGGAAGATGCACAGCAATTAGCGGGCAACAGCGAGCAAATCGGACGAGTTTTAGGTGTAATTCGAGCCGTTGCAGAACAGACCAATCTCTTGGCGCTCAACGCCGCCATTGAAGCTGCTCGTGCGGGCGACGCCGGGCGTGGATTCGCTGTAGTGGCAGACGAAGTACGCAGTCTATCCAAACGCACACAGGAATCTGTGGAGGAGATTCGCCTGGTCATCGAAAGCTTACAGCAAGGAACCCGCGAAGTAGTTGGCTCCATACAAAGTAGCCACATGCTAGCTCAGAACAGTGTGCACCAGGTGGAGCAAGCTGTTGTTTCATTGAAAAGCATTGGTGAAGCAGTCGCAGTGATCACCGACATGAATCTCCAAATTGCCAGCGCAGCGGAAGAACAAAGCGCCGTAGCGGAAGTGATAAACCGGAATGTGGCAGCTATTCGAGACGTAGCGGAGTCGCTTGTTGATCAAGCAACTGAATCAGGCCAAGTAAGTCAAAGTCTCAATCGTCTCGCGACTGACCAGCAAGGGCTCATGGATCAATTTAAAGCGTAATAATCTCCTGAGTGCAAAACTTCATAACCTGTCCGTTCGAGCATATCAAAAGTTTTTGCGCTCAGGCTTTTCAATAAGTCTTTTCAAGATTTTTATATTAAAAGTATCTAAGGTTATTCAAATCTGACAGCCGTGATCATTCGTGCAATGCTTGCTTGGAAAGTTGGCGCATGGATCACTTTTCAATGAGTAACTATCCCCCTTCCTTCCAGATCTTGCATTTAATGAGCATTGTACCCTCAATGCTCTTTGGAATTGCAATCGAGTTTATTAGACACATTCCCATGGCACGGGCAAACCTGCGGCGCTAATACAGTCACTCTAATGCTATGCCTAAGAAGGCCAAAGCGATAAATGCGGATGAACGTTGGTTGCACCGGCAGATGAATAGGCGTTTGGCACCCGTATAGGCAGTGCATGTGGTGCAAGTTGAGGCAGTAGCGTCCCATACGAAATGGCTAAGCAGTTGGTAGATGATGTAAAGATTCAAAAAAATTGACACGTCGTGCACTTCGCGAATTCAAATATTATCGACTTTTAGATTCAATATACTCAGCCAAAAAAAACCGTCTTTCATAAGAAAGACGGCTAAAAGGAGCTGGCGAATTAAATCAAATTGGGAAGTGACGTTCTCCCATTTGAAGAGTTACCCACTTCAGCTCGGTCATATCATGCACGGAATAACGCCCATTTTCTTTTCCATGCCCGCTATCCTTGAATCCACCAAAGGGCGCATTCGGATCGTCATCGAAAGAGTTGTCATTAATATGAACAGAACCCGCCTCAACCCTCATGGCAAAGTCGAATGCCTTCTGGAGGTCGTTGGTTATAATGCCTGAAGATAGGCCGTATGAAGTGTCATTCGCTAATGCAACAGCATGCTCGTAGTCATCAGCCTTCAAGATAGAAACAAGCGGGCCAAAGGTTTCTTCACCGTAAACGTGCATTTCGGGTTTCACATTAGTGAGGACGGAAGGGGAGAAAACATTCCCATTATAATCGCCACCGATAAGTAGCTTGGCGCCTTTGTTGACGGCATCTTCAATGTGGCTGCGAACGAAATCACATTGCGCAGAGTTTATAAGAGGGCCGACAATAGTTTCCGGGTCAGATGGGTCTCCGGATTTAATGCCACGGACTTTCTCTACAAATCTTTCGCAGAATTCGTCATAAATTTCCGATTCTACAATTATCCTCGAGTTAGCCATGCAAACCTGGCCTTGGTTGAAATAGATGCCAAACGCCGCGGCACGAACTGCATAGTCCAGATTTGCATCCTTTAAAATAACGACAGGGCTTTTTCCACCCAGTTCGAGTACGATTTGCTTCTGAAACTTCCCTGCCAGTTCGGAGAGATAATTGCCCACTTTAGCTGAGCCAGTGAAGGTCACCATCTTCACTCGTTTATCAGAGAAAAACTTATCACCTAGCGCTTCATTGGTCGTAGGTAATACGCTCAGCACACCAGGTGGTAGACCTGCCTCTTCCATAATCTCGGCAAAGAGCAAACCCATCAGTGGAGTTTGAGGGGCGGGCTTCAATATGAATGCGTTCCCGGCAGCAAGTGCAGGCGCCAACTTCTTGCCATTCAACAAGAAAGGAGCATTGAACGGTCCCACACCAGCAATTACCCCGAGAGGTTGGCGGAAAGACATCGAAATCCGGCCTGGTCCATCAGCAGGCATTGTCTCACCACGCACGTCTCGAGCTTGGCCGGCAGCTATTCGGAAAGTGCTCACCATGTAGTCGCACTCGAACATCGCCTTGCCGAGGACGTTTCCACCTTCTTCGATGAGTACCTTTACGATCTCGGAGCGCCTGCGCTCAACAATATTTGCGGCTTTGCACAAAATCGCTTCGCGTTCTTTAGCGAGAGTCTTTCCCCACTTCTTCTGAGCCTCAAACGCTGAAGAAATTGCCAGATCAATGTCCTGTGCAGTTGCCAGATTGACGCGCGCAATGATCTTTTTGCTGTAGGGGTTAATAACGTCTTGCTGAGGCTGCCCCTCACTTTCCCAAGATTTTCCGTTGATATACGGGTAATAACTTGGAAGCTTATCAATAGAAAGATCTTTCATTACGTTCACCTAATTTCAATAAAAAGCCGAAATCAAATAGGATGCCCAAGACCCTCGGTCATTGGAAATCTTCCTACCAGCACCATTCACGAAAGACCAAGCCCAAATGAAATCTCTTAAAAAGACGGGTCCAATAAATAAACCGCCCAATTTTATATGAAGACTCTCGCAAGGCACTGACGCTTTCGCTTTTCCAGTATCACCATTTCAGTATAGTTGCGTTTTGCTCGACGAAAACTGCCGTCAAATCAAGCACTCAAACAGGCCCACTCTTTCTCCAGTTATCCATCATGGTATTGGATGGTAGCGACTCATCAAGCAATTTTTGTGCCGTTATTGCCCCTGCTACAGGGAGTCCCTCTGGATTCAAGAGTCCTATTTGAACAAGAACACTGGCTTGGTCCCAATAGATATGCTCATGGTATAGCTTGTCGCCGCGGAATTTGACTACGCCCAACATAGGGATTTCAACATACTTTCCAGTTGGCGCGACATTCGGCAGTAGCCAGTCGATCTCGGTAGTATGCGTAAAGCACATAATAAACTCATCAACAATCTGAAGAGCTCCCACCGTCCGAGACAATGGAATAAGCTTCATATCCGGCGGATTACCATGAACGAAATGATGTTGATAGAAACGGCTAAGTTCTTTGCTTCCTACTCCACCAGTCATGGTTGGAATATGATTTACATACGGCTCTGCAACCATTGTTGCCATAGTCGCCGGAACATCCCGAGTATCAAATTCGTGTCGAACGTGCTCATCCCAAAGATCAGAGAGGTTGAAGTAGGGACCGATTTCTTTCTTTAATGCGGAAATGCTACGTTCGTGCGCCATCAAAAATGATGACTTATCGAAGTGATCGCCACCTATCCTTGCAAATGCATGGTCTACTCCTGGGTAGACGTAAATTTCGACATCTTCATACCCTTTCAGGGCTGAACTGATTTTTTCACGGGCAGCAGAGTCGCAATACTGATCATTTTCTGCGAAATGCAGTACAAGGCGGCCCCTTAGCTGATTGACTTCATTGAGATAGTTTTCAATTCCCATCCCATAATAACCGACAGAGCATGCTGCCTCAGTTCTTGTGGCCACCAGCCAAGCGAGCTTGCCGCCCATGCAGAAACCTACGTATCCCAACCCGACATTGTCAACTTCTGGCAAGTTACGCAGGGTCTCGAACGATGCAGTAATATCTTCCACTGCACTGTCCAGATTTATACGAGAAAAATAGTCAATAGCCGTCGGAAAAGATTCTGCTGTACATTCAAGATCTACACCTGAAGTCATTCTCCAAAACAGATCTGGAACGAGAGCAACATAGCCCTCTTCAGCATAGAAATCCGCTATTGCCCTCATGTTGGCGTTTACGCCAAAAATCTCTTGGCCAATAACTATTCCTGGTCCTTTGCCGCTTGCTGGGACAGCCAAATATCCGCGAAATACGCCTGACTGATCTGCAGCTTTAATTTCAATATACTTGCTCATATTATTCTCCTGAAACATCAAGTCAATTGGAGTCTCGGTATTTTTGAAACCAAGTACGCGGGGAGATCCCTTGGTCAGGGCCAAGAATAGAAAAACCGCCGTCTACTGGAATATCTACACCAGTCATCCATGAAGCACTGTCGGTACATAGGAAAGTGACTACTTTTGCCACTTCCTTACCTCTGCCAATACGCCCTAATGGATGGAGTGCTGCACCCACTGCGTCTGCTAGTTCAATGCTGTCACCACTGAGTTCTGCGACACTTGGCGACCATGTCCAGGCCGGAGAAACACACAGCACACGAATATTTTTTGGAGCTAGTGTGACAGCGAAGTTCTTGGTCATCTGAATGATTGCAGCTTTGGATGCAGGATATAGAGCTCGGCCGGCAGTGCCAAATTTCCCACCTGTGCTTCCCATGTTAATAATTACGCCACCTTCCGTGAGATGGGGGGAAACCTTTTGGGAGAAAATCGCTGATGAAATTAAATTGACACTTAACGTTTGGTGCCATTGCTCGCGTGTAGAATCGATGCCTTTATCAACATACATGCAAGCATTGTTAACCAAGATATCGACTCGACCGAATCGAGCTAGTGTAGACTCGATGCAATCATCGATGTCCTCATCCAGCTCAACATTACAGGCGCAAAAATCACTAGCCTCTCCTAACTCGTCTACGAGTGAACGCCCAGCCGCGGCGTTTCTTCCTACGAGCATTACTTTTGATCCAGCACTGAGCATTTGCTTAGCTATGTCTACGCCTAGACCTTGGGTACTACCGGTAATGATAGCCACCTTGCCATTAAGGTTCATGACAACTCCTCCATTACCTCGGACACGTTTGATATATTCGCAATCAAGCTCATGCTTTTCAGCGAAGCTACATGAACTTCATTGTCGGCAGATGCACACGCATCTGCCGCAACACTAACCTCGAATCCACAGTCAACCGCATGCCTGACGGTGCTTTCAACCACCGAATGAGTCGCAACGCCGGCAATGATTAATTGCTTTGTATTAAAGTTGTTAATTAGATTCTCAAGTATGGTTCCGTAGAACGCATTGATACGTTTGTGAGTTACCACAAATTCGTTTTCGCTACTCAGTGGTTTTAAGTCCTCCAAGAAGTCGGCGCCCCAAGAACCATCAACTACAGCTCCCAACTTCGCTACGCCACGTAGTATCGGAGCATTTTGGCTTAGATCGGCATAGTCAGGTCGATACGCAACTCTCACATGGAAAATCGGCCAACCCCTTTCGCGCGCGCCCAATAGAAGGCGCTTAGCACTGTATATGAGGTTGGCGCGGACTACGTCATCGTCCCCAAGCCCAACCTTGATACGACCAGCCTCATGGAGAACATCATTCTGGTAATGGAGGGCTATGACGACTGGGACTGACATTAGATGAACACCTCAAGGTTTTCAAATACGTCGTTACAATTAACTAGATCAACTCTTTTAAGTTGAATCTTCCAATCACCATCATCTTGTGTGGCGAGTTTGTAAGTGTATCGGCCCGCGAGCTGACGTAGCTTTAGACGCCACTCAGTAATCTGGAACACAGCACTCACGACCAGATGCCCTTGATCGTCTACACCCTCGACGATCAAGTTTCCAACCAAGTGTGCAGTTTGTGTTTGAGGCTGTTGGGACCAGTTTCTGGAGTTTTCGACTCGACGAATTCGAACCTCTCGCAGCATCCGATTTTCCCAGAAAAGCGAAATATGATCGAAAGGGTTATCCTGTTCATGTTTGTGTGGAACCCAATACATCCCACTTTCAGTAAAGAGTTTATCCCACTCCCAGAAATTCCGTTGATCAAGAAGCTTGGCTTCTTTAAATAAGAACTTTTCAATGCTTCGAAACGTTTCTTCCGGGATGTTCACGGACTGAAGTTTTGTGGTGTTAATGTCAAAGGTAGAATCAAGCAGCATGGGTGCTCTCCTTGGCAATAATAGTTGCCGTCATAAATTTTTTCCAGGCAGCAAACTGGTTGCGCATAGGAAGTTCGCTAGTACCGTTGGTGGAAATGGCACCATCCTCCAAAGTAATGTCTTTTCCAGCGTAGCGATGCATACTGATCCATTCCCCGCCGCGCGTCATATTGCCCTCTTGGCAGCGAGCGTATACTTCTACATCATCAGGCATCACGTTAGATGATGGAGAATTGATTACGTTGGCGTAGGTGAGGGCACGATCAAATACAGAATCGGGTGCGCCTTTGCATCTAAAGGTCTGAATTTCAACCATAGTACGATCTACGGAAAGCGGTCGTATGACTCGAAATTGCATAAATACCGTATGTGGAGAGCCACTACCGTAAATAACTGTGTTATGGCGATTCATACCAAGAATTTCGCGACTCCGCTCTTCTCCATAAGCCTTTTTTAAGCACTCAAAGTGTTCGCGAGATACTACGTCCCGTTCTGCTGCAGCAGGATCAAAAATAGCTTCCATGTAACCATGTCCATTGGTGTATGCGCGTAATTCGAGCTTTTCCCAAAAATCATACGGCTCACCATTACCGTCCATGATTAGAAGCTCAAATGGCATCTCACCAATCGCTTCAGCTTCACCGCGAGCCGCGTCGACAGAAGATTCATGCGTAACCCGGGCATGCATAGTGTCATGGAGGTTTTCGTAGAAAACTTTCCAATTAGAACGTTGTTGGACTCGGAAAATCCCACCAACTACTTCAACTTCTCCCACGGGAGAACGATCACAAAGGTTATCAATAGAAGTGATCACGCCACCCAAGAAGGTTTTCAGATCTTCGCCATATGAGGCCTGACTGGCGAAGACGAACCCTCGATAGCTGTCAACACGCGCCACACTGACCATCGAAAAGTCAGCGTGCTTAGGATCATAACAAGTGCCTTCAAAACCGCTTTTTAGTGGTGCGGAGAGGTGTTGGCCATCTAGTTTGTATGTCCATGCGTGATATGGGCAGCGGAAGAATTTACCAACATTACCGTCACCGTCAGCGACCAGCTTTGCACCTTTGTGAGGGCACCGGTTGTAAAGTACGTTTACCGCCCCGTCAGAACCACGAACCATGACAACATCTTGTTCGCCGATTCGAGTCGTGTGGTAGTCACCTGAGTTCTTTACTTGACTCTTATGACCTACATAAATCCAGGCATGTCCATATATCCGCTCCATTTCCAGTTTGAATAAAACTGGGTCGGTATAGACGCTTTTATGAACGCTATCTTCTCGTATGAGTTCAGCAATTTGTTCGTTTGTAGGGATCATGACTTCTCCTCGGCTTATTAGATATCAAGTACCAAACGCTCACTAGTAGCGCGGGAAACACAGGGGCAGAAACTGCCTAAGGAACGCTCGCGTTCTGAAAGACAAATATCGCGATGATCTGCCTCCCCTTCCAAAACTTGAGCGACACATACACCACAGTCGCCGCGGCGACAGTCAAACATGGGGTCTAAGCCCGCTTCGAGCATTACATCCAATACCGTCTGGTCAGGATTTACCGTGAGCGTTAAGCCACTTTCTTTTAAAAAGACATCAAATGGCTTATCGCCTAACTGCTCTAGCGCTCCGGTGAACACTTCATAATGAAGGTGATCATCTTTCCATCCCAACTCACGTGCTTCCTGAAGCACACTATTTACCATCTGATTTGGACCGCAAATGTATAAATGCTGAGCTATTTTTGGATCTGCCAGAACAGACCGAGCGGGAAAGCGTTTGCTCGAATTACCATTAGTTATCCATAAATTGCTTTGCTCAAGTTTCTTAACTTCATCTAGGTACGCCATACTTTCCGGAGTTCGTCCAGAGTAATGAAGCGAAAATGTCTTTCCTGATGATTTCAGGGCTCGCGCCATACCCAGCATCGGAGTGATTCCGATGCCGCCTGCTATCAGAACGAAATGATCGGCGGAATCAGAAAGAGGAAACTGGTTACTCGGCGGCTCCGCCTGAATCACTTGTCCTTCAGATAACGAATGTACCCAGCGCGACCCTCCCGAACTGTTTTCTTCGAGCTGCACAGCAATTTCGTAATAATCGGTACCAGGTTCGTTCACAAGCGAGTAAGCCCGGCGTTGAATTCGTTCACCTGGAACATGAAGTTCGACGTGAGCCCCAGGAGTAAAGGTCGGAAGCGGGCGGCTATCGGTCGAAACCAGCAGCAATCTGCGAATTCGTGGGGTGAGGCTATCTATTTGCCGCACCATTAGAGAGAGGCTGGACATACTTCATTCCTCCAAATGTATGCTGCCAATTTAAGAAGTGAGCCTCCTAAAAAAAAGCCAGAAATGGAAAATGAAATATCCATTTCTTGCATTTCTTGCATTTCTTGCATTTCTTGCATTTCTTGGCTTTTTGGAAAAAACGGGAGGGACGTGGTACCACTCATCGACAACGATGTTATATTTAGGATGATTTATTTATTGTTTAGCATTTATATGCTCTTGGTTTTCTTCTATGTGCAGTATTTGCTTGCTTTGATTCATGCTGAATGTTGTTTATCTTTCTGTACATAAAATTCAGGCTGCTATTTTAATTTCGTTCATGAAAACTCCCTCAGTTGCTACTGTTTTTATGATAGACCGATAATACTATTAAACACTTCTCAAAGAGAGGCTTGCCATGTCTAAACTCGCAGAGTTCCGTCAGCTCGAAAAACACCTGGTCTACCAGGTGCAAGCGCTTGAAGTCTTGAAAGGGGATGCAGGCTTCAAGAAGAAAATTGAATTCGAATCTAAGCTACGTGATTTGCTTGCCAAGTACGGCTACAGCTTGAGAGACGTGATGAACCTCCTAGATCCCAGGCTGGTCGACGAGCACTATCTGTCGAAACCACATCTGGCACTCGTAAGTCTCGCCAGGTGAAGATCTACAGAAATCCTCATACAATGACATCACTTACAGTGATTGATGATCTGTATGAAGTGTATTTCGTCGCTGTCCCTACCTGCACTCACATCGGCCTGTTTGCCTTGGCAGGTGTAGCCGGTGCACTGGTGGTTTCAGGGCCGGTGCTGGGTGGATCTCCGGTAGTGGTCGTGTCTGAGTTCACGCGAGCTGATAATTCGACTTTTTCAACAGAATCGGTCGTTTGCCGTCACTCGGGATCGACAATCGGCCCGGATGGCTGCGTTTTTTCGCCGACCCGATCAGATGTGATAAAACACGGTCTAGCGCTGGGCTTTTCTACTTTGTGCAGGGCTCGGACGGAATGAGGACGACCAGATCCGTATCACCTATGTCGACACCAGCTTGTGAAAGTAAGGTAGTAACTTGTCCGCGGTGATGCGTCTGATGGTTGAAGAAGTGCATGACCAAACCATAAAAGCTCCTGTCAGCCGGTACTCCCTTCATGCTTGTGTAATTGAGGGTGTGATCTAGATCCGACTCTGCAATGGAGCGAGACCACTCGACAATTTTCTGATCGAGCCACACTCGATGTGCCGAAAGTTCTCGGATATCTGAGAACAGCAACTGGTCGATGCTTTTGAGGGCAGGAAGCTGCCGAATCGGTCCCAGAGCCAAGTGGTTAGCTGGGTGCTTGGCGAATCGCTTTAGCCAGATAGTGTCGCCGGCCACCAGGTGGTTCAACGTCCCGAGAATTGAACCAAAGAATGCTTTCCTATCCACTGAGAGCTCTTCATCTGGCAGGCTTCTGGCTGCCTCATAAATCTTTGCGTTCATCCACTCGTTGTAGGTCGCCATCAGGCAGATATGGCTGGTGCGGCTCATCGTGCTCATCCTTTCAATGAATATTTGATAAGCGATCCACGCTCATCTTGAAACCCTCGCCGGCCTACAGCAGGCGGCAAACTGCATCAATGACACACTCCTTTTTTTCTCTGTGCGGCACATGTTGGCAATCGCTGATAATGAGCGTCTCGACCTCCCAGCGAGCAAGGCTGGCGAAACGCTGGGGATGCAGTGTTGAGCCAAACTCGTCTTCTGCTCCATGGATAACCAGCAAAGGACATTGAATAGCGGGAAGTCCTTTTTCGATGGACCAATCTGCATAGGAGGGAGAAAGCCAAGTCTGTGTCCAAGCATTCAATACCCATTGTGCCTTTTCACCGTGGTATTTCTGCAAACGCTCGATCTGTCCTGGTTGTTGGAACTGCTCTTTCGCACTTCGGACACCGGATACAGTTCGTTCCTCTACAAAGGCTTGGGCAGACTCGGTCACCAGGGCCATGCAATGCTCGGGAAACAACGCGGCGCAGTTTGTCGCCATGGCACCGCCGACGCTATGGCCAAAGGCGATAAAGCTATCGATGCCTAGGCTGGAACGCACGAATGGGAAGTAACGCTGCGCTTCTTCACGAATGAAGTCGTTGGACCAATCGCCAGGATGAGGGTCTGAACGACCAAATCCTAATCGGTCATAAGCCACGACATTTCTGTTGGTTGCCTTTGCCAGCAGTGAAGGGAAGTCGCGCCATAGCTCCACGCATCCGAGAGAGTCGTGGAACAAAATGATGGGGGCTGTTTGCTCGGCAAACTCGTGACTGCTCGGATACCAGCAGCGTGCGAACACCTGCCCATACGGTGTGTTAACCCAATGATCTTCCTGGGTGATGGAAACCTGCATTGATGATCCTCATATTGCACAACCATGCTGGCCTAGCGGCCGTTACTGGACCGATGTTCATGGTCACTTCCATAGGCTGGGTCGTGTCAAAGACCATTGCGACGACCCAGCCATAACTCATTTCCAGGCCGTTTAGTGTTGCGCTGCTTTTTCAGCGCCCCAGCCGGTTTCTGCGCGCATGCTTTGTTGTTCGAAGGCGTCACGCTCGGCACTTGCGCTTTGACTGTGGTCAAGGCAGGAAACTGCCCAAGCAACCACGAACGCTAACGGCATGGAAAACAGCGCGGGGTAGTCATAGGGGAAGAGCGCTTCCGGATGATGCAGGACTTTGACCCAAACGCCCGGAGACAACAAGACCAAGGTCAGGGAGCTGACCAGCCCACTCAAACCACCGCAAATAGCACCGCGACTGGTCAGACCTTTCCAGTACATGGCCAGCAACAGTATCGGGAAGTTTGAGGAAGCGGCAATCCCGAACGCCAGTGCAACCAGAAACGCGACGTTTTGCCCTTTGAAAACGATCCCCAGAGCAACCGCGACGATGCCCAGACCGATGGTTGCCCAGCGGCTGACTCGCATTTCACTCTTACTGCTGGGTTTGCCTTTACACAGTACGTTGGCATAGAGGTCGTGGGAGATTGCGGAGGCTCCGGCCAGAGCCAGGCCCGAGACCACTGCAAGGATAGTGGCGAAAGCCACGGCAGCGAGGAATCCGAACATCAGGTCGCCGCCCAAGGCTTGGGCCAAGTGCATGATTGCCATGTTGACACCACCGAGCAGGGGACCGCCTACCTGACCTTGCTCGAAAAATGCAGGATCTTTCCCGACAACACTGATCGCTGCGGTACCCAGGATACAGACCAGAATGAAGAACATTCCGATCAAGCCATAGGCCACGAGGACCGACTTACGGGCAGCTTTGGCGTCTGGCACGGTGAAGAAGCGCATCATGATATGCGGCAACCCGGCGATACCGAACACCAGCCCGAGGGACAGTGAGATCATCGAAAGCGGATCGGTAGCAATTTTCAGGGGGCCGAGGATTTGTTTGCCACTTTGATGACTGGCAACGGCGCTATCGATCATGTGCTCCATGCTGAAGCCAAAGTGCTGGAATGCCAGCAGGGTCAGTAACAGGCCCCCGCTGAGCAGCAGAACCGCCTTGATGATCTGTACCCAAGTCGTAGCGACCATCCCCCCGAACGTCACGTAGACCACCATCAGCACACCGACACAGATGACGGCGATCTCATAGTCGAGCCCGAACAACAGGTTGATTAATTGACCGGCACCGACCATCTGCACGATCAAATAGAAGCACACGATGACAAACGAACTAAAGGCCGAAAACAGCCGGCTACCTACAGGATCGAGGCGGTACGCAATAATATCGGCGAGGGTGAAGCGTCCAAGGTTACGCAACCGTTCGGCCATCAGGAACATAATCAAAGGCCAACCCAGGATGGCGCTGACCGAGTAGATCATCCCATCGAACCCTGTGGAGAACACCATGCTGGAAACACCCAGCAAGACGGCTGCCGACATGTAGTCTCCCGCAATGGCAAAGCCATTTTGGACGCCACTGATACCGCCTCCTGCGGTATAGAAGTCTGAGGCTGAGCGTGTTCGGCCGGCCGCCCAGTATGTGATCCCGATGGTGGTGACGACGAACGCCAGGAAGATCGCGATCGCCGTCATGTTCAACTCGCGAGTCCCTGATGGCGCAGTTTGCGCGATGGCAGCAAAGCTGATGAAGCAAAGTGCTGGCGCCAGTAACAACCGAGTGAGCGATTTCATTCTTTTACCTCCGACAGCAGCGCCTGGGTCAACTTGTCGAACGAGTTGTTTGCACGAAAGACATACAGCCCGGTCAGTAGCCAGGAACCAATAATGAGGATAAGTGCCGCCCATATACCGGTGGTGAGGCCACCCCCCAGCGGGACGTACAACAGTGATTGCGGATGCCACGAGACCGCCGCGACAAATAACGAGTAAAGACCCAACACAATCGCGCTGAGTGTGAAAGCTAGACGACTACGGCGCTGAACCAGGGCGTGATACCGCGGATTGTTCCGCAGGGCCTGATAGACGGGGTGCGATGACATGTTTGAGCTCCTTAATACCTTAATTGTTATTGGCTGGAGTTTTTTGTTATGGCTGCCGCTCTCATGAATGACAGGTGCTACAGGGCGGCCCGAGAGAGTTCAGGTGCAAATCAGGCATTGAATGCTTGATACGCGATGAACTATTGCTCTCAGGTCATGTTGGACGTCATGTCCGGTCTTGATTACCTCGTGGAAGCTAGGAGGCCGCGCAAAGTGACTGACGATTGATAGATGGAGGAGGGGAGATCACTTTATTGGGATTGGGCATGATGAGTTTCCATTATTGTTATAAGTCGCCTATCTACCCAGCGGATGAACGCCGAGTTATAGCCCACTGATCATTTGCATTAGCGGCCACTGCGGCTTCATCTACCAATAGGTGCTTCAATCAGGCTTGTTTCGAATGTGGGGTTAGCTTAGCCATTGAGCCATCCGGCATGAAATAACCCGATCCGCCGATTAACTTGCATATCGCGCCACTTCCACCTGGAGTTCAGTCCCCATATCCGATGCATTCGTAACTGAGTTTTTACGCATTAGAGAACGTCACTTTCATTAGGAATAGCCGTGCTCTTCACCGGGAAACTCACCGCTTTTCACGGCAGCTACATAGGCCTGCAACGCGGATTGAATACTGTCGTGTCCCGCCAGGAAATTACGTACAAATTTCGGGGTGCGTCCGGTCAGGGACAGACCAAGCATGTCGTGAAGCACGAGTACTTGGCCGTCGGTGCCAGAGCCCGCGCCGATACCGATTACCGGAATGCGCACAACCTGGCTAAGCTGTTCGGCTAAAGCACTGGGCAGGCACTCGACCAGCAACATTGCAGCCCCGGCCTCTTCGAGGGCGATGGCGGTTTCGATCAATTGCCGTGCACGAATCGGGTCACGCCCCTGAACCTTGAATCCGCCGAGCACATTGACCGATTGAGGTGTCAGCCCCAGATGTGCGCACACCGGTACGCCGTTTTCGGTCAGTCGCTTGATCGATTCGGCCAACCAACGATCCCCTTCAAGCTTGACCATGTTTGCGCCCGCTTTCATTAGGCGACCAGAACTTTGCAACGCCTGCTCGACGGTGGCGTAACTCATGAACGGAAGGTCGGCGACGATAAAGGCACCCACGTTGCCTCGTCTGACGCATTCGGTATGGTACGCAACGTCATCTACCTCCACCGGTAGTGTGCTGTCGTGTCCGTGCAGAATCATGCCCAGGGTGTCACCTACCAAGAGCATCTCCACACCAGCGGTGCTTGCCGCGTGGGCGAAAGTGGCGTCATAGCAGGTCAGCATGACAATTTTTTCGCCGCGCTCTTTTAGTCCGTGCAGGGTGGTCAGGGTGATGTTGGGCATCAAGATGTTCCTTGTCGAATCAGTATTTCGTGAGGAATAGGGATCGGATTTCGACTGCGATCAGACACGACCCTGCCGCGAAACTTGCGTGAGCATGAGTCTCTAGGGACAGCTGGATGGAATCAGTAAATTGCTAACCCTTTCGAGGGCTACACCAGCGCGTGGGTGAAAGTCCGAACGCCTTTTTGAAATGCCGGGTCATGTGGCTCTGATCAAAAAAACCTGCCTCTATCGAGGCATCTGACAGCGCTTGTCCTGCCAGTACGAGCGCTTTAACCCGGTCCAGACGCCGAAGGGTGAGATACCGGTGTGGGCTGGTACCGAAAAACGCGCGAAAGTCATTCGACAGATTCCAGCGATCGCGCCCGGCGCAGTCGGCGAGGTCGTCGAGTGTAATCGGCTGGTTGAGGTGGTCGTCGATGTACTCTCGGGCCAGCGCTGCAGCTGCAAAATGATGCGATGCCTTGGTCAAGGGGTGCCCGGCGACCTCTGCCAGAGTGATGACAAAGGTGTAGAGGGCATCATCTTCCGCCAGTGAGTCCAGATCGGCATCGAGCGTATTGAGTAGTGCATCTGCCGCCGCGGCCAAGCGCGGGTCTCGGGTTATGCCTGCTTCAAAAAAAGGAAGGGGGGTGCCCTTCACTATCTCCTGGACCAGAGAAGGCGGGACATAAACACCGCGATACCGAAAGCCTGCATCGGAGCCGGCACATCCGTCGTGGGGTTCATCCGGATGAATAATCATGGTTTCGCCGGGCAAGCACAGCTTCGATTCGCCCCGGTAATGGAAACGGTGTACACCGGAAACCGTTCGCCCGATCGCGTACGTATCATGCCGATGCGGATCGAAGGCGTGGGAGCCGAAGAACGCCTCGAACCGCTCTACCTTCGAGGTCAGAGGCGCGTGTTTCACCCAGTCCCGTTTCGATTGGTCGTCTTGCATAGTGGCGCACCGGTGCGAATGAAAAATAAAACGCTGTTCAGAATAGCATGGTCGATCCAGGCACTATTCAGGCGTTTTCTGGTGACCCGAGTCATTGCTGTGTAGAAGGTCTCAGGCCAGATTTTTAATGTGCATGTAGAACTCGTGGAGCATGAAGTAAGCACACACCACCAACGCCAGTCCCATCAGACGATTGAACAAAATGAAATAGGATTCACGGGTGATGCGACGGCCCAGCAGCGCCCCTAAAAGCGAGTAAGCACCCGGAGCACCACCGCCAGCAATGGCGAGCAGTGCCGAAACTATGGCAATTGAGGTACCAGTGATATGCGCAGCGGGCAACATGACGCTGGTGATCGGCAGTACCACCATAATGCCCTTGGGGTTCAGGGCCTGGATCAAAAAACCATTCCAGAAAGTGAGAGTCTTTTCCGGCGCAGCAGGCAATTGCTCTGCTTCATTGGGTACGACCGTCTTTGCGGTGTACACCTTATAGGCCAAGTAGAGTGTATAGACGCCACCAACGAGTGAAATGTAGGGCAGTGCCGCTTGGGAAATGATGGCCTCGCCGGTGTAACCAAAGAGCATGAATAGCACCAACAGTGCGCAACCTACTCCTACGAAAAACCCCAGCGAGCGCTGAAATCTTCCGGTGAGTCCGGCATTCAGGGCCATGAAATTGACGGGCCCTGGGCTGTACATAACGCTGAAGGCGTAGATAAAAATTTCCATGGTCTGCCTGTGTCTGAATACAAAAACAACGATACTGCTTGCAGGGTCGACATCAATCGCGTTTCGGTCCCTGCTGAAGTAAGTCAGAGCATAGGCAAATGGAGCATCGCCTGGCTTGCACGTTTGTGGTTGATTGCGGGGCTGTGGCTGACCGAGTATGGCGTCCCGGTATTACTGGAAGGGAAAGAAGCAGACCGGCTGTTGCCGGTCGTGCCTTCGCCGAAACCTATCGAGGCTAGAGTGAGGTCATACCCGCTCGATAATGGCCGCGATACCTTGTCCGCCGCCAATGCACATCGTCACGAGTGCGTAGCGTCCGCCGATGCGGTGCAGCTCATGAATAGCCTTGATCGTGATAATCGCCCCGGTTGCACCTACTGGGTGCCCGAGCGAGATTCCCGAGCCATTGGGGTTGACCTTGGCCGAGTCGAATTCCAATTGTTGCGCGACAGCACAGGCCTGGGCCGCAAAGGCTTCGTTCGACTCAATGACATCGATATCTTGAATGCTCAATCCCGCACGTTTCAGTGCCATGCGCGTGGCCGGTACAGGACCGATACCCATGTAGTCCGGTTCGACGCCGGCATGTGCATAGGCCACAAGACGAGCAATGGGTTGAAGGCTGTGCTGCTTGATAGCGTTTGCATCCGCCAAAAGCAGCGCTGCGGCGCCGTCGTTGAGGCTGGATGCGTTACCGGCGGTGACTGTGCCACCCTTTTGAAAGATAGGCTGCATCCTGGCCAATTGCTCGATGTCGATATCGGGACGTACGTTCTCGTCGGTATCAAACAGCACAGTCCTTCTCTTCACCTGTACTTCAACCGGCACGATTTGTGTCTTGAAGCGCCCCTCAGCAACGGCGCGCGCAGCACGGAGCTGGCTCTGAAGTGCTAGCTGATCCTGCATTTCACGCGAGACATCGTACCGCTCGGCGATGTTTTCCGCCGTGATGCCCATATGCATTTTTTTCCAGGGGTCATGAAGAATTCCATTCATGTAATCCACGGCCTGACTGTCACCCAGCCGACTTCCCCAACGCATACCGGGCATGATGTACGGTCCGCGACTCATGGACTCTGCGCCACCGGCTACGGCCACCGAAAAATCGCCGAGCATGATGCCTTGCGCGGCAGAGACAATGGCTTGCAGGCCGGAGCCGCACAGGCGGTTCACGTTGAAGGCAGGCGTTTCCTTGGGAATGCCGGCACCCATCGCCGCGACCCTCGACAGGTAGGCGTCCCGTGGCTCGGTTGGAATGACATTCCCCATGACCACATGGCCAACGTGTTGGCCGTCGATACCTGCGTGGGCGAGGGCGCCTTTGACGGCTGCGGTAGCCAGATCCCCCAAGGGAACATCTTTCAAGGCCCCGCCGAAACTGCCAATGGCGGTCCGTGCGGTTCCGATGAAGAAAACATCTGCTTGGGCCATGGCGGGCTCCATTCTTGATAGGTGAAGTTTTGGGCAAGCCCTGACTTTGTGTCAGAGCTCGCGATTATCGAAACCTTTAGATCGTGTAGTGCGAAAGCTCACGAGCAATCAGCAACCGTTGAATCTCACTGGAGCCTTCGTAGATCTGGGTAATGCGGGCATCGCGGTAGTAGCGCTGTACCGGATAGTCCTCCAGGTACCCATAACCACCATGAATCTGTACGGCTTTCGAGCACACGCGTTCGGCCATTTCCGAGGCGAACAACTTTGCTTGGGAAGCCTCTGACAAGCAGGGGTGACCGGCGCTTTTCAGTCGTGCTGCATGCAGGACCAACAAGCGCGTGGCATTAAGTTTTGTATGCATGTCGGCCAGCATGTTGGCGATGCTTTGGTGCTCGCTGATCGGTTTACCAAACTGGACGCGGTCACGGGCGTAACTCAGTGCTGCTTCGAACGCTGCGCGGGCGATACCGAGTGCCTGGGCCGCAATTCCGATGCGTCCCCCCTCCAGATTGGACAGGGCAATCGACAACCCTTTGCCACGCAAGCCCAGCAAGTTGGCTTCAGGGATACGGCAATCGTTCAGCGTGACTGCGCAAGTGTCTGAAGCGCGGATGCCCATCTTGTGTTCACTGCGGTCGACCGTAAAACCCGGTGTGTCGGTAGGTACCAGGAAGGCTGACAAACCTTTCTTGCCCAGCTCCGGATCGGTGACGGCAAAGACGATAGCCAGTTTGGCGCGCTTGCCGTTGCTGACAAACTGTTTTGCGCCGTTGAGCACCCATTGGCCATCTTGCAGTTCTGCGCGTGTGCGCAGGTTATGTGCTTCAGAGCCCGCTTGCGGTTCGGTCAGGCAGAAGCAGCCAATGGCCTGGCCGCTGGCCAGATCCGCTAGCCAGACATCCTTTTGTGCCTGCGTGCCGAACTTCAGGATCGGACCACAGCCGACCGAGTTGTGGATACTCATCAGCGCACCCACGGCACCATCGCCAGCCGATATTTCCTCGACAGCCAAGGCATAGGCGACGTAATCGATATAGGTTCCGCCCCATTCTTCGGGCACGACCATACCGAGCAGGCCCAGCTCGCCCATCTGTGACACGAGGGCGTCGTCAATCCAGCCGGCTTTTTCCATATGTTCGGCTTTGGGCGCGATCTCACGACGGGCAAAGTCGCGGGACATGTCGCGAATCATTCGTTGCTCTTCAGTCAATTCGAGGTCGTGCATTGATCATCTCTCCGGTTGGGCGGTCAGGCAGTGACTTGGCGCTGTGGTGTACAGGCAGCGCGCTCGAACTCATTGAAAAAGGCGTGTACCCGAACAGGATCAAGCTCAGCCAGTGTCGGCGGATTCCAGACCGGGCACTTGTCCTTGTCGATGATCAGCGCGCGAACACCTTCCATCACGTCTCCTTTGTCGAACCACTGGTAGTCCAGGTGCAGTTCCTGGGCAAAGCATTCGCTCAGGGATAACTTGCGACCGCGGCGCAACAATTCCAATGTGACGGCCATCGCCATGGGCGAACGGCTGTCCAGCACATCAACGGTTTCCTCGGCCCAATCCTGGAACTGCGGGCTGGTTTCTGCCAGCAGGGCCGCGCGAATCGACGGCAGGTCGGGTTGGGCGAAGTGCTCGTCTATGGCGGGCTGCATCGCCTTGAGCTCCGAACCCGGGAACTTGCTGACACCCAGGGTGGCGAGCAGGACTTGCAAGGCCTGTCTTGGCTGGTTGGTCCAACTCATATTGTTGAGACAGTGATCCAGTTCGGGGATCTGCGAGCTGGTAATGCACCAGTCCGCCAAATCTGCATAGAGGGCATCGGCGGCGCGTATCTGGATGCCAGTGACCCCCAGATAAATACCCAACTCGCCAGGCAGACGTGGCAGGAAATAGCTGGCAGCGACGTCTGGGAAATATCCGATGCCCACTTCCGGCATGCCCATGCGTGTGCGCTCGGTGATGACCCGCAGCGATGCCCCCTGTACCAAACCCATGCCGCCGCCGAGCACCAATCCATCCATCAAGGCCAGGATGGGTTTTGAGTAGGTATGGATGTACTCGTCGAGCGCATATTCCTCTTCGAAGAAAATGTCATGCAGACCGTTGCCCGACTGGTGGCTCTCGTAAAGCATGCGGATGTCTCCGCCGGCACAAAATGCTTTTTCTCCGGCTGCACGCAGTACCACGGCAACAACGTCCGGATCCTGCTCCCAGATTTGTAGGTGTCGCTGGAGTAGGCGGACCATTGGTAGCGTCAGTGCGTTGAGACCGCTCGGACGATTCAGTGTCAGGTGGCCGATGCGGTTGCGTACCGCAGCCAGAACGGGCGCTTCGACGTCGTTCATGTTCAGCTGTCCTTATGGTACATATTGATGATCGCGGAGAAATCCAGGCTGCCATTACCTTGAGTGCTGAAGCTCTGGTAGAGCTGCTGGGCGAATGCGCCAAGGAGCACCGGTTGGCCGATCTGCTTGGCCGCATCGCTGGCAAGCCCCAGGTCCTTGAGCATCAGGTCAGTGCCGAAGCCGCCGGTGTATCCACGAGACGCCGGTGCATTTTCCAGCACGCCCGGGAATGGGTTGTAGGTGTCCGAACTCCAGCATCGGCCACTGGAGGTGTTGATGATGCCGGCCAGCACACCAGCCTCCATGCCCAGTGAAACGCCGAGTGCCATGGCTTCGGAAACTGCGATCATTGATATGCCGAGCAGCATGTTGTTGGCGACTTTGGCCACCTGGCCGTTGCCAGTGTCACCGCAGTGCACGATGTTCTTTCCCATGGCAGCGAGAATTGTTTGCGCGCAGTCGAAGTCAGCAATCGAACCCCCGACCATAAACGTCAAGGTGCCGGCAGTGGCGCCACCTGTTCCGCCGGAGACAGGCGCGTCGAGCATGGGGTTGCCATGCGCGGAGGCTGCCTTGGCCACTTCGCGGGCTGTGAGCGGGTCGATGGTGGAACAGTCGATCAGAGATACACCAGGCTGGACGTGGGCCAGAATGCCATCGCCGCCCAGGTAAACGGATTTTACATGGGCAGCCGCGGGCAACATGGTAATGATCAGTTCTGCATCGCTTCGTGCAATGGCAGCTGGTGATTCGGCGGCTGTGGCGCCGGCCTCAACCAGGCGCGCCAACGAGGCTGGCGATAAATCGAATACCGTCAGCGTGTGGCCGGCTCTGATCAGGTTCAGGGCCATTGGCCCGCCCATGTTGCCGAGCCCTATGAAGCCTATGTTCATGGTAAATCCTCGCTAGTTAGACTGGCGTCAGCCGTGCTTGAACTGTGGCGCACGTTTTTCGACGAAGGCGGCCATACCCTCTTTTTGATCGGCGGTGGCGAAGACCGAATGGAAAACCCGGCGCTCGAAGCGCACGCCCTCGCTCAGGCTCGACTCGAACGCACGGTTGACGCTTTCCTTGACCAGCATGGTGGCCGGCAGGGACTTTTCGGCGATGGCGCTGGCGGTTTTGAGCGTCTCTTCAAGCAGGTTGTCGACCGGGACAATACGAGCGACCAGTCCAGCCTGTTCGGCTTCCTGGGCCCCCATGTGGCGACCGGTCATGCACATTTCCATGGCTTTGGCCTTGCCCACCGCTCGGGCAAGACGTTGGGTGCCGCCGATGCCCGGGAGCACCCCCAGAGTGATTTCCGGCAGGCCGAAGCGAACGTTGTCGGCGGCGTAGATGAAGTCGCACATCAGCGCCAGTTCGCAGCCGCCCCCCAAGGCATACCCGGCTACTGCCGCAATCAGTGGCTTGCGCCGGCTGGCAATGCGGTCAGCGGCAGAGAAGAAATCATCGAGAAACACCTGGGGATAGGTGAACGCCGCCATCTCCTTGATATCCGCACCGGCAGCAAAGGCCTTGGATGAGCCGGTGATGACCATACAGCCAATTGCCGGGTCATTTTCCAAGTGGTCCAGGGCCAAGTTGAGCTCGGCTATCACTTGGCTATTGATGGCATTGAGAGACTTGGGGCGGTTCAGCGTGATCAGACCGACCCGCTCGTGAATTTCCAACAGCAGAGTTTCAAATTGCATAACGCAGACTCCCAGAGCAGGCCGGCACGTAACGAGCGCCGGCCTGCGGGTTCATTTCAGAGTGATGGTGGTGTTGACCGGGCCACTGACTTCGTCTTCGTCGAACCAACGTTCGGTGATGGTCTTGGTCTGGGTGTAGAACTGCACAACCTGTTTGCCGTACGGGCCCAAGTCGCCCAGCTTGGACGCGCGCGAGCCACTGAAGGAAAACAGCGGAACCGGGACCGGAATTGGCACGTTGATCCCGACCTGGCCCACATCAATTTCCTCCTGGAAGTGGCGGGCCGCCGCACCGGAACGAGTGAAGAGGGCAGTGCCATTACCATTCGGGTTGGCATTGATCAGTTCGATGGCATCGTTCAAGGTTTCGGCGTGCAATACGCTGAGTACCGGACCGAAGATCTCCTCCCGGTAGATGGCCATGTCCGTGGTGACGCCGGAAAAGATGGTCGGGCCGACAAAGTTGCCTTGCGCATACCCCGCCACTTCTGGATTGCGGCCATCGAGCTCCAGCGTTGCGCCTTGCTCAACGCCGGTGGCGATAAGGCTGCTGATTCGATCCAGTGCAGAACAGGACACTACCGGGCCAATATCAGTGCCAGGCTCGACGCCGGCACTGATCTTCAGACCCTTGGTTTTTTCGATCAGCTCCGGTAGCCAACTCTGTGCTTCGCCGACCAGAATCACTACCGGTAGGGCCATGCAGCGTTGGCCAGCGGCACCGAACGCGGCGCCGAGCAGGTTGTTCAGCGTCTGCTGTTTGTTGGCATCAGGCAGGACGATGGCGTGGTTCTTTGCGCCCATCATGCACTGTGCCCGTTTGCCGTTGAACGTGGCGCGGTTGTAAACGTGAGTACCGACCTTGGTCGAGCCTACGAAGGATATCGCCTTGATATCCGGGTGATCGCAGATCAGGTTGACGGCTTCCACACCGCCATGAATCACGTTGAGTACGCCTGGTGGGACGCCTGCTTCCATGGCCAGTTCAGCCAGGCGCATGGTCACCATTGGGTCCTGCTCGGAAGGCTTGAGGACGAAGGTGTTGCCGGTAGCGATTGCCATCGGGAACATCCACAGCGGAATCATTGCCGGGAAGTTGAATGGGGTAATGCCTGCACAGACGCCCAATGGCTGCAACAAGGTGAAGGTATCGACACCACCGGCCACGTTGTTGGCCAGTTCACCGAGTTGCAGGTTGCCGATGCTGGCGGCGTGCTCGACCACTTCCAGCCCTCGGAACACGTCACCCTCGGCATCCGGCAACGTCTTGCCCTGTTCGGCGGTGAGAATCGCCGCGAGTTCCTTCATGTTTTCGCGGATCAGCTGTTGATACTTGAGGAAGACCCGCGAACGGGCGCCGATTGGCGTTCTCCGCCAAGTCTTGAAAGCTTCCTTGGCGCTGGCCACGGCGGCATTCATTTCTTCGGCGGTGGCAAAGGGCACGCGGGCCAACACTTCCTGGGTCGCGGGATTAACCACATCACGCCATTGCGTAGTCTGGGATTCGACGAGCTTGCCGTTGATCAACAGCTTGACGGTAGGGACGCTATTGTTAGCCATTATTCTCTCTTTCAGGGCGCCAAGGCCCTCGTTTTGTGGTGGGGTGGCGGGTTTGGCCAATCCTTGTGAACGGGATGTGCAAGCCTGCTTTTCTTGATCTGAAGGGGGAGTGGACAGCGAGGCTGCAGCTCGCCACGCACTTGCATTAACGGCCAAATATTTATGGATTTTCTGAAGCCAACCTTCGATCAAGGTTGCGTTGGGTGTTGATATGGGCCTAGCTTAGCCAGCACGCCATCGGGCTTGAAATAACCCGATCCGCCGATTAATTTGCATATCGCGCCACTTCAGTAGTGGTCAGAGGAGGGAAGTAGGTGGATAATCCGGTGGATAACACGCTGCCCATGACCTTCGTTCAGGGGCTGTTACAAGGGGCACTGAACATCTGTAGCGCTGCTGACATTCAGACGTTCATCAGCGCCGCCGGTATTGCGGATCACTTGCTGGAAGCGCCAGGTGCGCGAGTCACGTACGATCAATTTGTACTGTTGTATCAACAGGTCGCACTGGGTACAGATGACGAAGTGATGGGGCAATTCTCTCGTCGCATGCGCAGCGGCACTCTCAAATACCTGTGCTCGAGCCTGCTGGACGCCAGGTCGCTGGGCAACGCCATGTATCGCTTCACGCGGTTTTGGAATCTGCTGCTCGATGACTATCAATTCGACTACAGAGAGCACTTGGGTGAGGTGGTGATCTCCCTGGAAGCACGCGACAGCAATGCCAGCGCGCAGCGCTGGGGTCATGAGCTGATGATGAAGCTGGTGCATGGGGTGGCGTCTTGGCTGGCTGGCCAGGAAATTCCGCTCCACAGTGTGATGTTCTCCTTTGCCAAGCCTGTTTACGCATCCGAATACATGCACATGTTTCCTGCGCCAATCAGCTTCGAGCAGCCCAGCACGGCGTTGTGCTTTGGTGCTGAATGGGCAGAGATGAAGTTTCGCCGCAGCAAGGCCGAGCTACTGCCGTTTTTGCAGTCCGCACCCCGTTACTGGCTGTTCACCACGTTGAAGGAACGCCTGGTAGCGCAGCAGGTTCGTCAGTATCTGCTGGCGAACCTCAAGCATGACGACAGCATCCAGGCCGCTGCCAACGCATTATTGTTGTCCACCCGCACACTGACGCGTCGACTCAAGGAGGAGGGAACCAGTTACCAGTTGGTCAAGGATGCGTTGCGTCGGGATATCGCCGTGCAGCAGCTCATTCACACAGACCTTTCCATTACCCATATCGCATTAGGGCTCGGCTTTGACTCTAATGCGGTGTTTCATCGCGCATTTCGTGGCTGGACAGGAAGTACGCCTGGGGCATACCGCCGCCCGGGCGCCACACCGTTCTAACCAGAAAACCTGCGCGCCTGTTTTCATTAAAACTGCCGTTACCTACAAACGTACAATCCAACGGTCCTGGTTGGCGATAGAGTCCTCCCATATGTGAACATCTTTATCAAGTTGTCACCGATGCGGGAGGACGTTTTGTTTAGTTTTACGAGTTTTATTATTCGCCCTGAGTTCAAGCACAGCGACACGTTGTTTTTGCTGTTGTCTATTGTCATGGGTTGTGCGGTAGGCTGCGTAATGGGCTCGAAGATATCAATGATGACGGGGCTGGTATTCGGGATTTTTTCCACACTGGTTTTTTACTATATGTGGCGCAACCCGGCTTAATCACTCTCCTCAAGAATTTCATTGAAACGATAATTACGAAGGTGCTGTTGTCACGATTGACGCTGGATGCCCCAGTCGCTGTAGACAAAGCACTGTCGACAATAAAAATAATTTTTAGCGCTCGCCTTTGTACTTGGTTTAAACCAAGGGTGGTCGCTCTGCCATCTGTTTTTCGGAAATTTTAGTACTGTTTGAATTATATGCCCTCTCGCTCATATCAAACTCACTTGAGCGGTGAATGACATTGACCAGAATTCATTACTACTTCCGATAGCCATTGGTTTCTTACCCTGAGGAGGTATTGATATGCAAGAAAACAGGATGACATTAAGTCGGCGCCAAGTACTCAACTGGATCGGTGTAACCGCAGGTGCAGCGGCCATGTATCAGGCAATGAGTTCGTTGAGTTTCGCAGCAGAATCCAATTACGACCGCTCATTTGCATTGAGCGGTGCCCCCGAGGGAACTAGCGTACTGGTTCTTGGTGCAGGTCTTGCCGGAATGACCGCTGCCTACGAACTTCGCAAAGCAGGTTATCAGGTCAAGGTCCTGGAATTTAATGCCAAGCCAGGTGGACGTTGCTGGACATTGCGAGGAGGCGACCGCTTCACCGAATTGGGAGGCGCGACGCAGCATTGCGAGTTTGATAAAGGGCTGTATCTGAATCCTGGTCCCTGGCGGATTCCCTACCACCATCACGCGGTGCTTGATTACTGCCACAAGTTCGGTGTCGCCCTGGAGCCATTCGTTCAAGTCAATTACAACGCCATGGTCCATTCCACCAAGGCGTTCGGGGGCAAGCCACAGCGATATCGCGAAGTACAGGCTGACTTTCAAGGCCATGTTGCCGAGCTATTGAGCAAAGCAGTCAACCAGAAAGCTCTTGACCAGGCCCTGACCCAAGAGGATCGCGAACGACTGCTGGAAGTCATGCGCAGTTGGGGGGCTCTGGACGCCAATGGCAGCTATCGCAAGTCCCTGGAGACAAGCCTGCGTCGCGGTTTCGCCGTGGACACGGGCGGTGGTTTGATGCCCGAAGCGGTGCCGTCCGAACCGTTGGACCGTAAGGCGCTACTGGACTCCAATCTTTGGCAAAGCATCGCCACAGGCCAGGAATACGAATTTCAGACCAGTATCTTCCAGCCCGTGGGGGGTATGGACATGATCGCCCGGGCGTTCGAAAAGCAGGTCGGGAAACTGATCCGCTATAACGCCAAGGTCACTCGAATCCAGCAGAGCGATAAAGGAGTGACCGTTACCTTCCAGAACAGTGATGGTGCGGGTGATTCGCTGCAGGAAAATGCTGACTGGTGTGTGTGCACCTTGCCTTTGTCTATCCTCGGCCAGCTACCGATTGACGTCAGCGCGCCCATGATGAGCGCAATCCGCGCTGTGCCCTATGAGTCTTCCGTGAAAGTTGGCTTGCAGTTCAAGCGGCGCTTCTGGGAGCAGGATGAGCACATTTATGGCGGCATCAGTTACACCGACACCCCCATAGGCAGGATCAGCTATCCGAGCGCCGACTATGGCAAGCCCGGAAAGGGGGTGCTGCTGGGTGGTTACCTGTTCGGCCCGAACTCTTACGAGTTCACGGCAATGCAGCCAGAAATGAGGGTGAAAAAAGCCGTCGAATACGGCGCCCTTGTCCACCCTCAGTACACCAGCGAATTCGAGAATGGTATTGCGGTCGGTTGGCACCGGGTCCCCTGGACCAATGGGTGCTATGGCTTGTGGACAGAAGAGTCTCGTCAGCAGCACTACAAAAACCTCTGCCAGATTGACGGTCGAATCGTCCTCGCGGGTGAGCATGCCTCGTACATTCCGGCTTGGATGGAGGGTGCAATCCTGTCGTCGCTGGATGCAATCAAACGCCTGCACACCCACATAGTCGCCAGCCCCAAGGCAGCCTGAGACCGGAGTTCGTCATGCGCAGATTTTTTGCAACGGGAATATTGTTGAGCATTCTGGTCAGTGCATCCGCTTTCGCTGCCGATGCCCCTCAGCTATCCACCTCAGGCAAATTTGACGAGACCAGTGGTGAAGCGCTGTTTCACCAGGTTTGCCAAGGCTGTCATATGTCCCAGGCTGAGGGCTCGCACGGGGCTGGGACTTATCCAACCCTGGCGAAAAATCCAAAGCTGGCCGCGAAGATTTATCCCATTTATATGGTGACGTCGGGTCAGGGCGGCATGCCCGGCTTTAAGAAATATATGTCTGACCAGCAAATTGCGATGGTGGTGGATTACGTACGCACTCACTTTGGCAATAACTATTCGGACACCGTAACGGTTGAGGATGTCCGAACTGTTAGTCAGCGCTAATTGAATCAAAAGTTGGCGCAATGCCAGTCGTGTCGTTAACACACAAAAGGAATACTTGATGTTGACCAGAAATCCTAAGGCCGTTTTTCTTGCTTCCTTGATAGGCGGACTGATGTCCATTCACGCGAACGCAGGCGAAGTGGTACGCCACAAAATTCCAAACTCAGACTTTCCTATTTCACTGGCCGTCGAAATCCCTGCGAGTGCGACGCTTGTTAATCTCAGCGGTGCAGTTCCACCCATTGCCGACAGTACTGCCGATCCTAAAAGCGTTGCCGCGTTCGGTAATACTGAGGCACAAACCGTCAGCACGCTCAAAAATATTGAGGGCACGTTGAAAAGCTTGGGTCTTTCACTGGCGGATATAGTGAAAATGCAGGTCTATTTGGTCGGGGCGCCAAATAATGAAGGAAAGATGGACTATGCCGGTTTCATGAAAGGATATACGCAATTCTTTGGCACTGCGAACCAGAGAAACCTACCAACACGCTCAGTGTTCCAGGTTACTGGACTGGCCAACCCTGGTTATCTCGTGGAAATTGAGGTTTCTGCAGTTCGCCCCTGATTTAGATGAGCATTTAATAAAGAGCGCGTCGCGTACTCACACACGCGCTACAGAATTTGATTGAATGGCCTTCCAAAAAAATGGCCATCTTGTGTGCCTGCAAAAACAACTTAATAGCTATCCCCAATGACAGGGGAACTTCATGACGGGCACGTCCGCTTAAAAGTAAAACAATAATTCCCCACCATAGGGGCGGAGTTGATTGATGAACCTGAAGACCGTCCAGCTCGACGACAAGTACACGCTCACTCAAGGGCGTATTTTTATTACCGGGACTCAAGCCCTCGTCCGACTGTCAATGACGCAGCGACAGAGAGATCAACAACTCGGCCACAACACAGCCGGGTATATATCCGGTTATCGCGGTTCGCCCCTGGGTGGGCTCGATGACCAGCTGGGCAAGGCCAAAAAACACCTCGAACAACATCACACCCTTTTTGTCCCCGGCGTCAACGAAGACCTGGCGGCCACCACCATCTGGGGGGCACAGCAGGCCCACCTCAGTGGGGAAGGTAAGTACGACGGCGTTTTCGGCATGTGGTACGGCAAGGGACCTGGCGTTGATCGCACCGGTGACGCGTTCAGGCATGCCAATCTGGCAGGAACGGCACATCTGGGTGGGGTGCTGGTGCTGATGGGGGATGACCATACCTGTGAATCTTCAAGCACGTGCCACCAAAGCGAGTTCGCGATGGTGGACGCCATGATTCCGGTGCTAAGCCCGGCAGGCGTGCAGGAAATTCTCGACTTTGGTCTGATCGGATGGGCGCTGTCTCGTTACAGCGGATGCTGGGTTGGGATGAAGTGCGTCAAGGACACGGTAGAGGCCACGGCTACCATCGACGTCGACATCAATCGCGTAAAAATCCAGATCCCGCAGGACTTCGCGCTACCCGCGGACGGGCTCAGCATACGTCAACCTGACACTCCACATGCGCAGGAAGCTCGCTTACACCGCTACAAGTTGAATGCAGTTCGTGCCTTTGCCCGTCACAACGCGCTTGATCGAATCGTCCTTGATGCCCCGGATGCCAAACTGGGGGTCATCACACACGGCAAGAGTTATTTAGATGTCCTGCAGGCGTTGGACGACCTCAACCTCAGCGAGAAAGCAGCTGCTGCGATGGGCTTGCGTATTTACAAGGTGGGGATGGTCTGGCCGCTTGAGCCTGACGGTGCCGCCCGCTTTTCTGCCGGTCTCGACAAGATTTTGGTGGTCGAAGAGAAAAGGAGCCTGATCGAGTTCCAACTCAAAGAGCAATTTTACGGTCGCGCCAATGCGCCGGTCATCGTCGGTAAACATAACGAAACCGGCCAGACGATGTTCCAGTCGGAGATGGCGCTCGATTCGAACCAGATAGGCATCGCACTGGGAGAGCGTCTGCTTGAACTCGGCGATAACGTCAGCCTGCGCAAGCGGATTGAAGAGTTGCGCTCATACCAGGTCGTGAAGGGTGATACCGAACTTTTGGCTCGCAGCTACTACTTTTGCAGTGGATGCCCTCACAGCTCCTCTACAGTATTGCCTGAAGGAAGTAAGGGTTACGCCGGTATCGGGTGTCACTGGATGGCGCAGTCGATGGAGCGCTCGACGCTGGGTTATACCCATATGGGTGGCGAGGGGATGGTTTGGGTCGGTGAAGCGCCGTTTTCCAAACGCAAGCATATGTTCCAGAACATTGGCGATGGCACCTATTTTCATTCGGGCTTTCTCGGCATTCGCGCAGCGGTTGCTGCCGGCACGAACATCACCTTCAAAATTCTGTTCAACGACGCCGTTGCGATGACGGGCGGACAAAAACATGACGGTGCGCTGACAGTTCCCGCGATTGCTCACCAAGTGAGTGCCGAGGGTGTGAAGCGGATCGTGGTGGTGAGCGATGAACCGCACAAGTATCCCCTGGACACTGCGTGGCCTGCCGGGGTGACGTTCCATCATAGGGATTCACTGGATACCGTTCAGCGTGAAATACGTGAAGTAGAAGGGACTTCTGTCCTTATCTACGACCAGACCTGCGCGGCGGAAAAACGGCGCAGACGCAAGCGCGGCACCTTTCCCGATCCAGCCAAACGGATCGTGATCAACGACTTGGTTTGCGAAGGATGTGGCGATTGCGGCGTGAAGTCCAATTGCGTATCGGTACAGCCATTGGAAACGGAGTTTGGTCGTAAACGGACCATTGACCAATCTTCTTGCAATAAAGACTTCTCGTGCGTCAACGGCTTCTGCCCCAGTTTTGTCACCGTAGTCGGAGGCAACCTGAGCAAGCCCGAGCGCGCAACGCAAGGTCAGGCAGCACCCTTGCTGCCAGAGCCTGTTCGCCCAAGTATCGATGATCGTGTTTACAGCATTTTGGTGGCGGGGATGGGTGGCACCGGAGTGGTCACCATTGGGGCCATTTTGGGGATGGCCGCTCACCTCGAAGGTCGGGGTTGCGGTTTGCTCGACATGGCCGGCCTGGCTCAGAAGGGGGGCTCGGTATGGAGCCATCTGCGCTTCGGGCCTGATCCGCAATCGATCAAGACCATTCGCATAGCGGCGGGTGGTGCCGATCTGGTCCTGGGCTGTGACCTGATAGTCGCGGGCAACTCCAAAACCCTGGCGGCAACGCGTCACGGTAGTACATTCATCCTGGCCAACACCCAGGAAACGATGCCAGGGTCCTTTACTCGCAACGCAGATCTGAAATACCCCACGCAGGAACTTCGTCGCAATATCGTCGATGCGGTGGGCGAGGAACTTACAGAGTTTGTCGATGCAGGGCGCATTGCCACCGCGTTGCTAGGCGACAGCATCGCAGCAAACATGTTCATGCTCGGCTTTGCCTACCAACGCGGGCTGATCCCGCTGTCAGCAACCTCTATTGAATCGGCTATAGAGCTCAATGGCGCGGCCAAGCAGATGAACACGGAAGCGTTCCGATGGGGGCGTCAAACAGCGGTCAATCCAAAGTTTGTGGAGCAATTGCTCGCCGAGAAAGCAACGACGCAACGGGCAGGTGTCTCGCCCACCCCCATCAAGTCAATCGATGAGGTAATCGATACGCGTCGCAATTTCCTGGTCGCGTATCAGAGCACCGCCTATGCGCAGCGCTACACCGACTTGCTGGACCGTGTGCGCACGTTGGAACAGAAGCTGTTTGCGGAGCGGACTGACCTGACACAAGCAGTGGCCAAGTATTACTTCAAGTTGTTGGCGATTAAAGACGAGTACGAGGTAGCCCGTCTTCATGTCGAAAGCGGCTTCCTTGATCGAATCTCTCAACAGTTTGAAGGGGACTACAAGCTGGTGTTCAACCTTGCACCTCCGCTTCTTGCTCGGCGTGATCCAGACAGTGGACTTCCGAAGAAAACCGAGTTTGGACCATGGATTGTTCCGGTCTTCCGCATGCTCGCCAAACTGCGGGTGCTGCGGGGTACGCCACTGGATGTATTTGGTTATACAAGCGAGCGGCGCCAGGAGCGTGCTCTGATTCAGCGCTACGAAGCAGTGATTGCGGAAATTTTATCGTTGCTGGAGGAGGGGAGAAGCTCTTCTCACTACGACACGATGGTGGAACTTGCATCGTTACCTGAACAGATCCGCGGTTACGGCCATGTCAGGGCGAAGGCCATGGAGCTGGCGGTACAGCGCGAAGCCGTGTTGTTGGAGGTGTTGCGCGGTCGTGTGATCGCGTTGAAGAAAGTGGCGTGAAACCTAGACGTCGCGAGGCTGTCATTTTCTTCTTTTTCCCAACGGGTCTGCTGACGCTTGGTTACCGCTAAGACGGTGAGCGACGCTGGCGGGCGAAAGTCGAGGTCGAGGCCTCTGGGCGCAAGGTCAGACTGAGCAGTCGATCTTGCGCCATCACTATCTCAACGGAGAATGAAGAATGAAATCATCAGTCAGTCCGCCGGTTGTTGCTACGCGCATGGGCGATGTCGCTCCATTTCACGTCATTGACATCCTGACTCGAGCGAAGCGGCTCGAAGCAGAAGGGCGGGATATAGTGCACATGGAGGTCGGTGAGCCCGACTTTCCTACGCCGCCAGCTATCATAGCGGCCGCCCAAGCTGCCATTGCCAACGGCAAGACGACCTATACACCCGCGCTTGGTATCCCTGAGCTGCGAGAAGCGATTGCTGGCTACTACCACAGTCGGTACGGCGTAACGGTCCCTGCGTCGCGAATTATCGTGACTCCGGGAGCTTCTGGTGGATTGCTTCTCGCTTTGGCCTGCCTTGCAGAGCCGGGCAAAGAGTGGCTATTGACGGATCCTGGATATCCTTGCAATCGCAATTTTGTTCGCATCTTTGAGGGAGTTCCAAAGTCGATACCCGTAGGCGAGGAGAGCAATTTCCAGCCGACACTTGCTGACATCGAAGCAAATTGGAGCGACTCCACCGCCGGAGTGCTACTCGCTTCCCCGGTCAATCCGACAGGCACAATGCTCAGTCTGGATCAGATCAGCGCGTTCGCAGACTCCATCCGCGAGAAAGGCGGGCATTTCATACTCGACGAGATCTATCAGGGATTGACCTACGACAATGAGACTTCCACAGCCCTGCAATGTTGTGATGATGTGTGGATCGTACAAAGCTTTTCCAAGTACTTCCAGATGACAGGTTGGCGCTTGGGCTGGCTCGTGGTGCCAGAAGAATTCACCCGGCATATAGAAAAGCTTTCCCAAAACCTGTTTCTATCTCCTTCGGCACCTGCTCAGTACGCAGCGCTGGCAGCGTTCGAGCCCGCGACCCTCGATTTGGTCGAGATGCGACGTTTAGAGTTCAAGCGTCGCCGAGACTTCCTGTCAGCCGAACTGACCAGGATAGGGTTTCGTATTGTGGCCAGACCTGAAGGTGCGTTCTACATCTATGCGGACTGTTCCGCATTCACGGACGATAGCTTTGAATTCGCAATGACGTTGCTTGAGCAAGCAGGGGTAGCAATCGCACCTGGCCTGGATTTCGGTATCAATCAACCGGCGCGCTATGTCCGCTTTTCATACACGACAAGCATTGAGCGACTCACAGAGGCTGTGACCCGGATCGAACGATTTCTAGGGACACAGAGGCGTCTTAACGCCTAAGACATGTATGCATGTCTCAGAAAATATTTGAGCTCGATCGTACCGGGGCGCGCCTCAACCTGAAGCCGCCGAGAACATTGACTGACTGCGGCGTCAGGCTCAGAGGTGCGCATACCGGTGCGCCGTTTTCGGTCAGCCGGCGAATGGACTCAGCCAGCTGAGTATGGGCTTTCAACGAAACCTATTTGAATATGATCAATATAAGACGTAGCGAAAGCGGTCAGTCGTCAAGAGCTTTTGAGGAGGTACACCACCGCGAAGGTGCAAGACCGAAGGCCTTCTTGAAGTGCCTGGACATGTGACTCAAGTCGAAAAAGCCCGCCTCGATCGCTGCTGTCGACAGTACTTGCCCCTCTTGGACAAGCAGCTTCACCCGGTCTAGTCGACGCAAGGTGATATATCGATGTGGGCTGGTGCCGAAGAAGACTCGGAAGTCCTTCGACAGGCTCCAGCGATCTCTCCCGGCGCAGCCTGCAAGGTCGTCAAGAGTAATCAGCCGATTCAGGTTGTCGTCGATGTACTCGCGAGCTCGCAACGCTGCAGCGAAGTGATGATTTGACCGGGAGGGAGACTGCCCAGCAACTTCCGCCAGAGTGGTGACGAAGTTGAAAAGGGCGTCATCTTCCGCCAGTGGATCCAACACATCGTCCTGCGTATGCAGGAGCGCATCTGCCGCAGCTGCAAGTCGCGGATCCCGGGAGACGCCTGCTTTGAAAAACGGCAGCGGCTTGCCCTTCACGATTTGCTGAACCAGTGACGGGGGTATATGTACACCTCTATAGCGGAAGCCCGCCTTGGAACCGGCGCAGCCATCGTGCGCTTCGTCTGGATGCACAATCATGGTTTCACCGGGTAAACAGACTTTTGACTCGCCCCGGTAGTGGAAACGGTGCACGCCGCAAATGGTTCTCCCAATGGCGTAAGCGTCATGCTGATGAGGGTCGAAAGCATGGGCGCCGAAAAATGCTTCGAACCGCTCGATATTTGAGGTCTGGGGCGCATGTTTGACCCAGTCCGTTTCTGAATGGCGATCTTGCATGTTGGCAAACCAGTGAACGAATCTTCGGATTTTAAGCTGGTTATCCATCACTTGGATTGGATGTTTGTGGGTGGCTAATTACCAGGTTGACTCTGCGAAATAACCAACCTATTAATTTCAGATGGGGCGCGTGAAATGAGCGCACTGCTAATACAAAAAATAGGAATTATTCAGTGATCAGTTTCAGACATTGCGCTGCCAAGGGACTGCAAGTGGGCGATAGCTTCACGATCACCCGGTGCTTTACCGAAGAGGATATTCGACTCTTTGCGAAGTTTTCCGGGGACTACAGCTCGGTTCATTTTGATGCAAGCGACGCCCAGATCTTTCATTTCAAAACACCTATTCCCCATGGTCTGACGGCCACGCCGATCAACGAGATTGGTGGGCAGATTGGCTGGATGGCTTTGAGCATGACGCTGCACTACACGGATCCAGTCTATGTCGGCGACGCCATCACCTGCCGCTGGGTGATCAAGGAAGTGGATGAAACGGGCCATGCCATGGCGGCTATCACGATAACCAACGAAGTCGGCGACACCGTGCTGGAAGCAGAAACCACCGGCGTCGTGTCTGGTGTGGTGGAGCGAAAAGTGTAAGCGACCTAAGAAGTCCACCATCGAGTTCTATCCATTTACTCCTGCTTAGCTCCCGCCGTTGATGCAAACCGACTACGGTAAGCCGCCGGAGTTGATCCGACTTGCTTGCGGAACAACCGAGTGAATGAACTGGCGTTCTGGTAACCGACTTGATTGGCGATTTCCTCAATGCTCAGATCACCGCTTTCGAGCAAGGTCATGGAAATTTCTATGCGCAGGTTCTGCAGGTAGGTAAGGGGAGTCGTGCCGAGTACGCTATTGAAGTGCCGGATCAACGTCCGAACACTGACGGATAGCGCTGCTGCCAGCTCCGGCAGGCTCACCTCTTCAGCGAAGTGCTTCAGCAGCCAGTGCTGCGCCTTAGCCACCATCGTATCGCTGTGTACGGTTTCCATCTGCAGCGGCAGGTAGGGCAACTGAGTTGTCTGGCTCGTATCAATCAGCATTGTCTTGGCGGTCAGCGTGGCCGTATTCGCACCACAGAAGTGCTCCACCATCCGCACTGCCTGCAGTAGGTAAGAGGCAGAGGCGCCAGCGCACCAGAGGCGATCTTCCTCCGTCACCATCGATCTCAATTGCAAGTTGACGCCTGGATAGCGCTCTCGAAATAGCCTTTCCAGCCACCAGGTGGTGGTGGCTTGACGACGGTGCAGCAAGCCGGTTTCTGCGAGCAGGAAAGTGCCGGTGCAATTTGCCGCCAGCACTGCACCTTCCCGCCACTGCGCCTTCAGCCATTCGCGTTGCGGCTCGGCCGCTTCCAGCATGCGTTCGAAGGCGTCATGACCTGAGTAGTACAGCCCTGGGATGAAAATAATATCGAGCTTTTCCTCCGGAAGCGGTGAGGCTGTATTAAGCGCAAGACCGTTGCAGGCCGTTACAGGCTTGCCTTTGTGCGAAACGAACTGCCATGCGAACGGGCGTGCAATAGCACTTCCCGTCGTATGTTGCTGACGGCTCAAATGGGCGTTGGTGACATGTAGCACGTCGCCAAATCCAGCAAGGCTTGAGGCATAACAGCCATCAATGGCGAGAATTGCAGCGCGAAGCGGAGTGGTTTTCATGTTGGCAAAACACGCATAGTAATAGTCAATAATGCCAATTTAGCACTGGCTGCCTGTTCCGTACAGTGACGCAATCAGCCACTCACCGGAGCTCCTATGAACGTATTGATCGTCCATGCGCACAACGAACCTCAGTCATTCAATACGTCGATGCTGAACCTTGCAGTTGAAGTATTAAGCGGGCAGGGGCACGACGTAATCGTGTCTGATTTGTATGCGATGAAATTCAATCCCGTGGCCAGCGCTGACGATTTCCACCAGCGCGCCAACAGCGATCATCTTGTTTATGCGCTGGAGCAACGCAACGGCTACAACACCGGAACCCTGGCTTCCGACATCCTTGAAGAGCTGGACAAGATCAAGTGGGCCGACCTGATCATCTTCAACTTCCCGATTTACTGGTTCAGCATGCCGGCGATCATGAAGGGTTGGATCGATCGAATCTTCATCTCGGGCTATTGCTACGGAGGAGCGCGGATCTATGACCGCGGCGGCCTCAAGGATAAGAAAGCGATGCTCGCATTCTCCCTCGGTGGCCAGGACCACATGTTCGGTCCCGGTGCAGTGCATGGCGAACTTGAAACCTTGTTGCAGCCGATCCAGCGCGGCGTGCTCGGCTATGTCGGCCTGACAGTCCTGCCACCCTTTGTTGCTTTCCATGTGCCTTACATCAGCCAGGAGGCTCGGGAGGAATACCTGGATCAGTATCGCCAGCACTTGCTGACACTGGATCAGCGACCATCGCTCGAGTTTCCCTCGCTTGATGATTATGACGAGATTTTGCGCCCGAAGAGTTCATCTGTTTGTGTCTGACGAGACGCTGCAGCCGCTTTGATTATGGGCTGCTTTGAGCAAGCCTGAGGCGGTCAGCGGCTACCGTATATCTGTCGTCGGAGAAACTTCATGATCGAACTCTACAGCTGGCCAGCCCCGAACGGACACAAATTGCATATCTTGATGGAGGAGTTGGCGGTCCCCTATGAGGTAGTCCCCATCGACATCACCAGCGGTGCTCAGCATACGGTGAGCTATCGGGCGATTAACCCGAATGGAAAGATTCCAGCCATCGTGGATCACTCACCCGCAGACGGCGGCGCACCGGTAACGGTATTCGAGAGCGGCGCCATCATGTTGTACCTGGCGGAGAAAGAAGAACGCTTCCTGCCGCTGGATCCACGGCAGCGCAGAGATGTGCTGCAGTGGTTGTTTTGGCAGGTCGGAGGGTTGGGGCCGATGATGGGGCAGGCTCAGCATTTCTTCCGATACGCCCCTGAGCGGGAGCCCTACGCGACTACCCGTTATCAGACTGAAACGAGGCGCCTGCTGAAAATTCTCGATGATCGGCTCGAAACGAGGGATTACATCTGCAGCGATTATTCGATCGTGGACATGGCCTGCTTCCCCTGGATCCGGGTTCACAAGATGACCGGTATCACGCTCGATGAGTACCCCAACGTGCAAGCTTGGTACGGCAGGGTTCGCAGCCGTCCGGCTGTCGGGCGGGCCATTGAGCTTCTGAGGGATCGCTGGGTCGATGTCACAACCTCAGACCAAGCCAAGCACAACCTGTTTCGGGCAGAGCAGGAGTAGACCATGACCCAGCATGAAGATCAGGTGGTAGAGGCGTTCATCGATTTGCGCAGCCCCTACTCTTACCTGGCTTTGAAACCAGTTTTTTTGCTGGCAGAGCGTAGTGGGGTGGCCATTGATTGGTGGCCCTACATCACCGACTTCCGCTCTGCTTACGGCGGCGAGGTAGAGCAACGTTCGAGTCGTGAAATTGCGAAGTTGAAGTATCTGTATATGGATTGCCGGCGACTGGCCCGGCAGCAAGATCTGACGATCCATGCAACGACAAAACTATGGGACGCGACGCTTGCGAGCCAGGCGATGCTGTTCGCCAAGTCCATGAATCGACTTTGGGAGTTCTGCCATCCGCTGCTGGCCGCTTTCTGGCATCGCGAATTCGATCTGGAGTCCGCAGAGCAGATTCAAGCAGCACTGATCAGCGCTGGCATGAAGGCAAGCGATTGGCGCGATTACCTTGATCAGAACGCACAAAGTGACCTGACAGCGGCGTCCGAGAGAGCAGCGCAACTGGGTGTTTTTGGCGCTCCCACCTTTGTGTTTCAAAGTGAGCTTTTCTGGGGCGGTGACAGGCTTGAACTGCTCGCCGAACGCATCAGCAGTACAAACCAGTGACGCCTGCGAGGTAGAAAATGAACATGCCCACGCCTGAGCACCCGTGCGTTCATCTTGAACGTCAAGGGGCACTCGCTTTTATCACCCTTAACAGGCCACAGACGCGCAATAGCTTCGACCTGACCATGGCGCTCGCCCTGAGAGACGTCGTTCGCGACCTGATCGCCAATCCACCGCGAGTGGTAGTGCTGCGCAGCAGCAGCGCACATTTCATGGTTGGTGGCGATGTTCGCCACTTCGACGCGCTGCTTGAAGTGTCGAAGGCCGTCTGCGCCGAAGAGCTGGATCAAATGATCAGTGCAGTCAATGAGGTCGTCATCGGACTGACCCAGCTACCTTGTCCGGTACTGGGTTTGATCAACGGATCGGCAGCAGGTTTTGGCCTTTCGCTAGCTGTGGCTTGCGACCTTATCGTAGCCGCGGAGGATGCAAGCTTTTTGATGGCATACAGCGCGATTGGCGCCACGCCGGATGGTGGTGGAACCTGGCATCTGCCACGACACGTCGGTTTGCACAGGGCGATGGCCATCGCCCTGTTGAATCCGAAACTGGATGCATATCAAGCAAAATATATCGGATTGGTTGCTGAAGTCGTTCCAAGCGAGGAGTTGCAGACAGCGGGATTAGCCATCGCTCAACGCTTGGCCGACGGGCCTGCTGCTGCGCAAGCAGGGATCAAATGCCTGATGCGGGAGGGGCTTGGTCGCGACCTTGCCACCTCCCTCGAGGTGGAAAAAGCGAAGTTTATTGAAATGTCTGCGACCCCTGATTTTCTAGAAGGTGTCAGCGCCTTCTGTCAGCGGCGTAAAGCCAGTTTTGGCACAGCTAATTAACCCTCAGGAGGTCTGTTATGAATATTGAAGGATCTGTCTTTCTCATCACCGGTGGCGCTTCAGGCCTTGGCGCTGCCACCGCCCGGAGGCTGGTTGATGCTGGCGGCAAAGTTGTGCTCGCAGACCTCAATACGTCCGCCGGTGCAGCTTTGGCGGATGAATTGGGGGCGGCGGCAATTTTTGTGCAAACAGACGTTGTCGATGAAAACTCGACACGCGCGGCGATCGACGCTTCCCTGACTCAATTCGGTGGACTGCATGGGTTGGTCTGCTGTGCCGGAGTCGCTCCTGGAGAAAAGGTCCTGGGTAAGGAGGGGACCCATGCACTAGAAACATTCACCCGTGGGATCATGATCAACCTTGTTGGCACGTTCAACGTCATACGACTGGCCGCGCAAGCGATGAGCAAAAACGCTCCGAATGCGGAAGGTGAACGGGGGGTCGTCATTACGACAGCTTCGGTGGCCGCGTTCGATGGCCAGATTGGGCAGGCGGCGTACTCGGCGTCCAAAGCAGGCGTCGTGGGGATGACGCTACCAATCGCACGTGAATTGGCGCGCTTCGGCATTCGTGTCATGACCATTGCACCGGGCATCTTCGAGACTCCAATGCTGTTGGGGCTGCCGCAGGATGTGCAGGATTCGCTTGGCAAGACGGTCCCATTCCCATCGCGTCTTGGGCGTGGCAGTGAATACGCCCAACTGGTTGAGTCGATCATCCAGAACCCAATGCTAAACGGCGAGGTTATTCGTCTGGATGGTGCATTGCGGATGGCTGCCAAGTAAGTGCAATCGCACAAGTGATTTTAAATATAACGGTATAGAGAATTAGTGACTGCGTTAACGCATTGAGCTTGCGCTCGCGTGCAGTTTAATAAATGATTTTTTTCGGATGGGTTTTAGTGCTGTCGAGAAAGTTATCTCGACAGTATTTTCTTGTGCATATCGGTCGTTACAAAAAACAAAAACAGCAATAAAAATAACAATAACGAGAGGGGCACTTCCATGCAGTACGACTTGAAAGCTTTCATCCAAATACTTTGCACGGGTACCGCCATGAGCGTGGCTGGTTCAGCCGGTGCAGCGTTCCTGGAGGACAGCAAAGCAACCCTCGATTTACGCAACTTTTATATGAGCCGGGACTTTCGTCAAGGCGGCGCGGCGCAGAACAAGGCGGAGGAGTGGGCCCAAGGTTTTATGCTGCGCCTGGAGTCCGGGTATACGGAAGGACCCATTGGCTTTGGCATCGACGCCATCGGCATGCTCGGCATTAAATTGGACTCCAGTCCTGACCGGGTTGGAACCGGCTTGCTCAAAACCAACAGTGTGGCGCCCAAACGCGCCAAGGACGAGTACGGCGAATCTGGCCTGACTGCAAAACTGCGCATGTCAAAAAGTACTCTCAAGATCGGTACTCTTCAGCCGGCTCTACCCCCATTGATGCGCAACGATTCACGCTTGATGCCGCAAACCTTTCGGGGGGCGTGGATCAACAGTAATGAGATCGAAGGTTTGAACCTCGACCTCGGGCGCATCGATCGAGTCAATCAACGAGACTCATCGAATAATGAGGCACTGACTGTATTCAACGGCGGCAAACGAAACATTGTGTTAGGCCAGAACAAGACCAGTGATGAGTTCCTCTTCGGTGGTGGTCGCTACCAATGGAGTCCTGCACTCGCCACCAGTTACTACTACGGCGGTCTCGACGGCATCTACAAACAACACCTGGTGAACCTGGTGTACTTGTTACCGCTGGGCGAAGGACAGAGCCTCAAGTCTGATCTGCGTTTTGCCCACTCCGGAGAGGATGGTGGCAGTAATGTGGATAACGATGCTCTCGGCGCCTTGTTCACCTACAAAATAGGGGCACACAGTTTCGGTGCCGGTTACCAGCATCTGAGCGGCAACACCGGGTTTGCCTACGTAAACGGTGCGGACGACGCGCTGATCAATCAGGTACAGATCAATGACTTCGGTAACCAGGACGAACACTCCTGGCAGGTACGTTATGACTACGATTTCGCGGCGCTCGGTCTGCCTGGGTTGACCCTGATGACCCGCTATATTTCAGGTGACAACGTCGATCGTGGCCCAGGCTTGAGTGAAGGTAAAACCTGGGAGCGGAATACCGATCTAGGGTATGTCATTCAGAGCGGCCCGCTGAAAAACCTTGGATTGAAGCTACGAAATGCGACCACCCGCAGCAATTTTCTCAGCGACATGGATGAGAGTCGCTTAATCCTCAGTTATAGCTTGCCACTTTGGTAATCCTTGAATGTCGGTGGGCAGAGGATGTCTAACCATGCTTTGGCCACCATATTGGAGATCGATTTGGCTTGGCGCAACTGGCACAAAAAACGTCAGTATTGCCAATGTCGTGTCGACTCTCACTCTCGTACATTGAAGCAAACGGGATACAGCATTTCGATACCGGATATTCGTTGAAGCCAACGCATGGGGAGCATTTCAACTCTTCATGCGCTGGAAAGTACAAGAAGATCAAGTGAATCAAGGTTGAGACAATAAAAATGAGTGCAGTAAAAGACAGTTATTCTCGTGGCGCTACCGACATCCCGCTGACTGAAAAAACCTTGGGTGCTTTTTTCGACGAGATCGTGGCCAGATATCCTGATAATGAGGCTGTGGTCTCCTGCCATCAAAATATCCGATATAGCTATTCCCAGTTGCAGTTTGAGGTGAATCGACTCGCCAGTGCGCTACTGAACCTTGGCCTTGGTCCTAGTGATCGCGTCGCCATATGGGCCAACAACAGTGCCGAATGGCTGATCACGCAGCTCGCGACGGCCAAGATCGGCATCATTCTGGTCAATTTCAACCCGGCTTACCGCGCCTCTGAGCTCGAATACGCCTTGAACAAGTCGGGTAGCAAGGCACTCATAACCCTGTCGTCCTTCAAGACCACCAACTACCTCCAGTTGATCAGAAGCCTCGCCCCTGAAATAGACAGTGCAGCGCCTGGGCAGCTTAATGCAGCGACGCTACCGTTTCTGCGTACGGTGATTCAACTGGGTGAAGAGCAGGTTCCCGGCTTCATGCGCTTTAGCGACCTGATGGCCACAGGCGACTCGGCAGACGAAAACGTAAAGCGGATCGGTGCGACGCTTAGCAATACCGACCCGATCAATATTCAGTTCACCAGCGGTACGACAGGCTCCCCCAAAGGTGCAGCCTTGACGCATCGCGGCATACTTAATAATGGCTTTTTTCTTGGGGAGGCCATGAAGCTGACCTCTGCCGATCGACTCTGCATTCCCGTGCCATTGTTTCACTGCTTTGGAATGGTGGTGGGCAACATGGCTGCACTGACCCACGGCACTACGATCGTCTATCCAAATGATTCATTCGACCCAGTAACAGTCCTTCAGGCTGTTCAAAACGAGCGTTGCACCGCACTTCATGGTGTACCGACGATGTTCATCACCGAGCTCGACCATCCGCGGTTCTATGAATTCGACTTGTCGACTCTGCGCACCGGAATCATGGCAGGAACAGCGTGCCCCATCGAAGTCATGAAGCGCGTCGAGCGAGACATGCACATGCGCGAAGTGACGATCGCTTATGGGATGACCGAAACCAGTCCTGCCAGTTACCAGAGTACGTGCGACACCCCGCTGGAAAAGCGGGTGTCGACCATCGGCAGAGTGCATCCACACCTTGAAGCGAAAATCATAAATCCAGAGTCAGGCGCTGTTCTGCCGGTGGGTGCCGTGGGTGAGCTGTGTGTGCGCGGATATTCCCTCATGCAAGGTTATTGGGAAGACCCAGAGAAGACTGCCCAGACCATTGATGCGGATGGCTGGATTCACAGTGGAGACCTAGCCACCATGGATGAGGAGGGCTATGTCAGCGTCACTGGCCGCATCAAGGATATGGTGATTCGTGGCGGCGAAAACATCTCGCCACGAGAAATAGAAGAGTTCTTGTATCGACATCCTGCCATTCAGGACGCACAAGTCATTGGGGTGTCGGATCGAAAATACGGTGAAGAACTGTGCGTGTGGATTGTTCCTCGCACCGGTGCGACGATCAGCGAAGACGACATTCGAGCATTCTGCGAGGGCCAGATCGCGCGCTATAAAGTCCCCCGCTATATACGGTTTGTCGACGGCTTCCCGATGACACTTTCCGGAAAAGTACAAAAGTTCAAAATGCGCGAAATGATGGAAGAAGAGCTCATGTTGACAGCATGTTAAGACTGCAAGATGACTTTAATGGTGATCGAACAGCAGTTCTGGAATTAAGTGATTAAAAATTGCGCCGTCATAACAGGTGCAAACGATGAGGAGAATCAGTATGGCTTGGCAGATTGACGTCATTGATGGGTGCGCAGTAGTGCACATGAACACCAACAAAGTAAACGTGCAAAACGACACCTTTTTCAAGGATCTGCATGACGCTTTCGACCGGCTCGAGAAAGAGTTCAGCGAGCTTCCGGTGATTCTGACGGGCCAGGGAAACGTTTTTTCCGCGGGTATTGATTTCAAATACAGCTTTGACGTGTTCGGCAGCCAGAACAAGGAGCGCATCCGCCAGTGGTATGCCGATTACCGCGCGACAAATCTGCGGATCTTCCAATACCCAAGGCCAACAGTTGCAGCCATCAATGGACATGCGATCGCTGGCGGGTTGATCACTGCACTGGATTGCGACTTCCGTATCGCGGCACGCAAAACCGCCAAGTTTGGTCTGAACGAAGTCCCCATCGGCATTCCGATGCCCGCGGCTTATGTAGAAATCATCAAATACGCACTGGGCAATCAGGTCGGTGCCCTGACCACCCTTAAAGGAGAGATCTACTCTCTTGAGCAAGCCGAGAAGCTGGGTTTCTTTCATGAAGTGGTGGAAGAGTCCGAATTGCTTGCCACCGCAATTGCCTATGCCCGATGCATCTCCCCTGACTGCAATGTGGCTTACGCCATGTCCAAGAAAGCCTTGCAGGATTCCGTAATTCAGCAGATTGAGCACCGTACAACGCTGCTTGATCAGGAGCTTCCAACGGGTATGAGTGAGGAGAGGAACCGCCGGGCCCAAGACAGACGCCGTCGCGAAATCATGGGGGGTTGATCTGAACAGGCTCGGTTCCCGGCTAGCGCAGATTGAATGTCACAGATGTATTCAATTTGGCACAGCTACGCTGGGAAACGAGCCTAACTTCGATGGCATTGGCTTTTGAACTCTTGCGGGGGGCAGAAAAACTTGGAAATTATCGATGCCTGGATGCAGTTCCCTAACCGCCCTTATCTACAAGATCCCATGTTCGATTCATTGCGGCGCTGGCCCACGGCCTGGAAGACGCTGGCGCAAGATAATCCAGAGATAACCTTCGACGAAATCATTGAGACCTTTCATCACCAAGGTGTGGCGAAAGTGATTGCCAGTGCCTGGTGGGGACCAACTGGTCCAATGATCACCAATGACGAAATCGCAGCAGCGGTAATCGCACATCCCGATCGAGTCGTCGGCATTGCGTCCGTCGACATCAGCCGGCCGATGGACGCCGTGCGAGAACTACGTCGCTGCGTCAAGGATTTCGGTTTTAAGGGCTTGCGCGTACTGCCTTGGCTTTGGGGGCTGCCTCCAGACGATCGCAGATATTATCCGCTGTATGCCGAATGCATCGAGTTGGACATTACGTTTTGTCTCCAGGTTGGACACGCTGGGCCGATGCGACCTTCGGAACCGGGTCGTCCCATTCCGTACCTGGATAACGTCGCGCATGAGTTCCCCGAGCTGCGCATCGTGGGCGGGCACATCGGTTTTCCATGGCTGTCCGAAATGATTTCGCTGATGATGAAACACCCCAACGTCTACGTAGATGCTTCTGCGTATAAAGCATCACGGTTTCCTGCGGAGCTTGTCGCGTACATGCGTGGGGCAGGGAAGCGCAAGGTTCTGTTCGGTACTAACTACCCCATGTTGACCCCGGCTGACTGCTTGGAGGGATTGGAAGCGTTGAATCTTGGAGAAAACGTTGAGCGTCTTTTTTTGGCAGAGAACGCTCGTAGAGCTTTCAAACTCAAGATTTGAAATAACGACTTCAACAGTGAAGAGCATGATTTTCAAACATCACTCAATCATACGCTTAGTTTTAGTGCCCGAAGCGCATGCTTAGCTGTCACTAGCGGCCCTGGCTGATGGCAAATACCAGCTACAACAGAAAAGCACGGTTTTGAATAATTCGTTTCATCACTAGGGTAACAGAGATGCTGGCACTCAACATCTGTGAGTGCCAGGTTCACGCCCATAGCCGCACGCAGTATCTGAGTGCGGCCATCGATCAGAGAGGTCTCTCAGAACTTGAAGATGTATCGAAAGATCAGACGATTTTCGTTGGCACTGTCGGCGTAGGTGGAGCGATTTGTGGAGTTGCGCCACTGTGCCGATACGTTCTTGAACGGGCCACTTTGTACGGTGTAAGTGATATCGGTGACGCGCTCACACTCCTTGCCATCCTGCCCTGGAGATCGCAGGTTGGCAGCCTGGGATGTTCCCAAACGTGCAGGGTCTACTTCGTCGCCTTTTACATACTTCAGGCCCAGGGTTAGGCCGGGCAAACCGGCGGCTGCGAAATCAAAATCGTAACGTGCTATCCAGACCCGTTCGTTGGGTGCGGTAAAGGTGCTCACCAACGACTCACCGAACAGATAGGTATCAGCGCCATTCACCATGGCGAACGACGTTTCACCCCAGGCTTTCTGGAAGCCGACGCCGAACGTGTGGCCGCTTTGACGATAGGAGAACATCGTGCTGAGCGTGCGGTTGTCCACTTCACCCAGGCTTTCATCCCCTGTTTCATTGGCAGCAAAATAGCGAACGTCGGAGATCACCGATCCGGTTCCCAGCGGTTGTTCGAACTTCAAGCCGAAGAAGTTAGAGCGGTAGAGGTCTTCCAGCTCAGCCACATGATAACTGAGCGAAAGTTGCGGCATCGCTTTGTAGTCAAAGGCCAGATAAGTGTAGTGATCGGCCTGTACCGGGTTGTAGCCGAACGTGGTCAGGGATTCAAAGCCCGTCGAGTTGCGCCACATCATCGCGGCTGGTTTGGAAGCTGATCGGGCTGGTTTCCGTCATGCCATAGGCGAATGTGGCGGACCTCCCCTTGCTTTGGCACTGGGCGTTTTTCCACGAGTCCGTCGACAGCCAGGAACTGGGGGTTAACGGGCACCCGCTGACCGGGGGATTCCTTCCTGAGACCTACGGGCGCAAGCGAATGTGGGCAGGGAGTCGACTGGCTTTTCATCGTCCTTTGAAAATAGGTATTGCTGCACTTCGCAGTTCCTCAATTCTGTCCGTGGAGGAAAAGACGGGGCGTAGTGGCAGCCTGTTATTTGTCACTGTCGGGCATGAATATCTCCAAGAGGGCGAGCTCAAACTCTACGAAGAGCAAGACATCGTCTACAAGGCCGCAAACGGTACCGTAATGGTTGGAAAGCCGATGCCGGACAGCGATTGGCAGCAATCTGTGACCGTGAACCCTGCGCTACTCTTTCGCTACTCTGCGATTACGTTCAATGCTCATCGTATTCATTACGACCTGCACTATGTCACTGAAATCGAAGGCTATCCGGGCCTGGTCATGCACGGGCCTTTAGTGGCTACGCTTGCCTTGCAGAGCCTGCTTGACGCGCGTCCTGGGATTGCCATACGCAGGTTCAGTTTCAAGGGCATCCGCCCGCTGATTGCAGGGGAGAACCTGATTGTTCAAGGTAGGCTGACGATGCCAGGTGTTGCCGAACTCTGGTCCGGTAACACCCAAGGTATCGGCCAGGTAGGTGATGTTCGATTCGACGTGGCATGAGCCTTTGTCGCAACGCCTTTAACAGGCGCTGCGCAAGTGCATGTCAGGCCTTAGAAGGTGTGTTCGGGCCCAGGAAAAGTGCCCGTACTAACCTCCTGCGCAAAGTCGCTCGCCGCAGCATGCAGGACTGATCTGAGGTCAGCATACTGTTTGACGAACCGCGGCAAGCGACCGGTACGAATGCCAGCCATATCCTGCCAGACCAGTACCTGCGCATCGCACTGGTTACCCGCGCCAATTCCGACAGTTGGAATGGAAACCGCCTGCGTGATCGCCTGCCCGACATCCCCCGGTACCATCTCTATCAACAGTGCAAATGCACCAGCCGCTTCGAACGCCTTGGCACTGTCTATCAACCCCTGCGCATCCTCACCCCGGCCCTGCACGCGGTAACCCCCTAATTGATGTTCCATCTGCGGCGTGAAGCCGATATGCGCCATGACCGGGATGCCGGATGAAGTGAGCTTCTCCACCTGGGGCAGCATTTCGATGCCTCCCTCCAGTTTGACCGCATGCGCGCCGGCCTCTTTCATAAAACGCACCGCCGTATGAAAGCATTGCTCCGCAGACCCCTGGTAAGAGCCGAAGGGAAGGTCGGCAATGACCAACGCTCGCTGCGTTGAACGGCTGACGGCCCGCACCAAAGGAATCAACTCATCCACGGTGACCGAGAGCGTCGATTCGTTTCCATAGACATTGTTGGAGGCCGAATCTCCCACCAATAACACCGGTATTCCGGCTTCCTCGAAAATGGCCGCGCTGTACATGTCGTAGGCGGTGAGCATGGCCCATTTGCGGCCTTCGACCTTCATCTGTTTCAAATGTGGGATACGTACGCGTGACGCGGCTAGGGCGTTGCCATACGGTGCAGGCTGATCACTCATTCTGTAGCCTCACTAAAAGTTTATTAACCAAATATTTGCTCAACGAACAACACCAGCGCGATGAGGATCATGGCTGCACCAGAAAAGCGGCTCACACGCCTGGCAGTTTCCGGCCTTGAACGCAATACGATCTGTGAGCCGAAACCGACCAGCAGATAGATAACCCCGCAACTAAGGGTGTGAACGAGCCCCAATGCAACCATCTGCCCAGGTACAGGCCAGGCAGCGGTGGCGTCGGTAAATTGCGGTAACAGCGCCAGAAACAGTAGAAACACCTTCGGATTCAGACCGCTGACGCACAGTCCTTTGAGCGCCCAGCGCTGCCAGGAGACCGCCGCCTGCACATGATCGGCGTGTGGTGTCGCGGGGTGTGCAAGCATATTGATGCCCAACCACAACAAATACGCCGCCCCGGCTACGGTCAGTACGGACAAGGCCATCGGATTGCTGGCAACCAGTGTGCCGACACCGCCGGCCACAATCAGCGTGGCGATCAAATGCCCTGACAACAATCCGCCCACGGCAGGCAGTACAACGCGTCCTTTCAACCCGGCGGAAATGGCATAGGCCCAATCCGCGCCGGGCGTAATCACAAACAAAATCGAGACTGCCCAAAACGCAGCGAACACACTAAAGGTCATGGCGCTGCCCACTTTCGCTGATGACACACACTTCTTTGCATCTTCCCGCCTCATGCATCAATGATCGCACCCGTAGCAGCCGATCACGGTTATTGTGAGCGTGGAAGAATAGTAAAATTTGGTTAGAATGTGCTTCTAAATACAGTCAACTAACTGCTACTTATTGGAAGAAAATTCGATATGGATGAGATTGATCGGCATATTATTTCCGAGCTGCAAAAGAATGGGCGCCTTTCGGTAACCGAGCTTGCCGAGCGAGTGGGGCTGAGCCTTTCGCCGTGCCATCGTCGTGTACGCGCGTTGGAAGAGTCTGGAGTATTAATGGGCTATCGCGCGCAACTCGATCCTGAGGCATTGGGCCTCAACTTTTCCGCGATGGTGTTTGCTACCCTTCGCGAAGGCGACAAGACCGCTGTCGGTGCTTTCGAAGCGGCCTTGGTTGAAATCCCTCAAGTGATCGATGCTCAACGGCTGTTCGGAGAGCCGGATTATTTGCTGCACGTGATCACGCAGGATCTCCCGGCATTCCAACGGCTTTATGACGAAAGTTTGTCAGCATTACCCAATGTGCAGCGGTTGACGTCAACGCTCGTCATGAAACGAGTTATCCAGGATAGGCCACTGCCTTTGTTCTGACCTCAGGAGTTCGTACCATAATGCAAACTTCCCCCCCCCGATCCCGGCCGACGCTTTGATCGTTATTGATGTCCAGAGTGCTTTTGTGTCTGGACCAGATGCTGTTCCAGGCCATAAGCTTCTAGTTACTATGGTCAGCTTTTTGATCGCGCAGGCCAGATCTGTTTGTGCACCCGTGATCTTCCTCTAGAATGATGGTCGAGCCGGCTCTCTTGATGAGCCATTTCAGCCAGGGTGGGAGCTGTACTTTGCTCCATATCAGCATGAGAAAGTCGTGCAAAAAAAGAACGATGACGGGTTCGACGGGACTGACCTGCACGCCACCCTTACAACCCTCGGGATCAGAACGGTTGCGATGTGCGGCACGCTGTCGGAGATGTGTCTTTCGGCGACCGAGCAGGCTGCCATGGAACATGGCTATGGTGTTCTCCTGCCGCATGACGCACATGCAACCTATGTTCCCGTTGGACCGGGGTCAGCGGGTGTTCCCGCCGCTATGGCAGCGCGACTTGCTGAATGGTCGCTTGGCAAAAAATCAAGATTTGTGCATCGGCGCATGAAGTCTCGTTCGCCACATCGGCCACCTAAAAAGGTGACTGAAAACTCACCACTAAACTTAAAAAAACTGTAGTAGGGGCCGGGCGCTTTTGCGCAGATAGATCCGGTCCCCTGAGACATCGAGACCTGATTTACCTGATTGGGGGAGAGTTGAATCAGAGACCGTAAATGGGTGCACCGCCCCGCACCTTTTAGGTGAATAAGAGTCCACGATTTTGAGGATGTTTGGAGTTGCGCGCAATTGCCCAGCTTATCGCACCTGATTGCTCACTTAGCAAAAACGCCGCTAGTCTCTATTATGGAAGAGCGCGGTAGTATTTGGTGCTTGAGGCTACTTGTGGTGCTGCTCAAACGCGGCGACTTGTTCCGGTTTGATCAACTGAAAGGGTACCCACACATCCGTCTTGACCGGCTCGCCCTTGATCATTTTGATGGCTGCCTGCAGGGCAGCAGTGGCTTGGGTCTTGGGGTCCTGAAAGACCGAAGCAACCAGCATCCCGCGCTTGATCGCCGCCAGTTCGTCGGGCAAACCGTCGATGCCGACAATGGCGATTTCGCCCTTGGCTTTGCCGGCTTGCTGCAGTGCCATGGCGGCGCCGATGGCCATCTCGTCGTTGTTGCCAACGATGGCGTCGAAGTGGGTGCCCGCCAGCAGCCAGTTGCTGGTCAGGTCCATGCCTTTGCTGCGCTGCCATTCTGCCGATTGCTGTTCGACGATCTTGATGTCGGGATAGTCCTTGAGCACCTGTTTGACGCCCTCGGTACGGTCATGCGTGGCGTTTTGCGCGAGGTCGCCCATGATAATCGCGAGCGTGCCTTTGCCCTGAAGCTTTTCGGCGAGGTAGCGCATCTGCAATTGCCCGGCCTCAATGTCGTTGGACGCCACCGTCACGAAACCCTTGGGTAATACGCGCTCGTCCGGGTGGCGGTTGACGTAGACCAGTGGCGTATTCGCCTCGACGGCGGCGCGGGTCATGTTGGCGGTGGCGGCGGTGTCCACGGGCAGCACGATGACAGCGTCGACCTTCTGATTGATAAACCCCTGGACCTAGTTGAGCTGGCGCACCACATCGCCTTGGGCGTCTTCGAACTGGATCTGGACATTTTCCTTTTTGGCCGCGTCTTCCAGGCCGCTGCGTACGTAGGTCATGAAGTTGTCGTCAACCCTGGCGATGCTGACGCCGATGCGATAGCTGGCGGCGGCCCATTGGCTGAAAACGAGTAACAGTGTGGCGAAAAGCAATGTACTGCGACGCATGATGGTTTTCCTTTTGTTGTTATGAGTTGAAATTCATCAAGATCAAACGTGAGGTGTGCGGTTTCTCAATCCAGGGTGAGGGCTTGCCGAAAGCGCGCCAGTGCCGCCTCGCTGTCGCCGCTGGCCCAGCCCTCAAGTCCGACGACACCGGTGTATCCTATGCGGAACAAGGCGTTGGCAATGGCCGGATAGTGGATCTCGCCCGTACCGGGCTCCTTGCGACCGGGCACGTCGGCGACCTGGATTTCACCGATGGCGCTGCCGGCGCGCTGGATCAGTTCGATCAGGTTCCCCTCGCCGATCTGCGCGTGGTAGAGGTCAAGGTTCATCTTCAGGTGGGGGCTGCCCACCGCTTCGATCAGCGCCAATGTGTCGCCGGCACGCGCGAACGGGGTGCCAGGATGGTCCACTTCGGTATTGAGGTTTTCCAGCAGGAATACCCGGCCGGCGTCTTCGTCCAGGCGCGCGACCTTTTCCAGGGTCTTGCAGGCGCTCAGCCACATGCGTCCGGTGGGCCACGGGTTTGACCGGCAAGCCCCGGTCACCCAGGCCGGTGCCATGCAGGTAGAGGCTCGGGCAATTGAGCTGGGCGGCGACGGCCAGCGATTCCCGGGCACTGTCGAGCAACTGCGCAATGTCGTCGGGGTCGGTCAGGTTGCCCGAGATGTAGCCGGTCATCGAGGTGAAGTCTGCGCCGGTGGCGGCCAGGGCCTGGATGTTCTTGGTTGTCCAGCCCCAGATTTCGGCGCGGAAGCCCAATGCATGAATGCGTTTGACGCGTTCGGTGAAGGGCAGGTCGAGGAAGACCATTTCGGCGCTGACGGCCAGCTTGAACGGTGTGACACTCATGAATGGGCTCCTTGCACGCGTACAGGTTTGCCCTGCTGGAACGACTCGATACACGCACGGGCAATCGCCAGTGCCGCGCGGGCATCTTCGCCACTGGCGAGGGGTTTTTCGCCGCTGCGCAGGCAGTCGACAAAGTGCTTGAGTCCGGCCACGTAGGTGTCCCGCAGCAGGTCGGTGTCCAGGTGCTGGGTGTCGGCCTGGATGCCGCCGACCAGGTAGCGAACCAGATCCGAGTCATTGACGCCGCCCATGGTCAACATGCCGGCACTGCCAAACACCTCCCCTCGAACATCGTAGCCATACACATCGATAGCGCCATGGTGCTGGGCTGCAACCAACCCTTGGGGCCGTTGGCGCTGGCTGATCTGATCGGCCTCGACACGGTACTGGCGATTCTCGAATCGCTCTACGACGGTTTTAACGACAGCAAATATCGACCTGCACCGTTACTCAAGGAGTTGGTAGCGGCAGGGGACTTGGGCCGCAAAACTGGGCTAGGTTTCCATGCCTACGATTGAGCGCGATGAACGCTTCACCAACCACCGTGACAAGGCCGTTGAGTTGTATGCCCGCAAAGGCTTCGCGCAGGTGGACATGCGCGAATTGGCCACTTGCCTGGGCTTGGCGCCTGGCTCGCTGTATCACCACTACCCAAGCAAGCGACATCTATTGCTGGATATTCTGGAAGAGTTCTACGAGGAGCTGATGGCGGCATTGGCGAGTGTGGACAGTCGGGGCGCCGACAGCATCGGCGAGGTCATTCGCGCTCACGTCAAACTTCATCAGGAACTGCCCAGGCACTTCAGCATGCACTACGCGACAGTGGCTGTTTGAGCGTGAACAGCAAAGAGTTGAACGCTTACGCGCTCAGTATGAGGCCGACTGCTGGACTTGCTGTATTACCAACGGCTGCAAGACCGAGCGGTCAGCTCTAACTTCGGATGTATCATCGCGTCATTGCTTGGCATCGTGCATTCATGGTTTTCAGCACTGCGGCTGGAAGACAGTGCCACTTCCCTGCGGGTGGAAGTGGCATTGGTGGTGGCGATTGAGAGGCTACTGGTGCAACCGGCCACCGATTGAGTTCATCCTTCAGAATTTGAACGTGTAGCGCAAAATCAGGCGGTTTTCGTTGGCGCTATCGGCGTATGTCGATCGGTTGGTCGAGTTTCGCCACTGCGCTGATACGTTCTTGATCGGTCCGCTTTGGACGGTGTATGTGATGTCAGTCACGCGTTCCCATTCCTTGCCCTCTGCTCCGGTATTTCGCAAGGAGGCGGCCTGGGCCGAGCTCAGCAGTGTCGGGTCCACGTCTTGACCTTTCGCGTACTTCAAGCCAAGGGTGAGCCCAGGCACCCCAGCGGCGGCGAAATCGAAATCGTAGCGTGCGATCCATACCTGTTCCTGGGGGGCCGTAAAGGTACTGACCAACGACTCGCCGAACAGATAAGTGTCGGCTCCATTGACCATTGCAAACGGCGTATCGCCCCAGGCCTTCTGGAAGCCCACGCCGAGGGTATGGCCGCTCTGGCGAAAAGACAGCATCGTGCTGAGGGTACGGTTATTCACATCACCGACCCCTTGATCGCCTGTATCGCCGGCCGAGAAATAGCGAACGTCAGACAGCACGGTGCCGTTGCCCAGCGCGTGCTCATACTTGAGACCGAAGAAATTCGAGCGGTAAAGGTCTTGCAACTCAGCCACGTGGTAGCTGAGTGCAAGTTGGGGGGTTGGCTTGTAGTCAGCCGCAAGATAGGTGAAATGATCGGCCTTGACCGGCTTGTACCCAAACGCCGTTAGGCTTTCAAAGTCAGTTGAGTTGCGTTGTTTTACCGCGTTGATACGGATCGCACTGAAGGTCAGCGACTCCAGCTCCTTGGACACCAGCATCCCACCTCGGAACACTTGCGGCAGCAACCGACTGTTATTGCTCGACAGTAGCGGTAGGACCGGGTTTAGCCCACCGATACGCAGTTCACTGCGGCTCAGGCGCGCTTTGGTGGTGGGTATGAATTTGCCGTATTCATTCTCTATATCGCGCCGCGAGTCGTAGGCCAACAGTCCGGAGCCAGTCCGGTCGGGGCTGGAGTCCAGTTTCACGCCGAGCAATCCGAGTGCATCGATGCCAAACCCCAGCGGTCCCTCGGTGAATCCGGACTGCAGGTTCAAGATAAAGCCCTGAGCCCACTCATCGCGCTTGGATTGGCTGGCGCCTTCGTTACGAAAGTCGCGGTTGTAGTAAAAGTTACGCAATTCCAGACTTGCCTGGGTGTCACCGACAAAGTCTGCAAAGGCGTTTGGCGCCGCACAGGAAAACAGGAGAGTCGTCACCGACGCCGTACGTTTTATTGCCATCTCGATGCACCTTTTGTTGTTGTTTTTGGTGTTTGCGGCGCACACGACTCCCCAGAGGGGCGACGCGTGCGCGCTCTGCATGCAGACAGTCTTTAGGTTCAGTGAAAAGCGTCGTGTGTCAGCCAGTCGAAGCCAGGCGTGCGATTGCCTCTCGGCTCCCGGCTTGTTGGCGCAAAATGAACTTCTGGATTTTCCCTGTGGCTGTTTTCGGCAGCTCCATGAATATCACGCGGCTCGGGCATTTGTAGCGGGCCAGGCGCGCCTGGCAATACGCGATCAATTCAGCTTCGGTGGGTGGCTGCGCTTGGCTTCTGAGCTCGATGAAGGCGCAGGGAACTTCACCCCATTTGTTGTCGGGCTGTGCCACAACGGCGGCATGCAACACCGATGCATGTCCATGAAGAATGTCTTCGATCTCTACGGATGAAATGTTTTCGCCGCCGGAGATGATCACGTCTTTTGTGCGGTCGGTAATTTGCACATAACCATTGGGATGAACCACCGCAATATCGCCGGTATGGAACCAGCCGCTTTCAAACGCTTTTTGCGTAGCGCAAGGGTTTTTCAAATAGCCCATCATGACGGAATTGCCGCGCAACAACAGTTCGCCCGTAGTTTTGCCATCATGAGGGACGGGTTCCAGCGTTTCCGCATCGGCAACCAGCAAACCTTCGAAGGCTGCCGCCCGCGCGCCTTGTCTTACGCGCATCCTGGCTATTTCGGCGGGGGTGAGTTCATCCCATCCGTCCTGCCAGGCGCAACTGATCGGCGTGCCGGCGACTTCAGTGATGCCGTACACGTGATCCACCTGGAAACCCATGGCTACCACTGCGTCCAATACGGAGGCCGGGGGCGGTGAGCCGGCGGTCAATACGCGCACCGGTTGCGGCAGGGCGGGCGGGGTGGGCGTATTCGCTATCATAGCCATCACCGTCGGTGCTGCGCAGAAATGATCAGCCTTGTGTTCGGCGATAGCCTTCATGACGGCGTCAGCCGTGACTTTACGCAGACAGATATGGGTGCCTGCCGCCGCCGTAATAGCCCAAGTGAAACACCAGCCGTTGGCATGGAACATCGGTAGCGTCCACAAATAGCGGGGTGCCTGCGGCAGTGCCCAGTTAGTCATTTGCAACAGGCTCATGAGGTACGTGCCGCGGTGACTGACCACGACACCTTTCGGGTCACCCGTAGTGCCTGAGGTGTAGTTGAGGGCAATCGGGTGCCACTCTATGTCGGGCCAAACCCCCCGGAACTGCGGGTCCCCCTCGGCAAGCAGGGTTTCATAGTCGGTTGCACAAGGTCCGACCCATGCGGCGGCCAGATGATCACGGATCATTACGATGGTTGGCGGCTGCTCGAGTTTTTCCAGCGCGGCGTTGGCCAGGGCCATGAACTCGCAATCCACCAGCAGCAAGCTGCACTCACTGTGCCGCAATATAAAGGCAATGCCCTCGGCATCCAGGCGATGGTTGATGGTATTGAGGATGGCGCCAGATAAAGGAATGCCGAAGTGGGCTTCGATCATTGCCGGGGTGTTCGGAGACAGGATCGAAATCGTCTCGCCCTGCTTCACGCCGCGGCCTGCAAGCGCTGAGGCGAGGCGGTAGCAGCGTTCGCGTGTTTGTGCCCAGGTACGCTGAAGCTCCCCGTGAATAATCGCGACACGCTCCGGATGAACCCGCGCGGCGCGGTCCAGAAATCCCAAGGGCGTCAACGGCACATGGTTTGCCGGGTTTTGATCCAGTCCACTTGTGTATGCGCCACTGATCATGGGCAGGTCTCCTTATTATGATGATGAAAAACGGCGAATGCGCTTACGGGTTCTCGTGCCGTCACGAGCGTGTTTTCAATTGCCTTGGGATCGGCGTAGCCAAGGCTCATGCCACACACCAGCATCTGATCGGCGGGAATGTTCAACGTCTGTGAAATGACGTTGTGGTACTTGAGAAATGCGGCCTGCGGGCAAGTGTGCAAACCCCGCCCGCGTGCCGCCAACATGACACTCTGCAAAAACATGCCATAGTCCAGAAGGCTGCCTTGCTCCAACACTTTGTCCACGGTAAACAGCAAGCCTACCGGTGCGTCGAAGAACCGGTAATTGCGCCCATGCTGTTGGTGCATGCGTTGCTTTTCACCTTTAGCGATCCCAAGTAGCCCGTAGAGGTCCCAACCCACCTTGCGTCGACGATCGATGTAAGGCGTGACCCATTCGTGCGGGTAGTAGGTGTAGGGATCTTGCATACCGCTGCTGAGCTGTGGATCGTTGTCGATAGCGCTGATGGCCATCGACAGACGCGCTTTCGTGTCACCGGTTACAACGTGTACCTGCCAGGGTTGCATGTTCACACCCGAGGCGCTGAAGCGTGCGACATTCAGAATCGCTTCGACTTCCTCGTTGGGTACGGCGGTTGGTATAAAGGCCCTGACGCTGCGCCGTGAAGTGATCGCCCAGTCGACAGTTTGCTGGGTTTCTTGCGCAGACAGCGGCGGTGGAGACAAGCGGTTCAAAATACGCATCCTTTTAGCGGGTTCAATTCTGTGTGAGTCGTCAGCGTGACAGGGCTGCTAGTTTGCTGGCCTGATGGGAGTCTGCCCGCGACTGATTCACAAGCGTGACCGCCAACGCGCCGATCAGGCCCGCCAACGCAATCACCATGAAGTTTTGTTCGAGCGGCAAAGCCAGTGAAACGAGCCAGCCGATCAGCACCGGCGCAATGATCGCGCCGATTCGCCCGACCCCGGACGCAAATCCCACGCCGGTGGAGCGAATTGGCGTGGGGTAGAAGTCTCCGGCATAGGCGTAGGCGATCAACTGAGTACCCAGCGTCGAAGCACCGACGATGAACACCACCACAAACAACAGCTCAGTCGAGCGTGTGAAGGCCATCGCAGTGAGCGACAAAGCCCCCACTATGTAGAACCCAATCAGTACATGTTTGATGTTGAGCTTGTCGCTTAGCCATCCCCCACCGATCGCCCCCACAATCGCGCCCACGTTGAACACGATGACGAAGTTCAGGGCCGATCCGAGACTATGCCCCGACATCGCCATCAATTTGGTCAACCAGGAGTTAAGCGCGTAGACCATGAAAAGCCCTGTCATAAAGGCTGCCCAGATCATCAGTGTGCTGAACCCCCGACCTTCGCTGAAGAGCCCCTTGATCGGGCTGTCGAGTGCGACCTTGGTTTCAGCCGGGTTGCCTGCAAATACTGCGTCTTCGGTTAACAGCAGTGTTGGATCGATCTTCTGGACGATAGTGCGCAGCTCGGCTTGGCGACCTTGCTTGAGCAAATACGCCATGGACTCCGGCATGGTTTTCAAGATCAGCGGGATTAGCAGTACCGGCAGCCCTGCGACAAAGAACACCGACTGCCAGCCATGGCTCTCGATGAGGTGTTTACCTGTGAGTGCGACGAGAATACCGCCGACGGAATAGCCTGCGAATACCAGTGTGACAAGGCGGGTGCGCAGTTTTGCCGGTGAAAACTCACCCATCTGCGCGGTGACTATCGGCAGAACACCACCGATTCCCAGACCCGCGATAAAGCGCGAGATGCTGAAACTGATCGGATCACTGGTAAGCCCGGCGGCTGCGGTAAACAGGCTGAACAGCGCCACACAGATCGCGATCATTTTCGGTCGTCCGATGCGATCAGCCAAGGTACCGAGAAAAATGGCACCGATCATTGTTCCCAGCAGGGCCGAGCCGGCCATCACGCCTGCACTTGTTGCGTCGATGCCCATGTCTTGCATGATGGCGGGCAAGGCCGCACCCACTACGGCGAGGTCATAACCATCAATGATCAGAATAAGCACGCACCAGAACAAAATCAGGCGGTGAAAAGCGTTGAATGTTGATTCGCCTGCGAGCGTATAAACGTTCACTGGTTGCATAACGTGTCTCCTTCAATCTTATTGTTGTTGGTGAAGTGCACTTCGCGACATTCTAGAAATGCGCTTTGGCGCCGCCCATGCCTGGGGGCACCAATTTGTGTGAGCTGTTTGGGCAGGCGTGCAGTGCATTGCACTGGCTGTGTTGGAGCGGAGCGGAGCGGGGCAGAGCAGAGCAGAGCAGAGCAGAGTAAGGTCGAGGCTTACTCCTCCAGATGACCGCGTCGATAGGCGCCGGGATTTACGCCGGTCCACTTCTTGAACGCTCGATGAAACGCGCTGGTTTCCTGGAAACCGGTTGCTGCCGCGACTTGCGTCACGGTCATATCACCGCGAGACAGCAGGTCAATGGCCATGTCACGGCGCAGATCATCCTTGAGGCTTTGATAATGGGTCCCTTCTGCCTGTAAACGCCGCTGCAGCGTCGAATTGGACATGTGTAGCTCTACGGCCAGATCATCACGCTCAGGCCATGTGCCAGGACTTAAACCGCGCAGGTAGCGTCTTATTTGTGCGCTTAGGCTGTCGTCGTTGCGGTATTTCACCAGAAGACAGCCAGGGGACTCTTTCAGGAAGGTGCCAAGAGTATCGGTCGACTGTGCAATCTTCATCTCGAGGAATTTTTTGTCGAAGCAAAGCCAGGTCTCAGAGGCGTCGTAGTCGATGTCTTCACAGAAACGCATGCGATAGTCGCTTTGGTCCTCCGGCCTGGAAGCGCGAAAACTGAGCTTGTGCAATGGAATGCGTTGATTGACCAGCCAGCATGAAAGCCCGTGTACCAGGATGAACCAGGTGCCATAGGCAAACAGACGGCGTAGTGTCCCGCGATCCTGAACAACTATAAACGCCTGATCGCCCCTTATCTGCAAGTCACCCTGGATGTCATCCAGAATCAGCCGCAGGAACGACAGCATTCGCCGCAACGCTTGGCCCAAGGTGCTGCAGTCCAAGAGCGAATGACACATCAGCTTGAAGCTGCCGCGGCGCATGGGATGGCTGTCGATACCGAAAAATTCGTCGTCCAGCAGGTCGGCTATCTCGACCCAAAGTCGAGCGAAGGCGCTCGCTGAAACCCTGGCCTTGGGCGCGTCAAGCAGTTGAGGGTCGATGTCGGCATTGGCTAACGCCACCGTCAGATTCAGGCATCTGTGCCTGGCGCTCTGCAGGGCTTCATGCACCAGCGCGATTGACGTGGTGCCTTTGTCCTGGGGGGTCGTCATAGAGGCTCCGCCGAAAAATGGGCGGATCTAATGTAGGACCAACCCGTTTATGGTGCCAGCGGTTTATCTTTGATAACTGTCAAAAGCTGTGTGTTGTCGGTGTTGCCCGGCAGTGGCACTCCTCATGAAACGCTTCATCCAGAATTCGCCCCTGCCTGGCGCCATTCCCTCAGAATAGAGTGGTGGTCGCCATTCGGCCAAAAGCGACCTTTGTCCAGAGAAAATAATCTACATAGGCAAGAGGCAAATTACAGCCATCTTTACATCAAGTGGGATGTAATCCTCAAGCTTTTTGTGTGTGAGGGGATCCAGCTCGAGTATGCCACTCTCCCAGCGAGAGATAGTCGATTGGGTGACGCTAAACAAGTCTGCGGCATGGGATTGTTTGACCCGGCGTAACAGACGCCATCGTCTGAGCATAATTCCAGGCAAGGCAGGGTTTAGCAACATATCAGACATTTCGTATTACGGAAAAGTGGAGGTACTAGCAAGTTTGATCTGTGCGAGACCTGCATGCAAATTGGCTAAATAGATGGAAGCGGGATCGACATGCTAAGTAGCCTGGCGCTGTGTTTTGAAAAGAATCCACGCCAGGACTATTTAGTCGCCACTAATGTCAGGCAATTGGCTTGGAGGTGGGACCTAGTGGTCGTTCTCGGAATCACTCCTTCTTGACCGTTGAAATACCCCAAAAATAAGTCCAGAATTGGGTCTTTTCCTGCTTCGTAAAGAAAAAAACCCCTTAGATTTCAATGGGTTGGACGCCAAGCGCGAGTCTCGTTTCCTTCTCCAAAAACGCAAAAACGCCGCTCACTGAGCGGCGTTTTTGTTTGCGTGTAGTTTGTTGGGCAGCGTCGAAGAGAGATCATAACCTCTGTTTTCGTTCCGGCGCTTCCTGCGGAAGCTGCCTCTATACCCGTTCTTGAAGCCCGTAGGTGTAGGCATGAGACCATTCGAAAAATTAGCCCGCTGGTCGAAAAGCCATACTCCATCCAGGGTGTGGGCTGAAGTGTGGGCTGGCAGGTTTTCCAAAAGCCAGAAACGACAAAGCCCTGAATAATCAGGGCTTTGTCGTATATAGATGGCGGAGGCGATGGGATTCGAACTCATGGACCTGTTACAGTCGACGGTTTTCAAGACCGTTGCCTTAAACCACTCGGCCACACCTCCGTTTGCGTTGCGGGCGCCATAATACCTGAATGAAACACACTGTCAAACTCTCTGCATAGCTTGTTACAGAGCGTCTGTTATGATCTTTGCGACTGAACGTTTCAAACCAACAGGAGTGTCGCCATGCGCGAACAGGATTACGCAGTTAATAACAGCGTGCAGGCTGAGCAGCTAGAGGTTAGCCGCGTCCTGCGCAACACTTACGGCTTACTCGCTCTCACCCTCGCATTCAGCGGCGTGATGGCGTTTGTCGCTCAGCAGATGCGTGTCGGCTACCCGAACGTTTTCGTGGTGCTGATCGGTTTCTACGGCCTTTTCTTCCTTACCAACAAACTCCGTGATTCGGCCTGGGGCCTGGTGTCGGCATTTGCCCTGACCGGTTTCATGGGTTTCCTGCTCGGCCCGATCCTCAACCGTTACCTGGGTATGCAGGGCGGCGCCGAGGTGGTCAGTTCGGCCTTCGCGATGACTGCGCTGGTATTCGGCGGTCTGTCGGCTTATGTGCTGATTACCCGCAAGGACATGAGTTTCCTGGGTGGTTTCATCACCGCAGGCTTCTTCGTGCTGCTGGGTGCGACGCTGGCGAGCCTGTTCTTCCAGATCAGCGGTCTGCAACTGGCGATCAGCGCAGGTTTCGTGCTGTTCTCCTCGGTCTGCATTCTGTTCCAGACCAGCGCCATCATTCACGGCGGCGAGCGCAACTACATCATGGCGACCATCAGCCTGTATGTATCGATCTACAACCTGTTCATCAGCTTGTTGCAGATCTTCGGCATCATGAGCCGCGATGATTAATCGTCAGCCTTGAGGAAAAAACCCGCTTCGGCGGGTTTTTTCTTGCCTGGGATTTGAGTAAAGGGTCACGCCATCGGTGGCAAGCGGCGTTTGACCGGGGTTTTCTTGACGATTGCAGTGTTGGTTTCGGCGTGGGTGTTGAGGCGGTCGAGCAGGGTGTCCAGTTGTTCCATCGAACGCACATGCAGGCGGGCGATGAAACAGTCGTCGCCGGTGACTTTGTCGCACTCGGTAAATTCGGGAATGGCCTGGATCTGCCGTTCCACTTCCTGCAACTGGCCCGGCAGCGGGCGAATGCGGACGATGGCTTGTAGTTGATAGCCAAAGCATTTGGGGTCGATCTCGACGGTGTACCCCTTGAGCACGCCACGCTCTTCGAGACGACGCAAACGCTCGGCGACGCTGGGCGAAGACAGGCCGCTGATTTGCGCCAGCGCCTTGAGCGAGCGGCGTGAGTCTTCCATCAATGCCGTGATCAGCACTTGGTCGATATCGTCGGTCATGGCGAAACCCCTATTAGGCAATTAACTCAAACCGCCTTGATAAAAAAGGCAGATTCCGAGTTTAGCCTGCTTTTTGCGCTGGAGAAGCCCCCCAGCGGATTGGCATACTTTGGGCTCAAACACAGGAGTCTGATGATGGACAAATCAATACGTCACGGGTCATTTGAAATGACCGCCGCCATGCTGATTTCCGGGACCATCGGCTGGTTCGTGCTGGTGTCCGGGCAACCGGTGTTGGACGTCGTGTTCTGGCGTTGCGTGTTCGGTGCCGGCACGTTGTTGCTGATCTGCGCGGCATTCGGCTTCCTGCGTCCCGGCATTCTGACCCGCACCACGTTCCTGCTGGCCGTGCTCAGCGGCGTGGCGATTGTCGGCAATTGGGTGCTGTTGTTTGCTTCTTACTCCCGCGCCTCGATTGCCATCGGTACCGCGGTATACAACGTTCAGCCGTTCATGCTGGTGGGGTTGGCCGCGTTGTTCCTCAACGAGAAAATTACCCTGCAGAAACTGTTCTGGCTGGGCATTTCGTTTCTCGGGATGCTGGCGATTGTCAGCGCACATGGCGGGCAGGGCGAGAGTGGTAATGATTACCTGATGGGTATCGCTCTGGCGCTGGGGGCGGCATTTCTTTACGCGATTGCTGCGTTGATCATCAAGCGCCTGACCGGCACACCGCCGCATCTGATCGCCTTGGTCCAGGTCACCACCGGCGTGCTGTTACTCGCGCCATTCGCGCACTTTTCGGCACTGCCGCAAGCGCCGAGCGCCTGGGCCAGTCTGGTAACCCTGGGCATTGTCCACACCGGCGTGATGTACGTGCTGCTCTACGGCGCCATTCAAAAACTGCCGACGGCGCTGACCGGTGCGCTGTCTTTCATCTACCCGATTGCGGCGATTTTCGTGGACTGGTTTGCCTTCGGCCATCGCCTGGAGCCGCTGCAATGGATCGGTGTTGCCGCGATTCTGTTGGCCGCTGCCGGCATGCAACAGGGCTGGACCCTGAAGTTTCGTCGGACGGTGACGACGCAGTAAGCCGTAAAGAAACGTCAGATGTTCCAGCGCGGTGCCGTCTTGGCCAGGCGCTGGCGCATCTCGCCGATGTTGGCGGCTAATTGCCGGACCAATAACCGGTAGCCGTCCAGCGGATTGTAAACCGGCGCGGTCAGGCTTGAATCCGACGGCAATTCGACGGGCCGGTTGAGCCGCTGGGACGCACCGGATTTCAGCGCCCGGGCCATACCGATCAGTTGCACCCGAATCAGCCGATGCTCGGCTTTCAAGGCCGATTGCAGATGGGCCATGGCATCGGGGTCACTGGCGTCAGGTCGGGTGTTGCCGAGAATTTCCAGGGTGCTGACACACATCCGCAAGTGGCGCTGAATGGCATCGAGTTCAGTCATGGAGATCCGCACTTCCTTGGACACCGACGGCATCAACGAGCGCAGTTGCACCATCACCGTGTTCAGGCGCCCTACGAGTTTATGGTGTTCGTCATCGGTGACCGATTGGCCATTGATGATGCGTCCGTAGATCGTCGCGCAGTCGCGCAAGGCATCGGCCAGGTTGTAGCGCCAGGAATAAACCGCGTAGAGCGGCAAGGCGAAAGAAAATGCCAGGGCCAGGGCAATGCCGATCAGGATGTCCACCCCACGCCACAACCCGTCGGTGATCGGATTGTCGCCATGCCCCGCGACGATAAACACGGTTATCGCCGAGAGCAACGCGGTGTAACCGCCCTTGCCGATGGCGTGGTACGAGAAGAACCCACAGACCACGGCCATCGCGAAATAGGTCAGCCACGGCATCCCGAGCCAGGCCTGTTGCGCCACCAGCAGCAAGCCGACGCCAGCACCGATCAAGGTGCCGATGGCGCGTTCGGCGGCTTTTTTGCCGATGTTGCCGTGATGCTGCAAGCCGCCGATCACCACCAGCATCGTCACCGACGCCCACTCACCGTGGGGCAGATGGATGCCGGTGGTCAGCAGGATCGTTGCCAGCAACCCCAGCGACACGCGCACCGCGTGGATCACCCTGGCGTGGCGATAGCGCCGATACGGGTCCAGCAACGGACGCAGCAGTCGGCGCAGTAGCAGTGGCAGTCGGCTGTCTCTGAATGTGCTCAGGCTCGGTCTCCTCAGAAGATGTAATCGGTGGTCAGGAAACTCGAACTGCGTCCGCTGATGATTTCGCTGATGAGTTCTTTGTTGGTTTCCTGGAACTTGGTCGCCACCAGGGTGCGAATCGAAAACACCCGCAACGCATCATGCACCGACAGCGTGCCTTCGGCGGAGTTCTTGCGGCCGTTGAACGGGAAGGTGTCCGGACCGCGCTGGCACTGGGCGTTGAGGTTGATCCGGCCGACCTGGTTGGCGAAGGTGTCGACCAGCCGGCCGACCGCCACCGGGTTGGTGCCGAAAATACTCAGCTGCTGGCCGAAGTCCGATTCCAGAACGTAATCGATCACCGTGTCCAGATGCCGGTAAGGCACGATCGGCACGACCGGGCCGAACTGTTCTTCCTGATAGACGCGCATCTGCGGCGTCACCGGGTACAGCACGGCAGGGTAGAAGAACGAAGCGCGGGCTTCACCGCCGTTGGGGTTGACCACGGTGGCGCCTTTGCCGACGGCATCCGCCACCAGCGAATGCAGGTAATCGACCTTGCTCGCTTCCGGCAACGGCGTCAGCGCCACGCCGCTGTCCCACGGCATGCCGGGTTTGAGGCTGGCGAGTTTGGCGTTGAATTTCTCGATGAAAGAGTCGACCACGTCTTCATGGACGAAGAGGATTTTCAACGCCGTGCAGCGCTGACCGTTGAAAGACAAGGAACCGGTGAGCGCTTCGCTGACCGCGTTGTCCAGATCCACCTCGGGCAGCACGATGCCGGGGTTTTTCGCGTCCAGGCCCAACGCCGCACGCAAGCGGTGCGGTTTTGGATGGAGTTTTTTCAGGTCGCTGGCGGCTTTGTTGGTGCCGATAAACGCGAAGATGTCGATCTTGCCGCTGGCCATCAGCGCGCTGACGGTCTCGCGGCCGCTGCCGTAGATCACGTTGATCACCCCGGCCGGGAAGCTGTCGCGGAACGCTTCCAGCAACGGACGAATCAGCAGTACGCCGAGCTTGGCCGGTTTGAACACCACGGTGTTGCCCATGATCAGCGCCGGAATCAGCGTGGTGAAGGTTTCGTTCAACGGGTAGTTGTAAGGCCCCATGCACAACGCCACGCCCAGCGGTACGCGGCGGATCTGGCCGAGGGTGTCCTGTTCCAGTTCGAAACGGCTGGAGCGACGGTCGAGTTCCTTGAGCGCATTGATGGTGTCGACGATGTAATCGCAGGTGCGGTCGAACTCTTTCTCCGAGTCCTTGAGGTTCTTGCCAATTTCCCACATCAGCAACTTGACCACGGCCTCGCGCTGTTCGCGCATGCGTGCGAGGAAGGTTTCGACGTGCTGGATGCGTTCGGCCACACGCATTGTCGGCCACAGACCCTGGCCCCGGTCATAGGCGCGGACGGCGGCGTCGAGGGCGGTCAATGCGGTGTCGGCATCGAGCAGTGGCGTGCTGCCGAGGATCACTTGTTCATCGCCATTTTCACCCGTCAGGTACACCGGGCTGCGGACTTGGGCGAGGGGCCCGGACCAGGTTTTCAGCTCGCCGTCGACCAGGTATTCACGCTGCTCGGTCTGGCCATCGAGGCGATATTTTTCCGGGATGTCGCTGGCGTCGGGAAACAGGTTGCCAAGGATGTGTGCTGTGGTCATGTCGCTACCCCGTCTGGATTGGGTGATGCAATTGATGAATCGTTTTAGCAGACCTCGGACTCGCTTGTCATGGCTCATCTTAGGATTCTTTTGGCTTGACGTTGCGGATCGTCGTAGCGGGTATAGGGTTACGGGGCTGCGACCTTTTGCCCTGAAAACACACAAGTGCCGATCCTGCGGTTAAACTTCGCGCTCTTTCTGAAGGAGTTCATATGAGTTACTACCAGCCGGGCATTCTCGCCACCCCAGTTCCGCCTCAAGCTCGTCATATGTTCTTCGCACTCGAATCCGCCGCTGCCTTGCCGGCCGCGCTGGAGAATCTCAAGGGACTGGTGGACGGGAAGTCGGCCGTGGTCGGTTTCGGTGAGTCCCTGGTCAAGGCGCTCAAGGGGCAAATCGATGGCCTGCGCACCTTTCCAGCGTTGACCGGTGTCGGCGTCGATAACCCGTCGACCCAGCACGCGCTCTGGTGCTGGCTGCACGGTGTCGACCGTGGCGAATTGCTCAACCGCAGCAACGCCATTGAAGCCGCGCTGGCCCCGGCCCTGCGCCTGGTGCAGATGAACGAAACCTTCCGCCACCTCTCCGGCCACGATCTGACCGGTTACGAAGACGGCACCGAAAACCCTCACGACGAAGCCGCCGTTGCTGCTGCGCTGGTGAGTGACGGCGCTGACGGAATGGTCGGCGGCAGTTTCGCCGCGATCCAGCAGTGGCAGCATGATCTGAAAGGCTTTCACGCGATGCCGTCCCATGAGAAGGACAACATCATGGGCCGTCGTTTGAGCGACAACGAAGAACTCGACGACGCGCCGATCTCCGCTCACGTCAAACGCACCGCCCAGGAGAGCTTCGCCCCCGAGGCTTTTGTGGTGCGCCGCTCCATGCCCTGGATCGAAGGCGATCGCGCCGGCCTGATGTTCCTGGCCTTCGGTTTCTCCCTCGACGCTTTCGAAGCCCAACTGCGCCGCATGAGCGGTCTGGAAGACGGCATCACCGACGGTTTGTACCGCATCAGCCGGCCGATCACCGGCGGCTATTACTGGTGCCCGCCGCTCAAGGACGGTCATCTGGACCTGCGCGCACTGCGCGTCGGCTAAACATCAGGGAGTGAGTATGAACGTGGTGCGCTGGGGCATGATCGGGTGTGGCAGCGTCGCTGAACGCAAGAGCGGGCCGGCCTTCTACAAGGCGCCCGGCTCGGCGCTGGTGGCGGTGATGGGCCGGCGTCTGGAAGCGGTGACGGATTACGCGGCGCGCCACGGCATCGCTCGGGTCTACACCGACGTGGAAGCGTTGATCAATGATCCCGAGGTCGACGCGGTGTACATCGCCACGCCACCTGACAGTCATCACGCTTACGCCTTGAGGGTGGCCGCCGCCGGCAAACATTGCTGCGTCGAAAAACCCATGTCGCTGAATGCCGGGCAAAGCCGTGAGATGCAAAAGGTCTTTGCCGACGCCGGGCTGCACCTGTTTGTTTCCTACTACCGACGTTCGCTGCCGCGCTTCCAGCAAGTGCGGCAATGGCTGGAGGAAGGGCGGATCGGCGAGGTCCGGCACCTGACCTGGACCCTGACCAAAGCGCCATCTCCGACCGATCTTGGCGGTACAGATAACTGGCGCACCGACCCGGCTATTGCTGGCGGTGGTTATTTCGCCGACCTGGCCAGTCATGGCTTCGACCTGTTCCAGTACCTGCTGGGTGACATCGTCGAAGTCGCCGGGTTTACCGCGCACCAGGCCGGTTTATATGCCGCCGAGGATGCCGTCAGCGCCAGTTGGCGGTTTGCTGGCGGTGCTTTGGGCATGGGCTGCTGGAACTTTGTGGCGGATCGTCGCGAGGACCGGGTCGAACTGATCGGTAGCAAAGGCCGGATCAGCTTTTCCGTATTCGATGAGCATCCGGTTCAGCTTGAAGCCGATGAAACTCTCAGCCTGCACATCGACAATCATGAGCACATCCAGTGGCATCACGTACTGGGTATGAACGCCCATATCCGTGGAGAAGCGCAGCATCCAGCGGTTGCCGAACAGGCGCTGAAAACCGATTGGGTGATGGATCAGATCCTCAAGCGCGGCTAACGCATACTGAATGCCCCACCGATGTAGCAGCTGCCGAGCAGCGTGAGGCTGCGTTCGGCGCATCTGAAAGTCGAAATCCCTTGCTCCGTTGAAACTCAATCCAAATGGAGAGCGAAGAGGCCGGCATAGCTTGCATCTGCTTTGACTGAACGGCCGCCATCGCGAGCAGGCTCGCTCCCACAGGTTTCGTGGTGTAGGCAGGATTTGCGGCTGGCTTCGATCCACTGTGGGAGCGAGGCTCGCGAAGAGGCCGGCCCTGAGTGGAACGGACCTCATTCACCCTGTCGGCCTCCGCCGACACCGTAATTTGTGTTTGCCTCGGGTTGTGTGGTCGACCAGCCAGCTGACTGGCGGTCCTTGCCAGAAAAAAGCCAAAAGAGTACAAATGTATTCCATGACGACTTTAACTCCCCGCCGTACCGCCATCCTGACCTTTATCCGCGATCGAATCGCCGAGCAGGGCCAGTCCCCGAGCCTCGCTGAAATCAGCGAGGCGTTCGGTTTCGCCTCCCGCAGCGTGGCGCGCAAGCATGTGCTGGCGCTGACCGAGGCCGGTTTTATCGAGGTCAATGCGCATCAGGCCCGGGGCATTCGTTTGCTCGGGCAACCGGCGCGGCCCGAGTTGCTGGACATTCCGGTACTCGGTCGGGTGGCGGCGGGGGCGCCGATCGGTGCCGATGCCGAGGTTCACAGCCGCTTGCTGCTCGACCCGTCGATCTTCTCGCGGGTGCCGGATTACATGCTGCGGGTCCAGGGTGACTCGATGATCGAGGACGGCATTCTCGACGGCGACCTGGTGGGCGTGCACCGCAATCCCGAGGCGGTCAACGGCCAGATCGTCGTTGCGCGACTCGACGGGGAAGTCACCATCAAACGTTTCGAGCGGGTCGGGGAGAGTGTCCGATTGCTGCCACGCAATCCGGCCTACAAGCCGATCATCGTCGAAGCCAGTCAGGACCTGGCCATCGAAGGGGTGTTCTGCGGTCTGGTGAGGCAAGGGTGATGGGCGCCGTCGTTGCGCTGGATACGCTGTTCAATGGCGGCCAGGTCTGGAAGGGCCGGCCTGCGCCACCGGCTGTCAGCCCGCAACCCACCGGGCATGCCGCGCTGGATGCGGCGTTGCCCACCGGTGGCTGGCCGGAAGCGGCGCTGACCGAAATCCTTTTGGCCGGGCCGGGTGTTGGCGAGTTGCAACTGGTGTGGCCAGCGCTGGCGCGGTTGTCCGCCGCGGGCGAGCGCATCGTGCTGGTGGCGCCGCCTTACGTGCCCTATCCCCAGGCCTGGCAGAACGCCGGAGTCGATCTGCGTCAATTGTCGATCATCCAGGCCAGCGAGCGCGATGCCTTGTGGGCAGCGGAACAATGCCTGCGTTCGGGCAGTTGCGGCGCAGTGCTGTGCTGGCCGCACAAGGCCGATGACCGGGCGTTGCGGCGTTTGCAGGTGGCGGCGGAAACCGGCTCGACCCTGGCGTTTGCCTACCGCTCGATCAATGAGGCGATCAACCCTTCGCCCGCGGCACTGCGCATCGCCATCGATGCCAGGCCTGCGCAATTGCGCGTGCTCAAGTGCCGGGGCGGGTTGGCGCGTTCGGCGCCGATTGCCTTCCCCGTGGGACATTGAGGTTGCCATGCGCTGGGTGTGCATTCTCTTCCCGCAATTGGCGCTGGACGCGGTACTGCGTCAGCGCGCCGATCCCGATGAGCCGCTGGCGCTGCTGACCGGCCCGGCCCAGCGTCGGGTATTGCAAGCGGTCAACGCTTCGGCCCGGGCGCTGGGCTTGCGTCCGGGCCAGTCGATGACCGCCGCCCAGGCCTTGAGCAAAGGTTTTGTCACGGCTGAATACGACGCTGCCGAGATTGAGCACTGGCAGCAGTTTCTGGCCGCCTGGGCTTATCGATTCAGTTCACAAGTCAGCGTGCATTACCCGCGTGCGGTGGTGTTTGAAATCGAGTCCAGCCTGGGGTTGTTCGGCGCCTGGCCGCAATTCGAGGCGCGGTTGCGCGCCGAACTCGGCGAGTTGGGGTTTCGCCATCGGATTGTTGCCGCGCCCAACCCGGTGGCGGCACGGGTGCTGGCCAACGCTTATGACGGTCTGGTGGTGCCCGACGATCAAGCCTTGCAACATCACCTAGGGCAGTTGCCCATCGACCGGATCGGGCTGGAAACCAGCGTTGCCACTGCATTGTCGCGCATGGGGTTGCGCACCTTGAGCCAGGTTCAGGCGTTGCCTCGCCATAGTCTGGCCCGGCGTTTCGAGGCCCAGGTGCTCAAGCATCTGGACGCCTTGCTCGGGTTACGGCGGCTGGCGCTGGCGTTCTACTTGCCGCCGGACCGGTTCGATGTGCGCATCGAGCTCAACTTCGACGTGCAGTCCCATCAGGCGCTGCTGTTTCCGTTACGCCGGCTGACCGGTGACCTGTCGGCGTTTCTTTGCGGTCGGGACAGCGGCGTGCAGCGTTTCGACCTGCACCTGGAACACGTCGGCTTGCCGGACACCGTCATCAAGGTCGGCCTGCTCAGCGCCGAACGTGATCCGGCGATGCTCTTTGAACTGGCCCGGGGCCGGTTGGAGCACGTCCAGGTCGAGGCCCCGGTGCGCGGTTTTCGCCTGCGCGCCGAAGACTTGCCGGCCTTCGTTCCCCAGTATCAGGAACTGTTCGACGACCGCCCGCAGCAGTCCTTGCCCTGGGAGCAACTGCGCGAACGCTTGCGCGCGCGGTTGGGGGATGACGCGGTGCAGGGCTTGCGGTTCCAGGCCGATCACCGGCCGGAATGCGCCTGGCAGGCCAGTGTCGACAGTCAGCGCTGTGCAGGGCTGCCTGCGGTGCAACGTCCGGGTTGGCTGCTGACTGAACCGCTGGCGGTGCACGAAGGTTCGGCGCGCATCCTGATGGGGCCGGAACGCATTGAGTCCGGTTGGTGGGACGGTGCCGATGTGCGCCGCGATTACTTCCTGATCGAAACCCGTTCCGGCCAGCAGGGCTGGGCCTATCGTGCGGTCGGCGAGGACGGCCCGTTGTGGCTGCAAGGCTGGTTCGCATGAGTGTCGACTATGCCGAGCTGCACTGCCTGTCGAACTTCAGTTTCCAGCGCGGTGCTTCCAGTGCCCTCGAACTCTTTCAGCGGGCGAAAAAGCAGGGCTATCAGGCCTTGGCGATCACCGATGAATGCACGCTGGCCGGTATCGTCCGCGCCTGGCAAGCGGCCAAAGCCGTGGAGCTGCCGCTGATTATCGGCAGCGAAATGCGCATCGAGAACGGTCCGAAACTGGTGTTGCTGGTGGAAAACCTTGAGGGTTACCAGACCCTGTGCCGACTGATTACCCGAGCGCGGCGCCGCACGCAGAAAGGCCAGTATCAAGTCCTGCGCGAGGACTTCAGTGAACCCTTGCCGGGGCTGTTGGCGTTGTGGGTGCCGGACGCGGTCGATGACGTCGAACAGGGCCACTGGCTGAAACAGACCTTCGTCGATTGCCTGTGGCTGGCCGTCCAGCTACATCGCGGCCAGGACGATACCCGACGGTTGGCTGCGCTGCTGACTCTGGCGGGCGAACTGCGAATTCCGGCAGTGGCCAGCGGTGATGTGCACATGCACGCTCGTGGGCGACGCGCTTTGCAGGACACCATGACAGCGATCCGTCATCACGTGCCGGTGGCGGAGGCCGGGTTGCGTCTTCATCCCAATGGCGAGCGGCATGTGCGCAGTCTTGAGGCTCTGCAATCGATCTACCCGCAAACACTGCTCGACGAAACGCTGAACATCGCCCGGCGCTGCACCTTCGACCTTGGTCAGTTGCGTTATCAATATCCCCGGGAGTTGGTCCCTGAAGGCCAGACAGCCACATCCTGGCTGCGTCATTTGACCGAGGAGGGCATCGCGTGGCGCTGGCCAAAAGGCCCGCAGGCCAAGGTGCTGAAGCAGATCGACAAGGAACTGGAACTGATCGCCGAGCTGGGCTACGAAAGCTATTTCCTGACGGTTCATGACATTGTGCGATTCGCCCGTGAGCAAAAAATCCTGTGTCAGGGCCGTGGTTCGGCGGCCAACTCGGCGGTGTGCTTTGCCTTGGGCATCACGGAAATCGATCCGGATCGCACCACGCTGTTGTTCGAGCGCTTTCTCTCCAAGGAGCGCAACGAACCGCCGGATATCGACGTCGATTTCGAGCATGAACGCCGCGAAGAAGTCCTGCAGTACGTGTTCCAGCGTTATGGCCGGACCCGCGCGGCGCTGACGGCGGTGGTCAGCACGTATCACGCGGCTGGCGCGGTGCGTGATGTGGCCAAGGCCTTGGGTTTGCCGCCGGATCAGATCAACGCCCTGGCCGATTGCTGTGGCCACTGGAGTGATGAAACACCGCCGGTGGAGCGCCTGCTTGAAGGCGGGTTCGATCCTGAGAGTCCGGTGCTGCGCCGGGTGCTGAGCCTGACGGGGCAGCTGATTGGTTTCCCCCGACACCTGTCCCAACACCCCGGCGGTTTCGTGATTTCCGAGCAGCCTCTGGACAGCCTGGTCCCGGTGGAAAACGCCGCCATGGCCGAGCGCACCATCATCCAGTGGGACAAGGACGACCTCGATGCCGTCGGGCTGCTCAAGGTGGATATCCTGGCGTTGGGCATGCTCAGCGCGATCCGCCGCTGTTTCGATCTGTTGCGCCGTCATCGCCATCGGGACCTGAGCCTGGCGACGATCCCGGCCGAAGACTCGCAGACCTACGACATGATCGGTCGTGCCGACACCATCGGCGTGTTCCAGATCGAGTCCCGGGCGCAGATGTCGATGTTGCCCAGGCTCAAACCCCGGACCTTCTATGACCTGGTGATCGAGGTGGCGATTGTCCGTCCGGGGCCGATTCAGGGCGGGATGGTGCATCCGTACCTGCGACGCCGAAACAAGGAAGAACCCGAGGTCTATCCGTCCCCGGCACTGGAAACCGTGCTCAAGCGCACGCTGGGCGTGCCGCTGTTCCAGGAGCAGGTGATGCAGATTGCGATTGTCGCCGCCGACTACAGCCCCGGCGAGGCCGATCAGTTGCGCCGCTCCATGGCCGCCTGGAAACGCCACGGCGGGCTGGAGCCGCACAAGGATCGCCTGGCCGCCGGGATGAAGAAAAACGGCTACACGGCCGAGTTTGCCGCGCAAATCTTCGAGCAGATCAAAGGCTTCGGCAGTTATGGTTTTCCCGAGTCCCACGCCGCCAGTTTCGCCTTGTTGACCTACGCCAGTTGCTGGTTGAAATGCCACGAGCCGGCGGCCTTCGCCTGTGCGCTGATCAACAGCTGGCCCATGGGTTTCTACAGCCCGGACCAGATTCTGCAGGACGCGCGCCGGCATCATTTGCAGATTCGCCCGGTGGACGTGCGCGCCAGTGACTGGGATTGCAGCCTCGAACCGATCATCGGTGCCCAGCCGGCGATTCGCATGGGGTTGCGGATGATCAAAGGCTTTCGCGAGGACGATGCCCGGCGCATCGAAGCTGCACGGTCGAAGGGGGCGTTTATCGACATTGCCGACCTCGGCGAACGGGCACGACTCGACGCCCGCGCCCAGGAGCAACTGGCTGATGCCGGTGCGCTGCGCGGCCTGGCCGGTGACCGTCATCGGGCGCGCTGGGAAGTGGCGGGAGTGCAGAAACAGCTCGGCTTGTTTGCCGGTCTGCCGAGTCAGGAGGAGGGCGCGGTGTCGTTGCCCAAACCCACCGTCGGCGAGGACCTGCTGGCCGATTACAACAGTGTCGGCACCACGCTCGGTCCGCATCCGCTGGCTCTATTGCGGGGTGAATTGAAAGCCCGGCGCTGCCGCAGTTCGAAGGAGCTGCTGGAGGTCGAGCATGGACGACCGGTCAGCGTCGCCGGGCTGGTGACCGGCCGACAACGCCCGGGCACCGCCAGTGGTGTGACCTTTGTCACCCTTGAAGATGAGTTCGGCAACGTCAACGTCATTGTCTGGCGCGACCTGGCCGACCGGCAGCGCCAGGTGTTGGTGGGCTCGCAATTGCTCAAGGTCGACGGGCGCTGGGAAAAGGAAGGCGAAGTGCGGCATTTGATTGCCGGACGGTTGAGCGACCTGAGCCCATTGCTCGACGGCATCAGCGTACGCAGCCGGGATTTCCGCTGAACCCGACCTGACCGTTCCCACGCTCTGCGTGGTAACGCCTCCCGTGACGCTCTGCGTCACAGCGGACGCGGAGCGTCCGTGGCTGCATTCCCACGCAGAGCGTGGGAACGATCGCGCGAGCCAATGCGTTGATGCCCGAATAATTTAATACTGTCTTCGATAGTGGCACTTTGGCATAATGCCGGCCGCCGACGTCCCGCACGTCGATTGTCGATTTGATTCCCCTCTCGCTTTTTCGCCGCTGCAACCCGCAGTGGCCAGCTATTGCCGTGTCGGGATAAACCGTTTTTCAAAAGGAATGCGCAGTGAGAATGATCTCTCGGATGTTGGTATCGGCGGCAGCGATTGCCCTCTTCGGCGCGATGGCCGGGTGTGCGACCGAAAGCTCGCGCGCCTTGCCGGTAGAAAAGGTCGAAAGCGCCAGCCTCGCTTATGCCGGCGTTCGCGTACCCATGGCGGTCGGCAAGTTCGACAACCGTTCGAGCTACATGCGCGGGATCTTTTCCGACGGTGTGGATCGCCTCGGCGGTCAGGCCAAGACCATCCTGATCACTCACTTGCAGCAAACCAACCGCTTCAGCGTGCTGGATCGCGACAACATGGACGAAATCCAGCAGGAGGCCGCGATCAAGGGCCAGTCCCAGCGCCTCAAGGGGGCTGACTTTGTGGTCACCGGTGATGTCACCGAGTTCGGCCGCAAAGAGACTGGCGATCACCAGTTGTTCGGCATTCTCGGTCGCGGCAAGACCCAGGTGGCCTACGCCAAGGTCAACCTGAACATCGTCAACATCAGCACGTCCGAAGTGGTTTATTCGACTCAGGGCGCGGGCGAATACGCCTTGTCCAACCGCGAAGTCATCGGCTTTGGCGGCACCGCTGCCTACGACTCGACCCTCAACGGCAAAGTGCTCGACCTGGCCATGCGCGAGGCGATCAATCGTCTGGTGGACGGCATGAATGCCGGTGCATGGAAACCGCACAACTGATCAAAGTCGATGACAAGGAGCGGTACAAGCATGTTCAAGATTTATGCGAAATGGGCGCTGATGGCGTCGACCGTGCTGGTCAGTGGCCTGTTGGCCGGCTGCAACAGCGGCCCGAAAACCCTTTACCAGTGGGAAAGCTACCAGCCGGAAGTCTATGAGTACTTCAAGGGTGAAGAACCCAAGGAAGCTCAGGCCGAAGCGCTGGAGCGCGACCTGCAGAAGATCAGGTCCACCGGCAATACTCCGCCGCCTGGCTACCACGCTCACTTGGGGCTGTTGTACCTGAGCATGGGCAAGGATGATCAGATGGTGCAGCAATTCAGAACCGAGAAGACGTTGTTCCCCGAGTCGACGCCGTACATGGATTTTTTGCTTAAAAACGCCAAGACCGGAGACATCCAATGATCGCGCGCTCATTGAAACTGATGGCCGGGCTACTGGCTCTGGCGGTACTCGGCGGTTGCGTCAGCCCCAAGACCGTGGACTATTCGGCCTACAAGCAAAGTCGTCCAAAAACCATTCTGGTGCTGCCGCCGCTGAACAACTCGCCGGACGTCAAGGCGTCCTACAGCCTGTTGTCGCAGGTCACGTACCCATTGGCTGAAGCCGGTTACTACGTGCTGCCGATCGCTCTGGTCGATGAGACGTTCCGCCAGAATGGCTTGACCACACCGGCGGATATCCATCAGGCACCGGCCAACAAACTGCAAGAAATCTTCGGTGCCGATGCTGCGCTGTACATCACTGTGACGGACTACGGCACTCGCTACATGATCATCAACAGTGAAACCGTGGTGACGGCCAGCGCGAAACTGGTGGACCTCAAGAGCGGCACCACCCTGTGGACCGGCTCGGCTCGGGCTTCGAGCGAGGAGGGCGGTAACAATGGTGGCGGTGGTTTGGTTGGCATGCTGATTACGGCGGCGGTGAAGCAAGTGATCAACAGTTCCACCGATGCCGGTCACCCGATTGCCGGTGTGACCAGTGCACGGCTGCTATCGGCAGGACAACCAGCAGGGTTGCTGTACGGGCCGCGTTCGCCGAAATACGGCACTGATTGAGATTGTTTTCACGCTCACGGGCCACCCCTCACCCTAACCCTCTCCCCAGGGGGAGAGGGGACTGACCGAGGTGTGTGGCGAAATTCATCGACCTGTTAAATCGGGTCGATTATGGATTCAAAACAAAATACTCAGGTCGCCGTATACCGTGAGATACCCACGACCAGTCCCCTCTCCCTCTGGGAGAGGGTTAGGGTGAGGGGGGATCTACCTGACACAGCACAAGTCTCACTTACTCAGCGGCCAAAACCGCTTGCCACCCCCCGGCGCCTCCGTCCACGCCTGCAACGAGCGTGTCGGCAAATCAAAATAATCGCGTGCGCGCGCATACCCATGCCCCCCATCCGCCCAATCGCATCGAGCCCGAGTTGATCGATATACAAGGTTTTCGGATCGATCAATTCATCCCGTACATGCGCCATCAACACTTCGCCAAAGATAATCTCCCGTGAGTTCCACATCAAACTCGCGTAAAGCCTGAACAACCCGGTGTTGCTGGACTGGTTCCGCAAGCTGATTTCCCGCGCCTCGCTGTACGCCGCCGCGCTGAATGACGACAGTCACGAAGCCTGCCGCGACGACGAACACCTGCGGCTGATCGAGTTCATCGAGGCGGGAAATCAGAGCGCCGCGATCGAACTGACCTGCATGCATTTGAATGGCATCGAGAAGGCGATTCTCGACGTCGCCGCCACGCTGAAAACCGGCTACCACCCGCTCAAGCACCTGATCGAGGTTTGATGCTCAACACAGTGCTTGTGGCGAGGGGATTTATCCCCGTTCGTCTGCGAAGCAGGCGCAAAACCTGAACGCACGGTCTATTTGATGCACCGCGTCGTCTGAATTCACGACTGCTTCGCAGCCGAACGGGGATAAATCCCCTCGCCACAAGGTAGCTGCTACATGGTTCGTCTGTAGAGCTCCATTGCTGCAAAAGCCTGGATGATGTGAATCAGCTAACCTCTATGAAACCATTGGCGACGGCGATGCTCGAAACAAACGGGCACGCGCCGTCCTCATGCCGTTGCGATCCCTTAAGCCAGTCATCTACAGGGATACAGAATCAGTCGATGCAGTTTCTAGACGATAGCCATGGGTGTGCAGGCTGGAACGGTGAAATGGCCGGGCGCATCCGCGCGTTCGACTGGAGCCTGACTGAGCTTGGGAACATGGACACCTGGCCCAGAAGCTTGTGTAGCGCGGTGCAGTTGATGCTCGCGTCCCCATTGCCGATGGTGATGCTGTGGGGCCGACCGGGTTACATGATCTATAACGATGCGTACTCCAAATTTGCTGGTGGCCGCCATCCTTACCTGTTGGGTTCTCCGGTGGAGCTGGGCTGGCCGGAAGTCGCCGAATTCAATCGGCATGTGGTCGACACCTGCCTGGCCGGCGGCACCTTGTCCTATCGCAACAAAGTTCTGGAATTACTGCGCGACGGGGTTCCCGAAGATGTCTGGCTGGACCTCTATTACAGCCCGGTGGCGGATGATGACGGGAAACCGGCCGGGGTCATGGCGATGGTGGTCGAGACCACCGAACATGTGATTTCCGAACGCCGTCGTCAGGCCGCCGAGGACGCCTATCACGCCGACAACGAACGGGTGCGCCTGGCGCTCAATGCCGGGGCTTTGCTCGGCTCGTTCGTCTGGGACATCAAGGACAATGTGCTCTCCGGTGATGAGCGTTTTGCCCGCACCTTTTCCTACCCGCCGGAGCAAAACCTGGCCGACCTGCCAATGGACATCGCCGCAGCTCGGATCCATCCCGATGACCGCAGTTGGGTGCAGGAGCAGATCGATCAATCCGTGGAAACCGGCGAACCGTTTAACGCCGAGTATCGAGTCCTGCGCCCGGATGGCAGTTATCTGTGGGTGCTGGCGAGTGGTGGCTGCGAGTTCAACGAGCAGGGCGAACCGTTCCGTTTTCCCGGGGTGTTGATCGATATCCACGAACGCAAGAGCGCCGAAGAATCCCTGCTCAAGTTCACCCGCAACCTGGAGCAACGCGTTGCCGACGAAGTCGAAGCGCGACTGGCTGCTGAAGAACAATTGCGTCAATCGCAGAAACTCGAAGCCATCGGCGGCCTCACCGGCGGCGTGGCCCATGACTTCAACAACCTGTTGCAGGTGATCGCCGGCAACTTGCACTTGCTGGCGCGGCATGAACCGGATAACGCCAATGTGCAGCGCCGGGTCAACGCTTCGATTGCCGCGGTCGAACGTGGCGCCAAACTGTCTTCGCAATTGCTCGCGTTCGCCCGTCGTCAGCCCTTGTCGCCAGCGGTCTGCGATCTGCGGCAGGTCTTCGATGGGCTCGGGGAGTTGTTGCAGCGGGCGCTGGGGGAAACCATCCAGATCAATGTCAACGCGGCCGAAACCCTTTGGCGTATCTACGTGGACCGCAATCAACTGGAAAACGCCATCCTCAATCTGGCGATCAATGCCCGTGACGCCATGAACGGCGAGGGGACCATTGACCTGAGCGCCGAGAACATTGCCCTTGATAGCAAGTTTTGTGCAGGCAAGGGCATCGTCGCCGGCGACTATGTCTGTGTAGCGGTGGCTGACAAGGGTATCGGCATGTCGCCGCAAGTACTCGCCCAGGCTTTCGAGCCGTTTTTTACCACCAAGGCCGATGGCCAGGGCACGGGGCTGGGCCTGAGCATGGTGTTCGGTTTCGTCAAGCAGAGTGGCGGGCATATCGAGATTTCCAGTGTGGTCGGGCAGGGCACGCGGGTGCAGCTGTATTTCCCTCGTAGCCTGCGCCCGATGCTCAACGAAACGACACGTCATGACCCGCAACAGCGAGGCGGACACGAAACCATTCTGGTGGTCGAGGACAACGAGGCGGTGCGCAGCTCAGCGGTGGAGTTGCTGAGTGAAGAAGGTTATCGAGTGCTGACGGCGGCCAACGGTGACGTCGCGATGCAGATGTTGCTGGAGGGCGCCGTGGTAGACCTGATTTTCACCGACGTGGTCATGCCCGGCCTGATCAAAAGCGCGGACCTGGCCGCCTGGGCCAAGGTGCAGACGCCGCCGGTGGCCGTGCTGTTCACCTCGGGCCACACCCGTGACATTATCTCGCGCAATCACCAGCTCAGCCCTGATACTTATTTGCTAAGCAAACCCTATGGTCCCCAGGCGCTGACCCATATGGTGCGCACCGTTCTCAACGGCTAACCCGATCCAATGTGGGAGTGAGCCTGCTCCGGGCGGCGTTCCGACGATGGCGGTCTGTCAGTTACATTGATGTTGTATGTGCCACCGTCATCGCGAGCAGGCTCGCTCCCACATTGGGTCGGTGTTTTCAGCTAGCTAATTTAAGGCCCTCCATGACGTCCAAGCGCACTTCCAATCCTCCTTCCGGCATGGTCAGGGTGCGCGGCGCCCGGGAACACAATCTCAAAAACGTCGATGTCGATATCCCCCGGGATGCCCTGGTGGTGTTCACTGGCGTGTCCGGTTCGGGGAAATCGTCGTTGGCGTTCTCGACCCTCTACGCCGAAGCGCAACGCCGCTATTTCGAGTCCGTGGCGCCTTATGCGCGGCGCCTGATCGATCAGGTCGGCGTGCCGGACGTCGACTCCATCGAAGGCTTGCCGCCAGCGGTGGCGCTCCAGCAACAACGGGGTACGCCGAGCACACGCTCATCGGTGGGCAGTGTGACGACGTTGTCGAGCCTGATCCGCATGCTGTACTCCCGGGCCGGCAGTTATCCGTCGGGGCAACCGATGCTCTATGCGGAAGACTTTTCGCCCAACACGCCCCAGGGCGCGTGCGCCGAATGTCATGGGTTGGGGCGGGTGTATGAAGTCACCGAAGCGTTGATGGTACCGGACCCGAGCCTGACCATTCGCCAGCGCGCGGTCGCCTCCTGGCCCACCGCCTGGCAGGGACAGAACCTGCGCGACATTCTGGTGACGATGGGTTACGACGTCGATAAACCCTGGCGCGATCTGCCGAAAAAACTGCGTGACTGGATTCTCTTCACCGAAGAAACCCCCACGGTGCCGGTGTATGCCGGGCTCACCCCCGAAGAAACCAGAGTCGCGCTCAAACGCAAAATGGAACCGAGTTACCAGGGCACGTTCACCGGCGCCCGGCGCTACATCCTGCACACCTTCAGCCATTCCCAAAGCGCGCTGATGAAGAAGCGCGTCTCGCAATTCATGCTCGGCAGCCCGTGCCCGTTGTGCGACGGCAAACGGCTCAAGCGCGAGGCGTTGTCGGTGACCTTTGCCGGTTACGACATCGGCGAACTGTCGCAGATGCCGTTGCTGCAAGTGGCCGAAGTCTTGAAACCAGTCGCCGCTCACAGCTACCTCGAACAGGCCGAGGCGGCGGGCGAAGTATTGACGCACGACCAGACCCGCGAAGCCCGCGAGCAACGAGTGGCCCACGGTGCCAGTGGTCACGCCAACGCGCCGGATGTACGCCACACACCGAACCTGTCGGTGGAGAAACGCCTGGCCGCGCAACGGATAGCTCAGGATTTGTTGGAGCGGGTCAGTACGTTGACCGATCTGGGGCTCGGTTACCTGGCGCTGGAACGCAGCACGCCGACGCTGTCGTCCGGCGAGTTGCAGCGTCTGCGCCTGGCGACGCAATTGGGTTCGCAGTTGTTCGGGGTGATTTACGTGCTGGATGAACCGTCGGCCGGCCTGCACCCGGCGGATGGCGAAGCGCTGTTCGAAGCCCTGCAACGCTTGAAAATTGCCGGCAACACCCTGTTTGTGGTCGAGCATGATCTGGAAACCATGCGCCGCGCCGATTGGTTGATCGACGTAGGCCCGGCGGCCGGCGAGCAGGGTGGCCGGATTCTGTACAGCGGGCCACCGCCAGGGCTGGCCGAGATAACGAACTCGCAGACGCGTGCTTATCTGTTCGCCGAGCAGGTCACCCAATCGCGTGTCAGCCGAAAGCCGACCGATTGGTTGCGGCTCGAAGGCATCACCCGCAACAACCTGAACAACCTCAGTGCCGAGTTTCCACTGGGCTGTTTCACCTCGGTGACCGGTGTCTCGGGCTCCGGTAAATCCAGCCTGGTCAGTCAGGCGTTGCTCGAGCTGATAGGCGCCCATCTAGGGCGGGCGGTGAGTGATAGCGAGCCCGAGGAGTTGAGTCTTGAGGACGACGCACCGCAAGTCAGCGGCGGTCAGGTCACGGCGGGGCTGGCGTCGATCAAGCGCCTGGTGCAAGTCGATCAGAAACCCATCGGCCGCACACCGCGCTCGAACCTGGCGACCTACACCGGGCTCTTCGACAACGTACGCAAACTGTACGCCGCCACGCCTGAAGCCCGGGCCGAGGGTTACGACGCGGGCCAGTTTTCCTTCAACGTCGCCAAGGGCCGTTGCCTGACGTGCGAAGGTGAAGGCTTTGTCAGCGTCGAGTTGCTGTTCATGCCCAGCGTCTATGCACCGTGCTCGACCTGCCATGGCGCGCGCTACAACCCCGAGACGCTGGCAATCATCTGGCAAGGGTTGAACATCGCCCAGGTGCTGCAACTGACGGTGGACGAGGCGGTCACGGTGTTTGCCGAGCAACCGGGTATTCGCCGCTCGCTGGAGGTGCTGCGCGATATCGGCCTGGGTTACCTGCGCCTCGGCCAGCCGGCGACCGAGCTGTCGGGCGGTGAAGCCCAGCGGATCAAACTGGCCACCGAACTGCAACGCAACCAGCGAGGGGCAACCCTGTATGTGCTCGACGAGCCCACCACCGGTTTGCACCCAAGGGATGTCGATCGCTTGCTCGAACAGTTGAATACGCTGGTGACGGCGGGGCATACGGTGATCGTCGTCGAACATGAAATGCGCGTGGTGGCCCAGAGTGACTGGGTGATCGACATCGGCCCGGGGGCGGGGGATCAGGGCGGGAAGATTGTTATTGCAGGCACACCGCAGAAGGTCGCCAAGAGTAAAAAGAGCCGGACGGCGCCGTTTTTGGCCAGAGTTCTTGGCACGGCTTGAATTCGTGGTGTTCTTGCGGTCCTCATCGCGGGCAAGCCCGCTCCCACAGGATTTGTGAACGACTCAGTTCCTGTGGGAGCGGGCTTGCCCGCGATGGCAATTTGTCAGGCCCGGTCTAAAGTTCGCCGCACCTTGTCCTTAAAATACAAAACGCCCGATGCGGTGCATCGGGCGCTGAGTTAAAACAGGTGTAAACCTTTTCAGGACTGGACAGGTTCATTTGTCTGGATGAGCAGCCTGGAGTTTTTTCGCCATATCCAGATGCTTCTCCAGCGTCGGCAGCATTTTTTGTGCGAAACCTTTCAGCTCCGTGGCGCCTTTGCTTCTGTCGTCCGTCACGGTGTTGGCTTCTTTCTTGAACAGCTCAATGGTTTCTTCATGGGCCTTCACCTGATTGTTGGCGTAGGCCGCATCGAAAGATTCATCGCGCAAGTCGAGGATTTTCTCTTTCGCCTGTTTGACCAGCGTCGTGCTGTCCGGCACCTTGATGTCATGCTTTTTCGCCAGCGCCGCCAGTTCATCGTTGGCCTTGGAATGGTCGGTGATCATCATGTTGGCGAATGCCTTGATGTCCGCCGATGAGCTTTTTTCCAGGGCCAATCGGCTCGTTTCGACTTCCGCGATACCGCCCGCGGCCGCGTTGTCGACGAAGTCTTTGGAAGTGGCAGCGAGCGCCGTGCCCATGCTGGTACTCAAGGCAATAGCCAAACTGAGGTGGCGCAGGGTAAATCCGTCCATTGGTTATTCTCCACACAGGTTTTCATGGGCGATCGAGTGATCGTTAACGTGTGGATGCCGACGAGCGGGCAAAGGTTTTATTGCGTTTGCGCCAGGGCGACGAACGGGCACCGCTGGTCTGATAGGCGGTCGACAGAAGGGGCTAACCGAGGCCATTCTGGTACTTGGTGAACGCCATTGATCGCGTTTGCCTCCGATCAACAAACGGAGGTGTTCCATGCCGGTGCCACACGACCTTTATCAGGATCTCAAACTTTCAAAGGAAGATATCCAGCAAAAACGCACCAAGGATCCATTACTGGATTCACTGATCAACAAGTATTCACAGGCGGATGCGGAGGTCGTAAAAGCTGAATCCGCAAAATCGGATGCGCCCAGCGATGACGCATTGAAGAAACTCAAGGAGAAGCGTGTGCAGGTTAAGCAAAAGATCGTTGATCGGCTCCAGACGCCGTCCTGACGCGCCCATCTGGTCACCGACGATCGGTGACTGAAAAATTGGAACGGTGATAAATACCGGCACCTCGAATGTTCAGAGTCCGAATTGACGGCTCCATGCGAGGTGCCCCATGAATCCAAAATTCCCCAGCGAAGAGCAGGGCGGCTACGATCCCATTCCGACCCATCCCGAACCCCTGAGTCCAGGACGCACCACCCTCAATCCCGAAGATGAGCCGGGCATCGACGAACTGCCCGACAATGAAGGCGTGCGCCCGCTGGACGAGGATGACTCCACCGCCATGGACCCGGAAAGGGTGCTTGAGGAAACGGATAATGCGGTGCGCGACAGAGAGATGGATCCGCGTTGATCACAATCAATGTGGGAGCGGGCTTGCTCGCGAAAGCGATCTTTCAGTCGATAAAGAGGTCGCCTGACTCTCCGCTTTCGCGAGCAAGCCCGCTCCCACATTTGATTTGCGTTACTTTTGCAGCGCAGTGCTCAACGGTAACCGCGCCATGTGTCTGGCCTTCAACGATCCGAAATACAACCAATCCCCATACTCGCGAACGGTGGTGATCGGCGAATAGTTGTCGCTGCTACCGTCCTGCAAGTTGGCGATCACTTTGCCGTCCAGATCCAGGCCCAGCGCGAAGGCGCGTTTCTCCACCGGTTTAGGCAGGAAAGTCATGGCCCGCACGATCATCTTGCGCACGAAGGGATGCGACGCGGTGGCATCGAGCAATGCGTTGCGCGGTGCATAGAGCGCCACCCAGAAGCGGTCGTGGCCATTGAACGCGAGGTTGTCCGGCAACCCTGGCAAGTTGTCGATGAATAGATCACGGGTGCCGGCTTTCGGCCCGCTCAGCCAGTAGCGACTGATGCGATAGGCTCCCGTTTCGTTGACCAACACAAAGGCATCGTCTGGGCCCAGGGTCACGCCGTTGGCGAATTCCAGCTTATCCAGCAGGACCTCGGTCTTGCCGGTCTGGAAGTCATAACGCAGCAAGCGGCCATCGCCGCCGTGCTCGATAATCGCGTCGCCGTCACTGCCGTAGCCAAAGCGGCTGGAGGCATCACTGAAATAGGCGTAGTGCCCGGATTTGTCGATCGCCACGTCGTCGGTGAAACCGAAGGGTACGCCGTTGGCCGCCGTGGTCAATGGAATCAACCGGCCCTGGGCATCCAGTGACAGCAAGCCCTTGACCCCGTCGGCAATCACCAGCAGACCGTTGGGATGACGGGCCAGGCCCAAGGGTCTGCCGCCCGTATCAGCCAGAATCCTGGTGATCTTGCCGTCGAGGCTGGTACGGATCAATCGGCCGTCATGCAAACCCGTGATGAGGACATTTTCCTCCAGCAGCAACGCTTCCGGACCGTCGATATCCGCGGCGCCGACGCGCTCCATGCCTTTGAGGCGCTGATTGTCGGCGTAGAGGCCGCTGGTGAGGGAGGGCGCCGGTGACGGTGTCCAGGCCACCGGTTGAACCTTGGTCGGCATCAGCAGCAGAAAGGCGCCGATGGCAACGACCACCAGCAACACTACATGGCGAAACTTGACGGTTCGACTCACACGCTGACTCCTGCCGGGGCCCATTGTTTTTGCGCCATTTCGCGCAATGCCAGCATCGACGCTGCCGACTCACGATTGATGCGGCGCTTGAGCAGCAGTCGATTGGCAATGCGCATCGCCAGGCCGCTGAACCGATACTCCAGGGTGCGGACAAAGCGTGTGCCATCGCCCTGGGCCTCGCACTCGTAAGTCACCACCAAAGACAACCCGTGATCGTCATGGGCCCAGGCACTCCAGCGGCGTCCCGGCAGGTATTCGTTAACCTCCCAGTGCAAGTGTCCCTCACGCCCGCCCGCCTTGATGTCTTCCTCGAACCGCCCCCCGGCATGCAGCGGACCGCTCTGGCCATCGACCTTGAGCGACGAAGGATGCCACTCCGGCCAACGGGTCACGGTGCTGGCATAGGCGAGCACGTCAATCGGATCTCCAGCAATGTCGATCTGATGCTGCATGCAGGTCATGGGCGTTCTTGTCGGGTGCAGGTCGATCGGCTCGGGTTCCCAATAGAGGGTGCCGAACAGGTAGTCCATCAGCGGAAAAACGATATTGAAATTGCGTTCCTGCATCAGCTCACGACGGTGATGCAGCTCATGCAGGCGGCGCATCTGGCGGATCCACGGCAACCGTGTGACGGGGTTCTCGGGTGGCAGGTGCTCGCAGGCATGGAACACTTCATAGGTCAGGTAGCCGAGGACCAGGCAGCCGCCGAACAACCCGGCGACGTTGGCATCGAACTGCTCAAGCAACCACCAGACGGGCAGGGTGATGACGACCGTGTGCAACACGATCAGCCAGGCTGGAAACAGAATCACCCGCCAGTCCCGGGCCGTGTCGTAGCTCATGTGGCCGGGGGCGAAAAAGCTGTGATGGTCGCCGGCATGGCGGGCGTAGAACATCCGCGCGAAGTTTTTTTTATGATGCCCCAAGTGCCGATGGACCCTGTACACGCCGAAGTTGAAAAACAACAACGTCAACGGCACCGCCAGCCATTCCAGTGGCTGTACCCGGTGTACGGTGCTCCAGAATCCGCCGATGGCCAGCACCCCGAACAGCAGCACAAAAGCGCCGTGCAGCCATGGGTTGTAGAGCGGATGAATAGCAGCGCGGTAGCGGGCGCGGAATGCTTCGGTGGTCTGCCTCACTGCAATCACCTGTCGTTATTGTTATCTCCAGCAGATTAGACGATCCCGGCGTTTTGGCTGGCCCAACCTTGAGAACGCAACCGCCATGCTTCGGTGCAAACCGGGCTCAGGTCAGCGGGTTCCAGCGTTGCGACCAGTCATCGTCGGATTTGATCACTTCGCGCAGCAGGTCGAAGGCGTGTTGCAGGGTCGCCGAGTCGCGGTCTCGGGAGTAAACCAGATAGGTCGGGTAGCTGAATTCGGGGGCTTTGGGCACTTGCTCCAGCACACCGCTTTGCAGATAGCTCTGAACCACCCGGGTACGGAAGTAGCCACTGCCGCCGTTTTCCAGAATGTACTGCAAGCCCAGTGGGCCGAGGTTGAAGCTCAACGCGGCTTTGGCTTTTTCCGGCAGGGCCGCATCGTGCTGACGGCGGAAGTCCGGGCCCCAGTCGATATACACGTAGGGATCGGGTCGTGCGGCCAGGCGGATGAGGACCAGTTTTTCTTCCAGCACCTGTTCGACTTGCAGGCGTGGCCAATACTCCGGCTGGTAAACCAGCGCCGCATCCAGAACCCCCAGTTCCAGTTGGCGCAGCAGGTTTTCACCGTCACGGATTTCCATGCGCAGGGCGTGGCTGGGAATCTTCTCGCGCAGTGCGCCGGCCCAGCTGAGCATCAGCGGGTTGCACAGACTGACCTCGCCACCGATGTGCAATACGTCGCGATAACCCTCGGGCAACGGCAAGTCCCGGCGCGCCGCTTCCCAGGTTTCGACCAGTTGATTGGCGTAGACCACGAAGGCTTCACCGTTCGGCGTCAGGCGCGCACCGGCGCGGTTGCGTACGAACAACGTACTTCCTAGCTGGCTTTCGAGTTTCTGTACCCGCGCAGTGATCGCGGTCTGGGTAACGTGGAGTTTTTCAGCCGCCGCGGCAAGGCTGCCGTGGCGGACGATTTCCAGAAAGGTGCGGGCTAGATCGATGTCCATGGGGTGGCCGGTGCGGGAGGTGCGCCATTGTAAGAGCACCGCTCACCTGTGGCGAGGGAGCTTGCTCCCGCTGGGGCGCGAAGCGGCCCCAAAACCTGTCGCCGCGATTTTCCAGATACGCTCCCGTCGGATAGTTTACGGCTGCTGCGCATCCGAACGGGAGCAAGCTCCCTCGCCACAGTTTCCCCTTTCACTTGGCTATTCGTTCAAAACGCGAAACACGAACAACCAAAGGCCCCCCAGAAACCGGCGAAATCACTGACCGGCGCCGAGGACAACCGTGCCCGTTCATGGCTATGGGCATGCACCGCGCAAGCCCCGACACATTGATGAACCTGCGCCGTCAGCGGCGCCAGGGGTTTCCAATGGCCGGGTACTTTGGCAACTGGCGACCACTCAGGCACCACCGGGACGGGAGGCGGCCCGAGTTTTTCAAACTCGACGCTGCCGTAGACGATCTTGCCGTCAACGATGGTCAGTACCGATTCGATCCATTTGACCGCTTCATCCTCGATGTGGAAATAGTCCGCCGACAACGCAATCAAGTCGGCCAGCTGCCCAACCTTGATCTGGCCTTTTTTGCCTTGCTCGGAGGAAAACCAGGCGCTGCCGTGGGTGAACAATTCCAGCGCGGTATCGCGGCTCAAACCTTGCGAGTACAGCGCCAGACCACCGACGGTGCGACCGCTGATCAGCCAGTACAGCGAAGTCCAGGGGTTGTAACTGGAGACGCGCGTGGCATCGGTGCCGGCGCCGACCGGAATGCCTTCGGCCAGCATGCGAGCGATGGGCGGCGTGGCTTCGGCAGCCTTGGCGCCGTAACGGTCGACGAAGTATTCGCCCTGGAAGGCCATGCGGTCCTGGATCGCGATGCCGCCACCCAAGGCTTTGACCCGTTCGATGTTCTGCGGGGTGATGGTTTCGGCGTGGTCGAAGAACCATGGCAAACCGTCGAACGGAATGTCGCGGTTAACCTTCTCGAACACGTCGAGCATGCGGCTGATGGATTCGTTGTACGTGGCGTGCAAACGGAACGGCCAGCGCTGTTCCACCAGATGGCGCACCACCGGTTCCAGCTCCTGCTCCATGGTTTGCGGCAGGTCGGGGCGGGGTTCGAGAAAGTCCTCGAAGTCGGCCGCCGAGAACACCAGCATTTCCCCGGCACCGTTGTGCCGTAGAAAATCGTCGCCCTGACCGTAGTGGGAGGTGCTGGTCCAGTTCTTGAAGTCGGTCAGCTCTTCCTTGGGTTTCTGGGTGAACAGGTTGTAGGCAATGCGCACCGTGAGTTGCTGGTCTTTGGCCAGTTGTTGGATGACTTGATAGTCGTCCGGATAATTCTGATAACCACCGCCGGCATCGATGGCGCTGGTGACACCCAGGCGATTGAGTTCACGCATGAATTGGCGGGTGGAGTTGACCTGGTATTCCAGCGGCAACTTTGGCCCCTTGGCCAGGGTCGAGTAGAGAATCATCGCGTTGGGGCGGGCGATCAGCATGCCCGTCGGGTCGCCATTGGCATCGCGCTGGATTTCGCCACCCGGCGGATTTGGCGTATCGCGGGTATAGCCGACCACCTTCAACGCGGCGCGGTTGAGCAGGGCACGGTCGTAGAGGTGCAGGACGAACACCGGGGTATCCGGCGCGGCCTTGTTCAGTTCATCAATCGTCGGCAGGCGTTTTTCGGCGAACTGGAACTCGGTCCAGCCACCGACCACCCGCACCCATTGCGGCGTGGGTGTGCGGTCGGCCTGATCCTTGAGCATGCGCAGCGCGTCGACCAGTGAAGGGACGCCTTCCCAGCGCAGTTCGAGGTTGTAGTTGAGGCCACCACGGATCAGGTGCAAGTGTGAGTCGTTGAGACCGGGAATCACCGTGCGACCGTGCAGGTCGATAATTTGTGTGCCGGGACCTTGCAGGGCCATGGCTTGAGCATCGCTGCCGACCACCACGAAGCGTCCGTCCTTGATCGCGACGGCGCTGGCCTGAGGTTTTTTGCGGTCGACGGTGTGCAGGCGTCCGTTGTACAGAATGAGGTCGGCGGGGGCGTCGGGCATGGTTTTACTCCCTGCGATTAGCGGGCTGATCCAGGCACCGACGGCGCCTGCCGAAAGGCCTTGCAGTACACGGCGGCGGTTAAATCCGTCGTGGTCGTCAGGTGGACTCATGGGCAGTGCTCCGCGCAAAGGTTCTTGATAAAGAAAGCGAGGGCAAACAGCCGATGTCTGACGCATGCGGCCAGAAGGAATATAGACGGCAAATCCACAGGTGGCCGTTTTCCGATGGCGAAAAACGACGAATCCCGCCTCGAGGGGCGGGATTCGTTTGCAGCCAGGCGTGCTCCCGAAGGTCGGGAGCGGCGCGCTTAGGCCGGGAACAGCTCGGACAGTTTCATGGCCAGCATCATGTCGCCTTCGGCGCGCAGTTTGCCGCCCATGAAGGCTTGCATGCCGTCGGTTTCGCCGCTAACGATGCCATCCAGGGTTTCGCCGTCCATCACCAGCGTCACCTGGGCGTCCGGGTTCTCGCCTTCCTGGAGCTCGCAGGTGCTGTCCTTGACGATCAGCGAGAAGTTTTTGGTGTCGTCGATGCGGAAACCGAATACCAGGTCCAGACCGGCAGCAGCGGCTGGGTTGAACTTGGCTTTCATTGCTTGTACGGCATCAGCTACGGAGGTCATGGTTCGATCCTTTCTTGGGTAATTGGAGCTGGGTGAATACAGCCAGGGTCACAACAGTCCGGACTCAGCGAAACGTGATGAGTTCCGGGGTCTTCAACAGCTGCAAGTGCGCATGACTGTTGAAAGAAGACAGCGCCACCTCGCGACCGCGAAACTTCAGCAGGCTGAGCGAGGTATTGACGATTTGCCAGTTCAGTTCAAACGCCTGCTTTGCCGGCATTTGCGTAATGAGATGGAGCAGCGCCGTGATAGTGCCGCCGGAGGTGAACACGGCGATTTTCTGGGAATTGTCGGCGCTTTCGAGGATTCGCTGCAGACCAGCTTGCACCCGTTCGACAAACCCCAGCCAGCTTTCCAGGCCCGGTGTGTCATAGGTGCCGGCGAGCCAGCGTTCGATGATCAGGGCGAAGATGCGCTGGAACTCGCCGCGGTTTTGCGCGGCATTGCGCAGGATGTGCAGCGCTTCGGGTTCGTCCGGTAACATGGCTGGCAACAGCGCGCGGATTACCGCGTCGGCGTCGAACTCATTGAAAGCGGAATCGATTTCCAGGACGGGAACCGGCAGGCCTGCCGCCGCGAACTGTTCCAGCGCGCTGTTGGCCGTGTGCTGCTGGCGGCGCAGGTCGCCCGAAAGGCAGCGATCGAAGCTGATGCCCAGCGCGGCGAGGTGTTGGCCGAGGACTTCTGCCTGGCGAACACCGGTCGGCGACAGGACGTCATAGTCGTCTGCACCAAAGGAGGCCTGGCCATGTCGAATCAAATAGATACTGCCCACGTCCGCGTCATCCCGGTACGTTGAAGGTTCGGCGAGGTTATGAGGATGACGGTGAGCTGTCAATGAAAAAACATACGCTTGTTTGAAATGCCCGTTACAGGGCTGTTGCCAGAGGTTTCACGGCTGGCCGCCGGGGCGGCGCATGGGTATGCTGGAGGTATCCCGCGCGCGTTTATGCAGCGCATCGTATTGAAGGAGTCCCTGTGGAGTTTTTTGCCGAGTACGCAGTTTTTCTGGCTAAGACCGTGACACTGGTGATCGCCATTCTGGTGGTTCTGGCCAGTTTCGCGGCGTTGCGCAGCAAAGGTCGACGCAAGTCGGTCGGCCAGTTGCAAGTCAGCAAACTCAATGATTTCTACAAAGGGCTGCGCGAACGCCTGGAGCAAACCTTGCTCGACAAGGACCAGCTCAAGGCCTTGCGCAAGGTCGAAGCTAAATCCGAGAAAAAGCAAAAGAAGAAAACCGAAGCCAAGCCACGGGTGTTTGTGCTCGATTTCGACGGCGACATCAAGGCCTCGGCCACTGAAAGCCTGCGCCATGAAATCACCGCGTTGCTGACCCTCGCCACGCCCAAGGATGAAGTGGTGCTGCGTCTGGAAAGCGGCGGCGGCATGGTTCATAGCTACGGCCTGGCGTCCTCGCAACTGGCGCGTATCCGTGATGCCGGTGTGCCGTTGACCGTGTGCATTGACAAGGTCGCGGCCAGCGGCGGCTATATGATGGCGTGCATCGGCGAGAAGATCATCAGCGCGCCGTTCGCGATCCTTGGCTCGATCGGTGTCGTGGCGCAGTTGCCTAACGTCAACCGCCTGCTGAAAAAGCACGACATCGACTTCGAAGTGCTGACTGCGGGCGAGTACAAGCGCACCCTGACGGTGTTTGGCGAAAACACCGAGAAGGGCCGCGAGAAGTTCCAGGAAGACCTGGACATCACTCACCAGTTGTTCAAGAACTTCGTTTCGCGCTATCGCCCGCAACTGGCCATCGACGAAGTGGCCACCGGCGAAATCTGGCTCGGTATTGCTGCACTGGACAAGCAACTGGTGGACGAACTCAAGACCAGCGATGAATACCTTGCCGAACGAGCGAAGAAGTCCGAGCTGTACCATTTGCACTATGCCGAACGCAAAAGCCTGCAGGAGCGCATCGGCATGGCGGCCAGCGGTTCGGTCGATCGTGTGCTGCTGAGCTGGTGGAGCCGGTTGACCCAGCAACGCTTCTGGTAATACTCGACAAGCATCATCGTTAAAAAATGAAACCGTGGATTCTTCCCCGGTTTCATTTTTTTTTGGGCGGGTTTCAAGTCCATCCATTTTCCTTACGGTGTTTGAGAATTTTCCTGAGATCTGTGTCGATCGCTTCCGCTTCCGGTTGATCCGTGGTCAGTTAGGCTGGTGTTCCTGAAATGCTTGCAATGGAATGCACCATGATCGACCACCCTAAAAAAGCCGACGATGTACCGACCTCTCCCGGCATGCGCCAAGTGCTGAAGTCCGCCATGGATGCTGCGCTGCCGCTAACTCCCAGTCAGTTTGGCGAACACCTGATCAAAGAAAAGTGGGGTCATGATATTGATCCCGCCACCGCACAGCTGGTGACCCTCGATTACGACTACAAGGGGCATCCCGCGCAGAACGGCATCCACCAGGGACGGGTGGCGAGTGCCATGTCGCTGGTGCAGGTGCTGATTTCCAACTATCAAACCGTGGGTGACGGGCGCTTCGGTGAAACAGCGTTTGGGTTGTATACCCCGCCTGACATTGGGCCATCCATACAGATCGTGGAACACGTCGATGAGTTTGCCGATAGTGGCGACGGCAACCACGACAGTTATGAAGGCCTCTATCGCCGAAACGCCGGGCAAGTCTTCGGGCCAGGCAACCAGATCGCCGTGCGACCGGCGGACTTCAAAAAGTGGGTCTGGGAGCTGGCTCTCAAGGATCTGTATCAGGCCTATCTTGATCAAGCCTGGCCATCGGACGAAGTGATCGTCGCACCTGCCCCCCACGCACTGAAAACCTCGGTCAAAGCCGCCTTCATCATGGCCGCTTTACTGCAGCGGGGTGAGAGCAGTCTGGACCCGGAAGGGCTCGCACTGGCCCTGCAGGCGGCTGGGCTGCCGTCGGATCAGGCATGGGCAACGCTCACATTCGAACAAATACAGGCACCCACCAGCGTGCCCGCGATGCTCGCTACGGGACGCTTGAAGCTTTATCGCTACACCTCGAAAGACATCTGGGGCTTGCGTGAACCTGGCGGCAGGATTGTGTTGTACATCCCCGGCAACTCGTCGCCCCTGCATGGGTTTGAGGATTCCGGGCAATTGCACCAGTGGGTTGTAGAGCAGGGCAGGCGTGACGATACGAAACAGGCCTTGGCCGCTCACTTCGCCGAGGATGATCGCAAGGACGGCACTTTCCATGCCGGTGTGTTGACGGCGCTGGACGGCATGGCGGTCTACCCGAGGGAACACCGGCTGACCAAAGAGGCGGGCTTCTTCAACGATGACGGTTTTTGGGAGCCTGCCCGATACATCGGCTTCGATGACTCGCCATCAGGCACCGATCCGTTTGCCCAGTTGGTCCTGACCATGAAGGAGGCCTCCCTGGCCGGGGTCAACACCATTCGTGACGATGCGCAGGTCAACCGGGGTAACTTGAGTGCCTTCGTCGAACCGGTTGTGGAGTGGATCAACCGTTTCGGTCCTTTGGCGTTGTTCGTGCCCGGTGGTGAAGGGTTGCTGGTGCTGGCCGGTATCATCGATGCCGGGTATGGCCTTGATCAGGTTGTCAACGGTGCGACATCGAGCGATCGAGCAGCGGGTGTGACACGCACGGTGTTTGGCTTGCTTAATGCGCTGCCGCTGGCAGGCGCAGGCGCGGCACTCAAGGGTGAAGCTGCCGAGGCCGAGGCCGGTGCCCTTGCCGAGAGTGCGCGCGAACCTGGTGCAGCACCGAAGGACGAGTCTGCCAGGCCGACGCCGGATCAGGCCGTTGCCCCGATTCCCGGACCACCAAACCTGGCGCCGCCGACCCGCGTGGAACTTCTGCGCGGAATTGGCCCGTCGGTGGCGTCTTTCAGCGATGAAATGCTGGCGCAGATCGCCAAGGTCAGTACAGTCGATGACGACATGCTGCGGTTGATGCAGGCCGGGCGCCCGCCGACGCCTTTGCTGGCCGATACCATCAGCCGTTTCAGGATCGATCAGGAACTCGAGCAAGCCGCTGTGGCACAGGGCGAGCGAGTCGAACTGTTCAACAGCCGTTACGAAGCGCTTCAACACTCGGAACATGCAGGGGTCCGATTGTTTCAACGCCAATACCCCGACCTGCCCAAAAGCGCCATTGAGCAAATGCTCGACCGTTATGGCGTGGATATCCAGAGCCCTTCCGACGCGGTCCAGCTCCGGCAGATGTTCAATCGTCTCGACAGCAAGGCCCGGCAATACCAACAGCATGTACGGCTTAATCGTGCGTATGAGGGGGTGTACCTTCCCTCGGTGGTCAACCCGGAGTCCGACACGCTGGCCCTGCATTCCCTCAAAAATCTGCCCGGATGGCCAAAAAACCTTCGAATCGAAGTCCAGGACGGTTCCGTCGCAAGCCGCGTTCTGGACCGTAGCGGTGCGTTTGACGCCACCCATGTTCGACGGTTGATCAAGGTGGGGAGTCGTTACCTGAGTCGCGATGTGCAAACGGACTTCTATGAGGCTGTGCTTGAAGTCTTGACCGAAGACGAGCGCTCGGCCCTCCAACTTTTATCGCTCGATCCGGCCCGCGAGTTGCGGCTGAAAGTCGGCGAGCGGGCAATGCCCCGATCCGAGTTAGTGCTTGGTTTGGGCAGGATGGATTCCGGCCTGCCCTTCGAGGCGCAAGGGCTGCGTGGCGGCGGCTTCCCCGGTACGCCTCAGGCCGAAGAGCTGACGCACGAGATGATGAGGTTGCAGCTCAAGGAGCTTTATCCGGACTTCTCGGATGCCGAGGCCGATGAAGTCCTACAGCGTACCGGTGGCAGGGCCCAGGCTCATATCGACGCGCTGAAGCAGGCGTTTCAACAATTGCACATCGACCTGAGCGGCTGGATCGATCAGGTAGCGCAAGACATTGTGGAAATGGACGTTCCTTTCCTGAATGAAGCTGACAACGAGGCACAGGGGCTGACTGAAGAGCAGATTGAAGTGCATAACGAGAACCTGGTTCAGAGCGCCATGTACTACGAGCGTGAATCCAGGATCGAGCTGGCTGACGAGCTGATCACTCTCTGGCGAAAGCGGGCATCGCAAGATCAGCGCGTCTATTCAGGCGAACAGCTTGTGGGGTTCAAGCTCGACATGGCGGGCGAGGACTATCATCGATTGCCGATCATGAACGTCAGGTTCCACGACGTCGTCGAGTTGTCGATGCCGCACTTCCATGTGACCGAGCGTGAAACCTTGAATGGGTTCCTCGAGTGTTTTCCGAATCTGCAGACCTTGAATCTTGAGGGTGTCGAGTTGACCCAATTCGACCTCGAGGGTGAGGCGCAGTCTGTTCTACCGACGGCCATGTTCAGCCTGACTCATCTCACGTCGCTGAATCTCAAGGCTACCGGCCTGGTCTTCACCGAAGAGACGGCGTCACAGCTGAGCGGGATGGCCAGGCTTCAATCGCTGGACCTGAGTGAAAACCCCTTGGGCGTGCCCCCCATGTTGCTCGGGATGAATGACTTGCGTCGGCTGAACCTCTGCGACACCCAGATTACCCGGTGCCCGATCGGCATCAGGGATGAGCCCTATATGACCTCTTTGGACTTGAGTCATAACCGGATCACCCGGGTTCCGCCCGCAGTGATAAATCAGGCCGTCTCGGTGGATCGTGTGCTGCTTTGGAGCAATCCACTGACAGACGAGGACACGCTCCGCCGACTGATCAGTCATCGTGAGCAAACCGGAATCAATTTATGGCTGAGCGCACCAGGTGCTGACTATGGACAGCCGATTGTGTGGCTTCGGGACTGCGATGAACCGCTGCAACAGTCCCGACAAGCCCTTTGGCAGAGGCTGGCGGGCAAACCCTCCGGTACGCGGTTTTTAAGCGCAATCGACAGGCTGAGCCTGACCGCCGACTTTCAGGTCAGTTATCTGTCGCTACAGGCGCGAGTCTGGCGGCTTTTGGAGGCGGCAGATGCTTCAGACGAAGTATTGAGTCGATTGAGCGCAGTGCTTGGCCGGCTTGAAAACCCATGGGTGGCGTTCAGGGCATTGGAACAGCGCGCAGGTTTTTGAACGGATTTGTTCGTGTCGTAACTGACAAGGAGGGAGGCCTTGAACCCCTGCCAAGGGGTTCAAGGTTTAACGATCAGCGGCGACGGAACAGCGGCAGCGGTTCGTCGGTAGCCGCCTGATAGGTCACCGAGAAGTCCTTGAGACCTTCAAGGGCTTCGTACGGGTCTTTATCGGCGCGGATCGCAAAGGCGTCGAAACCGCAGCGGTGCAGGTAGAACAGCTGGTCGCGCAGCACATCGCCAATTGCCCGCAGTTCGCCTTTGAAACCATAACGGTCACGCAGCAGGCGGGCGTTGGAGTAGTTGCGGCCGTCGGTGAAGGCCGGAAAGTTCAGGGCGATGACCTGGAAATTTTCCACGTCGTCCCCGATTTCTTCCGCTTCTTCATCGGCATCCAGCCACACGCCCAGGCCGCCATCGCGGGCCTTGAGCATACGGCTGTGTTCGCGCCACAGCTGCAACGGGACGATCAAGTCGTCGCAGTTGCTGATCTCGTCGATGTTGAAGTCCTTGGGCAGCAAGTGCCAGGTTTCGTCGACGACTTCGTTGTTCTTAATTATTCGCTGCATAGACGCGCTCCTTGAAGAGGTCGATGCCAATACGCTGATAGGTGTCGATGAAACGCTCGTCTTCGGTACGTTGTTCGATGTACACGTCGATCAGCTTTTCAATCACATCAGGCATGGCTTCCTGGGCGAAAGACGGGCCGAGGATTTTACCCAGGCTGGCGTCGCGGCTTGCGCTGCCACCCAGGGACACCTGGTAGAACTCTTCACCTTTCTTGTCCACCCCGAGGATGCCGATGTGGCCGACGTGGTGGTGACCACAGGCGTTCATGCAGCCGGAGATGTTCAGGTCCAGTTCGCCGATATCGAACAGGTAATCCAGGTCTTCGAAGCGACGCTGGATCGACTCGGCGATCGGGATCGACTTGGCGTTGGCCAGGGAGCAGAAGTCGCCGCCCGGGCAGCAGATGATGTCGGTCAGCAAGCCGATGTTCGGCGTGGCGAAGCCCTGCTCACGCAACTCGCCCCACATCGCGAACAACTGACTTTGTTCAACGTCGGCCAGAATGATGTTCTGCTCGTGGGACGTGCGCAGCTGACCGAAGCTGTAACGATCGGCCAGGTCGGCAACGGCATCGAGCTGCTTGTCGGTGATGTCGCCCGGTGCAACACCGGTCGGCTTCAGGGACAGGGTGACGGCCACATAACCCGGCTTTTTGTGGGCCAGGGTATTGCGGGTGCGCCAGCGCGCGAAGCCCGGGTGTTCTTTGTCGAGTTCGGCCAACGCCTGGGCCTGGTTGTCCAGAACCTTGTACTCGGGGTCGACGAAGTGTTTGGCCACACGATGCACTTCGGCGTCGGTCAACGTGGTCTGGCCACCGCGAAGGTGCTCCATCTCTGCGTCGACTTTTTGTGCGAAGACTTCAGGGGTCAAGGCCTTGACCAGAATCTTGATCCGCGCCTTGTACTTGTTGTCACGACGGCCGTAGCGGTTGTAGACCCGCAGGATGGCGTCGAGGTAGCTCAACAGGTCTTGCCACGGCAGGAATTCATTGATGAACGCGCCCACCACCGGGGTACGGCCCAGACCACCACCCACCAGCACACGGAAGCCCAGCTCGCCAGCGGCGTTGTGCACCGGCTCAAGGCCGATGTCATGGACTTCGATGGCCGCACGGTCGGAAGTCGAACCGTTGATGGCGATCTTGAACTTGCGCGGCAAGTAAGCGAATTCAGGGTGGAACGTGGTCCATTGGCGGACGATCTCGCACCATGGGCGCGGATCGATCAGCTCGTCGGCAGCGACACCGGCGAACTGGTCGGTGGTGACGTTGCGCAAGCAGTTGCCGCTGGTCTGGATCGCGTGCATTTGCACGGTCGCCAGTTCGGCAAGGATGTCCGGGATGTCTTCCAGCGCCGGCCAGTTGAACTGTACGTTCTGCCGGGTGCTGATGTGGGCGTAGCCCTTGTCGTAGTCACGGGCAATCTTGGCCATCATTCGCGTCTGGCGCGAAGTCAGTTGGCCGTAAGGCACCGCCACCCGCAACATCGGCGCGAAGCGCTGAATGTAAAGGCCATTTTGCAGGCGCAGAGGGCGGAATTCTTCTTCGCTCAGCTCGCCTGCCAGATAGCGTCGGGTCTGATCACGGAACTGCTTGACGCGGTCCTCGATGATCCGCTGATCGTACTCGTCATATACGTACATATAAGTCCTGTTCTCAGGCTTGGGCCGGTCGGATCCAGTTGCGTTTTTCGCTTGGAAGTCTCCGATACTGCCTCGGCAATTCTGCGCGCACGGCCGCGCACTCCCAACGGAGCCGGGGCAAGATACCAGTTTGCAGTTATGCGCAAAAGTGATGTTTGAGTATATGTAAAGAACCAAAACGACTAATGAGATCCAATGACGTAAAACCCACATTTGTGGTGCGGGCAATCATCGTCTTAACTGTGCTCGAGTCTTTATGCAATCACCGATAAAACCGACAAGAGGCGATGCAATGAGCAACCCTACCAAAACGTCAAAACCCGATAGCACGGTCGATGCTTGGGCCATTCTGTTCCTGATCATCCTGGTCGTGGGCACCGCGGTATTTTGGGTCAGCCATCAATAACCGACCCCGTCCGGGCCTCATTCCGACGATTGTCGGACAATAACCGGAATAAGCGCCGTTTTCCGGGACTTCGCTGGCTATAATGCGCGGCGAATTGCCGGGGGGCTCGGACGATCAATGTTGAAGTTTTTCTACTCATTCCTGCTGATGCTTGGCGCGGTTTACGGCCCTGTTGCGCGCGCGGAATCGGTATTGTTCCTAAGCCCTGGAAAGACTGACGAAGCCTTCTGGGTCAGCTATTCGCAATTCATGCAGGCGGCAGCCACGGATCTGGGCATTGATCTGCGAATTCTCTATTCCCGGCGCATGCCGGAGCTCACGCTGGCGCAGGCCCGTCAGGCGCTGCAAGGCCCTGATCGTCCGGACTATCTGATGTTCGCCAACGAACAGTACGTCGCTCCGCAGATCATTCGCCTGGCCGAAGGCAGCGGGGTGAAGCTGTTTATGGTCAACGCTTCGCTGACGGCCAATCAGCAGAGTCTGCTGGGGGATCGCTCTGATCGATTGGGCAGCCTGGTGCCCAACGACGAGGAGGGTGGCTACCTGATGCTCAAGGAACTGATTCGCCAACATCCGCCCGTGGCGCCCGGTCAGGTCATCGAGTTGCTGGCGTTTTCCGGCCTGAAGATCACCCCTTCGGCGCAACTGCGCGAGCAAGGCATGATGCGGGCCTTGGCCGAGCACCCTGAAGTGCGCTTGCGCCAACTGGTTTACAGCGGCTGGACCCGGGAACGGGCCTATGAACAAGCCAAACTGCTGTTCCGGCGTTACCCGAAGGTCTCGCTGGTGTGGTCAGCCAATGACGAAATGGCGTTTGGCGCCATGCAGGCGTATTCGGAGGCGGGCGGGATACCCGGCAAGGATGCGTTGTTCAGTGCGGTCAATACCTCGCCGGCGGCGTTACAGGCGACAGTCGACGGACGCATCAGCGTGCTGTTGGGCGGGCACTTCACGTTGGGCGGCTGGGCACTGGTGGCGTTGCATGATCTTGATCAGGGCGTGGATCTCAGCCATTACGGCGGCCGAGACCGGCAAATCCCGTTGTTGCAACTGATCGACAAGGCACAGGCCAGGCGTTTGCTGGCCATGGGTGAATCACCGGATTACGGTGTGAACTTCCGCCGTCTTTCAGCCAAGGGCCGGTCGACGTCGTATCGCTATCCGTTCAGTCTGCAAACCTTGATGCGCTAAACCCCGGCCAGATGCACCACCAGTTGCACGATGCCATACAGCGTCAACGCAAACACCGCGGTGAACAAAATCCCCAGAATCACGAAATGACTGGGCTTACCGTGAGTGAAGTCCCGGGCCCGGTTCTTCCCGCTCTGCACCCCGAACGCCGCCGCCAGGACGCTGTGCAGCATCTGCCAGAAAGTGGGCGGCTTGTTGTCGGCTGGATCGTCCATAAACCCCTCGTCACCAATGTGTGAGAGCTAAGCATAGACAATGTTGCAGTGATAGATCGTTCCCATGCTCTGCGTGGGAATGCAGCCCGGGACGCTCCGCGTCCCAAAAGCGGACGCAGAGCGTCCATTGAGGCATTCCCACGCAGAGCGTGGGAACGATCGAAGAGAGGGGGGGTTAGTTGTCGTAACCCAGGTTCGGCGCCAGCCAGCGCTCGGTCACGCTCAATTCCTGGCCCTTGCGCGACGTGTAGCTCTGCACCTGATCCTTGTCGATCTTGCCCACGGCAAAATACTGCGCCTGCGGGTGAGCGAAGTACCAACCGCTGACCGCTGCCGCCGGGAACATGGCGTAGTGCTCGGTAAGGAACACGCCGCTGCGGCCGGCTTTCATTTCCGAGGCCTCAGGGTCCAGCAACTTGAACAGCGTGGATTTCTCGGTGTGATCCGGGCAGGCCGGATAGCCTGGGGCAGGGCGGATACCGGTGTATTGCTCTTTGATCAGCGCCTCGTTGTCGAGCGTCTCGTCCTTGGCGTAACCCCAGTAGTCTTTACGGACCTGCTGGTGCAGCCACTCGGCGCACGCCTCGGCCAGGCGGTCGGCCAGTGCCTTGACCATGATCGAGTTGTAGTCGTCGCCGGCATCTTGATAGGCCTTGGCCACTTCTTCGGCACCGATCCCGGCAGTGGTGATGAAACCACCCACGTAGTCGGTTACCTCGCTGTCCTTCGGTGCAACGAAGTCAGCCAGGGAGAAGTTCGGTTTGCCGTCGGTCTTGATGATCTGCTGACGCAGGTGATGCAGCTTGGCAATCGGCTTGCCGTCATCGCCATAGACTTCAATGTCATCCTCACGCACCTGGTTGGCCGGCCAGAAGCCGAACACCGCACGGGCGCTGATGAGTTTCTCGTCGATCAGTTTGGCAAGCATTTCCCGGGCGTCGGCGTACAACGCCGTGGCGGCTTCACCGACCACTTCATCCGTGAGGATGCGCGGGAATTTGCCGGCCAGGTCCCAGGAGATAAAGAACGGCGTCCAGTCGATGTATTCGGCCAGGACTTTCAGGTCGATGTTGTCCAGCACCTTGGCGCCGGTAAACGTCGGTTTGACCGGCTCGTAAGTGCTCCAGTCGAACTGCGGCTTCTTGGCGATGGCTGCCGGGTAGCTCAGGCGCTCGGTGCGGGCGCTGCGGTTGGCGGTACGCTCGCGGACTTCGATGTATTCCAGGCGAGTCTTCTCGATGAACGCCGGCTTCAATTCCTTGGACAGCAACTGCGTCGCCACGCCCACGGCGCGGGAAGCATCGGTGACGTAGATCACTGCGTCGTTGCTGTATTTCGGCTCGATCTTCACCGCTGTGTGCGCTTTCGAGGTGGTCGCGCCACCGATCATCAGCGGCAGATGGAAGTCCTGGCGCTGCATCTCGCGGGCCACGTGGACCATTTCATCCAGCGAAGGGGTGATCAGGCCGGACAGGCCGATGATGTCGCACTTCTGCTCCTTGGCCACTTGCAGGATTTTCTCCGCCGGGACCATCACGCCGAGGTCGACGATGTCGTAGCCGTTACAACCCAGCACAACGCCAACGATGTTCTTGCCGATGTCGTGCACGTCGCCTTTTACCGTGGCCATCAGGATTTTGCCCTTGGCTTCCGGTTTGTCGCCTTTTTCCAGTTCGATGAACGGGATCAAGTGGGCCACGGCCTGCTTCATCACGCGGGCGGATTTCACCACCTGCGGCAGAAACATTTTGCCGGCGCCGAACAGGTCGCCGACGATGTTCATGCCGGACATCAGCGGGCCTTCGATCACTTCAATCGGGCGGGCGAACGACTGACGGGATTCTTCGGTGTCTTCAACAATGTGCGTGGTGATGCCCTTGACCAGCGCATGCTCCAGACGCTTGTTGACGGGCCAGCCGCGCCATTCTTCGGTCTCGGCTTCCTTGACGCTGCCGTCGCCCTTGTACTTGTCGGCAATGGCGAGCAGGGCGTCAGTGCCTTCCGGGGTGCGATTGAGCACTACGTCTTCAACGGCGTCACGCAGTTCGGCCGGGATCTGGTCGTAGATCTCCAGCTGGCCGGCGTTGACGATACCCATGGTCAGGCCGTTGCGGATTGCATACAGCAGGAACACCGAGTGAATCGCCTCGCGCACCGGGTTGTTGCCACGGAACGAGAACGACACGTTGGACACGCCACCGGAGGTCAGCGCGTAGGGCAGTTCGTCACGGATGTAGGCACAGGCGTTGATGAAATCCACAGCGTAGTTGTTGTGTTCTTCGATGCCGGTGGCGATGGCGAAGATGTTCGGGTCGAAGATGATGTCTTCCGGCGGGAAGCCGACTTCGTTGACCAGAA
>Ga0255334_1000066_pt1 | contig 126237 bp, 112 predicted proteins | sample EtOH5_35cm_T3_12_FD_202080 | JGI IMG/M metagenome (GOLD analysis project Ga0255334, IMG submission 202080) | Sandy soil microbial communities from University of British Columbia, Vancouver, Canada - EtOH5_35cm_T3_129 | ecosystem: Engineered > Artificial ecosystem > Sand microcosm >...
GGCTGGTGCTGTCGCCGATGCCGGGCCTCGTCGTCTCGATGGACGTCATCACCGGCCAGCAGGTCCGCGAGGGCGAGGTCGTCTGCGTGCTCGAGGCCATGAAGATGCAGAACATCATCCGCGCCGAACGCGACGGCGTCGTCAAGGCCGTCAACGCCAAGTCCGGCGATCCCGTCGCCGCCGATGAGGTGCTGGTGGAGTTCGCGTAAGGTGCTTGCGACCTCAGGTGGAGTTGATAGCTTCGCCTTATGGCGAAGAAGAATCAGTTCCTGATCGACGGCTTGTTCGGGTTCGACGGGCGTTTCCGGCGCTCGGAGTACTGGATCGCCAGCATTGGCCTGACGATCGTGCGACTGGTGGTCCTGCTCGTGATCTGCGGCGTGCTGGGCATGGGGCTGGTCGAGGCGTCGCGGCTGCCGTTGGTGCGGCATGGCCTCGACCTGCTTTTCCTTTGGCCCGCCGCGGCGATCACCATCAAGCGCGGGCACGACCGCAACAGGTCCGCCCTCTACACCAGCGTTTTGCTCTTCGTACTCTACGGCTCTGGTGTCGTTCTGACGTTCCTGGCCCAGGGCGGAAATCAGCTGGCGGTCGCGGGGGGGAGCGTCGTGCTGCTGCCGTTCATGCTCTACATGTTCATCGACTACGGGCTGATCGACGGGACCAAGGGCGACAACCGCTATGGCCCGTCGCCCAAAGCGGTTGGCGGCGCGCCGCCCCTGGCCCTCGACTAGGGCCTCTTTCTCCGTCGCGACCTAGGCCCTAGATTGTCGATGTCGGTGAGTGACCGACTCGAAGAGGACGGGCATGAGCGAGCGTAGCGAATGGGCGGAGCTGTTCCTGTCGTCGAACGGCAGGCTGTCGCGCACGCCGTTCCTGATCGCGGCCGGCGTGCTGATCGGCGTGGCGGTGCTGTACGAGGCCATCGCTGGCTACACCCTGCACTGGCTGACCGGCTGGCTGGTCTATCCGGCCCTGCTGTTCTCGGGCGCCTGCGTGCTGTCCAAGCGCCTGCACGATCGCGGCCGGTCGGGCTGGTGGTCGCTGCTGGTGCTGGTGGCGGTGATCGCCGTCTGGCCGCAGCCCGAGCACTTCCTGGACTTCATGTTCTGCCTGGTGATCGTCTGGGCGATCGTCGAGCTGGGCGTCATGGGCGGCGAGCAGGGGGCCAACCGCTATGGGGCGAACCCGCTGAAGACGATCTCGATCTAGGCGGTTCGGCCTTCAACTCCCCGTCATTCCCGCCCTTGTGGCGGGAACCCCTGGTTCAGCTGACACGTGAGACGCATTGGCGGGCCGGCCCGCCACACCTCCGCACCTGCGGCGGACAGAGGGGTTCCCGCCACAAGGGCGGGAATGACGGGGGTATGAGGATTGAGCGTGCTCTATCCTCGGGGATCGAAAAATAAAACCAAGTTAAATCAGCTACTTGTCGATTGTATGCGCCCCTGAATGATCCGCGTTCAGCCCGCCCGCATACTGACTCCACCTGACGGCTTGGAAGGGACGTCCGGCCGGCGATCGTGACGGCTGTCAGGGGTGGTTGAGCGGGAAGCGCTCGCCGGGTCTCCTCTCGGAGACTCGCCTTCGCGACCGATCCAGTGGCGGGTTCCCTGAAACATGGGGCAAAGCTCTGGCGGCGAAGGTTCGGCGGACGCGGCAGGCATGGGCTGAAATCGCCTGTGCGTTCCGGGACCGGGGCTCGTCGCCCTGGCCCGCCCGTCGGAGGCCCAAACCTCGAGAGCGGGTTAAAACCCCGCGCTCTCGAAGGCTTCCGGATAACGGACCACGCGGAGCGTCTGGCTTCGTCGAAACGGTATTCTTTTACTCACACTCCGGGCGTCGCCCGGCGCTCCGCGTCCCTTTCCATGACTTCAGCGGCCGCGCCGCGTGAGGATGAGATCGCATGAGCCTAGACCGGCGCGTCCGCGTCCTCGACCGGCCCGAACACCTTCTCGAAACTGGCCTTCAGGGCCGCGTCGGCCTCGTCCAGGGTGACGGGCAGGCCTAGGTCGACCAGGCTGGTCACGCCGTGCTCGGTCTGGCCGCAGGGCACGATGCCGGAGAAGTGGCCAAGGTCCGGCTCCACGTTCAGGCTGATGCCGTGGAAGCTGACCCACTTGCGCAGCTTGACGCCGATGGCGGCGATCTTGTCCTCGCGGCTCCAGCCCACGCCCTTGCGCTCGACCCAGACGCCGACCCGTCCGTCGCGCAGCTCGCCGGTGACGTTGAAGGCGGCCAGGGCGTCGATGATCCAGGCCTCCAGCGCCGCGACGAAGGCGCGCACGTCGCGGCCGCGCTTGGTCAGGTCCAGCATGACATAGGCCACGCGCTGGCCGGGGCCGTGATAGGTGAACTGGCCGCCGCGGCCGCTCTCGAACACCGGGAAGCGGTCGGGCTCGATCAGGTCGGTCGCTTTGGCGGAAACCCCGGCCGTATAGAGCGGCGGATGCTCCAGCAGCCAGATCAGCTCGCCCGCCGTTCCGTCGGCGATGGCGGCGGCGCGGGCCTCCATGGCGGCAACGGCTGCCGGGTAGGGCACGTAGTCGGCCGAAACCGCCCACCCAACCGGCGCGGCGTCCTCGCGTCCCATGGTCGGAATCCCAGTATTTTCAGAGCTTAACGGGAGAGCAAGCATGTGGCCCTAATCTTGCGATCGAGACGGTGGCGACCCAGTCGGTCGCGTGTGTCAGTTCAAGGGTCTTACTTCGTGAGCCAGGTCAACGCCGTCAATGTCGAGATTTCCGTTCTGCTGGGGCGCTCGATCCTGCCTATGCAGCAACTCCTGCGCATGGGTCGCGGCGCGGTGATCCCGCTGGACGCCAAGACCAATGACGAAGTGTGGATCCTGGCCAACAATCACCCGATCGCCCGTGGCGAAATCCAGATCAGCGACGACCGCATCGCCATCCAGGTGACCCGCGCGGCCGACGTCTACGACTACATGGCCGGCGGCGCCTAATCCGTCGCAGGGGGTAAGTTCGACATACTCGAACTTCCGACTTCCCAAATCCGATTCAGTTTGCTACCTGCCGCCCCTCACCACGATGCGGTCGTGGCGGAATTGGTAGACGCGCAGCGTTGAGGTCGCTGTATCGCAAGATGTGGAAGTTCGAGTCTTCTCGACCGCACCAGTGTTGAACAGAGAATAGAGCGCTCCCGGCGAAATCGGTTTCCGACTCGCTAGGGGCGCTCTAATCGTTTCTGGCCCTGATTTCGCCTCAGGGTCGCTTCATCGGACGCAGCCCACGAACCCACGCGCTCTTAGAGCTCAGGAGGCCCCCATGACCCGGGACACCGCCGAACTGACCGACGACGTGCTGGACGACATCGCGCTGGACCAGATCCCCCTGGCCAAGTCCGAGACCCCCGAGGAGCTGGAAGATCTCGCCCTAGGCGACGACTACGCCCTCAATCCCGAATATGTCGAGATGGTGATCGACGCCGCCGACAGCGGCGACAGCAAGCGCCTGCGCGAGCTGGTGGGCGCCCTGGACCCGGCCGACGTCGCCGACCTGATGGGCTTCCTGACCGCCGACTATCGCGAGCAGGTGATCCCGCTGCTCGATCCCGAAGCGCTGGGCGAGATCATCTCGGAGCTGGAAGACAACATCCGCGAGGAGGTCCTGGAGGCCACCCCGTCCGTGACCCTGGCCCGGGCGCTGGAGGAACTGGACACCGACGACGCCGCCGACGTCATCGACGACCTGGACGACACCAAGCGCTTCCAGGTGCTGGCCGCCATGGGCGAGCTGGACCGCGCCGCCATCGAGACGACCCTGTCGTACGAGGACGAGACCGCCGGCCGCCTGATGCAGCGGGAATTCCTGGCCGCGCCGGAATTCTGGACCGTCGGCCAGACCATCGACCACGTCCGCGACGCGGGCGATCAGCTGCCGGAGCTGTTCTTCGACGTCTATGTGGTCGACCCGACCTACAAGCCCGTCGGCGCGATCCCGATCAGCATCCTGCTGCGCAGCCGCCGCGAGACGCCGCTGGCCGAGCTGATGGAAGCGGCGACCGAAATCGATGTCGGCATGGACCAGGAGGAGGTCGCCTACATCTTCGACAAGTACCACCTGATCAGCGCCCCGGTCATTGATCCGGGCGGGCGGCTGGTGGGCCAGATCACCGTCGACGACATCGTCGAGGTCATCCGCGACGAAGCCCAGGAAGACATCCTGGCCCTGGCCGGCGTGTCCGACGCCGGCCGTGACGCCTCGGTGATCGAGATCGTCAAGTCACGCCTGCCCTGGCTGATGCTGAACCTGGCCACCGCCACCCTGGCGGTCAGCGGCGTCGCCATCTTCCAGGCCGAGATCGCCCAACTGGTGGCCCTGGCCATCCTGATGCCGATCGTCTCGTCCCTGGGCGGCAACGCCGGCACCCAGACCCTGGCCGTCGCGGTACGCGCCCTGGCCAGCAAGGAGCTGACCACGGCCAACGCCCGCCGGATCGTGCTGCGCGAACTGCTGGTCGGCCTAGTGAACGGCGTGTGCCTGGCCCTGGTCATGGGCGCGGCGACCTATCTGTTCTTTGGGCCGCAGGACCATCACGGCAAGCTGGCGATCATCGTCGGCTCCGCCCTGATCGCCAATATCTTCACCGCCGCCTTGGGGGGCATCCTGGCGCCCCTGGCCCTGGAGAAGATGGGCCGGGACCCTGCGGTGTCATCGTCGATCTTCGTGACCTTCCTGACCGACTTCACCGGCTTCTTCGCCGTGCTGCTGATCGCCGCCTTGTTGCTGCACTGACGCCTTTCTCGCGCCCCTAGGGAAAACTGGCGCCGACCTTGCGCCGGGACAGGCGAACGCATCCGCGTCTGTCTCAAACTGGGTCAAACTCCGCGATGAAACCGCGCCATCAGGTCACCCGGACGGCCGTCGATCTCATCAAGAGATTCGAGGGCTACCGTCAGAAGGCCGCACAGCTCCCCGATGGGCGCTGGACGGTCGGCTATGGCCACACCCTGACCGCTCGCGAGGGCGCTTCCGTCTCTGAAAAGGACGCCGAGGCCCTGCTGCTGTACGACCTGATCTCGGTCGCCCATTCGGTCAACGAACACACCTACGCGCCGCTGAACCAGAACCAGTTCGATGCGCTGGCCTGTTTCGCCTTCAATATCGGCCTCGACAACTTCCTCCGCTCCGGCGTGCTGCGCCGGATCAACGAGGGCTCGCTGCTGCAAGCCGCGTGCGCGATGGAGATGTGGCGCAAGGCCGATTTCGAGGGTGAGCGGATCGTCATCGACGCCCTGGTTCGCCGCCGGTCGGCCGAGAAGACCCTGTTCCTGACCCCGGCCAACGGCGAATGGGTGCCCGCGCCCAGCCCCGTGTTGCGCCCGAAGGTCGACTACGACGCCAGCTGCGCCGTGCCGAAACAGACTCCGGTCGCCGTCAACGCTCGCACCGAGGGCGACCGGGTCGTCGCCGAGCGCGAGGAAGGTCTGCCGCTGACCGTGGTCGTGCCCGAAGAGGACGGTCCGACGGCCACCGAACAGTCGGCCGCCGCGGTCGCCGCGCGCCTGGAAGCCATCTTGCCGGAGACGCCGCTGGCCGCGTCGACGACGACCGCGCCTCAACCGGTGCGCCAGGATGATCTGGGCCTGCCGGAACCGCCGGTCCCGGCCCAATCCGCGATCACCGAACCCGAGCCGGTCCTGTTCCAGGACGAGACGACCACGGCCCCGATCGAACCGGCTCCGACGGAGCCCCCTGTGGCCGCTCCGGTCGAGTTCACGCCGTTCCGCCTGACGCCGCAGCCGGTCGAGGAGGTCGAACGGCCGACGCCGGTCGAGAGCTTCGCCCCGGCCTCGCAGCCGGTCCAGAGCGAGCCGACCCTGTTCGGCGGCCCGGCCGCCAATGCGTCGGTGTTCAACCTCGGCGGCTTCTCGACCAGCGAAGAGGTCGACCTGCGGCCGATGGACGTCTCCATGGTCCAGGCCGAGGCCCCGCGCTTCGGCAACACCAGCCTGCTGGTCAGCCTGGGCATCCTGGGCCTGGCCCTGTTCGGCGGCGGCGTACTGTGGATCCTGACCGTGGCCGCGGGCTCGGACAGCGGCGTGAAGATGTTCGGCTACGGCGCCAGCATGATTGGCGCGATCTGTTTCGTGGTTTCGGCCTATCTTCTGCTCCGCCGCCTTGCCGGGCCCGATGTGAGCGACGAATAGTTTTCTTTGCTTCCCTCGGGGAAACTGAGCAAGAACGCCCGCAAGGTTCAGCGCCTTGCGGGCGTTCGTGCTATGGGAGGACGTATGAGCACCAATTTCGCACCCTCGATGGATTTCGCGCTGGGTGAGACGGCCGACGCGATCCGTGAGACCACGGCCCGTTTCGCGGCCGACAAGATCGCGCCGCTGGCGGCCCAGATCGACGAGACCAACGAGTTCCCGCGTGGTCTGTGGATCCCGATGGGCGACCTCGGTTTGCATGGCGTCACGGTCGAGGAAGAGTTCGGCGGCCTGGGCCTCGGCTATCTTGAGCACGTTGTGGCCATGGAAGAGGTGTCCCGCGCCTCGGCCTCGGTTGGCCTGTCGTACGGCGCGCACTCCAACCTCTGCGTCAACCAGATCCGCCGCTGGGCCACGCCCGACCAGAAGCAGCGTTACCTGCCCAAGTTGATCAGCGGCGAGCACGTCGGCTCCCTGGCCATGAGCGAAGCCGGTTCGGGGTCGGACGTCGTCTCGATGAAGCTGCGCGCCGAACAGCGGGGTGACCGCTACGTTCTGAACGGCACGAAGTTCTGGATCACCAACGCCCCGCACGCCGACACCCTGGTGGTCTACGCCAAGTCGGGCGAGGGCAGCCGCGGCATCACCGCCTTCATCGTCGAGAAGGGCATGAAGGGATTCAGCGTCTCCAAGAAGCTGGACAAGATGGGCATGCGCGGCAGCGACACCGCCGAGCTGGTGTTCGAGGATTGCGAAATCCCGGAAGAGAACGTCATGGGTCCGGTCGGCGGCGGCGTCGGGGTGCTGATGAGCGGCCTCGACTACGAGCGCGCCGTGCTCAGCGCCGGTCCGCTGGGCATCATGCAGGCCTGCCTGGACATCGTCCTGCCCTATGTCCGCGACCGAAAGCAATTCGGCCAGGCGATCGGCTCGTTCCAGCTGATGCAGGGCAAGATCGCCGACATGTACGTGGCTCTGAACTCGGCCCGGGCCTATGTCTACGCCGTGGCCCGCGCCTGCGACGCCGGCAGGACCACGCGCTTCGACGCGGCCGGCGCGATCCTGATGGCGTCCGAGAACGCCGTGAAGGTGTCGCTGGAGGCCATCCAGGCCCTGGGCGGCGCCGGATACACCAAGGAGTGGCCGGTCGAGCGCCTGCTGCGCGACGCCAAGCTCTACGACATCGGCGCGGGCACCAACGAGATCCGTCGCTTCCTGATCGGCCGCGAACTGATCGGGGCCTAAGACGTCAAGAAAAAGGGCCGCCCCGATCGTTCGGGACGGCCCTCCATCGTCGTGGCCGCTTTCGCAGCGCGTGACTTAGAAACCTTGGGCGCTCAACGCCTAGGCGGAGACCTCACTCGTAAGGCTCCAGGTCACGACTTGCGACCGCGGTTGGAGACAATGAGACACTGGTCACCTCCTTTCAGTTGGTTGAACAACACAACTCGAATATGGACCCGATTTCCCGAATGAAAAGGGGGAGTCGACCGCGACGAGACGTCGCGCTGGTCATGCCTAAAAGGCGTGCTCAGATCGTCAGTAGCTTGAAGCCCAACAGGATAGCCGCCCACAGCGCGAACGCCGCGCCGATGGCCAGGGGGCGGTTGAGGTTGATACGACGAGCACCAGTCACCCGGGCCGTATGGCCGTTCGGGGTGAGGTTTATGGGCGTGAGCATGCCGCGTGAATCCTTCCCTTTAATCCCTCTTTTGGGGATCTGACTCGGACCGTATGGTAAATCCTCGCCTTTGAGAAGAATTCTTCACAAAAGCCTTTGGTTGCACGACCGACAAATTGTCGCGGGCTGACATGGGAGCGCCGATGGCCAGCTGGGATCCGGACATCTACGCCCTCTATCGGCGCTATCGCGAGCGACCGGCGCTGGACCTGCTGACCGCCATTCCCCGCGACCTGGAGCCGCGCGAGATCTGGGACCTGGGCTGTGGCCTGGGCGAGCAGGCGGCCCTGCTGGCCGCGCGCCATCCGGAGGCGCGAGTCCTGGGCATGGACTCCAGCCCCGAGATGCTGGCGAGGGCCAAGGCCTTGGCGGCGGGGGTCGAGTGGGTGCTGGGCGACATCGCCAGCTTCACACCCGAGGGGCCGGCCGACCTGATCTTCAGCAATGCCGCCCTGCAGTGGGTGGATGACCACGCGAACCTGATCCCGCGCCTGGCCGCGAACCTGGCCTCCGGCGGCGTGCTGGCCGTGCAGATGCCGGTGGCCGACGGGCTGGGCTGGCGCGGTGCGTTGACCGACATCGCCGCCGACGGGCCGTGGGCCGCGCGGCTGACCGGCGTCGAGGGCGTGCGCCACGCCAATCAGCCCGAGGACTACTACGCCTGGCTGGCTCCGACCTGTCCCGAGGTCGATATCTGGACCACGACCTACCTGCACGCCCTCCATGGCCAGGATCCGATCGTCGACTGGACCATGGGTACGACCCTTCGGCCCTACCTCGACGCCTTGCCGGACGGCGAGAAAAAGCCCTTCCTCGACGCTTGGAGGGCCCGGCTGGCGCGCGACTATCCGCGCCGCGCGGACGGCGTGACGCTGTTCCCGTTCAAGCGGCTGTTCATCGTCGCGCGGAAGGCGTGACGTCCGCGCGCTTCTCGGCCAGGCTGGGCCGGCGGCGCAGTTCGTCGACGGGCCGGTTCAAGGCGTCCAGAGCCTGGCTGGCGGCGATGTAGCCGGCCTTCACGGCGGGCTCGAAGGCGCGCCAGTCGCGGATGTCGACGCCTTCCAGTTTCGGCGTGATCAGCACGTCGGTGGCCTCGCGGGCGGCGGCCAGGTCGCGGCCCGTGGTCACCGTCGCCGCGCGCATCAGCAGGGCCACGATCGGCGGGCCCTTGCGCCACTCGCCCGAGAGGATCCAGCTCCACAGCGAGGGCGGCACGACGATGTCGTCGGCGGTGATGCTGCGGCCGCGCGTGACGTCGACCCCGACGATGGGTCCCAACTGGAACGAACGCATGACGTCGGCCGGGAAGTTCTTCATCACGGCCCCGTCGACCAGCACCTGACCCTTGTCGGTGGCCGGCGGCAGCACGCCCGGCAGCGAGATCGAGGCCCGCAAAGCCGATTGCAGATCGTCGGTGCGGTGCAACTGATAGGCGCCCGAGGTCAGATTCGACGACACGCAGAAGAACGGCAGCCACAGGTCGCTGATGTCGACCGTGCCGAAATGCTCGTCCAGGCGCGCCTTGACCTTCTCGCCGCGGGTCATGGCGATGATGGGGAAGGCGATGTCGTCCAGTGGGCTGGTGTCGACGAAGGCCTTGCGGATGCGGTGCTCCAGTTCGCCGTCGTCCCAGCCCATGGCGATACCGGCCGCCACGATGGCGCCCATCGAGGCGCCGCCGACGAAGTCGATCGGTACGCCGCGCTCGCGCATCGCCTGAATCGCGCCGATGTGGGCGTAGGCTCGCGCGCCGCCGCCGGAGAGCACGAGGCCCACCGATTGACCGGTCAGGACTCGCGCCAGGCGCTCCATGTCGGCCACGCCGTTCTCGCGGAGATGAAACAGCCGCGCGGCCTGGGTCGCCGCCATCCAGGCGGCTGAGCCACTGGGCCGCGCCAGGCTGGCCGATTGCAGCAGGATCAGGTCGACTAGCCGCTGGGCCTGGAGCGGGCCCGAGGCGTAGGAGGGGATCTCGGCCGGCGGCGCGCGGTCGCCGCGTCCGATCCGGAACAGGCGATCCACCTGACGGCCGACCACGTGCTTCCAGGCGGTCTCGTCGGCCTCGGCGACATAGAGGACGAAGTCGTGCTCGCGCTCGACATTGCTGAACCATTCGGTCGGAGCCAGCAGCGACTCGCCACCCTCGACGGTGACCGAGTAGCCCAGGGCCTCGATGCAGCGGCCCAGGCGGTCGACGACCGGCCGAATGGCCAAGCCAGGCTCGATGGCGATGAAGCCGAATACCGACGGATCGCCGATCGCCGCGTGGGTCTGGGCCTGGCGGGACCGGCGGATCATCAGCCGCGACAGCTCCAGCATCACGTGCGGGTCTTCCTCGGCCGCCTCGAAGAAGTCGTCGCGGGGCAGGGAGACGACCTCGCTGTCACGCAGGGCCACCATGTAGGCCGAGTGCGCGCTGCCGCCGACCAGGGCCATTTCGCCGGCCGGTTCGCCGGGGCGGATGACGCCCAGGAACTGCGGCTCCTGGCCCTCTTCGCGGCGGAAGGCGCCGAGGCGTCCGGTCTTCAGGAAATATAGCTGGTCGGCGTCCTCGCCGGGGCGGAAGAGGGTCGCCCCGCCCGGCAGCGAAAACCACGCGGCCGCCCCGGTCCGCCGCTCTCGGGCAAACAGGCGCGCCAGGGCCGAGTCGTCGGGCAGGGGCGTTTCCACGGCGCGGACGCTAGCGGTTTCGGGCAGGCTTGACCACGGGGGCGCGATCAGGCGCAACTGTTGATCCCGCACACGAAATGTCCGAGAACGGATTTGGCTCGGAATCTTTCTGTTCGGGGTCCAAAAAACTACGACTTCCTGGATAGGGTGGAAGAGGCTAAGCGTCGGTCATGCCGAAGTTGAACTCCGTTGTCGACGCGTCCGGTGACGCTTTCATCCGCAACGCGGCCCATAACCGCGCCTTGGTCGAGGAATTGCGCGCAAAAGTCGCGGAAGCGGCCCTGGGTGGTCCCGAAAGCTCGCGTGAGCGCCACGCCTCGCGCGGTAAGCTGCTGCCCCGCCAGCGCGTCGAGCGCCTGCTGGATCCGGGCTCGCCCTTCCTGGAGATCGGCCAACTGGCGGCCTGCGACCTCTATGGCGGCGAAGCGCCCGGCGCGGGCATCATCTGCGGTGTCGGCCGGGTCTCGGGCCGAGAAGTGATGATCGTCGCCAACGACGCCACCGTGAAGGGCGGAGCCTACTTCCCGATCACGGTGAAGAAGCACCTGCGGGCCCAGGAGATCGCCGCCCAGAACCGCCTGCCGTGCGTCTATCTGGTCGACAGCGGCGGCGCGAACCTGCCGCACCAGGCCGAGGTTTTCCCCGACCGCGACCACTTTGGCCGGATCTTCTTCAACCAGGCGCGGATGAGCGCCGTGGGCATCCCGCAGATCGCCTGCGTCATGGGGTCGTGCACCGCCGGCGGCGCCTATGTCCCGGCGATGAGCGACGAGACGGTGATCGTCCGCAACCAGGGCACCATCTTCCTGGCCGGCCCGCCGCTGGTGAAGGCCGCCACGGGCGAGGTTATCAGCGCCGAGGAACTGGGCGGGGCCGACACCCACGGCCGCCGCTCGGGCGTCGTTGACCACGTGGCCGAGAACGACGAGCACGCCCTGGAGATCGTCCGCGCGATCGTCGCCAACCTCAACACGACCAAGCCCGACCAACTGGTCATCACCGAATCCGAGCCGCCGCTGTACGATCCCGAGGAGATCTACGGCATCGTCCCGACCGATGTCCGTGCCCCCTATGACGTCCGCGAAGTGATCGCCCGCATCGTCGATGGCAGCCAGTTCGACGAGTTCAAGGCGCTGTACGGCGCGACCCTGGTCTGCGGCTTCGCCCGCATCTGGGGCCAGCCGGTGGCGATCCTGGCCAACAATGGCGTGCTGTTCAGCGAAAGCGCCGTCAAGGGCGCGCACTTCATCGAGCTGGCCTGCAAGCGCAAGATCCCGCTGGTGTTCCTGCAGAACATCTCGGGCTTCATGGTCGGCGGCAAGTACGAGGCCGGCGGCATCGCCAAGGACGGCGCCAAGCTGGTCACGGCGGTCGCCTCGGCCGAGACGCCCAAGTTCACCGTGCTGATCGGCGGCAGTTTCGGCGCGGGTAACTACGGCATGTGCGGCAGGGCCTACAGCCCGCGTTTCCTGTTCACCTGGCCCAACAGCCGAATCTCGGTGATGGGCGGCGAGCAGGCCGCCAGCGTTCTGGCCACCGTCCACCGCGACGCCGCCAAGTGGACGCCGGAGGAGGCGGAAGCCTTCAAGACCCCCATCCGTCAGCGCTACGAGGATGAGGGCAATCCGTATCACGCCACGGCCCGGCTCTGGGACGACGGCATCATTGATCCGGCGCAAACCCGTGACGTGCTGGGCCTCGCAATCTCGGCCAGTCTCAATGCGCCTATCCCGGAGACGACCTTCGGCGTTTTCCGGATGTAGCGTTTAAAAAGGAACGAGCCCGCCATGACCAACCCGATCGCCGATCCCATCGTCGAGGTGAACGACACCGAGACCATGACCCCGCTCGTCCATATCGAAAGCACCCTCGCGGGGGCGGTGACGGTCTGGATCAACCGGCCCGACAAGAAAAACGCCTTCGACGCCGAGACCATCTCGGGCCTGCGACAGGCCTTCGAGACCCTGCACGGGGCCGAGGGCGTGCGGATCGTCTTCCTGCGAGGCGTTGGCGGCGTGTTCAGCGCCGGCGCCGACCTCGACTGGATGGCCGCGTCCATCGAACAGGACGAGGACGACAATCGCGCCGACGCCCTCGAGCTGGCCCACATGCTCAAGGCTCTGCACGACATCCCGGCTCTCACCGTGGCCCTCGTCGAAGGTCCGGCCTTTGGCGGCGGCGCCGGCCTGGTGGCCGCCTGCGACCACGCCATCGCCCTGATCGACGCCAAGTTCTCGTTCTCCGAGGTCAAGCTGGGCCTGACCCCGGCGACCATCAGCCCGTACGTCATCCAGGCCCTGGGCCCGCGCACGACCAAGCTGCTGTTCGCCACCGGCCGGGTGTTCGACGCCGACGAAGCCTGGGGCTTTGGCCTGGTCGACGAGGTGTTCGAGGACCTCGCCAGCCTGGAAGTCGCCCGCGACGCCCTGATCGAGGAAATGGCCCCCTGCGCACCCGGCGCGATCGGCGAGGCCAAGACCCTGGTCAACGACTTCGCTGGCCAGAAAATCGACAAGGGCCTGATCGAAGAGAGCGCCAAGCGCATCGCCCGCCGCCGCGTGTCGGAGGAAGGCCAAGAAGGGGTGCGCGCCTTCCTCGCCCGTCGTAAACCCGCCTGGGCTGAATAAGACTCAACTTCAGCGACGTTTGGGGGACGTAGGGCGTGATCACGGGAGCTGAACTGGAAGCGGCGGCGGCCGACTCGGCGGGCGGCTATGTCCGGCCGAAGAGGAAGCCGTTCGACCACAAGGGCGAGCCTTGCAAGAATTGCGGCACGCCCCTGGAGGGCTGGTACTGTTATTCGTGCGGCCAGAACGCCGACACCCATCATCGGTCGATCCTGCACCTGATCTGGGAGGCCATCGAGGGGATGTTCCACCTCGACGGTCGCCTGGCCAACACCCTGCCGCTGCTGTTCTTCAAGCCGGGCAAGCTGGCCAAGGACTACATGGAAGGCCGGATCGTGCGGCACGTGCCGCCGTTCCGCACCTTCCTGGTCGCCTTGCTGCTGTTCATTTTCGCCGCCGAGCACGCCATCCACGGCATCCGTCACCAGATGGAGCTGAAGGAGGAAAAGGAAGCCGCCCAGCTGGCGACGCCGGCTGGCCGCAAGGCCAAGGCCGACGAGATCCGCAAGGAGGCGACCGAGGCGCGCGCCGAGCGTTTGACCGAGGCCGCCGAGGAGCGCGACGCCGCCCTTAAGGAAGAGGGCGCCGACAAGGCCAGGATCGCCGCGACCTACGCCGAACGGATCAAGCGGTACGAGGCTCGCTACGCCGACAAGCTGGCGCAGGCCTTGGCGCTGGAGAACAACCCGAACGCCGCCGCCGAAGCCTTGGCCGAGAGCAAGCGGAAGATGTCCAGCGCCGCCCAGCAGGTCCGCGACCTCAAGCTGGACGAGGCCGAGGTTCTGCCGAACGGCCAGCAGAAGCTGACCGGGACCACGATCGACGGCGTGCAGGTCAACGTCACCGTTCCCGGCGACGTCAAGGGCCACAAGAACTTCGCCAAGGACGCCTCCAAGGGCTGGCTGAAGGAGAACCTGGCCAAGGCCATCGAGAACCCGGATTACTACCTGTTGGTTCTGTTCGGCTGGGCGCACCGCCTGGCGGTGCTGCTGCTGCCGATCACCGGTCTGTCCCTGGCGCTGGTCTATGTGAACAAGCGCCAATACTTCATCTACGACCATCTGCTGGCGGCCACGAACCTGCTGTCGTTCTCGTTCCTGATCTACGCCGTGTGCATGGTCTTGCCGATGTCGGCCTGGCCGGCGGCGTTCGGCGTCGCCGGCCTGTGGGGGCCGATCAACCTCTTCCAGACGATGCGGGGCGGCTACGGCTCCAGCATCTTCGGCGCCCTGCTCAAGACCTGGATCGTCTGGACCATCGGCGTCACGTCCTTCGGCCTTCTGCTGCTGAGCCTGATGGTCTTCACCCTTTCCCAGATGTAGGTCTCCGCCTTGATCTCCTCCGTCCTGATCGCCAACCGAGGCGAGATCGCCCGTCGCATCATCCGCACCGCTCGTGAGCTGGGCGTGCGGACGATCGCCGTCTATTCCGAAGCGGACGCCCAAGCGCCCTTCGTGATGGAGGCCGACGCCGCGATCCTGATCGGCCCGGCGCCGGCCAAGGAGAGCTATCTGGATCCGAGGAAGATCCTGGCGGCGGCCAAGCAGATGGGGGCCGAGGCCATCCACCCCGGCTATGGCTTTCTCTCCGAGAACGCCGAGTTCGCGGAGAGCGTGATCGAGGCGGGCCTGGTCTGGATCGGTCCGCCGCCCTCGGCGATCCGGGCCATGGGCCTGAAGGACGCCGCCAAGAAGGTGATGATCGAGGCCGGCGTGCCGACCACGCCGGGCTATCTGGGCGAGGACCAGTCGGTCGAACGGCTCACGGCCGAGGCGGCCAAGATCGGCTATCCCGTGCTGATCAAGGCCGTGGCCGGCGGCGGCGGCAAGGGCATGCGCAAGGTCGATAAGGCCGACGACTTCGAGGCCGCCCTCGGCTCGTGCCGCCGCGAGGCCGCCGCCAGCTTCGGCGACGACCGGGTGCTGCTGGAGAAATACGTCACCCGGCCGCGTCACATCGAGGTGCAGGTGTTCGGCGACCAGCACGGCAACGTCGTCCACCTGTTCGAGCGCGACTGCTCGCTGCAGCGCCGCCACCAGAAGGTCATCGAGGAGGCTCCGGCCCCGGGCATGGACGAGGCCACGCGAGAGGCCGTCTGCGCCGCCGCGGTCAAGGCCGCCCAGGCCGTGGGCTATGTCGGGGCCGGCACGGTCGAGTTCATCGCCGACGCCTCCGAAGGCCTGCGCGCCGACCGCATCTGGTTCATGGAGATGAACACCCGCCTGCAGGTCGAGCATCCGGTCACCGAGATGGTCACCGGCCAGGACCTGGTCGAGTGGCAGCTGCTGGTCGCCTCGGGCGAGCCGCTGCCGCTGGACCAGGACGAGATCATGCTGGACGGCTGGGCCATGGAGGCCCGCCTCTACGCCGAGAACCCGGCCACAGGCTTCCTGCCCTCGACCGGCAAGCTGAAGCATTTCCGCCTGCCCGAGGGCGACGTCCGCGTCGACAGCGCGGTGGAGGAGGGCGGCGAGGTGACGCCCTTCTACGACCCGATGATCGCCAAGCTGATCGCCCATGGCGCCGACCGCGAGGACGCCGCCCAGCGCCTGGCCGAGGCCTGCGCCCTGGTCGAGGTCTGGCCGGTCAAGACCAACGCCGCCTTCCTGGCCAAGTGCGCCAGCCATCCGGACTTCATCGACGGCGCCGTCGACACCGGCTTCATCGAGGCCCGCCTGGACGAGCTGGTCGAGCGGTCGTTCAGCGACGAGCCGGCCATGGCCGCGATCGGCTGGCGGCTGGACAGCTTCCTGGAAGCCGAGGCTCGCCGCGACCCGTGGGAGAGCGCGCCGTCCAAGCTGCTGGGCTTCCGCATGAACGCCCCGCGCGCCCCGATGCATCTGCCGATGTCGGCCGACGGTAAGGCCATGCCGCTGCGGGTCGCCCTGATCGGTGGCGGCTCCGAGGACTGGTCCTGGGACATCCGCCACGCCGACGGCGCGACCTTCGACGAGGTCACCCGCCTGCCGACCACCTATGGCAAGGGGCCGATCCAGGTGTTCGAGGGCGGCGACGTCCAGACCTTCGACTTCGAGGCCAAGGTCGGCGGGGCGGGCGAGGGGGCGGCCTCGGACGGGGTGATCCTGTCGCCGATGCCGGGCAAGATCGTTTCGGTCGCCGTCGAGGCCGGCCAGACGGTGACCAAGGGCCAGACCCTGCTGACCCTGGAAGCCATGAAGATGGAACACGCTTTGGCCGCGCCGTTCGACGGCGTGGTCGCCGAACTCACCGCCGTGGCCGGCGGCCAGGTCAGCGAAGGCGTGGTGCTGGCGCGGCTGGAAGCGCTGGCCGGCTGAGGCCGCTATCGTCTCCCTTCCCCCTGGATGGGGGAAGGGCCGGGGATGGGGGTGACCTGCCGCGCTGGCCGCCCCGCGCTGCATCGACCGTCGTATTCACCCCCACCCCTGCCCCTCCCCCATCCAGGGGGAGGGAACGTGTTTCAGCATCCTCGCGCCGTGCGGCTGCGAGTGGGTGAAAGGGACGCGGAGCGCCGGACAGCGTCCGGAGTTTGGAAGTAGAAATACCGTTTCGACGAAGCCCGACGCTCCGCGCGACCGTTATTCGACAGCGTCCCGGCAGGTGGCCCTGTTCAGGCCTTACCGGGACCCGGACCCTTCCGTTTCCGGAAGACCCCAGCGGTCGAAGAGGACGGGCTTACAGCCTGACACGCCCCTTTGCCTTCGACCACGCCGACGGCGGGCGGGTGAGCCCAGCAAGCTCATCCCCGGACCGTCCGAGTATCCCCCTCGGACCTGACCCCGCTCGATCACACCCCGTCGCCGCAACGGTCGCTGGCCATGCGCCCTTTCCTCGCGACGAGGTGCAAGCATTATGGAGCCGTGCTGAACGCCGATCATTCAACGGCGTGTAAAATCGACAAGCGATTGATTTCGCTGGATCCGAGATCGCCAACGCCGGGGATGGAGCGCGCTGAACGCTCTTTCTCGGAGAGACGGATTTTGGGCGCGATGAGCGCGGGTGGGGGCGCCAAGACGGCGACTTGGAGGCCGCCTTTCACCGGGGCAGGGAAAGCGCGTTGGCGGTCCGAAGCTCCCCCCTCGACCCACGTTGAAATCACCGATCTGGCGCTCCATCGCCCATGGCGCCGGCCCGGAGCCCGAAGGCTCTCTTTCGTGAAGGGGGCGGCCCCGGATCTTCACACGGTCTCGCCCCTTGGCGGCCCCCAAAACAGCTGCCGCGGAAACCTTCCGCTGGCCGCGAAAGGTCCTTTGAGACCGACCAACGGTGTGATGTCGTCCGGACAAGGTGTGGTTGAGTCGGGATGAGCGAACCTTCAATCTTCTTCTTCGAGGTCAACGAGCGTCAGGGGGTCTTTCACCGGCGCGCGTTCCTTTTGGGTGGGCTTGCGGGCGGGGGTCTGCTGGCCCTGGGCGGACGCCTGGCCCAGTTGCAACTCGTGGAAGCCTCACGCTACCAGAAGCTCTCGGCCGGCAACCAATTCAACTACCGTCTGGTGCCGCCGCCGCGCGGTCTGATCCTCGACCGCAACGGCGTGTCGCTGGCGTCCAATCGGCCAAACTTCCGGCTGATGATCAACAAGGACAAGGGCCTGGACGCCGAGGCCGTGATGACCGACCTCCAGAAGCTGGTTCCAATCGACGAGGCGCGCCGCACGCGCGTTCTGAAGGAACTGGCCCGCGCCCCGCGCAAGGCGCCCGTCGTGGTGATGGAGGACCTTTCGTGGGAGGAGTTCTCGCGGATCAATATCCGTGAGCCGGAGCTGCCCAATGTCACCGCCGACATGGGCGAGGTGCGGGTCTATCCGTTTGGCGGCGCCTTCGCCCACGTGATCGGCTACGTGGCCAAGGCGTCGGAGCGGGATCTGAAGGCCGCCGAGGGCGACAGCACGCAGGATCAGGTTCTGCTGCACAATCCCGGCTTCCGGATCGGCAAGCAGGGCGTGGAGAAGGCCTTCGACACGGCGCTGCGCGGCCACGCCGGCGCCACCAAGACCGAGGTCGACGCCCAAGGTCGCGTCGTGCGCCTGGATCCAGCCGGCGATATCGCCGCGACGGCCGGCAAGGAGATCCGCCTCACCCTGGACGCCGACATCCAGAACCGCGCCCTGGAGGTGATGGGCGAGGAAAGCGGCGCGATCGTGATGGTCGATTGCCGCAACGGCGACCTGCTGTGCATGGCCTCCGCGCCCAGCTTCGACGCCAACCAGCTGGTCAAGGGTCTGTCAGGCCCCGAGTATCGGGCCTTGGCTGAATACGAGCGCAAGCCGCTGCTCGATAAGACCATGACCGGCGTCTACCCGCCGGGCTCGACCTTCAAGCCGACCGTGGCGCTGGCGGCGTTGAGCGCGGGCGTCAATCCGAGCGAGCGGGTGGTCTGCACGGGCGGCTGGTACTTCGGCGGCCGCACCTGGCACTGCCACAAGAAGGGCGGGCATGGCGCGCAGAACATGCACGACGCCATCAAGAACTCCTGCGACGTCTATTTCTACCAGATGGCGCTGCGCATCGGGCCGGATCCCATCCACACGACGGCGACCACCATGGGCTTCGGCCAGACCTTCGACCTCGGCATACCCGGCCAGCGCAAGGGCCTGGTCGGCTCGCGCGAGTGGAAGAAGAAAGCCTTCAAGAAGGACCCGACCTGGCACCCCGGCGACTCCGTGCCGTACGGGATCGGCCAAGGCTATATCAACGTCAACGCCCTGCAGTTGGCGGTGATGTGCGCGCGTCTCGCCAACGGCAAGCGGGCGCTGAACCCGCGCCTCGTCAAGTCGATCGGCGGGGTCGACCAGCCGCACGGCGACGCCGTGGCCGACCTGCCGATCCCGGCGGAGCACCTGGCCATCGTCCGCGACGGTATGGCGGCGGTGGCCAACGACCCCACGGGGGGCGCCTACAAGCAGAGCCAGCTTGGACTTGGCGACGTGCTGATGGCCGGCAAGACCGGCACGGCCCAGGTCCGCCAGTATTCCCAGACGGGATCGCGCAGCAACCAGGGCATCCCCTGGCGGTTGAAGGACCACAATCTGTTCATCGCCTTCGCCCCCTACGACAACCCCCGCTACGCGATGTCGGTGCTGGTCGAGCATGGCGGCCTGTTCGGCTCCAGCGCCGCCGCGCCCCGGGCCCGCGAGGTGATGCGCGTGGCCCTGCTGAAGGATCCGGAAATCCGCGCCCGCATCGAGCAGCCGACGCCGCTGCCGTCCTTCGAGCCCGAGGAGAACGAGGCGGCGGAAGCGCCGACGCCGACCGAGGGCGGCCTACCGCCTGGGTGAACGCGCCTCGGCCGACGTCCTCACATCCGAAAACGCGCATCGGAAACCCAGGCGTCCATCCCAGCCCCCAAACGAAGACCGCCGCTGCGGACGGCCTCCCACAAGGCGTCCGAAACGGCGGTATGGAGCCCTCCGGGCTCGGATCACGCCCCCACATGAACGCGATAGCTAAGGGATAACGGTGTCATATGGACCGTCGATGGCTTTCCCCAATCGGGCGAGAGCGGGCGGACGAATGCGTCGGTTGCCTTACCTTGGAAGCGCGCTATCTAGCGCCCATGGCGTTGCACATCATCAAGCTGGTCGTCGGCTGCGAGACGATCGAGGATCTCCTGGCCTGGCACAAGGACGAGAACCAGCCCTGGATCATGCATACCCGCATGACGCCCAAGCGGATCGACGAGGTGCTGGATGGCGGCTCGCTTTATCGGGTGTTCAAGGGACAGATCCTGTGCCGTCAAAGGATCCTGGCCATCGATACGGTCGGGGAGGGCGCGGCCTCGCGCTGCGAGGTCACGGTCGATCCGCCGATCATCCGCGTGGCGCCCCAGCCGCGTCGGGCCTTCCAGGGCTGGCGTTATCTGAAGCCGGAGGACGCGCCGCCGGACCTGACCGAAAGCGAGGCCGCCGACCTGCCGCCCGATCTCGCCCGTCAACTGCGCGAACTGGGCGCCTGGTGACTTTCGCCGAAGAGAACTTTTGAGGGTGTTATTAGTGAAGCGGCAACCAGGCCGGGTGTCATCTTGTCGCACGGATCGCGGAGGGATGACGATGAAGGCCAGTTTTGCCGCCTTGGGCGTTGGTATGCTGTTCGTGGGTCTGATCGTGGGGCTGCTGATCGCCCTCAAGCCCATTTAACCCACGGCCATATTGTCGATCAGCCGGGTCTTGCCCAGCCACGCGGCGACCAGGATGCGGCCCTGGGTCTGGCCGATCGGGCCAGGGCCCAGGCGCGACAGATCGCTGGCCTCGCGCACTTCCACATAGTCGACCTGTCCGAAGCCGGCCGCCTTCAGGGCGGCGGTCGCCGCGTGCTCGGCCTCGTCGATCCGGCCGCCCGCGGCGACCGCGGCGGCGGCGGCCTTGATGGCCGTCGGCAGGGCCACGGCGGCGGCGCGCTCTTCGGCTGACAGGTAGGCGTTGCGGGAGGAGAGGGCGAGACCGTCCTCGGCCCGCGCCGTCGGGGCGCCGATGATCTCGATGGGGATGTCCAGGTCGCGGGTCATCCGCTTGACCACCTGCAGCTGCTGATAGTCCTTCTCGCCGAACACCGCGACGTCGGCCTGGCTCTGGATGAACAGCTTGGCGACCACGGTGGCGACGCCGCCGAAGAACTGCGGCCGGGCCGCGCCCTCCAGCGGTTCGGAGACGCCCGAGACCGTGATCGCCGTGGCGAAGCCGGGGGCGTACATCTCCGCGCCGTTGGGGGCGAACATCAGGTCGCAGCCGACCGAGGCCAGCTTCTCGGCGTCCATCGCTTCGCCGCGCGGATAGGCGTCGAAGTCCTCGTGCGGGGCGAACTGCTTGGGATTGACGAAGACGGTGGCGATCACCCGGTTGGCGTTCCGCTGGGCCAGGCGGATCAGGGTCAGGTGGCCCTCGTGCAGGGCGCCCATGGTCGGGACCAGGGCCACGCGCTGGCCAGCGGCCTTCCAGGCGCGGACGTGCTCGCGCATCTGCGCGACGGTGCGGACGATCTGGGTCATGGCGAGGTCTCCACGCGGACAGGCGGCGCTTATGGCCTCGTGGTCTCCGCAGGTCCACCATCCGTTGCGTGAGGCCGCGCCGGGGGTGCGACAATTATGCTTGTGGATTGAACCGGTTGACCCGCTAGGGCGGTGGTAACATCGTGTTAACCTTCAGTCCAAGGTCGCGCGAGTCGCGACGCATCGAGGATCGAGTCATGGCCGAAACGCGCGTCATCGTCGTCGGCAACGAAAAAGGTGGTGCGGGCAAGTCCACCATCGCCGTCCACCTTGTCACCGCGCTGCTGTACGGCGGCGCCAAGGTCGCCGTGCTGGACCTGGACCTTCGCCAGCGGACGTCGGGCCGGTTCTTCGAGAACCGCCGGGCCTGGGCCGCCAACAAGAAGCTCGATCTGCCCATGCCTTTGGCGCTGGACCTCAGCGACAACGACATCGCCCTGGCCGAAAAGGGCGACGAGGCGCAGGTCGCCGGCTTCGAGGCCGCCTTCGCCAAGGCCGCCGAGGAATGCGATTTCATCCTGATCGACACCCCCGGCGGCGACAGCGCCATCACGCGCCTGGCCCACGGCCGCGCGGACCTTGTCGTGACGCCGATGAACGACAGCTTTGTCGACTTCGACATGCTGGGCACCGTCGATCCGGTGACCCTGGAGCTGACCAAGCCCAGCCTTTATTCGCTGACCGTCTGGGAAGGCCGCAAGCAGCGCGCCCTGTCGGGCCAGCGCCAGGCCATGGACTGGGTGGTGCTGCGCAACCGCCTGGCCACCACCGAGGCCCGTAACCGCAAGCGCCTGGAGGACCGTCTGACGGCCCTGGCCAAGCGTGTCGGCTTCCGCATCGGCCCCGGCCTGCGCGACCGCGTCATCTATCGCGAGCTGTTCCCGTTCGGCCTGACCATCGCCGACCTGTCGCCGCAAGTGCGTCCGGTGCCGGTGTCGCTGCAGCACCTGGCCGCGCGCCAGGAACTGCGCGCCCTGATGCACAGCCTGGGCCTGTCGGCCTATTCCGGCGAGACCCTGCTGGCGGCGCAGTAGGCTAGGGTCTACATGATGGAGTAAGCGGGCGGTCGGGGTAACCTGCCGCCCGTTTTCGTATCTGGAGTTCCGATGCTGTACCTGCTGCTGGGCGCGGCCATCCTCGTCTTCCTGCTGTGGCCGAAAGGACGCGCGTTCCTGAACGGCGACGGCTGGCGGGTCGGCGCGGGCGCGGCCTCGATCGCCGCCTTCGCCGGGGCGGCCTACGCGTCGATCCGTGGCTCCTGGGGCACGGGGATCGTGCTGGGCGTCATCGGCCTGTGGAGCGTCACCGAGGCCCGCCGCCGGCCGGTCATCCGCCGCGAGATCGTCCATCCGCCGAAGGCCGAGCTCAGCCTGTCCGAAGCCCGCGCCATCCTCGGCGTCGGCCCCGAGGCGAGCCTGGACGAGGTCAAGGCGGCCTATATGCGGCTGATCCAGATGGCTCACCCGGACAAGGGCGGCACCGAAGGTCTGGCCGCCCAGCTCAACGCCGCGCGGGATCGTTTGATCAGGCGGCGAAGCTGAGCTACGACTAGCGCCATGATCAATAACCAACGTTTCTGGCGCCGCCGCTCTTCGGGCCAAACCTGCTCGGTATGACGCTCTGACCTTCGTTGAGAGCGAGCCACGGGCCGTGGCTCAAAGGCGTCATTTCAGTTTCGGACCTTGATCCTCCCATGACTATCCAAGCTTCCCCTTCGGCCATTGACTGGGCCGGGCGTTTCAGCGCGCGCATGGACCGCGTCCACGCCAGCGAGATCCGCGAGCTTCTCAAGCTGCTGGACCAGCCCGACATCCTATCGTTCGCCGGCGGTATCCCCGATCCCAGCCTGTTCCCGGCCGAGCGGATCCAGGCCGAGTACGAGGCCGTGCTGGCCGACCCGGTCCTGTCCAGCCAGGCGCTGCAGTATTCCGTCAGCGAGGGCTATCTGCCGCTGCGTGAATGGATCGCCGAGCGGATGACCCGCGACGGCATGCCCTGCGAACCGCACAACATCATGCTGACCGCCGGCTCGCAGCAGGCGCTGGACCTGATCGGCAAGCTGTTCATCAGCCCGGGCGATACGGTGGTGGTGGCGCGGCCGACCTATCTGGGCGCGCTGCAGGCCTTCAACGGGTACCAGCCGACCTATCGCGACCTGCCGGAAGCGGCGTTGCGGGGCGGGCAGACCGACCTGCCGCACGGCGCGCTTGGCTATTTCGTGCCCGACTTCGCCAACCCGACCGGCGTCAGCCTGACCCTGGAGGAGCGCAAGGCCCTGCTGGATCTGGCCACCGCGCTGGACATGACCCTGGTCGAGGACGCGGCCTATCGCGAGCTGCGCTTCGCCGGCGAGTCGACGCCGACCGTGCTGGCCCTCGACATCGAGCGGGCGGGCGGGATCGACAACGCTCGGACCCTGTTCCTGGGCACGCTGTCCAAGACCCTTTCGCCGGCGCTGCGCATTGGCTGGGTCTGCGGCCCCAAGCCGGTGATCGAGAAGCTGGTCCTGCTCAAGCAGGGCGCGGACCTGCACGTCTCGACGATCAACCAGATGGTCGCCCATCGCGCGGTCTCGGAGGGCTATGACCAGCACCTGCACCGGCTGCGCGGGGCCTATGGCGCCAAGGGGCGGGTGATGCTGGCCGCCCTGGAGCGGACCATGCCCGAGGGGGTGACCTGGTCGCATCCGGAAGGCGGCATGTTCGTCTGGATCAACCTGCCGGAAGGGATCGACGGCGCGGCCCTGCTGGCGCGGGCCATCGCGGAAGAGCGCGTCGCCTTCGTGCCCGGCGCGCCGTTCTTCGCCGAGGTGAAGACCGCCAACGCCATCCGCCTGAGCTACTCGCTGCCGACCGACGCGCAGATCGAGGAAGGCGTGGGCCGGCTGGCGCGGCTGATTTCCAAGGTGATCGCCGAGGCCTAGAAAAGCAAAACCCCGGAGGTCGCCCTCCGGGGTTTCTTGTTTCAGCGGCGGCTAGTCCTCTAGCGCGGCGACAGCACCATGCAGGGCATCCGCTTGGCCTTCAGGGCCGAGCAGGCCTCGCGGGCGGCGTCCGAGGTCAGGCCTTGGAACTGGGCGCGGAAGGCCCCGCCGGCCGTGCCTTCGACGGCGCCCTCGGCGTCGGCGACCATCTTGGCGAAGCGGCTGCGCACCAGCTTCAGCTGTTCGTTGGCCAGCGACTTGGACTTGAACGCGCCGACCTGCACGCCCCATTCGCCCTTGGGCTTCCTGGCGGCCTTGGCCGGCTTGCTGGCTTCCTGAGCGCCGCGCAGAGTGGGGGAGACCTTCACCGGCGCCGGCGGGCGCGGGTTGTCGGTCAGCACGATCCGCAGGCCGGCCTGATCGCCGTCACCCTGTTCGGTCGACGGACGCTCGATCGGACCCGAGGGCTCTTCCTCATAGATGTTGGCGGCGATGCTGGTGCGTTCGCCGCGCGACCGGCGCTTCATGACGTCGAAGCCGGTCAACAGCAGGTCTTCCATGTTGTTGTCGCGCCAGGCGGTCGAGGGGCCGCCCAGGACCACGGCGATCAGGCGACGGCCGTCGCGCACGGCCGAGCCGGCGAGGTTGAAGCCCGAGGCGTTGGTGTAGCCGGTCTTCAGGCCGTCGAAGCCGTCCATGCTGTCCAGCAGGCGGTTGTGGCCCTTGATGTAGTTGCCCCGGAAGTAGAAGCCCTTCACCGAGAAGTAGCTGTAGTACTGCGGGAAGTCGCGCATCGCGGCGCGCGACAGGATGGCCAGGTCGCGGGCCGTCGAGATCTGACGGCTGTCGGGCAGGCCCGAGGCGTTGACGAAGCGGGTGTTGCGCATGCCCAGTTCCTGACCGCGCAGGGTCATCAGGGCGGCGAATCGCGACTCGCTGCCGGCGAGTCGCTCGGCCATGGCCACGGCGACGTCGTTGGCCGACTTGACGGTCATGGCCTTGATGGCCTCGTCGACCGAGAGACCGTCGCCCGGCGAAATGCCGATTTTGGTCGGAGCCTGGGCGGCCGCGCGGGGCGACATGACGACCCGGTCCGTCAGCTTCAGGCGGCCTTCGCTCAGCGCCTCGAAGGTCAGGTACAGGGTCATCACCTTGGTGACCGAGGCGGGGTAGCGAGGGCTGTCGGCTCTTTTGTCGTAAAGGACTTCGCCCGAATTGGCGTCGATCACGATCGCCGCGTACTTCGGCTCCTGAGCGTTCAGCTGCAGATAGGGTATGGCCGCCGAAGCCGGGGTGGGCGCGACCGCGCCGAACAGGCACGAGAGCGCGAGGCCGGCGACGGCTAGCAGGGATCGGGCGGGGGTAAGCTTGGCGAACATGAAGCGGCGTCCGTCATTTGAACTGGGAGCGGTTTCGCACCGCCACACGCGTGACCACTAGCATGATGGAAGCGGCCTTTCGCTAAAGTAAACAACTGGTGAGCGATCTTGCCGCAGCCGCAAAAATATCAGGCGCGCGGCGCCAATGCTGCAGCTTGAGGTCTCGTGACGTTACGTCATGGTGCGCTGCACAAAATCATTGACTGCTGCACTGCAACATGAGAGAACCGTGGTGTTCCAAGCGCAGATGGGCGAGTTGCAGCTCGTTCGTCCGCCCCGCTCCGATCTTCCCTCCCCAGGAGAATTCCCATGGCCGCCGCCGAAACCGTCAAGAACACCGTCGAACAGTTCAGCACCGCCTCGAACCAAGCGTTCAAGGACGGCGTCGAGAAGTCGCTGGCCGCCCTGGCCGAAGCCAACACCCACTCGAAGAAGAACCTGGAAGCCGTCGTCGCCTCGGTGACCGCGGCCACCAAGGGCGCTGAAGCCCTGGGCGCCCAGACCTTCGCCTATGGCAAGAAGGCCGCCGAGGACCAGGTCGCCGCCGCCAAGTCGCTGGCCGCCGCCAAGAGCGTGCAGGAAGCCGTCGAGCTGCAGACCGCCTGGGCCAAGTCGGCTCTGGAAGCCTACATCGCCCAGGTCAGCAAGGCCTCGGAGATCGTCTCGGCCTCGATCAAGGACTCGGTCAAGCCGCTGAACGAGCGCATGACCGCCGCCGTCGAGAAGTTCCAAGCCGCTCGCTAAGAGCTGGCTCCGAACCGACAAGGCTAAGAGGCCCGGACCCCAAGGTCCGGGCCTTTTCTCTTTTGCGCCCTCGCGCAGCACGGTAAGCATGCGGCACCAGTTCATTGGAGCGCATGCATGTCGAAGGTCGAGGAACGCCTGAAGGCGATTGGGATCGAACTGCCCCAGCCGGTGGCGCCGGTCGCCAACTACGTGACCTTCGTCAAGACGGGCGCCCTCGTACACATCTCCGGCCAGATCTCGCTGGACGCCGACGGCGGCGTCAAGGGCACGGTCGGCGTCGACGTCGACCTGGAGACCGCCCAGAAGGCCGCCCGCATCTGCGGAATCAACCTGCTGGCCCAGATGAAGGCCGCCTGCGATGGCGACCTGGACCGCGTGGTCCGCGTCGTGAAGTTGGGCGGCTTCGTCCAGGCCGGTCCGGACTTCATCGACATCCCCAAGGTCATCAACGGCTGCTCGGACCTGATGGTCGAGGCGCTGGGCGACGCGGGCCGCCACGCCCGCTCGGCGGTGGGCGTCTATCGTCTGCCCCTCGGCTTCGCGGTCGAGGTCGACGCCGTGGTGGAGATCGCCTGATGCGCTCGCGCGAACGTCCCTCGACCGACGTCTTCGGCGAGGCGTGGGAGCGCCTGTTCGACCCGCCGGTGGCCCATCGTGGCCTCTGGACCCCGGACGGCGCGCCGGAGAACTCGCTGGCCGCCTTCCAGGCCGCCTGCGCGGGCGGCTACGGTATCGAGCTGGACGTCCAGCTGACCGCCGACGGCGAGGCCGTGGTCTTCCACGACGAGCGCCTGGAGCGCATGACCGGCCAGGAGGGCCGCCTGCGCGACCATACCGTCGCCGAACTCGGGGCCATGACCCTGAACGGCACGGACGAGACCATCCCGACCCTGGCCGATACGCTGACCATGATCGGCCACCGCGCCATGGTGTTCATCGAGCTGAAGACCCCCTTCGGCGAGGTCGGGCCGCTGGAGAAGCGGGTCACCGACGTCTTGGTCGACCACAATGGCCCGACCGCCGTGATCGGCTTCAACCCCTACTCGCACGCCTGGTTCGCCGACCATCACCCGCAGATCCTGCGCGGCCTGGACAGCTACGGCTGGAACGACGAGGGCGCCCGCAAGCTGGCCCCCGAAATGCGCAAGTCGCTGGCGGCGCTGGAGCAGGTCGAGCTGGCGCGCCCCGATTTCCTGGCCCTGGGCCTGGACATGTTGCCCAGCGCCCGCGCCGACCTATATCGCGCCAAGGGCATGCCAATCGTCGCCTGGACGGTTCGCTCGCCCGACCAGTGGGAAGGCGTGCGCGACCATTGCGACAACCTGATCTTCGAGGGCTTCACGGCGTGAGTTCGGCCCCGGCGGGCGTCCAGTCGGCGGTTCGCGTCCATCGCGAGATCGCCGAGATCGGCAAAGCCGCCTGGGACGCCTGCGCGGACCACACCGGTGATCCGTTCGTCAGCTACGACTTCCTGTCGATTCTCGAAGAGAGCGGTTGCGTGGGTCCGCGCGCCGGCTGGGCGCCGCAGCACCTGTCGGTTCTGGACCAGAACGACGTCGTCGCCGGCGTCATGCCGCTCTATCTGAAGTCCCACAGCCAGGGCGAATACGTCTTCGACCATGCCTGGGCCGACGCCTACGAGCGGGCCGGCGGGCGGTACTATCCCAAGCTCCAGTGCTCCTCGCCGTTCTCGCCGGTGACCGGCTCGCGACTGATCGTGCGGCCCGACGTGGATGTCGACGAGGGGCGCTCGGCCCTGCTGGGCGGCGCCCTGACCCTGTGCGAGCGCATGGGCGCCTCGTCGCTGCACGTGACCTTCCCCGTGGAGGACGAGTGGGCCTGGATGGGCGAGCGCGGCATGCTGCTGCGTCAGGATCGGCAGTATCATTGGGAGAATCGCGACTACGCGACCTTCGACGACTTCCTGGCGGCCCTGTCGGCCAACCGCCGCAAGACCATCCGCCGCGAGCGCCGCGACGCCCAGGACGGGCTGGAGATCGTCGCCCTGACCGGCGACGACCTCACCGAAGACCACTGGGACGCCTTCTTCGGCTTCTACATGGATACGGGGTCGAGAAAGTGGGGCCGGCCGTACCTGAACCGCCGCTTCTTCTCGCTGCTGCAGGAGCGGATGGCCGACAAGGTGCTGCTGATCATGGCCCGTCGGCCGGGCGGCCCCTGGATCGCCGGGGCGCTGAACCTGCTGGGCCGCGACTGCCTCTACGGCCGCCACTGGGGCTGCACCGAGGACGTGCCGTTCCTGCATTTCGAGCTCTGCTACTACCAGGCCATCGAGCACGCGATCAGGCTGGGCCTGCCGCGCGTCGAGGCCGGGGCGCAGGGGCAGCACAAGATCGCGCGGGGCTATCTGCCCAGCGCGGTCTACTCTGCCCACTGGATCGCCGACCCGGCGCTTCGCGAGCCGGTGGCGCGCTATCTCGAGCGTGAGCGCGAGGCGGTCGAGAGCGATATCGCCCTGTTGACGGAAGAGTATTCGCCGTTCCGGGAAGAGCAGTAGCGCTCTTACCCGTCTTCCAGCGAAGGCCGGGGAGACGGATTTGGAGGAGGAACGCCTTCCTAGCTCAGCCGCACTTCCCCGACCTTGTCCTTGTAGTCCGTCTTCGGATCGACCCCGAGCATCATCTTGACGCCCGCGAACAGGCTGTGCTCGTTCAGCCAGATCTGGGCGTCGCCCGGCTCGAAGCGCAGCAGGCGCAGCTTCGGATCGTCCTTGCCCTCGTACCAGGCCGCGACGAAGGGGTTCCACAGGCGCTCGATGGTCGTGCGGTCATTGTCGATCCGCAACGATCCGTCGACCGTGGCGAAGACCTCGTGTCCTTTGGAGGCGAAGTGCAGCAGCGCGTCGCGTGTCTGGCCCTCGACAGCCTGGACGAGGTCGACATCGACCGCGCTGAAGATCCAGATCGGACCCGAATGGTCGCCCTCGATGATCGCGGTCATCGGCTGGGCGCGACCGCCCTCGAGATCGGGCAGGCCCAGCATCACGGTGCGGTCGGACTTCAGCGCCTTCCAGAATTTCTCGGCCAGATCAGCGTCGTTGGACATCATGGTCTCCTTGTTCGCGAAGACCAACGGCGAGGTTGAGACCCCGTTCCCAAGGCGAAGGTTCAGGACCGTTCCCAGGCGGCCTTCAGCAGCGCCTTGATCGTGTCATCGACCTCGGCGGGCGAGGCCAGCGGAAGCTTGGCCTTCAGGCGCTCGGACCAGCCTTCGTTCCTGGGCTCGGAGAGGCCAGGGGAGGCGTCGGGCTCGACCGCCAGGCTCAACATCGCCGCGCCGCCCTTGATGGGCTTCAGGGCCGCGAACTGCGCCTTGCGCGACCACGCCGTGAAGCCCTTGCGCTGGCCCATGACCAGGTCCGGGAAGTCGGCGACGGCCGCCTCGACCGCCTTCAGGATCGCCGCCGAGGCCGGGTCGGTCCACAAGGCCTCGCGCAGGCCGTCGGCGTCGTCCCAACCCATCTGCGATGGGAAGGCGACTCCGAAGATGGCGGCGGCGCGATTCTGGCCGATGCCGTAGGTCGCCTTGAGCCAGTCGGCGCGGGCGCGCGGCTTGGTCTCCTGGCACTCGCGACGGACGATCTCGACCCATTCGTCCAGGGTCTTGCCGGTCTCGCGCTCCAGGTTGGCCTTGACCGAGGCGAACCACTTCCGTTGCTGCTCGGTGAGGCCCTGAGGTCTGGTGTCCACGGTTTGCGCGCCTCGTACGGTTTGCTAGGACCATTCCGTCAAAGGGAGACGGTCATGAGCCTCGACGGACGCTACGACGCCGACAACATCTTCGCCAAGATCATCCGGGGCGAGATCCCCAGCGTGAAGCTGTTCGAAGACGACAAGGTCCTGGCCTTCATGGATGTCTTCCCGCAGTCGCGCGGCCACGCCCTGGTGATTTCCAAGGTCAGCCAGGCGCGCAACATCCTGGAGGTCGAGCCCGAGGTGCTGAGCGACCTGGCCGCCGCCACCCAGAAGCTGACCCGCGCCGTGGTCTCGGCCCTGAAGCCCGACGGTGTGGTCGTCACCCAGTTCAACGGCGCCCCGGCCGGCCAGACGATCTTCCACCTGCACTTCCATGTCATCCCGCGCTACGAGGGCGAGGCGCTGGGCCGCCATGGCGAGGGCGGCATGGCCAATATTGAAGAACTCAAGGCCCTGGCGGGGAAGATTTCCGCGGCGCTTTAGGCGGTTCGAAATCCTGGGTCGGGTATCAGGCGAAGGGCGCGCGACGAATTTCGTACGCGCGCCTTGAACTTGGGTATTCGCGGAGCGCGCCATGACCTCGGACGAGATTGATCGCGGCGGCCTGCACCGGTTGATCTACGCCAGCCGGTTCACCGGGGCGACGCAGGACCTCGACGAGGTTCTTCGGGCGATCATCGCCAAGTCGATCCACAACAACCGCCTGGACGACGTCACGGGCTTTCTGGTGGCCGGGGAGGAGCGGTTCCTGCAACTGCTGGAAGGACCCGCGCAAGGCGTGGAGGCGATCTATGGCAGGATCGCCGGGGATCCGCGCCACGCGGATCTGGCTCGGATCTACAGCGGCCCGGCTGACCGCCGTCTGTTTCGCGACTGGAACATGGGTCAGCACCGATTGGGCGCGGCCGACCACGCGTTGTTGGCCGAGGTCGGGCTGGAACACTTCGATCCCGCGGGTTTGAACGTCGAGCTCGCGGAACGTCTGCTGATCCGCGCCGGCGGGCGCCACCTGCGCGGCGGTTAGCGCCCCTCAGCCGATCAGCTTCCCTAGGGCCGTGTAGAAGGCCAGCAATACCGCCATCCCGCCCAGCAACGACCAGCCTTGCATGCGGATCTTCTCGCTGAGGCGAGCTTCCGTCTGGGCGATTTCGCCGCGTAGCGTGAGCTTGGTTTCTTGGATCTCGGCCTTTGTTGAAAGTTCCAGCTGCCGAATGTCCGCTTTCGTGGCGAGTTCCAACTGTTTCAAGTCCGCTTTGTTGGCGAGCTCCAACTGTTTTAGATCGTCCTTGGTCGCGAGATGGCTGATATCGGGCATGTTGGCCGTCTGCTGCACGATTTCGACAATGGCTTCAGCCATGCGCTGCTCCATGCCGGCTTCGCGAAGCCGTTTGGAGGCGCTGAGCGTATCGAAGGCGATCGCGGTCATGGACACACGCTAATCGTTTGTTCTCGTTTCGTCCACAATTTTCGCGCGTATTCAAACGAAAAGGGCCCGGATAGCTCCGGGCCCTTCGCTAGGTCCTTGACCGAGCCTATTCGACCAGAACCGGTTCGGCTTCGTCGGTCTTGCTGGCCTTCGGGTCGGGCGTGCCTTCGATTTCGAAGGCGATCTTGCCGTTCTCGAGGACCACCTTGACGTGGCCGCCGCGGACCAGGCGTCCGAACAGGATGTCGTCGGCCAGGGGCTTCTTGATGTGCTCCTGGATGACGCGACCCAGCGGACGGGCGCCGTAGAGCTCGTCGAAGCCGTTCTTGGCCAGCCAGTCGGCCGCGTCGTCGCTCAGCGAGATCGTCACGTTCCGGTCGGCCAGCTGGGCCTCCATCTGCATGACGAACTTCTGCACGACCTGGCGGATGATCTCCGGCGTCAAAGGCTTGAACTGCACCACCGCGTCGAGACGGTTGCGGAATTCCGGCGTGAACAGGCGCTTGAGGGCGGCCTCCTCCTCGCCGACCACCTTGTCGCGACCAAAGCCGATGGACTGGCGTTGGGCGTCCGAGGCGCCCGCATTGGTGGTCATGATCAGGACCACGTTGCGGAAATCGACCTTCTTGCCGTTGGAGTCGGTGAGAACCCCGTGGTCCATGACCTGCAGCAGGATGTTGTAGACGTCCTGGTGGGCCTTCTCGATTTCGTCGAGCAGCACGACCGCGTGCGGGTGCTGGTCGACGGCGTCGGTCAGCTGGCCGCCCTGATCATAGCCGACATAGCCGGGAGGGGCGCCGATCAGGCGGCTCACGGTATGGCGTTCCATGTACTCCGACATGTCGAAACGGATCATCTCGATGCCAAGCGTCAGGGCCAGCTGCTTGGCGGCTTCGGTCTTGCCGACGCCGGTGGGGCCGCTGAACAGGAACGAGCCGATCGGCTTGTCCGCGTCGCGAAGACCGGCGCGCGCCAGCTTCATGGCCGAGGACAGTTGCATGATCGCGTCGTCCTGACCGAACACGGCGCGCTTCAGGTCCGTTTCCAGCTCCTTCAGCGCCTCGGTGTCCGACTTGCTCACCGACTTGGGCGGGATGCGGGCGATCTTGGCGACGACGGCTTCGATCTCCTTGACGCCCAGGACCTTCTTGCGGCGGCCTTCCGGCAGCAGCATCTGGCCCGCGCCCGCCTCGTCGATCACGTCGATCGCCTTGTCGGGCAGCTTGCGGTCGGTGATGTACTTGGCCGACAGCTCGACCGCGACCTTGATGGCCTCGGCGGTGTATTTCAGCTTGTGGAAGTCCTCGTAGTAGCTCTTCAGCCCCTTGAGGATCTTGATGGTGTCTTCCACCGTCGGCTCGTTCACGTCGATCTTCTGGAAGCGACGGACCAGGGCCCGATCCTTCTCGAAGTGCTGGCGGAACTCCTTGTAGGTGGTCGAGCCCATGCAGCGCAGCGAGCCCGAGGCCAGCGCGGGCTTCAGGAGATTGCTGGCGTCCATCGCCCCGCCGCTGGTCGCGCCGGCGCCGATCACGGTGTGGATCTCGTCGATGAACAGCACCGCGTTCGGGTGGTTCTCGAGTTCCTTGACCACCTGCTTGACGCGTTCCTCGAAGTCGCCGCGATAGCGGGTGCCAGCCAGCAGCGCGCCCATGTCGAGCGAGTAGATGGTGGCGCCTTCCAGGACCTCGGGGACCTGGTGCGTGACGATCTTGCGGGCCAGGCCCTCGGCGATGGCGGTCTTGCCGACGCCGGGATCACCCACCAGCAGCGGGTTGTTCTTGGTGCGGCGGCACAGGATCTGGATCGCGCGTTCCACTTCGTTCGCGCGGCCGATCAGCGGGTCGACCTTGCCCTGGCGGGCCTTTTCGTTGAGGTCGACGCAATAGGCTTCCAGAGCTTCGCCGCCCGTCTTGGTGTTCGGCTTCTCGCCATCGTCCTCGGCCGCGTTCGAGCCGGCGTTGGCGCCCTTGACGTTCTTGGGCTCCGAGGCGCCGGCCTTCTTGGCGATGCCGTGGGCGATGAAGTTGACCGCGTCGTACCGCGTCATGTCCTGCTCCTGCAGGAAGTAGGCGGCGTGGCTTTCACGTTCGGAGAAGATGGCGACCAGAACATTGGCGCCGGTGACCTCTTCGCGGCCCGACGACTGGACGTGGATCACCGCGCGCTGGATCACGCGCTGGAAGCCGGCGGTCGGCTTGGCGTCCTCGTCGTCGTCGACGACCAGCGAGGCCAGTTCGACGTCGAGATAGTTCGAGAGGCTCTTCTTCAGCGCGGTGAGATCGACGTCGCACGCACGCATGACTCCGGCGGCGTCCTCGTCGTCGGTCAGGGAAAGCAGGAGATGCTCGAGCGTCGCGTACTCGTGCTTACGCTGGTTGGCGTACGCGACGGCGCGATGCAGGGACTCTTCCAGGGGGCGCGAAAAAGAGGGCAATGGGGGGCTCCTCAGTCCTTTTCCATGGTGCACTGCAGGGGGTGCTGATGACGGCGCGCCGAGTCGATGACTTGCGCGACCTTGGTCTCTGCGACTTCGTAAGTGTAGACACCACACACCCCCACGCCGTTCTGATGGACGTGGAGCATGATGCGCGTGGCGTCTTCACGCGACTTGTTAAAGAACCGTTCGAGCACGTAAACGACGAACTCCATGGGAGTGTAGTCGTCGTTGAGAATCAGAACTCGATAGAGCGAAGGCTTCTGCGTCTTCGGCTTCACTTCCGTGACGACCGACGATCCAGCGCCGTTGCTTTGTCCGCCTTGCTTCCGCTCGGCCATCGACTTGTTCTCTCCCGGCGGGCAAATCACCCGCCTGTCTGAATTAGATATGGAAACGCGACGGCTTTGGAAGAGCCCGAGACGCGTCTGCGCCGCTTTAACACAGGGGCGCCTCGGAAAACGGCTTCACGATTGGGAGAGCGAAGGCCGCGCGCGAACGGTTCCGTGGGTGAGAGGCCCAAATGGTGCGCGGTATGATGTCGCGCAAGAGGGGGGCAATAGGCCGTGCGGCGGCGACTCAGTCAGCGCCCCTTCAGCGCCCGTCCGCTGACCACGGCCGCGGCGCCGAACTTGCCGCGCAGGGCGTCGATGGCGGTCTCGCTCTTCAAGGTGCGGCGCTCGTCGTCGGCGAACATGTCCGAGCCGGCGGTCTCGGCGTCGATGAACTCGGTCAGGCCCGCGCCGATCAGGCGGTAGGAGAGGCCCCCGGGCTCGGCGGCCAGCAGTTCGCGCGCTACCTGGAACAGGGTGCGGGCCGTCTGGGTCGGCACGGCCAGGGTGCGGCGGCGGGTGTGGATCTTGAAGTCGGGCGTGCGGAGCTTCAGCGTCGCGACCCGGCCGGCGACGCCTTCCTTGCGCGCCTGATTGGCGACCTTCTCGCAGAGCGGCCAGAGTTCGTCCTCCAGCGCGTCGCGCTTGTGCAGGTCGTCGTTGAAGGTGGTCTCGGCGCTGATCGTCTTGCGCGACTGGTCGGGATCGACCATCCGGCTGTCCTGGCCATGGGCGAGGCGGTGCAGGCGCAGGCCGCCCGAGCCCAGACGATTGGCCAGCAGCTTCAGGTCGGCGGCGGCGATGTCGCCGACGGTCCTCAGGCCGATCTCGGCCAGGCTCGAGACCGTGGCCGGCCCGACGCCGGGCAGGATGCCCACGGGCTTGGAGGCCAGGAACGTCTGCGCCTCCGCCGCGCCGATCGCCGAGAAGCCGCGCGGCTTGTCCAGTTCCGAGGCGATCTTGGCCAGGAACTTGTTCGGGGCCAGGCCGATCGAGACGGTCAGGCCGATGTCGCGCTCGATCTCGGCCTGCAGCCGCGCCAGCATCGCCGCCGGCGTCGCGCCATGCAGCCGCTCGGTGCCGGTCAGGTCTATCCAGGCCTCGTCCAGGGACAGCGGCTGGATCAGCGGCGTCAGCCTGTCCAGCTTCTCGTGGATGCGCCGGCTGGCCTCCTTGTACTTGGCGAAGTTCGGCTTGATGACCACGGCGTCGGGGCACAGCTTCAGCGCCTTGAACATCGGCATGGCCGAGCGCGCCCCGCTCATGCGGGCGATATAGCAGGCGGTGGTCACCACCCCGCGCTTGCCGCCGCCGACGATCACCGGCTTGTCGCGCAAGGACGGATCATCGCGCTTTTCCACCGAGGCGTAGAAGGCGTCGCAGTCCAGGTGGGCGATCGAGAGCGTCCCCAGCTCCTCGTGGAAGATCGTCCGCGGCGAGTGGCACGACGGACAACGCGCGGCCTTGGCCTCGCCGGTCCACCCGCAGTCGCGGCACAGGGACTTCATGGGAGCGTCCTTAGGCCTCCAGCGGCCACAGCCAGACCGCGCCGCGCACGCCGGAGCTGTCGCCGTGGGCGGCCTTCTTCACCGGCGTCTCGAAGACGTCAGAAAAGACGTGCGGGGCGATGGCGGCCGGCAGCCGCTCATAAAGCGCGTCTATGTTCGACATGCCGCCGCCCAACACGATGACGTCCGGATCGATGATGTCGCAGATCGCGGCCAGGCCTCGGCCAAGGCGGTCGATATAGCGGTCCAGGGCAGCGGCGGCCGAGGCGTCGCCGGATTCAATGGCGTCCATGCTCTCCTGGCCCGTGGGGAAGCCCGCGTCGCGCGAGAACGCCGGACCCGCGACCCATTTCTCCATGCATCCGTTGCGGCCGCACCAGCACTCGGGACCGGGATATTCCTCCGGCTTGGGCCAGGGCAGGGGCATGTGGCCCCATTCGCCGCCGACGCCGTTGTGGCCCTCGATGATGCGGCCGTCGACGACCACGCCGCCGCCGCAGCCGGTGCCCAGGATCGCCGCGAACACCACGCGCGCGCCGGCCCCCGCGCCGTCGGCGGCCTCGGACAGGGCCAGGCAGTTGGCGTCGTTGGCCAGGCGCACCGGGCGGGCCAGGCGCTGCTCCAGGTCCTCGCCGAACGGGCGACCGTTCATATAGACGCTGTTGGCGTTGCGGATCAGACCGGTGCGCGGCGAGATCGAGCCTGGAATGCCCATGCCCAACCGGGCGCAGGTCGCGCCGGCCATGCACTCGGCGTCGACCAGCAGCCCGGCCACCACATCCAGCGCGGCCTCGTAGTCGCCGGGATTGGGCTTGCGCACCCGCGCGGCGAACTCGCCGGTCTCGCCGAGGGCGGCGACCTCGATCTTGGTGCCGCCGAAATCGACTCCGAACCGGATCATGCGAACAGACGCTCCTCGATGGCGGCCTTCAGGCGGGGCCACTCGTCAATACGGACATGGCGGTCGGGCGCGGACGGGGCGAACGGGCGCAGGCGCTCGTCGCTGACCATCTGGAACCGCCCGATGCCGGGCGCCTTCTCCGCCACCGATTCCAGCTGCGGCAAAAGGTCGTCGATGAAGACGGAGCGACCCGAGGTGCGTCCGGCCAGATCGGCGGCCGCCGGCCCCTTGGGGCCGCTGTTGATGATCAGGGGATAGTCGAAGCCGTGCGTTTTCAGCCACTTGGCCCGTGTCAGCCGGCCGTGTTCGGGCGCGTTGGTCAGGATCACCACCTCGGCGCGGGTCGACAGATCGGCCAGCGCGTCCGCCGCGCCGATCGCCGGGGGCAGGTCGTCGGCCCCGTCGCGGAAGAAATCATCGAACAGGGCCTTGCCGGCGATCAGATCGAGGTGTTCCGTTTCGCCAGGCCGGTAGATATTCTGAAACAAGGCAAAGCGATCAACTCTCAGTTCGAAGCCATGGCGCGCGATGAAATCGCCGAAACCGCGCATGAACTGCGCGAGCACCTCGTCGACATCGACGATGACCAGCGGCGCGGTCGGCGTGACGGCGCAGGCCTGGAGGTCGGAGTAGCGTTGTTCCATGAGCTTATGGGTCTTAACGCGATTAGCGGGGGCTTAAGGATATTCGTGGCAACTGGTTCTGGAAGGTGACGCGAATCCCTAGCCGTCGCCACGTGACCTTTTGGTCGGGGTAAGGATGACGAAGAAGGTCCTCATCGTGGAGGATAACGAGCTGAACATGAAGCTCTTTCATGATCTGCTCGAAGCCCAGGGTTACGAGACCCTGCAGACCCGTGAGGGTCTGTCGGCGCTGTCCATTGCCCGCGACAACAAGCCCGACTTGATTCTGATGGACATCCAGCTGCCGGAGATCTCTGGTCTGGAAGTCACCAAGTGGCTGAAGGAAGACGACGAGCTCGCCCACATCCCGGTCGTGGCCGTCACCGCCTTCGCCATGAAGGGCGACGAAGAGCGCATCCGCGAGGGCGGCTGCGAGGCCTATATCTCCAAGCCGATCTCGGTGGTCCACTTCCTGGACACCATCAAGCGGCTCCTGGACAAGGTTCCCGCCGCATGAGCGCCCGGATCCTCGTCGTCGACGACATCGAAGCCAATGTCCGTCTGCTCGAGGCCAAGCTGACGGCGGAGTACTACCAAGTCTCGACCGCGATGGACGGGCCGACGGCCCTGGCGATGGCCGCCCGCGACCTGCCCGACATCATCCTGCTGGACGTGATGATGCCCGGCATGGACGGCTTCACCGTCTGCCGCAAGCTCAAGGAGGATCTGGCCACCCGCCATATCCCGGTGGTGCTGATCACGGCCCTCGACGGGCGCGCCGATCGCATCCAGGGCCTGGAATCGGGCGCCTCGGACTTTCTGACCAAGCCCATCGACGACGTCATGCTGTTCGCCCGCGTGCGCAGCCTGACCCGTTTCAAGCTCGTGATCGACGAACTGCGCCAGCGCGAGGCCTCGGGCCGCCGCATGGGCGTGATCGCCGGCGCCGCCGCCCGCCTGGACGGCCTGGGCGGCCGGGTGCTGATCGTCGACGACAACGAACGCCAGGCCGCCCGCATCGCGGCCGAGCTGGGCGTCGAGCACCGCCCGGTGATCGAGAGCGATCCCGAAAAGGCCAGGATCAGCGCCAGCGGCCCCGTCGACCTGGTGATCGTCAACGCCGCGGCCAAGACCTTCGACGGCCTGCGCTTCACCGCCGCCTTGCGGTCGGAAGATCGTTCGCGTCAGCTGCCCGTCCTGGCGATGGTCGATCCCGACGACCGTGGTCGCATGGTCAAGGCGCTGGAAATCGGCGTCAACGATATCCTGCTGCGTCCCGTGGACCCGCAGGAGCTGTCGGCGCGCGTCAAGACGCAGATCCAGCGCAAGCGATACACCGACTATCTGCGCAACAACCTCGACCATTCGCTGGAGCTGGCCGTCACCGACCAGCTCACGGGCCTTCACAACCGTCGCTATATGACCGGCCAGCTCGACTCGCTCGTCAAGCGCGCGGCGATGGGCGGCGAGCCGGTCTCGGCCCTGCTGATCGACATCGATTTCTTCAAGAAGATCAACGACACCTTTGGCCACGACATCGGCGACGAGGTGCTGCGCGAGTTCGCCCTGCGCCTGGCCTCGAACGTCCGCGCCATCGACCTGCCGTGTCGCTTCGGCGGCGAGGAGTTCGTGGTCGTCATGCCCGACACCCATCTGGCCGACGCCCTGCGCATCGCCGAACGGATCCGCAACCACGTGGCCGGCTCGCCCTTCAAGGTGGGACCGACCAAGGAACAGCTGACGGTGACCATCTCGATCGGCGTCTCGGCCACGCTCGGCGCCGACGACACCCCCGAAGCGCTGCTGAAGCGCGCCGACCAGGGCGTCTACCAGGCCAAGGCCTCGGGCCGGAACGCGGTGGTCGGCAAGGCCGCGTAAGCGCCTTCCAGGTCTCGACGTCCAGGGATAGGCGGGTGCGGTGCGCCCGGCGCATTTCTCGTAGTCGGCAAGCCCCGAACTTGCGCCTCGGCGTGTTGGGCGTCCCAAAACCGTTACATGGCGGCGCTAGACCTGCGCGTTCCGAGGGCGGCGCATGGGCTACGACAGCTTCTATTTCCTGAAGAAGGCGTACGGGATCTATCCCGGCGTCGTGGCGCCGGTGTCGGCGCGCTGCCTGCGGGAACACTATGCCGCGCGCAAGGCCAGACGGGGCCACGCCCGCGCGGCGCTGGACGCTGTGGTCGGCCTGGCCTTTCACGCCTGGATCCCTGGCCGCGCGGCCGAGGTCGCCCGTAAGTTCGGTCTCGACGAAGCCTGGCGCCGCCGGGCCGTCGAGATCGCCCATGAACGCTTCGTCGATCCCAACGATCTGGCCCTGTTCCGCATCGAAGACTCCACCCAGCTGGACGGCTATATTCGCCGCTTCGAGGACGCGGCGCTGAACAAGCGGATCAATCCGCTGGGCTGGACCCGCGACTGCGTGCTGGCCGACAAGGTCCGCTTCGAGGCGCGCTGCGCGGCCGCCGGTCTGCCGCATCCGCGCACCGTGGCGGTGGTCACGGGCGGACGCGTCACGATGAGGTCGGAGCCGGGCGGTCGCGACCTGGTGCTCAAGCCGGCGGACGGGGAGGGCGGCGATGGCGTTGTCATCCTGGAGCGCGTGGCCGACGCCGCCGATCTGGCCGGCCGCTTGCCGCGCGGCCGGGGCGCCTGGCTGGTCCAGGACCGGGTGGACACCCATCCGGCCCTCAAGGACCTGGCGTTGGACGCCCTGCCGACCGTACGCATCGTCACCATGGTCGACGAGGTCGGCGCGCCCGAGGTGGTCAGCGCCACCTTCCGCTTTGCCTCGGTGCGCGGCGCCAAGGTCGACAACATGAAGGCCGGCGGGTTGATTTCGGCGGTCGACCTGCCGGTCGGATCGCTGGGCGTGGCCTGCAAGGGATACGGCGGCGGCGACCACGCCGTGCATCCAGTGACGGGCGCGGCGATCGCCGGCCGCATGCTGCCCGACTGGCCCGCCGCCAAGGGCCTGGTGCGTCGGGGCCATGCCGAGACCTTCGCTGACTACGCCCTGATCGGCTGGGACGTGGCCCTGACGCCGCACGGTCCGGTGCTGATCGAGGGCAATGGCAAGCCGGGCGTGCTGATGCCTCAGCGCGCCGCGCGACAGGGCCTGGGCGTCGGTCGCTACGGCGCGTTGCTGGCTTATCATCTTGCCATCAAACCGTAGCGCGCGCGTCACGCGCCGCGCCTAGCCTCAAAGCCTCGACATCGACGTGACGGACCAGCGGAAGGGGGCTTCCGGCGGCCGTCGAGCCTGGAGGCATGCCGATGACCCGCTTCGCCGCACAGCGACGCCTTCCGCTCGAGGCCAAGCGCGCCCTTCGCATCATGCTGATCGCCAAGCACGCCAAGTGGCAGGGCGAACTGCACCCCGAGGACGGCAGCCACGCGGTCTATCACCGCGAGATGCGCCAGACGCTGGAGGAGATCGGCGTCAACCTGGTGGTGGCCGACGAGTATGGCGTGCTGTTCGACTGTCCAGACGTCGACTTCGTCTTCCCGCTGCTGAACCGGGCCGGCTTCCTGAACTCGGAAATGCTGGTCCCGCTGCTCTGCAATCGCCTGGGCTTGCCGTACCTGGGCGCCAGCCCGATCCTGCGCGGCCTGTCGGACGACAAGCACCTGACCAAGCGGGCCGCCGCGGCGCGCGGCGTTCCGACCGCGCCGTGGGCGGTCTATCGTCGCGGCGCGCCGCTAGACGCCGCGCTGCTGCCGCCGGGCGAGCACTTCGTGATCAAGCCGAACGCCTCATCGGCCAGCTGGGGCGTCGGCGACGCCTTCGACTGGGCCGGCGTCCGCGAGGCCGTCGAACGCCTGCACGCGGAAGGTCACGACGTCATCGTCGAGCCGTTCATCCAGGGCCACGATATCGAGGTCTCGGCGATCACGGTCGACGGCGAGCCCTTCATCCTGCCGACCCAGATCGTCGAGCAGATCAATCCGGCCCAGCTGCGCACCTACCAGGAAAAGCGCAACCTGGTCGGCGGTCAGGCCTACGAGATCCGCCCGCTGGAGGACGGCCCGCATCGGCGGATCGCCGAGGCTCGGGCGCGCGAAATGATGCGGGAGTTCATGCCGTTCGACTACGGCCGCTTCGAATTCCGTCTCGACGTCGCCACCGGCGAGGTCCAGTTCCTGGAAGTGAACCTGAACTGCAATCTGTGGTCCAGGAAGACCATCTCGATGGCCGCCCAGCAGATCGGCTGGAGCCATGCGGAGCTGATCGAGACCATCCTGACCGAGAGCCTGGAGCGCCAGGGCCTGATGCGGAGGGCGTTCGATGTCGCCGCAGCCTGAAGCCTTTGTCGGCGTCATCCTGGCCGGCCAGCGGCCCGGTCGTGTCGATCCCCTGGCTGAAGAGGCCGGGGTCGTGAACAAGAACCTTGTCCCGATCCGGGGCGCGGCCCTGGTGCGCTATGTGGTCGAGGCCCTGACGGCGACGCCGGGCCTGACGCGGCTGCGCATCGTCGTCGAGCCGGGGACCGCGCCCCTGATCGACGCGATCCTGCCCAGCACCCGGGTGCTGATCGAGTACGTGCCGGCCGCCAACAATCTCGCCGACAGCGTCTATGCGGCGGCCGAGGGCGTGGGCGCCATGCCGCTGCTGGTGACGACGGGTGACAACGTCCTGCTGACGCCCGGCGCGGTGACCGAGGTGCTGGCGGCCCTGAAGGTGGCCGACGTGTCCCTGGCCATGGCGACCCAGCGGTCGGTGATGGAGGCCCATCCGGAAGGCCAGCGCCGGTTCTACAGGTTCCGGGACGACGCCTATTCGAACTGCAATCTCTACGCCTTCTCCGGCCCGGCCGCGACGAGCGTGGCCGAGAGCTTCCGCAGCGGCGGGCAGTTCGCCAAGAAGCCGATGCGGATGATCATGGCGCTGGGGCCGATCAACCTGGCTCTGTTGTTGATGGGCCGTCTGTCGCTGCGCGGAGCGCTCGGTCGCCTGGGACGGCGCTTCAAACTGAAGGTCGAGCCTGTGGTCCTGGCCGACGGCGCCCACGCCATCGACGTCGACAACGCGCGCACCTACGCCGTCGCCGAGGCGCTGCTGAGCAAGCGGGCGCTGGCGAGCGCGGCCTGATCAAGGATGGGGCGGGCCTCGTGGCTAACGGCGGTTAGGGCGCTTTTTTAGGGTTGCGGATACGACTGTCACGCATCCTCATTATACATCCTATGCGGGAGGCGTGGTGATGAAGTCGAGAATCCGTGCGCGCAAGCACCCATTCCCGGGCGCCTGGCTGGTCCTGGGCCTGCTGACCTGCGTGGCCCTGTTCTGGATGGGCGCGCAGGCGAGCGATCATCTGTCCGGCGGACTGTCCACCGCCGCCATGCTGGGCGCGTTCGTCGCCATCTGCGTCGGGCCGGTGCTGCTGGCCGTGACGGTCGTCTGGGGAAGCTTCGCGTTCTTTCGCTGGCTCTGGATCGGGCGCTGAGCCCGCATCCTCCCCGCGACGCGGGGGAGGGGATCCAGAATCAAAAACGCCCGGCTATCGCTAGCCAGGCGTCTTGTGTCGTAGCGCGTAAGGCGATCTTACTTGATCTTGCCTTCGCGGAATTCGACGTGCTTGCGGACGACCGGATCGTACTTCTTCAGCACCATCTTCTCGGTCTTGGTGCGGGCGTTCTTCTTGGTGACGTAGAAGAAGCCGGTGTCCGCCGTCGAGTTCAGGCGGATCTTGATTGAAGCCGGTTTGGCCATAGTCGAATCCCTGCGGTGGTCGCGCAGGTTCCCGCGCGTTGGAAATAGGAGGCGCGGAACATACTCATCGGTGACTCAAAGTCAATTGCCGGAAGTCAGTTGGTGCCGGAAGTCAGTTGGTGGGGCAGCGCCTGTACGGAAAGTCCGCCGATCGCGCCTGACCGCCGACGGAACCCTCGATCCGGGCCACCAGGGTGTCCTTGTCGACCAGGCGATAGAGAATTCGCTGCGGGAAGTCGTGCTCGGGCGCCTCGAAGGTCACGGCGTTCTCGGCGATCTCCTTCATCGGGAAGGCGGCTTCGGCCTGGCCGGAGGGAATCGCCACGAACTGCGGCTTGCCGTCGGCGGCGGGCAGAATGCGCATGAACTCGTACTCGCGCAGCTTGCCGTCCCGGACGCTGCGGCTCATGCCGATCATCGCGCCGCCGGCGGGCGCCAGCCACTGCTCCTCGATCTTCGTGCCGTTGGGCTGGGTCAGGGTCCAGCAGCCGGCGATGAAGCCCAGCCTATCGATATCGCCAGAAGGCGGGACCGGCGGCGTGGCGGCCAGGGCCAGGGCGAACAGTGTGGTGAGCATGTGCTTCCCTCGGGAGCCTGAACTAGAGGTGGGACAGGCGCCGCTTGCCGTTCAGGAAGCGCATGAAGGGGGCCGGCCGTCCAGTGTCGGCGAGTCGCTGGCCGATCTCGTGGACCACGAAGCGGGTGATATTGGGCAGATCCAGCGCCATCGCCTCCTGGAAGTCGACCCAGGCGATCTCGTCCAGCTCGCCGCAGTCGGGACGGCGATCCAGCGACAGCAGCGCCTCGGCCGGGGCCATGAAGAAGCGGGCGTCGAAGCGGCGCGGGCGATAGGGCGGGGTGATGGCGCGGGCCACGAAGCCGAGCGGCGCCAGGTCGGGCAGGGCGCCCTGGGCCAGGAAGGGCCGCCAGGGCCCCGCGCCGGGCCGTACAGGGGCTTGGCGGGCCAGCAGCAGGCCTGTCTCCTCGAACGTCTCCCGGACCGCCGCCAGGGCCAGGGCGCGGGCCAGGCGGGCGGGCCTGGGGTGACGGGGCTCCTGCTCGAGCCGGGCGGTCACCTCGGGCGAAAGTTCGGTGGCGCTGGGAGCGTCGTAGTCGGCGCGGTCGACGCGGCCGCCCGGGAACACCCACTTGTCGGGCATGAAGGCGTGGCCGCCGTTGCGCCGCCCCATCAGCAGACGCGGCCGCGGACCATCGGTGCGGACGATGATCACGGTGGCCGCGTGCTTGGGCGTCAGCGCCGCGCCGGTCTCGCGCACGGCGCCGTCGTGGATCGTGTCGAATTTCGCGTCGATCGGCGGCAGGCTCATGCGCTCAAGTTAAACCGATCCGCGGGACTGCATAGAGCGACCCGACGTCAAGCCAGCGGGCGCTTGACCCTTCGCCACGACGCGCCCCAAGGTCGCTGCGCTTTTCGTGAGGGGGTTTTGTGATGATCGGACGGGTTTCGGCGCTGGCGATGATGGCCGGCCTTGTTTTTGGCGCGCCGGCGATGGCCGCGCCTTCCACCGCCAAGATCGAGGCGGCGGTCAAGGCTGTGCAGCCCAAGGTCATCGCCTGGCGGCGCGACATCCACGAACATCCGGAACTGGGCAATCAGGAGGTCCGCACCTCGGCCCTGATCGCCAAGGAGCTGAAGGCCCTGGGCTTCGAGGTCCGCGAGAATGTCGGCAAGACTGGCGTGGTCGGCATTCTCAAGGGTGGCAAGCCGGGCAAGGTCGTGGCCCTGCGCGCCGACATGGACGCCCTGCCGGTCGAGGAGAAGACCGGCCTGCCGTTCGCCTCCAAGGTCACCGCGACTTGGGAAGGCCGCACGGTTCCGGTGATGCACGCCTGCGGCCACGACACCCACGTGGCCATGCTGCTGGGGACCGCCACGGTGCTGGCCGGCATGAAGGCCGACATCAAGGGCACGGTGGTCCTGATCTTCCAGCCCGCCGAGGAAGGCCCGCAGGCCGGCGAGGAGGGCGGCGCCAAGCTGATGATCCGCGACGGCGCGCTGGATAAGCCCAAGGTCGACGCGATCTTCGGCGTCCATATCGGCCCGGCCGACGCCCACCTGTTGAACTATCGCCCCGAGGGCTTCTACGCCTCGTCGGACCGACTGACGATCACCGTGAAGGGCAAGCAGACCCATGGCGCGCGGCCCTGGGCGGGCGTCGACATGGCCAGCGTCGCGGCCGACATCATCCAGGCCACGAACCAGATCGCCGCCCGCCAGGTCGATGTCGGCGCCTCGCCCTCGGTGGTGACGATCGCCGTCATCAACATGGGCATGCGCCAGAACATCATCCCCGAGGACCTGAAGATGGAGGGGACCATGCGGACCTTCTCCACCGCCCGCCATGACGACTTGGTCGCCAAGATGCAGAAGGCCGTCGCCGCCATCGGCGACCGCTACGGCGCCAAGGCCGAGGCCGTGTTCAGCCAGCCCTATCCGGTGACCTACAACGACCCGGCGCTGTCGTCCTGGGTTAAGGCCAGTCTGGAGAAGGCCTCGCCCGGCAAGGTCGACGACAAGGCCGCCTTGGTGACGGGCGCCGAGGACTTCTCGATGTACGCCGAGAAGGTCCCGGCGGTGTTCGTCCAGCTGGGCGGGCGCAAGGCGAACGTGCCGGCGGCGACCGCGCCGGCCAACCACTCGCCCTATTTCGACGTCGACGAGGCGGTGTTCGAGACCGGCGTGAAGGCCGAGGTCTTCATGGCGCTGGACTATCTGGAAAAGAGGTAGGTTGAAGTCGAACGCCCCGAGCCTTGCCCGCGAGGAGGGCAAATTTGAGCCCGATTGCGGGTTCAGACCCATCGCCCGCGTACGCGGTCGACCGAGGGAACGACCATGGTGGAACTCTACGCCTTCATCTTGTCTCTGGCGCTGATCTTCGCGTCTGTGATGATCCACTATCAGGCGCTGCGGCTTCTCTCGGTCGGGCAAGACTCGCCCGAGATCTCCCGAAACCTGAAGATCCTGCTGGTGATCTTCGGACTGATCGTAGCCCACGTGCTGGAGGCGGGTCTGTTCGCCGTGGGGTACTGGATCGGCGAGAGCCAGTTGCACCTTGGGGCGTTCGTGGGCATGCCGGCGGTGAGCGCCAGTCAACTGTTCTTCTTCTCGATCGAGACCTTCACCACCCAGGGGGTCGGCGACGTCTATCCTGTCGGCGCGCTGCGACTGATCGCCAGCTTGGAACCCCTGGCCGGCCTGATCCTGATCGGCTGGTCGGGCTCCTTCACCTTTCTGGCGATGGGCCTGGACTGGCGCCTCGGGCAGCGAACCAGGGAGCCATCCGAGCAATAGCCTCCTCGACCTCGGCCGTGGAGACCGCGAAGCTGAAGCGAATGAAGCGATTGCCCTCGACCGGATCGAAGTCGACGCCCGGCGCCGTCGCCACGCCGGTGTCGCGCAGCAACTGTTGGCAGAAGCTCAGCGAGTCGTCGGTCAGGTGGCCGATGTCGGCCCAGATGTAGAAGGCGCCGTCCGGCGGGGCGATCTTGCGCAGGCCAAGGGCAGGCAGGGCGTCCAGCATCAGCTGGCGGTTCCGCCGATAGACGTCGATATGGCCTTCCAGCTCGTCGATGCAGTCCATCGCGGCCAGCCCCGCGTGCTGGCTCAGCGACGGGGCGGTGAGGAACAGGTTGCCGACATAGGCCCGGGCCCGTTCCAGGTCCTCGCCCTTGGGCGTCAGCAGCCAGCCCAGTCGCCAGCCGGCCATGCTGAAATACTTGCTGAAGCTGTTGACGATCAGGGCGTCGGGCGCGAACTCCAGCATCGAGGGCGTGCGGCCGGTGTAGCTGAGGCCGTGATAGATCTCGTCGCTGATGATGCGGATGCCGCGCTCGCGACAGACCTTGGCGATGGCTTCCAGCTCCTCGGGCGCGATGATCGTGCCCGTGGGATTGGCGGGGCTGGCGACGATGACGCCGGCCGGGGCGGGGTCCAGTTCGGCGAGATGCTTGGCCGTCAGCTGGAAGCGATCCTCCGGCCCGCAGGCGATCTCGACGGGTTCGAGGTGCAGGGCCTTCAGGCTGTTGCGGTAGGCGACGTAGCCCGGGCGGGCCAGGGCGATTCGGTCGCCGGGCGTGAACACGCTGGACAGCGCCAGGACCAGGGCCGGCGAGGCCCCGCAGGTCAGGACGATCCGCTCGGGCTCGACGTGGACGCCATAGAGGGTCTGGTAGCGCTCGGCGATCCGCTGGCGCAGCAGGGGGCTCTCCCAATAGCCCATGGCCTCGGCGTCGAGGATCTCGTGGGCCTTGGCGATCGCCTTGCTCGGCGCGCCCGTCGAGGGCTGGCCGAACTCCATGTGGATGATCGAGGCGCCCTCGGTCTTCAACTGGTGAGCCAGGCGGCTGATGGCGATGGCGTGGAAAGGTTCGATCTGCGCGCGCATGGCTCTGCTTAGCGGGGTTTGACGTGGCGCGCATCCCGCTTGAGAAGGAAGGCATGCGCTTGCTGACTCTCGCCGCCATCCTGTGTCTCGCCACCCCCGCCTTCGGCCCGAAGGCCTGGGCCCAGACCGCGCTCCCGCTGAATATCGGCGGCCGAGTCGCGCCGGCGCCGGACGGGACTTACGAGTTTGGCTGGCCGGGGGTCTATTTCGAGGGGCGCTTCAACGGTCCGTCCGTCGAGGTGGTGGTCGACACCGGCGCCGAGCATCTGGCCGTCAGCGTGGATGGCGCGCGCAAGGCCGAGCTGACCAAGGCCGGCGAACTCCATCTGCTGCTCGATCGGCTGGGGCCCGGCGAGCACGTCGTGCGCCTCGACAAGCTGACCGAAAGCCAGACGGGTTCGGCGCGGTTCGAGGGCTTCTTCGTCGGGCCGAGGGAGGCGGCCTTGCCGGCGCCCAGCCGTCCGCGCCGGATCGAGTTCATCGGCGATTCCTACACGGTCGGCTACGGCGTGCGCTCGACCAGCGGCACTTGCACCGAAAGCCAGGTCCACGACCTGACCGACACCAGCCTGGCGTTCGGCCCGATCCTGGCCGGGCGGCTGGACGCCGACTACCGGATCGAGGCCTTCTCGGGCCGGGGCGTGGTGCGCAACTACAACGGCCTGGCGCCCGGTGAGCCCTTGCCGGTGCTGCTGCCGCGGATCATCCCCGGCCAGGCCGAGCCGCGCGTGGCGGCGGATGATCCGTGGATGCCGGACATCGTCGTCATCGGCCTGGGGACCAACGACTTCTCGACGCCGCTACATCCGGGCGAGGCCTGGGCCGACGAGGCGGCGTTGCGCGAGGACTACCGCGAGACCTATGTGGCCTTCGTCCAGGGCCTGAAGGCCAACCGGGCCAGCGCGCGGGTGTTCCTGATCGCCGGCGACACCTTCGCCGAGGACGTCGCCGAGGTGGCCGACCGCACCGGCGCCAGGGCGGTGCGGATCACCGGCATGGACCGCGGCGCCTGCCACGGGCACCCGTCGGTGGCGGACCAGAAGATGATGGCCGACAAACTCGAGGCGGCGATCAAATCCTCCCCCTAGCGGGGGAGGTGTCGGCTCGAAGAGGCGACGGAGGGGGAAGAGGCAAGGCTTCAAGCACTTTCCCCCACCGGCGCTTCGCGCCGCCTCCCCCGCTAGGGGGAGGATTTCCGTCTAGCACCGACGCCTAGCGCCGCTTGCCGCGCCGCACGCCTTTCGGCAACCCGCCGCGCGGCTTCACGGCCGCCTGGCGCCTGGCCCCTAATCTGGGCCGCGGCATCTTCGGATCCGCCGGCAGCGGGTCGCTGAGCATCTCGAACAGGAGCCCGCCGGTGACCGGCGTGGCCTCGACAAGCTTTACCTCGACGTTCATGCCCAGCGTCCAGCGCTGGCCGCTGCGGTCGCCAACCAGGGCGTGCAGCTTCTCGTCGTGGACGAAGAACTCCTCTCCCAGGGTCGAGACCGGCACCAAGCCGTCGGCCCCGGTGTCGGCCAGCTTCACGAACAGGCCAAAGCGCGTGACGCCGGTGACCCGGCCGGCGAAGGTGGCGCCCACCCGGTCGGCCAGGAAGGCGGCGATGTAGCGGTCGGTGGCGTCGCGCTCGGCGGCCATGGCCCGGCGCTCGGCGTGGGTGATGACCTCGGCCGTGTCCTTGATCTGGGCGATGTCCTGGTCGGTGAGACCGTCGTCGCCCAGGCCCAGAGCCCGGATCAGGCCCCGGTGGACGATCAGGTCGGCATAGCGGCGGATCGGGCTGGTGAAGTGGGCGTACTTGGCCAGGTTCAGGCCGAAGTGGCCGATATTGTCGGCGCTGTAGTGGGCCTGCATCTGGGTGCGCAGGACCACCTCGTTGATGATCGCCGCGTTAGGGCCCTCGCGCGTCTCGTCCAGCAGCTTGTTGAACCGCGCGGTCTGCGGGGCCTGGCCCTTGTCCCAGCGGATCTCCAGCGTCTGCAGGAAGTCGGCGAGGTTCTGCACCTTCTCCAGGCTGGGTGTGTCGTGCACCCGATAGATCAGCGGCGAGCGCTTGGCTTCCAGGCTCTCGGCGGCGCAGACATTGGCCTGCACCATCATCTCCTCGATCAGCTTATGGGCTTCCAGGCTGGGGCGCTTGGTGATCGAGAGGATCTCGCCCTCGCGGATGATGATCCGGCGCTCGTCGCTCTCGATGGCCAGCGGCGAGCGCGCGTCGCGGCCGATCTTCATCGTCCGATAGGCTTCCCAAAGGGGCTGGAGGATCGGCTCCAGCAGCGGGCCGGTCTTGTCGTCCGTCTGGCCGTCGATGGCCGCCTGGGCCTGCTCGTAGGACAGCTTGGCGGCCGAGCGCATCAGGCCGCGCACGAACTTGTGGCCCTTCTTGCGGCCCGACTTGTCGAACACCATCCGCACGGCCAGGGTCGCGCGGCTCTCGCTCTCGCGCAGCGAGCACAGGCCGTTGGACAGGGTCTCGGGCAGCATCGGCTCGACCCGGTCGGGGAAGTAGACGCTGTTGCCCTTCTCGCGGGCGTCGCGGTCCAGGGCCGAGCCAGGACGCACGTAAGCGGCCACGTCGGCGATGGCCACCCAGACGACCCAGCCGCCCTTGTTGGTCTCGTCCTCGTCGGGATGGGCGTAGACGGCGTCGTCGTGGTCGCGGGCGTCCACCGGGTCGATGGTCACGAACGGCAGCTTCCGCAGGTCCTCGCGACCCGTCAGCGTCGGCTCGACGGCGGCCTTGGCCTCGCGTTCGGCCTCCTCGGAGAAGCCGGTCGGGATGCCGTGGCTGTGGATGGCGATCAGCGAGGCCGCGCGGGGATCGTTCTCGGTCCCGACGACTTCCAGCACCTTGCCGGGCTTGGGGCCGTAGCGGCCGCCGTGCGTGCCGACCTGGGCGATGACGAGGTCGCCGTCCTTCAGGTCGTGGGCGACGCTGGGATCCAGCAGCAGGGTGTCCTTGGACTTGCGGTCGACCGGCTCGACGCGGATTTCCTTGCGGTGCTTGCGGATAACGCCCAGCACCTTGTGGGCGCTCTGGCCCAGCTTCTTGATCAGCTTGGCCTCGAACTCGCCGGTCTCCAGGCGCTCGAAGCGCACCAGCAGACGGTCGCCCAGGCCCGGCGCGCCGGCCGCGGCCTCGCCCTTGGTCGGGGCCAGGCGGACGTTCGGCACGTCGTCATCGGACTTGGTCAGCTTCACATAGAGCTCGCCATCGACATCGCGCTCGACCACGTCGGCCACGCCGACGGGGGGCAGGGAGCCCGGCTCGGCGAAGCCCTTGCGGCCGCGCTTGGCCAGGGCTCCCTGGGCTTCCAGCTCGCGGATCATCTCGCGCAGGGCCCGGCGGTCGGCGCCCTTCAGGCCGAAGTGGCGGGCGATGTCGGCCTTGCCGCTCTCACCCGCGTCGCGCAGGAACGCCAGCAGCGTCTCGCGGTCCGGCAGACCGGCGGGCGGCTTGGGCTTGAAAGTCTTGGCCTTTGAAGGCTGGGGGGGGCGAAGTTTGGCCATGTCCTGCCTTAACCCGTTCGAGGGGCGGCGGGCGAGATTTTCTTCTCCTCCCCCTCTTGGGGGAGGAGAGGCGAACCCTAGTACAGATCTTCGATCGACTTCGGCGGTGGCGGGTCGGCCGGCTTGGGGGCGGTTTCAGCGGGGGCGGGCGTCGCGACGGCCGGCGGCGCCTCGATGACGGGAGCGGGGGCTTCCTGCTCGACGGTCTGGACCTCGACGGCCTTGGGCTTGGGCTTCTCGACGGGCGGCGGCTCGTAGGCGAGGGCGGGGGCGGCGTCCTTGACCGGCACGCCCGAGATCTCGGCCAGCGGCTGCTTGGAGGTCTCCGGCCCGCTGCGATCGATCTTCATGGCGTTGGTCAGGCCCATGGCGAAACCGCCCACGCAGCACAGGATCAGCGCGGACACCACGACATGCAGCGGCAGGGGACGTTCCAGCGTCGTCATGCTCGAAACCTACTCTCCTCCCGATCCCCTGAACAGACTAGGCATCACAGACTAGGTTTCGTCGTCCCAGGGGGCGGCGCCGTCCTCGGTGGTCGCCGCGGCCTTGGCCTTTGGTGCGGCCTTTTTCGCCGCCGGCTTCTTGGTCGCGGGCTTCTTCGTGGCTGTCTTCTTGGCCGGAGCGTCGCCTTCCGCCTTGGTCTTGGCGGCGGCCTTCTTCGGAGCCGCCGCTTTCTTCGCCGGCTTCTTGCCGCCGCCCTTGGCGGCGCGCTCGGCGATCAGGGCCACGGCCTCTTCCATGGTGATGGAGGCCGGGTCCTTGCCCTTGGGTACATTGGCGTTGGTGTCGCCGTGCTTGATGTAGGGGCCGAAGCGACCCGACAGCACGCGCACCGGCTTGCCGTCCTCGGGGTGGTTTCCGATCTCGGCCAGGGCGGTGGCGGCGCCGCGCTGCGGACGCCCGCCGCCCGCGCGCTTGTCGGCCAGGATGGCGACGGCGCGGTTCAGGCCGACGTCGAACACCTCGTCGGGGTTCTCCAGATTGGCGTAGGTGCCGTCGTGCAGCACGAACGGCCCGAAGCGGCCCAGGCCCGCCGTGATGACCTTGCCGTCGTCCGGGTGCTTGCCGACTTCGCGCGGCAGCGAGAGCAGGCGCAGGGCCTTTTCCAGGTCCATGGCCGAGGCGATCCAGCCCTTGGGCAGGGATGAGCGCTTGGGCTTGTCGCCGCTATCGGCGGCCGCCAGTTCCTCGACATAGGGACCAAAGCGGCCGTTCTTCAGCCACACGGCCAGGCCGGTCGCCGGATTGACGCCTAGTTCCTTGTCGGCGCTCTCGGCCTCGCCGTCGCCTTCCGACACGCCCAGCTGGCGGGTGTAGCGGCACTCCGGATAGTTCGAGCAGCCGATGAAGGCCCCGAACTTGCCGGTCTTCAGGGACAGCTGGCCGACATTGCAGGTCGGGCACAGGCGCGGGTTGGAGCCATCCCCCTTGTCCGGGAAGATGTGCGGACCCAGGGCCTCGTTCAGCGCGTCGAGCACGTTGGTGGTGCGCAGCTCGGCGATCTCGCCGACGGCGGCGTGGAAGTCCTTCCAGAAGTCGCGGAGGAACTGCTTCCAGTCCAGCTTGCCGTCCGACACCAGGTCCAGCTGCTCTTCGAGCGCGGCGGTGAAGTCGTATTCGACGTAGCGCTTGAAGAACTGCTCCAGGAACGCGGTGACCAGGCGGCCCTTGTCCTCGGGGACGAAGCGCTGCTTGTCCATCTTCACGTATTCGCGGTCGCGCAGCACGGTCAGGACCGAGGCGTAGGTCGACGGACGGCCGATGCCCAGCTCTTCCATCTTCTTGACCAGGCTGGCTTCCGAATAGCGCGGCGGCGGTTCGGTGAAGTGCTGGTCGGCGCGGGCCTCGATGACCTTGGCGCTGGCGCCTTCCTCGATCATCGGCAGGCGGGCGCTGTCCTCGTCATCCGCGTCGTCGCGGCCTTCTTCGTACACCGCCAGATAGCCGGGGAAGAGCACGACCTGTCCGGTGGCGCGCAGGCCGGTCTGGCCATCGGCGCTTTCCAGATCGACCGTGGTGCGCTCGATGCGGGCGCTTTCCATCTGGGAGGCGATCATCCGCTTCCAGATCAGTTCGTAGAGGCGGCCCAGATCCGACTCCAGGCGCAGCGAGCCCGGGTTACGGTTCAGGCTGGTCGGGCGGATGGCTTCGTGGGCCTCCTGCGCGTTCTTGGCCTTGGCCTTGTAGTAGCGCGGGGTCTCGGGGACGTACGTCGCGCCATAGACATTGCCGATCACGCTGCGCGCCTCGGCGATGCCTTCCGGCTCGACCGACACGCCGTCGGTCCGCATGTAGGTGATCAGACCGACGGTCTCGCCGCCGATGTCGATGCCTTCATACAGCTTCTGGGCGGCCTGCATGGTGCGCTGGGCGGAAAAGCCCAGCTTGCGGGCGGCTTCCTGTTGGAGCGTCGAGGTGGTGAAGGGCGGGGCGGGCGAGCGCTTGCCGGGCTTCTTCTCGACGGCGGCGACCTTGAACACCGCGGCCTGAACGGCGGCCTTGGCGGCCAGGGCCGAGGTCTCGTTGTTCAGGTCGAACTTGGTGAGCTTCTTGCCTTGGTGCTTGACCAGGCGGGCGGTGAACGGATCGGCGCCGGCCGAGACGTCGGCGTCGACGCTCCAGTATTCCTGGGTCTTGAAGCGCTCGATCTCCATCTCGCGCTCGACGATCAGGCGCAGGCAGACCGACTGCACGCGGCCGGCCGAGCGGCTGCCCGGCAGCTTGCGCCACAGCACGGGCGAGAGGGTGAAGCCGACCAGGTAGTCCAGGGCGCGGCGGGCCAGATAGGCCTCGACCAGCTCCATGTCGACGTCGCGCGGATTGGCCATGGCCTCCAGCACGGACGTCTTGGTGATGGCGTTGAAGGTGACGCGCTGGACCGACTTGTCCTTCAGCGCCTTCTTCTTGTTCAGCACTTCCAGCACGTGCCAGCTGATCGCTTCCCCTTCGCGATCCGGGTCGGTGGCCAGAATCAGGCGGTCGGCCTTCTTCAGGGCGTCGACGATGTCGCTGACCCGCTTGGAGGCCTTGGCGTCGACCTCCCAGCTCATGGCGAAGTCGTTGTCCGGCTCGACCGAGCCGTCCTTCGACGGCAGGTCGCGGATGTGACCGTAGGAAGCGAGAACCGTGTAGTCGGACCCGAGGTACTTGTTGATGGTCTTGGCCTTGGCCGGGCTCTCGACGACGACGACGTTCATTCTGACTCTTGTTCAGGAAAGGGGATCGCCCGGAAGGCGAGCGCCGGGAAAGTGGGGGCTTCACCCCACGTCTGTCAACGTGAGGACCCAGAAACAGTGAGGCTTGGGCGTCTGGTAGGCGCTTGTTAAGGTCATTGCACGACAATGCTATGGCTAGTTTCACGACTGCTGTGACCCCGATGGACATGACCGTCAATCGGATCGCGACCGAGGCCTATGTCTCGCCGATCCAACCGATCAAGCCCGTGACCTCGAACGCCGAACGCGCGGAGATCGCCGATCGGCTGAAACAGGCCGTCCGCGCCGCGCCGGCCGCGGGCACGGGCCTGCTGGTCGACCTGTCGGTCTGAACCCTCCCTCCAAGCTTGACCAATCGCCACGTTCCTGACGCGGGGACGTGATTTTCCAGGACGCCTGGGCCGGCGCTTCGGCCCGTGGCCTGGCGGACTGATGGCGCGGTGGAAACGACGAGGGGGCAAGGGCGTCGCCCTGGTCGTGAGCATCGGCGCGCATGTCGGGGCTCTGGCGGTCCTGTTCGCCACGCACATCACGCCGCCGCCGCCCGAGCCGCCGTCGGTGATGGTGTCGCTCGTTGATCCTCCGCCACCTCCGCCGCCACCACCCCCTCCGCCGCCGCCCGCGCCGCACGACGCGCCCAAGTCGCCGGTGAAGGCCCCGGCCAAGCCGCCGTCGCCAGAAAAGCCCAAGGCGGCGCCGAAAGCCGCGCCGCGCTCGCCGTTGCGCGTGTCGAAACTGCCGCCGCCGAAGGACGTCACGCCGCTGCCCGCCAGCCGTGACCCCGGGCCCAGCCCCGTGCTGGGCCTGGGCGAGTCCGAACTGATGGGCGCCGCGAGGGCCGGCTCGGGCAGTGGCGGCGGTGGGGGCGGGGCCGGCTGCGACATGGTCCGGCTGCTGCAGGAGGGCCTGCGCAAGAACCCCCGCGCCCGCGCCTCGCTGATGCGGGCTCACGGCGCGACGGTCGGCGCCGGTCGCGCGCCCCTGGTCTGGAGCGGCGACTGGGCCCGGGTCGCTGGCGAGGAAGGCGATGGTCTGGCGGGCCTGCGCGAGATGATCATGATGGAGGTCGCCTTCGCCCCCGCGGCCTGCCGCGCCGAGCCGATGCGGGGCCTGGTCCTGATCTCCCTGAACGACGGCCCGGGCGGCGCTCGCTTCGCCCTGGGCGGCGGCCGCTGGCGGTGGTCGGACCTGCTGTTCGCCAAGGGCGCGCGTAGAGGCGGCTAGAGCCGTTCGAGCAGGTAGAGGCAGCCGACCGTGACGGCCGTCGTCTCCCGGCGCAGCGGGATTTCCTGGCGCTCGACGATCCGGAAGCCGGGGGCGCTGGTGGTCTCGACATAGTCGTCGCCATGGGCGTAGCGCGCCGTGGGCAGGAGCTGCCAGCCAGTCTCGCCGAGTTCGGTGCTGACGGCCAGCAGGCCGCCGGGGGCGAGGGCCGCGGCGGCGGCGGCGAACAGCGGAACCAGGTCGCCGAAATAGATCAGGACGTCGGCGGCGACGATCAGGTCGAAGGCGCCACGATGGCTCTCCAGATACGCGATGGCCTCGGCATGGACCAGGTGGTCGTAGCCGCCGCGCTCGGCGGCCTTGGCCAGCATGGCGGACGAGAGGTCAACCCCGGTCAGTTCGGCGCCGAATCGTTCCAGGGCCGGCGCGGCCAGGCCCGTGCCGCACCCCAGATCGAGGATCCGCTCGAACCGCGTGCGGCGGCCCGCCACGAGGTCGGCCAGCAGCGCCGGCGCGCGGTAGTCCAGCATCTCGACCAACTGGCGGTCGAATCGCTCGGCGAAGTCGTCGAACAGGGCCTCGACATAGGCCGGCGGCGCCCGGTCGATGCTGGGATCGACCAGCACGCGCAGCTCGTGCGCTCGGATCTTGTCGTCCGGATGGCGCGCCTCCAGCCAGGCGCCGAGGGCGCGGGCCGCGTCGAGCCGCTGGAAGGCCACCAGGATGCCGAAGCCCTCGCGCGCCACGGTCTCCAGGTCCTCGGCCAGCGGACCGGCGAGCTTGGCGTAGAGCTCCAGCGCGCTGTCGGCCGGGGCGCGACCGAGGGCGTTGTAGGCGGCGGCGCGGGCCCAGGTCACGCGAGCGCCCTCGGGCAGGGGTTCCACTGCATCGGCGGCCGCGAAGGTGTCGGCGGCGCGGGAGAAGTCGCCGGTCAGGAACAGGGCGTGGGCCAGGCATTGTCGACGCACCGGCTCGGCGTTCGGCGCGTGCGCGGCCCAGGTCAGCGGCGCGACGGCCTCCTGGAAGCGCCGCGCGATCAGCAGGTTCAGGCCCAGACCGAACAAGGCTTCGTCGTGGTCGGGCTTCATGACCAGCACGGCGCGGAACGCCGCCTCGGCCTCGTCCAGCCGGCCTTCGGCGCCCGCCGCCACGGCGACGGCGAGCATGTCCTCTATGGCTTGGGTGTCCATCGTCGCTCCCTTCAGTCGACGACTCGCGGGAGACTCGACTATCCGGAGTTAGACTCCAGCGACCAGCCCGCCGTCCAGCAGCTCCGCGCGGCCGGCCAGACTCAATTCCACCAGCGCCGCCATCACCGCCGAGGCGGGCGCGGCGGCGGCGCGGACCAGGTCGTCGCGCGAGACCGGCGTAGGCGAGAGCAGGGCGGCGACGCGCTCGCGCAGGGCGTCGTGGTCGATGTCCAGGTCCGGTTGGGCCTCGTAGCCGCGTTCGCGTTCCCGCAGGTGGATCTGGCCCGACAGCGAGCGCAGCACGTCCTCGGCCCCCTCGCACAGGATCGCGCCCTGGCGGATCAGGTCATTGGTTCCCTTCGAGCGCGGATCCAGCGGCGAGCCGGGCACGGCGAAGACGTCGCGGCCCTGCTCAGCGGCCAGGCGGGCGGTGATCAGCGAGCCGGACTTCAGCTCGGCCTCGACCACGACGACCCCTAGGGACAGGCCCGAGATGATGCGGTTGCGGCGCGGGAAGTCCTTGGCCTGGGCGCGGCGGTCGGGGGCGCTCTCGGAGACGACGCAGCCTTCGGCGGCCAGGCGCGCGTGCAGCTTGTCGTGCTCGGGCGGATAGACGTCGCCGACCCCGCCGCCCAGCACGGCCACGGCGCCGGTGGCCAGCGAGCCCTCATGCGCCGCCCCGTCGATGCCGCGCGCCATACCCGAGACCACGACATAGCCGGCGGTCCCCAGGTCGGTCGCCAGTTGGCGGGCGAAGCGCTGGCCGGCGGCCGAGGCGATGCGGGCCCCGACGATGGCCAGGCTGGGCTCGGAGAGGAGTTCGGCGCGGCCCAAGGTCCAGATCACGGGTGGCGGCGGATCAAGCGCCGCCAAGCGCGGGGGGAAGTCGGGCTCGCAGCCGCAGATCAGCCGCGCGCCCAGCGTCTCGCCCGCAGCGAGTTCCTGCTCGATCGCCTCGCGTGGCGGCAGGGACAACGGCACGGCGCGCCCGCCGCGTCGGGACAGGTCGGGCAGGGCGGACAGCGCCCGCTCGGGCGTGCCGTAGCGGTTGATCAGATGTTCGAAGGCGACGGGGCCGACGGTCTCGGTGCGCGCCAGGCGCAGCCAGGCGAAGCGCTGGATGTCCGAGAGCCGGCCGGGCGTCACGGCGCGTCTTTACTTGGTTTGGTCGTGACCTCTTCGGTCACCTCGGCGGCATCGCTCCGCGGAACGGGCGGCGCTTCCTCCGCGCTCTTCTTGTTGCCGATCTTCGGCTCCTGGCCCTTGAGCAGGCGGGCGATGTTCTCGCGGTGGCGGATGAAGATCAGCACGGCCATGAACAGGCACAGGAGCATGATCGGATAGGGCTGGTCGAAGGCCAGGGCGAACGGCGCGGCCAGGACCGCGGCGACCAGGGCGGCCAGCGAGCTGATGCGCAGCAGGAAGGCCACGGCCAGCCAGGTCGCGCCGGCGGCGATCCCCACCGGCCAGGCGGCCGACAGCAGCACGCCGTAGAACGTGGCCACGCCCTTGCCGCCCTTGAACTTCAGCCAGACCGGGAACAGGTGGCCCAGGAACGCCGCGCCGCCGGCCAGGGCGATGACCGCAGCGTTGCCGTGGGTCAGGTAGCGGGCCAGCAGCACCGCCAGTACGCCCTTGCCGGCGTCGCCCAGCAGGGTGATGGCCGCCAGGTCCTTGCGGCCCGAGCGCAGCACGTTGGTCGCGCCGATATTGCCCGAGCCGATCTGGCGGATGTCGCCGGCCCCGCCCAGGCGCGTGGCGATCAGCCCGAACGGAATGGATCCGAGCAGGTAGCCGCCGACAAGGGTGATGGCGAGCGTCAGATAGGTGGCGGCGGCGAGATCTTGCACGGTTCGACCCTAAGGCGAGTTGCGCGCGAATTCAACCGCTGCGCAAGCGAGAGTTGTGGGTAAAGGTGTAGTGCAGACTCGAGGCCAGAGCAAAAAGCCGTGAGTCCTCCGAGGCGCGCCTGGGGAGCGCGCACCCCGAAGGAGGGCCTCTACCCCTCCGCCCGGTGCACCACGCGGCCGTCGACCACCGTCATCAGCACCTGACCCTGCAGCCTGCGTCCGTCGAACGGCGAGTTCTTGGACTTCGACAGCAGGCGTGCGGCGTCGATGATGATCGGAGCGTCGATGTCGCACAGCGCCAGGTCGGCCGGCGCGCCGGGGGCGATGCGGCCGCCGCGCAGGCCCAGCAGCTCGGCCGGGGCAAGGGTGACGGCGCGGATCAGGTCGACCAGGGCGATGCGCTCGTCATGATACAGCGACAGCAGGGCCGGCAGCAGGGTCTCAAGGCCCACGGCGCCGGGGACGGCCTCGTCGTAGGGCAGGCGCTTGTCCTCGGCCGGGGCCGGGCTGTGCGAGGAGACGACGATGTCGATCAGGCCGCTGGCCAGGGCCTCGATCAGCGCCTGGCGATCGTCCTCGCCGCGCAGGGGCGGGTTGAGCTTGGCGAAGGTGCGGTAGTCGCCGATGTCCAGCTCGTTGAACGACAGGTGGTTGATCGACACCGAGGCGCTGATCCGCAGGCCCTTCTTCTTGGCGCGGTCCAGCGTCTCCAGCGCCTGGGCCGAGGTGATCTGGTCGACCAGCAGCCTGCCGCCGGTGGCTTCCAGCAGGGCGACGTCACGCTCCAGCATGATCCGCTCGGCCATCGGCGAGATCGACGGCAGGCCCATGCGGCCGGCGAACTCGCCGCCGATCGCCGCGCCGCCCTTGGCCAGCCACGGGTCCATCGGACGGTGGGCCAGTAGGGTGTCGAAGCCCTTGGCGTAGGTCAGGACGCGCTGCATGACCTTGCTGTCGACGATCGGTTTGCCCGCGTCGGTGATGTAGACGCAGCCGGCCTCGCGCATCAGGCCGATCTCGGCCATCTGCTCGCCGTGCAGGCCCTTGGTCGCCGCGCCGGCCACCAGGATGCGGGCGCTGTCGATGTCGCGGGCCCGGCGCAGGATGAAGTCGACGACGCTGGGGTCGTCGATGGCCGGGGCCGTGTCGGGCTGGACGACCATCGAGGTGACGCCGCCGGCCGCCGCGGCCTTGGCGGCGCTGGCCAGGGTTTCCTTGGTCTCGGCCCCGGGCTCGCCGGTGCGGACGCGCAGGTCGATCAGGCCGGGCGCCAGTAGCGCCCCGCCGCAATCGATGACCCGTACGGCCTTTGACAGCTTGCCGAACTCGCGGCCCTTGGCGACGTCGGCGATGACGCCTTCGGAGACGATGACGCCGCCGGGACCGTCATAGCCGCTTTCCGGATCCACCAGGCGGGCGTTGACGAGAGCGATGGGCTGGGCGGACGTCATTGGGCTGCCTCCAGAGCGTGGCGTTTCGCCACGCTCCTATGTTTGAGGTCGAGGCTGTTTATCGGCTTCTGATCGAACATCAGAAGCCGTCAGCCTCGATACGAGCCGCGAGGCTGGTCAACACCGCCATCCGGGCGGCGACGCCCATCTCGACCTGGTCCTGAATAAGGCTGACGGCCGGATCGTCGGCGACGTCGCTGTCGATCTCGACGCCCCGGTTCATCGGGCCCGGGTGCATGACCTTGGCGCCGGGCGCGGCGCGGGAAAGCTTTTCGCGATCAAGGCCGTAGAAGCGGAAGTATTCACGGGTCGAGGGCACGAAGGCGCCCTGCATCCGCTCCAGCTGCAGGCGCAGCATCATGACCACGTCGGCGCCGGCCAGGCCGGACTTCATGTCGTGGTGGACGGTGACGCCCCAGCGCTCGGCCTGGGCTGGCATCAGGGTGGGCGGGCCGACCAGACGCACGCTGGCGCCCAGGGTGTGCAACAGGGAGACGTTCGAGCGCGCCACGCGGCTGTGCAGCACGTCGCCGCAGATCGCCACGGTCAGTCCCGAGACGCGGCCGAAGGCGCGGCGGATCGACAGGGCGTCCAGCAGGGCCTGGGTCGGGTGCTCGTGCTGGCCGTCGCCGGCGTTGACCACGTGGCCGCTGACCTTCTGGCTGAGCAGGGACGCCGCTCCCGACGAGGCGTGGCGTACGACCAGCAGGTCGGGCCGCATGGCGTTCAGCGTCACGGCGGTGTCGATCAGGGTCTCGCCCTTGGCCACCGACGAGGTCTTGGGGTTCATGTTGACGACGTCGGCGCCCAGGCGCTTGCCGGCCAGCTCGAACGAGCTCTGGGTGCGGGTGCTGTTCTCGAAGAACAGGTTCATCAGCGTCCGGCCGCGCAGCAGGTCCAGGCTCTTGGACGTCTGGCGGTTGAAGGCGACGAACGCGTCGGCCAGGTCCAGCAGATCCGTCGCCTGGGGCGCGTTCAGATCCCCGGCGGAGAGGAAATGGCGTTTGGGAAAGGCGAAGACGCGGGCGCGGATCGCATCGATGGCCGCGCGGGCGGGGTCATGGGCTGGTGCCGTCATGAGCTCGCCTCATAGGCGGCTTTGGAGGGGAAGGGAAGCGTGGGGGGCGGCGCGCCGGAGACTGTCCTCAGGAATATTCACGAAGTTTGACATGTCGACCGTGCTTCCGGGGTCGCTCGCGCTTGTTGCCGGGGGGCGAAGGTGGGTACTCTAGCTTCATGCGTTTCGCACAGGCTCCGCGGGGGTGGCCATGCTGTTGCTCTTGATCGCCTTGCTGCAGACCGCCGAGCCGCCGCCTCAGGAGACGAAGGCGACCCTGCAGTCGTGCGAGACCACCGAAAAGGGCTGGGTCTGCCACTATCAGATTCCGCAGGCCACGATCGTACGGCCGCTGGATCCCGCGCCGCCTGGGATCATGGTCGCGCCGCCGCTGGTTATGCCGAACGATCCCGCGCCGCAATCGCCTCAGCAGCCGCCGCAAGCGCCCGTCGTCGCGCCGATCGACAACCGCGCCGAGGCCGCGCGGCAGACGCGCCTGATCGCTCGCTGCGCCGACGCCAAATGGTACTCGCCGTGCCTGCCCGGCGAGCGCAAGGAAGCCCAGATCCTCCGCGAAGCCGCGCTCAACGCCGCGACGCTGCGGAGCCATGTCACGACCCTGCTCAGCGAGAAGCGTTGCGACGACGCGGTGAAGACCGCGCTGGAAGGCGGCGACCTGGCCCTGGCGCGTGAAGCCCGCGAGTTCTGCGCGGTCCCGCAACACTAAGATCAGTCCAAACGAAAAGAGGCGGGAAGCTTGTGGCCTCCCGCCTCGAATTCTTTCGGCTGGTCCCGAGCCTTAGTGGCGCGGCGGAGCCGGCTCGCAGCGCACGCCGTCGGCGCAGCCCGTGAAGTGGATTTCGGGCGCCTCGACCGTCACGGCCGACGGGCGGACGAAGACTTCCGGACGGTGCAGGTAGATCTGCGGCGCGGCCACGCGAACCGGCGGCGCGTCGACATAGACCGGCGGACCCTGGATATCGATGCGGCCCGACGGCACGACGACCGGCTCGCCGATGACGCGGACGCCCGGCGCGGCGACGGTGATGTCGCCATAGCCCGAGGTCGGACCGTAGAAGACCACGGCGCGGGTGCACAGGCAGTCGATGCCGGCGGGACCCGACGGCGGGGGCGGCGGGGGCGGATAGCCCTGCGGCGGCGGAGCGGGCGCATAGCGCGGAACCGGTCGCGGCGCATAGTTGCGTCCGTCGGCCATCGCCGAGCTGACCGACAAACCGGCGACGGCGAACGCCATCAGCCCCATCAAGACCTTTTTAGTCATCCGAGCCCCTCGTTGCCCTCAACCCAGGTATACGTCGCCACGGAGCGAACCTGGGGTTCGATCCGGGGCGCGACCTTAACCATATTCAAAAGCAGAACAATGTTGTCGCGGTTTTTCCCCAAGGAAGGGAGTTTCCCGTTCCCCGAAACGAGGAAAACTCGCGTCGAGGGATGTTCTGGACCTCGACAGCGCAAGTCACGGCTGAATGCGGTTAGTGATCGCGTCTGGCGGGAAGGTGGTCGTCGCATGGGATTACCTGCCAGACGAAGCTGGCCTCGCGAATCTTCCGCTGCTTGGTGACGACGCGATAGGCCGGTTGGACCGGGCGCTGCTGGTCCGCCTCCTGGTCGACATAGCTCTCGTATTGAGCGGGCCGGTAGACCTTCTCGTAGCACTTGCCGGGCTCGGGATTGGGCGGGCAGTCGTCGCCCGCGCCGGCGAGGCTCCCGCCGGCCGTCAGGGTGACGAGCAGGACAGCGACCGCCGTGGCGGCAAGTCTCGATCGTCCGAAGCCTTTGGCTCTCATGCCCGTTCCCGCCCGCGAACCAATCAAGCTTATCCATACGGGCCGGAGTCCAAAAAGCCCGGATATTCTGGCGTCAGGCGAAAAGGGCGCCGCTAGAGGCCCCGCAGCCGCTCCAGCGCGCCCTGCAGGATCCAGCCGGCCGCCATCTTGTCGACGACCTCATCGCGGCGCTTGCGCGAGACGTCGTGTTCGTCGATCAGCACCCGGGTCACGGCCGCCGTCGACAGGCGCTCGTCCCAGAAGGTGATCGGCAGGTCGGGCTTCAAGCGCAGCAGGTTGCGGCCCAGGGCGCGGTTGGACTGGCAGCGCACGCCTTCCGTGCCGTCCATGTTCATCGGCAGGCCGATGACGATGCCGACCGCGCCGCGGCTGTCCATCAGCTTGAACAGTTGCTCGGCGTCCTTGCTGAACTTGGTCTTCTCGATCAGCGCCATGGGGCTGGCGACCGTGCGGGTGACGTCCGAGACGGCCACGCCGATGGTCTTCTCGCCGGGGTCCAGGCCGACGATGGCGGCGTACTGGGGCAGGGCGGCGGCGAAGTCTTCGATATCTAGAACGGGCATGGCGCTTCATAACAGGCGTGCGCGTGCTTGAAACCTCGTCTTGAAACCTGGGGCGGGGACCGCTAACCCACGCGTTCGAATTTCAGGAGATCCCCATGGCCATTGACGCCGCCACCGTGCGGAAGGTCGCCCGGCTCGCCCGCATCGCCGAACCCGAAGAGCGTATCGAGGCCCTGGCCCAGGAGCTCAACGGCATCATGGCCTGGATTGAGCAGCTGGCCGAGGTCGACACCGACGGCTGCGAGCCGCTGACCAGCGTCGTGGCCGCCGGCCTGCCGATGCGCGAGGACGTCGTCACCATGGGCGGCGACCCAGCCCGCGTGACCAGCAACGCGCCCAAGTCCGTGAACAACTTCTTCGTCGTGCCGAAGGTGGTCGAATAATGAGCGCCCTCACGAAGCTGACCCTGGCCAGCGCCCTCGACGGTCTGGCCAAGCGCGAGTTCACCTCGGTCGAACTGACCAAGGCCCACGTCGAGGCCGTCGAGGCCGCGCGCGGCCTGAACGCCTATATCCTGGAGACTCCGGAAAAGGCGCTCGACATGGCCGCCAAGTCCGACGCGCGCCGCGCGCTGGGCGAGGCCGGTCCGCTGGAAGGCGCGCCGCTGGGGGTCAAGGACCTGTTCTGCACCGAAGGCGTGCGGACCACGGCCTGCTCGAAGATCCTCGAGAACTTCATCCCGACCTACGAGTCGACCGTCACCAGTCAGCTGTGGCGCGACGGCGCGGTGATGCTGGGCAAGCTGAACCTCGACCAGTTCGCCATGGGCTCGTCGAACGAGACCAGCTACTTCGGCCCGGTGACCAACCCCTGGCGCGCCCAGGGTTCGAACAAGGCCCTGACCCCGGGCGGCTCGTCCGGCGGTTCGGCCGCCGCCGTCGCCGCCGACCTGTGCCTGGGCGCCACGGCGACCGACACGGGCGGCTCGATCCGCCAGCCGGCCGCCTTCACCGGCACCGTCGGCATCAAGCCGACCTATGGCCGCTGCTCGCGCTGGGGCGTCGTGGCCTTCGCCAGCTCGCTGGACCAGGCCGGCCCGATCGCCAAGACCGTCGAGGACGCGGCCCTGCTGCTGACCTCGATGGCCGGCCATGATCCCAAGGACTCGACCAGCCTCGACGTGCCCGTTCCGGACTTCACCCAGTTCGTCGGCAAGTCGGTGAAGGGCCTGCGCATCGGCATTCCCAAGGAATACCGTGTCGACAACATGCCGGCCGAGATCGAGAAGCTGTGGGCCGACGGCGTCGCCTGGCTGAAGGACGCGGGCTGCGAGATTGTCGACATCAGCCTGCCGCACACCAAGTACGCCCTGCCGGCCTACTACATCGTGGCCCCGGCCGAGGCGTCCTCGAACCTCGCCCGCTACGACGGCATGCGCTACGGCCTGCGCGAGGACGGCGCGACCCTGACCGAGATCTACGAGAACACCCGGGCCTCGGGCTTTGGCGACGAGGTCAAGCGCCGCATCCTGATCGGCACCTATGTGCTTTCGCACGGCTACTACGACGCCTACTACCTGAAGGCCCTGAAGGTGCGTCGCCGCATCGCCGAGGACTTCGACAAGGCGTGGGAAAAGTGCGACGCGATCCTGACCCCGACCGCGCCCTCGGCGGCGTTCGGCCTGGGCGAGAACAGCAACGACCCGATCGCCATGTACCTGAACGACGTCTTCACGGTGACGACCAACCTGGCCGGCCTGCCGGGTCTGTCCCTGCCGGCCGGCCTCGACGCCAACGGCCTGCCGCTGGGCCTGCAGATCATTGGCAAGCCTCTGGACGAGGCCACGGTGTTCTCGGTCGCCGGGGCGGTTGAAAAAGCCGCCGGGTTCTCGGGGAAAGCCGAGAAGTGGTGGTGATCTAAGGAAAAAGGGCGGCTCCGGTGGAGCCGCCCTTCTTCGTTCAGGGGTGTGGGAACCCGGCTATTGCGGGATGGTCGTCTGGGGCTGCGGCGTCGGGGACGGAGCCGCCGGGGCCGGGATCACCAGAGGAGCCGGCTGGGCGATCGGGGCGCTGACGGTCGGCGGCGCGGCCGGGACCGTGGCGCTGACGTTCGCCGCGGCCGTCGAGGCGTCCGGGGCGCTGTTTTCGACCGGCGCGGCGCGGCGGGCGACCGTACGGGCCGGAGCGGCGGCGCGCGGCGCCGGCGTCGAGCGGGCCACCGGAGCCGGGGGCGCCGGCTCATTGGCGGCCAATTCGGTCGGCCGCGGGATCGGCGAGGGCGTGGCCGAGGCGCTGGCGGGAACCGGCGTCGTGCTGACCGGGGCGGGGTTTTCGGCGGCGGCGGTCTTCAGCGACTGCGGATCGGTCGGCGCTTCGCTGCGATTGGCGCTCATGCCCCAGATCAGGGCGCCGGCGGCGACGGCCAGCACGGGAACGCCGATCAGAAGCGGCAGATTGCCGGACGCCTTCTTCTTCGGCGTGCGAGCATAGACCGGTTGGCTCGGAAACAACGCCGAAGCATTGGGATCGCCCGTGACGACAGGCTCCGGCGTATCGAAGTTGAGAGCGGGGCGGGTAGTGTAAGCGGTGGGCATTTCTACCTCCGTGAATGAGCTGTTCGACAAGTGAACGGCGCGATAACTCGACGGTTCCCTTGCCCCGCAATGGCGCCGGTGCTGACAAGAAATAGCCATTTTCTAGCTCGCGGTAGAGCGAAGCTTCACTGCTACTCTCCCTCCCCTTTATGGGGAGGGTGGCCGCGAAGCGGTCGGGTGGGGCTGCACCATGAGCGTGGTTCGCGCGAGGACCTTCCGCAAAGCCATGACCTCCGTGGAGGTCAGACTGTGGGTGCGTCTTCGAAAGTTGAGGGCGGCCGGCTTCCATATCCGCCGGCAGGCGCCATTTCGGGGCTACATCCTCGACTTCGTCTGTTTCGATCGACGGCTGGTCATCGAGCTGGATGGTGATCAGCACGCCGAGCACGAACAGGCCGAACACGACGCCATTCGTGATCAAGTTCTGCGCCGAGAGGGCTTCCAAACCTTGCGTTTCTGGAACCGGGCGGTGCATGAGGATATCGACGCGGTGATGGACGTGATTTGCCATGCCCTAGCCGCAGCGAGCCCCACCCGGCCGCTCCGCGGCCACCCTCCCCACGAGGGGGAGGGAGGAAGCTAAGAGATGACTGAAGCAACTTCTTCCAAAACGATCCAAGGCCGCACCGGCCCCTGGGAAATCGTCCTCGGCCTCGAGGTCCACGCCCAGGTGGCCAGCAAATCGAAGCTGTTCTCCGGCGCCGCCGTCGGTTTCGGGGCGGGGCCCAACGAGCAGGTCAGCCTTGTCGACGCGGCCATGCCGGGCATGCTGCCGGTCCTGAACAAGTTCTGCGTCGAGCAGGCCGTGAAGACGGGCCTGGGCCTGAAGGCCCAGATCAACCTGAAGAGCCGCTTCGACCGGAAGAACTACTTCTATCCGGATCTGCCGCAGGGCTATCAGATCAGCCAGTTCGACCAACCGATCGTCGGCGAGGGCGTGGTGACGGTCGAGCGCGACGACGGCACGACCTTCGACGTCCGCATCGAGCGCCTGCACCTGGAACAGGACGCGGGTAAGTCGCTGCACGACCAGGATCCGAACGCGACCTATGTCGACCTGAACCGCGCGGGCACGGCGCTGATGGAGATCGTCTCCAAGCCCGACATGAGAACTTCGGAAGAAGCGGCCGCCTACGTCAAGAAACTGCGGACGATCCTCGTCTATCTCGGCACCTGCGACGGCGACATGGAGAAGGGCAACCTGCGCGCCGACGTCAACGTCTCGGTCTGCCGCCCCGGCGACTACGAGAAGTTCCGCGAGACCGGCAGCTTCAGCCACCTGGGCACGCGCTGCGAGATCAAGAACGTCAACTCGTATCGCTACATCCAGCAGGCCATCGAGTACGAGGCCCGTCGCCAGATCGAGATCCTGGAGGATGGCGGCAAGATCGACCAGGAGACCCGCCTGTTCGATCCGACCAAGCTCGAGACCCGCTCGATGCGGTCGAAGGAAGAAGCGCACGACTATCGCTACTTCCCGGATCCGGACCTGCTGCCGCTGGTTCTGGACGCGGCCTGGGTGAAGCAGATCGAGGAAACCCTGCCGGAACTGCCGGACGCCAAAAAGGCGCGCCTGCAGAGCCAGTACGGCCTGTCGGCCTATGATGCGGGCGTGCTGATCATCGAAAGCGACCGCGCCGACTACTTCGAGGCCGCCGCGAAAGGCCGCGACGCCAAGCTGGTGTCGAACTGGGTGACCAACGAACTGCTGTCGAAGCTGTCGGCGGGGGGCCACGAGATCGTCAACTCGCCGCTGCCGTCGTCCGATATCGCCCAGCTGGTCGAGCTGATCGAGAACGGCACGATCTCTTCGAAGATCGCCAAGGAGGTCTTCGAGCACATGTGGGCCGGCGAAGGCCGTCCCGCCGAGATCGTGGAGAAGCGCGGTCTGGTGCAGATCAACGACACCGGCGCCATCGAAAAGGCCATCGACGACCTGATCACCAGCAATCCGGACAAGGCCGAGGCCGTGAAGGACAAGCCGCAGGCCCTGGGCTGGTTCGTCGGCCAGGTCATGAAGGCCACGGGCGGCAAGGCCAATCCGGGCACGGTCAACGAACTGCTTCGCAAGAAGCTCGGCGTCGCCGAATAGGCGTTTCCACCGTCCGGATACGACGAAGGCCCACGGTGGAAACCGCGGGCCCTTCTTCGTTGATGCGAACTTTAAATTATCGCGGCTGGGTCGCCGTCGGCTCTTCGGCCGTCTTCTTGTGCTTCTTGGCCTTCTTGGCGGCCTTCTCGTCGGCGGCCGGCGCGGTCGTTTCGTCGGTCATGGCCGGCGCCGTGGCCGAGGTCGGCGCGCCGGCGGAGTCGGCCGGGATGGCGGTCTCGGAGGCCGGGGGCGCCGATTGCTCGGGCGCGGGGGCGGCCGTCAACGGGTCGTTGGTCGGCGCCGGGGTGGTGATGCTGGGCTGCGGATTGGCCGGCGAGGTCTGGGGCAGGGTCGATTGGGCCAGGGCCGAGCCGGCATAGGCGGCGGCCGCCAGGGTGAGGGCGGCGGTGGTGATGCGCAGGGTCTTCATGGGTTGGGACCGTGTTGCTGCAGCGTCGTTGTGTGACGCGAAGCCTACGCTGGCGGGGCAATGTGGTCGAAATGACTTCGCAATCGGGCGGTTGGGCCGCATGCGCGGCGGGGTTGAGGCGCGTGTGACCGCAAAACGGCGCCCCAGGCAAAGCCCAGGACGCCGCTTCGACACTTCGGATGCAGTTCAGGTCTAGTGGTTGGCGATGACGTCGAAGATCAGGCCGGTCGCGATGGCGGCCAGCACGTAGTCATTGCCCGTGCGATACCAATAGTAGCCCCGGGGCGGCGGGCGCAGGCTATAGCGATAGTAATCGTTCACGACATACCCGCGGCCACGATAGTAGCTCGGGAGGTAGGCGCCGCGACGCCAGGACGTATAGCCGGGGCGGAAGCCCGGACGACCGTAATAGGCGGGCGGGGGCGGGCCGTAGGACCAGCGGTTGTTGTAATAGTAGCCGTTGTGGCGACCGCCATCCCAGCGGTCATGACGGCCATAGTCGCCGCGACCGTAGTCACCACGGCCATAGTCGCGTCGATAGTCGCGACGGTCATGGTCCCGGCCGCGATCCCAGTCCCGACCGCGGTCGTTGTGTTCCCAGCGTCCGCGATCCTGAGCGGCGGCGTCGGTGGCGCTCAGGGCCAGCGGGCCCGCCACGGAGGCCACGGCGGCGATGGTGAGCAGCAGACGTTTCATCTCGTCTTCTCCTGGTGGTCGGGCGGCGTCTCCGAGACGTCGCCTAGAAACTTCCCTCGACCTTGAAACGCAGAATGACGCCGTTCGGCTGAACCCAGCCTGAACGGCGAGGTCAGGCTTTTCGACGGGTAAGTCTTGGCGGGAAGGGCTTAGGCGACCATCTTCGGTGGCGGCAACGAATACGGGAGGGAAGGCCAATGAGTCGTCCGATCGAACTGCACTATTGGCCCACGCCCAACGGCTGGAAGGTCTCCATCGCCCTGGAGGAGATGGGTCTGCCCTACGAGATGATCCCGGTGAACATCGGGACCGGCGAGCAGTTCAAGCCGGACTTCCTGGCCATCAGCCCCAACAACCGCATGCCGGCCATCGTCGATCCCGACGGTCCCGACGGCCAGCCGATCTCGATCTTCGAGTCCGGCGCCATCCTGCAGTACCTGGCCCGCAAGACCGGCCGGTTCTATGGCGAGACCGAACGCGACCGCGTCGACATCGACCAGTGGGTGATGTGGCAGATGGGGGGGCTCGGTCCCATGGCCGGCCAGACCCACCATTTCCGCCAGTACGCGCCGGCGATCATCGCCGACCAGCGCCAGATCGCCTATGGCGTCATCCGCTACACCAACGAGACTCACCGCCTGTACGGCGTGCTCAACAAGCGGCTGGAAGGACGCGATTTCATCTGCGGCCAATTGTCCATCGCCGACTTCATGAGCTGGCCGTGGGTTGTTCCGTGGAAAAATCAGGGCATCATTCTGGACGAGTTCCCCAATTTGAGGAGCTGGTTCGAGCGCGTCGGCGCGCGCGAAGCGGTCCAGAAGGGGTTCAAGCTGGGCGCGGAATTGCGGTCCGGAGGCCTGCAGGCGTCCGGAAAAGCGGCGGAAGAGGCCCGAAAAGTGCTTTTCGGTCAGCGCGCGCGTTAACGCTCTGTAGACTCGTGTTTACGATCAGTAATCACTTTAAATAACTAGTATACTTGGCGCATCATTCATGATGTCCGCGCGCTTAACTATATGTTCAGTGGCGCTGGACTTTTCTTCTCTCAGGCTCTGATCCGTCAGAACGGCGGGGCGAGCTTGAGAGAGGAGACCAGCCATGATGATGATGCAAGAACCGCCAGCCGCCGTGGCCATGCTGCCGCTGCCGACCGCCGAATCCACCGGCGACGAACTGTTCCGCATGGGCCTGCTGTACTCGACCGGTCAGGGCGGCGCGCCGCTGGACTACGTGTCGGCGCACATGCTGTTCAACCTGGCCGCCATGCGCGGTTCGGTCGAAGCCAAGGTCTACCGCAAGGAACTGTCGCAAGAGATGGCCAGCGACGAAGTCGCCGAAGCCCAGCGTCAGGCCCGCGAATGGCTCGCCCACGGCTGAACCCGGTCTCCGGGTTCGGGACTGCCCGCCGGTCCTGTGGGGGACCGGCTCAGTTGCCGTTGACGTTGCCGTTGATCGCGTAACTGAAGCTGATGGGCAGCAGGTCTCGGAAGTACTGCTGCATGAACAGACCCGCTTCCGACACGCCGCTGCGCGGCACGTAGACGACGTCGAAACGCCGCAGGGGCACAAGATCCGCGCCGCTTCCGCGCGTCAGGCCCGCCAGCAGGTCCGCCGTCCGCATCATCGCCCGCCCGTCGGGGCCGCGACGAATGATCACCACCTGATTGCGCTTGGCGCCATTGGTGAAGCCGCCGGCCTGGATGATGGCCCGCAGGGCGTCGCTGTCGCCCGCCATGTCGAACACTCCGGCGTTCTTGACCTCGCCGCCGACGAACACCTTGAGCGGCGTCGCCGTCTTCACCGAAACCTGAACCCGCGGCCGCAACAGCGTGCTGGCATAGGCCTGGCTGATCGAGCCCTCCAACTCATCGATCGTGCGGTCGGCGGCCATCACCGGGGCGACCAGCGGCAAGGTGATGCGGCCGTCCGGCTGCACGATCACCGACTTGTTGAGCTCGGGGGCCGACGGCACGGCCACCTCGACCTCGTCGCCCGGATAGAACCGGTACGACGGCTCGCTCTCGCTCCAATCGGCGTAACCGATATTGGAGAAGTTGGCGCTAGGTCTGGGGCCCGGCGTGATCGGCTCGGCGTCGATGTGCCCGCAGGCGGAAATCCCGCCGGCCATCAGGACCACGGCCCAGATCGCCTTCAGTGGGACCGTCTTGAGATGCGTGCGGCTCTGCATGCGACAAGTCTTAACAGGAATGGGTAACGAACCCTTAAGGCTGGCCGTCCCAGGGTGCGAGACAGATTGAACCGCCCGGATTCGGATGTCGACCAGCCCTTGGATCAGCGTACCGCACGACCAGCCGCCCCGCATGGCGGCGGGGGCTGTCGGCGCGCGTCCCAAGTACGCCCCGGCCGACTTCGTCACCCTGCTGTGGCGCGAGCGTTTTCTGATGCTGGTGGTCTTCGTGGTGATCGCGGCGCTGGGCTTCGGTTTCGCCCTCACGCTGAAGAAGAGCTACACGGCCCAATCCAGCCTGTTCGTCCGCCTGGGCCAGGAATATGTCTACGAACCCCGCGCCGGCGACGCCGGCCGCGGCGCGGTGCCCAACACCGACGAGGTCATCCAGTCCGAAGCCGAGATCCTGGGCAGCGGTGAGCTGCGCGAGCGAGTGATCCGCAAGATCGGCTTCACCAGGATCTTTCCGAAGTACGCGGCCAAGTACGCCGCGGCGACGCCCGAGGGTAAGCGCAAGCTGATCGCCGAAGGCCGTGACTCGATCGGCAAGAGCCTGAAGATCGAGACCGCGCCGGACAATTCGATCATCCGCCTTGCCTATCAGAACAACGATCCGGAAATGGCCGAGAAGGTGCTCAACACCTTGCTCGAGGAATATCTGATCTATCGCCGCAGCCTGCTGATCGGCGGCGACAACAACGTGCTGCAGCGCCAGCGCGACATCTTCGCGCAGAAGCTGTCGGACGCCGACACGGCCTATCAGTCGTTCCTGACCACCAACGACATCGGCGACTTCACCGCCCAGAAGACCACGCTGACCCAGCTGCAGGCCCAGGTCGAGCAGCAGAAGTATTCGGTCGACGCCCAGCTGCAGGATCGCATCGGCCGCTTGGCCGCTGTCGAGGCCGAACTGGCGCGCACCTCGCCCGAGACGGTGCTGTATCGCGACACCGACATGTCGGCCGCGATCAAGCTGGCCCAGATGAAGCTGGACCGCGAGGGCCTGCTGGCCCGCTACACGGCCGGCGCCCAACCGGTGCAGGACATCAACGCCCAGATCGCTCAGCTGGAGGCCGGCCTCGCCGCCGGCCGAACCAATGGCGAGGGCGCGCGGCGCAGCGGTCCCAACCCGATCTGGCAGACCCTGACCACCACCCGCAACGACCTGCGCGCCGAGGTCGCGGCCCTGCAGCAGTCGCAGGCCGCCTACGCCCAGCAGGTGACCGATGTGAACTCACGCCTGCTGCGCCTGGCCCAACTGGAACCGCAGTTCAACGAGCTGTCGCGCGATCGCGACGTCCTGTCCTCGAACGTCCGCGACTTCACGGTCAAGGAACAACAGGACGAGGCCCAGCGGCAGATGTCGTCCGAGAGCAGCGACAACATCCGCATCGTCCAGCGCGCCGTCGCCCCGTCGACCGGCAAGAGCCTGAAGAAGCCGGTTCTGGTGCTGGCCATCCTGTTCGCGGGCTTCACGGCCCTGTGCGTGGGCCTGGTCCGCATGTTCCTGCGCCCCGGGCTGCAGACGCCGGCCTCGGCCTCGCGCACCCTTGGCATGCCGGTCCTGGCCACCGCCGGGGTCAAGCGGTGAGCGCTTTCGTCGCCTTTCGCCGACAGGGTTAATGTCGCACCTTGCGATCTTCTGAGTGCGCGGCGATTCGGCAGATGGTGGATTTGAACGTCGAGATGACGGAGCTTTGGGGGGCGCTTGGCGCGCCGCCTGTCGGCCGTCCGTACGTCATCCAGTTCATCGCCGCGCGACGGGGAGAGGGGACCTCGACGGTCGCCCGTGAATTCGCCCGTTTCGCCTCGCGTCGCGCCGGCCGCAAGACCTGGCTGATCGACCTCGACCTCAACAGCCCCAGCCAGTTCCGCGAGATCGCCGCCGATCCGAACCGCTTCGGCCCGCTGGGCCCGCCTGTGGCGGCCTCGCCGGACGGCTCGACCTTCTTCACCGTCCAGCCCCCCGCGCCGCGCGCCGAGGGCGGGGTCTGGCCGGACTCCAAGTTCCTGACCGGCCACAGCGTCGGCGGTCCGCGCCTGTGGATCACCCGTTTCAACCGCGAGGCCCTGCGCGGCCGCCAGCAGGCCCATGTCATTCCGTCGGCGGATTACTGGCGGGCGCTGCGCAAGCACGCCGAGATCATCGTCGTCGACAGCCCGTCCCTGGACCGCTCTCAGTCCGGCCCGACCATCGCCCAGCACATGGACCAGACGGTGATGGTGGTCTCGGCCGACCAGCCGGACGTGCGCCAGCCGGCCATGCTGCGCGACGCCCTGACCGCCGCTGGCGGCCGATGCGCGGGCATGTTCTTCAACAAGGTCTCGGTGGAGCCGCCCGCCTTCCTGAAGGCGATCCTGCCGTGACCAGCCTTGCTCCGGACGCGGCGTGGGGCCGGCCGGACACCCGGGCGCTGGCGCCGTCGCTGCTGACCATCGCCGTCGCCGTGGTCATGCTGCTGATCTACACCGGCGGCTGGCAGTTGCCGCTGTTCGGCGAGAAGACCGACGAGTCCAGCTCGGGCCTGCTGCGCGTGGCCTTCCTGCCCGCCTACGGCCTGGCGTTCCTGCTGGTCCTGGCCCGGCCCTGGAACATGGTGCGGGTCACGATCCGCCAGCCGTTCCTGATCATCCTGATGGGCGTGGTGGCGGCCTCGATCTTCTGGTCGATCCAGCCCGACGTCTCCATCCGCCGCGGCTTCGCCGTGGGCTGCACGACGGTCTCGGGCCTGGCCCTGGCGGCTCGCTTTCGCTGGGCGGAGCTGGCCCGGGTGTTCGCGACCACCTTCTGTATGCTGATCATCGCCTCCTACATCGCCTGTATCGCCTTCCCCTCGATCGGCATCATGACCGAACTCTTCCCCGGCGCCTGGCGCGGCCTGTGGCTGGAGAAGAACTCGCTGGGCGGCATGATGGCCCTAGGCTGCTGCATCCTCTGCGGCGCGGCCCTGCTGGACCCCCGGCGCAAGGGCGTCTGGCTGACCTTCGCGGCCCTGTCGGTGGGGCTGGTGATCATGTCGCAGTCCAAGACCTCGCTGGCCTCGCTGATGCTGGGCCTGATGGCGCTGGCCTTCGTCTGGATCTGCCAGCGCGGTCCGGCCTTCGCCGCCGCCGCGACCTGGGCCGGGGTGACGGGCTTCCTGCTGCTGGCGGCGTTCATCGTGTTCGCCTCGGATGTGTTCTTCGGCATCCTGGGCAAGGACGCCACCCTGACCGGCCGGACCCAGATCTGGACCGCCGCCTTCCGCCAGATCGAGCAGAGGCCGTGGCTGGGCTACGGCTACGCGGCCGTCTGGAGCGACAAGTCCGGCTGGGGGCCGCTGGCCTGGATCGTCCACGACGCCAAGTTCACGCCCCAGCACGCCCACAATTCGTGGATCGAGCAACTGATCGGCATGGGCGTGGTCGGTCTCGGCGCCTGGGGTTTCTTCTATCTGCAGACCATGACGCTGGCGATCATCGCCGTGTTCCGTAGCCGCGGGGCGATACTGGCCTTCCCGTTCCTGGTCGTCTTCACCCTGGTCAGCCTGACCGAGAGCATCGCGGTCGTTTACAACGACTTCCGCTGGGCGGTGTTCGTGGCCCTGGCCGCCAAGCTGGCCTTTTCCGACCGGGCGCAGGACGAGGCGTAGAGCCTTCCCGACAAGTGCGAAGCGGTTATCGGATGAGAAGGCTCTTCAAGGTCAGAGCCCGATCCGCTTGGCGCCCTCGGCCACGGTCACCACGTCGAAGCCGTCCGCCACCGCCCGATCAATCAGCCGCTCGAGCGCGTCGATCGTACAGCCCCATTGCGAGGGTTCGGCGGCCACGTCGTGCGTGTAGAGGATCAGCCAGGCCTTGCGAGCCTTCGCCTTGTCCAGCCAGGCGTTGGCGATGCTCTCGCCATCCTCGCCCTCGATACCGACGGCCGGGGCCTGGTTGAGGTCCGCGCCGTCGGCGATCAGGCCGTGGTGCAGGGCGCGCAGGGTCTTGAAGCGACCGGCCAGGGCCGTCTTGGCGGGCGCGCCGACATCGCCGTAGGGGTAGGCGAAGCTGACCGGATCGCCCGCGCCCCAGGCCGCCAGGCTCCGGGCGTTCTGGTCGACATCGGCGATCGTGACGGCCTTCGATGACTGGCCGCAGTCCAGGTGCGAGAAGGTGTGGCAGGCGATCTCGTGGCCAGCGTCGTGCAGCCGGCGCGCGTCGGCCCCGGTGGCGAAGCGACCCATCGGGCCATCGCGCCCGGCCAGGCCGGCGGCGAAATAGTAGGTGCCGCGCAGGCCGCGCGTCTCCAGCGCCTTGGCGCCGGCCTCGCAGGCCGTGGCGGGCGCGTCGTCGAAGCTGAACGACACCATCGGCCGCTCCAGCGCCACCTTGGCCGGCCGACGGTAGGCCAGGCGGATCAGCCGGCGACGCAGTTTGCCCTTCAGCGTCCGGTCTGGCTCGTAGGCGTCGACCTTCTCGAATTCGACCCGCATCAGACGGCCTCTATGTAGAGCGACGCGCGGTACAGCCGCATGGCGAACGCGCGAAGGGAAATGGGGACGGCTTCGGCCAGGGCGATCGACTTCAGCATCGGCCGCCAGACGCCGCGCAGCGGGAAGGGTTTCAGCGCCCTGGCGACCTTGTAGCTGGGATAGGCGCTGACGATGTCGCGGTGGCTGGCGACCACGCGGGCGAAGTTGGCCGCCGACTGCTCGTACTTGGCGGCCATGGTCGGCGCGGCGTCCAGGCCCAGGTGCGTGGCGCTGTTGTCGATGTGCAGGATCGGATGCTGGCGCACCACCCGCATCGCCCACTCGACATCCTCCCAGCCCCAGCCGGCGAAGCCCTCGTCGAAGCCTATGGTCTCGAACACGTCGCGGCGGACCAGCAGGTTGGAGGTGAAGACGTGCTTCTCGGGTTCCTTGGCGCGCTCCGGGGCGGGCGTGCAGTCGCTCTTCAGCGCCATGGCCCGGTGCAGGGCGGTCTCGGGGCGTTGCGGCGTCTGGTCCAGGGTGAAGCCGCCGAACGCCACGGGGGCGTTGGTCTCGGCCACGGCCGCCCAGCGGCTGAGGAAGTCCGGGGTGTCGGGCAGCATGTCGCTGTCCAGGAACAGGAAGTGGCCGCCGCGGGCATGGCTGGCCAGCCGGTTGCGGCCCTTGGCGCGGCCTTCGTTGCTAGACAGGCGCACGAAGCGGGCCGGGACGCGCAGCCTCTCGATCCGGCGGGCGATGCGTTCGGCGAGAGCATCGTCGCCGCCACCGTCGTCCAGGACCACGATCTCGGCCTGGACGCCGGGATCGTCCAGGGCCTTGAGCAGGGCGGACGGGTCGTCGCGAAAGGTCGGGATCAGCACCGACAGGCGCGGCTGGGCGCTAGGCCAGGCGGCGTTCTCGATGCGGATTTCGGTGATGGGGGCGGTCATAGGGCGGGGGCCCTCCGACGGATAAGACCAGAAAGCTTGCCGCGCAGGCCGCCGACATCGAGGCTCAGCACGATCACGCCATAGACGGCCGCGCCGACGCCGGCCTTCAGGGCCAGTTCCAGCAAGCCGCCCGGCGAGGGCAGCAGGCGCACGACCAGGGCCATGGCGACGCACGCGGCCGCGGCCTTGGCCAGGACCTCCCACGGGATCGGCAATGGGCACGCGCGGCGACCCAGGGCCCAGGCGGCGACGGCGCCGACGCCGTAGCTGAGCGTCGTGGCCCATAGCGCGCCGTCCAGGCCCAGGCGCGGGATCAGGACGAGGTTGAGAATGACGTTGACGATGGCCGGCGCGCTCATGCTGACGATCAGCAGCGGCGTGCGCCGGGCCAGGGTGAAGGCCTGCAGCAGATAGTAGGTCGTCACGCCCGACAGCCAGCCGCTGGCGGCGATCCAGGGCGTCACGTGGCCGGCGCCGGCCCGCAGATCCTCGCCGATCATCAGCTCGGCCAGGGGGCGGGCGACCAGAGCCAGGCCGACGGCGGCGGGCAGAGTCAGCAGGGTCATGAAGCTGGCCTGCTCGTGGGCGGCCTCGGTCAGGGCCGCCTGGCCGCCGCGTTCGAGCGCCGAGATCAGGGCGGGCGCTCCGGCCATGCCCAGCCAGATGAAGACCACGTCCAGGGTGCGGCTGCCCAGGGAATAGCCGGCATGATAGACGCCGACCGTGGCCTCGTCGAGAAACGCGCCCAGCAGCAGGCGATCGGTGCTGGCCAGCACCAGGGCCAGGATCAGCGACAACGAGACCGGCAGGCCATAGGCGGCGTAAGCCTTGGCCAGGGCGCGATCGAACTTGCCGCCGGACAGACGCTTCAGTTCCCCCGGCAGCACCAGGACCACACACAGGGCCGAGATCGCGCCGACGCCCAGGATCGGCGCCGCGCCGCCCAGGCCAGCGAAGGCCAGGGCGAGGCCGAGGACGAAGCCGCCCGCGGTCTGGATGATGGTCAGGAGAGCCGCGCCCGAGACCTCGCCGGCCGCGCGGCGGCGCTCCAGGGCCAGCTTCGTCAGGCTGTTGACCAGGGTGCTGGCGAGGGCGGCGATCACCGCGACCTTCAGCGGTCCATCGAGCGGCGACACCGCCACCCCCGCGCAGGCCAGCGGCACGACGACCGCCGCGCCGATCCACAGGCGATAGAGGGTGGCGAAGTGGTCGGCCGTTCGCCCGTCCTCGCCGCGCGCCGCCAGGAAGCGGGCCATGGCGGCCTCGGTCCAGGTCAGCAGGATGGTCTGGGTCAGGCTGCCGACCGAGAAGGCCAGGGCGTAGACGCCGTACTGGGACGGATCCAGGACGCGCGTGAACAGGACGATGGTGAGCAGCCCCACCACGCCCTGCACCACATTGACCGGCAGGTAGCCGAGGACCCCGCGCCAGAACATCGCCGGCCGCCTAGCGCACCGCCGACCGGTCCCCCAGCAGGCAGGGGATGGTCATGACGATGACGTAGAGGTCCAGCCACAACGACTGGCGCTCGATATATTCGACGTCCAGGGCCACCCGGAGGCGGACGCTCTCGGGCGTATCGACCGGGCCGCGCGAGCCCTTGATCGCCGCCCAGCCGGTCAGGCCGGGTTTCATGCGGTGGCGGTGGGCGTATTCGGCGACCAGCTTGGCCGACTCGACGCCGCCGGTCTTCATGCCGATGGCGTGGGGGCGGGGGCCGACGATCGACATCTCGCCGGTCAGCACGTTGAACAGCTGCGGCAGCTCGTCGAGGCTGGTCTTGCGGATGAACTTGCCGACCCTGGTGACGCGGTCGTCATTGGCGCTGATCTGCCGCGCGGCCTGGGCGTCGGCCATCTCGTGGCGCATCGAGCGGAACTTCCAGACCAGGATCGCCTCGTTGTTGAAGCCGTGGCGGCGCTGGCGGAAGAAGATCGGGCCGGGGCTGTCCAGCTTCACGGCCAGGGCGACGATCAGCATGACCGGACCGGCGACCAGCAGGCCGACGCTCGCCACGACCAGGTCCTGGGCTCGCTTGACCCACGCCCGGCGCGCGCCGGGCGCGGCGCCTGACAGTTCGTTCTCGCCGCCCGCGACGATGCGGGCCAGGGCGGCGTCGTCCTCGGCGGGACCGCCGACGTCGAAGAAGAGGTTCACCGGATTGGGCAGCACGCCCAGCTTCTCGACCAGCTGGCGCACGCGGCCCTGGGCCGTCGACTGCACGGCGATCACCACGCGGTCGACATAGGGCATGATGCGGTGGTCGAGCAGGGCGCCCGTATCGCCGAGGACCGGTACGCCCATGATGTTCTCGGGCGCGCGGTCCAGGCGGTCGTCGAACACGCCCAGGACGTTGGCCTCCCCCGTGCGCAGGGCCGCCTCGATCAGGCGCTGGGCGTTGGCCGTGGCGCCGACCACGATGATGTTGGGCGTCAGGCGGCCCAGCTGGCGGCCGCGGGCGATGATTGTCCACCACACGACATGCAGGGCGGCGACGGCGGCGGTGGCGGTCAGCAGCGTCCAGACGGCCGGCGCCTCGGCGCGGCCCGTCGGCAGCAGCGCCACGGCGGCGGCCAGCAGGCCCGCGCCCAGCGCCAGGCCGACCTGGACCATGTGCCGCCCCAGATCCTGCTTGCGCGGGAAGGCGTAGGCCCCGAGCATTCGCAGCGCGACCAGCCCGGTCACGGCCCACAGGCCGGCGGCCAGCGGATGACCCTCGATGGTCACCCCCAGCGCGACACAGGCGGCGGCCAGAACGTCGATGACGCGGAAGGCGCGCGCCAGCGGCCGCGCCTCCAGCCGCGCCCTCGAGGGGATCAGCTGACCAGGCCGGAACGGCCCCCGCCGCCCCCGCCCTGGATCGCCGCCCGCGCCGCTCGAAACACGCGGCCCGATCTCCGCCCCGCCCACGAAGGCGACAGCGGATTCGACGTTCGAGGCAGGGGAGGGGATCGGACGCATGACGCTCGTCGCTGGAAAAACTATGTTCACCCTAGCGGGGCCGTCTGAGCGCCGCGTTAACAGGCGAATTTTCCGCATAAGCGCCGTTGTCATCCTGAAGCGAACAGGCTATCGAACCGCTCCCTCTCAGGAGGAGACGTGGCCGAGAGGCTGAAGGCACCGCTTTGCTAAAGCGGCATACCTCAAAAGGGTATCGAGGGTTCGAATCCCTCCGTCTCCGCCATTTTCCCCAGTAAATTGTTGATTTTACTGGGGAAGGATATTTCAGCCACACGCTAACCCAAAGCTTGCCCTAAGTGTCGGCGGAGTTCGGCAGCGGCGCCTATGTCGCTCGGTAAGATGGGCTCGGCGGCGCGGGCGTCGATCCATTTCTCGAGGACTGGGATCTGTCGCAGCAGGTCTCGCAAGCATCGCCTTTGTGCGCAACTGAAGCATCAGAGGGCGTGGCGCGACCGAATGGTTCGTTTCAACGAACATCAACCGGCGACACGGCCGCGCCGGAGCGCTGCCGCGACGTGCGCTGGCTCACGGCGAGCTTGGCCGAAGTTTTATGAAAATCAGTATGTTGCGGGATATTGTGTACATGAATTGCACACGAGAGCGCTTTTTCTGAGGTCCCTTGGCGCGCGAGCGCTGGGGCGGGACCTAGATTTTGAGCATCGGCGCCGGGGACGCGGGGTGATTATTGTGCTTATGTGTTCAATAGAACAATATCTTGTCCATTCGAGACCTGACGCTATCATCGGCGGGGGCAGAAACGGAGAGGCGCATGAGCAGGATGACCACAGCGGCCGGACTCGGCGTCCTCGCAGTGTTGGCGACAGGGGGCGGGCCGGCTACCGCCGCCGGGCCCGATGCGGCTCTCCAGCGCTACCGCGATACCTATCGGGAGATGGTCGAGACCGATTCCAGCGCCGCCACCGGCAGTTGCACGGCCGTCGCGCAGAAGGTGGAGGCGCGGCTATTGGCGGCCGGTTATCCGCGCGCGAGTGTCGAGGTCATCGTCGCCCCCGGCTTTCCCAAGGACGGCGCGCTCGTGGCGCAATTGCCGGGCTCCGATCCGAAGGTCCCCGCCGTGCTGCTCCTGGCCCACATCGATGTGGTCAACGCCGACCCCGCCGACTGGAAGCGCGACCCGTTCAAGCTGGTCGAGGAGGATGGATATTTTTACGGACGCGGCGCGATCGATGACAAGGCCATGGCTAGCAACCTGGTCGACGCCCTGGTCCGCTATAGGGAAGAAGGTTTCAAGCCCCGCCGGACTCTGAAGCTGGCCTTGACCTGCGGCGAGGAGAGCGGCGGCCGGGTCAAGGGGGTCAAGTGGTTGCTGGAGCATCGGCCCGAGACGCTGAAGGCGGCCTTCGCCATCAACGAGGGCGGTTCGGGCTATCTGGACGCGGCCGGCAAGCCGAGGGTGTTTGGCGTCGAAGCCGGCCAGAAAGTCTATCAGGACTTCAAGCTGGTGGTGACCAGCCCCGGCGCCCATAGCTCGCGCCCCGGCAAGGACAACGCCATCACCCGCATGTCGGCGGCGCTCGTCGGCTTGGGCGCCTATCAGTTTCCGGTTCAATTGAGCGACGTGGCCAAGGGGTTCTTCGGCCGCTCGGCCGCGCTCTACGAGGGCCAGGTGCGCCAGGACATGGCCGCGATCGGGGCGGGTGCGGCGGACGCGGCGGCCATCGCCCGCATCGCCGACGCCGATCCGACCTGGAACGCGCGCCTGCGCACCACCTGCTCATCGACGATGATCGACGGCGGCCACGCCCGCAACGCCCTGGCTCAGCATGTCGAGGTCAACGTCAACTGCCGCATCGTGCCAGGACCCAGCATCGAGGACATCCGCTCGGCGATCGTGACCGCCTTGGCCGATCCGTCGGTCGAGGTGACTACCAACTCGCCTCCGCCCCCGCCACCGGTCCCCACGCCCCTGACCCGCGAGATCATGGCGCCGATCGAGACGGTGGCCGCGCGCCTGTGGCCGGGCACGCCGGTGATCCCGGCCCTATCGACCGGAGCCACCGACGGGCGTTTCCTGACCGCGGCCGGCATCCCGACCTACGGCGTCACTGGCATGTTCGTCGATCCGGACGGCAACGGCGTCCACGGCCTGGACGAGCGGGTCAGGGTCAGTTCGCTCTACAAGAGCCGCGACTTCCTCTACCAGTTGATCAAGCTTTACGGCATGGGGCGGTGAGCCTCGCGCGGGGCCTCCTCGCGCGCCTCGGCGATGATCCAGTCGCGCAACTGGGCAAAGCCTAGCTTGTCACGCTGGCCGGGCGGGTAGACGAGATAATAGGCCCCCTGGCTCGACATCGGCAGATCGAAGGCCTGGACCAGCGCGCCAGAGGCCAACTCCGGTTCGATCAGGAAGCTTGGGATCAGGGCAGCGCCCGCGCCGGCGACGGCGGCCTGGGCCAGCATCAGGAAGTGCGCGAAGTCAGGCCCCGCGCGCATCGACGGCCGGGGTGACACCCCGGCCAGCTCGAACCATCGCGCCCAGGCGTCTTGGCGAAAGCTCTGGGTGAGCAGCGGCAGGCGCGCCAGGTCCGCCGGGCTCGCCAGTCCGTATTGAGCGGCAAGCGATGGCGCGACCACCGGGATGCTGCGTTCGTGGAACAGAAGGTCGTGTTGCGCCCCGCGCCAGTCGGGGCGGCCAAAATGGATAGCCGCGTCGAAGGGCTCCTGAGCGAAGTCGAACTCGTCGGTGCGGGCGGCGAAATTGACCATCAGGTCCGGGTGGCGGCTGGTCAGGTGCGGCAGGCGCGGAGCCAGCCATCGCATGCCGAAACTGGGCAGGGTGGCCAGATTGACCATCCGGTCGGACGAGGGCGCTAGCGCCTTGGCCGTGGCGCGGCGGATGCTGTCCAAGGCCGGGGCGATGGCCGCCGCATAGGCCTCGCCCTGCGCGTTCAGCGCCACGCGCCGTCCCGAGCGGTCGAACAGGGTCAGGCCCAGCCAATCCTCGAGATGGGAAATCTGCCGGCTGACGGCGCTCTGCGTCAGGCCGATCTCGTCGGCGGCTCTGGAGAAGCTGCCATGGCGTGCAGCGGCGCTGAAGCTATGTAGCGCCGCCATCGGCGGAAGCAGCTTTCGGCTCGCATCATTCATTCCAAAAGCTCATCTAGACATTCGAGTTTTACGTTTGCTGATCGGAAGCTTCCGGTCAATCTATCGCACCAAATGGCACAAGGTGCGGCCTGGAGCGGGCCGTCTCATCCTTGCGTTTTGGAGTGCCCTGACATGTCCGACCCGTTGATGAACGTCTATAATCGCGCGCCTCTGGCCCTGGTCCAAGGACGCGGCGCGTGGGTCTACGCCGAGGACGGGGCGACCTATCTGGACTGCGTCGGCGGCGTGGCCACCAATGCCTTGGGACACGCCCACCCGGCGCTCGTGTCGGCGCTTACCGAACAAGCCCATCGCCTGTGGCACGTCTCCAACATCTTCCAGATTCCGGGTCAGGACGCTCTGGCCGAGCGCCTGGTCGCCGCCTCGTTCGCCGACCGGGTGTTCTTCGCCAACACCGGCTCCGAAGCCGTCGAGTGCGCGCTGAAGACAGCGCGCCGCTACCACGCCGCCAACGGCCAACCCGAACGCATCGATATCATCGGCTTTGAGGGGTCATTCCACGGCCGCACCTATGCGGCGGTCAACGCCTCGGGCAATGCGGCCTATCTCGAAGGCTTTGGCCCGCGTCTTCCAGGCTATGTCCAGCTGAACGTCCGCGATGCGGCCGGGATCGAAGCGGCGATCGCCGCCAGCGCCGCGGCGGCCGTCATTGTCGAGCCTGTGCAGGGCGAGGGCGGCGCGAAGGCGTTGAGCGGAGAATTCCTCCAACGCCTGCGGGCGCTCTGCACCAAGCACGGGGTGCTGTTGATCTACGATGAGGTGCAGAGCGGCATGGGGCGAACGGGCAAGCTCTTCGCCCACCAGTGGTTCGAGGACGCCGCTCCGGACATCATGGCCCTGGCCAAGGCGCTGGGCTCGGGCTTTCCCGTCGCCGCGTGCCTGGCCACCCAAGAAGCCGCCAAGGGCATGACGCCTGGCTCTCACGGCTCGACATTCGGCGGCAATCCGCTGGCCATGGCCGTCGCCATCGCCGCCTTCGACGAAATCTCGCGTCCCGAAACCCTGATGCTGGCGCGCGGCGTCGGCCACCACCTGGCCGTCGAACTGGACCACCTGATCCGTCGCCGTCCCGACGTCTTCGTCGAACGTCGCGGCAAGGGCATGCTAATCGGTCTGCAGCTCAAGCCCAACAATCGCGATTTCATGGCCGCGGCGCGGGACCGGGGCCTGCTGGTGGCTGGCGGCGGTGAAAATTGTATCCGCCTGCTGCCGCCCCTGATCCTGTCGAAGGAAGAGGCCGATTTCGCCATCGAGCGACTGGAAGAGACCTGCAACGCCTTCGGCTCGGCTTCGGGGCAGGCGGCTTGATCATGGCCAGCCTGTTCATTGACGGCGCCTGGCGCGACGGGCGCGGCGAGGTTCTGGTTTCGACCGATCCGGCCAAGGGCGATCCGGTGTGGCGCGGCGCCGCGGCGACGGGCCTCGACTGCGAGGACGCCCTGCGCGCGGCCCGCTCGGCTTTCGCCGGTTGGGCCGCGACGCCACTGGAGCGGCGGATCGAGCATGTCCGCGCCTATGGCGAGCGCCTGAAGGCGCGGTCCGAAGACATCGCGCGCGACATCGCGCGCGAAACCGGAAAGCCGTTGTGGGAAGCTCGGACCGAGGTCGCCGGAATGGTCGGCAAGGTCGAGGTGTCGATCCGGGCTCAAGCCGAGCGGGCCGGCCATCGCGCCGCCGAGGCCGCCTTCGGCCGGTCGGTGCTGCGCCATCGCCCACATGGCGTGATGGCGGTGCTGGGGCCGTTCAATTTCCCCGGTCACTTGCCCAACGGTCACATCGTTCCGGCCCTCCTGGCCGGTGACACGGTGGTCTTCAAGCCGTCGGAGGAAACGCCGCTGACCGGCGCCAATCTCGCGCGGGCCTGGGACGAAGCTGGCCTGCCGCCGGGCGTGCTGAACCTGGTACAGGGCGGGCGCGATACGGGGGCGGCGCTGATCGCCGGCAAGATCGACGGGTTGCTGTTCACGGGCTCGGCGAGCGCTGGCGCCCACTTCCGCCGGGCGTTCGTCGATCGGCCGGAGGTGATGCTGGCGCTGGAGTTGGGTGGCAACAATCCTCTGATCGCCTGGGACGGGGATCCGGCCGCCGCCGCCTCGGTCATCGCGCAGTCAGCCTTCATCACCGCCGGCCAGCGCTGTTCGTGCGCGCGCCGTCTGATCCTGCCGCGGGGGCCACAGGGCGAGGCGATCCTCGAGGCGCTGGTTGCCCTGAGCGCCCGGCTGACGGTCGGCGACTGGGACAGCGAGGCTCCATGCTTCATGGGCTCGCTGATCTCGGCCCCGGCCGCCGAACGGGTGCGGAGCGCGGTCGCGGCCCTGGTCGCCCGGGGCGCAAAGACGGTGTTCAAGGGCGCGCTACCTTCGGGGCTGTCGCCCGCCTATGTCTCGCCGACCATTCTCGACGTCACTGATGTCGCCATTCCAGACGAGGAGATCTTTGGCCCAGTGCTGCAGGTGATCCGCGTCGATGACTTCGAGGCGGCGATCGCCCGCGCCAACGACACCGTCTACGGCCTGGCGGCCGGTCTGGTCACCGAGGACGACGGTCTGTGGGAGACGTTCTTGAATCGCGCGCGCGCCGGCGTGGTCAACCGCAACCGGCCCACGACCGGCGCGGCGGCGACCTTGCCGTTCGGCGGCCTGGGCGCTTCGGGCAACCATCGCCCCAGCGCCTACTATGCGGCGGACTACTGCGCCTATCCGGTGTGCAGTTTCGAAGCCGATCGGTTGGTCGATCAGACTACGGACATCACCGGGCTGGCCGCCTCGGCCTAAGACGGGCCGCGGCCAAGACAGGGGCGCGAAACGCGCCGACGGCTTCGGGGGGGGCTCACTTGAGCTTGGCGTGATCCGGGTTCATGACGCCGTGATGGGCGCTGGTCGTCAGGTGGTTGCGCATCAGGGCCGAGGCTTGCTCGTTATGGCCCGCGTCCAGGGCATCGAGGATCGCCAGGTGCTCCGTGATCGATTCCTGAACCCGCTCGACGCCATACTCCCAATTGTAGTTGAGGAACCGGCGAAGCTGGATCTGCTGCTGGACAGCGGCGAGCATGAAGCGGTTGCCCGAGCAGCGGGCCAGGCCCTCGTGGAAATCGGAGTTCATTTCGTAGAACTCGACCGCCAGGACATCGCGCCAGGGGCGCTCGCGGAACGCCAGGTGCTTGGCGCGTGACTCGGCCAACCATCCCCGATCGAGCGAGAAGGTCGGTTGAACCAGCAGGGCTGGTTCGAGCGCGTGGCGGAAGGCGTAACTTTCGGCCTGGGCGCGCGCGGAGTCGATCGAGGGGAGGAAGGTCCAGCCGTTACCGGCCTTGCGCTCGACGAGGCCAAGCGCCGAGAGGCGGCGCAGGACGCGCAGCACCTGCGGCAGCTTGGCGTCGAACAGACGCATGATCTCCTGCTGCGTGCAGTCGGCGGCTAGACGCCCGGCGTTGCGGGCCTGGGCGATGGCGACCGCCAGCCTCTGGTCCTCCTCCTCCTGCAGGTTGACCGGATCGATCTCAGGGGCGGCGATGACCGGCTCCAGAAGCACGAAGCCGCGATTGGCCCGGGCCTCGACCGCGCCCTGGTCGGCCAGCAGCTTCAGGGCGCCGCGGATAGGCGTGCGGGACACGCCGAAATGCTCGCACAGGTCCAGTTCGACCAGGTGATGACCGGGACCGGCGCCTTGGTCCTTCAGCAGACGAAGGATGCGCGCGGCGAGGTCGGCCTGCAGGCGACTCGGGCCACGTCCCGTCGATCCCGCGGGATTGGCGCTGGCTTCGGCGGGCGGCTTCCTGTTTGTCCGTGCAACCATCGCGCGTCGCCTTCAACTCCTTGGATCTTCTAACGCCACAAACCTTGAGCCACGCGCAAGGGTTTCATTCCGTTGTCGCCCGCGTCGGCGCATCCTGGCAAGCAGCCGCGTTGATCCTTCACGGGTCATATCCTGCCCAGAAGTGCGGCGTGCGCCGCCGCGACGGGCGGTATTGGCATTTTGTCTTTTTGACACCGAGAAAACACTTATATAGAGTCCTGAGCTTGTCCGGAAGAGACGACGACCATGCCTGACTGGGTAGAGCGTCGGGGCCCGGGGTGTATGTGATGGGGAAGTGCGAGCGATGAAGCCGTCAGGCGTTTTCGTCCAGCTGGCGACGGTGCTGGCGGTCTGCCTGGGCCTGACCGGGGCGGCCGGCGCCGAGACGGTGCTCCGTGCGCGCCTCAACGCCGACATTCTGTCGCTGGATCCGGGCGCGCGCCGTGACGAGAACACCGACGCGGTGATCCTGCATGTCGTCGAGGGTCTGGTGGCCTCGCGCGAGGACGGTTCGATCGGGCCGATGCTGGCCAGCCGCTGGGCGGTGTCGCCGGACGGGCGGACCTACACCTTCGCGCTGCGCCAGGGCGTGACCTTCCAGAACGGCGCGCCGCTGACCTCGACCGAGGTGGTCTGGTCCCTAAAGCGCTATCTCGATCCCAAGACGCGCTGGCGTTGCCGGTTCGAGTTCGGCGACGAAGGCATCACCAGGATCGAGTCGATCGCCGCGCCCGATCCCAGAACCGTGGTGGTCCGACTTTCCAGGCCCGCCCCGATGTTCCTCAAGACCCTGGCGCGCAACGACTGCGGCGGCACGGGGATCCTGCATCCGGATTCGGTGGGATCCGACGGCGCGATTCGCCGCCTGATCGGCACCGGTCCCTTCGAGGTCTCCGCCTGGAAGCGCAACCAGTTCATCGAGCTGTCGCGCTTTGCCCGCTACGCGGCCCTGCCTGGGCCGCGCGACGGCAATACCGGCGGCAAGCGGGCCTTGGTGGACAAGATTCGTTTCCTGATCATCCCCGACGGTTCGGCGGCCCGCGCGGCGCTGCTGCGCGGCAATCTCGACGTCTTGGACGCACTGAGCCCCACCGAGCTGGCCGGGGTTCGGGGCAAACGAGGCGTGCGGCTGGAGATCAATCCGACGATGGATCTCTACACGGTGCTGTTCCAGACACAGGATCCGGTGATCGGCGATGCGCGCCTGCGCCGGGCCATCGCCCTGTCGATCGACACCGCCGGCCTCGCCAAGGCGGTGACCTGGGACACGGCCAAGGGCAACACTTCGCCCGTGCCGCGCGTCAGTCCGTTCTTCGGGCCGGTGCAGGCCGCCCAGCGACGGGTCGATCTGGCCGAAGCCCGGCGCCTGGCCAAGGCCGCCGGCTACAAGGGGCAGCCGATCCGCCTGGTCACCAACCGCCGCTACCCGCAATGCTTCGACGCGGCCGTGCTGATCCAGGCCATGGCGGCCCAGGCCGGCATCAACATCCAGATCGACACCCTGGACTGGGCCAGCCAGCTGGATCGCTACGCCACCGGCCAGTACCAGGCCATGGTCGAGCCGTTCTCGGCGCGCCTGGACCCGTCGTTGAATTTCGGGCTGCTGATCGGCGACAAGGCCAAGGACCCTCGCAAGGCGTGGAGCACGCCGCAGGCGCGGGCGTTGCTGCGCCGCTCGATGGAGGCCGAGCGCCCCGCGGATCGCCAGGCCGCCTTCGACGACCTGCAACGCGCCTTCCTGGAAGAGACGCCGGCCATTGTGCTGTTCAGCAGCTCGCGGATCGCCGTCGTTCGCCAGAACGTCACGGGCTACAAGGGCTGGCCCGCCGCACAGCAGCGCCTGTGGGGCGTTGGCCTACGCTGAGCCCGGAAAGAAAGCCAGAGATGCTCAGCTATATCCTCAAACGCCTGCTGCTGACTCTGCCGACCCTCCTGATGGTGGCGCTGGCGGTGTTCTTCCTGATCCGGCTGATCCCCGGGGATCCGGCCCTGGTCATGCTGGGCGACGCCGGCGACGCGGCCTCCCTGGCCGCGCTGCGTCAGGATCTGGGCCTGGACCAGCCGCTGCCGGTGCAGTTCCTCCTGTGGGTCGAGCATGCCCTGAGGGGTGATCTTGGCCACTCGATCCTGACTAGCGAACCGGTCTCCGTCTTGATCTGGCAACGCTTCCAGCTGACCGCGATCGTCGTCGTCGTGGCCGTCAGCGCCGCGACCGTGATCGCGGTGATCGCCGGCCTTGCGGCCGCCTGGCGGCGCGACACGCCGCTCGACTTGGCCGTGGTCGGCGCCGCGAGCCTGGTGCTGGCCGTGCCCAGCTTCTGGCTGGGCCTGATCCTGCTGCTGGTGTTCGGCCTCAAGCTCGGCTGGCTGCCGGTGGTCGGCTATGTGCCGTTCTCGGAGAGCGCGGTCGAGGCGGCGCTGTTCCTGGTGCTGCCGATCCTGACCCTGACCATCACCGAGAGCGGCGTGCTGACTCGCATGATGCGCTCCAGCGCCATCGACGTCCTGCGGCTGGAATATGTGACTCACGCCCGCGCCAAGGGGCTTTCGGAATTCACGGTGCTAAGCCGTCACGTGTTCCCCAACGCCTTCGCCCCGACCCTGACCCTGGTCGGCCTGATCCTGGGCCACCTGCTGGGCGGCATCGCGGTGATCGAGACCGTGTTCACCCTGCCGGGCCTGGGCCGCCTGATGGTCGATTCCATCCTCGGCCGGGACTACCCGGTCGTGCAGGGCTGCCTGCTGTTCACCGCCGTCGTCTACGTGGCCGTCAACCTCGTCGTCGATCTCTGCTATCCGCTCTTCGATCCGCGGGTGACCGCCCAATGAAACCCTCCGTGCTCTCCGGCGCCAAGCCCAACGCCGTCATCGGCGGTCTGCTGGTGGGCGGCCTGCTGGTCGTCGTCCTGCTCGGCTATGTCTGGACGCCCTACGATCCGATCGCCATCGACTTGGCCCACCCTCTGGCGCCGCCGTCCTGGACCCACTGGTTCGGCTCCGACGAGTTCGGCCGCGATGTGCTGAGCCGCGCCATGCTGGGCGCGCGGATCAGCGTCACCATCGCGCTGGGCGTCGTCGCCGCGGCCGTGATCGCCGGCACGCTGATCGGGGCGATCGCCGGCTTCCTGCGCGGCTGGGTCGACCGGGTGATCATGAGCGTCAACGACGCCATCCTGGCGTTTCCCGGCATGCTGCTGGCCCTGGCCCTGATCGCGGTGCTGGGCTCCAATCGCGGCAGCATCATCCTGGCGCTCAGCGTCGCCTACCTGCCCTCGATCGTGCGGGTGGTGCGCGGGGCGGTGCTGTCGATCCGCGAGCGCGAATATGTCGAGGCCTCCAAGGTGGTCGGCGACGGCGCCCTCTACACCATGGTCCGCCATGTGCTGCCCAACGCCCTGCCGCCGGTGGTGGTGCTGGCCACGAGCCTCTTTGGCTGGGTGGTGCTGTCGGAAAGCGCCCTCAGTTTCCTGGGCGTGGGGGTCCCGCCGCCCGCGCCGACCTGGGGCAACATGCTCAGCGCCGCCCGGCCTTACATGGAGAACGCCAGCTGGCTCAGCGTGACCCCGGGCGTTTGCATCGCCCTGACCCTGCTGGGCGTCAATTTGCTGGGCGACGCCTTGCGTGACCGCCTCGACCCTCGGAGGGACGCATGACCGCCGCGACGCCGCTGCTGCGGCTTTCCAACCTGCGCATCGAGGCCAATGTCCATCCGCGCGCGCGGCCGCGCCCGCCGCTGCTGGAGGGCTTGAGCCTGGACCTGGCCGAAGGCCAGGTGCTGGCCATCGTCGGCGAGTCCGGCAGCGGCAAGACCATGGCCGCGCGGGCCGTGCTCGACCTGCTGGCGCCGGGCGTGCGCCGGACGGGCGGGTCGATCCAGCTGTCGGGCCGGGAACTGACCGCCCTGTCGCCCGACCAGATGAGGGCCGTGCGCGGCGGCGACATCGGCATGGTGTTCCAGGAGCCGATGGTCTCGCTGAACCCGGCCATCCCCATTGGCAAGCAACTGGCCGAGGGTCTGCGCCTGCACCGCAAGCTGCCCGAGGCCGAGATCCGCCGCCAATGCCTGGAGATGCTGCGCCGGGTCCAGATCGCCGATCCGGAAAAGTGCCTGGCCGCCTATCCGCACGAGTTCTCCGGCGGCATGCGCCAGCGGATCATGCTGGCCTCGGTCATGCTGCTCAAACCCCGCCTGCTGATCGCCGACGAGCCGACCACGGCGCTGGACACGCTGAGTCAGCGCGAGGTGCTGGAGCTGATGGTCGAGCTGGCGCGGGACTATAGGGTCGCCGTTCTCCTCATCACCCACGACCTGGGCCTGGTCGCCAAGTACGCCGAGAAGGTGGTGGTGCTGGAGAAGGGCAAGCTGGTCGAGGCCGGCGACACCCGCCAGGTGCTGACCGCGCCCGAGCATCCCTACACTCAGCGCCTGGTCGGCTCGCTGCCGCGCCGGTCGGACGGCCGCCACGCCCTGGCGCCCGACGCGCCGGTGCTGTTGTCGGTCAAGGGCTGCTGCATCGACTACGCCGGCAAGCCGGGCCTGCTATGGGCCGGGCCGCCCAAGCGCGTCGTCCATGGCGTGGATGTGGCCGTCCGCGCCGGCGAGATCCTCGCCGTCGTCGGGGCCAGCGGCTCCGGCAAATCGACGCTCGGGCGGGCCATGCTGGGTCTCAAGCCGATCGCCGAGGGGGCCGTGACCTTCGATGGCGTCGACATCGCCAGGATGCGCCCCGAACAGATGCGCGCGTTTCGTCGCGACGCCCAGCTGGTGTTCCAGGACCCGTTCTCCTCTCTGGATCCGCGCTGGCGAGTGGGCCAGATCATCGCCGCGGCGCTGCGCAATGTTCCGGGCCTCGACGCGCGCCAACGCCACGAGCGGGTGGAGCGCATCCTGGAGGAGGTGGGCCTGGGCGGCTTCGCCGACCGTCATCCCCATCAGATGTCCGGCGGTCAGCGCCAGCGGGTGGCCATCGCCCGCGCCGTGGTCTCGCAACCGCGCCTGGTGATCGCCGACGAACCGGTCTCGGCTCTGGACATGACAATCCAGCTTCAGGTGCTCGATCTCTTCCAGGCCCTGCAGGCCCAGTACGGCTTCGCCTGCGTGTTCATCACCCACGACCTGGCGGTCGTCGAGCAGATCGCCGACACCGTGCTGGTGCTGTCGCAGGGCAGGGTGGTCGAGATCGGGACGGTCGAGGCGGTCTTCGCCGCGCCCCAGCACGCCTACACCCAAGCGCTGCTGGCGGCCACGCCGACCTTGGCGGCTGTTGCGCTCGCGGGTTGACGACCGGCGCTCGCGCGGGTCTTCAATGACCAAGCGGCTCTTGGCGCAGCGGCCCGTTGCCGTCGTGAGGCTGAGGCGGGTGAACCGATCGTCGCGGCGCTCGCCACGGGGATGGCGCCGGGGCGGAGCACAAGCTACTGGCGTCATAAAGAGAATGGGCCGCGCGTTTTGGATCGCGCGCCGAGCAGGCGGAGATCCGCAATTGGGGAGGTCGGCATGTTTCCGCAGGCGTTCCGCGCTCGTCGCCTGGGGTGCGTGGGAGGGCTCCTGGCCCTGGCCGCGCTCGTCCCCGCGCACGCGCTCGCGGAACAGGCGGCGGCCAGTTTCGACCAGGACGCTTCCAGCCTCGGCCTCGCCCTGCAGCGGTTCGGTCAAGCCACCGGCTTGCAGTTGCTCTACGCTCCAGACCTGACCGCCGACCAGCGCGCGCCGGCCCTGCGCGGCCGCATGAGTCCCGAGCGCGCGCTGAGCGCCTTGCTGGCTCGCACCGATCTTGCCTTTCGCAAGACCCCCTCGGGCGTCATCGTCATCGACCGTGTCATGCCGGCGGCGCGGCGGGAGCGGGAGCCTTCGCCCGTCGTCCGCCAGGCCCAGGAGGTCGAGCCGGTCGTCGGCCTGGAGGCGGTGGTCGTCACCTCGGGCAAGCGGGTCGAGACCCTGAGCCGCTCCGACGCCTCGGTGCAGGCGCTGTCCAGCCAGATGATGGACCGCGCCAGCGTGCGCGACTTCGACGACCTGACCAAGCTGGCTCCGACCCTGACGATCTCGAAGACCACCCAGCCGGGCAACAACAGCATCAATGTCCGGGGCGTGGGCACCTATTCCTATTCGATCGGCGCCGAGCCCAGCGTGGTGGTGGTGATCGACGACGTTCCGCAGGCCTTTCAGGCCATGGCCTTCACCGCCCTGGCCGACGTGCGGCAGGTCGAGATCCTGCGCGGCCCCCAGAGCACCCTGTTCGGCAAGTCGGCCTCGGCGGGCGTCATCTACATCACCACCAACCCGGCCAGCGACGTCTTCGCCGCCCGGGCCGAGACCATGGTTACCGACGATCACGAGCGGCGGCTGGGGGCCAGCATCACCGGGCCGATCAGCGACGACCTCAAGTTCCGGGTCTCGGCCGCCTATGGCCGCTATCGCGGCAACGTCTTCAACCTGGCGACCCGGCAGTGGCTGAACGGCCAGTCGGACGTCAATCTGCGGGGCAAGCTGGTTTGGACGCCGGGTGACAACTGGACCCTCGCGCTCTCGCCCTACTACACGCGCTCGCTGTCCTCGTGCTGCGTCGGGGCCGACACGTACATCTCGCCCAAGGCCACGCTCAGCCGGGCCGCGCTGCCGCGCGAGGTGGTGCTGCGCGGCATCGTGCCGGGGCCCGACAACCACTTCGCGCGCTACGACACCAACGCCCGCGGCAACGGCGCGGACAAGGGCGTCACCGCGAGGATGGGCGGAGCGATCGGCTCGTGGCGGCTGACCGCGATCTCGTCGCTGGACCGCTACTCTCTCTACGACCGCCAGGATACCGACGCGACGGACCTCGACTACAGCCTCTACGCGCCGCAAGCCCCGCGCGGCGGCTCGTCGAACGGTGGCTATTTCCGCATCCGATCGGAAAGCCAGGAGGTCCGCTTGAACAGCCCGACAGGCGGACGCTGGGACTATGTCGCTGGCGTCTACGTCGGGCGGACACGCTCGGAGCGCGCCTTCGTGCGGGGCTCCAACACCCTTGGCGACTACAACGGGCTGCCGGCCCTGCCGACGACCAATAGCACGGCCTATGCGAGCTACGTCGCGCGCGCCTTCAGTCGGACGATGGCGGTGTTCGGGCAGGGGGCTTACGCCGTCAACGACCGGGTTTCGGTCCTGTCGGGTCTGCGCCTCAGTCACGACAACATCGGCTACCGGTTCGACGACCTCGGCAATGGTGTCACCTATGGCGCGCCGCGCTGCTCGCGCGCCAGCCCAACCCTGCCGATCGACACCTGCCACAGCGATACCGCGCTCAGTGGGCGTATCGGCCTTCAGGGCAAGGTCGCCTCGGGCGTCACGACCTACGTCACCTATTCGACGGGCTACAAGGGCAGGGCCTACGACCTGACCAGCAGCTTGACCACGCGCACGCTGCTCACCTCCGGTCCCTATGCCGGTAAGCCCGTGGCCGACGCCATCGCCGCCCAGCAGCCGATCGCTTCGGAGACCGTCGGCAGCTATGAGGCCGGCCTTCGGGTCGTTTCGCCGGATCGCAACCTCAGCTTCAATATGACAGCCTATCAGGAGCGGTTTTCCGGCTTTCAGGTGCAGAGCCGTGACGACGTGACGGGCTTCAACGTGCTCAACAGCATCGGAGGCATGCGCGCCGAGGGGATCGAGAGCGAGTTCAGCGCTCAGCTCAGTGACCGGCTGACCCTGGGCGGCGCGGCCGCCTACAGCCGGGCGATCATGACCGACTTCGACGCCGCGCCTTGCTATTTCGGTCAGAGCGCCGGGCAAGGCTGTGTGGGCGGCAAGCAGGACCTCAGCGGCAAGACCCTGTTCAACGCCCCGCGCTGGTCGCTGACCCTCAACACCCTCTACCGCAAGCCCCTGGCCGGCGACCGGCTGCTGGAGGCCAATCTCGGCTACCGCTGGCGCTCGCGCGTAATCTACAGTCTGCTGCAGGATCCGGCCTCGGTCGAGCCAGCCTATGGCGTGCTGGACGCCTCGGTCGGGGTGAGCGGGGAGGGGTGGCGCCTCACCGGCTTCGTCGGCAATGTCTTGGACGAACGCTTCGCCGTGACCCGGGGCCGGGACGTGCAGTGGAACCTCATCGGCGCCGACGGCCAGCCAGCCATAGCCACGCACTGGAAGCCCGCGCGCGACAGCGGCCGCCATGTTGGCCTGCGCCTAGCCGTGAACTACTGAGATTGGGCGCGTGCGCCTTGAGGACTTCGCCCGCTGGCGCGTCGGAACAGGATAGGCGCGGCGTAGACCCGCGCGCCCCGGAGGAAACGTTCTAGGCCATGGCCGCGCAGCCTAAACTCGATCCGCGCGAGCAGGCTTTTCTCGAGCGCCTGTCGGCGGCCTATCGCGGGCCGCTGATCGCCTATTTCGAGCGCCGCGTGCGCTCGCGTGACGAGGCCGAGGACCTGACGCAGGAGGTGTTCCTGCGCCTGGTGCGGCTGCCGGACGGGGCGGTGATCGACAATCCCGAGGCGTTCGTCTTCCGCACGGCGGTCAACCTGCTGCGTGACCGCTCGCGACGGCGGAAGACTTTCCGCAGCCACCTCGACGAGACCGAACTTCGCCAAGACCGCTTTGAGGGTATTTCTCCCGAGCGCGTCTTAGGAGATAGGCAGGCCTTGCAGGCGGCGATGCGGCGACTGTCCGAACTGGACGAGCGCACGCGCGACGCCTTCTTCCTGCACCGGCTGGAAGGCTGGAAACATGCCGAGATCGCCCGAGCCTTCGGCGTTTCCGTCAGTTCGGTCGAAAAGTACATCATCAAGGCCCTGGCGCACCTGATGCGCGGGGCCGATCCGTTCCAGAGCTAGGCCCGTGTCCGATCCGCCGCGACAGACCCTGATCGACGAGACCGCCGCGGGCTGGGCCGCGCGCCGGCTGGGCGGGGCCGCGTCCGACAAGGCCGGTTTCACGCGCTGGCTGGCCGAGGATCCCGCGCACGAAGAGGCCTATGCCCGCGCCGAGACGGTCTGGCGTCTGATGGGCGAGGGGGGCGGGACCGATGGCCTGCTGGCCATGCGCCGCGAGGCTCTGCAGCGCGCCCGCGCCGGGCGATCCGGTTGGAGCCGCCGGGCGGTCGCCGCCGGGGTGGCCGCCGCCATCGCCGCGCCGGTCGGCGGCTTGTGGTGGATGCGCCACCGGGGGCGGCAGGGCGAACTCTTCCAGACGGCGCTGGGCGAGCAGCGCACCCTGACCCTGTCTGACGGCAGCCGGGTGACCCTGGACGCCTTGAGCGTCATGCGCGTTCGCTACACTGCCGCCGCGCGGTCGATCGACCTCGTGCAGGGCAGGGGCTATTTCGAGGTCGCCCACGACACCAGCCGGCCGCTGCGGGTCCATGCCGGTCCACGCACGGTGACGGCCGTCGGCACCGCCTTCTCGGTCCGCCGCGAGCCGCGCGAGACCATGGTCGTCCTGGCGGAGGGCAAGGTCGCCGTCAGCGATCACGAGAGCCCGGTGACCCTAGCCGTACTGGCGCCGGGTCAGTCGATGCTGCTGGTCGACGGCATGGGCGCGAGCCAGCCGGTGACGACCGCGCTCGACCAGGCTCTGGCCTGGCGCCGTGGCCAGTTGGTGTTCGACAACGTCGCCCTGGCCGATGCGGCGGCCGAGATGAACCGCTACTCGACCTTGCAAGTGGTGGTCGCCGATCCCCGCCTGCGGACCTTTCGGATCAGCGGCACGTTCCTCGCTGGCGAAAGCCGCGCCTTCGTCGAGGCGATCCAGTCCTACTTCCCCGTGCGGACCCGAAACACCGACACGACCGTCGAACTGCTGGCGGCCCCGTAAAAAAGTTTCGCTTTTCATTGAGGGTCCCGCCGGGAGGCGCGTCGGAACGGTCAAGAGCAAGGCCGGAATGGCCACTCGGGGAGGACTGTCGACTTGTATATGACACCGGTTACCAGCCTTTCGATCGCAGCTTTGTTGCTGGGCTCGGGTTTCGCCGCCCATGCCGGCGAGGCTCCGACCGCCATTCCGGCCTACGACGTCACGGTCCGCGATCGCATCCAGCCCCAGACCGAGCAACTGCTGTTGAAGCTGGTCAAGGACGGCCGCAAATTGGAGCTGGACGGTACGCCGGTGTTCAACGGCAGCGACAAGTTCCTGCCGGGCAAGATCGCGCTGGGCCTGGTCGACTTCCTGGTCACCCTGCCGGACAACGATCCGCGCCTGCCGACCTACCTGGCCGACTTCCGCAAGATCGCCAAGCTGACGGCCGACGACGCCAATGACAGCTGGGGCGCCTACTACTACCTGTCGGCGCTGAACAAGCTGCGCGAGGCCGGCCGGCTGAAGGACGCCGTCGACCCTCTGACTCTGGCCAAGCTGCGCGTGCGTCTCGACTGGCGGATGTTCGTCGACGTCGACACCTACCAGCTGATCGACCACCCCAATAACTACTACTGCGTGGCCTTCGCCATCGCCCGCCTGCGCACGCGCATGGGCTGGGACGACGGCGCGCCGGCCGAGAAGCTCTACGCCAAGATCGCCGAGCACTACGACCTGTATTCCGGTCCGTATGGCTTCGCCGACGAGACCGATGGCGACGGGCGCTTCGACCGTTACAGCGTTTTGCTGGCCGGCGAGATCGCCCAGCGCTTCATCGAGACCGGTGGCAAGCCGCCGCAACAGGTTCTCACATGGCTGCGCAAGTCCGCCGATGTGATGCTGATGCGCCTGGACGCCGAGGGCAGGGGCTTCGAATACGGCCGCAGCATCGGGCCCTATGGCGAGACGGCGATCATCGAGGTGCTGACCGCCGCGGCGGTGCTGGATCTGCTGACCCCGCGGGAAAAGGGCCTCGCCTATGCCTATTCGGCTCGCGCCGCCCAGCGCTACGCCGAGTTCTGGCAGGACCCCAAGACCGGTTCGGTGAACCTTTGGGATGGCGGCCGCCGCACCGACGACTATCGCGGCAAGTTCCGCATCCTGGGCGAGAACCTCTCGCTGGCCCACCAGTACGCCTACACCAGCGCCCACTGGGCCCGCATGGGCTATGGCGGCAAGGCCCCGGCGGCCGACTGGGCCAAGGGCCTTGCGACCCTGCCGCGCCGGCAGGTGACCTGGTTCCAGCGCGGCGACTACGACCGCCTGCTGGTCACCGTCCGCGACGGCGATCGGCTGATCAGCCTGCCGGTGATCAACGGCGGCGAGAGCCAGCACATGCACAATCCGTATTTCCCGATCCCGTTCTCGCCGGGGATGCTGTCGGGTTCGCCGGATGGCGTCGCGCCGTTCCTGACCCCGCGCCTGACCCTGGACGATGGCTCGGCCCTGATGCCGCTGGCCTATTTCAAGGACGTCAAGGTCGAGGCCAAGGGCGCCAAGACCACCGTCTCCTGGCGTCAGGACGAGTTGGACAGGATGGGCGAGCGCGCCCCGGTCGCCGACAAGCGCGTCTCTGTGAAGACGACCTACGTGCTGGAGCCAGGCCACATCACCCGCACCGACGTCTTCACCCCGGCCGCCGGCGTGAAGGTCAAGGAGATCGAGCTGCAGTTCGGCTCGTTCTCGGGCGGCGCGAAGCAGGCCGGCGCCACCACCACCCTCACCGAAGGGGCGGCCCGCCGCTTCACCGTCGAAGGCCTGAAATCCTGCGAGTCCGGCCCTGTCGGCCAGGACAAGGAATACCGATCCGCGACGGGCGCCATGACGACCAAGGTCGTCTGCCAGGGCGCCCCGACGGGTCCAGCGACGCCTTTCAAGATCACCTGGCGTCTGGACTACCGCTGAGGGGAGGACCTCGGCGCGACAAACAAAAAAGGAAGGGGAAACCTATGAAATCAACGTTCTATCGTAGCCTGCTGCTGAGCGCGGCCATCATCCTGCCGGCCCAGGCCCTGGCTCAGACCGCCCCCGCGACGCCGCCCGCGGACGACACCATCGACGCGATCGTCGTCACCTCGGCGCGCGCCACCCAGCGCAGCTCGATCGAGACCAAGCGCACCGCCAGCGTCATTGTCGACGGCATCGTCAATGACGAGATCGGCGCCCTGCCGGACAACTCGGTGGGCGACACGCTGGAGCGCATCACCGGCGTCACCGCCGACCGCTTCAAGGGCAACGCCAACGAGCTCAGCGTCCGGGGTCTGGGTCCCGCGCTCAGTTTCTCGACCTTCAACGGCCGCGAGGTCTCGACCGCAGGTCCCGACCGCTCGGTGGCCTTCCAGCAGTTCCCGTCGGAACTGGTCAATGGCGTGCTGGTCTACAAGAGCCAGCAGGCCGACTTCCTGGACGGCGGCATCGCCGGCGTGATCGAGCTGAAGTCGATCCGACCCATCGACTACGGCAGACGCCGCATCCAGATGGAAGTGCGCGGCGCCTACTTGCCCAAGGACGATGATATCCGCGGCCATAACGGCCTCGGCTACCGTGGCAACGTCTCCTATACCGACAGCTTCGACACCAAGTTCGGCGAGATGGGCGTCAGCCTGGGGTATCAGCGCCTGGATCAGGCCACGCCCGAGGATTACTACATCACCAACTCGGCCTTCGTGCCGTGCGCCACCTACGCGGCGGCGCCGGGCTCGGCGACGACCAATTGCTCGAACGCCACCACCGCCCCGACCGGCTCGACGATCGGTCCGCGCTACTTCGCCACCAGCTCGCGCACCTTCCAGTCCAAGGTCACGGACGAGAAGCGCGAAGCGCTGATGGGCACGTTCCAGTGGAAGCCGACCTCGAACCTCGACATCAGCATCGACGGCCAGTACTCGACCCGCAAGAGCGGCGAATACCGCAACCAGCTGGCCATCACCGAGGCCCTGCGCGGCGTCCAGCCGCTGATCGTCGGCGGCCAGTCGAACGACTTCAGCGACGGCGCGCTGATGAAGTACAGCGGCAACTCCAACCTTGAGATCCAGGTCGAGGACCGTCAGCGCAACGAGAAGTACATCGGCGGCGGCGGCGCGGTCACCTGGACCCCCACGGATCGCCTGACCATCAGCGGCGACCTGTCCTACTCCCAATCGCACCGCACCGAACTGCAAAAGGCCACCAACATGCGCTCCAAGTCGCGCGTGGCCTATACGCTGGACGCCACGACCGACGAGGTTCCCTCGGTCACCTTCACGAACTTCGACGTCAACGATCCGGCCAACTTCCTGATCGGCGCGCCGACCAGCAACAGCAACTATGCGCGCTATCGCCTCGTCACCGACCGCTTCGACAAGATCGGCGCGGTGCGGGCCGACGTGACCTACGACTTGGGCGACGGCTTTTTCCAGAGCATCAAGGTCGGCGGCCGGCTGTCGGATCACCGCCGGACCCAGGACGCCAACAACAATAGCGACCTGGCCATCCCCGTCACCTATGACGGCCGCACCCCGACCCAGCTGGTCGCCGACGCCAACGCCAACTGCCGCGTGCCGTTCTCGACGTCCGACTTCATGGACGGCAAGACCAACCTGAAGTCCTGGGCGCTGTTCGACAACGACTGCCTGTTCCGCACCTATAGGGGCAAGGACAAGGTCGACCTGCCGTCGAACGCGCCCGGTCCGGAAGACTCGAACATCCGTGAGCGGATCAGCACCGCCTACGTCATGACCAACTTCCGCACCCAGCTGGGCGACACGCCGGTCTCCGGCAACGCGGGCGTCCGCTACGTCCGCACCCGCGTGCTGTCGAAGGGCTTCCGCGGCGAGCTGACAGTGACGCCGTCGGTCGGCGGCGCGGCCGCGACCGTGGTCCGCACGCCGGGCACGCCGCTGCAGGAGATCGAGGGCACGGGGGGCTACGAGTATTTCTTGCCCAGCGTCAACGTCGCCTTCGACCTGACCGATATCGTGAAGCTGCGCTTGGCCGGCTACAAGGCCCTGTCGCGCTCGGGCATCGAGGACTTCAACGTGGGCATCACGCCTGGCGTCGACGCCAACGCGACCACGGTGCAGGGCGTCCTGGCCAACAGCACCACCGGCAATCCGAACCTCAAGCCGATCCGTGGCTGGAATCTGGACGCCTCGCTGGAGTTCTACATCAACCGCGACACCTCGTTCGCCGTCGCCACCTACTACAAGTGGCTGAAAGGCGCCTCGTTCGACGCCCAGGAGCCGCGCGAGACCAGCATCGTCGCCAACGGCCAACTGGTGACCTTCAACGCCATCGCGCCGGCCAACGATCCCGCGACCCGCGACCTCTACGGGATCGAGTTCTCGGGCAACCACGCGTTCAGCTATCTGCCGGGAATCCTCAGCGGGTTCGGCGTGCAGGGCAGCTTCGCGATCACCGAGGCCAATTTCGAGATCCCCGATCCCTCGACCGTCGCCCCCTACACGGACATGGCCAACCTCACGGGCCTCTCCAAGTACACGGGCAACGGCTCGGTTTACTGGGAGAACGAAAAGCTCTCGCTACGCGCCTCGTATCGTTACCGTTCGAGCTACTTCAAGCCCAACAGCAACACCAACCGCAGCGCCAAGGGCTCGGGCTATCTGAACCTGTCGGCCTCCTACGACCTGACCAAGCAAGTGCAACTGAAGCTCCAGGCCCTGAACGTCACCAACACCCGGGACGTGATGTACAAGGCCGGCGAGGACTCGATCACCGAGGTCTCGGACAATGGGCCGCAAATCTACGCCGGGGTTCGTCTGCGATTCTGATCCAACGCGATCCGGCGGGTTCTTCATTCATCCCCGCCGGACCGACGACTGTCCCGCCGCGTCGTCGCGGTCCGTCGACCATCAGGACTCCCCAATCGCCTCCCAAGCGCGGATTTCCTGACCGACGGATGATCCCCGGGCCGAGCCCCGGGGGCGCGGGACCCTTTTATTCCCTCGTTGCCGTTCGGAGCGGTTCATGAACCGACGCGATTTCTTCCTCGGGACGGGCCTGGCCCTGGCGGCGTTTGGCGGCGCGACGGCGGCGCCGCTCGACATCGCCGCCGTCGATCGCGCACGCATCCTGCAGGCCGCCGACCGCCACCTGGCCGAGGCGCCGGCGACGATCACCGCTTTCGCCGCGCGGCGCAGCCCTGGCGGCCGACACGACTACTATTCCGAAGCCGACTACTGGTGGCCCGATCCGGCCCATCCCAAGGGTCCGTATATCCGCAGGGACGGCTATTCCAATCCCGACAAGTTCACCGCCCACCGCGACGCGGTGATCCGGCTGGGCGTCCAATTGCCGGCCCTGGCGGCGGCCTACAAGGTGACCCGGGACGCCCGCTACGCCGAGCACGCCGAGAAGCACTTGCGGGCCTGGTTCGTCGCGCCCGACACCCGGATGAACCCGAACCTGGAGCACGCCCAGGCCATCATCGGCGTCAACACGGGCCGGGGTATCGGCGTCATCGACACCCTGCACCTGGTCGAGGTGGCGAGGGCGGTCTCGGTGCTAGGGGCGACGCGGCCCGAGCTCGGCGTCTATGCTCCGACCATCGCCTGGTTCGACGCCTACCTGACCTGGCTGACCACCTCTCCGAACGGCGTCGACGAGCGCGACCAGAAGAACAACCATGGCACATGTTGGGCGCTGCAGGCGGCCGTGTTCGCGCAACTGACGGATCGCAAGGTCGAACTGGATGTGGCGCGCCGCAGGATCAAGGCGCTGGTTCCCGGTCAGATCGCCGCCGACGGCTCCCAGCCGCTGGAGCTGGCCCGCACCAAGCCCTACGGCTACTGCCTGTTCAACCTGGATGTCCTGGCCGCCTGCGCCCACGTGATGTCGACGCCGGGCGACGATCTCTGGACCTTCAGGGGCGCGACGGGCGGGTCGATCGCCGACGCCCTGGCCTACATGGCCCCGTTCGTCGCCGACAAGAAGACCTGGCCTAGGCCCGCCGACGTCGAGGCCTGGGACGGCTGGCCCGTCCGCCAGCCCAGCCTGCTGTTCGGCGGCCTGGCGCTAAGGCGGAAAGACTATCTGGACCTCTGGAAGAAGCTCGACCCCGACCCGACCGATGCTGAGATCATTCGCAATTATCCGCTTCGTCAGCCGGTGCTCTGGACCGATGTCTGATCTCGTCTCCCACGAAAGCCGCACGGGCGCGGCGGCGGCTCTGATCGCTCTGATCGTCCTGATCGCCGGCGCCGGCGGGGCCCGCGCCGCCGAGGTCCGCCGTCTGCCGTTCAGCAAGACCAAGGCCGGCGTGGCCGTGGTCAAGACCGTGCTGCGCAACGACCTGGGCATGAGTGTCGCGGCCATCGACTACGGCGCCACCCTGACCGCGATCGAGACGCCCGACCGCCAGGGCAAGTTCGCCAATGTCGTGCTGAACCGGCCCGACATCGGCGCGTATGAGACCAACCAGCGCCGGTACGGCGCGGTGATCGGTCGCTATGCCGGCCGTGTCACCGACGCGCGCTTCACCTTGGACGGCCAGACCCACCAGCTTGAGGCGGGGCGCAACAACATGACCCTGCACGGCGGCTCACGGGGCTACGACAAGCGATTGTGGTCTAGCCAGGTCGTCTCGGACGGTCAGTCGGTCGGCGTCCGCTTCAGCCTGCTCAGCCCGGCGGGCGACCAGGGCTTCCCCGGGACGCTGCGGCTGACGGTGACCTACCGTCTGATGCGCAAGTCCAACGCGCTGCGCATCGAATATGTCGCCTGGACCAGCGCGCCGACCGTGGTCAATTTCACCAACCACGCCTTCTTCAACCTGGCCGGAGCCGGGGCCGGGGCGAGCGCCGTGGCGGATCACCGCGTCCAGATCGACGCCGACCGCTACGCCGAGGTCGACGCCCGCAAGGCCCCAACCGGCAAGCGGCCTTCGGTGGCGGGCACGGTTCTGGACTTCCGATCGCCACGACGGGTGGGCGACGTGCTGCGTCTCGACGATCCGCTGCTGGCCGCGTCGAACGGCTTCGACCACAGCCTCGTCCTGCGCGACGCCATGGCGACCGCTCCGGTTTCGGCCGGCTGGATCGAAGATCCCGCCAGCGGTCGCCGCATGACGGTGCTGACCACCGAGCCCTCCATTCAATTCAACAGCGGCAACGGGTTCGACGGCGGTGAGACCGGTTCGGAGGGCGTGGCCTATCCCCGCCACGCCGGCCTGGCGTTCGAGACCCAGCACCTGCCTGACAGTCCCAACCAGGCGACGTTCCCTCCGACGGTGCTGCGGCCCGGGACCCCGTTTCGATCGACGACCATCCTGCGCTTCTCCTGAACCCAAGGGGGCCGAAGTCGCTCAAAGGCGCAAGTCACATCCCATCGGCTCGGGCGCGGCGTTCGCGGCCGGGCGCGATACGGACCTGAACGCCAAGGTCGACCCGCAAGGCGCGTCGGGCCGTCTCGTCGATGGCGACCTCGCCAGCCGCGGCGCGGGCGCGGGTCTCCACGACGCGGAAGTCCTCAAGGTGCGTGTTCGAGACCAGCCAGGGCGAGGTCTCGCCCGCGGTGGTCCTCGCGACCTGGACCGAACGGCTGTCCTGCACTGTGCGGATCTTGTCGCGCGCGGCATGCACCTGGGGGCCGCCGTCAAAGACATCGACATGGGCCTCGTAGCGGAAGTCCTCGTCCATAAGCATCGCCATGGCCTTGGCGCTGACGACGTGAGCCCGGCCGATAGCCTGGCGCGCCGCCTCTGGAAGCAGGGCGGTGTAGATGGGCTGCTTGGGCATCAGGTCGGCGATGAACCCCGCGCCCTCGACCGCGCTGAGACGGTCGGCCTCTTCGAACGGCAGGTCGAAGAAGCGCGCGCCGATCGCGTCCCAGAACGGGCTACGTCCGTCCGCATCCTGCCAGCCGCGCATTTCGGCCATGACCCGGTCCGCGAACAGCTGCGGAAAGGCGGCGATCAGCATGTAGCGGCTACGGGCCAACAGGCGGCCGGCGCTGGTCCCGCGCAGCTCCGGTCGGATCGCCAGGGAGCCGACCTCGGTAGCCCCGGTATAGTCGTTGCTAAGCGTCAGCAACTCGACGTCGACCCGGCGACCTAGAAGGTCCGAACGCTGCACCAGCTTGGTGAGCTTGTAGGAGAAGAAACCGTGGCGCTCGCCGATGCAGGGATAGACCGCCGAGATTCCCAGGACGCGGCCGTCGGTAAGGTCCTCCAGCACCAGAACGTGCTGGCGGTCGTCGGTCTCCTGGCCGGCGAAGGTGCGTTCCGAGCACGCGATCTTGTGGGCCAGAACCGCCGCGTCCGGGGGCAGGGTGGTCATGCCGGGACCCAGGGCCCGGGCCAGGTCCAGCAGCGGATCCAGGTCGGCGGCCCGCGCGGCGCGGACCACCCAGGCGGGCGGGGCGGTCATTGTGGCTCGAGGCTCCGGTCGGCGGTCCCCGCCAGCTCCGGCCAGGCCAGGGCCCCGGAATTGACGTTGACGGTGCGGGTAAGCGTCAGGCGCTCGCCCTCGAAGCGGCACCAGACGGTGTCGCGAAAGGCGGTGTCGGGAAAGATCCAGGTCAGGCGCGTGGTGGTCTCGTTGATCTGTTCGGCGCCCGCCAGCACCCGCGCGCCTTGCAGGGCGTAGCCGTGATGCAGGTCGCGGCCCGGCATGTCGGTGACTCCCGCGATCCAGGTCCGGCGCCCCGCCGCGATCACATGCTCGCCCGCTGTGTCGACGAGGGTGAAAACGCACGCGTCCTTGTGGAAATCCAGCCGAACCGTCCGCGCCCCGACAGGATTGTCCTCCAAGCGGTAGGTGACGCCGTCCACCAAACGGGGCGTGTTGGCGCGCACGGAGTTGAGCGGTCTTGGGCGATGCAGATCCGACAGGACCGCATCCAGCGCCGCGTCGCCTTCCGCCGAGCCGCCGTTGAAGGCCTCGGGCATCCAGCGATCGATGAAGGGCGCGATCTTCTCGCTGCCGTCGATCGCGCCGACCACGACCAGGGTGGCGCCCGCCTCTGGGAAGACTGTCGCCATCTGTACGAAGAGGCCCAGGGCGCTGTAGCTGCCGTCGGGGCGCACCACCCAGTGGTAGCCATAGCCGCCGTCGCCATAAGCTCTTGTGGCGCGCGCCACCCAGTCGGCCGGCAGCAATCGCCGCCCGTTCCAGACGCCATTCTGCGCGTGCAGCGCGCCGATCTTCAGCAGGTCGACGGGCTTGAAGGTCAGGCCGTTGCCGCCCGGATTGATGCCGTCCGAACCGATGTCCCACTGTTCGTCGGCGATCCCCAGCGGCTCGAACAGTCGCGGCTTGAGATAGTCGTGGAGGGTCAGCCCGGTTGTGCGCGACAGGATCGCGGCCAGCATGTAGCTGGCCGCGCTGGTGTAGACATAGGCGCCGCCCGGCGGGTGCGTGATGGGAATGCCGAAGAACTTGGCGATCCAGCTTTCGCTGCTGCCGCGCCAGAGGGCGCCGGAAGTCTCGGCCGCATGCCCCGTGCGCATGGTCAGCAGGTCTTCCACCGTCATCGCCGCCAGCTTTTCGTCCACGACGGGCGGCAGGTGCTCGGGGAAAAACGACACCACCTTGTCGTTCAACGCAAAACGGCCTTCCTCCAGAGCCAGGCCGATAGCGCAGGCCGTGACGCTTTTGGCCACCGAATGCATCACCCGCGGGGTGTCGGTCCGGTAGGGCCACCAGGCCGCGTCGACGGCCACATGGCCGTGACGATGCAACATCACCGCATGCAGCTCTAGGCCCGCCTCCAACGCCTCGCGCACGAAGTCGGCGATCTTGGCGCCGTCAACGCCCACGGTCGAAGGGCGCGCCCGGGGCAGGCCGTCGACCGCGACCGCCGCTTCCGTCGCGGAGCTATCGGAAATGAGCGCCATTCACCCCAGCCTGAAAGTCTCGCGGCGACGACCGATCGACGCAAAAAGTACCGTTGGCGAAAGTCGATACGGTTGACCGGAGCAGGCGTCAATGATTTTGTATTTATGCGAGCAAAAAGACGAAACGACCTTCTGAGTCGGCGCCTTTGCGTTTCTTGGCCTTGCTGTCGGGGGGAGTACGGGGTGACGAACGACAACCACGAGGCGCGCGCGGCCAGGCCCGTTGAAGCCGAAGATCGCTTCATGCTCGACCGCTTGGCGCGGGATGGGGCAGCGCTCGTCGAACGCGCCACGACGTGGTGCGGCGTCAACTCCGGCAGCCGGAACCTCGAGGGCCTGGCGATCCAGGCCGACCTGCTGGTCGACGCGCTAGAGGTCTTGCCTGGGGAGGTGACGCGCTCGCCTCTGGGCCACACCCTCGAAGTCGCCGCCGACGGCGCCGAGCGCCGTCAGGCCAATGGCGAGGCGCTGCTTCTGACCGTGCGGTCGCATGCGCCCGTCCAGGTGATCCTGACAGGCCACTACGACACGGTGTTCCCGGCCGACACCGCCTTCAGGCACGTGGTCTCGCGCGACGACGGGGCCCTGAACGGGCCAGGCATAGCCGACATGAAGGGCGGGATCAGCGTCATGCTGGGCGCCCTGGCCGCCTTCGAGCGTCATTCGCTGGCGCATGCGGTCGGCTACCGCGTCCTGCTGTCGCCCGACGAGGAAACCGGATCAATCGCCTCGGCGCCGCTGCTGGCCAAGATCGGTCGGCTTGGTCACGTGGGCATGACCTACGAGCCGGCCATGGATGATGGCGGGTTGGCCGGCGCCCGCAAGGGCTCCGGCAATTTCCACATCGTGGTCCGCGGTCGCGCCGCTCATGCCGGTCGTGACTTCGACAAGGGTCGCAACGCCATCGTCGCGGCCATGGCCATCGGCCAGGCGCTGGCCGCGCTGAACGGCCGGCGGGAGGGCGTCACCGTCAACCTGGCCAAGATCGACGGCGGCGGGGCCCCCAACATCGTGCCGGACCTGGCGATCCTGCGGTTCAATGCCCGCTTCCCCGACGCCGCCGCGCAGGCCTGGCTGGAGGCGGGGATCGACGAGGCTCTCGAGGTCGGGCGGGGCGAGGGGCTGAGCGTCGAGCGCCACGGCGGTGTCACCCGCCCCGCCAAACCGCTCAACCCGGCCCAGGAGCGGCTTTTGAACGCGATGCGCGAGACCGGTGCGATGCTGGGCCAGCCGATCGCCTGGAAGGCGTCCGGCGGCGTGTGCGAAGGCAACAACCTGTTCGCCGCGGGCCTGCCCAACGTCGACACCCTTGGCGTGCGCGGCGGCGACATCCACAGCCCGGCCGAGTTCGCTCGACCCGAGAGCTTCGTCGAGCGCGCGCAGCTCTCGGCCCTGCTGCTGGCCCGGCTGGCGCGCGGCGAGATCGACGCCCCGGCGCTGCGCGCCGCCATGACCTAGGCGCTGTCGCATGCTGAAGGAACTGATCCGCCAGATTCATTGGGCGCTAGGCGTCACCCTCGGGCTGGTGCTGACGGTGATGGGCGTCACCGGGACGATCACCGCGTTCGACGATGAGATTCTGAGAGCTCTGGACCGCGGCGTGATCCAGGTCGCGCCCCGGCAGGCGCCATCCCTGTCGCCCGACGCCCTCTTGGCGCGCTTCGCCGCCCAGCGCCCCGGAGCCAAGCCGACCCTGCTGACCCTGCAAGGCGAACCGGGCGGCTCGGCGCGGGTCACCTTCGTCCCCGCCGGCCGCCCCAAGGACTCCACGGCTCCGCCCGAGAAACTGTACCTGGATCCCTATGACGGCCGCGTGCTGGGTCAGGCGCGGGGCGAGGCGTTCTTCGCCCGGATTCTGCTGCTGCATCGGGTGCTGCTGCTGCCGGGCGGGAGCGAAGGGCCCGGGCGGCAGGTCACCGGGGCGGCGGCCCTGGCCCTGCTGTTCTTCGTGATCTCGGGGATCTATCTGCGTTGGCCAAGATCGGCCGCCCGCTGGCGCGCCTGGCTGACCTTCGATCCGCGCCAGCGCGGCCGGGCCCTGTGGCGAGGCCTGCACGCGACGGTCGGGACGTGGGTGGCCCTGGCCTATCTGCTGAGCGCGGTCAGCGGCCTCAGTTTCTCCTACGATGGGTGGCGCGACGGGCTGTCTCGCCTGCTGACCGGCCAGGCTCCGCCCGCCAAAACCGCCGAGTTGACCAAGGCGGCCCGGAAGACGAGCGGCAAGGACGGGGCGGCGGTCAAGAAACTCGGCCGTCCGTCGCTGGACAGGGCCTGGGCCGGCATGAAGGCGATCAATGGCGGCCGCTTCGACAGCGCCATCGTCACCATTCCCAAGGACGCCAAGGCGACGGTGCGAATCCGCTACCTCGACCTCGGCGCGCCGCACAACCGCGCCTTCAACGAGCTTCAGCTCGACCCCACGACCGGGGCGGCGCGCAAGGTCACGCGGTTCGACGATCTGCCCCTGGGCCGCAAGCTGATGCAGGCCATGGTCGCGGTGCACCGGGGCGCGTTCTTCGGCCTGCCGGGACGGATCCTGGTCATGACCGCGGCGGCCCTGCTGCCGGGGTTCTTCATCACCGGCTGGCTACTTTATCTCGACCGCCGCCGCGGAGGGCGGGCCGCGCGGGTCCTGGCCAAGGCCGCCAAGCGCCAGGAGCGGCGGGCCGGCGGCGAGGAGATCCTGGTGGCCTTCGCCAGCCAGACCGGCACGGCCGAGCAACTGGCCTGGCGAACGGCCGCGGCCCTGGTCGAGGGCGGCCGCGTGGCGCGCGTGGCGTCCCTGGCCAGTCTCGACGCCGACGCTCTGGCGCGCGCCGACCTCCTGCTGGTGGTGGCCGCGACCTATGGCGAGGGCGAGCCGCCGGACGCGGCGCGCGCCTTCGTGCGCAAGCTCATGGATCGGCCGCTCGACCTGTCGCGGCTGAGTCACGCGGTCCTGGCCCTGGGCGACAGCGCCCATGCCGATTTCTGCGCGTTCGGGCGACGACTGGACGCATGGCTGACGGCTAGCGGCTCGCGAGCCGTGTCCGCCCCCATCGCGGTCGACGGCGGGGAGCGCGACCATCTCGCCCTGGCCCGCTGGCGCGACGTTCTGGCGGCTCTGGGCGCGGCGGCGCCCGCCGAGACCTGGAGCGCCGACCACCACGAGCCTTGGATCCTGACCGCGCGGGAGCACCTCAACCCAGGCTCGCCCGGCGGCGAGACCTGGCGGGTGGTCCTGACCCCGCCCGATCCGGCGCGCCTGGTCTGGACGGCCGGTGACATCGCCGAGGTGGTCGCCAGGGCTCCGGACGGGGACGACCGAGGCCCCGCGCCCCGCGACTACTCGATCGCCAGCCTGCCGTCCGAAGGCCACGTGGAGCTTCTCGTGCGCCAGTCGGTGCTGCCCGATGGGCGGCTGGGTCTGGCCTCGGGCTGGCTGACCCGGCACGCGCCCCTTGGCTCCAGCATGCCGATGCGCCTGCGCGCCAACACCAACTTCCATCCGCCGCGCCAAGCCCGGCCGATGATCCTGATCGGGGCCGGCACGGGCCTGGCGGGCCTGCGCGGTCATCTGGCCCATCGGGCCGAGCGAAACCTGACCCCGACTTGGCTGATATTTGGCGAACGCTCGCCTCGCGCCGACCGCTACTACGCCGACGCGTTGGAGGCCTGGCTGGCGTCAGGCGTCCTGAGGCGCCTGGACCGGGTGTTCTCGCGCGAGGATCAGCGCCGGGAGGGACCTCGCTATGTGCAGGACATCCTGGCTCAGAACCCTGACGCGGTGCGCCAGTGGGTCGACGACGACGCGGCGATCTTCGTCTGCGGAGGCCTTGCCATGGCCGCCGCCGTGGATCGCGTTCTGGCGAACATTCTCGGGCGGGAGCGTCTCGATGACCTTGCCGCCGCCGGGCGCTATCGGAGGGATATCTATTGAGCCGTCATCCTGCGCGAAGGCGGAAGGCCAAGCCCTGCCGGCGCACGGTCTTTGGATTGGCCGCGGTGTCCGCGGCCCTGCCCATCGGCGAAGCCGCCTGGGCGCGGGAGGGCGAGGTCTGGAAGAGTCAGGCGGCCTATACGGCGGATCTTGTCGTCACGCCCAACGGACCGGGGCGCGCCTGGGCCCTGGACAATCTGGACCTGACCGGCGACCTCGATCTCGACGCTCTGGCGGGCCTTGGCGACGCCGTCTTCCACGCGGGTCTCCTGGTCAACGCCGGCGGCCAGCCCGACGCCGCGCTCGGGACGCTGGAAGGACTCGACAATATCGAGGTGACGCGGCCGCGCACCCGTCTGTTCGAGGCCTGGCTGCAACAGGATTTCGGCGCGGGGCGAGGATCGGTGCGCGCCGGACTCTACGACCTCAACAGCGAATTCTACGCCACGTCGGCCTCCGACCAACTGATCCATCCCGCGTTCGGGATCGGCACGGAGTTGTCGGCGACCGGATCGGCGGGGCCTTCAATCTTTCCCTCGACGGCGCTGGCGGTGCGGCTTCGCTGGGAGGACGAGGACAAGCGCTATGTCCAGGCGGCTATCATAGACGCCAAGGCCGGGACGCTGGGCGATCCCGGCGGCGTCGACCTCGGGTTCGCCCAAGGGGCGTTGGGCATCGTCCAGCTCGGCGGGGGCGACCGCGGGCGTTGGGCGGTGGGGGTCTGGCGCTACGGTTTTGAGCGCGACGACACCGGAACGCCGCGCGCGCGGGGGATCTACGGCCTGTTCGAGCGTGACCTGACCTCGGACAATGGCCGGGGGATCACCCTGTTCGTCCGCGGCGGCGCGAGCGCCGGCCACGCACCGGTCGCCGTGTCCCTGCAGGCCGGAGCGACCAAAAGCGGCGTCTGGGCCAGCCGCCTCGACAGCCGCCTGTCGGTCGGCTTTCACTACGCCAAGGCCCGCGGCGAGGGGAGCGAGGTCGGCCTCGAGGCGGCCTATGCCGACAAGATCGCGCCGCGGATGACCCTGCAGCCCGGCCTGCAGCTTATCGCCGCGCCGGGCGGGCGGTCCATCGCCATCGCCTCCCTCCGGCTCATCGTTGAAGCCTGGTGAGACGGGAGACCGTAGGCGCCAGGATCAGGTTCGCCCTTCGTCGGCGCTGGTGTTCAGCCGCGCCGCAGCGGTCATGGCGAAGGCGACCAGCGTCAGGACGGCCAGGAACAGCAGGCCCTTAGCCGGGTCGCCGGTGCGCGTCTTGACCCAACCCAAGGCAAAGGGACCCGCAAAGCCGCCCAGGTTGCCGATCGAATTGATCACCGCCACCGAGACCGCCGCCGACGAGCGGGTCAGGAACAGCCCGGGCAGCGACCAGAACGGCGACTTGAAGGCGTAGAGACCGGTCAGGGCCAGGGTCAGCAGCACCATCGACAGGACGATGTCGCGGGTCAGAACCGTGGCGGACAGGGCCAGGCCCGCCACCAGTAGGGGCAGGGCCGAATGCCAACGTCGCTCGCCGGTGCGGTCGGAGTTCTTCGACCATAGCACCATGGCCACGGTGGAGACCGCATAGGGCGCGGCCGAGACCAGGCCGATCTGGAAGGCGGTGAGGCTCTTGGACAGATGCTTGACGATCTGCGGGGTCCAGTAGCCGATCCCGAGATTGCCGCACTGGTAGATGAAATAGATCACCGACAGATAGAGAACGCCGGGCGCCAGCATGGTCTTGAGCGTTCCCAAATGCTTGACCTGGCCGCGCTGGGCGTGATCGGCCTCGATCTCGGCGTTCAGCCAGTCGCGCTCCTCGGGCGTCAGCCACTTGGCGTCCTTGGGGCGGTCGGTCAGCAGCCAGTAAGCGCAGACCCCGCCGACGATCGCTGGCGCACCCTCCAGGAAGATCATCCAGCGCCAGCCGCCAAACCCTAGGACCTCGTCCATCCGCTCCATGATCAGGGTGCTCAGCGGCGCGCCCAGGAGATAGGAGGCGGGGATGGCGGCCAGGAAGAAGGCGACCGTCGCGGCCTGCTCCTTGGAGCGCACCCAATAGGTCAGATAGACGATGATGCCGGGGAAAAAGCCGGCTTCCGCGACGCCGAGCAGAAAGCGCAGGACGTAGAGCTGCGCGGCGTTCTGGACGAAGGCGGTCAGGACCGACACCGCGCCCCAAGTCAGCAGGATCCGGGCGATCCAGATTCTGGGGCCGAACCGGTTGAGGGCGAGGTTGCTGGGCACCTCGAACAGGAAATAGCCTAGGAAGAACACGCCGGCGGCGAAGCCGAACGCCTCGCTGGTCAGGGCCAGGTCGTGGTTCATCTGCAGGGCCGCGTAGCCGATGTTGGCCCGGTCCAGATACGAGATCATGTAGAGCACGAAACAGGCGGGGATCAGTCGCCAGAACACCTTGCGCGTGGTGCGGGTCTCTAGCGCCCGCGCCGCCTCGTCCTGCTGCATCGCTCGTCTCCCAACGTTGATTGTCGTGGGGCGTCGTCGCCCTCTTTCCAGCGCAGGATTGAACTATTATAGATAGAAATACAATAACGATCCGGAGCCAGCCCGTGCCGCCATCGATCCAAGCCGACGTCTTGGCCGCGCCCAGCCGGCGCGGCGTGGTCGCGGGGCTTGGTATGGGCCTGGTGGCCGGATCCAGCGCCGTGGCGCGGGAAGGAAAGGCGAAGGGGATGACGAGCTATCTGGCCTATGTGGGCGCGCGCACCTCGCGCGAGCGCAACGCCCGGGGCGACGGGATCAATGTCTACCGGGTCGACGCGGCCAGCGGCGCCTGGACTCACCTGCAACAGGTCGGCGGCTTGGTGAACCCCTCGTTCCTGGCCTTCGATCGCACCGGCTCGAGCCTCTACGCCGTGCATGGTGACCAGACCGAGGTCAGCGCCTTCCGGGTCGGGACGGGCGGTCATCTAACGGCGATCAATCGCCGTTCCACCGGCGGTAAGAATCCAGTGCACCTGGCCATCGACGCCACCAATCGCTGGCTGGTGGTCGCCAACCACGTCACCTCGAGCTTGGCGGTGCTGCCGCGCGGCGAGGACGGGGCGCTGGGCGAACTCGTCGACCTGGTCGCTCTGTCGGGGCCGATCGGCCCCCACCGCGTCGAGCAACCCTTCTCCAAGCCGCACCAGGTGGTCTTCGACCCGTCCAATCGCTTCCTGGCCGTGCCCGACAAGGGCCTGGACCGCACCTTCGTGTTCCGGCTGGATCCGGCCTCGGGCAAGTTGACGGCGATCGAGGCGCCGCCGGCTCTGTCGCGCGAGGGCGCCGGCCCGCGCCACATCGCCTTCCATCCGGACGGAAGGCTGGCCTACGTCATCAATGAGCTGGACTCCACCATCTCGGCTCTACGGTTCGACCCGGCGAGCGGCGCCCTGACCCCGTTCCAGATCGTCTCCAGCCTGCCCGACAGCTTCGTGGGCGCCAGCAGGGGCGCGGAGATCGAGGTCTCGGCCGACGGCCGCTTCGTCTACGCCTCCAATCGCGGCCACGACAGCCTGGCCGTGTTCGCCATCGATCCCGCCGACGGACGTCTGTCCCCGATTGAATGGCGCGCAAGCGGCGGCAAGACCCCGCGCTTCTTCGCCTTGGCGCCAGATCGCCGATTCCTGTTCGCGGCCAGCGAAGATAGCGACCTCATCATGCCGTTCGCCGTCCATCGGAAGTCCGGCCGCCTGACCCCATCAGGCCCGCCGGTCAAGGTCGGCAGCCCGGTCTGCATCGTCTTCCGCGGCCAGGCCTGACCTATGCGCGTCGTCAAGATCGAAGGCGCGTTCGGCGCCCTGGCCTGCGCGGATCTGGTGGCCGAGGCGGGCGCGGACTTGCAGCGCCTGCCGGTCACCCATCGGATCCTGCTAGAGAACGTCCTGCGCCAGGGCGGCGAGGCGGCGCGGCAGGGCAAGGCCGACCTGCTCGGCTGGCTGGCCCTGGGCCGCAGCGAGGCGGCAATCACCTTCTCGCCCTCGCGGATCCTGATGCATGACACCACCTGCGGCCCGGCCCTGGTGGACATCGCGGCCATGCGCGACGTACTGGCGGCGGCGGGCGGGGACCCGTCCCGGCTCAACCCCGACCGGCCCGTGGCGACCTCCACCGACCATTCCCTTGCCGTCGATTTCGCCGGCGTCGGCGACGCGGCCGCCCGAAACATGGCCCGCGAATTGGAACGCAACGGCGAGCGCTACCGGTTCATGAAGTGGGCCTCTGGCGCGGTCGACGGCTTTCGAGTGTTCCCGCCCGGCAGCGGCATCATGCACACCATCAACATGGAGCGCCTGGCCATGGTCGTCGGCCAAGAGACGCGCGACGGCGTCGCCTGGGCGATCCCCGACACCCTGGTGGGCACCGACAGCCATACGCCCATGATCAACGCCTTGGGTGTGCTGGGCTGGGGCGTGGGCGGGCTAGAGGCCGAGGGCGCGATGTTCCGCGTGCCGGTCACGCTGCGCATCCCCGAGGTCGTTGGCGTACGGCTGACCGGCGCGCTAGGCCCGGGCGCGACCGCGACCGACCTGGCCCTGATGGTCACCGAGCGGCTGCGCAAACTGGGCGTGGCCGGGGAGTTCGTCGAGTTCTTCGGTCCTGGCGTGGGCAATCTCAGCGTCGGCCAGCGGTCTGTGGCGGCCAATATGGCGCCCGAATACGGCGCCTCGACCGGCTTCTTCCCGATCGACGCGCGCACGCTCGATTACCTGCGGATCACCGGCCGGAGCGCGCCCCAGATCGACCTCGTCGAGGCCTACGCCCGCCGCCTTGGCCTGTGGCGGACGCCGGAGCTGGAGCCGCGCTACACCGAGACGATCGAGATCGACCTGTCGGCCCTGGCGCTCAGCGTCGCGGGACCGCGCCGACCGCAGGACCGGTTGGAGCTGGCGGCCGTGCCCGCCGCCCTGGCGCCGGCCCTGGCGGGCGTCGCTCCAGGCGGTCCCGGCGCGCCTCCGGCCGACGCGGTGGCCATCGCCGCCATAGCCTCCTGCACCAACACCACCGACCTTGCCCTGCTGGTCGGCGCCGGCCTGGTGGCGCGCAAGGCCCGAGCCCTGGGCTTGACGCCGCCCGCCTGGGTGCGCGCGTCCCTGACGCCGGGCTCGCCCGCCACGCGTCGCCGGCTGGAGCGGGTCGGTCTGTTTGAAGACCTCGAAGCCGTGGGCTTCTCCATTGCCGGCTATGGCTGCGCGACCTGCATCGGCAATTCCGGCCCGCTGCCGGCCGTGATCGAGCAGGCGGTCGCCGAGCGGGGTCTCAAGCCCATCGCCGTGCTGTCGGGCAATCGCAACTTCCCCGGCCGGGTCCACGCCCAGGTCGACAACGCGCTCCTGGCCTCGCCCGCCCTGGTGGTCGCCTACGCCTTGGCCGGCCGAGCAGCCCTGGACATCGCCGAAGACCCGATCGGCCACGGCCCGGGCGGCGAGGTCGTGCGTCTGGCCGATCTCTGGCCCGCGGCGGATGAGGTCGAGGCGTTCGTCCGTCTCGCCGCCGATCCTGGAGATGTCGCCGAGGCCTATGATGCGGCGGAGGCCTCCCCCGCCTGGGCCGCTCTGTCGGCGCCGGAGGCGGCGCGGTTTCCCTGGGACCCTTCGTCGACCTATCTGCGGCCGCCGCCGTTCGTGCGCCTGGAGAGCGGCGCGATCGCGCCAGGATCGATGCGGGCGCGGATCCTGTTGGCCCTGGGCGACGACGTCACCACCGACCACATCTCGCCGGCCGGGGCGATCCCCGCCGCCAGCGAAGCCGGGCGCTGGCTGGTCGCCCACGGCGCCGACCCAGCCGACCTCAATGTCTACGCCTCGCGCCGCGGCAACTGGGAGGTGATGGTCCGGGGGCTCTTCACCAACCGGACGCTGAAGAACCTTCTGGGCGAAGGTCTCGCGCCCGGCTGGACCTTCGATCCCGGTGGCCAGCCGGCCCCGGCCTGGACAGCCGCGCAACGCTACGGGGCGCTCGGCGCGCCGCTGGTGATCGTGGCCGGAGAGCGCTACGGGACCGGCTCGTCGCGCGACTGGGCGGCCAAGGGCGTTCAGCTCCTGGGCGTGCGGGCGGTGCTGGCCAGAAGCTTCGAGCGCATCCATCGCTCGAACCTGGTCGGCATGGGCGTGGCCCCGTTGCGCATGCCCGAGGGCTGGCGCCCCGAGACCCTGGGCCTGACGGCGGCCGACCACATCGAGATCGACTGGGACCTCGACGCGCTGGCGCCCCGCGCGTCGGTCGCCATCCGGATCCTGCGGGCCGACAGGACGGTGCTGGAGGGCCAGGCCACAGCCTTGGTCGAGACCCAGGCCGAGATCGCGCTGCTGCGGGCGGGAGGCATGATCCCGAGCATCCTGCGCCGGGCGCTGGACAGACCCGACGCCTAGAGCGTGGCAGCCGAAAGTGTGAGCGGTTTCGGCGCCTGCCACGCTCTAAATGCTTGAGATAGAGCCTGTCTGTTTCTGATGTTTCCATCAGAAACAGACAGGCTCTAGGCGGCGCCCTTCGGCCGGCTCTTGGCGGCGCCGACCGAGGACAGATGCCGGCGCATCAGCTCGGCGGCCTCGGGCCGGCGACCTTCCAGCAGCAGGTCGAGGATCGCCACGTGCTCGCGGCACCGTTCCACGGCGTCTGTCCTGTCGAGCTTCTGGCGATGCTCCATCAGCCGCCTCAGACGGTTGAGGCGGACCAGGGCGTCGATGAAGAAGCCATTGCCGCTGCAGGCGATGATTGTCTCGTGCAGGCCGCTGTTCAGTTCGAAGATTCGGGCGTCGGATGCGGTGTGGATCTCGCCGTCGATCAGGGCCTGTTGCTGGCGCCGCCGCCGTTCCAGGGCCGGGACGTCGAGCACGAACCCAGGCTCGAGCATGGCGGCCGGCTCGATGGTCAGACGGAAGCGATAGCTGTCGCCATAGGCCGCCAACGAGGTCAGGGCCGGCAGGAAGGCCCAACCGTGGCCGGGCAGGCGCTCCATCAGACCCTCGGCGACGGCGCGACGCAGCAGGCGCGCCAGCTGGCCGCGCGTGACGCCATAGCGGCGGACCAACTCGTTCTCGGTCAGACGTTCGGGCAGGCGCTGGTCCAGCCGGTCGTTGATCAGCCGGTCGTACAGCGCCGTGTCCTCGTCGGCCGCGTCCGGCGCGCGGGGAGGCGCCAGGCCGCCATCGATCGCCACATAGCCGCCGCGCGCGGCCGGACACACTACGCCTTCGGTCTCCAGCAAGCGCAGGGCGCTCCTCACCGGCGAGCGCGATACGCGCATCCGCTCGGCCAAGCCGCGCTCGGTGAGCTGGTCGCCAGGGGCGAGAGCGCCCTCCCGCATGAGATCCAGGATCTGGTCGGCCAGACGGCGGGTGAGGGCGGTGGCGGTCATGGCTCCTGCTTCGCACGACAACTTCCCCGCCGCAAAGATCAATGGCCCTTTCATTGGTCAAAATGCCATTAAATGGAATATTGAAGTTGTAAAATGCCAAATCGTCCGCCATAGCTCGCGAGCCCTACCTGGAGACCCGGCATGCGCATTCTTGTTCTTCCCGGCGATGGCATCGGTCCGGAGATCACCGATGCGACCTTGAGCGTACTGGAGCGGGTCGACGCCCGTCTCGGCCTGGGTCTGGCCTTCGAAATCCACGATATCGGCCTGGCCAGCCTCAAGGCGTCCGGCATGACCTTGCCGGACGCGGTGATGCGCCGCGCACCCCAGGTGGACGGGGTGATCCTGGGCCCGGTCTCGCACTACGAATACCCCGCGCGCGCCGAGGGCGGGATCAACCCGTCGGCCGAGCTGCGCGTGAGGCTCGAGCTCTACGCCAACATCCGCCCCTGTCGGTCGCGGCCGGACCTGACGGTGCTGCGTCGGCCGATGGACCTGGTGATCGTCCGCGAGAACACCGAAGGCTTCTATTCCGACCGCAACATGTTCGCCGGCTCCGGCGAGTTCATGCCCGATCCCGACATGGCGTTGTCGGTGCGCAAGGTCACCGCCAAGGGCTCGGCCCGCGTGGCTCGCGCCGCCTTCGACCTGGCGCGCGCTCGCCGTCGAAAGGTCACGGCCGTGCACAAGGCCAATGTCCTGAAGCTGTCCGACGGGCTGTTCCTGCGCGAGGTGCGCAAGGTCGCGGCCGACTATCCGGACATCGAGCTGGAAGAGGTCATCGTCGACGCCGCAGCGGCGCTGCTGATCCGCAGCCCCGACCGCTTCGACGTGATGGTCACCACCAACATGTTCGGCGACATTCTGTCGGACGAGGCCTCGGAACTGACCGGGAGCCTGGGGCTGGGCGGTTCGATCAATGTCGGCGATGCGGTCTGCGTGGCGCAGGCCCAGCATGGTTCGGCCCCCGACATCGCCGGCCAGGACCTGGCCAATCCGACCTCGCTGATCCTGTCGGCGGCCATGCTGCTGGATTGGCGCGGCCGCCGCGACGCCGACGCCAAGCTGGTCGAGGCCGCCCGCCGCATCGAGGCGGCGGTCGAGCGGGTGCTGAACGATCCCGCCGCGCGCACGCGTGACATCGGCGGGACCTCGGGGACGGCGGCTTTCGCCAAAGCCGTGTGCGACGCTGTGGAGGCGGCATGATGGAGCGGCCGCTGTTCGTCTCCATCGACCCGGCGACCAACCGGGAGTTCGCGCGCTACGACGGCGACACGGCCGCGGAGGTGGAGCGCAAGCTCGACGACGTCGTCGCGGCCCAGGCGAGCTGGCGGCGGCTGTCCGTTGAAACGCGCGTGTCGTTGTTGCGTCGCTTGGCCGAGACGCTGCGCGCCGACCAGCCGCGCCTGGCCAGGCTGATCACCGACGAGATGGGCAAGCCTCTCGCCGAGGCGGCCGGCGAGATCGAAAAATGCGCCTGGACATGCGCGTTCTACGCCGACGCCGCGCCGGCCTGGCTGGCCGACCAGGTGGTGGCTTCCAGCGCCGCCTATAGCGCCGTGGTCCATGAGCCGCTTGGCGTGGTCCTGGCGGTGATGCCGTGGAACTATCCGTTCTGGCAGGTGATCCGTTTCGCCGCGCCCGCCCTGGCGGCGGGCAACGCCATCGTCCTCAAGCACGCGGCCAACGTCCCCGGCTGCGCCCTGGCCATCGCCGACCTCTTCGCGCGCGCCGGTTTCCCCGACGGACTCGTCCAGGTCGTGATGATCGAGCCTGGCGCGGTCGCCGGCCTGATCGCCGATCCCCGCATCGCCGCGGTCACCCTGACCGGCTCCACCGAGGTCGGGGCCATCGTCGCGGGTCGGGCGGGGCGGGCGTTGAAGAAGCAGGTGCTGGAGCTGGGCGGGTCGGACCCGTTCATCGTCCTGGCCGACGCCGACATCGAGGCGGCCGCCCGGGCGGCCGTCACGGCCCGGTTCGTCAACAACGGCCAGTCCTGCGTCAACGCCAAGCGCTTCATCGTCGAGGACGCCGTCGCCGACCGGTTCGTCGAGGCCTTCACGCGCGCGGCTTCGGCCCTGAAGGTCGGCGACCCGCTGGACCCAGAGGTCCGGATCGGCCCGATGGCGAGGGCTAACCTGCGCGACCAACTGCACGACCAGGTCCTCCGCAGCCTGGCGGACGGGGCCGTCCTGGCCCTGGGCGGAGCCCCTCTGGATGGCGAGGGCTTCTACTATCCGCCGACCGTGCTCGACCACGTCTTGCCCCACATGGCCGCGTTCCGCGAGGAGACCTTCGGGCCGGTAGCAGCGATCATCCGCGCGCCGGACCGCGAGACGGCGATCGCCCTGGCCAACGACACCGAATTTGGTCTGGCGGCGGCGCTCTGGATCGGCGACGCGGCCGCCGGCTTGGCGCTGGCGCGCCGCCTCGACGCCGGCGCGGTGTTCGTCAACGGCGTGGTCGCTTCCGACCCGCGCTTGCCGTTCGGCGGGATCAAGCGATCCGGCTATGGCCGCGAACTGGGCGAGCAGGGCCTGCGCGAGTTTGTCAACCTCAAGACCGTCTGGGTGGGGCCCGCCCAGGCGCCGTCGCCCGCACAGGCGAGCGCATGACCGATCAAGCCGGTCCCGCCGTGCTGCGTCCGGCCGCCATCACCCCGCGCGAGCGCGGCGGCGGCGCGCGCACCACACCCCTGGTCAACGCCCGCGTCGGCTCGCAGCGGACCTTGAGCGGCATTACCGAGTTCGAGCCCGGCGCGGCCATCGCCCTGCATTTCCACAATTGCGAGGAGACGGTGATGGTGCTGCAGGGCGCGGCTGTGGCCGAGATCGACGGGGTCGAATACGCCGTGAACGAGACCGACACCACCTGGATCCCGGCCGGCGTCCCGCACCGCTTCCGAAACGCCTCGCTCACCGAACGCATGCGGATCTACTGGACCTACGCCTCGATCGACGCCGACCGGACCATCGTCGCCACCGGGGTCACAACGCGGATCGACGCCGAGCACGGCGTCGCTCCCTGAAGCGCGACCCGGCGCGCATGCGCCAAGCGAGATGACGCCCGCCCGGCCCCGAGGGATGCCCACGTCTCGAACTTAAGTATCCAAGACCGGCGGGGCGGACGCCGAGGCCTTGGCGCAAAAGAATGGGCCGGCCTCGCGATGAGGCCGGCCCCCGGTCGACGGTTCTGGGGGAGGGATCAGAACTCGGTCGAGATCGCGAACTTCACCGTCGACGGCGCGCCTTGCGCGGCGAAGAGGGCGCCGGTGGAGGCGAAGTACTTCTTGTCGCCGATGTTCTGGCCGTAGACGCGGAAGGTTGTCGGCCGCCCGGCGATCTCGGTGCGATAGGACGCGCCCAGATCGAACAGGGTGTAGGCGGGGATGAAGTTCTGATTGAGCGGATTGATGGCCTGGTCGCCGGTGTGGAAGACGCCGCCGTTGATCGCCAGGCCCTCGACCAGAGCCGTGAGCCGATACTCACCCGACACCGACCACGAGACCTTCGGGGAGCCCTCGACACGCTTGCCCACGATGGTCGGCGAGATCAGCTGGCTGCCGCTGGCCGCGTCGATGCGCGGCGTTCCGTTGGCGTTGAACAGCAGGGCCGTGGGCGAGCCGGACGTGTACTTGGCGTCCAGGAACAGCGCGCTGGCATAGACCGTGAAGTCGCGGCTGACCTTGCCCGTCAGGCTGGCTTCCAGGCCCTTGTAGGTCTGGCGGCCGTCCTTGACGTAGGTGTTGGCGCCATTGACGACGGCGGAGTCGCGCTTGATGTCGAAATAGGCCGCTTGCAGCAGCAGGGTGGGGAAGATTTCCCACTTCACGCCGCCTTCATACTGGGTCGACTGCGACGGGCCCAGTTGCTCGTTGGAGTTGGTCGCCGTCAGCGGCGCGGCCGGCGTCGATTCCAGGCCCTCGATATAGGTCGCGTATAGGCTGACATTGGACTTGGGCTTGATCACCACCCCGCCCGACAGCGAGGTCGGCTTGGCCTGGAAGGTCTTCACGCCTGTGTCGAGGCGCTTTTCCTCGTAGTCGGACTTGCGCACCCCGACCAGCACCTGGAGCCACTCGTTGTACTTGATGCGGTCGAAGACGTAGTAGCCGACATCCTTGATGCCGCTGGGATTGTTGAGCGCGTTCAGCGGCTCGCCCAGCCGCGGGATGGCGTGCGGGTCGGTGATGCTCTGCCGGCACAGGGCGCGGGTCTGGCCCGCCCCGGCGGTCGAGGCCAGGGTCGCGCCGATCAGGGCCCCGGTCGTGCTGTTGTAGAGGCAGGCCTGGGCGCTGCTGGCCGACGAGCGGTTCTCGCGGATGTTGTCGGAGGCGCCCAGCAGGATCTCATGCTTCAGCGGGCCGGTGGAGAAGGCGCCGGTGATCTCGGCGCGGTAGTTCTCGTTGCGGTACTTGGCGATCGGCTGGTAGCTGACCGACAGTGGGAACTCGCCCACCGCGCCCGTCAAGGGATCGGTGTTGGGATTGTTCGGGTCGATCGTGTTGAAGTGACGTTCGCGCTGCAGGCGCGACAGGCCGGCGCTGGCGACGAGCTCCCAGTTGGGCAGGAAGCGCCAGATCGACTTGGCCAGCAGGTTGCTTTCCTTGGTCTTGTTGCGCGCCCAGTCCGGTCCGAAATTGGTCGAAGGATCGATCAGATCCGGCAGCTTGATGGTCGGATAGGGGTTGGCGACCGTGGTGGCCGGGACCTTCAGGAAGCGGTAGATGCCCGGCTCGTTGACGTCCTTGAAGATGCGCTCGCCGTCGAACTGCAGAGTCAGGGTGTCGGTCGGCTTCAGGTCAAAGGCGCCCGACAAGAGGTTGCGCTTGCCGTCGGTGTTGTCGATGCCGGAGTCGGGCCGATCGTAGACGGCGTTGATCCGATAGCCGAGGATGCCGCGCGTGCCGCCGACATCGACATGGCCGCCGAGCGCGCCGTGCGAATTGCCGAACACCGACATGTTCAGCAGCGGATCGGGGGTGGCCCGCTTCATGGTCAGGTTGATGATGCCCGAAGGACTGGTGAAGCCGTAGTACAGCGCCGAGGCGCCCTTCAGGGCTTCGACGCGTTCCTTGTCCTCGAGCGGCAGGTCGATGAGGTTGATGATCGGCAGCGTGCCATCGAGACGGTAGTTGCCGCGGTTCTCCACGGGAATGCCGCGGATGGCCAGGTTGCTGTAGACCGTCGGCGAGGTCTGGGAAGCGGTGACGCCAGGCGTGTTGCGCAGAGCGTCCTGAATGCTGCGCGACTGCTGCACGTCGAGCATTTCGCGCGGGATGACGCTGATGGTCAGGGGGGTGTCCAGCTGCTTGGCGCCGCGGAAGCTGCCGACCTGGACGGCCTTGGTGCCGGTGGTGTCGGCGGTGACCACGATCTCCTCGAGGGCGGACGCTTCGCCCGGCGTCTGCGTTGACTGGGCGTTGGCCAGAACCGGAAAGGCCAGCGTCGCCGCCAGGGCGGTCGTCCCCAACCAGGCTCGGCGTGTAAGCGTATGGCAAGTCATCTTGTTACCCCCTCTTGACGAATTGAGACCACCCGCGCCGGCTTCCCCGACATCAGATGCACCGTTTGTACTTTTGACGACGATAATTACGTATTGTATTTTGTAAACCAGAAATCCAGTTTACATCCGTCACGCCCGGAACGGCGCCTTTTTCGAAGGCGCCGTTGGCGGTCGAGAGGCAACCGTTCCCTGGATGCGTCAAAGGCCTGTAGGCAAGCTCGGAGGAGATGATGCGCAGCGTCGACTGGACCGCCTGCATCGCGATCGCTCTGGCCTCGATGGCTGCGGCAGAGCCTGCGGAGCCTGGGGTTTCCGAACCGAAAATCATCGCCGCGACGGTTCGCGACGATGTCTTTCCCAAGCTTCAGGCCCACTACCCCGACGGCGTCGTCGCGCGAGGCGACGTCGAATTCGCCAACCTGACCGGTTTTCGGCCGTTGCTGCTCGACCTCTATACGCCGCGCCCGATCAAGGGCGGCGCGCCGCTGATCGTCTGGGTCCATGGCGGCGGCTGGAACAGGGGCGACTCCCGCACATCGGGCGGCTTCGCCGACTTCCCGGCGGTGCTGGCGTCGGTGGCCGCGCGCGGCTTCGTGGTGGCTTCGGTCAACTACCGCCTCAGCGGCGAGGCGCGGATCGCCGACCAGGTGCGGGATATCAAGGGCGCGGTGCGTTTCCTGCGCGTTCATGCCGCCGATTATGGCCTCGACCCGGCTCGGGTCTATCTGGTGGGGGGCTCCGCCGGCGCCCAATTGGCGGCCCTGGCGGCGGCGACCTGCGGGGCGCCGGCCTTCGATCCGCCCGCCTCGACCGGGCGTCTGCCAGGCTCACAGGCCAGGGTCGCCAAGCCCCTGCCGGTTTCCGACTGCGTCCAGGGCGCGGTGGCCTGGTTTGGCCCGTTCGACATGAGCCGGCCAGGCGCTCTCAAGGTCGAGCAGGTTCTCGGATGCGCCGGGGCCGACTGCTCCGCGGCCGCGGCCGCGGCCAATCCTGCGACCTATCTCGACAGAAGCGACCCGCCGATGCTGCTGCTGCACGGCGCCGACGACGACCAGGTCAGTCCCGACCAGACCCTGGTCTTCGCCGACAGGCTCCGCGCGGCGGGCGTGCCGGTGGAGACGGCGATCCTGCCGAGCGTCGGCCACGGTTGGATCGGACCCGATCTTGCCTCGACCCGCGCCGCCAGCCTCGAGGCTCTCAGGCGCACGCTGGATTTTCTTCAGGCCCAGGCCCAGGCCCAGGCCCAGGCTCAGGCTCAGGCGCGACGCTAGCGCGTTCCGCGCGCCACGCCGTCTTCGTTGATCGGCCGTGAGCTTGACCAAGGCGTGGTCCTCATGATTTGTATTATTGAATTCGATAAGACTATTATCGTCCGGCGCATGGAGAGGGATGGACGATGCCTATTAAACGCCTTGCGACCGTTATTGGGGCTGTGTCAGCCGTGGTCGGCGCCGTCCTGCTCGCCACGCCCGCGGCCGCCGAGGATTGCGCCGCCATAAGTGGTCTGGTGCTGCCTCATGCGCGGATCACTCTGGCCAAGGCGGTCAGCGGCGGCACGTTCGTCGAAGACAATGCGGTGGGCCGCGCCGGCCGCACCTACAAGGGCCTGCCCGACTTTTGTCGCGTGCGCGGTGTGTCGACGCCCGTCCCGGGCTCGGAGATTGAATTCGAGATCTGGCTGCCGGCCCGCGAACGTTGGACCCGACGCCTGCACATGGTGGGCAACGGCGCCTATGTCTCGAACCTGCCCTATCCAGCGATCATCGCCCGGATCCAGCGGGGGGACGTGGCGGTAGCCACCAATACCGGCCACATCGGCAGCGAGCTGACCTTCGTCATCGGCAAGCCGGAGTCGATCGTCGACTTTTCGCATCGCGCCGTCCACGAGTCGGTGGTCGCGGCCAAGGCGGTGACGGCGGCCTATTATGGCGCCCCGGCCGCCCGCAGCTATTTCAGCGGCTGCTCGACGGGCGGCTATCAGGGCCTGAGCGAGGCCCAGCGCTATCCGGACGATTTCGACGGGATCATCGCCGGGGCGCCGGGCAACAACCGCTCCAACCTCAACCTGGCCTTCCTGTGGAACTTCAAGATCAACCATCGGCCTGGAGACGATGCGACACCGATCTTGCCGCACACCAAGCTGGCGATGATCACCGCCGCCGTCGTCAAAACCTGCGACGGGCTGGACGGAGTGGTCGACGGGGTCGTCAACGACCCTCGCGCTTGCCGGTTCAATCCCGCCTCGCTCCAGTGCGCCGGTCCTGATGCGCCGACGTGCCTGACCGCCGAGCAAGTCGACGTGGTCCGCAAATTCTACGCGGGCCCGACCGACGCGCGCACCGGCAAGGCGATCTATCCCGGATACCTGCCCGGAACCGAGGGTGTGGTGGGCGGCGAGGACAGCTCCGCGCCGGGCTGGAGCGCCTATTGGGGCAACCCCAAGAAGCCCGAACCCCTCCGTCTGGACTTCTTCCGCTACTGGGTCTTCGACGATCCCAACTGGGACTGGAAGACCTTCAACTGGGGCTCCGACATCGACGCCATCGACGCCAGGGTCGGCGCGACCTTCAACGCCGTGAACCCCGACCTCCACGCCTTCAAGCGGCGCGGCGGCAAGATGATCATGTTCATGGGCTGGCAGGACCCGGTCGGCGCGGCCGAGGAGGCGATCAACTATTATGAGGCGGTGAAGGCGACCTCGCCGGCCAAGGACGAGGCGGCCCGGCAGGCCGACACCCAAGAGTTCGTGCGGCTGTTCATGGCGCCCGGCATGGCCCACTGCGCGGGTGGTCCGGGCGCGACGCACTTTTCAACCGCGACCCGCAATTCCGAGCCGCCGGTCAGCGACGCCGCCCACGACATGGCCATCGCCCTGGAAGAATGGGTCGAGCGTGGGCGCGCGCCCGAGACCTTGATCGCCACCCGGTTCGACGCGCCCAGCGGCGAAGACCGCAAGATCCTCTTCCAGCGCCCGCTCTGCACCTATCCCAAGATCGCGCGCTACAAGGGCGGAGCGCAGGAAAGGGCGGACAGCTTCGCCTGCGAGGCGTCCTAGGAGGCGAGCCGCGGGAACGGAAGGTCAAAGGCGTCTTGGCGCGGCTAGCGCAGGGCGCTGGCCGCCAACTCGCGGATTTCGGCCGGATCGGTGACGCCGACACTGCGGCCGGTCGCCTTCAAGCCTTGAAGGCGATCAAAGTACTCCGCGGGCGCACGTTGAGATGGCGCTTCTCGGCCGCCTGCTTGTCATAGTCGAGCTTGAGGATCACCAGTCTGGCGAAGGCGGGATCCTGGGCGATCGCCGCGATGGTCGGCGCCTGGGCGCGGCAGGTCTGGCACGCCGCCATCGGCCACGCTGTCGCGCTGAAGCGCCTGATCCTCACTACGCCCTAGGCCACAGACCCATAAACGGGATTCCCAAAAAGTGGCGGGGCTGATTCAAACCTTCTGAGACGGGAGGTTTGAATGGCGCGATTTGATCTTACGGATTTCGAGTGGGCGGTGATCGAGCCGCTG